>Ga0209480_10000003_pt1 | contig 627942 bp, 549 predicted proteins | sample JI61114C2DNA_FD_187501 | JGI IMG/M metagenome (GOLD analysis project Ga0209480, IMG submission 187501) | Wastewater effluent complex algal communities from Wisconsin, to seasonally profile nutrient transformation and Carbon sequestration -... | ecosystem: Engineered > WWTP > Effluent > Algae...
CTTTAAAGGGTCACTTGCTTCCTTTGGCATTCGCCATCGGTTACAAGCACCCACACAAGTTTTGTCTGATTACTTTGTTAAAGTTCGCCTGACTCATCAGTCAGGAAGGACGCATAGTCTAGTTACTCCATTTGTCACTGTCAAGATTTTTCTTACTTAATTCTTAACACCGACTGAACTTTCTAACTATTTACTTTCCCCACTTCAGCTTGCTAACTTACTGATTTATAAGTCGTTTCACTGTCGTGTCGTCCTCAAGAAGTTGCGCATTATACAGACCCCAGCTAACCCGTCAACTCCCTTTCCGAAAATTTTCAAAATTATTTCAAAGTGACTTTGGCGAACTTTCTTTTACCAACTTGGATAACGGCAACAGTTCCTTTTGAGATCAATAGATTACGGTCTTCAACCTTCACACCGTCGATTTTTACGCCGCCTTGCTGGATCATGCGAAAAGCTTCCGAAGTGCTATCAACCAAGCCTGCATTCTTTAAAAGATTCGCAATGGGCAGCTCTACAGTTTCGGTTTCAATGCTTAATTCAGGCATATCTTCGGGCAAAGCCCCCTTTTGGAAGCGTGTAATAAAGTCTTCCTGAGCAGCTACGGCAGCAGCCTTATTATGGAAACGAGTAATTAACTCTTCTGCTAATAAGAACTTCACATCACGTGGATTGAAACCATCTTCCACATCTTGACGCAACTTTTTAACTTCAGCCAAAGGACGGAAGCTCAGCAAATCAAAATAACGCCACATCAACTCATCAGAGATGGACATGATTTTGCCGAACATATCATTCGGCGCATCGGTGATACCGATATAGTTGCCTAACGACTTAGACATCTTATTGACGCCATCCAGCCCTTCTAATAAAGGTAAGGTAATCACCACCTGCTGCTCTTGTCCATACATCCGTTGCAGTTCACGCCCAACCAGCAGGTTAAACTTCTGATCTGTACCACCCATTTCCACATCGGCGCGCAAAGCCACCGAATCATAGCCCTGCACTAAGGGGTATAAGAATTCGTGAATCGCAATCGGTTGATTCGACTTATAGCGCTTACTGAAGTCATCGCGCTCCAGCATACGTGCAACTGTTTGCTTGGCAGCCAGTTGAATCATTTCAGCCGAGCTCATCTTGCCCATCCAAGTTGAGTTAAATGCTACCTCAGTCCTTTCAGGATCAAGAATTTTGAATACTTGTTCCTTATAAGTAGTAGCATTCTGATTGACCTGATCCTCTGTTAAAGGAGGTCGAGTGGCTGATTTTCCGGTGGGATCACCAATTCGTCCGGTAAAGTCACCAATTAAGAAGATAACTTGATGCCCAAGCTCTTGGAATTGGCGCATCTTATTAATGATGACGGTATGACCCACATGCAAATCAGGTGCTGTAGGGTCAAATCCGACCTTAATACGCAGAGGGCGGCCTGTTTTTAGTTTTTCAACCAGCTCAGATTTGACTAATATCTCTTCTGTGCCGCGTTCTAATTCGTTAAGAATATCGGAGGACTGCATCATCAACTCGGTTCCAATGATTGACAAGAAAACGGTTTTACCCTAAAAAGCGCGAAGTAGCTTACCACGAATCATCTACTTAGCTAATGGTGCGTGGTTACAGACCTTCAATAATTTGAAGGTTAGTTTATTTAATTTTTCGGTTGGAAGCCTTTCTTAAAGTTTAAGCATTATCTAATGCTGCTTGGCTCGTTTGACCCCAAGCAGAGGTTTTTCAACCTACTTAAACTGAGTAGCTACAAAGGCTTACACAACGGAGTTGTTATTTTGTTAAACACCAGCAAAAGACCTACGCCTCCTACAAACAATAAAAATAATAATAAGTGGAGTCAGGCAATGGAGCGTTACAACCTTCCGGTTAGCGGGATAGAAATTGCTATCGGTAGGAGAGAAACGACTAAACTGGACGAAGTTAATGCAATCACTAGCTCCTCAGAAGTAAGAGCTCAAGTAAATCAAAGGCAACAGAGCACTTTAAATCAAGCTAAAGTACCGCAACCGCACTCTAAAACATCCAAATCCACTCATAATCCAGCAGATAAAAAATCCAGCCCTTTTAAGGCTAAAAAGCCACTACGCTACTTGCTCTCCCGGTCATTAGTCGTCGTCGCCGTGTTGGCTGCTTTAGGCAATATTCCAGCCTATTCAACAGTTATGCTGTCAGACCCTAAAAATGATGGCGAATTAACAGATGAAGCTCAAGCAGCGCTATTGCGGGATGCACAGAATACTGAACAGCTTAACCTGCCTACTGTGACAGAAACTTACGCGGGTTATGAGATCGATCCCCTACCCTCGGCTAGTCACGGCGAATGGACTTTCTACCCAGTAGTCGCTGGTACAAACATTGAAGAAGTATTGGCTGAACTCAATGTATCAACTGACTTAGACGCCTTAACAGCTGATCCTGAAAACGAAAAACTGCTTACTAACTTACAAGCAGGCAATAAGATTTTCATTCAAGTCAGTGACGAAGCCGTCAAGCAAATTATCTATGCAACCGGTAAACGTACTGCCTACATTATTTCTCTGCAAGATGGTAAATATGTAGGGCATTGGGATAATGATGTCTTTGAGGAGCAACATAATCGTGTCGCCTTCACCGTACACAATCCTTTTCATTACGAAGCGAATAAAGCCGGTTTACCAATCTCGATTACTCGTCAACTTGGCAAAGTTTTCAAGGATGATGTCGATTTCCGGCAAATTGCAATTGGCGATCAAGTCAGCGTAATCTTTGAAGACTTCTATTACCAAAGCGAGCGCATCTTCTCTCAGAATATCTTAGCCGCCGAATTCAACCACAAAGGTGAAACCTATCAACGGATTCGCTTCCAACTAGACTCTGGCAAAACCCGCTATTTACGTCCCGATGAAGAAACTGAACTCAAGCAAGTTGCCTTTAACCGTTTGCCTTTAAAAGGTGTAGGGCGTTTATCTTCAGGCTTTGGCTCACGGGTGCATCCTGTACTTCGTTTCCGGCGCATGCACGCAGGTACGGACTTTGCGGCACCTTACGGCACACCTATTTACGCGACGGGTGATGGCAGAGTGAAATACGTAGGTCGCAAAGGTGGTTATGGCAAAGTTATCGAACTCAGCCATGAAGATGGTATCAGCACGCTTTACGGACATATGTCTGATTATCAAAAAGGCTTAGCTGATGGCGACTCCATCAAACGTGGCGATGTGATTGGTTATGTAGGTTCTACGGGTCGCTCAACTGGCAACCATGTGCACTACGAGTTTAAAGTGAATGGTGAACCGCAAGATCCAATGACCATAGCATTGCCAGAAAAAGGAGTACTTAGCCCTGTAGAAATGCAGGATTTCAAAGAATACGCACGCAATCTAACCAATCAACTGATCAAACTACGTGAAACTGCCTCGATTGAGCGCAATGTACGTCGTGAGTTTGGCGGTTAGATGCAAACCAAGAAGAGGCTAATCTAAATCGGCTTCTTCAATCCACACCATTTGGATGGCTTCTAAAATTTTCTCATTGGATCGGTTTGGGTCATCCGTAAAATTACTTAAGCCTAACACCCAAGCATGCAAATCGGTAAAGCGGATATAACGCGGGTCTACCTCAGGATGTGCCTCTAACAGTTCAATCGCGATATCTAAGGTATCCGTCCATTTCAAAGCATCCATCTTAGCCTCCCTTAATGCGAGCCTTCCGAAACCATATTGATCGTATATTTAGGAATCTCGATCACTAAATCTTCAGCACCGACTAAAGCTTGGCAGCTTAAGCGTGAATCAGGATCGACTCCCCAAGCTTTATCCAAGTAGTCTTCTTCCTGATCTGTTGCCTCCGCTAAGGAATCGAAACCCTCACGGATATAGATATGGCAAGTAGTACAAGCACAGGACTTCTCACAGGCGTGTTCTAACTCAATTCCATGACTCAAAGCGGCATCACAAATACTGATACCTGCAGCCACTTCAAACAAAGCACCTTCAGGGCATAAATCTTCGTGCGGGAGAAAAATTAATTTTGGCATGGGCGATTAAATCCTGTCTCTGATGAAAACTCGTCTACTTTATGACCTGCCAGTGCGGCACGCACAGAAACATTCATCCGGCGTGCTACATAAGCTTCAGCGGCCTGCTCAAGTGTTTTAATGGCCTGCTCAATAGCACGCACATTGTCACTTGCACGAGCTGCTGCTAACTCTGCACGTCTAGCCACAAGTATTTGGCGCTCAGCTACAGTTAATAGCTGCTCTCCATCCGTTTGAAGGGCTGAATCTAAAGCCTCCAATACCCGATCCGCTTCCACTTGCTGCTCACGCAGGCGGCGTGCTTCCATATCGACTCGTGCATATTGCATCGAGTCACGCAGCATGGTTTCGATTTCACTATCGCTTAAACCATAAGAAGGCTTAACCTCAATAGCCGCACTCACACCCGTCGACTCTTCACGCGCACTGACACTCAACAGACCATCGGCATCCACTTGGAAAGTCACCCGAATCCGTGCTGCTCCCGCCACCATCGGCGGAATCCCGCGCAAAGAAAAACGAGCTAACGAACGACAAGCATCCACCGTTTCGCGCTCACCTTGCAATACATGAATGGACATCGCGGTTTGACCATCTTTAAAGGTGGTAAACTCTTGAGCACGTGCAATGGGAATAGTGGTATTACGCTGAATGATTTTTTCTACCAAGCCACCCATCGTTTCTAAACCTAAGGAAAGTGGAATCACATCCAACAGCAGCATTTCCGCATCAGGTTTATTCCCCGCCAAAATATCGGCCTGAATGGCTGCGCCTAAGGCCACTACCCGATCTGGATCAATATCCACTAAAGGCTCACGCTCAAAGAAAGTCTCCACTTGCTCACGCACGGCTAACACTCGGGTCGAGCCGCCAACCATAACGACCTCTTGAATCTGCGACTTGTCCAAACCTGCATCACGTAACGCACGCCGACAAGCGATCAGCGTCTTTTTCACCAGAGGCGCAATTAATTCATTGAACTGAATACGGTTTAATTCACCGTGCCAAGCACCTAATTGCACACCAACAGCCGCTGTGCTGCTCAAAGCTTCTTTCGTTGTCCGCGCTACGATCAAGGCTTGGCGTAAGCCTTGTGCATCTTGAGTTAGGGTAGTAGCTGCTTGCCGCAACATCCATTCGGCGACAGCATGATCAAAATCATCCCCACCTAAACCTGAATCACCGCCCGTAGCTAAGACCTCAAACACACCCTTATGCAAACGCAGAATAGAAATATCAAAAGTCCCCCCCCCTAAATCATAAACAGCGATTACTTTTCCATCAGCACTAGCCATATCTTGCCGATCTAAACCATAAGCAACCGCAGCAGCAGTGGGTTCATTTAATAAACGATATACCTGCAAACCTGCTAACTTGGCTGCATCACGAGTAGCTTGACGCTGTGCATCATCAAAATAGGCAGGTACAGTGATCACTACCCCGGATAATTCCCCACCTAAACTAGCTTCCGCACGTTCTTTGAGCACACGTAAGATTTCCGCAGAAACCTCCACAGCAGTAACGGCCCCTGCACTGGTTTGAATACGGGGCACACTGGCTGCAATGTCAATAACTTGATAAGGCAACTGCCCATTGAGCGTCTGCACATCTTGAGCAGATCGACCCATTAAACGTTTGATCGAGGCCAGCGTATTGAGCGGATCTTGCAAGGCTTGCTGTTTAGCCTCCCAACCCACTGTAGGCCTAGCCTTGGCTTGATAATGCACAATTGAAGGTAATAAGTGCTGCCCTGACTCATCGGGCAAAGTGTCGGCGACCCCACTCCGTACAGTTGCCACCAAAGAATTAGTCGTACCCAAATCAATCCCAACCGCTAAGCGGTGCTCATGCGGCAAGGTCGACATTCCGGGTTCGGCAATTTGCAGCAAAGCCATTACAGTTTATCCTCTAGGCGTTCTAAGCGACCTTGTGCATCTTCCAACAAGCGTTCGTAAAAGCGCATTTTAAGCAATGCTGTTTTAGCAGACTGATAAGCTTGTTGTTGCCATGCACCCGCAAACACCTCTTCTAAACTTTTCAGCTCTGCCCCCAAGCCTTGAGCGAGCTGCTCTAAAGCAACCAAAGGCTCAGCCGAGGCTTCAGCTTCGTCAATCGCTTCACGCCATTCAATTTGCTGCATTAAGAAAGCAGTATCATGGGTAGTGTCACGCTCATCATTAAAGCTCAGCCCCACTCGCTCTAATAAATAGCGTGCCCGTAAGCGCGGTTGACGCAAAGTAGCGTGAGCTTCATTTAAAAGCGAAGTGACTTGCACAGCAAGCCGTCTTGCTTGCTCAGAACCCTGTGCATAACGATCGGGGTGGTAACGCGCTTGCAACTCACGAAAACGCTGGGTTAAAGCAGCTTGATCTATTTCAAATTGAGCTGGCAGACCAAACAGGGCAAACCAGTCACGCGGCAAATCCTGTAACATAGCGCCCCGTTTTAATTAGACAGTAAAGCTCTCGCCGCAACCGCAGCGGGCTTTTTCATTCGGATTGGTAAACTTAAAACCTTCGTTTAAGCCTTCACGGGTATAATCAAGCTCAGTACCATCTAAATAGACTAAGCTTTTCGGATCGATAATCAGCTTCACCTTACCAGCTTCAAACACTGTATCGGTGTCTTCCAACACATCTGCAAACTCCATCGTATAAGCCATACCCGAGCAACCCGTGGTTTTCACCCCTAAGCGCAGACCAATACCTTTGCCACGTTTAGCCAAAAAGCTTGCCACACGCTCGGTGGCTGCTTCAGTCAGAGTAATCGCCATCGTTTAGCCTTGTTGCTTCGTCTGATAGTCTTCAATTGCTGCGCGAATCGCATCTTCCGCCAATACTGAGCAATGCACTTTCACGGGTGGCAGCTCTAATTCAGTGGCAATATCGGTATTTTTGATCTGTTTGGCTTGCTCTAAGGTTTTACCCTTCACCCATTCAGTCAACAAGCTAGAAGAGGCAATTGCCGAGCCGCAACCATAGGTTTTGAACTTAGCATCTTCGATGATACCTTCAGCATTCACTTTAATTTGCAGCTTCATGACATCGCCACAAGCAGGCGCTCCCACCATGCCCGTCCCAATTTGCAAATCAGCTTTATTGAAGCTACCTACATTGCGTGGATTTTCATAATGATCAATAACTTTTTCACTGTACGCCATATTTCACCTCTAAAATTAATGGGCTGCCCATTTAACGGTACTTAAATCAATGCCTTCTTGGTGCATTTCCCATAAGGGTGATAAATCCCGCAAATGATTGACTGCTTGATGCAAACTAACTAAGGTCTGATCGACATCATCGACCGTTGAGAAGCGGCCAAACGTCATGCGCAACGAGCTATGCGATAATTCATCACTCCGCCCTAAAGCACGCAAGACATAACTCGGCTCTAAACTCGCACTGGTACAGGCCGAACCGGAAGATAAAGCCAAATTCTTCAGCGACATCATTAAGCTTTCCCCTTCCACAAAGTTAAAGCTTACGTTTAAATTACCCGCAATGCGCTGCTCTAAATCACCATTTAGATAAACTTCGTCTATATCTTGCAAACCGCTCCACAAACGATCACGCAACATACGCAAACGTTCATTTTCAGCAGGCATTTCTAGTTTAGCGATACGGAAAGCCTCGCCCATCCCGACAATTTGATGGGTGGGTAAAGTCCCAGACCGCATCCCGCGCTCATGGCCGCCACCGTGCATTTGTGCCTCAATGCGCACCCGAGGCTTGCGCCGCACATACAAAGCTCCAATCCCTTTGGGGCCATAGACTTTGTGAGCGGAGAAACTCATCAGATCAACCGGCATCGTTTCCATATCAATTTCAACTTTGCCTGCGCTTTGTGCTGCATCCACATGAAAAACAATTTTGTGCGCACGACAAATTTCGCCAATGGCTTTGATGTCTTGGATCACGCCAATCTCATTATTGACATGCATCACCGACACAACGGTAGTATCAGGGCGAATCGCCGCTTGGAATTTTTCTAAATCCAATAAACCATTCGGCTCTGGATCAAGATAAGTCACCTCAAAACCTTCGCGTTCTAATTGGCGGCAAGTGTCGAGCACTGCTTTATGTTCGGTTTTGACCGTAATGAGGTGCTTGCCACGCCGTTCATTAAAATGCGCAGCGCCTTTAATGGCTAAGTTATCTGATTCAGTAGCACCACTCGTCCAGACAATCTCTTTGGCATCTGCATTAATCAAGGCAGCCACCTGAACACGTGCATCTTCAATGGCGTCTTCAGCAGCCCAACCAAAAGCATGACTGCGTGAAGCAGGATTACCAAATACGCCATCCATTGTCAGATAGTGCATCATTTTTTCAGCAACACGAGGATCGACTGGCGTGGTCGCCGAATAATCAAGATAAATAGGGGCTAGCACTCGGCTCATAGCTGATTACACTCAAACTTTAAAAAACTAATGAAATTAATGAGATAATGAAGATAAAAACTCTATCTTTTGCTTTTGACGCTGCGCAGTTTCTTTCACTTCCGCCCGCGAAGTCATATCGGCTAGAGTAATTTCCGATAAGAACATCCGAATTTGATTACTTAAATCCGACCATAAATCATGAGTCAGGCAACGCTTATTACCTTGGCAATCCCCTAAGCCACCGCAACGAGTCGCATCGACACTCTCATCAACTGCAGCAATAATATCCGCAATCGCAATTTTTGCCGGATCGCCACTCAGTTGATAGCCTCCACCAGGGCCGCGCATACTAACGACTAAGCCCGCACGGCGCAATTTTGAGAATAATTGTTCTAGGTAAGAGAGTGAAATATCTTGGCGCTCAGAAATTTCTGCTAGCGAAACAGGTTCGCCCCCGTTATGCAGTGCCAAATCCAGCATCGCAGTGACCGCATAACGACCTTTGGTTGTCAGTTTCATTGCATCAACTCCATTAAGATGGGCACATGCTAACAATACCCGACAAAACTAGTCAAGTACTGGTGGTATTGTTGTGCAAGGCGTAAACATCCAAGTTGGCGCGTGCCACAATGATCATGTACCTCGTTAGCGGAGAAATCTCATGCAATTGACGCTCGACATCCCAGAAAAATTCTTTGCTTATCAAACACCCAAAGAGCTGGTACGCCTACTCAAACTGAATACGGCGATTGATCTTTATCGGCGCGGCAAATTGTCGGCGGGTGCGGCAGCTGAATTTGTTGGCGATCTTGACCGCTACGAATTTCTCTACGAATGCCCCAACGCGGGATTGAGCCACAAACCTACGACAATGTTGAGGAACTGCAAGCCGAAATCGACATGCTGGCAAAGGATTTAGCGTGATTATTATTGCGGATAGCTCGCCTTTAGTCGCTTTGGCACTCTGAGATTGCTTGGATAGGTTTTGCCGTCGGCGGCAGTTGTTGCAAAATTTGCAATAACTGAATTCCGCACCAGTTCGCCTTCTGCAAAGATGTTGCGGATCGGGAAATCATCGACTTGTCGCGTTGGAACAGGTCGCTCATGTCGGTGAGGGAAAGTCACACGGTTTCGTCTTGCAGGCGGACTTCGAGGCGGGTTTGTCCGTCGGGGGTTTGGTAGAGTAGGAAGTTGGAAGTCATTATTTTGACCTCGACAGATCAAGAACAAATACATCAATTAACCCTCGTAGCTCGCTAGGCATTGTGTTTTCTATGCTCTGTTTAAGATCGTGAGCACTGTTAAGTTCAGTGTTTTTTCTGCTTGCTACTTTTTCGTTTGCTCCAAACCACAATACTAAGTAAATGCCTTGTTGCTCTGCATCGGGGTGAATTGAATAACGCTTGTGTAACTGTTCAGAAGCAGCTGTGTATAGTTCAGGATGCCATTGTCCCTTAACTTCAGTAACAAGAAGCCGTCGTTGGTAGCCGATAATTTTTGTGCACGTGAAATCACACCTGTTCGCGTTTTGTAGCTGATGTTCTGGCGTGACAGTAATGCCTTTGCCTTCTAGCCGGAGTCTCATCCGATCTGCTATTCGTAGCGTTGCAGGTACTTCGCCAAGACGTTCTCCCTTTTCATAGAAAATATCTTTTGAAGTGGTTTCACTACCATCAAGTTCTGCTTGGTAAATTTGAAGCTCCTGTAACAGAAGTGCGCGTAACCCTTCGACTGTGGCGACTTCGCCTTTGTCTAAGAGTGCCACAATCTCTTGGGGTGACGGTGCTTCAAAATCTCGGAGTGCTTTTGTCCGAATAGTTTTTGCACGAATGCTCCGCAGGCTATATTCAAAATCTCTGAATCGAGCATCAGCTATTAGACGATCCAATACAGGTAATGAACTGTCTGGATTATCCTCTCCAATATTCCATATCACTTCTGATAAGAAACGATAGGCTTGTTCTCCAGCTGGGCTTTCAGTTCCCCAGCTATTGGGAAGTTCAACCCTTGGCCATGCTTCCGAGAAGGCAAGTAAGATTGCCTCTACTTTTCGGGCTGAAAGAGTTGGCCAGTATTTATAGTCATCACGACTCATTCTGCTCGAATACTCGTTAAAAGTGAGAACTGTATTCTTGTCCTGTATCAACAAATCCCAATGAGCAGTAGGGATTTCGGGTAGGAAATAAAAAGCTCGTACCAACCAGAAAATACGAGACTGCTTGAGTTGTTCATCATTACTTTGATCTAGAGACACAGCCATAAGCTCGGTACAGCGCTGCTCAATGATTGCTTCAAGCGTTGGTCGATTACCATATTGTGCTGCCATATCAAAGAGTTCACTTTGAGCATAGAGGGTAATATTGGGGAATCGTTGCAACCATTCTATAGGCAGTTTCTCTTGAAGTGGCTTGAATACATCTTGATATTTAAGCCAACTTACCTCTGGGTGGGGGCAATTTTCAATGCCCAGTTGGGGTTCTATATACTCACGAACGAACTTTTCTGCATCTTCGATTTTTGGGAATAGCAGTCTGTCAACTTCAGCCATTAGCTCCTTTAACTCTTCACTATCAACAGCATGATAATGAGAGCTAGCACTGGTTCTGAATGCTGCCAGCATGTATGGCTTTACAGTCTCTAAACTTCCAGTTGCCCGAAACGTTTCCAAACAAGCTGCCGCGAGGACGATTTCTAGCTCAAGATATTTGGATTCGCACTGTAATCTCGCTAAATTTTGTAAGTTAAGGGAATCACTCTCGATGAAGTCAAAGCAGTTTCTGAGAGCACTTTTAACCAAAGACGCATCACCAAACTCAACTTCAATTTTATCTGGCTCTTCAAAAAGAACTAACCCAGCAAAACGCCTCAAACAACTCCAATGCCTTCCACTTTCGACAATCTCACGATTTTCAGTAACGTACTCAATGTTTTTTGCGTGAATTTCGGCTTGTTCTCTTTTCCGCCTATTACTTCTTCTTGTGTAGCGTAATTCACGTTTTCGATCATCATATCGATATTGCTCCATAGCACGATTTCTTTTTACCCACTCCTTCATAAAGGATGCCTTTTTTTTCGCTTGCTCGCGCATATACTGGCGCAACTCATTGACTTTTCTTTCATTCTCACTTTTTGGGTAGCGATGAATAGCCATGAATCGTGACCATAACACTGTATTATTTGCTTCAAAAGCAAGGTCAATGATAAAGCGAGTATCTTGTGCTTGGAAACAAAGCCCCGAATGACCATGACTGTGCCCACCAAAAATCTTTATCTCCAGATTGACTATCTTGTTCCAATCAGTCTCGTGCTCAAATGCTAGGCGGATGATACCTTGACGTAATCCGTTATTCTGTTGAAGTTCTTGAACAGCACTGCTTCGATCTGTGTTTCTTTGATTATGAAAATTAAGATTCTTTACCCATTGCCAGATTTTCGACGGATCATAGGGGGGGCTAGATAAATCAAAATAACGATCAAGTAAGGCTCCGACTATTTTGCTAACTCCATTTCGGCATTCACAGTTATAGGCTTTTTCACCACATACACAGGAGAAATCACGGGTTAGCTCATCTAATAGCCATTCAACAGTAAAAAGTATGAGGGTTGATATGAATCTTTTGATAAAGCTGCGCTTGCCGATTGTTCGTTCCAATGTCCTGTGCTCAGGGTAAAGGGGAAAGCAAGCATGTAGATAATTTAGGATAAACGGCAGTCCAAAACTTTCCGCCCCAACTTCTTCCATAATACTTGCAGTTATACGTAATGAATCTTCGCTCGCTTCAGAAATTAGTTGTAATGCACTAGCCTGATGATCATGTGTTTGTATACCTAAAAGACAGTCGCTTGCTAATGATCTTGTGTGGTAACTCGCTTCTGGTGAAAGCATCAGAGCATGAAGTTCACCAACAAGATATGGTATTGCAGGAGAGCCTACTAACAGTTCAAGAACTAGCCCGCGCAAGTGACCCTGTTCATTTGTTCCTATTAATAGTGGCTTCAGATCATCTACTACATCTGCCGTGAAAAAGCCAGCCGCACTGAATGTTCGCCAAATATCCCCACGCCGGAAAAGTGGATCTTGCCCGGCAATCTCGGTTAACTTTTGAAGTAAAAGGCGTTTAGATGAGGGTAATAGTTGAGAAGGATCACCATTCGCTAAAATTGCATAAGGGTCAAGCTTGATAGCTGCCCGCTGTATAGGTTCATTTCCCAATGCAGCCATCCAGCCCAACATACCTCTTAATTCATCCCGAACAACGGAGTTAGGAGCTATAATTGCCAAGCACTGAGGTAAACCAAATATATCTGTACTATTGATAATTCGGTTAGCAAGGTATCTCGCAGCACAATATTCAGCAACGATTCTATGTACTGGAAGGTGTTGGTCTGGTTTGTCCCCCGGCTTGAAAAGCCGGGTATCGAGTATGCAATCTGGAGAGGTATTTTCCTTGATAATTAACGCAAGGCGCGGATAAAGACGGTTTGAATTTACCTCAGTTAACGTAATGCCTTCAGAGCCGGAAAGTAATAGTTTTGCAAAGACTTCATTTGCAAAATCAATTTTCTTTTCTAATAGCATAGCCCCTCGTTGAGGAATGCCCGGATTCACTTCTCTTGCTAAATGGTCAATTGCTTTGTCAAAGATAGAAATTTTGTCAGAGAAATGCCTATTGCTCTCAACATAAGCATTTGCGAGCAAATTGAGAAATATTGGGTTAGGAAGTAGTGGTTCCAGGTCAAAGCGACTGACCTCATGGCGAAACTGAATAAAATCTTCGTTGGGAAAATAATTTTCAAATAGCTGTTCTTGCTCCGCTATGTCAAAAGCGATTAAACGAACAATAGTTGGAGGTTTGCCAAAAAAATCACGAAATCGGTGCGTATAAGCACTGTCCCACTCGCTAGAACGACTGGAAATTACAACATTACCTGCACCAATAGCTTTCACTTTAGCCAATAGTTCAAAGATACCACTGGGATCAATTCTCGAAACTTCATCAAAAGCATCAAGCACTAGAGCTTTGTTGCTACTTGGAGTTAGGTATCGGAAACAGGTTGCAGAAATTCGTTCTGTTTGAAGTCGTGCCGCCAAGCTCCCCAATAACTCGGTTTTCCCTGCTCCGGGTTCGGCGAGAATCACGATGTATTGAGAGGAAACTAACAACTGAGATTCTGAGTAAGTCCTGTTCTCGTCATATAATGTACGAGCTATGTAAAACTTATCTATCATGGTGTTTGGCATAACATTTACTGACATTGATACCCCAATGCTAGATTCGCATTCTTCACCCCATACAACGCTAACACATCCCGCAACCACAACCTGTCGGAAGCGCTTGTCATAGTTATGAAAGCCTAATGAAAGATGCCCGACAATCGCACGCTGGCTATTTTTTTCCATGCGTGGCATTGAAACCACATATTGCGCAAGCACTGGTTGTGAAAAAGATAATAGATTCGTCTCGATTCTCCATTATCTTGTCCGCTTGCATGTCCGGTTTTTCTGTACTCATCAGGCTTTATCGTTCATAGACTGATCACTTCAAACAGACTGTCGTGGCAAAATTCATTGTCCACTTCCATTAGCTTGAGCAAGGTTTGAATAATTGATAGCTCCTTTACTAATAGGCCTCATCCTTCCCAAAGCAATCCGCATCCAATTTCGGCATCGGCTTAATATCAATTTGCCCACCCAAACGCTGAACCTCGGCACATAAGCGATCAGTCCGCTCTTCCATTAAATGGATATGATCCAGCATACGATTCACTGCATTGGCCACTGGATCAGGCATATCTTGAGTCGCACCATAAGCATCAAAACCCAGCTTCTCGGCTAAAGCTTCTCGGCGCTTTTCATCATGACTGCGTTGTGTGACTTCTCTACCCGGAATACCTACCACCGTAACATTTTCTGGCACATCCTTGACGACCACGGCATTAGAGCCAACCCGTGCACCATTGTTCAAAGTAATCGGCCCCAAGACTTTCGCACCTGCCCCCACCACCACATTATTCTTTAAAGTGGGATGACGTTTGCCCGGTTTCCAGCTTGTACCACCTAAAGTAACCCCATGATACAGCGAGCAATCATCGCCAATTTCTGCGGTTTCACCAATCACGATACCCATACCATGATCAATGAAAAAACGCCGACCAATCGTCGCACCGGGGTGAATTTCAATACCCGTATACCAACGCGGAATATTCGATAAAAACCGGGCAAGCCACTTAAAATTATGCTGCCAGAGCCAATGATCAAGTCGATGCCAAATAATGGCATGAATCCCCGGATAGGTCGTGACAATCTCAAACACATTGCGTGCTGCGGGGTCGCGGTCGAAGATGCACATCACATCTTCACGGATACGCTCGAACATAAACCAGCCTTTCCTCATTGAATGGGCAATTATGGTAGTGCAATCAAACAAGCGGGTCTATTCAATTACTATGAATCAGGTATTCAAAGCAGCTTAACGCACTCATATCATTTATTTACCTTGCCAAACTGGAGCACGCTTCTCTGCAAAAGCTTTGAAGCCCTCTAAGTTATCCTTACTATCGTACAACACATCCACCGTCGCAAACTTACGCTTAGTGATGTAATTCATTGCCTCTTGGAAGCCCATCGCCTCCGCTTCACGCGCCACCTCTTTAATCGCTGCAAACACCAAGGGCGGCCCCGAAGCTAATAGCCGTGCTACCGCCCAAACCCTTGCCATTAAAGCCGCTTCATCCGTCAAGACCTCATTCACTAAGCCCCAACGCTCGGCCTCTTGCACAGCCATCCAGCGCCCGGTGAATAGCAAATCCATTGCAATATGATAAGGAATGCGCTTCGGGAGTTTCACTGTCGCAGCATCCGCCAAAGTACCTGCACGAATTTCAGGCAAGGCAAAGCTACTATGAGTAGTGGCATAAATTAAATCAGCAGACAAAGCCAACTCAAAACCACCACCGACCGCCATACCATTCACCGCAGCAATCACTGGCTTATTCAAATCACGTAGCTCTTGCAACCCCGCAAAGCCACCCACGCCATAATCCCCATCGACGGCATCACCATTCGCCGCCGCTTTTAAATCCCAACCCGCTGAGAAGAACTTATCACCCGCAGTATGCACAATTGCCACCCGCAACTCAGGATCATCGCGGAAGGCCTTAAAGGTTTGCCCCATTAAACGGCTGGTCGCTAAATCAATTGCATTCACTTTAGGGCGGTCTAAAGTGACCTCTAAAATCGCGCCTTCGCGCCGTGTTTTGATTACTGACTCAGCCATGCACATTCTCCTCGCTTAAACCCATACTTAATAAAGCATCTGCCGCATACGCACCTTGCCCCAAAGCACAGACAATGAGTGGGTTAATCTCCAACGCCTGAATGCAGGCAGCGTTTTTCACGACAAAATCTTGGATACCTAAGATAGCAGCGACTGCAGCAGGCAAATCAGCAACGGGTTTACCGCGATAACCTTGCAATAAAGCTGCACCTTTTAATTGTAAGAGTGCTTGTTGAATGTCAGCAGCACTACTCGGCAATAATAGCATTTGGCTATCGCGTAATAGCTCCACCCAAATCCCACCCAAGCCCACAGTCATCACTAAACCCAAGCATGCATCCTGATGAAAACCCACCAATAACTCAGCGACACCCCCTGCACCATCTGCTCTAAATACAAGCCCGTTCCCACCTGTTCCAAATCCACCCAAGCCGCACTTAACTCGCTGGCAGCGTTTAGATTCAAACACACAGCGCCCTGCTCAGTTTTATGAGCAATACCCAAGGCTTTCAGTACAACGGGATAACCCAGCTGATCCGCTGCCGACAGTGCTTCAGCTAAACTTATCACCACTTGCCCACGCGGAACGGGCACAGCGGCTTTCGCTAATAAAGCTTTCGCTTGAGCCTCATCTAAAATACGTTTAGGCGCACGAGTCGTTACGACTTCTAATAACGGTAGCGCTTTAGCCTGCTGCCAATATGCCCCCAGATCTGCGGCAATTTCAGCAGCCAGCAGAGCTTCCTCAAAACCACTTAAAGCTGCAATCCCTTGGCAAGCTAAGCGCTCTACATAAGCTTCCGGTAAATTTTCTGGCAGGCTCGCCACTAAAGCAGCTTTTTGTTTCGTAACTTGTACTGCTGTTTCTAAAGCACCTAAAGCCACTAGCCAGTCATTATCTTCACAGCGCTTGGCATGCGGAAAATCCAGCACTAAAAAATTCAAACCGAAACCTACTTCCAACATCTGCGTGAAAGCTTGAGTCATTTTGGCTTGATCGCCCCAGACATAAGTTTGATAGTCTAGCGGATTATTCACCGTGACTTTAGAGCCAAGTACCGCCTCAATCGGTGCTTTTTGCTCAGGTGTCAAGCTTGGAAAATACACTTTGCGATTTAAGGCCGCATCGGCCATTAAACTGGCTTCGCCGCCCGAACAGCTTAAGGAGGACAAGCTATAAGCCTCCAAACTACCATGCACATGCAACAGCTTGAGAGTTTCTAAAAAGGCAGCTATCGACTCCACTTGCCCAAAGCCTAAGCGCTTTAAAAATGCCGAAGATGCGGCCTGCGAGCCTGCTAAGGAAGCGGTATGCGTGAGTGCTGCTTGCTGAGCTTGGCTACTTTTGCCGACCTTGAGCACTACAACGGGCTTATGTGATGAACGTGCTTTTTCGGCTAAAGCCTCAAAGCCTTGAATCGAATCGAAGCCTTCAATATGCAGCCCTAAAGCAGTAACACGCGGATCGTCCAAAACCGCGAAGGCTAAATCGGATAAGCCAACTTGCATCTGATTGCCAGCCGTCAGCACATAAGCAATCGGCAGACCACGTTGCTGCATGGTGAGGTTAATCGCCAGATTCGAGGATTGCGCAAAGATAGCCACCCCCGTTTGATGAGCCATTAAACGCTTACCACCCTGCTGATCAGGCCAGAGCAACACCCCATCGGCATAGTTAATCAAGCCATAGCAATTCGGCCCCAGTACTGGAATGGTTGCCGCTGCTTGTAGCTCAGCCTCTAAGCGTTGGCCTTCTGCATCGGCCTCACGAAAACCAGAGGCATAACACACCGCAGCACCTGCGCCTTTTGCTGCTAACTCAGCGACTACGCTGGGTGTCAGCTTGCGATTCACGCCTACAAAACAAGCATCGGGTGCGACAGGTAATTCAGCAATACTGCGATAAACTTTTAAACCCGCCATTTCAGTGCGCGTCGGATGCACAGGCCAAAGCTCACCCTCATAGCCCATGCGCTGACATTGCAGCAACACATTTAAAGCCGAGTTGCCACCCACGACCGCTATTGAACGCGGTTGCAATAAGCGCTTTAAGTCAAACGGGCGTTGCATTTAACACTCCATTTAACACCCCAAAGGGCGCAGTAAGTGGCGCGAGATAATATGGCGCTGAATCTCAGACGTGCCATCCCAAATCCGCTCCACCCGCGCATCACGCCAGAAACGCTCCAGCGGTAAATCACTCATTAAACCCATGCCGCCAAAAATTTGCAGCGCCTGATCGGTGACTCGTGCCAACATTTCGGTGGCATAGAGCTTAGCACTGGAAATCTCCCGATCCGCATCCTGCCCTTGATCCATTTTCCGAGCCGCTGCAAGGCTTAAATAATCGGCTGCATCAATCTCGGTGATCATATCGGCGAGTTTAAACGACACGCCTTGAAAGCGGCCAATCGCTTGACCAAATTGCTTACGTTCGGCGGCATAAGGCAAAGCCCATTCAAAAGCACGCCGAGCACGCCCGACACAAAATGCTGCCACGGTTAAACGTGTGCCGTAGAGCCATTGATTAGCTAACGCGAAACCTTGATGCACCTCACCTAAGACTTGCGCAGCAGGAATGCGGCAATTGTCGAAATTCAAAATGCAATTGTGATAACCGCGATGACTGACCGATTGATAACCTTTGCGAATCTCGAAGCCCACCGTGTCGCGATCCACTAAGAAACAAGTAATACGCTTCTTTTTACCGTGCGCGGTTTCCTCTTCACCCGTTGCCACAAACACAATCACAAAATCGGCATGGCTAATGAAATGCTTCGAGCCATTGATCGCCCAATCGCCGCCCTCCTGTTTGGCATGGCACTTCATCCCACGCAGATCCGAACCTGCCTCCGGCTCCGTCATGGCGAGTGCATCAAAACGCTCACCGCGTACTGCGGGCAATAAATAGCGCTCGCGCTGTTCACCTTCGCAGGCTAATAAAATGCTGGAAGGACGCCCGAAAAATACCGATAGCGCCATTGAAGGCCTCCCCAGCTCACGCTCAAGCAGGGTAAAGTCCACATGATTTAAACCGCCGCCACCGATTTCTTCCGGCATATTCGCGGCATAAAAACCCAAGTCGCGGCATTTATCGCGAATCTCTAAACCTAATTCCAGCGGCACTTCGCCCGTGCGCTCGATTTCAGCTTCGTGCGGATACATTTCCTGCTCCACGAAACTGCGCACGGTATCGACGATCATCTGCTGCTCAGTGCTTAATCCAAACTCCATCGCTAGCCTCCAATGGCGCGTCCGGCTCCGTCGGGTTTGGGTAATGCGGCTTGTGCTTGCGTGATAACAGCCAGCTTTTGTACGACCGCTTCACTCGGCAAACTGGGACTGCGCGTCTGCAAACTCACATGCAACAACAGATGCTCAGCCGTGGCGAGCAAACGCCCATCCGCATGTTGGATGCGATTGAATAAATGCAGTTTTTTACCGCTGCCATTTAACACTTGGGTGGTGACTACAATTGGCTCTAATGCGCGTACTTCATCCAAATGGCGAATATGCGTTTCCACGGTGAAGTAGGAGCCGCCCGCTTCGACATAAGCCGCATCCACGCCCATTAAGCGCAAAAAAGCATCCGTTGCATCGCTCGACACCTGCAAATAGCGACTTTCATTCATGTGGTTGTTGTAGTCCGTCCAATCGGTGGGGACAGTGCGCTCGACGGTTTTGATCGGCTGGCTATAATCGGTAGTAGCGCTTTGTGTGTTACTCGCCGCCGCATCGTATTGAGCTTTTTCATAAGCTGCTAACGCTTTGCCCGCGCCCCAATCGTGCGCTTTGAGTGCTTGCAGGATGGCAATCAGATTGTTGTCCCGAATCCGCTCCAACTCGCGAATGCTATAATGCCCCGACTGTGCATCCGATTGACCCGCAATCAAATCCACCAGCTCATCATTGAACTCCGGCACATTAGTGAGTTTGGTCCAAGGCCAGCTTAAACAAGGGCCGAATTGCTCCATAAAATGACGCATGCCCGCTTCGCCCCCCGCAATTCGATAGGTTTCAAACAAACCCATTTGCGCCCAACGCAAACCAAAGCCATAACGAATCGCATCATCCACATCCTCGGTGCTGGCAATCCCATCGCGCACCAACCACAACGATTCGCGCCACACGGCTTCCAATAAACGATCCGCAATAAAGGCTTCAATTTCCTTTTTAATATGCAAAGGATGCATACCAATGCTGCGATAAAACGTTTGAGCACGCTGCACCGTATCCGCCGAAGTCGCTTTGCCACCAACCAACTCAACAAGTGGCAAGAGATAAACTGGATTGAAGGGGTGCGCGACCAGCAAGCGTTCGGGATGCTGCAAATCGGCTTGCAAATCCGTGGGTAAAATCCCTGAGGTGGAGGAGGCAATCACGGCGTATGTGGGGGCGGATTTTTCAATCTCAGCATAAATTTTCTGTTTAAGATCTAAGCGCTCGGGCACAGCTTCGACAATCCAATCTGCATCTTTTACCGCGCTAGCTAGATCCACAGCAAATTCAAAGCGAGCTTCAGGTCGGCGGGGTGCCATTGTGAGTTTGGAATAAGCGTGGCGACTATTCGCTAGTACCGCTTCGATCTTTTGTGGTGCGGTGGGGTCAGGGTCGTAAATTTTAACGGCAATGCCATTTTCAATTAGGCGTGCCACCCAACCTGCACCAATCACGCCACCCCCGATCACGGCTGCTTGTTTAATCTGCTGCATGGTGTGCTCCTTAAGCCCAGCGCTTGGTGAGTTGCATTGTTTGGCGCACTTCATTCGGCGTCATAATCTTGCTGCCCATCGCTTCGGCTATGGTGACGGCGCGTTTGACTAAATCGCCATTGCTCGCCAGCAGGCCGCGATCTAGCCAAATATTATCTTCTAAACCGACGCGAATATTGCCACCCGCGAGAATTGCCATTGCTGCATAAGGTAATTGATTGCGCCCAATGGGGAAAGCCGAAAACGTCCAATCTTTAGGAACCGCATTCACCATTGCCATGAAGGTGCTGAAATCATCCGGCGCTCCCCACGGTATGCCCATGCAGAGTTGAATCATCGCAGGGTCTTCAATCAAGCCTTGGTCTTTGAGCCATTTTGCAAGCAATACATGTCCGGTATCGAAGGCTTCGATTTCAGGGCGCACACCCATTTCTTTAATTTGCTTGGCAATTTCTTTGAGGGTGGCGGGGGTATTGGTCATCACATAATCGCCTTCGCCGAAATTCATGGTACCGCAATCCAGCGTGCAGATTTCCGGTAAGAGTTCGCGCACATGCGCTAAGCGCTCGGTCGCACCTGCCATATCAGTGCCAATTTCATTCGGGGGCAGCGGCTGCTCAACATTACCCAAGGTCAAATCGCCCCCCATACCCGCCGTCAGATTCAAAACCATATCCACGCCCGATGCTCGAATATACTGCACCACTTCGCGGTATAAAGCTGGATCACGCGCAGCACCTCCAGTTTGCGGATTGCGTACATGAATATGCACCACCGCCGCACCCGCTTGCGCCGCTTCAATGCAGCTATCGGCGATTTGACGCGGGGTCATGGGGACTTTAGGGGAACGTCCAGTGGTGTCGCCTGCGCCCGTCACTGCGCAAGTAATAAACACATTCCGACTCGGATTCAGCATAGCAGACTCTCCTCAATGGCAATTACCGCATCATGGCACTGAGCTTTAGCCTATGATTAGCCTGAATCGCAAAATAGTTAGCAAAACACGCAATGAGTCTCTTCACCCGCTCAAATGATGCTCTGAAAATCACCTTGATGTTGGCGTCGGATTCGTCCTTAATGTCTTTGGCTTCAGTGTTGGATGTGATGCGCGGCGCGAATCGTATGGCACAGCGCCAGCTATTTGAATGGCAAATCGTCACGCCGAATAATCAAGCCGCACACCTCACTTGCGGCTTAGCCATTCAGCCCGATGCGCCGTTGAATAAGCAATTGCAGGGAGATGTTTTAATCCTACTTGCAGGTTTTAATCACCAGCAGCATTTCGATAAAACCATCTTGCGCCAATTGCAAAAGATCATTCCGCGCTTTCGGTGGATCGGCGGGATTGAATCGGGGAGTTGGGCTTTGGCGCGTTTAGGCTTGCTGGATGGGCGTAAAGCTACGACACATTGGGAGGATTTGGAGGATTTCGCGCTCAAGCATCCAAGCATTGAAGTCATGCCCGACCGTTTTGTGATGGATGGCAATACCTTCACATCAGGTGGCGCATCGCCGAGTTTTGACTTTATGCTGCACCTGATTCGCTGCCGCTATGGGCAACAACTCGCCCTCGAAGTCTCCAGTATTTTCATCTACGACGCGGTACATACCGGCAATGATGCGCAACCTTTAGTCTCGCTGGGTTTATTGGAAACCCAAGAACCACGCATTGCCAAAGCGATTCGCCTGATGGAAGAGCACCTCGACGACCCGCTCAGCATTAAGCAAATCGCGCAACATTTAGCGCTGTCGCTGCGCATGCTCGAATACCTATTCCGCGAACAACTCAATCACACACCCGCGCAATATTACCTGCACTTGCGCCTGCAAAGTGCGCAGCGCTTAGTCACGGATACACGCTTACCGATTCAAGAAATTGCCTTGCGCACCGGATTTAATTCGCTGGGGAGTTTGTCGCGCTGTTTTCGTGAGGCTTATCAACTGAGTCCCACCCAGTATCGGCGTAGCTTTAAACAGACCAACAAGACTCCAAGCTAGCCTGCAATGCTCGATACAAAGCATTGCAGACGATAATCTGCTGGGCTTTCGCTAAATCTGCAGGGTATAAAACTCGCTCCTGAGCTTTGAGTTCACCCAGCAAAACAGAACGCTGCACCCCCGCTAATAAACCGCAACTCAAGGGCGGCGTATACCATTGATTATCCAACAGAATAAAGGCATTACTGCGCGAACCTTCGGTCAATTCGCCCTTTTCATTGCAGAATAGATAATCAAATAAGCCTGCTGCTTTAGCTTCACCTAAAACTTTGTTATATAGTGCACGAGCCGTGGTTTTGTACTGTAAAAAAGGATTGTCTGATGAAACTCGCAACGGATAAAGCGCAATTTTTACAGGCTGCTGCACTGGCTCTAAAGCAGTGATTGTTGCAGCTAATTGTCCTTGCGCATTGAGCGTGAGGCGCAAGCGAATTAGCTCAAGCTCACTCTGCTTTACGACATCATCAATACAGGCTTGCACCGCTGCGGCTGTAGGAATTTGCCAGCCAAACGCGGCGGCACTTTTTTGCAAACGCGCGACATGCTGATCCAATAAACTAATTGTGTTGCCCTCAACATGCATGGTTTCAATCAGCTCAAAAGCTTGGGTATGTCTGGTAAAAAAACGTGCTTTTAACAAACATTCCTCCCATTCCGCCGAAGCATCAGAATCGTAAGTAATCCCCGCGCCCACCGAGAGTTGCAAAGGCCAATGAGCAATATTCGCTGCATCAACTCTAGGTTTGTCTCCAGTTTGCAGGGTACGAATCGGCACATTTAGCATCAAGTGCATTTGCTCATTCGCCAACGGCTCAATAAACCCAATCGCACCGCAATAAGCACCACGAGCATGTGGCTCTAACTCGTCAATAATTTGCAGAGTGCGACGTTTGGGAGCACCTGTAATAGAGCCACAGGGGAATAAAGCATTGAAAATGCTAGATAAAGTAGGTTGTTTAGCTAAGTCTGCTTTTACCGTGCTAGTCATTTGTAGCACCGTGCCATAGCGCTCGATTTCAAATAAACGCGGCACTGATACCTGCTGAACTTCAGGCAAATGCGATAAATCATTACGCATTAAATCAACGATCATGACATTCTCAGCGCGATTCTTCGGGTCACTGGCTAATTCATCAGCGCGTCGCTGGGTCTCAGCTTCAGTATCTGCAACCGCTGTCGTGCCTTTCATGGGGCGACAAGTCATTTCAGTAGCGCTCATTTCGACAAATAATTCCGGCGAACAGGACAGCAAACTATTCTGTGGCAGCAACAAAAAAGCACCGTAAGCGATCTTCAAATCGCGCACCAATTGATAATAAACCGCCGCCAACGCCGCATCACCCTGAGCAAAGGCCAGCAATTCACTGTGCGACGGAAAAGTATAGTTCACCTGATAGGTATCACCTGCCGCAATCCACTCACGAATCGCTTCAATATGCTCGACAAATTCTGCTTGCTGTACGGCTGGGATGGCTGGCGTGAGATGTGTCACTGCACCCTGCTCTTGGCTCAATAACCAAGCGAGCGCTTGTTCGCGATTGAGTAATTCCAGCGCATTAAAGGCTAGCGCTTGCAACCATGGCGTTTGACTTGCTTTATGCGATAACACCAAACCATCCGCCACGCTAAAAGCCGCTGCCGACTCAAATGACAAGGAAACCACGACCTGCCCTGCGCCCGTTTTCACCCAAGCTTCTATTTCAGTTAAAGCTGCGTGTAGGTGCTCGCTAGCGTCAGGCTCATCGCCTTGAACGAGCCATGCTTTTCGGGGGTTGGTGTATAAGCGGCTTTGCGCTTGGGCGTGACTGCCATCGAATAATAGGGCTAAACAGTGGTTTAAGGGGCGCATACATTTGTTAAATTTATGACTAGGCTAGCGCATCTTAGCAGAGAAGTTTTTACAGCCCTATTTTCCTAGAAAAACGCCCTGTTTGAGCACGAAAATGCTGGCTGTGTTAGTGTGCTAAGATAGGGCACTTAATCAACAAAAATATTAGGCGCACCCCATGACCTGCAATCGCTACTGGACTCACGAAGCCATTAGAAAAATCGAAGCGGATATTCAACGTTCCGCCGATACGCATTTAATCAAATTGCCCCTTGCCAGCTTGCAAGGCATTGATATTTATCTCAAAGATGAAAGCACGCATCCCACTGGTTCTTTAAAACACCGCTTGGCGCGTTCGCTATTTTTATTTGCACTTTGCAATGGCTGGATTAAACAGGACACCACGATTATTGAATCCTCTTCCGGCAGCACCGCCGTTTCTGAAGCTTATTTCGCGCGTTTATTAGGCTTGCCGTTTATTGCAGTCATGCCGAAAACCACCGCTCGCAAGAAGATTGAGCAGATTGAACTCTTGGGCGGGAAAGCACATTTGGTGGAGCGCGGCGATCAAATTTATGCCGAATCGCATCGGCTGGCGCAAGAGTTGAACGGGCATTACATGGATCAATTTACCTTCGCCGAGCGTGCCACCGATTGGCGTGGGAATAATAATATTGCCGACAGCATTTTCAGCCAAATGGAGCTGGAAGATCATCCGATTCCAACGTGGATTGTGATGAGCGCGGGCACGGGCGGCACGTCTTCGACGATTGGGCGCTTTATCCGCTATAAAAAATACCCGACTCGTTTATGCGTGGTCGACCCCGAAAACTCGGTGTTTTTCGATTATTACCACTGCAGTGATCAAGCGCTAACCCACCCTTGTGGTAGCAAGATTGAAGGCATTGGTCGCCCACGCGTGGAGCCGAGTTTTGTATCAGGAGTGATCGACGAAATGCGCCGGATTCCCGATGCCGCCAGTATTGCCACCATGTATTGGCTGGAGCAGCGCTTGGGGCGAAAAGTGGGGCCATCGACCGGCACGAATTTGTACGGCGTATTGCAAATAGCGCGTGAAATGCAGCAACGTGGCGAACAAGGTTCGATAGTGACCTTGCTTTGTGATAGCGGCGAGCGCTATTTGGAGACTTATTATAATGCGGATTGGGTAAGGCAGCAGATCGGCGATTGTGGGGTTTATCAGCGGGAGTTGGCTGATTTGCTTTAAAGGAAGCGTACTAAGTTGTGAAACCCCCAGCTAAAAATGATAAGTCACTTTGTTATGCTCATCAAAGCTAATCAGCTTTTTCTGTTGCATCTGGTTGATCAAACCAGCTACTTCATTGGCTGCCAGCTTTTTTGCAAAAACCGAATCTGCATAAGTGATTAGAGATTGGCGCTTAGCAGGTCTATTACGGGCACTTTGCTTTAGCAGCTCAGTTAGACGGTCAATGCTAGTAGACTCATCTTTTGGTTTGATACTTTTAGGCTGCTGAAACAATGGTATCTGGGTTAAGTCATCATAACGATGAGCTTTAATTTTATTATTTTTCAAGTGGCCGACCAATGCATCATAACCCTTATCTTTAGAGACGATGTAAAAGCTATTCTTGGGATTTTGGCATGCGAGCTTACCCACGTAATAAGCGAGGACAAAATCTAGGGCATTTTTTCCAGATACATTCACTTCTATAAGTTGCGTCTGCTCTTTAAATTCCATCAACTGTTTAACTAAGCAAATTGGTAGGTTGTGCTGCTTTGCACCCAACAAAATCAACAAATTAACTGGCTTATCTTTTAATAAATCCAGATTGAGATTTCGAACATTTTCAAAATCAACGAAGACATGATGGCTTATAGGGTTGTTAGTCATTTTTTTTAATCGCTTTAAGCTTGAGCGTTCGGATCATATTTACTTAACTAGCACATCAGATCAATTTAATGCGATGAGCTAACTTTAAAATCAACATTCACACCAACTCCAACCTCAACTGCTCCAACGCCCAAGGCTCGGCAAAATGCACCCCAATCCCCAACAAACGCACTGGAACGCGCCGCCGCTCCCACGCTTGTTGAATCAATGGCAGAAATAAACGCTCCTCGACTAAAGAATTAGTGGTTTGGGCAGTGGTTAAGACAAAATCATGAAAGCGGATTTTCACCAACAAGCTTTTCGGGACTAAGCGCTGGCTCTGTTGGGCTTTGGCAAGACGCTGCTCTAATGCGACAAACAAAGCAGGCAGTTCGGCATAACAAGCGGCTAAATCTGGCAAATCGGTAACAAACGTATCTTCAACGCTGATGGATTTATAGCTGTTATCCACACTCACCGAGCGCAAATCAATCCCCCGCGCCAGTTCATACAAACGACTGCCGAAGCGCCCAAATTCATCACGCAACCTTTGCACTGACCACGACTGCAAATCCGCACAAGTTCTCACACCCAGCGAAGCCATGCGCTCCGCTGTCACTGTACCAACCCCCGGAATGTGTTTCACGGGCAAAGTCAGCATAAATTCCGCAATCGCTTGCGGCAGAATCACATATTGACCATTGGGTTTATGCCAATCGCTGGCAACTTTAGCGAGGAATTTATTCGGCGCAATGCCTGCTGAAGCGGTAAGCTGTTGTTCTTGCCAAATGCGCGCGCGGATTTCTTTGGCTATCAGGGTGGCGCTGCCTTGATGCTGACGAGCGCGACTCACATCCAGATAAGCCTCGTCCAAGGATAGCGGCTCCATCAACTCGGTGTAATCGGTGAAAATGGCTTGGATTTGCTGCGACACTTCGCGATACACAGACATACGCGGCGGTACGCGAATCATCTGCGGACATAAACGCAGCGCGGTTTTCATCGGCATGGCAGAGTGCACACCGAATTTGCGTGCTTCATAGGAGCATGTTGCTACCACACCCCGTGCATCGGCCGCACCACCGACGGCTAAAGGTTTGCTACGCAACGCGGGATTATCACGCGCCTCAATGGCAGCGTAGAAGCAGTCCATGTCAATGTGGATGATTTTGCGAAGTTCAGTGGCTAGCATTTCAGTCAATCGGTACAACGGGTAATAGGGCTATTGCCGCTCATTATGACAAACTTGCCCCCCCACTTCCTCTCATCATTCATCTCGTTGCCTCCGTCATCTGGCTTAACGCTAACACCGAGTTTTTGCCCACTCACAAAACTCATTCGCTACAATGGCGCTTATTCTGTATTGGCGCCATAATAGCGCCAATATTGTTATTGATTCGCGCCACAATATGCGCCACGGATAGCACACATGAACCTTGAACAAGTTTTATTGAACACGCTCACAACCTCCACCACAGGATTGACTCTGACTGAGTTGCTACAACACCATCCCAATATTGCCCGCCGTAGTGCACAACGTTGGCTTAGTCAGTGGTTGCAAGCAGGCAAAATCACGAGTCACAAAGAAGGGCGCAGTATTCGTTATCGGGCGGTAGTTACGTCTAACCAGCAAGGCAATTTTCCCAGCCCTATTCCATTGTCTGCCGACAGCCGCGATATTCTGACCTACATTAACCAACCCATTGAGGCACGTAAGCCGATTGGTTATCAGAGGGATTTCCTTGACAGTTACCAGCCTAATCGCAGTGCTTATTTGCCCGAATCATTGCGGCGGCAATTGCACAAAATGGGTAATACGGGTGCAAGTACCCGCCCCGTAGGAACCTATGGACGAGCGATTCTCAACCGTTTATTGATTGATTTGTCGTGGGCGTCCAGCCACTTAGAAGGCAACACCTATTCGCGCCTTGATACCCGCGCTCTGATTGAACAAGGCACAGTCGCCGCTGGCAAAGCACGCGCTGAAACCCAAATGATCTTGAACCACAAATCTGCCCTTGAACTGCTAATCGACAATATCAGCACCGCAGGCTTCAACCGCTACACCATTATGAATTTGCACAGTGCGCTCGCGGAAAACTTGCTAGCTAACCCAGCGGATGAAGGCCGTTTGCGCCAACATTTGGTGGAAATCAGCCACAGTAACTTCCGCCCTTTGGATGTGCCGCCACAGATTGCCATTCAATTTGATCAGGTCTTAGATAAAACTAATCAAATCAATGACCCGTTTGAGCAGGCATTTTTTGTAATGGTGCATCTTCCCTATTTGCAACCCTTTGCGGATGTGAATAAACGCACCTCACGCTTGGCTGCCAATCTGCCACTGTTGCAGCATAACTTGTGCCCATTGACCTTTTTGGGCGTGCCAGAAGACACTTATAGCCAAGCCATTTTGGGTATTTATGAAATGACTCGCGTGGAATTGCTGCGGGATGTGTTCGTATGGGCATATGAGCGCTCGACCCAAGAATACCTTGCCCTTAAACAAAATTTGGCTGAACCCGATCCGCTGCGGCTGCGCTATCGCGAGCTGATTAAGCGTGTAATTCGCGAGGTGGTATTGACACCAAACACCGACCCACTCGACCTAATCCGTGAAGCAGTACAAAGTATAGAGACCACCGAATCTGAGGAAGTGCAGGCGCTACTCATTCAGGAGTTGCGGCGGCTACATGAAGGCGTATTAGCACGTTATGGCTTGCGCCCTTCGGAATGGGAGTGCTGGTGTAATGCTCAAAAGTCTTAGTGCGGGTCATTAGAAAACAAGCTTCATCGCTTCATCTCCTCATTGTTCACAAAAGGAAACGATTCGTTTACCAATACCGTATTGTTTCTTGTTGTTGCCCTCGTTAGGCTGCTGCATAGGGAATACGCTTAGGAGGTAAGCTACATGACCCACAATAGCAGAGAGATCGGCGCATTCCCCTACCCACCATTGCACTCCCCAAGGATACCAACAAGGCCACCTACCCTACCTGTGGGATACGAGCTTTGCAGGTTTTCACTATTCAGCAATGGGTCGAAAACACGTCCAATAACCCCCGAACAACCACTGAAGGAATCATACCTATGAAGTTAAGCTTACTGGCAATCTGTGTTGCCTGTGCACTACTCAGTAGCTGTAACGATAGTGATAGTGTCACGGCAGTCGATACCCTAGCATTTAACAAAGACGCTTATGTTCTCAATACCATCACGGTGGATGGTAGCTCTGTCTCCTACCGCGCCTATACGAATATTGTTTATGTCGATAAACCGACTGACAGCAACTACCAGTACATGAATATTTATGTGCCAACCACTCTGGTAGACAACCAAACCGCCCCCATCTTCTTCCCCAACCTAGTCGGTGGTTATCGTCCGGCAAAACCATTAACTTTTGCCACAACAGATTTCACCATCAGTAACGAAACAGACCGAAGCACCTCAGCGGCGGTTGCGCTGTCTAAAGGTTATATTGTCGCTTCCGCTGGTGCACGCGGTAATAACGCCGAAGTCAATGGCGTATATACTGGTAAAGCACCCGCAGGCATTGTTGACTTGAAAGCAGCGGTGCGTTACCTGCGCCATAATGATGCCGCTATCCCCGGCAGTGCTGAAAAAATCATTTCTAATGGAACCAGTGCGGGAGGTGCTATGTCATCCCTGCTCGGTAGCTCTGGGAACGACCCGCTGTTTGAGCCTTATCTAAAGGAAATCGGGGCAGCCGATGCCAAAGATAATATATTTGCTGCTTCGGCATTTTGTCCCATCATTGATCTGGAAAATGCTGACAGTGCCTATGAGTGGTTGTATAACCGGGTCAACACTGATACGGATGCTGCTGGTGCAGCAGTCTATGGCTTCGATGACACCCAAATGGAGATTTCGGGTGAGTTGATGGCTCTATATTCGAGTTACCTGAATGGTCTGGCCTTACGGCGCGTGGATAACAATCAACCGCTTACGACGGCTAATATGGAGAATTACATCAAATCCTTTTTGCTCGCATCCGCTCAGGAGCAACTGGACAAAGGCGTAAGCCTTGCTGATAAGACTTGGCTGACGGTTAAAAATGGCAAGGCTACTGCCGTTAATTTCAATGCCTATGTCTCTTATGTCGGGCGCTGGGCTCCGATCAAGAATCCACCGGCGTTTGACTGGCTGGGCAATCCGGGTGATCCGGCGCCGATGCGTCCGGGTGGCTCTTTTGAAAACAACCTATTTGGCAGCAGCGACACTGATATCAATGTCTTTACCGATTACGTCGCCAACCGATTAAACCCCGGATCGACTGTACCCCAGAACATCAAAGACCGAGTTTACCTGATGAATCCGATGAACTTTATTGGTAAAGATGGTTCAACGCTCGCCAAGAATTGGTATATCCGTCATGGCACCAAAGATTGGGATACCGCCTTTACAGTACCTGTGAATCTTTATACCAAACTCATGAATACCGGCCTAGTTGCAAACATGAACTTTGAGCTAGCTTGGGAAAGACCACACTCCGGTGATTACGATCTAGCAGAATTGTTTGCTTGGATGGATTCAGTCACCCAATAACAATAAGCTCAACATGCCTTACCAAACAGCAGGGCTTGGAACATACTGCCCTGCTTATGAAGCCACTTCCCCGTGATCAACTACAAAAACCATAGCAAAACTCCCTACTGCAAAATCACTCACGCTCATGTGAGAACCACTCAAGCACCAAAAACCGTCATGACCCAACCCAATCTTCTGATTTTAACAGTCGATCCAATAAGCAGATGAGGGCTTTAGTGGTTCAAGCTGCCCCCTATCGCTAAGCCTTCAGCTCATTTTTTGGTAAATGTGCTAACTTACAGCGTTGAGGCAAGACTTAAAGTAGCGAGCCTTGCTACCTCATCTCTTCCGATTGGCAGATTCTGCAAAAAAACGTAGGGTGTGCGCATTGATAAAATAACAAGTTAATTTCGGAGAACTATCCATGTGGGACGTGTTGCACACCCGTGGTTTTTTTGCCTTTATCACGATGGTGTTTTTGAATGCCTTTGTGGATTTAGGGCATAAAATCCTAATTCAGAACACTGTGTTCAAGTTGTATGACGGCCAAGAGCAAATCATCTTGTCGACCTTGGTCAATGCTTTGATTTTACTGCCGTTTATTTTGTTGTTCACACCTACCGGATTTTTAGCCGACAAATATCCGAAAGTCCAAGTCATGCGCTACAGTGCATGGGCTGGTTTAGCGATTGCTATCATTATTACGGTTAGTTATTACCTCGGCTGGTTCTGGTTTAGCTTCGCGCTCACCTTTATATTAGCTATTCGCAGCGCTTTTTATTCACCTGCAAAAATGGGCTATATCCGCGAAATTTTGGGTGATAAACAGCTACCACAAGGCAATGCGTTTGCCCAATCCACTGTGACTTTGGCAATTATGCTGGGTACTTTGGTGTTCTCGATTCTATTTGAGTTATTCCTGCCTAATTATCAAACCTTCGACAAGGCTGAAGGCATCCTGCAAAGCTTCGCGCCCTTAGGTTGGTTGCTAGTTATTATCACTGGCTTTGAAATCTGGTGTGCGTATCAATTACCCACCACACGCAGTACTGACCCTGAGATGAAATATGTTTGGCAGGATCACTTAAAAGGCAAAACAGGTTTATCCACTTTTAAATGGGTTAGAGGTAATCAGCTAGTTTGGTTGTCGATTGTGGGCTTATCGGTGTTCTGGGCAGTGGCTCAGGTGATCTTGGCGACTTATCCTGCTTATAGCAAAGAACATTTGGGCATGACCAATGTCGCACTCGTACAAGCCTTAATGGCCTGTGCGGGTGTGGGTATTGTTTTAGGTTCGCTCTGGGCGGGGCGCTTATCACGCACCCATATTGAAACCGGCTTAATTCCAGTCGGCGCCTTGGGCGTGATGCTGAGCGTTGCATTGATTACTTGGTTTGAAAACTCTTGGTTCCAAGCAGCTAACTTCCTCTTCCTTGGGATTATGGGCGGCTTCTTCATGGTTCCGCTCAGCGCCTTAATGCAATACCACTCGCCAACTCAGCAATTAGGACGAGTACTAGCCGCCTACAACTTGGTCAGCACCGCAGCCATGTTACTATTTTTAGTGACTGCGATGGTTTTAGCTTGGTATGGGATCGGTAGCGAACATTTATTTACCCTACTAAAATTTGTCGCTATCACTGGCGCGCTTTATACCGTCTACAAATTGCCGCAGTCCTTATTACGCTTTGTGGCTAGCCGCTTTTTCCATGCAGCCTACCGCTTAAAAGTGATTGGTTTTGAAAACTTACCTACTCGCGGTGGCGTCCTGTTACTGGGCAATCATATTAGTTGGATTGACTGGGCTTTGGTGCAAATGGCTTGCCCACGCCAAGTCCGTTTTGTGATGGAGCGCGGCTATTATGAGCGCTGGTACTTAAAAGGTATGTTGGACTTATTTGGCGTTATCCCGATCACCAGTGGCTCTAGCGCGGATTCGATTGTTGAAATCTCTAAGCTCTTACAAAAAGGCGAAATGGTTTGCTTGTTCCCAGAAGGCACGATTAGCCGCACCGGGCAATTATCTGAATTTAAACGCGGCTATGAAAAAGCAGCGCAAGGCACCGATGCAACGATTATTCCGTTCTATTTACATGGTTTGTGGGGCAGTCGCTTCTCGCGCTCAAGCGGTTTCTTAAGGGCAGCACGTCAATCGGGCTTGAAGCGCGATATTATTGTCTCTTTCGGCCAAGCCTTGCCAAGCAACACGCCTGCTTATGAATTAAAACAGCATATTTTCGATTTGTCTTTTACCTCATGGGAAGCCTATTCATCCATTATCGACCCGATTCCCGTTAGCTGGGTACGCTCGGCTAAGCGCTTAAGCTTCCGCATGGGCACCACTGATGTCACTGGTGAACCACTCAGCAATAATCGCTTTATGACGGCAGTATTTAGCTTTGCCAATATCATCCGCCATCGCAGTCCTGAGCAGAATATTGGGCTGCTGCTACCGACCAGTAGTGGCAGTGCGATTGCAAATATGGCGGTGCTGACTTTGGGTAAAACCGTAGTCAATCTTAACTACACAGCCAGTGCTGAAGCCTTGGCGAGTGCGGCTGAACAAGCTGAATTAAAAACCCTCTATACCTCAAAACTATTCCTGAAAAAATTGCTGGAGCGCGGCATTGATATCGCGGCTGCTATGCCGAATCTGGATTTGGTGTACATGGAAGATCTCAAAGAAGGCATGACTAAATTCCAGCTAATGCGCACCATGATTGCAGTGATACTCACACCGACGCGTATGTTACAAGGCTTATATCTACGCCAAGTCAGTATGGATGCGACTGCTGCTATTCTGTTTTCAAGTGGCAGTGAAGGTGCACCCAAAGGGGTGGAGTTATCCCATAGAAATTTAGCGATCAATTCGCGCCAAATTGCCGACATGTTGAATACCCGTGAAGATGATGTCTTGATGGGGACTTTACCTGCTTTCCATGCATTCGGCTTATTGGCGAGTACCTTTATGCCGCTGTCGGAAGGTATTCCGATTGTTTGCCACCCTGATCCCACCGATGCAGTGAATATCGCCAAAGGCATTGCGCGGTATGAAGCGACAGTGCTGTTTGGCACCGCTACCTTCCTACGTTTATATGCACGCAATCAGCGGGTGCATCCACTGATGCTTGACTCTTTGCGCTATGTGGTCGCGGGCGCTGAAAAATTGCCCCCCGAAGTACGCCAACTCTTTAGCCAGCGCTTTAATAAAGCCATTTTAGAAGGCTATGGCACGACCGAAACCTCACCCGTAGCAAGTGTGAATGTGTCTGATAAACTCGACCCGAATAACTGGCGCGTCCAACCCGGCACTCGTGATGGCACGGTAGGCATGCCCTTACCCGGTACTAGTTTCCGTATTGTTGACCCAGCAACGCTGGAACCATTACCCACTGGCACTGATGGTTTAATCCTCATCGGTGGCCCGCAAGTCATGAAAGGCTATTTGAAAAACCCAGAGAAAACCGCTGAAGCTGTGATCGAAATTGCCGGTCAGCGTTGGTACAAATCGGGTGATAAAGGCCATTTAGATGAAGATGGCTTCTTAACCATCGTTGATCGCTATTCACGCTTTGCCAAATTGGGCGGTGAAATGGTTAGCCTGACTGCGGTTGAGCACACCATTCGCCAAGCACTCAAAGACCCCGAGCTAGATTTAGTCGCAGTCAATTTCCCTGATGAGAAAAAGGGCGAGAAAGTTGTACTCTTAATCGGGGGCGAACACGACCCCAAAGCCGTGAAAAAGCAGCTGATCGAAGCCGGTATGAATCCGCTGATGATTCCGGCAGAAATCTATGAAGTGGAAGCTGTACCGAAGTTAGGCAGCGGCAAAACTGACTTTGCAACCGCACGCAAAGTCGCACTAAGCGCGATGGCTTAAGGCTAGCTAGAAGAGCTGTAAGATTTTTTACAGCTCTTTGCGTAAAGCCATTAAGCGCCCAAAGACGCGCTGTGCCCATTCAAGACAGTCCTCAGGCTGCTCTTCGATAGGATGACGTCCTCGATAGAGCAAACGATATTCAGGCTTAGAGCCTTCACCCGAGTGATAATTATTCCCAACCCATTCATCTTGGCCAGCCTTTAATACTTTTTGGGCATCAGCATCCATGCCTTTTTCTGCCATCTGCCAAGCTGATTTCGGGAAAAAGTTTAAGGGCTGCTGCAAGCCTAACCAGTAACCTTCTAATAGCAGCTCAAGCTCTGCTGTTGCATCGGGTAGTTCAGTTAATTGCCAAACTTTGTCGACCGTATACAGCTGGGTACTTGCTACCCAATTAGCTGGACGTTCACAAAGATTCAAAGCTAAATGCTGAATCCACACACTCACCCATTGCCACACGCCCAAATGCCCAAACTGGTAGAGCTGAATGCCTGCAGCACTCACAGAAGTAACCTGCCCATGCAAACTAAACGCGCCCAAGTCGAGATTTAGATCAAGAGTACGTTGCTCGGCCGGTTTGGGAAGCTTTTCAAACAGAGTTTGTACTTGTTCGATCTGCTGCTCAAACAGCAACTCACCCGGCTTCCCATGCGGTAATAAGCCTTGCGCCCGCAACACTGGCTGAACTTGCCAAGCTTCCCCGCCTTGTTGCAAATGCCGCAGAGCCTGTTCGCTAATCAGGCTATCGGTAAATGCCTCAAGCGCAAACGGCTCACGTTCTGCTAGCTCATCAGCCACCTCAGTTAGCCGTAAATCAAATCGGCGCTGCAAAAACACTCGGGCGGGATTGCGATAAAATTGAATTAGCTCATTCAAACTGACTTGACGCAATTGCTCATCAGGCTCAGGCAAGCGGGGATTATCCCAAAAATGGGCAGCAATCTTTTTCTCCGCCTGAGGCTGCTGCAAAGCCAGATAATCTTTGGCATAGGTAAAGAGCGCCCCTGCTTGGAAATAGCGTGAGCTAAACGCTTGTAGCGGATGGCGGGTAATAATTTGCTCAGCTGTTAAACCAAAGCGTTTTTCTAAATAATCCAGTAATTCACTGACCAAGACCGAAGGCATCACCTCGCTATTGTCTTGAATGCTTTGCCCGACATAGCTGATATAGAAATAATCGCGCGCAGACAGCAAGCTTTCTAAAAATAAGTAGCGATCTTCCTCACGCCGCGAACGATCACCTTTACGCTTTTTATCAGCCGCTAATAAATCAAAACTCAAACGATTATCTTGACGCGGAAAGCCACCATCTTGCATGCCCAACAGCGCAACTACCCGAAACGGCACGCTACGCATCGGCATTAAATTACAGAACGTAATCCCCTGCCCTAAAAATCCCGACTCTTGACTGGCTTGCTCTAATTCACGTCGTAGGGCCGATTTAAATACTGACCAAGCGACTGGCTCTGTAAAACCAGCAAGTTGTGCACTGTTTAAGACTTTATCAATGCCCTTATAGACGGTTTGTGTTTCAGCCTCCCGTGGGAAGAGCTGCTCAACAATAGCTCCAAAACGTGCTCCCCAATCATCCAAAGTTGCACGTTGTGTTGCCCATTTAGAAGTCGAAAACAAAATATGTAAGCATTGCTGGAAACGCTCTAAGACTAAAGCTTGGCTGCCTTCCAATTCGTTATAGGGTAAAACGCCACCTAGCAACTGATGTCCAGGTAAAGCATACCCAAGTAACAAGCGATCTAAGCCATACATCCAGGTATGTTCAAAAGTACTTTGACGTGCGAACTGCTGGCGAAACTCAGCATCCACTCCCCAACGAATATTCACCGCCCTTACCCATTCACGGCATTGCTGGACTTGGGCTTCATCCAAACCAAAATGCTCACGAATTTCAGCATATTCGAGCAGGGTGAAAATACTTTCCGCTTCAAACCGGCCTTGAGGTAGTTCCAACAATTGCGCACAAGCTGAGCTAATCGTCATCGCTTGCGAAAAACGTTGATCAGCAATACTAAAAGGCAAAGACACCACTGAACTATTAAAAACTGACTCAATAAAGGGCGCATAAGTATTAATATCGGGCGACATCACGACCACATCGGCTGCACTTAAATCAGGATGGCGCTCTAAGATAGCTAGCAGCTGATCATAGAGCACTTCCACCTCGCGCATGGGCGAATGGCAAGAGTGCACGCAGATGGATTGATCATATGCAAAGCTGTGCTTAATCTCTTCAACTTTAGGAATATCTTCCAAATTCAGAATATCGTTCTGGGTAATCCGCAGCAGGCTATCAACTTCAGGCTCAAGGAAATTTTCTAACTCCTGCGGATAAGGCTCTGAATTCCTCAAGATTTCAATAAAATCGCGCCCTTGTATTCCCCATGAAGCTAGCAAGGGATTACCCACCATCACATAATCTTGCTCGGTAGGTTTATAGAGCATGCGGCGCTTATTCGATTCAATATCGCCCCAATAATGTATCGACGGATTCATCATGAAAAAATGAATATCTATCCGCTCAGCGACTTTCGCGATTAACTCAATATAAGCGGGTGATAAAGCGGGAATAGAAAAAAAAATAATATGCGGTGGTAATTTTTCAGTAGGGAAATTTTCAAGCTCATGTAAAAAGCGGCTCTGTAGATTAACCCAATGCTCTAAATGCTTATCGCCAATGACTAGCTGCCAAAGTTTTTCTTGCCAATTCTCAGGAGTCGTCTGCTTTTCCCAATCTCGAACCCAATCAGACCTGAAAAACAGATAACCATCAAACACACTTGCAACCTGCTGAGCAAGTTGCCAAGCACTATCATCTTGATCAGATTGTAAATAATGCCCTAAAGAAGTTTGGTGCAATTCTGCATTTTGCAGAAACTCTTGCAACAGTCGCCAGCGCAACACCTCAACTGAGCAAGGATTATGTTCTGGGATAGTTAAAACCCTGCCTAACAAATCCCAAGTTAGCTCAGCAGGAAATAAATACTTTACGTTCGCCGCAACTCCAGTGTGCTGCGCTAGCTGCATCGATAGCCAGCGTCCCATGCCTGCGTTTTGTACGATTACTGGAGTCGGGTCAAAGGGATTTTGCATAGGCTGAGCTAAATGTTCTGCAAAACTGTGAGCTAAACTCTCTAGACGATTACTGTGGTGCAAATAAAGCATAGGGGATCAATCAAGCGCTGAAAATCAATTCATATTATGACATAAAGCACTTATTCCCAGACCGTTTTTACTGTTACAAATTCACAATCTGCAATCCTAGTCTTGCTATTATCTGAACTTTTCTGGACAATTCGCCATGCTGTTGGCTCTGAGCAATTCTTATAACAACAAATTTTACCCCAGTTCTCAAACTTAACCTAAATTCTGATGCTGTCTTGTACACGGTAGAGCGGTAGCGTTTTTAAACCATGCCCTTTTTTCTAAGAAAAATACTAACCTTATTAATCGCTTGTGGCTTAGCCTGGCTAAGCGTGGCCTTTTGTTTGGGTGGAATTGTACCTTATGACTTTGTTGAGTCGAAAACTCCACCTAGTGCATTGACGGATCAATGGCGAGTTTTGGGTGCAGATCAACTAACCGCAGCCTCTGAACGTGCCTTGTTAGGCAATAATTTGAGTAAAGCGGAGCAAGCAGCGTCTAAAGCTCTACTACGAGATCCTACTCATGGCGGAGCAGCCACCCAACTAGCCCTCATTTATTTACGCCAAGGTAAAACGACAGAAGCTGATCGGATGGCGGAGCGTGCGAATTTACTCTGGCCTAGCCGCTGTTCAACGAATTTGATTTTATTTAAGTATTGGAAAGAAAGAGGCAACCCAGAAAAAGGTTTAAAAACTTTGCCTGAAGGATGCAAAACCTAATGCGCGCCTTTCAAGAATACTTATTAGTGTTCATTGCTTCAGCGCTAATTTTATTTGCACCGCTCATTCGCAGTGGCAAAACCTCCTTAGCACTAATGACCATGGAATTACTTGGCATTGTCTTACTGCTTATTATCTTTTGGGGCAATCTACACAAAGGTCGCTTACAGAAACCTGTGGTATGGTTCTTAGTCGTTAGCACAGTTGTCGCTTTAATCTATTTAATACCCATTCCAAGCTACTTATGGGAAAACTTGCCTGGCCGCTCTTTTTATACGGAGCATCTTGGGTGGCTCAACCCTGCAATCGCTAGTTGGAATTACCAAGCTTTATCCTTAATACCCACTCGAACCATAGCCGGCTTATTAGCTTTACTAGCTCCGCTAGGAATCTTCTTAACAGCTATTAGCCTGTCTGAGCGTAAGCTTACGTTTTTAGTTTGTATATTATTATTAGTGGCTTTTGGCCAAGCCCTTTTAAGCATGGGGCAGTACTTTATTCAAGACCAAGAGTTATTCTTTAGAATTTGGTCAGGTGGAATACCGCTAGGCACTTATATTAACCAAAATCATTTTGTGGCGTTTATGGAGATGACAGAGCCTTTAGCTATTGGCTTAATGATGATGGCTATACTTAGTCAAAATATTGGTATCACCCTTAAAATCATCCTCGCTACTATTTTTGGTCTAGTTTCGTTAGCACTTACGTTTACCCCGCTATTAACGACATCTAGAACCGGAGCAGCTTTATTAATTCTTAGTATTTTCTTGTCTTTCTGGGCAATGACCACGCCAGAGATTCGCAAAAGAGTAGCTGCTCCGATTTTTGCTTTACGCTTTATCTTATTAACTCTAGCTTTAGCTATTCAATTCAAGGTTCTGCAGCAGATTGTCACTATTACTTATGCTGATCGCTTAGCACCACAGGCAGCCTTGGGTGATTTACGCTGGACTTTATACAGTACAACTTTCAATGCTATTCAAAATTTTTCCCCTTTTGGCTCAGGGCCTGGGACAACCCCACAAGTCTATCAGAACTACCAGCCTACCAGTATTAATGCCTTTGTTAATCATACGCATAATGATTATTTAGAATTATTATTAGACCTAGGTTTGTTTGGGGCTTTAATGATTGGCTTACTCATACTCATTTATAGTTGGCGTTGGCGCCAACTTTGGCAAGATAAAAGCTCTGGATTTAAATTATTAAAAACAGGTGCGGGGGTAGGCATTTTATTAGCACTACTTTATAGCCTAACAGACTTTGGTCTACATACACCTGCAAACGCTGTTTTCTTCGCCTTCCTTTTCGGTGTTTTTCTGCACAATGAACCCTCTTCGCAAACGCAAATGATAATAAGTGATGAACAACAACAATAAATTAAGCTGGGATCTGACTCCTCGCCAAGTTTGCGATCTTGAAATGCTATTATGTGGTGCTTTTGCGCCCTTAAAAGGTTTTTTAACTAAGCAGGATTATGATTGTGTCATTGAGCATATGCACTTGGCTGATGGCAGTTTGTGGCCAATGCCTATTACTTTAGATGTGAGCGCTGCTTTTGCTGAAAAAACTCAAACTGGCGAACAAATAGAGTTGCGTGACCCAGAGGGGGTTTTATTGGCGCGCCTGCAAGTTGAATCTATTTGGACGCCGAATAAAGCGCTGGAAGCTGAGAAAGTTTTTGGTGGCAATGACCTCTTACATCCGGGTGTTTATTATTTACAGCATAAGGCAGGCGCTGTTTATCTGGGTGGCACGATAGAAGCTGTTGAGCTGCCTCAACATTATGATTATCGTCAGCATCGGCATACACCGGCAGAACTAAAAGCTTTATTTAAAAAACTAGGCTGGCATAAAGTAGTTGCCTTCCAGACACGCAACCCGATGCATCGTGCGCATCAAGAACTGACCTTTAGAGCTGCACGCGAGCTAGAAGCCAACCTATTACTTCATCCAGTGGTGGGCATGACTAAGCCGGGTGATATTGACCACTTCACGCGGGTGCGTTGCTATGAGCAGCTGATTAAGCACTACCCAGAGCAGACCACCTTTTTAAGCTTGCTGCATTTAGCCATGCGGATGGCGGGGCCGCGTGAGGCGGTATGGCATGCCTTGATTCGCAAAAACTACGGCTGCACTCACTTTATTATTGGGCGTGATCATGCAGGGCCGGGGAAGAATAGCCAAGGCCAAGACTTTTATGAGCCTTATGCAGCACAACAATTAGCTCAAGAATTTGCAGATGAAATCGGTATTAAGATTATTTCCTTTGAAAATATGGTTTATGTGCAAGATCGTGCTGAATACTTGCCTGAATCAGAAGTTCAAGCAGGTGAAATCGTTTTAAACATTTCCGGTACTGAATTCAGACGGCGTTTACGCCAAGGACTGGAAATACCTACCTGGTTTTCCTATCCAGAAGTGATTAATGAACTGCGCCGCTCCTACCCTCCTCGCCATCAGCAAGGCTTCACAGTATTTTTTACGGGTCTATCTGGATCAGGTAAATCAACAGTGGCTAATGCACTGATGGTTAAGCTCATGGAAATGGGTGGGCGGCCCGTGACTTTATTAGATGGCGATGTGGTCAGAAAGAATCTTTCTAGCGAGCTGAGTTTCTCCAAGGAACACCGTGATCTAAATATCCGCCGGATTGGGTTTGTCGCTAGTGAAATCACCAAAAATGGTGGAATCGCCATTTGTGCGCCGATTGCCCCCTATTCTGCTGTGCGCCGTGAAGTGCGTGAACTAGTTGAGAATTATGGTGGGTTTATTGAGATTCATGTGGCGACTCCCATTGAAGAATGCGAACGACGAGATCGGAAAGGTCTGTACGCTAAAGCTCGGGCGGGCTTAGTGAAAGGCTTTACGGGAATTGATGATCCGTATGAAGCACCAGAAACACCAGAGTTGAAATTGGATACTAGTGAAATCACGCCAGATGAGTGTGCCCATAAGGTGCTACTGACTCTTGAGCGTTTGGGCTTTATTAAGTACTGAAGGTATTCAGCTAAGATGACACTAACCTGTTTCAAAGCCTATGACATCCGAGGTAAGCTCGGCTCTGAGCTTAATAATGAGATTGCTTATCGGATTGGTCGAGCCTATGGTGAATTTTTAGGTGAAGGCAAGACAGTTGTGGTGGGTGGCGATGTACGCCTCACCTCAGAAGCACTCAAACAAGCTCTTGCCCAAGGCTTGATGGATGCTGGTGCTGATGTAATCGACCTTGGCATGACCGGTACGGAAGAAGTGTACTTTGCCACTTTTCACCTAGGTGTTGATGGTGGCATTGAAGTCACTGCTAGCCATAATCCGCTGGATTACAATGGCATGAAGCTAGTGCGCGAAGGCTCTAAACCTATCAGTGGTGATACTGGCTTACATACTATTCAGCAATTGGCTGAAACTAATCACTTCTCACCGATCACTAAGCGCGGCACACTCACTCAGCAATCCTGCTTAGCCGCTTATGTACGACATTTATTAAGCTATGTTGATCTAGGCAACTTCAAACCTATTAAGCTAGTCGTCAATGCCGGTAATGGAGCGGCTGGCCATGTCGTTGATGCTTTAGAAGCAGAATTTCAACGCCTGCAAGTTCCGATTACGCTTGTCAAAATACATAACGAGCCAGATGGTAGTTTCCCACATGGTATCCCCAATCCCCTCTTGCCTGAGTGCCGTGCAGATACCAGTAATGCTGTATTAGCACATCAGGCAAATATGGGCATTGCATGGGATGGTGATTTCGACCGTTGCTTTTTGTTTGATGAAAATGGCAATTTTATCGAAGGCTACTATATTGTTGGCTTGTTGGCTGAAGCCTTTTTACAAAAACAGCCGGGCGCAAAAATCATCCATGATCCACGTTTGACTTGGAATACGGTGGATATTGTAGAAGCAAATGGTGGGACACCCATTCAGTCTAAGACCGGGCATGCCTTCATTAAAGAGCGCATGCGGGCTGAGGATGCGATCTATGGCGGTGAAATGAGTGCCCATCATTACTTCCGTGATTTTGCCTATTGCGATAGCGGAATGATTCCTTGGCTATTAGTTGCCGAATTACTTTGTACAACAGGTAAAACACTCTCCCAGTTAGTTGGCGAGCGTATGGCAGCCTATCCTTGTAGCGGCGAAATTAATTTTCGGGTGGCTGATGTTGCGCAGAGTATTCAATGCGTGCGTGAGCATTTTGCAGGGGCTTCGACTTCGCTCAGCCCACATGCTGCTGCCTCTCGAACCCTGAGCGCAGCCGAAGGGCAATTCCCACTGATCGACACTACCGACGGTTTGAGTATGGCTTTTACGAATTGGCGCTTTAACTTGCGCGGCTCTAATACCGAGCCGGTATTGCGCTTGAATGTAGAAAGTCGCGGCGATGCCGAGTTAATGCAGAATAAAACTCAAGAGATTAGCCAGCTAATAAAAAACCTATGACAACGACTTCAATCATTCCCGTCATCTTATCAGGCGGCTCTGGCACTCGCTTGTGGCCGATGTCACGACAGCTACGCCCTAAGCAGTTTCTGCCAATGGTTGATAAACTGACCTTATTTCAAAATACCCTGCAACGCTTGCAAGGTATTCCAAAGCTTGAAAATGCACTGATTGTCTGTAATGAAGAGCATCGCTTTATGGTGGCAGAGCAGTTACGCACTCTAAATCTTAAGCATCAAGGCATTTTGCTTGAACCCATCGGACGCAATACCGCCCCCGCTATTGCTTTAGCAGCACTTTATCTTTCTCAACAAGGTAAAGCGGATGCACTGATGTTGGTCTTGCCTGCTGATCATGTCATCCAAGATAAAATGGCGCTTGAACAGGCCATTCAAGCAGCCGCTCAAGCAGCCAACGATGGCTATTTGGCAACCTTTGGCATCGTTCCGCAGCGTGCAGAAACGGGCTATGGCTATATTCAACAAGGTACAAATATTGCTGGACTCACTGCTAAGCGTGTAGCCGCCTTTGTAGAAAAACCCGATGCAACAACCGCTACGACCTATATCAATAGCGGTGAGTATTTGTGGAATAGTGGCATGTTCCTATTTCGTGCAGATCGGCTGTTAGCAGAATTAGCTGAGCATCAACCTAATGTCTTGCACCAGTGCCAAGCAGCCTTAGCTCATCCTAATCACGATGTTGATTTTGTAAGATTAGATCAAACTGCTTTTTCAGCCTGCCCTTCAATTTCAATTGACTATGCGGTCATGGAAAAAACCAAAGACGCCGTCGTCATACCACTCGATGCGGGTTGGAGTGATGTGGGTGCTTGGTCGGCGGTATGGGAAGTCAGCCAACAGGACGAGAATAATAATGTCCTACGTGGTGACACCCTCACTCATAATGCCAATAACAACCTTGTTTATGCTGAAAGTCGCTTAGTCACTTTGGTGGGTGTAGAAAACCTAACCGTAGTAGAAACCAAAGATGCCGTTTTAGTGGCACATCGCGATCAAGTTCAAGATGTGAAACACATTGTAGGCCAACTCCAAACCCAGCAGCGCCCAGAAGCGGCGATTCATCGTGAAGTGAATCGCCCTTGGGGAACTTATGATTGCATTGATGGTGGTGGGCGTTTTCAGGTTAAGCGCATTATGGTGAAACCTGGCGCAAAACTCTCATTACAAATGCATCATCATCGCGCTGAACACTGGATTGTGGTGAGTGGCACGGCTGAAGTACGTTGTGGCGAGAAAACATTGCTGCTCACTGAAAATCAATCGACTTACATCCCATTGGGTGAAATTCACTCCCTCAGCAATCCTGGAAAACTGCCTTTAGAGATTATTGAGGTGCAGTCGGGTAGTTATCTAGGTGAGGATGATATTGTGCGGTTTGAAGATGTGTATGGGCGCAGTTAGGAAAGTTTACTTCTTGCCTGTGTGTTTTTGATGGAACAAGGCTATGCGGGGTCGTTGCTGAAGATTGGCACAGGGCAGGATGTGACGATTCGGGAACTGGCAGAAACGATTATGAATGTGGTGGGGTTTGAGAAAGAATTGTGTTTGATGCGGGTAAGCAGGATGGGATGTGAGTCGCTTGAATGCTCAAAACTGTGAGGCAATGACACTGTTGAAACAAGGCATTCAGTTAACTTATGCTGATTTTTTTAAACATTGAACAAGCTGATTAAAAATCACTATGAAAACTATTGAAGAATCCACTCTCGCTATTGTCGGCTTGGGCTATGTCGGTCTACCGTTGGCAGTCGAATTTGGCAGAATCCTCCCCACTATCGGCTTTGATATTAATAAAGCCCGGATTGAGGAACTCAAAAGCGGTAATGACCATACACTGGAAACCACCTCAGAAGAATTACAAGCGGCGAAGTACTTAAGTTATACCACACAATTAGATGATTTGCGGGATGCTAATGTTTTCATCGTGACAGTACCAACACCGATTGATGAGCATAAACGCCCTGACCTGACCCCGTTGATCAAAGCCAGTGAAAGTATTGGTAAAATCATCAAGCGTGGTGATGTGGTGATCTACGAATCGACGGTTTACCCCGGTGCTACTGAAGAAGATTGCATTCCAGTCATTGAACGGGTTTCTGGGCTACAATTTAACGTGGATTTCTTTGCAGGTTACTCACCCGAACGGATTAACCCCGGCGACAAAGTAAACACACTAACCACTATCAAGAAAGTCACCTCCGGCTCTACACCTGAAGCGGCAGATTACGTGGATGCACTTTACCGCCGCGTTATCAAAGCTGGCACACACAAAGCATCCAGCATCAAAGTCGCAGAAGCCTCTAAAGTCATTGAAAACACCCAGCGCGACCTAAACATTTCACTGATGAATGAGTTGAGTGTCATTTTCTCACGGATGGGCATTGATACGGTTAGCGTCTTAGAAGCTGCCGGAACGAAATGGAATTTCCTACCCTTCCGTCCCGGCTTAGTGGGTGGTCACTGCATTGGTGTTGACCCCTATTATCTCACCGACAAAGCCGAAAAATTGGGCTATATCCCGCAAGTTATTCTTGCCGGGCGACGTATCAACGACAATATGGGGCGTTACGTAGCGCGTACTACTGTCAAGAAAATGATCCAAAACGGTGTAAATCCGAATGGTGCGCGAGTTGGCGTAATGGGTGTCACCTTCAAGGAAAACTGCCCCGACATCCGCAATTCCAAGGTGATCGACATTATTCGTGAGCTGGAAGATTTCGGTGTGGTGACAGTGGTTACTGACCCTTGGGCGAATGCTGAAGAGGTGGCAGCAGAATACCCCGGCGTTAAGCTGACTCAGTTAACACCGCAAGCTCCGGTAGATGCGCTAGTGGTTGCCGTCTCGCACAATGAATTTGCCAGCTTAAAACCACAAGAACTACACGCCCTACTCCGTGGCTGCAAACCGGTGATGGCAGACATCAAATCCTTGTACGATCCTGCGGCGTTGCAGGCTCTCCACATTACTGTATGGCGGTTGTAATCATGAATTTTCCTACTATCACTGACCGTAAACTACGTATTGCCATTGTTGGTTGTGGGCGTATCGCCAAAAACCATTTTGGCTCCCTTGACAAGCACGCTGATAATTTTGAATTGGTCGCGGTGTGTGACACTAACCCTGCCCACTCCGCACCTTATGCCAACCAATATGATGTACCTGCTTACACTTCGATGGAAGCCATGCTGGTGCAACATAAGCCTGATCTTGTCAGTCTTTGCACTCCAAGTGGCATTCACGCCGATCAAGCAGCTCTCGCAGCCAAACACGGTGTACACGTCATTACCGAAAAGCCGATGGCAACCCGTTGGTCTGACGGTGTACGCATGGTCAAAGCCTGTGATGAAGCTGGGGTGCGCTTGTTTGTAGTCAAGCAAAACCGCCGCAACACGACGTTGCAATTGCTCAAACGAGCGGTTGAAGAGAAGCGTTTCGGCAAAATTCACATGGTTCACCTCAACGTATTCTGGACACGTCCACAAGCCTATTATGACCAAGCCAAATGGCGCGGCACTTGGGAATTTGATGGTGGCGCGTTCATGAACCAAGCGAGCCATTACGTCGATCTACTGGATTGGCTGATTGGGCCAGTCGATAAAGTCCAAGCGATGATGAGCACCACCCGTGACATTGAAGTGGAAGATACGGGTGTCTTGAATGTGCGCTGGCGCAACGGCGCATTAGGCTCGATGAGTGTCACCATGCTCACTTACCCGCAAAATCTGGAAGGCTCAATCACCATATTGGGTGAAAAAGGTACGGTGCGTATCGGCGGGGTTGCTGTTAATGACATTCAACTGTGGCAGTTTGACGAACCCAGTGATTATGATGCACAAACCCAGAGCGCGAACTATGAAACCACATCGGTGTATGGCTTTGGGCATCCGCTGTACTACAAGAATGTGGGGGATGTGATGCGTGGTGTGGCTGAACCGGAAACTGACGGGCGTGAAGGCTTGAAGTCACTGGAAATGCTGATCGCGGCCTATTTGTCTGCACGTGACGGCAAGACGGTTTCTCTGCCGTTGGAATACTAAACAATGACTGACCTCTTCATCCACCCCACTGCCATTGTTGATGATGGCGCACAGATTGGTGCAGGTAGCCGTGTGTGGCACTGGGCGCACGTTTGTGGTGGCGCACGTATTGGCAATGGCGTTTCGCTTGGGCAAAATGTCTTTGTCGGCAACAAGGTAGTGATCGGCAATCAATGCAAAATTCAGAACAATGTCTCGGTGTATGACAACGTAACGCTGGAAGAGGGGGTGTTTTGCGGGCCTAGCATGGTGTTCACCAATGTCTATAACCCACGGGCATTAGTGGAACGTAAGGATGAATATCGCAATACCTTGGTGAAGCGCGGTGCTACCTTGGGTGCGAACTGCACCATTGTTTGTGGTGTCAGCGTCGGTGAATATGCCTTTATTGGGGCGGGTACTGTGGTTAACAAAGATGTACCTGCTTACGCGCTTATGGTCGGTGTACCCGCCAAACAGATTGGCTGGATGAGCGAATATGGTGAAAAGCTGGATTTGCCACTCACAGGTGACGGGATGGCAACTTGCCCACACACGGGCAAAACCTATATGCTGAAAGCCGATCAAGTCACAACGGAAGGATAATGCCATGCAAGCAGAAATTATTATTCAACACGGTCAAATAAAATTTGCGCGTCCGCTTTATTTAAAGCCAGATGCCCCCATGCGCTATCGGGTTGAAATACCGGACGAGGCACTCATTGAGACTCGTGATTGGTTTGTGGATGCACCACCAGCACCTGAAACCTTACACAAAGTGCCTCCAGCGAAACCCGGCAGTCTTCAGGAGCGATTAAATCAACTGTTGGGCAGATTAGCCTTGACACGCCCTGGCTCTAGTATCGGTGATGATGAACAAATGTTACAGGATGCCCTAGAGGAGCGTTACTTTGGCCGTTAATAGCTATAAACATACCCAAGTACAACTCGTTTTTGATACCAATGTCCTGGTTGATGCTTTAGCCGCACGAGGGGCTTACTATGCAGATGCGGTTGGTGTGCTGGAGTTGGTACGGAATGGTGAAGTAGAGGGCTGGTATGCACCTCATACCTTGAGTACGGTGTATTACTTGCTTGAGCGTGCCTTAGCAAAAGATGCCCAGAATCGGCGCGAATCGGTTCAGGCAGCTCGCGTATTATTACAGGAATTGAGTAGCTTGCTCAAACCACTACCACAAGTAGGGGATGAGTTAGCTACGCTGGATGCTGAGGTGAGTGACGATCTGGAAGATCAGTTAATTGGTTTTCTGGCGGGGCAATATTTGCCTAACCCGATCATTATAACCCGTGATAAGTGGTTTTTGAAATCGTCCGATATACCTGCCTTGCATCCGAAAGAGTTACTGGAGCAAGGTTTGGCAGCCTGGTCAAAAAAGCCAGAAAAGATGCCGTTTATTGATTTGGCCGTCCAACAACGCGCCATCCGCCCGCAATTACAGCGTAATATTCATGCGGTTTTGCAACATGGTACGTATATCATGGGGCCAGAAGTGGAGCTATTGGAGAAGAAGCTCGCCGCTTATACGGGTGCGAAGCATTGCATTACGGTAGCCAGCGGCACGGAAGCGTTGTTGGTCAGCTTGATGGCGTTGGGGATTGGTGCGGGGGATGAGGTGATTACCACGCCGTTTACCTTTGTGGCGACGGCTGAGGTGATTGTGTTGTTGGGTGCAAAGCCGGTGTTTGTGGATATTGAGCCGGATACTTGTAATATTGATGCGCGTTTGATTGAAGCCAAAATTACCGAACGGACTAAAGCGATTATGCCCGTTAGCTTGTATGGGCAACCGGCGGATATGGATGAGATTAATGCGATTGCGGCGAAGTATAACCTGCCAGTAATTGAGGATGCGGCACAGAGCTTTGGGGCGACGTATAAGGGTAAGAAGAGCTGTCATCTTTCTACGATTGGTTGTACCAGCTTTTTCCCTAGTAAGCCATTGGGGTGTTATGGCGATGGCGGGGCGATTTTTACCGATGATGACGACATTTATCAGGCTTGTCGGGAGATTCGAGTGCATGGGCAGAGTCGGCGTTATTACCATACCCGTGTGGGTGTTGGCGGGCGTATGGATACGCTGCAATGTGCGATTGTGCTGGCGAAACTGGAGCGGTTTGATTGGGAAGTGGAGCAGCGGATTGCGCTGGGGCAGCGATATAATCAATTGATGGATGAGGCTGGGATTCAGCGGGTGCAGCAGCGGGATGATCGGACGAGTGTATTTGCGCAGTATACGGTGTTGGTGGAGAAGCGTAGTGAGGTGGAAGCGCGGTTTAAGGAGGTTGGGATTCCGACATCGGTGCATTATCCAGTGCCGTTGAATGAGCAGCCTGCTTATCAGCATTTGTGTTGTGCGGATTGTACGCCGATTGCGAAGGATAGAGCGCAGCGTGTGATGAGTTTGCCGATGGGGGCGAATTTGACAAATCAACAACAAACTCAGATTGCCCAAACACTATGAAGCTGTTTGGCAATGCCTCGATTTATTTTGGGGCAAATATTCTTAATGCTGCCATTCCCTTCCTATTACTACCGATATTAACCCGTGTATTAACGCCAGCAGAATATGGCACAATTGCCATGTTTCTAGTCATGGTAAGTATTTTCAGTGCTTTCACAGGGTTAAGTGTGCATGGTGCGATAGGTGTACGCTATTTTCAATTATCTAAAGAAGATTTAGCCGATTATGTAACCAGTTGTATCGGTATCTTGGTTGTCAGCACAACCGCCGTATTGCTGATCGTTATGGTACTGCATCACTGGATCATTAAAGTATCGGGTATTTCCCTTGATTGGTTGAGCGTTGCAGTTCTTGTTTCTGGATTACAGTTTCTAATTAATATCCGGCTTTCCCTCTGGCAAGTATCAGGAATGCCTTGGCATTATGGTGGCTTACAAATATCACGTAGCTTATTAGATGCTCTGCTTTCTTTGATGCTGGTATTAGGATTCAGCATGGCATGGCAAGGACGACTGATTGGGTACAGTACTGCACTACTTCTAATGGGTGTTATTGCCTTAGTTTGGCTTTATAACGATCAACTTCTCAGGCGCACTGATACATGGAAGATACACGCGAAAGATGCACTACGCTTTGGCATACCGTTAATTCCGCATACCATTGGTGGAATGCTCATGGTCTTAGTTGATCGAATTATTATTAATAATTTATTAGGCACAGATTCTGTGGGAGTCTATATGGTTGCTTTACAAATGGGGATGGTCATTGGGTTGTTCACCGAGTCCTTTAATAAAGCATATGCTCCTTGGCTATTCAAAAATTTAGCTTCCGAAGATAAAGCGAACAAATCAGCCATAGTAAAAGGAACTTACTTTTATTTTCTTGCAATTTTAGTAATAACAATGCTGTATGGCTCACTTATTCCATTTGTCATGCAATTCCTTGTTGGTGAAGAATTTTTGTTATCCGGTGAACTCATCATCTATTTGGCCGCAGGCTTTGCCTTTGGTGGATGTTATTACATGGTAACGAACTACATTTTCTTTGCCAAAAGAACTGAATACCTTGCTTTAGTTACTTTTGGCAGTGGCGTATTGAATATTCCGATTACTTACATATTAGTTCAAGAGATGCAACTCAAAGGCGCAGCCGTCGCTTTCTTGATAACCAACATCATCACCTTCTTAGGGACATGGATATTATCGAATCGTGTTTACAAAATGCCTTGGCTATTCGTTAAACGTGCATCAACCATAACTTAAGTAATCACATAATTTTGGATTTTTATGTCAACAACTGTTCTTATCACCGGAGCCGACGGTTTCATCGGCTCACACCTAACCGAACTACTCGTGCGCGAAGGCTATCAAGTCAAGGCATTATCACAATACAACTCCTTCAACAACTGGGGCTGGCTGGAAGATGTAGACTGCCTAAATAAAATAGAAGTCTTGACGGGTGATGTTCGTGATCCGCATTACTGTAAACACATTACCAAAGATGTTGATATTATTTTTCATCTGGCTGCATTAATTGCTATCCCCTACTCTTACGTTGCTCCAGATAGTTATGTGGATACCAATATCAAAGGCACGCTTAACATCTGCCAAGCTGCATTAGAAAATGGGGTAAAACGAATTATCCACACCTCAACCAGTGAGGTTTATGGTACGGCGCAATATGTGCCTATTGATGAAGCGCATCCCTTACAGCCACAATCACCTTACAGTGCTTCCAAGATTGGGGCTGATATGATGGCGATGAGTTTTTACAACGCTTTTGACCTGCCTGTGACCATTGCCAGACCGTTCAATACTTATGGGCCACGCCAATCAGCTAGAGCAATTATTCCGACCATTATCAGTCAGATAGCAACTGGTCAGAAACAGATAAAATTAGGCGACTTATCCCCCACTCGCGATTTCAATTATGTTGAAGATACTTGCAGAGGTTTCCTAGCGTTGGCACGTTGCGATGAAGCGATTGGCAAGACCGTTAATATTGCCTCTAACTATGAAATTTCTATGGCGGATACGCTAAACATTGTTCGTGAGTTAATGCATAGCGATGTGGAATTCATTATCGATGAACAACGTCTACGCCCCGGTAAATCAGAAGTTTTCCGGCTTTGGGGTGAAAATCGCTTGATTCGCGAATTGACGGGCTTTGAGCCACTGTATGATATTCGTGCCGGTTTACAAAAAACCATTGATTGGTGTACCCGACCTAGTAATTTGGCGAAGTACAAAGCCACCATTTATAATGTTTGAGCATAGCAATGTATCAACAGTTAATTGAATTTGTACGGGATCACTACCAAACCACGGCATTTATCCCGCTTCATGCCCCAATATTCAATGGGCAAGAACGGAATTATGTATTGGAAACTATTGATTCAACCTTTGTTTCCAGCGTTGGGGCATTCGTAGACCGTTTTGAACAGGAAGTTGCTGCCTATACCAGTAGCCCCAAAGCTGTTGCCACCGTCAATGGCACTGCTGCATTACACATTGCCTTAAAACTCGCAGGCGTGGAAAACGGCGACTTGGTTGTTACCCAACCGCTTACCTTCGTTGCCACTTGTAATGCCATTGCCTATTGTGGTGCTGAACCCGTCTTTGTTGATGTGGATAGGCAAACATTAGGCTTATCACCACAGGCAATGTTGGCTTGGTTAGAAAAACATGCTTTTGTTGATGACCAATTAACCTGCCGCCATCGTGACAATCACCGAGCTATTCGTGCGTGTTTGCCGATGCACACCTTTGGTCATCCTGCTGATCTTGACGGTATCATGCAGGTTTGTGGGAAATGGCATATTGCATTAGTTGAAGATGCGGCGGAGTCACTAGGTAGCCTGTACAAGAGCAAGCATACTGGGACATTTGGCTTGTTAGGCACACTCAGTTTCAACGGTAACAAAATCATTACCACGGGTGGTGGCGGGATGATTTTGACAAATGAAGCTTTAGGTCAACGGGCAAAACACATCACCACGACAGCAAAGCAACCACACCCTTATGAGTTTGTGCATGATGAACTGGGCTATAACTACCGTTTGCCCAACTTGAATGCCGCACTCGGCTGCGCTCAATTGGAGCAGTTGGAAGCTTTTGTTGCTGAGAAACGAGCTTTAGCACAAGCCTATGCAAATTTATTGGCTCATTCCTCACTGCAATTTGTGGTCGAGCCAGAACATTGCCGCAGTAATTACTGGTTGAATGCGGTGATCTGCGACAATCAACAACAGCGCGATGAATTATTAAAAGTCACCAATGAGGCAGGTGTCATGAGTCGCCCTATTTGGCAATTGATGAACCAGTTAACTATGTACCGCCATGCATTGAAAGGTGATATATCCAATGCTGAATGGTTGGTACAACGGGTAGTCAATTTGCCCAGCAGCATAAAAAGCCAATAGTATTTATGAAAAAACTTTTGTTAATCGGCGCAGGTGGACATTGCAAGTCTTGTATCGATGTCATTGAGCAACAAGGCTTATACGAGATTGCGGGTATTATTGACAAGCCAAATTCTGCATCTGAAGCCGTATTAGGCTACCCAGTGATTGGCACAGATGATGAGCTAGCGGCTTTAAAGCAAGATTTTGACTATGCGTTCATTACTGTAGGTCATCTAAAAAATGTCACCCCTAGAGTAAGACTTTACGAACTGTTGAGAAAACTTAGTTTTCAACTCCCTGTCATTGTTTCACCTTTGAGTTATGTTTCAAAACATGCCAAGATTGGATCAGGCACAATTATCATGCACCATGTGATTGTTAATGCTGATGCAGAGATCGGTGATAACTGCATTATTAATACCAAAGCCTTGGTAGAACATGATGCAAAAGTGGGCAATCATTGCCATATATCCACCAATGCTGTGGTAAATGGTGGCGTGAATGTGGGGGAACGTAGCTTCATAGGTAGTTCAGCCACCACAAAACAATACATCAACATCCCTACAGATTCTTTTATCAAAGCAGGAAGTTTGAGCCAGTGAGTGTTTTTATTATTGCCGAGGTTGGGGTCAACCATAACGGCTCGCTAGACTTAGCCAAACAGTTGGTTGATGTTGCCAGCCTTTGTGGTGCAGATGCTGTCAAGTTCCAAACATTCAAGGCAAGTACCTTAGTTACCAAAACAGCACGGCAAGCCGATTATCAAACAGCTAATACCCAGAAAGAAGAAAGCCAGTTTGATATGTTGACACGTCTTGAACTGAGTGCAGCCGACCATCACGCCTTGTTTGCATACTGTGGTCTGAAAAATATCGAGTTCATGTCTACGCCGTTTGACTTGCACAGTATTCAATTCTTGGCGGAACTCGGTGTGAAACGCTTCAAGATACCTTCGGGTGAAATTACCAACTACCCTTACCTCAACCTAATTGGGTCGTTCAATAAAGAGATTATCCTCTCCACTGGCATGGCAAATTTGGGGGAAGTTGAAGCAGCCATTCAGGTATTGCTAGAGGCAGGTACGGAACAACATAAAATCACTGTGCTGCACGCAACAACGGATTATCCGACTCAAATGACGGATGTTAATTTAAGAGCTATGCAGGTTATGGCACAAGCCTTTAAACTTCCGGTTGGTTATTCGGATCATACCCCCGGCATTGAAGTGCCTACAGCAGCAGTTGCTCTAGGGGCAAGTGTTATCGAAAAGCATTTTACCTTAGATCGCAATTTGCCGGGGCCTGACCACAAAGCAAGTTTAGAGCCTGACGAACTCAAAGCAATGGTCGTTGCCATCCGCAATATAGAGATTGCCTTGGGGGATGGGATAAAACGCGCCTCCCCGAATGAGGCTAAAAACAAACCTATTGCGCGTAAATCCATTGTTGCCAAGCAAGACATTCAAGCGGGTGACTCATTTACCCTTGACAATCTAACCACTAAACGCCCAGGTATAGGTATTTCGCCTATGCGTTGGCATGAAGTCTTGGGTAAAACGGCAAACCGTGCATTTGTCGCAGATGAGTTAATTGAGCTATGAGCCGTAAGATTTGTGTTATTACTGGCACCCGCGCTGAATATGGTTTGCTGCGTTGGGTTATGCAGGGCATCAAGGATGACCCCGACCTGACCCTGCAAATTATTGCTACAGGTATGCACTTGTCGCCGGAGTTTGGTCTTACTTACCAAGCAATAGAACAAGATGATTTTCAGATTGACCGCAAAGTTGAGATGCTGACCAGCTCAGATACTTCTGTCGGAATTGCTAAGTCGATGGGCTTAGGCATGATCGGCTTTGCGGATGCTTTAGCGCAATTACAACCGGATATTATTGTGGTCTTAGGCGACCGATTTGAGATTTTTGCCGCAGTATCAGCAGCATTAGTTGCCCGTATTCCAGTTGCACATCTGCATGGCGGTGAAACAACTGAAGGGGCATTTGATGAAGCATTACGGCATTCCATCACCAAGATGTCGCATTTACATTTCGTAGCAGCCGAGGTATACCGACAACGGGTCATTCAATTGGGTGAACAACCTGAACGTGTTTTTTTAGTCGGTGGGTTAGGTATTGATAATATCAAACGCCTGTCATTACTGAATAAAGCCGAACTTGAGCAATCACTGGATTTCAAATTAGGCACTAAAAACCTGTTGATCACATTCCACCCTGTCACGCTGGAAACAGCTACGGCGGCTGATCAAATGCAGATGCTACTGTTAGCCTTAGAAGAATTGGAAGATACACAGCTTATTTTCACACTCCCGAATGCTGATACTGATGGACGTGCCCTTATCAAGATGGTGGAACAGTTCGTGGCTAAACATGCTAATGCCCGTGCTTATACTTCTCTGGGGCAGTTGCGCTATTTATCTTGTATCGCTCATCTTGATGGCGTAATTGGTAACTCCTCCAGTGGACTAATAGAAGTTCCCAGCTTTAAGAAAGGGACAATTAACATTGGAGATCGTCAACGTGGCAGACTCCAAGCTGAGAGCATTATCAACTGTGAACCTACTCTCGCCAGTATCAGGGCTGCTTTAGAGCAACTGTATTCTATTGAATTTAAAGCAAAGCTTTGCCATATCATTAACCCTTATGGTGAGGGTGGAGCTAGTATCAAAATTATAGATACTTTGAAACATTATAAAATCAACGAAATTCTTAAGAAGAAATTTCACGATTTGCCAACGAAAAATATTACGGCACATTAACCAATGAACTCATCCGAACAACTGTGGCGAAAAGCTATTCTCAAAACTGATGCCACTATTGGCGAAGCCATCCGCAACTTAGATCAAGTTGCCATTAAAATTATCTTAGTGTGCAATGAGGCGGGCATTCTGGAAGGCACGGTATCCGATGGGGATATACGACGTGGATTACTGAAAGGCTTGAACATGGATAGCCCTATTCTCAGTGTCACGCATCGCAATGCACTGGTTGTGCCACCTGATTTTAGCCGTGAAATGGTAATGCAGCTCATGGTGGCGAATAAGATTCACCAAATTCCCGTACTTGATGAAGAACGTCATGTTATTGGCTTATACCTTTGGGATGAAATGACCTCGCCGCCAGCACGTCCGAACCTCATGGTCATTATGGCGGGTGGTATGGGGACACGTTTACGCCCTCATACTGAAAACTGCCCTAAGCCATTATTGCCAGTGGCTGGTAAACCGATGCTGGAACACATTATTGAGCGTGCCAAACAAGAAGGATTTAACCAGTTCGTGCTTGCCATTCACTACCTCGGTCACATGATTGAAGATTACTTCGGTAATGGTGAACGCTTAGGGGTACAAATTAACTATCTACGAGAGGAAGCACCGTTAGGGACGGCTGGGGCATTAAGTTTGCTGAATCCCGTGCCTGATGCGCCCTTTGTGGTGACTAATGGCGATGTAATGACTGACATTCGTTATGGTGAATTGCTTGACTTTCACATCCGACATGCGGCGGCGGCTACTATGGCAGTACGGGTGCATGAATGGCAGCACCCCTTTGGTGTTGTGCAAATGCAAGGGGTGAATATTGTTGGTTTTGAAGAAAAGCCAACTGCCCGAAGCCATATCAATGCAGGCGTTTATGCACTTGATCCAGCAGCATTAGGTGTTTTAACTGCGGATAGCCGTTGTGATATGCCAACGCTTTTTGAACGTTTGCAAGCTCAAACAAAACGGACGGTTGCTTACCCGATGCATGAGCTTTGGTTGGATGTGGGTAGACCTGATGATCTACGCATAGCCAATTCTCAACCAATTAAAGAGGATTAACCCTATGAAAAGAGATATAATTAAACAATATAACTTACCTACCGAAGTTAAATTTTGCAAAAAATGTACCGTATCAAATCAAAGACCTCGCATTACTTTTGATGAACATGGTGTATGTTCAGCCTGTAATTATGCAGAATACAAACGCAATAAAATTGATTGGTCAATACGCGAAAAAGAGTTAATCGATTTGTGCAACAAGCATCGTAAAAACAATGGAGAGTATGATGTACTTGTTCCTTGTAGTGGAGGCAAAGATGGTAGTTTTGTAGCACATCAACTCAAATACAAGTATGGGATGAATCCGCTTACAGTGACATGGGCTCCATTGAAGGCAACAGAAATAGGAAGACGAAATCTTGATGCTTTTCTTGCTTCAGGCTTTAACCATATATTGGGAACACCTAATCCCCAGATAACAAAAAAACTTACGCATCTATCATTTAAGCATTTAGGCGATCCATTCCAGCCATTCATTTATGGTCAAACTAACTTCCCCTTACACATGGCAATAAAGCATAATATTCAACTCATTATGTATGGTGAAAATGGTGAAGTTGAATATGGTGGTGATATGAAAAATGCTTTCAAACCTACTCGCGACATTCAAGATCACGATAAACATTATTTTTCTGGCTTACCTCCTGAGTTTTGGGCTGAACATGGCATATCTTTAAATGATTTAAAGCCTTTTATGGCACCAAAATTTGAAGACATCAAGAATAATCAAACTGAAATTCATTTTCTTGGCTATTATAAATTCTGGGATCCTCAGGAAAATTATTATTATTGCCGGGAGCATACAGGATTCTCACCTAATACTGAACGTTCAGAGGGAACATACTCAAAGTATGCTAGCCTAGATGATCAAATTGATGGTTTTCACTATTATTTAGCTTATATAAAATTTGGTATTGGTCGTACCACATCTGATGCAGCACATGAAATTCGAGATGGAAAAATCACAAGAGAAGAAGGTATAGCACTAGTAAAACGTTACGATCATGAACCTCCACGGAAATATTATAAAGAGTTTCTGGAGTTTTGTTCCACAACTGATGAGGAAGTTCAAAAAGTAATTGACAGTTGGCGTTCAGATCACCTTTGGCACAAAGAAAATGATGAGTGGAAACTTAAATATGCAGTATGGCATGAAAATACCGAACAATTAGGGTAACACGATGAGAAATCTACGCTTAATTGCACGCTTAGATATTAAAAGCCCAAATTTAATCAAGGGAGTTCACCTTGAAGGTTTGCGGGTAATTGGTTCACCTTCTGAACATGCTTTACGCTATTATCACCAAGGGGCTGATGAGTTAATTTACATGGATTGCGTTGCTAGTTTGTATGGGCGCAATCATTTGGCTAATTTAGTTAGTGAAACGGCAAAAAATATTTTTATACCCATTACTGTTGGTGGTGGTATTCGCTCCATTGATGACGCAACACAAATTCTGCGCTCAGGTGCAGATAAAGTGGCTATAAATACCGCTGCGGTTGCCAATCCAAAGTTAATTACAGAAATTGCCAGACAATTTGGTAGCCAGTGCATGGTTTTATCCATCGAAGCTAAACAAATCAGTCAAGACCACTGGGAAGTCTATACTGACAATGGGCGTGAACGAACAGGTCTTAATGTTGTGGAATGGGTTAAAAGAGGCGTTGCATTAGGTGCAGGTGAAATATTACTAACCTCTGTCGATAAAGAAGGTACTCGTAAAGGTTTTGATATAGCCTTAATACAAGCAGTGACTAATGAAGTTTCAGTGCCAGTAATAGCCAGTGGTGGCATGGGTAAGCCTGAGGATATATTGCCTGCTGTGAATATAGGTCAAGCTGATGCCATTGCTATGGCTGATATTCTACATTATCAACGAGCAACCATTGCAGACATTCGTGAATTAGCTCAAGCCACAGGTATGGGGGTAAGATCATATGAAATCGCCTAGAGTTGCTGTTATTGACTATGGTGTTGGCAATCTTCTAAGTGTCCAGCGTGGTTTAGAATCTTGTGGCGCAGATGTTATTATCAGCAATAAACCTGATGAAATCCTAAAATCAGATCATGTAGTTCTTCCGGGTGTCGGTGCATTTGGTAACGCGATGCAAGCATTGGAAATGCTAGACCTCCCATCTCTTGTTGATGAAGTTGTTAAGCAAGGAAAACCGTTTTTAGGAATTTGCTTAGGGATGCAACTATTACTTGATGAAAGTGAGGAATTTGGTATTCATCAAGGCTTAGGACTCATCGCAGGAAAAGTACAAGCTATACCAACTCATGCGATTTCTGGAGAAACACTCAAAATTCCTCATATTGGTTGGAATAGCCTAGTAGAAGCAAATAATGCTACTTGGGAAAATACGTGCCTGCACAATAACAAATCTGGTGACGCAATGTACTTTGTACATTCATTTATGGCTAATCCTTACCATCAAGAGCATCGTTTAGCTGATTGTCTATACGGCAGTCATCGTATAGCAGCCGTGATCAAAAAAGACAATATTATGGGCTGCCAATTTCACCCAGAAAAAAGCGGCATACTAGGATTAAAAATCTTACAGGAATTTCTAAGATGAAAATTCTTGCTGTTATTCCTGCTCGTGCAGGCTCTAAGCGTCTTCCAAATAAAAATAAACTACCATTAGGTGGCAAACCACTTATTGTCTGGAGTATTGAAGCAGCGCAAGGCATTCCAGAAATTTGTGATATTTTGGTTTCAACGGATGATCCTGAAATTGCTGAAATTGCAAAAGAAGCAGGAGCTTTTGTGCCTTGGCTACGGCCGCCAGAATTGGCAACCGACACGGCAAGCTCCATAGATGTTGTTCTTCATGCTATAGAGTGGTACGAAAAGAATAAAGGCCCTCTTAATGGTGTGCTTTTATTACAACCCACTTCTCCTTTTCGCACTAAGAAAACCATTATTAGTGGCATCGAAAAATATATTAACTCTGATAGAAAAAATATTATTGGCGTATCACCGACTCACCATCATCCATCATGGACATTGAAAATCAACGAAAACAATATACTAGAAAAATTCATCAAAGATAAAGCAATCAATATTCGATCACAAGACTTAACACCCGCAGTTTCGATTAATGGCTATTTTTATTTAACATCTCCTGCAAATATCAAAAAAAACAAATCTTTCTTTGATAAGGAAACATTGCCTTTAATAATAAATAACGCAGTAGAAAGTTTAGATATTGATACAGAAATTGATATAGCTATAGCAACATGCTTTATTAAAAATCATGTCAATTAAAAATTTAAAAAAAATAAACATCCGAGACCACCTAAACCAATTGGATTCTTGCGATATTCTAATCTTTTCTCATGATAATGATTATGGTCTTAATTTAGCTAACAAAGCCTATTCACCACTCATGGATAGTGTTCGCGAAGATATTGAAAGACGAGGATGGAAAACTCAAACAATAGGATACCCATTTTCGAGAATAGCAGGTTGCGCTGCATGGTCTAAGCCAGTTCTCTTTAACAGAAGTTATCTCATAGCAAAAATAAAAGATGAAATATACGGATCAAAAATATTTTCAAAATTTTTTGAAAATAGAGACACAAATACATTTTATTTATATAAAAAAATATTAGAAAAATCCGAACCAACCTGTATCCTTACAATAGGATCACCTCCAGAATTGTGTCAAGCAGCAAAAGAAAAAAAAATACCTTGCATTGAGTTATTACATGGAATTGGGTATAGCAAAATCGAATGGGGATATGATAAACTAAATCCTTCTGAACTGCCTTCTGGAATTCTATCACTAGATAGCATTTCTACAAAAGCATTTCAAATATTAGAATCCGTAAAAGTTCAACAAATTCCACATCCTTTTTTGAAACGATTTCAAAAAAAAGAAAACAATGACATTCCAATCGAGTGGCGACATAAAAATACAATTGACAAGCACAAAAAAATTATACTCATATCATTACAATGGGGATACGATAACACTTATCCAGAGTTTTTAGGGATATTGGAAAACCACATCATGCCACAAGAATTAATTAGTGTAATTCAATTAAGCATTGACAAAGATATTCTCTGGGCTTTTCGTTTACATCCCGTACAATTAAAAGAAAAGAAATACAAACATCACTTAAATTACATCGAAAAATTTTGCGCAAATCAAAAAAATACTCAATGGCGATGGTTTACCGAAATGCCCCTACCTGTCGCACTAAGGCAATGTAGCGGACACATCACGATGTCTAGCATGTCTTCTTATGAAGCTGCTTATATGGGCATAAAAACTTTAGCCTTGTGTCCAACTCTTCAAAAAGGAGGGTATTATCAAGATATGTTTTCTGATTTACAAAATGCTGATTATCTTACAAAAGCTCAAGCTGATGTTGGAAAAATTGTAGAGTGGGCTGAAAAAGTCCAACCCACAGAACCATTTTTAGATAATCTAGCTGATGAAGAAGCATGGGAAAATGCCCTTGAATGGATGCTTGGCAGCCGCTACAAAGATAACAAGGAAACCGCATGAAATCTATCAGCATTCTCGACTACGGTCTCGGCAATACGGGCTCCGTTCTTCGCATGATAGAAAAAGTTGGTGGCACAGCCATCAAAATATCAACGCCAGAAGAAATTAAACACGCTGAAAAAATCATTCTGCCCGGTGTTGGTCATTTCGATTATGGAATGCACTTATTACGGGAAAAAGAATTAGTCACTGAAATACAAGCTGTCGCTAAACAAGGAACGCTCATTCTCGGAATATGCTTAGGTATGCAGTTGCTCTTTGACAGCAGCGAGGAAGGCACAGCTACAGGTTTAGGCTTAATTTCTGGAAAGGTTATTAAGTTCAATGATCCTACAAAGGCACTGCGCATCCCGCATATGGGGTGGAGTGAAGTAGATGTCCAAAAGGAAAACTCACTCATCCCTACTTATATAGAACCAGAGACTAAGCCACGCTTCTATTTTGTCCACTCTTATCATGCGGTATGCCAAAATATTGAAGACGTATTAGCAACTGTTCACCATGGTACAGATGTCACCGCTGCTGTTAGTCGTGGGAATATTTATGGCGCACAATTTCATCCTGAAAAGAGCCATCGCTTTGGTATGGACATGATCAAGCGATTTGTAGAGTTATAACCCATGCTAAAACATCGTGTCATTCCAGCCTTATTACTGAAAAATGCGGGTCTCGTTAAAACACAGCAATTTAAAAACCCCAAATATGTTGGGGATCCGATTAATGCTATCCGCATTTTTAATGACAAAGAAGTGGATGAGTTAATGGTATTGGATATTACCGCCAGCAAAGAACAACGCGAACCTAATTATGCGTTGATTGAGCAATTTGCTGGTGAGTGTTTTATGCCACTCGCTTATGGGGGGGGTATTAAAACCGTAGCACAAGCACAGCAGCTATTTTCACTAGGCGTAGAAAAGGTCTGTATCCAGAGTGCCGCGCTTGATAATCCTCGTTTAGTTACAGAACTTGCCGAACAGTTTGGTAGCCAAAGCATTATTGTGTCAGTAGACATCAAACGAAATTGGCTAGGCAAAGCACAACTATACAATGCGACCACGAGAAAAACATTAGCTGGCGTGTGGCAAACACAGTTACAAGCATTAGTAGCAGCCGGTGCAGGTGAGGTCTTGCTTAATGCCGTTGATAAAGACGGCACATTGTCTGGCTCCGACTTGGAACTTATTCGCCAAGCTAGGCAACATCTTGAAGTTCCTCTCGTTGCCGTAGGCGGTATCTCAAGCCTTAGTGACATTAAAGCCGCAGTCGATGCAGGTGCAAGTGCTGTGGCAGCAGGCGCGTTCTTTGTTTTTCACGGACCACATCGGGCAGTACTCATAACCTACCCCAAATATCACGAACTGGAAAATCTGTTCAAGGCAAACACATGAAACCAAACAGCAATGAAGAACGAGCGTATCAACAATGCACCCGATGTGTCATGGATACCACTGCATCAGATATTACCTTCGATGAACAAGGAGTATGTAACTACTGTACCGAATTTTTGGAACGCTCTAGCCATATCATTCATGAAGACCCTGTTCAGAAAGAAGCTCGTCTAAATGCGCTTGTTTCCAAAATAAAAGAGGCTGGACGCGGCAAACCCTATGATTGCATCGTCGGGGTATCGGGCGGCGTAGACAGTTCTTGGACATTGGTAGAAGTAAAACGTCTTGGCTTACGCCCATTGGCTGTTCATATGGATAACGGTTGGAATTCAGAATTAGCTCAAAACAATATTGCCAACTTAGTGCGTACATTAAATGTCGACCTATACACTCATGTTATTGATTGGGAAGAATATCGTGCTCTAATGCAAGCTTTTTTTGATGCTGATGTGATTGACATTGAATTGTTGTATGATAATGCTATGCTGGCACTAAACTATCAGCAAGCAAGCAAATATGGATTGAAATACATCCTTGCTGGAACAAATCAAGCCACAGAGGGTATGCGAATACCAACAACGTGGAACTGGTTTAAATATGATAAAAAGAATATCGTAGCGTTAGCTCATAGAAACAAACTTAAAGGCTTGGATACATTTCCGGCAATTGGCACATTTGGGTATATTTATCATCAATACTTTAAAAAAAATCAGTGGCTCTCACTTTTAGATTACTTGCCTTATAATAAATTTGATGCCTTGAATAACTTAGAAGTTAATTATGGATACAAACGTTATCCATTCAAACATTATGAGTCTATTTTCACTCGTTTTTATCAAGGCTACATCTTACCGAAAAAATTTAGTGTAGATAAACGTAAAGTTCACTTAGGAACATTAGTGGCATCAGGACAAATAACACGTGACGAAGCAATAAAAGCACTGGAAGGAATTCCTTACCCAACGCAACAAGATTTGGAGGCAGATATTAACTACTTCTTGAAAAAAATGGGGTGGAGCAAACAGCAAATTAATGAGTATATTTTTCGACCTGAGATTTCTCATGCAACCTACCCCTCAGAAAAACGACTGTATAAGCTTCTTGCCAAAATCTACCAAAAAGTAGCATGAAAATCAACTACCGTACAAAAACTCATTAAAGTCGCGGTAGTCTATACCCACAGCAATTCAAGAGTCAGTTTCTTTAAAATTCACAAATCTTTGATATTCATCAGTTTGTGAAAAATAGCAAAACCAAAAGCTGAATTACCAATGGTATAATTAGCTTTTGGTAAAAAATTTATTCATAAAATAAATATCGGCATATTAATATTTATGATGATATTTATAAAACTTGCAATAATTAACATGAAAAATATATCTCAACCTCGCGTATTACATAGTGCTGCCTTATTACGACCACCACCAGGCATAATGAACCAGATGAAATGGGAACAAGAGGCAGCATTAACATTAAAAATACCATGGAAAACATTAATGTATTGTCCTAGTAACTCATTACCTCCTAATAACATAATTCACTTTGATGAAACGATAATCACACACAAAAATAACACATTATTAAAAAAAATAAATAACTGGATTTCTTTACGACGAAACTATCATGAATGGCTAAAAAGCCAAATAGACAATTACGATATTTTCTTGCTGAGATATTATGTTCATGATACATATCAATTTGGTTTTTTAAAAACATTCCCTAAGCCTGTTTTTTTAATTCATCACACATTAGAAGTACCTGAACTTGCAATGCAAAATACAATCGAATCTTTCATTCGCTCAAATCTAGAGCATTGGATTGGTAAACGCACACTAGATTATACACGAGGAATAATAGCAGTTACCGATGAAATACTAGAATATGAGAAATCTCGTTCAAGAAAATCATTTGAATATAATCTAGTTTATCCAAATGGTGTTAGTTATTCATTAGAAAATCATATCATTGATGATAATCGGATGAAGGAAACACCCGAGCTTCTCTTCGTTGCAAGTGGATTTGCTGCTTGGCATGGACTTGACTTGCTAATTCACGAAGTAAAAAAAACAAATGAAAACTTTATATTGCATATAGTTGGCGATATTAATCCAGAAATTAACACTCTGATAAATAAAGATAAAAGAATAATAAAACATGGCTTAATGAAACAAGTTGATATTCTAGAATTAAGTACAAAATGCTGGCTGGGCTTGTCATCTTTCGCATTACATAGAAAGAATATGAAACAAGCTTGCACACTTAAAGTACGTGAATATCTAATGATGGGGCTACCCGTATATGCAGGTCATCAAGATGTTTTCCCTTGTTCTTTTCCATATTTTCATCACGGCAAATGCAATATTGATGACATACTAAAACATGCAAGATTAATGCGAAATCATACAAAACATCAAGTATCCATATTATCAAAACCTTATATTGATAAAAATATCCTATTGGAGAATCTTTACCATAATCTTAAATTTGTATTTCAAGAACACAATAAAATCTCAAATATCCATTTAGCAAATAATGAGTAACATTGTATGTGTGGTATAAATGGGATGTTATCTACGTCGCTTAGATTAGAAACTAACTTACAAAAACTAGCTTTCTCGACGAACACGATAATCCACCGTGGTCCCGACGATTCCGGCATATGGTACGACGATAATCATGGCATCGGTCTAGCCCACCGCCGCCTTGCTATCGTTGACCTATCCCCCGCCGGTCGTCAACCAATGCACTCCAACAGCGAACGTTATGTCATTGCCTTCAACGGCGAAATCTACAACCATTACAAATTACGGGCAGAACTCGAAAAAGCTAACATTGCGCCCCATTGGCGTGGACACTCCGACACCGAAACTCTGTTAGCCGCTTTTGAAGCATGGGGCATTGAAGCTACACTACAGCGTTGCATAGGCATGTTTGCCATCGCATTATGGGACAAAAAAACTCAAACCCTGACTTTAGCCCGTGATCGCTTGGGTGAAAAACCGCTGTATTATGGCTGGCAAGACGACACCTTTCTATTTGGCTCAGAACTAAAAGCTCTCAAAGCTCACCCTGATTTTAATGCGGAAATTAATCGTGATGCACTGTGCCTCTATATGCGGCATCACTACATTCCCGCCCCCTACTCCATCTACCAAGGCATCCATAAACTACTCCCCGGTACATGGCTACAAGTATCACGCGCCCAACGCGAACCCCATATCAAAACCTATTGGTCAGGCGTTGACGTTAGCCGCCAAGGTAAAACCAATCCCTTCACTGGCTCACCCGAAGAGGCAGTGAATGCGCTAGAAAATCTGCTCAAAGACGCGATTGGTCAACAAATGATGGCCGATGTTCCACTAGGGGCGTTTCTATCCGGCGGCATTGACTCCTCCACTGTAGTTGCCCTAATGCAAGCACAATCCACTCAACCGATTAAAACCTTTTCAATTGGTTTCCATGAGGAACTCTACAACGAAGCCGCCCATGCCAAAACGGTAGCCCAACACTTAGGCACGGATCACACCGAACTCTACGTCACGCCTGAGGAATGTATGCAGGTTATCCCACGCCTGCCGACCTTGTATGACGAACCGTTTGCTGACTCCTCACAAATCCCCACCTTCCTCGTCTCACAACTCGCACGCCAACACGTCACCGTGTCACTATCCGGCGATGCAGGGGATGAATTATTTGCAGGCTACAACCGCTACCAGCTTACCGCCAATACATGGGCAAAACTGTCACGCATTCCTCGCCCCATTCGGCAATGGGCAGCGAAGGCAATCACCAGCGTTTCACCCGCGAGCTGGAATCGTATCGCCAGCACCCTAAAATCCGTTATTCCAGCTTTCGGTCAATGGGCAAATATGGGTGATAAGCTACACAAAGGCGCAGGTGTCATGGCAAGCCATTCTGCAGCTGATCTATACCTTGGCATGGTATCAGGCTGGCAACATCCCACTGACGTGATCATTGGTGGCACAGAACCACCCACTTTTCTCACGGGGCATTTGCCAGATTTAAGCCATCTCAACACCATTGAACGCATGATGGTACTTGACCTGCTCACCTATCTCCCCGATGACATCCTCTGCAAAGTAGACCGTGCCGCGATGGGCGTATCACTGGAAAGCCGTGTGCCATTTCTTGACCACCGTGTCGTCGAATTTGCCTGGTCTGTGCCACTGGAATACAAACTACGCGACAATCAAACCAAATGGGTACTGCGCCAAGTACTCTACCGCCATGTCCCCAAAGAGCTGATCGAACGCCCAAAAATGGGGTTTGGTGTACCGATTGATAGCTGGCTACGCGGTCCATTACGCGATTGGGCAGAAAATTTGCTAAGTGAATCGCGTCTACGACAGGATGGCTATTTCAACCCAGCCCCGATACGCCAGAAATGGAAAGAACACCTTTCAGGGCAACGTGACTGGCAATACCATCTATGGGATGTCCTAATGTTTCAATCGTGGCTTGCAAAACAATGAAAGAAACATTATCTCATAGAAAAATTTGGTGGTTTTTCCTAATCAGCAAAATAGCTTATATGTTTATCGCTATTTATGTGTATGCTAACTTTACATCTTTAGGAGATACGGATCGTTATATTAGTGGACTAAGTATTGGATCAGATGATAATCCATTCACCAACTCAACTGCAATGCTGGACTTCTTTGCTGGTAATGCAGCTAAAATTTTAGGCATAGACTTAGCAAACCTTCCTTTTGTTTTCTTATCACTCTTCGGACTTTATTATGCCATATCAAGAATTAACTTAAACAAAAAACAATTAATTTTTTTACTTACACTATTATCTATACCGAACATAGGAATCTGGACATCAATAGCTTCTAAAGAGGCTGTTGCAATGTTTTATATGGGAGTGATTTTAGGATTTACCATAGATATCATAGAAAAGAAAAAGAAAAATTTTATTTTATTTTTTATTGCGCTCTATTTATGTTATCTTTTCAAGAAACACTATTTAATAGGCATGGTAAGCCTAATAACCTATGTATACATGATTAGATCTATTAAAGTTTCAGCAATCGGGAGACTTTTTGCTACAGGTTTTGTTTTTATAGCATATATAGCAATAGTTTACTTGCTTTTAGACACTTTAAATGAAACTGCGTATGATCTCGAAAAACATTTTAGTTCAGATGCGGCTTCGACAAGACCTACTATTTTTCTTGAAGACAATGATATCATATGGAAATCCCCATATGGGATGGTTGTTTCTTTCATTGGCCCAACCTTAGCAGAAAGCATATCAAAACCGACACACTTGCTAGCTTTTATTGAAAGTACATTTATTTTATTAATGTTTTTTTTCTTTACTTTTAAATTAATATACAAATTTAATGGGTTATTTTCCAAAAAAGATGTTTTTTTTATTTCAATATTTATAATACCTACTGCTTGGTTCGTTTTCATTCACTACCCAAGCGGAATACTAAACCCAGGCTCCGCCATCCGATATAGAGCAAACTTCCTGCCTTTCCTAATAATATTATTTCAATATATATATTTAAAATTGGCCATAAAAAATCATTACCAGATAAACATAAAACATAACCATTAAAAAATTAACACATCATAGTCTTAAGTACTCATGCAAAAGTTTTTCGGAAAAACTGATCTTTATAAATCAATCAGTTACGATTTCAAAGTTCTGGGAAACTTATGCCTAAGTACTTAGCTCACTTAAATAACAAGGCAATTACAACAATGAAAGTTCTCATCATTGGCTCACAAGCAAAGTCATTAATAAATTTTAGAGGCCCTCTTATTGAAGAAATAGTCAGAAAAAACCATCAAGTAATTGCAATGGCTCCTATTGATGAAGATTATCAACGAGTATCATTATGGCTAAGCGAACGAGGAGTTGAGTTAAAACCATATTTTATTCAAAGAAATGGATTATCTATTTTTGGCGATCTAAGAACATATTTTGATTTAAAAAAACAATTCAATGAAATATCCCCTGATAAGGTTTTATCTTACTTTATAAAACCTAATATTTGGGGGGGGCTTGCTTTTAGAAAAAACAGAACATCCTCATTTTACTCGTTAATTGAAGGGCTTGGTATTATTTTTAATGAAAATAATAAAGAGAGAAAAACACTACCGGCTATTAGAAAATTAATAATATCGCAACTGTATAAAATCAGCATGAAGAAAGCCAAGAAAGTAATATTTTTGAACAGTGATGATATTAATGAATTTGTATCACAACAATTACTACCAATTGAAAAAGTAGAGCATATAAATGGAATTGGCTTAGATTTAGATTATTTTTCATACCAACCAATGCCCTTGGGTGAGTTAAAGTTCATCATGATTGGACGACTCCTAAAAAGCAAAGGTTTTTTTGAATATATTGAAGCTGCCAAAGTTGTCAAAAAATTATATCCAGAAATAATATTTAATATACTAGGCCCAAAAGACACCTCCCCTGATGCAATACCTATTTCTGAAATAGAAAAACATCACAACAGTGGATTAATTAATTATCTTGGCGAAACCAATGATGTAAGACCTCATATTGCTAACAGTCATATTTTTGTTTTACCTTCTTATTATGGCGAAGGTCTTCCTAGAACAATTATGGAAGCTATGTCAATAGGACGACCTATTTTAACAACTCAAAATGTAGGATGCCGTGAAACAGTAGAAAATGGAAAAAATGGATTCTTAGTACCTAAATATGACGTTAATTCTTTAGCTGAACGCATGATTTGGTTTATAGAAAATAATCATCTCATAGAAAATATGGGACTCCATAGTCGAAAAATGGCAGTTGAAAAATATGATGTTAACAAAATTAATAAAGAAATTATGGATATAATGGAGTTATAATATTAAAACTTTAATTCTAATTAGCGGTGCTACCGGCTTCGTCGGCTCTGCCCTCACCCAACACCTACACCAACAAGGCCAGACCCTCACCGCCGCAGTACGCGGCATCACCGATAACCTTCCCCCCAGCATCCAACAAATACCCATAGGCGACCTGCTCCCCGACACCGACTGGACACCCACCCTCCATAACGTGGATACCATCATCCACCTCGCCGCCCGTGTCCACGTCATGCACGACACCGCCACCGACCCCTTAACCGAATTCCGCCGCACCAACACCGCCGCCACCCTCAACCTAGCCCAACAAGCCGCCGACGCCGGAGTACGTCGCCTCATCTACCTAAGCTCCATCAAAGTCAACGGCGAAAGCACCGCACCGGGTCAACCCTTCACCGCAGAAGAAACCCCTCCTAACCTCCCCTTATCAGGGGAGGGACAAGAAACGGCATCATCTCTTCACTCCTCCCCTGATAAGGGGAGGCCGGGAGGGGTTTCTTCAAAAGACCCCTACGGACAATCCAAACGCGAAGCCGAACAAGGCTTAAGAGAAATCTCCCAACAAACCGGCTTAGAAATCGTCATCATCCGCCCAACACTGATCTACGGCCCCGGAGTCAAAGCCAATTTCCTGAGCATGATGAACTGGCTACACAAAGGCATCCCCCTCCCCCTAGGCAACATCCACAACCAACGCAGCCTAGTCGCCCTGCCCAACCTCATCAGCCTGATCACCACCTGTATCGACCACCCCGCCGCCGCCAACCAAACCTTCCTCGTCGCTGATGGCGAAGACCTTTCCACCACCGAACTCCTGCAACGCCTCAGCCACGCCTTAGGCAAACCCGCCCGCTTACTCCCCATCCCCCCAAGCTGGCTGGAAACTGCGCTAACTCTAGTGGGCAAACGCGCCATCGCCCAACGCCTCTGCGGCAACCTGCAAGTCGACATCAGCAAAACCCGCGACCTGCTCGGCTGGACACCACCCGTCAGCGTCGATGAAGCCCTACGCCAAACTGCTGAAGCGTACCTGCAAGCCCGACGTTAATTTGCTATACTCACACGAATCAATCAGGCAGTAGTCATCGGATGATAAAGCGTTACCCTTGGGATAATTTTCCACCCATTTGGATTCATGCCAATGAATCGTCAGTCAAACAACACTCTGCCTACCGTGCGGCAAAATCTGGCGACCCTGACGCTGCTTACCAGCTAGTCAACGCTCAATTAAACTCCACTATTATTGGACAATTAGCCACTCGGTTCGCCACACACAAACCCGTGCCGGTATCCGCCCATGCTGTAGAAGGCTCAGGCGTAAACGCCATACCTGAAGCACTCGCCGATATGCTGGCCCAGCGATTAGATTGGATGGCTGACACCGCCATTATTCAAACCAATATCGTTGGGCATACCGGTGCAGATGGATTTTCCCGCTTGGCAAGACAAGCAGCCTTTGATGGTGACATCATCACAGGTTGTCCCTATCTAATGGTAGATGACTTCATTGGACAAGGCGGTACATTAGCCAACTTACGCGCACATATCATACAAGGCTGTGGCACGGTATTAGGCGCAACCGTCTTGACAGGCAAACCTCATTCAGCAAGCATAACCTTAACAATATCCACACTGGAACAACTGAGGCAAAAACATGGAAACACACTTGAACACTGGTGGCAACAACGCTTCGGCTTCGGGCTTGACTGCCTTACAGAGTCTGAAGCACGTTACCTGCTCCACACCCCGAATGTTGACCGCATCCGAAATCAAATTATTGAGGCAAGCCAAGCAAGAGATTGCCAAACGGATCAATGAGTTATTGCGATTGCACAACACACCAACAACGACAGTCAGACCAATATGAAAGCGGTGTTGCCGCTGCCCGTTGCCGCCAACTCTTGGCTAACCTCAAAGGCAACTTAAGTCAAACCATCCAAGAAGAACGGGAAGATCGCGTGTAAACTGGCAGAAAATGATTGGGCATTCGTCGTTGCTTCCGAGCTACTGGCAGACACTGCCACATCAGAAAAAATGAATGCTAGATGAAGCCTCACGCCAGACTGCTGAACTGTACCTGCAAAATCGACATTAATTTTGGTACACTAGACGTAGTTCATCGGCAAAGAATACAGGTAAGTACTATGAACCAAGCGGCCTACGATCAAGACCTCTACACTTGGTCGTTACAACAAGCACAGCTTTTGCGTGAACGCAAATTCGACCAAGTGGATTGGGAACACATCATTGAGGAAGTCGAAGACATGAGTAAATCTGAAAAGCGAGCCTTACAATCCTTTTTGGAAACCTTGCTCATGCACTTACTAAAATGGCAATATCAACCCGCCTATCAAGGGAATAGTTGGAGATTTACCATTATCGAACAACGTCAAAGGATTGTTGGGCACTTACAGGAAAATCCCGGACTAAGCAGCAAGCTACCCGAACTGATCGACAAGGCATATGGCTATGCTATCACCAGCGCAGTACGCGAAACAGGCCTATCCATCAACCATTTTCCATCGGATTGCCCATGGTCATTTGATGTGTTCATGAATGATGCCTTCTGGCCTGAACCCACCACATTCTCGTCAATCAGAAACGACTCATGACCCGTCTACTTGATATTCTCTTTGCTGCCTTCGGTTTAATCGTCGGCTCACCGATCTTGCTGCTGCTAACCTTGGTCGGCTGGTTCGACACTCGCTCCCCCCTGTTCCACCAAGTTCGGGTAGGGCGCAATCAACAGCATTTCGTCCTAGTCAAATTCCGCACCATGCGGGTTGGTACCGCTTCTGTTGCTACTCACCTTGCCAGTACGGCTGCGATTACGCCGTTTGGACATTTTTTGCGCCGCACTAAATTAGATGAACTGCCCCAATTGTGGAACGTATTAAAAGGTGAAATGAGCCTCGTTGGCCCCCGCCCCTGCTTGCCCACTCAAACAGAGTTGATTGATGAGCGCGAAAAAAGACAAGTCTTTAAGCTCCGTCCCGGTATTACTGGTTTAGCACAAATTAACAATATTGATATGTCAACACCGGAGCTATTGGCAGAAACCGATGCGAAGATGCTACAAAATCTCTCTCTGCTTAATTACTTCAGCTATATCAGTCAGACCCTATTAGGTAAAGGTCAAGGCGATAAGATTCGTCGGTAGCCTTTTACAAAGGCAATTGCGTTTTTAAAAATGCAATTGCTGCCAGTCCATTCAACTACTCAATAATATTTAAAACTCATGCCCTATATCCTCCGTTTACAACGCTGGCAAAAGCGATTGCTGATGATGCTGTTCGATTTTGCCCTACTACCCGTCATCGTTTGGGCTAGCTTTGCCTTACGCTTGGGTACTTGGAATCCGCCCTTAAATGATGGTATGTGGATGCTGTTAATCGCCCCACTGATTACTGTGCCGATTTTTATTCGCTTAGGGTTATATCGAGCAGTCGTGCGTTTTATTGGTGGACAGCAGGCGGTGATGGCGGTCTTGAAAGGAGTGACACTTTCCACCCTTATTATGGCAACTATTGCGATTTTAGCCACGTGGAAGGGTATTCCACGCTCTATTTTCCCGATCTACTGGGGGACTGCCTTTCTATTCATTGGTGGCAGTCGTTATTTTGTGCGTTTACTTTATGCTCAGCATTTTCATCGCCAGCAAAAAAAGCAAATTATTAAACACATCCTTATTTATGGAGCGGGTGAATCAGGCATTCAATTAGCCAATGCACTGTCTCGCAATCAAGATTATCGAGCCGTGGCTTATTTAGATGATAACCCCACCTTAAAAAAAGCGATTATCCAAGGCTTACAGGTTTATAGCCCGAGTGCTTTAGACAAACTTATTGAAGACTTTGATATTCAACAAGTCTTCCTAGCGATGCCCTCGATTAGCAAAGCCCGCAAAAGTGAGATTTTAAAAACCCTAGAACCTTTCCCTGTGCATGTTCTAACTGTGCCTAGCATGTCGGAGTTAATTTCTGGCGAGCAGCAGATTGATCAGCTACGCGAAATTGGTATTGATGAACTCTTAGGGCGTGATCCTGTTAGCCCCGACCAAGAATTACTCAGCATTTGTATTCGCGAACGCGCCGTGTTGGTGACAGGTGCAGGCGGTTCGATTGGCTCCGAACTCTGTCGACAAATCTTGCGACAAGACCCCAGCTGTTTAGTGTTATTTGAGACCTCTGAATACGCGCTGTATCAAATTGAACAGGAATTACATCAGCAAGTACAGCGGGAAAAACTGCCACTAGCGACTACACAAATTATTCCCGTTTTAGGTTCAGTACAAGATCAAGGGCGCTTACGCGAAACGTTTCAGGAGCATAACATTGATACCGTTTATCATGCAGCAGCCTATAAACATGTTCCGTTGGTGGAGCATAATCCTTTGCAAGGTATCTTAAATAATACCTTTGGTACTTTGCAGGCGGCACTAGCTGCCAAATTAACGGGAGTGAGGCATTTTGTTTTAATCTCCACCGATAAGGCGGTGCGCCCTACCAATGTGATGGGTGCGAGCAAACGGATGGCCGAGCTGGTGTTGCAAGGGATTGCCTTAGAACCCAGCAAAACGATTTTTAGTATGGTGCGCTTCGGTAATGTCCTAGGCTCTTCTGGTTCAGTCGTGCCGCTCTTTCGTGGTCAGATTCAGCGCGGCGGCCCCGTCACCGTCACTCACCCTGATATTATTCGCTACTTTATGACGATTCCAGAAGCCGCTCAATTGGTCATCCAAGCAGGGGCAATGGCAAAAGGTGGGGAGGTTTTTCTACTCGACATGGGCGAGCCAGTAAAAATTACTGATTTAGCCCGGCGAATGGTGCATCTATCTGGCCTGACGATACGAGATGAACTTCACCCTGAAGGGGATATTGAGATCCAATTCAGCGGTCTACGCCCTGGTGAGAAGCTTTATGAAGAACTACTGATTGATAGCCAAGCTGACAAGACCAGCCACCCCAAAATTTATCATGCGCATGAAGACTGTCTAGATTGGTTAGAACTGACAAGCATCCTCGACCAGCTGGAAACTGCCTGCGAGCAACGGGATACCGAAACAGTTCAAGATATTCTGGAAACTATCGTCCAAGGCTATAAAGGCCAAGTGAAAACTGCTAAGCTGCCAGCGCCTTTTGTAGCTAAATCAACAGGCAATGTGAGCCTGCTTCCAAGTCGCTCCCACTAAATAACTCAATCACTTTCAAGCTAGAGAATTTTCATGCAAGTGGAAAACAACCAATATAATACTTCTGATGAAATCGATTTGCGTGAGTTGGTACGGACTCTGATCCGACGCAAAAAAACCATCCTTTTAGTGGCGAGCTTAGTTTTACTGGCATCAGTAGTCTATGCACTCTTCGCAACTCCAGTCTATAAGGCTAAAGTTTCATTTCTGCCACCTACATTAGCTGATGTAGCTCCGCTGAACTACCCCGGGGCTAATAATGGAATAGAACCATTAGCAATCTATGCTCAATTTGAGAAAAACCTAAACTCATTAGAATTACGTCGAAAGATTTTTGATACTCTATATATGATTAAAGCTTATGCGAATGAAACGACTAATATCGACGCTGCTTTCAGCAAATTTAATAGTGACTTGGCTGTTGAAAAACCTATTGCAAAGAAAAATGAAACGACTCTTCCTGCTATTTATCTAACCTTGAAAGGCTCTGATCCACAGATACTCGCTGATACATTAAACGACTTAAACCAACTTGTGCGAAATACTACAAAAAATGAGACTATCTATAACGTAACAGCACAAATTAACTTTCAAAAAGAGCAGCTCCAGAGAGAAATCAACGAAATCCGTGCCAAAGCTGAGCGGCAAAAACAAGATGAAATCACTAAGCTGCAAGAAGTAGATAAAGTTGAAAAAAATAAAACGATTGATCAAATTAATACTTTACGTGCTAGTGCGAAAACAAGACGGATCGACCATATACGTGCCTTAGAAGAAGCGGCTAAAGTTGCCGAAAGTATTGGCCTAGCTGAAAAATCGTCATTACTTGAATCAGCCCAAGCTAATGATAAAGCAGCTTTCTATACTGAAGTGAATACTCAGGCGCAGCCTCTTTACTTACGTGGCTATAAAGCGTTGCGCTCTGAAATAAAGGAGCTTGAAGAACGTAAATCAGATGATCCTTTTATCCCGGGATTACGTGATCTTCAAGATAAACTAGATTTACTTAGCACTAATCATCAAGTAGAGGCGCTACTAGCTCGTAGTAGCAATGATCCTTTCACTGAAAATCTACGTAATAAAGAATCTGAGCTAGCTGTTTTAGAGGCTTTCAAAATTGACCCGACCAAAGTTAGCGTCGCTACCTTAGACCAAGCAGCTTACCCTCCAGAAAAGCGTGAAAAGCCCAAGCGCTTACTCATTGTTGTACTCGGAGCAGGTGGTGGCTTATTTTTAGGGATCATAGCAGCCTTTATGGCCAATTTCTGGCAATCTCTACGCCTCGAAGATGAAGGAACTGCATAATGGCGCAATACATCTACACCATGAACGGTGTCGGCAAAGTCGTACCGCCGAACCGTTTCATTTTAAAAGATATTTACTTAAACTTTTTCCCTGGCGCAAAGATTGGGGTGCTTGGCTATAACGGTGCGGGTAAGTCTACTCTGCTCCGCATTATGGCGGGTATTGACAAAGAAATCGTCGGTGAGGCACGCCCACAACCGGGGATTAATATTGGTTATCTATCACAAGAACCGCAACTTGACCCTACTAAAAATGTACGTGGAAATGTTGAGGATGGCTTAAAGGTCATTAAAGAAGCACAAGAAAAGCTAGAAGCAGTCTATGCTGCTTACGCAGAACCTGATGCTGATTTTGATGCTTTAGCCGCAGAGCAAGCACGTTTAGAAAATATTCTGCAAGCGGCCGATGTACATAATCTTGAGCATACGCTTGAAGTCGCTGCCGACGCCCTACGCTTGCCGCCTTGGGATGCAGAAGTGGCCAATTTATCCGGTGGTGAAAAGCGGCGGGTAGCCTTATGCCGCTTGTTACTGTCTTCACCCGATATGCTGATCCTCGACGAACCGACTAACCATTTGGACGCTGAGTCCGTTGCTTGGTTGGAACGCTTCTTACAAGAATTCCCAGGTACCGTCGTAGCAGTTACACATGATCGCTATTTCTTGGATAATGTCGCGGGCTGGATTTTAGAGCTAGATCGTGGGCAAGGTATTCCTTGGGAAGGCAATTACTCTTCTTGGCTGGATCAGAAAGAGCGGCGTTTAACTCAGGAAAAGAAAGCTGAGCAAGGCCGCTTAAAGGCAATGAAGGATGAATTGGAATGGGTACGCTCTAATCCAAAAGGCCGCCAAGCCAAAAGCAAAGCACGCATGCAACGCTTTGAAGAGTTATCTTCCAGCGATTATCAAAAGCGCGCTGAAACCAATGAAATCTATATTGCCCCCGGCCCACGTTTAGGTGAGTTAGTCATTGAAGCTAGCAATATTAGCAAAGCCTTTGGGGACCGAGTTCTGTATGAGAACTTGAGTTTCAATTTACCGAAAGGCGGCATTGTTGGCATTATCGGCCCCAATGGTGCAGGTAAAACTACTCTCTTCCGTATGATCACCGGCCAAGAGCAGCCGGATGCAGGCGAGTTCCGGGTGGGCGACACTGTGAAAATTGCTTATGTCGATCAGTCACGGGATGATCTTGATGCGACTAAAACGGTATTCCAAGAAATCACCGATGGCCACGACATTATGAATGTAAATGGCTATCAGATTCAGTCACGCGCTTATTGCGGGCGCTTCAATTTCAAAGGTGATTCTCAGCAAAAACGCATCGGCGACCTCTCCGGTGGTGAGCGCAATCGGGTACATTTAGCCAAACTATTGAAAGCCGGCGGCAATTTGCTGTTACTTGACGAACCGACCAATGATCTTGATGTGGAAACTTTGCGTGCCCTAGAAGAAGCGCTGCTTAACTTCCCCGGCTGCGCAGTGGTTATCTCGCATGATCGCTGGTTCTTGGACCGGATTGCGACGCATATTTTAGCCTTTGAAGGTGATTCACAGGTGACTTGGTTTGAAGGCAATTATAGTGATTATGAAGAAGACTATAAGCGTCGACATGGTAATGATTTGAATCCGCAGCGGATCAAATACAAACGCTTGAAAACTGCTTAAGCTTGCCAAGCCTAAAACAAAAAAGCCCTCATTCGAGGGCTTTTTTGTTTCTGCTATCGCGTGCTAGCTTAAATGCTGCACTCAGATACTTTCAGCACTTGTTCTGGCTTTATCGTTGCACGCTTATCTTCCATATCGTTATAGCGTTTGATCATAATTTTTGACGCGCCAGTCACACGACTAATCCGATCAATTGAATCATTATCTTTAACAGTGTAGAAGAAGGTACGAGTGCCTTTTTTATCTTTGTAGGAGGTTGATTTACTGAGCTTTTTAGAGGCTGACTTACAGCTTGGGAGGAGGCGTTTTTCGACAGCTTTCGGGGTGAGTACACGCTCTGAGCTTTGCGATCGCAATCGCTTGCCGGTAATGGTGGCTTCTTCCACTGGATCGTCTGCTGCAGTTAATTGATCTTGTACAAAGCTAGCTTTTTGGAACTGAGCCGCCGCCGCCATATTCGGTGTAAATAGCACCTGACCTCTATTATTAGAAAGCTTGCGGTAGGCATTCATCACTTGAACTAAATAGCGGCGTGTTTCTTGATAAGGTACGTTCCAACCATGCCGATCCACAGTGCCTTCACCTGAATTATAGGCGGCCACTGCATGATAAACACTGCCATCATAACGGTCTAATAACCAGCGTAGATAGCGCGTACCTGCATGTACATTGTGAGTGACGCTTTTATTCGTTGCTCCGAAACGGCGCGCGGTCGCTGGCATTAATTGCATTAAGCCATAAGCGCCTTTATGGGACACTGCTCTTGGGCGAAAACAAGTTTCTGCCGTAATGACCGCCTGAATTAACTCGGTACTGACCCCATATTGCATAGAAACTGCACTAATCAGGTTCTGGTAAGAGCTCGCCTTCTGGCGAATCGTGGTGGGGCTATGTTGATCGCAAGTTCTCAGCACACCGGCTTGAACATTGGAAGTGACGGACCACCCTGTGACACAAACTAAAAACTGCACACAAATCCATTGAGACAGTCTCTTTCTCATCCTAGGCATCTCTCTATTAACCATGCGCAAACATACAAAAAAAGTATCTACAAATACAGTAGATGACCTAATCGCACTTAATGCTTCCTGAAAAATCATGGTGTTATATAACAGGCATTGATAAAGTCGCTAATCTTTATTTTCGATTGAAAATTAATTTTTCTAATACACCCTATCGAAAATTGATCAGCTCATGTTGAGCGGGAATTCCTAAGTCAAAGTGAAATAAAGTAATTTTTTACAATCTGTAACAATTTTAAACACTACAATTGATCCATTATTCTCGATAAAAAATTTTATGCTACCCGAAATTTACCCTGCTCAAATTGAACTGGATGTGAATGGCCTGCCTTTCGCAACCGATTATGGTGATCGTTACTTTTCGCGCGAAAGCGGCTTGGCTGAAAGCCGTCACGTTTTTTTACAAGGCAATAATTTACCGACTGCTTGGCAAAATAAAGATCATTTTGTGATCGCTGAGACGGGTTTTGGGACAGGTTTAAACTTTTTAGCTACTTGGCAGGCTTGGCACAACGACCCACAGCACTGTAAAACACTGCATTATATTTCTCTTGAAAAACACCCAATTCCTAAACAGCAACTCAAAGAACTCCTCAGCATTTGGGCAGAATTAGCCGAATTGACTGATGAGTTGCTAGAGCAATATCCACCCGTCTTGGCTGGCTTTCATCAACTCCAGCTTGCCAATCAACAAGTAAAATTGACTCTGTGCTTGGCTGACGCTTTGGACGCTCTAAAAGAAGTCGTCGTGAAAGTGGATGCTTGGTATTTAGATGGCTTCACGCCTGCTAAAAATGCTGAGTTATGGTCACCTGCTCTCTTTCAGCTGCTCGCTGAGCATAGTAAAGAACAGGCTACCCTAGCGACATTTACAGTTGCCGGGCAGGTGCGACGTGATTTGCAAGCAGCGGGCTTTCACTGCGAGAAACGCCTCGGCTTTGGGCAAAAACGTGAAATGCTCACTGCACTATTCCAGCAAGCCACGAATAAAAGCTTGGAAGTAGCCTGGTTTAGCTTACCTACACCTCAAACCGCACCCAAAACAGCCACCGTGATTGGAGCAGGAATCGCAGGCTGTCAAATGGCTTATGCTTTAGCGTCACGGGGTTGGCAAGTTCAACTGATAGAGCGCCACGCAGCGCTAGCCCAGGAAGCTTCTGGGAATCGCGCAGGGGTATTAACGCCGAAAATGACGGCTGAACCTGATTGGGGTGAGCATTTTTATCGCCAATCTTTTTTGTATGCTCTGCGTCAGCTAAAAAATTTAGCCGGTGAAACTACTGATAATGAGCTTGAATGGCTGGCTTGTGGCGCGCTGCAACTCAATCACAATGCTAGCGAAGCTAAACGTTGGCAAGCACTAAAAACTCGCAGCCTGCCTGAAGATTTTATTCAATTAATTGACGCAGAAACTGCAACTATTTTAGCTGGGATTCCCTTAGCCGTAGGTGGCAGTTATTTTCCAGAAGGCGGCTATTTATATCCAACAAGCCTATGCAAGCTGTTGATTAAGCATCCCTTGATTAAGGTACAAACTCAAACTGAAGCCTTACATTTAGCGCAAACTCACAATAATACATGGCAAGTTTGGCGTAATGATCAGCTGCTTACTGAATCAGCCGTTGTGGTCTTAGCTAATGGCAAAGATATAGGGCAATTCTCGCAAACTAGCTTTTTGCCTTTGTTACCAGTACGCGGTCAGACAACTCAAGCACAAGCGAGCGTTCATAGTAATCAACTAAAAATTACTTTAGGTCATGAAGGCTATTTAACACCTGCTATTCAAGGCCAACATATTTTTGGAGCTAGCTTTGAGCGTGGTGAGGCAACTCCCACTCTCAAAACAAGTGATGATGAACTAAATTACCAGCAGTTAAAGCATTATCTACCTGATTTTGCAGCCGAACTAACTGCTATTGAAAGTAGCCATGCGGCTATTCGTATGACCACGCCTGATCGTTATCCTTATGTAGGCCCTTTGCCCGATCTTGGGTTATTTCAGCAGGCTTATGCAGGGATACATCATGGTAAGAAATCTAAAAAATGGCCTACCGCACCTTATCAGGCAGGCTTATTTATCAGTGCGGGCTATGGCTCACGCGGTTTAACAACCTCGCCTTTATGTAGTGAGTTATTAGCGGCCTTGATTAATGCGGAACCATTACCGCTAGAGCGCAGTCTGTACTATAAGTTACATCCGGCACGATTTTTATTAAAGAAGCTCCAACAAAATCGCGATTGACCCTAATTGATTGAATTGGTTACAAATCGAGGGTGACCCGTCTATAGTCATGTTGGAGCTTCTGAGAGTCAGTTGCTTTTCTAACCCCAAACACAATCAAGAAGGAGAAACCCATGAAAAAAACTTGGCTGCTAACCTTGGCATTATGCATGGCTTCGGGCGCTGCTACGGCTCAGCAATGGGAGGCTAAATGTACAGATGGCAAAAACCTGCACTACCTACAAACCTTGGGTGGGGAAGGCTATTTATATATGACTGTGAGCCTACCTAACAATGAAAAACGTGTATTTCCCTTCGCACGGATGCGCCAAACTATGTTTAATGGTGAAGCGATTTGTGGCGAGGCCACGAATGGCTTAAGAACTCGTACCAATAAGCCAGTAACTCAGTACTGCGTGAATCGTGTTTCCAAGATCATTTATATGAAATACCAAGACCCCTTAGAACAACAGCCGTTAGCCAGTGGCAAATTCTGTGATGCTACTGTTCTGCAACGCTAATTGCTTGCAGCATCCGCCATCTCATTCAGGTGGCGGATAAAATAAAACTTAAGGCTTGGCTTGATCGGGTGCAGTAGCCACCGCTTCAGTCTTTTGGCGAGCGTCCTCCAGCTTTTGAGCCAGCTCTTGATTGCGCCGCTCTAACTCTTGCTTTTGTTGTTCTAACTGTTGACGCTCGGAACTGAGTTTTGCTGACTGCTCATGAAGTGAGCGCAAATTGGTGAGCATGTCCTCATAACGTTTTCGTTCTTTAGATGATAAAGCTTTCAATTCTTTTTCCGAGAGCACTAAGCCCTCTGGAATCGCGGGCACTTCAGCTGACTTCGCTTCCACTTTAGTATACTGCGGTTTTTCCGCATTGGCGGCTTGAGCAGCTGGCTCCTGAACTGGCTCGGAGGTTGGGGTGTTATTTTCAGCATTCGCAGTTTCATCTTCATCCGGCTGTTTGGCAGCCAGCTGCTGAGCTGCAGCGGTATTTAATTCGCTTGAGGCTAAGGAGGAGGTGCTTTGTTTAGTGAGCAGCCATAATAAACAGAGTGTCAGCACTGCTAATGCTAAGAGCAGACTTAACAAGCGACTATTGCTTAGGTACACGTAATTTTTCCTTATTTATGACTAGCAAATAACTGTTGCCACCAACGCTGACGATTACGTGGAACAGGTACTGTATGCGGCAAATCTATTGGTTTTAATTTAGAGATAATCCATGCCGGTAAAGGCTGAGTTCCCTTACTGCCACACATAGTGCCTAAGTTATGCGGATCGAAGACTTTAATCAAGCTAGGCTGATTTAAATCATCCACATAAACAATCCCGCAATAGTCTTCGGCATGTTCTTTTCTGAGCAAGCTATCGAGTTCTTGAATAAAATGTTGTACTTCGAGTGTAGTAGCCACTTGTGTAGGTGGCAGCTCACCCACTGCATACAAATACCAAGTCCCTGGTGGATTACTCAAAACGGCTTGCCAAAGCTGATCCAGTTGTGACCACCTTAAAATGCCTTGAAAGCTCCCACGAAACACATGAAGAAAATCAAGGTTTTTCTCAATCATTCCTACTCAACCTATCCACAAATAACTAAAAATCCATACACACAATCTACTATAAATACAAGCAGTTAGTAGAACAGGTCACAGAATCTGCACAAAACCTGCAAATTCATGCACATATACTACTTATGTATTAAAGAACGGTAATTGACAGCTATAGGAAAGCTCCCTAGGATGCGCACATCCCACCAAAATGGCCAAATAAGCCATGAAAGGTGATTGCTAGCGGCAATTTAAGGCTAATTTAACCTATTTTTTTGAATTTTGGAGAATAATCTCATGAAAAATGTTACCGTCAGTTTATCCGCTTTAATGTTAGCCGCTGGCCTATTAGCAGGCTGTGGTGAGAAAGCAGAAAACGCAGCAACCCCAAGCCAAACTACTGAAAAAGCAGCTGATGCTACCGTTAAAGCAGCGGACGCCACTGCAACAACTGCAGGCCAAGCCGTTGAGAATGCAGCTGGTGCTACTGCAGAAGCAGCCAAAGCAACGGTTGATGCAGCAGCACAAGCCACTACTGAAGCAGCCAAAGCAACAGCAGAAGCAGCTACTACTGCTGTTGAAACAGTAAAAGATGCGGCGGGCAATGTAGTTGAAGCAACGAACGAAGCAGCTAAAACGACTTTAGATGCAGCACAAAATGCGGGTCAAGCTGCAGGTGATGCAGTAAAAGCTACTGCTGAAGATGCCGCTGCTGCGACTGCCGCTGCTGCAGGCGCAGTCACTGAAGGTGCTAAAGAAGCTGTAAAAGCAACTGCTGATGCTGCTAGCGAAGCTGCGCAAGGTGCTGCAAATGCAGTGACTAATGCTGCCGAAGCAACTAAAGAAGCTGTTGAAGAAGAAGGGGAAGAAGCAAAGCCAGCCGCTGCGACTGAAGCCCCAAAAACTAACTAGTTTTTAATTTATAACTGGGAGCTTACGCTATGAAACAAGTTGTTATCAGTATCTCGACCATTTTCCTGGCTGTCGGCCTTATCAGCGGCTGTGATGGAAAAAAAGAAACGGCACCAGCGGCGACTCAAACTGTAGAGTCAGCAGCGCAAGCCACTACTGAAGCAGCTAATCAAACAGCGCAAGCCACTACGGAAGCAGCCAAAGCAACGACTGAGGCTGCAGACCAAGCCGCTACAACAACTGCTGACGCGGCTAAATCGACAACGGATGCAGCAGCCCAAACTACTACTGAAGCGGCTAAAGCCACTGCTGATACCGCTCAAGCAGCCACTGCGACGACTGAAGCAACTACAGCAACCGTTGATGCTGCTGTACAAGCCACTACCACGACTACCGAGGCAGCAGCTAAAGTAGCTACTGATACAGTCAGTCAAACCGCTAGTGCACCTGCACAAACAGCAACACCTACTACTGATGCTGCAAAACCAGCTGAACCAGTGACTGAAACAATAGCGGCAGCACCTACACAAGAACCGGCTGCGACCGAAGTAGCCAAACCAACCGATATGGCGACAACACCAACCACTAGCACTACTACGGAAGCACCGGCAGCACCTACACAAGAGATGGCTGCTACAGAAGCAGCAAAACCAGCTGAAACGACAACAGCCCCAGCTGCTATTACTACAGAAGTAGCCAAGCCAGCTGAAGCGATAACAACCGCTGCTACGACCGAAGCAGCAAAACCAACAGATACTGCGCCTCAAGCAACTAATTCAACTACACTCACTACTGATACTTCTGCTGCCAGCCCTGCTCCAACACCAACTGCAGAAGCTACAGCTCAACCAGCTGCTACTACAGAAGCAGCAAAACCAGTGGATACGACAGCAGCTAGCACAGCAACAGAACAACCAGCCGCTTCAACTAGCACAACCGCTGCCACTGAAGCAGCAAAGCCTGCGGATACCGCTGCTGCACCTGCAACTTCAGTTAGTACTGCAACAGCTACTGCTTCAGCCACCCAAGCCGCACCAACTCCAGCTATCAATGGCGAACAAATCTATCGTTCCTTATGTTTCAGCTGCCATGACATGGGTGTAGCGAATGCACCTAAGTTAGGTGACAAAACAGCTTGGGCTCCACGCATTGCGACAGGTATGGAGACAATTTATACCAACGCACTCAAAGGCAAAAACGCCATGCCTGCCAAAGGTGGTAATGCCGCATTGAGTGATGATGAAGTGAAAGCGGCTGTAGATTTCATGCTCTCTAGTGTGAAATAAACACTTTAAATTTTTATAAGAAAGCCTCCTTGATGGAGGCTTTTCTTTTTCCTAGCCCAGTGTCCTGTATAATCAATTTTTTTAGCTAACCTGTGTCCGTTTCAGCCACATGAACAGTGATTTAAACCAGCTTCACCCCTATCCTTTTGAAAAAATTCGTAGCCTCCTCAAAGGGGTAACTCCAGCGAATCAACCTGCTGTTTCACTCGCGATTGGTGAGCCTAAGCATCCTACTCCCGAGTTTATTCACCAAGCGGTGATGGAGCATTTAAACGGTTTAGCTAGCTATCCTGCGACTAAGGGCGAAGCGAACTTGCGCCAAGCGATTAGTACATGGCTCACTCAGCGCTTTCAATTGCCAGCCGACTCGCTTGATCCCGAACAGCAGGTGTTACCTGTGAATGGTACACGAGAGGCTTTGTTTGCCTTTGCCCAAGCGATTATTGACCGCAACGCTAAGCCAGCTGTTTTGATGCCCAATCCCTTCTATCAAATCTATGAAGGTGCAGCCTTTCTCGCGGGCGCTGAGCCAGTTTATTTGAATTGCACTGAAGATCATGGCTTTATCCCTGATTTTGACGCCGTACCTGCTGAACTGTGGCAACGCTGCCAATTGCTGTATATCTGTACACCGGGCAATCCGACTGGGGCGGTGATGTCGATTGCGCAATTGCAAAAGCTGATTAATTTAGCGCAGCAGTATAATTTTGTGATTGCCTCCGACGAATGCTATTCAGAATTGTATTTTGATGAAGACCAGCCGCCAGTAGGTTTGCTGCAAGCAGCAGCGCAAATGAGGAATAGCGCGTATAAGCATTGCGTGGTATTTCATAGTTTGTCGAAGCGCTCGAATGCGCCGGGGATGCGCTCTGGGTTTATTGCGGGTGATGCCGAAATTTTAGCGAAGTTTTTGCTGTATCGGACTTATCATGGTTGTGCGATGCCACCGCCTTTCCAAGCAGCCAGTGTGGCGGCTTGGCAGGATGAAACGCATGTACGCGCGAATCGTGATCAATATCGTGCTAAGTTTGAAGCTGTCTTGGAGATTTTGTCGCCGGTGATGGCTGTGAAGAAACCTGATGCCGGTTTTTATTTGTGGCCGAGCACGCCCATTGACGATCAAACTTTTACCAAAGAATTGGTCGCGCGGGCGAATGTGCATATTGTTCCGGGTAGCTATTTATCGCGTGAAACAACGGCGGGTAATCCGGGACACAATCGGGTGCGGATGGCCTTAGTGGCCACGCAAGCAGAATGTATTGAGGCGGCGCAACGCATCCGCCATGTGATTGAAAATTTGTAAGATTTGCTTTGGAGAGATTAATGTCTGATTTGCAAGCGACCATTGAAGCTGCGTTTGAGCGCCGCGCCGAAATTACCCCGAAGAATGTAGATGCTACCACCCGCGATGCAGTGAACTCCGCTTTAGAGTTACTCGATAGCGGCAAAGCACGCGTAGCTGAGCGCCAAGATGTCGGCAAATGGATGGTGAATGAATGGCTGAAAAAGGCTGTGCTGCTCTCCTTCCGTATTAATGACAATGTAGTGATGGCAGGTGGCTGCACGCAATACTACGACAAAGTGCCGTCCAAATTTGCGGATATGACTAGCGAAGAATTCGCTGCCAGCGGCATTCGTGTCGTCCCGCAAGCGATTGCACGTCGTGGCTCTTTCATTGCTGCAGGCACAGTCTTAATGCCATCGTATGTGAACATCGGTGCTTATGTAGACACCGGCACGATGGTTGATACTTGGGCGACCGTAGGCTCCTGCGCGCAAATTGGTAAGAATGTACATTTATCCGGTGGTGTGGGGATTGGCGGCGTTTTAGAACCGCTACAAGCAGCACCCACTATTATCGAAGATAATTGCTTCATTGGCGCACGCTCCGAAGTGGTTGAAGGTGTGATCGTTGAAGAAGGCTCGGTGATTTCAATGGGTGTGTACATTGGTCAAAGTACGCGCATTTATGATCGTGAGAATGACCAAATCCTCTATGGACGTATTCCAGCAGGGTCGGTGGTGGTTTCTGGCAACCTGCCTTCAGCGGATCGCAAATGCAGCTTGTATTGCGCTGTGATTGTGAAGCATGTAGATGCAAAAACGCGCGGCAAAGTCGGTATTAACGAGCTACTCCGCGGTATTTAAGCTGATTCTTGCGTAATCACTGGCGGATTGAGTAATTGATCCGCCAATTCACCATCTACTAATTCGCCCTGCTGATTGATAAGTGGCAACTCATAATCATTCCAGCCACGAATCCCCGTTTTTAATGAATAAACTTGTTCATAACCGAGCTGCTGCAAGCTTAGTGCTGCTAAAATACTGCGATTACCTGAGCGACATACTAAAACTACAGGCTGTTGGCGTGCTTTCACTAAAACCGGAACCGTATCCGCATAACCCCATTCACAAGCGCTTTCGAGAATACCGCGTGGCACTGCGAAAGCTTGAGGAATCGTACCAGCAGCGACCTCAGCAGGCTCACGAATATCGACCACTACGACTTCAGGCTGCTGCTCTAACATGGTCTGCAAATCCCACGGGAAAATCTCGCGGACTTGGGTGAGCGCTTCAGCCACTAATTGCTTATAGGTTTTTGCCATCGCCAACTACTACTTAGCTACTTACCTGATGCACTAGCACGCACACCATGCTCAACTGCCATGACAGCAGCGGTAATACGCGAACTGACATTGAGCTTGCGCAAGATAGCTTTCACATGCAGCTTCACGGTGCCATCGGAAATACCTAAGTTGCGGGCGATGACTTTATTGCTTTGGCCTTCCGCTAACAGGGTTAGAATTTCATATTCGCGCGGAGTCAGTTCAGAGAAAGGGTTATCTGCTTTACCGTCATGCAAATCGCTATTTTCACCACGGACAAAACGGGCAAGTACTGGTGTTAGTTCCGGCGCTACTGCCGTATTACCTGCCAAGACATCACGTAAAGCAATCACGAGCTGATCAGGCTCAATATCTTTTAATAAATAGCCACGTGCACCACTGCGTAGCGCTTCTACCAAATCATTTTCATTGGTGCTGGTGGTGAGCATGATGACTTTAAGTGTTGGATGATTTTTGCGTAATTGGCGCAGCACCGCTAAACCATCCATATTCGGCATGCGCATATCCAGCAGCACGATATCAGGATTTAATTCCGCAACTTTGCGAATCCCCTCTTCGCCACTGCCGACGGCTGCTACCACATTAATTTCACGGCGCACCAGCAAGTCCTGCAAGCCCGCACGAAATAATGTGTGATCATCAATCAGCAATATTTTTTCATTCATGTTTAGTGTCTCCTTGCAGATTGATTCAATTCGCATTTGCCTGTCTCCCGACTAACTCAGAAAGTTGACGTACCGGCGGTGCATCAAAACTCAATTGCATTAAAGTGCCGCCTTCATCTGGGTCGCTTTCAAACTGGATTTCACCACCAATCTTCCCAGCCCGCTCCTGCATGATTTGCAGGCCAATATGCTCACCGGTGGTAGGATTCGGCTCCAGCAGAGGCTCTGGCAAGCCAACGCCATCATCCTCCACCAAAATACTGCAACGCCCTTCCTCAGAACTATACATCAGAATTCGCACCGTGCTGGCCTTGCTATGTTTACGTACGTTGGCAAGCGCCTCTTGGACAATACGAATCACTTCGACTTCAACGTCACGATCTAAATCCTGCAGACTCCAATTATGATAGAAAAACACATCGAACTTAGTTTCCAGCTTGAAACGCTCAGTGAGCTTCTCTACCGCCCGCACCACACCTTTGCCATCAATAGGCGCCCGAAAATGGGTAATTAGGCTACGTAGCTCTGCATAGGCTTCATCGATATTTTGCTCTAAACCTTTCACTTCTTGCCAAATAATGGTCTCGTTACCACTTTTTAGCGAGTCATCAAATAAGCGAATTTTGAAACGTAAGCTCGCTAGAGTTTGCGCTAAGGAATCGTGCAGCTCGTGTGCCATGCGAGTACGCTCCTCCATGATTGACAGCATACGCGCATCTTCTTCAACACTAGCTTTTTCAATTGCCATGCCTAAGTGTTGGCCGATACTGGTCAGCAATTCATGCTCTTCTTCAAGGCGCACAAACTGATCACGAGACACAAACAAATTATACATACCGAGCGCTTTCTCTCGATAACTCAGCGGAATCGCGAGCATTTCGATTTTCCGCTCTTGCTTAAACATCGGGCGCCCCAAAATCAAACCACATTGGCGCATATCTTCACGCGCAATAATGACCTGTTCACTGGCAGCACGCCCACATAAGCAATCAGGATGTGGCAGCTTAGACTCCAAACTAGCAATATGCGTCTCCAAGCCCACATAAGCGACTAACTTCATCTGTCCTTCTGCATCTAACAAACGGACTGCAACTGCTTCGGCTTTAAAAACATCCTGCAACGTAGTCAGAAAACCTTTGAGCAAGTCATCTAAGGTATTGGAGCGATTCACACTCGCTGCTACCTCATAAAGCACGCTGAGGTGATGATTTTTCTGGGCAATGAATTGTTCTTGGCGATTGAGACGCTGCTGCTGCATCCGAGAAACCGCTTGGTAATCATCCGTAATCGCGTTGATTTGTTCACGAATCCGAATTGAAGGACAGCCACGGCGTGAAGTAGGCATGCGCACCGTTAAATTGCCTTTGCGTAACTCCTGCGCCCATGCAGAAAGATGCGTACCGAATAGTACGAACTCCGACCACATCCAATACAACAAAGTCAGGACACCAGCCCCAGCAATTAACCAAAGCAGCGTCATCACCGGTGGAATCCAAGCAGCTTTTGCATCGGTATGTACCACCCAAAAATACAAAGCGCCAATCCCAACAAACCACGTGAGCAATATCGTCAGAGCAATACGCGCACGCAAGGGAAAGGCAATAACTGGTTTGCTGCTAGCTTGTTTATTTAAGGATTGGGCACGCAAACCGACAGGGCGTGCGTTATTGGTGGCTTCAAACGCTTCAGATTTAGGGCTTTCAACTGTGGTTGTGCCCATACTGCTTAAGCCTGTGGTGGACGGTAATGAGGGTCATTCGGATTCATAAATACAAACTCCATATGCCCTTCTAAGTCCACGAAATCTAACCAAGCACCTTTTAATAAGAGCGCTGAACCCGCATCAATGATGACACTAACCCCATCAACCTCGACTAAGACATCGCCCACTTGCTGAGCATCATCAAAACCCATGCGATAATGAAATTGTCCATCTTCTTTACGCTCAGCGGCAATTCGTAACGGCAAGCCTTGCGCTTTTGAATGTACTGCTGAAATTTGAATTTGCTCAGCAGCTTCAGGAGTAATCGTCATCATGCGGCTTGTTTCCTCTCATTGGCTTGCTTACGTACAAACTCTACAAAACGTTGTGCCCACGGATAGCGGCTGGTATGGCGTAAATGGGTATACGAAGCTAGCAGATTTTTATAGATCCAGCCATCATGCTCGCCATCAATCCCCTGCCCACGCTTAAGTTTATAGGCATACTGCCCAGCCACGCTTAAATTTTCGAGGCGTGAATAGTGAAACTCATGTGCTTGGACTAATTCAGAGCTAGCAGCCATCTTTGACCACGGCATTGCCTCTGTTTCTTCCAACTGCACATAACCGCGCCCTTGCGGCTTCGCATACATCACCGCATCGCCCGGAATAATCCCAACCATTTCAGCTTGCTGGTTTTTCCACTGTAAGCTGCGCGCTAAATACATTAAGCCGCCGCATTCTGCATAAGTAGGCAAACCCGCTTCAATCGCAGCCCGAATCGAGGCGCGCATACTGTAATTAGCTTCCAACTGCTGCATTTGTGTTTCAGGGAAACCGCCACCGATGAATAAACCATCAATGTTGGGTAACTGTGCATCATGCAGCGTATCAATCTTAACTAAGTCAGCGCCTGCTTGCTGCAATGCTTCTAAATCACCCGGATAATAAAAACCAAAAGCAGCATCTTGGCAAACTCCAATTCGTACCTTAACACCATTAGTAGGCGTACTTTTAAATAAATTAGGCTGAATCGGCGCGGGTAAGCTGGGTGCTTGCTGGGCAATGGTCACTAATTTAGCAAGATCCACTTGATCGGCTACTAAGCAACGAATCGTTTCAATCTGTTGCTCAGCATCTATACGTTCATTGCTTGGCATTAAACCTAAATGACGCTCTTCAATCTGCATGTCAGCCGATTCTTGGACTGCTCCTAATACTGGAATTTCAGTGAAATGCTCAACCGCTTGGCGCAATTTGCTGGCGTGACGACTACCCCCCACGCGATTGAAAATCACACCTGCAATATTCACTTCACGATCAAAAGCTAAATGCCCAAGCAAAATAGGCACAATTCCGCGGGTCATCCCACGCGTATCAATCACCAAAATGACCGGTGCCTGCAAAAGCTTAGCTAAAGCCGCATTGCTATCGGAGCCATCCAGGGAAACACCATCGTATAAACCTTTATTAGCTTCAATTAAGCTCAAATCAGCGCTCTGTCCATAGTGCTGGACACCATGCAGAATTTCGTGATTGCTAGAGGTATTGAAGTCTAAGTTATAACAGTTACGTTGGCTGGCGGCGCTGAGCCAAAGGGGGTCAATATAATCAGGGCCTTTTTTGAAGGGCTGAACTAGCAAACCCTGTTGCTGCCAAGCCGCACACAGGCCAATGGACAAAGTGGTTTTGCCGGAAGACTTATGTGCTGCGGAAATGAATAATCTTGCCATTTATGCAGTGTAACGCAAGTGATTGCGAGCCTGCTCTTACCCAAAAGAGAGAGTAATTTCACCGATAGAGATAGAAGAATTTTAAATGCGAGAGGAGATAGAAATTTTGTTCTGAGTTTGAAAGAGCTAGCAATTTGACTACTAGCCCTGTTGAGTTAGCACTAACTTATTTAACGTCTAACAATTCAACATCGAATACTAAGGTTGCATTCGGTGGAATAACGCCACCAGCACCCGATTCGCCATAAGCTAGGCTAGCTGGAATCGTTAAAGTGCGCTGACCCCCTACTTTCATGCCGACTACGCCTTGATCCCAACCTTGAATCACATTGCCACCACCTAAATTAAATTCAAATGGCTCGCCACGATCATGGGAGCTATCAAATTGAGTGCCGTGCTTGTCAGCCGCTTTTTCATCATACAGCCAACCGGTGTAATGTACAGCAACGGCTTTACCAGCTACAGCTTCTGCGCCAGTACCTACTTTCACGTCATTCGTTTGTAAGCTAGTAATATTTGAAGCACCTGTAGATGCCACCGCTGGAGCTGGTTCAGCAGCAGGTGCAGCTGTAGCTTGGGCAGCGGTATCAGCGGGTGCTGCTTGAGCTGCCGCGTCAGCTGGTTTGGCAGCATCAGTGCTCGCAGGCGCTGCTGCTGTTGAAGTAGCAGCTGGCTCAGCAGCTTTAGTTTCTGTTGCAGCCGGCGCTGTTGTTGGCGTAGCCGCCTTATCACCACAAGCCGCTAATAAAGCCCCAACTGATAACAGAGTAGCTATCGTTAAACTTAGTTTTTTATTCATTTCAAAAGGAGTCCAGAACAATAAAGACAAAAAGAAAGCACATTATGCCTACTTTTTATTAGGTTTTGCACTATGAGCACGCGGCCTGAGCACAAACCACCTGAAAACTAATTAGCGCTTTAATAGAACATATACAGCGCCAGTTCCACCATCAACAGGGCGTGCTGAATGGAAAGCTTGCACTCGATCATGTTGGCGCAACCAATGATTCACCTTGGTTTTCAGTACCGGCCCACGATGGCTAGAGCGATTGCCCTTGCCGTGAATGATACGTACACATTCACCATGTAGAGGATAAACCGTTACCAGAAATTCGGCTAAATAAGCGCGGGCCTGGCGGATATTCAAACCATGTAAATCTAGCTCTGCAACTACCCGATATTCGCCACGACGTAACTTATTAAAGACTCGATGTTGTACGCCGGGGCGCAAATAGCTGAGCATGTCGCCGGGTTGTAATTCGGTCGGATCATAGTCATCCGAAAACATATCCAACAACACTTGCCGCTCGTCTTCGATAGTTTTGAGTGGGATAGCTGGCGGCTTATTAATCGCTAGCTCCGCCTGATTTAGCGGTTGCAGGGGCGCTACATCCTGCATAGACTCCCGAAATAACGATAAGTCATCAGCGGGAGGTGGCTTGGGTTGATTTTGCATTGAGCATCCTCCTGCTAACTGAAACTACATCCACCTACTTGTTTAGGACATCATGAATATATTGCTGAGCAATGATGACGGCTTTCAAGCACCCGGCCTCACCGCTTTACGCCTTGCGCTCGCCACCCAGCACCATGTTATCACAATCGCACCGGATCGTGACCGCAGCGGCGCTAGTAACTCACTCACCCTCGTCAACCCATTACGCCTACGTCAACAAGCAGAAAATCTATACAGCGTGAATGGTACACCCACTGATTGCGTCCACCTAGGCTTAACCGGATTGTATGCTAGTCCGCCCGATATTGTGATTTCTGGGATCAATTCAGGGCCTAATCTGGGCGATGATGTGCTCTACTCCGGCACGGTCGCTGCCGCCATGGAAGGGCGGCATTTAGGCTATCCTTCATTGGCCGTGTCGATGAACTCCAGTGATCCCAGCAACTTAAAAACAGCAGTGAATGCGGTCTTGCATTTATTGCAACTGACACAAAACTATCCTGATCGTAGCCATATGATCTTAAATATCAATGTACCCAATTTACCTTGGGAGCAAATCCGTGGTTTTAAAGTCACTAAGCTAGGTAAGCGCCATTATTCAGAGCCTGCCATTCGGACTACCGATCCGCGAGGCAAGGAAATTTTCTGGGTAGGGGCTGTAGGTGGCATCGCTGACGCCGGTGAAGGTACTGACTTTCATGCTGTCGAACAGGGTTATATTTCGATTACGCCGATTCATAGTGATCTGACGCGCTACCAAGCTTTGGCTTGCACAGAGCAATGGCTCAAGGAGCAACAACATGGCGCTGAGTAGATTAGCAATTGAAGGGATTGGCATGACTTCGCAACGCACCCGTGATCGGATGATTCAGCGGCTGCGCGAGCAAGGTATTAAGAATGAAAAGCTGCTAGACGTGATGCGTAAGGTTCCACGCCATTTATTTATGGACGCTGCCCTAGCTACACGCTCCTACGAAGATACTGCACTACCCATTGGGCATGGGCAAACTATCTCCCAACCCTATATTGTGGCACGCATGACTGAACTACTATTGGCGAGTGAACAGCCATTAGAAAGGGTCTTAGAAATCGGGACTGGTTCAGGCTATCAAGCCGCTATTTTAGGTCAATTAATCACTAAGGTTTACACCGTCGAACGTATCCCCACTCTCTATAAACAAGCTCGAGAATTGCTGGATGAGCTAGGTTATCGAAACATTCGCACGAGCCTGAGTGATGGTAGCTGGGGCATCACTTACGAAGCTCCCTTTGACAGCATTATAGTGACTGCAGCTCCTGAAGAAGTCCCACAAGCGCTCTTAGAGCAGCTGGCGATGGGCGCACGGTTAATTATCCCTACGGGCAAACAGGGCGCGGCACAGGAGCTTAAAGTCATCACTCGACTGGATGAAACTGAGTTTCAAGAGCAGATCATTGAGCCGGTTCAATTCGTACCCCTGGTACGTAGTTAGGAGCAAGTCTCAGGGAAATGAATGAAAACTGAAACTTTTCTGTTGTTTTTACGACAAACAACTCTATAACCAAGAGCAAACTAAGCCTTTAGATAGGCATCTATTGGTTAAAACACCACTAAAAGTATAGTGAATCTGTAGTGCGCATTACCAACAGCCTTGATTCCATTTATAATTACGGACATTATCGAATGGGGAGCACGTTTTCTTAGGCAGAGTTCAGTATCTGCACAAACTCCAACGTGTTTTGATAGTTTGATTCGTAGCCTCGACTGGTTTAGCTGTTTGCAATGTGGCTGCTCTCTTTTTAAGCGTTTAAATAACACAGGTGTATCTCATGGACAGAACAATCAAGCTTCTCGCAGCAAGCTCCGTAGTCATGTTGACAATGACAGCTTGTGCACCGGGCTATTCGCCTTATGGCACCTCTGGCACGGGTGGTAGCTATACTAATGATAGCAACTATGGAAGTGGCGCGACTAAAGCACCCGTGACTCACTCACATGGAGGCAAAGTTCACTCACACGCGCTGCCCGGCACTGGTTTACGTCATACACATGCAACAGGTAGCGGTTATGGTGGTAGTGGGTATACCGGCGGTGGTAATAGTGCCTATGTACCACCACCTCGTCAGCCAAACACCTATCAACCACCCAATTATAATCAAGGCAATAATAATGGTGGTACACCACACTCGCATTGCGGGCGCGTACATAGCCACCCATTACCCGGTCAAGGTTTAGCACATACTCATGGCAATCCAGCCTGCCCTGCGGGTCAAGCTTCAGGTGGCGGCCAGAGCCAATACGGTGGTGGTCAACAACAGCAAGGTGGTGGTCAGCAGCAAGGCAATAATAATGGCTATGACTACGCCTATAACAATAATAATGGCGGTGGTGGTACTACTTATGACTACTCCGGCCAAGCGAGTAATGGCACAGCTAGTAATGGTAACACGGATGGGAATAACGATAGCTATTACAGCTATGGTGGCACTAGTGGCGGTAATAACAACAACTCAAATTATTACGACAGCACTCAACCTAAAGCTCCAGCAAACTATTACGATAATAATTCAAGCGGCAACTATGACTACAGCTCACCTAATTCAGGTGGTAGCTCTGACTCCTATACGGGCGGCGGTAGTGGTAGCAGCAGTAGCGGTGGTTCCTTCGCACCGAATAACTACTCCGGTGGTAATAGCTACACAGTAAAACGCGGTGACACTGTATTCCAAGTCATGCGTAATACAGGAGTGTATTGGAAAGACATCATTCGGTTGAATAACTTACAAGCACCGAATTATCAAATTAATCCAGGCCAATCATTGCGCCTTAAATAAAATTACAAATGAAAAACCCGTGCTTTAAGGCACGGGTTTTAGTTTAAGCTCGCCTCACCTTAACCGACTAGCATAAGCCTTCCGTACAAGGTTTTTCTGAACCTTTATTTGAAAGCATATTCGCTTCTTTACTGATATAGCCTTTCAACTGATCTACCGTCACTGCTCCCATATGCGTATCAATAATTTGACCTTGTGGAGATACGATATAAGTCGTTGGCACACCATAAATCAGACCTAACGCAAACATGGTGCTGTCTTGAGTAGGAACCACTGTATAGTTAATACCCTTTTGACGAATAAACCGACGCAAATCAGCAGTAGGTGTTTCACCTGCGTCCATGCCTAGCACCACCACATTGTTGCGATACTGGCTAGCGACTTGCTTTAAAGCTGGGATTTCAGTGAGACAGGGGCCACATTGCGGCGACCAATAGTTCACAATAACCCATTTACCTTTATATTCAGAAAACTGGTGTTGTTTACCGTAAATGTCTTGAAAAGAAAAATTCGGTGCTTGTGCGGAAACAGCCGCAGACATTAATAAACCAGAAAAAACAGTTGCCCACTTCATAAATTTCATATGCATACGCCCTCAAACCTTTGATCTAGTAATTGAAAACAGTCAATGCGCAAATAGTTATTATTTTTTTATTAAAATATGACCGACTAGAGGTTTTTATTTAAGTTTAAAATTTTGTTATCAACACTATTAGAGATCAACGATTCTGTTTCGTTTGTGCACGACTGGTAACAGATAGCCCCTTTAGAAGCTCTCAAATACGCTTCTAAGATTATGGATACAGTGCTTTGATTGCAAGTTGTATTTCCACAACATTTTGACAGTCAAACAGTTTTTTTTATCTATGAATAAAAAAGGCCGTGACTAGCAAGTAACACACGGCCTCAATAGTTTAGGCTAAAAAGCTTTAGTTCTTTTTAGAAAAGCGACGAAATGCGAGTAACCCTAACAGGGTAGTTAACAAGAGCTGGCCCCACTGACTTAAAGTAGGCACAGATACTTGAGTACTGACTACGGTAATACGTTTATCTAAGTAATCAGGTACACCATTACTATCAGTGTCTACAGCATCGTTAGGATTGCCATCTTTATTCGCATCGGGAACTTCTTGACTGGTGGCGATACCATCACCATCATCGTCCATATCGAGATAGTCTGGAGTACCGTCACTGTCCGTATCAGTACCTAGAACACCTGCATTCTTATAGTTTTCATAACGACTTAAAACACCATCATTATCATCATCACTGTCTAAAGCATTGATGATACCATCACCATCAGTATCAGCAGGCTTGGTTACATCGCTACCCACTTCTTTATTGTCTGCTACACCATCGCCATCGGTATCAGCCTTATTAGGATTAGTGCCTAATTTACCTTCTTGGATGTTAGTGAGGCCATCACCATCATCATCGGCTGTTGGGCTACTGGCATCATTAGCATCGAGATAGTCAGGAATTAGATCACCATCGGTATCCAGTGGGCTGGTTTGTGGATTGCCATCAGCATCCTTATTGTCATCCTCTGCTTTAGTAAGTTTGCCATCACCATCATCATCGGTATCTAAATAGTCCGGCTTACCATCACTATCCGTATCGGTGGCTTGAGTGGCTGGATTGTTGTCGCTATCTAAATTCTTATCTTCGCTTTTGGTTGGAATACCATCATTGTCATCATCAGCGTCTAAAGCATTGATTTTACCGTCAGCATCCGTATCCATTGGTTTAGTCACATCGGAGCCAACCTCAGTTTTATCTGGGATTCCGTCTAAATCGGTATCTGCCAGCGTAACACTAGTACCAAGGGTCTTCTCCTGAGCATCCGTTAAACCATCGCCATCGGTATCCGTACCGGCTGTATTAGAAGTAACTGTAACAGTGACTGTACCGGTGGTGTTGCCACCTTTGCTATCAGTAACCACATAGGTGAAAATATCTGTGCCTGTATACGCCGCTTTTGCAGTGTAAATAATCTTATTTGCCTGAATACTAACCGTGCCTTGTGTACCATCTACTGCGCTAACAATAGTTAAAGTATGGTTCTCGGCATCGGTATCATTCGCTAAGACATCAATCGTGACTGAGCCTCCAGAGACAACCGTTGCACTATCAGCGACTGCCTTAGGTGCAGTGTTGGCTGCTGTACTGTCATTGGCATCAATCGGGTCTGGAATGCCATCACCATCCGTATCACGTGGATTGGTTTGAGGATTGCCATCACCATCCGTATTATTGTCTTCTGATTTGGTCAGCTTGCCATCGCCATCATCATCCGCATCTAAATAGTTAGGGATATTGTCGCTATCGGTATCAGTGGGTTGGGTAGCAGGGTTTTGATCTGCATCGAGGTTTTGATCCTCACCTTTAGCGGTTAGGATGCCATCACCATCATCATCCGCATCCAAGGCGTTAATTTTGCCATCACCATCGGTATCTAAAGGCTTGGTAATATCAGCGCCTACTTCAGTTTTGTCCGGTACGCCATCAAGATCAGTATCTACAACCGCAGGATCAGTGCCTAAAGTCTGCTCTTCTGCATTGGTTAGGCCATCACCATCCGTATCGGTGCTGGTAGGTTTTGCGGTAATTGTTACTGTAACCGTACCTGTCGAAGTACCGCCCTTACTATCCTCAACGACATAACTGACCGTATCAGGGCCTACATAAGCGGTGTCAGTGCTATAAATCAACTTCCCATTTTGAATAACCACTGAGCCAAAATCACCATCAGTAGCGCTTTTTAGCGTTAACGTATCACCGTCTGCATCAGTGTCATTGGCGAGCACATCAATCGTTACCGCCGCACCTGATACCACGGTTGCACTATCCGCAATAGCCTTGGGTGCTGTATTCGCACTGGATGTGCAGTCAGCAGCAGTGCCGTAATTGCCTACATAATCATTGACTGCTGACCAACTAAGACTACTAAACTCATTACCTGCATTTAGGTTCGATGATATCCCACCCACCAGTGGATCGGTTTCATTATTAATGATCGTGACTGCACCTAAGCATTTGCCGGTATTTTTAAAATTGAATACTTCTTGCTCTATGCCTGCTTGCCAACCGAAAGCCTGTTGATTACTGATAACTGGAGTAAAGGAAAAGTAATCGAAACTTGGATTTTCCGGCGGAGCGGGCGCTGTAGAGGAATAAGACCACGACACATTCGTATGAGCTGAAGTGATACTGGATTTTGGAATAGTAAACTGCTCAGGAGCCGCAGCGTGTGGAACACGAATAGTTATCTGAGCAGACATAGTAAGATCGGGTGTTGGAGTGGCAATAGGCCTTACATACACTCTATAAACACTATTAGCAGCATCCCAGCGAATACTAAACTCCACCCCCTCAGTGGGTGCTGCTAATACATAACCAGTTTGTGTGACAATGAGTAAGGTAATCCCTCTAAGAACAGCCTGTTTCAGTGACTTTTTCATAATTATTTACCACTTTTTTAATTCTTATTAAAGCTACTTAGCTTTTCACCAAAGGCAAGTCGTAGCCTGCCTTCAGTATTAGCGCCTGCTAAGGTAACTGGCTTCTTACAATATAATTGGCGTTATAACCGGTATTCCCTGGGTATGACAAGACATTGCCGACCAAGATGTTAGTATCATTATTAGGCCCAGTAAAAATAGTCTGACCATCCATACTAAAGTCCGTTGTACTATAACCTGTAACAATAAAATTACTACTAAACAAGGTGTTAAGCGGTGCACTTAAAATCAGTGAATAGACTAGCCCTGTGTCTTGGCCAACGCCTGTGCTGATTAACTGGGAATCCATGTTAGCATCACCGGCCCACAGTACGCTCACCGTTGTACCTTTAGGCTGTGTACGCCCACTGACATCCCCATAGGTTTTAGTCGCAACGTTCGTAAAGTCGACCAAACTAGGCGTAGCTGTTAAGGCTAAAGTTGAAGCAGTCATTACGCCTAAATGATTACGATGACGAATAGCTACATAGTAACTAGCCGGTAAAGCATCATTAATTCTTAAGGTTGCACTACCGGTTTCTGCATCCACCACATCCCCATCACGTTGTACAAGTGCCGCTTTGCGGCTCAGTACTGTTTTATTATTCGTGCTTGAACGCAACTCAATCAGCACCCAATCCACTGGCGCATTATTGCCAGTTACTGCCAGCTGAGTTGCTGCCGCAAGCTCTGCTCCCGTATAACTGTAAGGCGCTACGGTGTAAGGCTGTTTCGTCGGAAGCAGATTCTTCGTGCGCAGATCATCACGCATTAATAAAGTCGTACTACTAAAGGCACCCTGAAGCAGCACCTTTAGTTGCAAATTAACCACATCTACAGTCGCGTCCAAATAATCAGCTAGCTTGTCTTTATCTGCATCAACTGCATCGTCTGGTAAGCCATTCTTATTCGGATCATTGCCTTCGTTGGCTGACAAAATACCATCATTATCATCATCACTATCGAGATAATCTGGCTTAGTATCCTTATCAGCATCATCGTCAGCTGGCGTACCACTGTTGTAATTCTCACTGCTGGTCAGCAAGCCGTCACCATCATCATCGACATCTAAGTAGTTAGGTAAGCTATCTGTATCCGTGCCTAAAGGATAAGTTGATGGATTCTTATCACCATCTAAATTCGCATCTTCACTAGCGGTTGGAATACCATCGTTATCATCATCAGCATCTAAGATATCAATCTTGCCATCAGCATCCGTATCACGCGCTTTAGTACTAGAACCCACCTCTTGGCCATCTAAAATGCCATCGTTATCGCTATCAGTATCAGTCGGTGAGGAGCCGATCAGTTGCTCTTGCTCATTAGTCAGGCCGTCTTTATCTAAATCACCTTTGAGGCCATCAGCATCATTCGCATCTAAATAATCAACCTTGCCATCACCATCACTATCTAGCGCATCTTCAGGGAAGCCGTTTTTGTTCGGATCATTGAATTCAGTAGCCGATAATTTGCTGTCGCCATCATCATCCGTGTCCAGATAATCAGCTTTGCCGTCTTTATCGGTATCGTCATCAGCAGGCGTAGCTCCATTGTAATTTTCGCTAGAGCTCAAGATACCATCATTATCATCATCGGTATCTACTGCATTGATTTTGCCATCCGCATCGGTATCTATGGGCTTAGTTGGATCAGTACCTACTTCCACATTATCATTGAGACCGTCACCCTCCGTGTCTAACTTAATCGGATCAGTCTTAGTCGTGTACAGCTCAGCAATATCGCTTAAGCTATCGCCATCCGTATCCACTTTCAAAGGGTTAGTTTTGGTGGTATTGACTTCCGCACCATCACTCAAACCATCGCCATCCGTATCACTTTTGAGCGGATCAGTTTTAGTGGTGTTGACTTCAGTGCTATCGCTTAAACCATCGCCATCCGTATCCGTTTTTAATGGGTCAGTTTTGTTAGTACTAACCTCCATACCATCACTTAAACCGTCACCGTCCGTATCTGGCTTTAGCGGATCCGTTTTCGTGGTGTTAACTTCTGCTCCATCGCTTAAACCATCGCCATCCATATCTGGCTTTAACGGATCAGTTTTTGTGGTATTCAGCTCTGAGCTATCGCTTAAACCATCCCCATCCGTATCCGCTTTAAGTGGGTCAGTGTTAGTCGTATTAACTTCGACGCCATCCGCTAAACCATCGCCGTCTGTATCAGCTTTGAGTGGGTCAGTTTTAAGAGTAGCTTCGACCCCATCCAACAAGCCATCACCATCACTATCAAGGCTCACCCTACAATCAGCCGTACCTAGGCCGTAGTTACCCATATAGTCGTTATCATTAGTATCCCCCCAAAATGAGTTACTAAACTGATTGCCGGGATTGGTTTTTGCACTATTACCACCGGGCTGATTAAACGGATCGGTCTCATTATTCATTAACTCTATAGGGCCTAAACATTTGCCACTGTTTTTAAAGCTAAACACCTCCTGCTCCACCCCAGCTTGCCATTTGAAAGCCTGTGGATCACCGACAACCGCAGTAAATGACAAATAATCGACCGTTGGATCTTCAACGGGTGCATAGGTTTTTGAGTTATTACTCCAAGTTACATCTGAATGAACAAGGTTAATCGCTGAAATCGTAAAACGATTAGGCAGTTCTGCATGAGGAACACGTATAGTCACTTGAGCAGTCGTAGAAAGATCGGGTACGGGCGTAGAAAACGGGCGCATATAAACCCGATAAAGACTACTTGCAGAGTCCCAGCGAATAGCGAACTCCACCCCTTCAGTGGCTGTGGCTGCTAATGCATGGCCTGTCTGTGCAACAAGGAGTAATGCTATCCCCCTAATAACAACCTGTTTCAGTGACTTTTTCATAATTAGTTGCCAGTTTTTTTAATTATTATTAAATAACCTCAGCGAATAGCTGAATGCAGGCCATGCATGAACCTGCATTCAACAGAGCCCACTAAGGCAACTGACCTTTAACAATGTAGTTGGCGTTGAAACCTGTATTGCTTGGATAAATCAACACATTGGAAACTAAAACGTTAGTATCATTATTTGGGCCAGTAAAGATCGTTTCCCCATCTAGGGTGAAATCGGTGACATTGTAACCACTCACAACGAAATTACTGCTGAATGAAGCATTCAAAGGTGCACTTAATATTTTCGCATAAACCACCCCTGCATCCTGCCCAACCCCAGTACTAATTAATCTAGAATCCATGTTGGCATCCCCCCCCCAAAGCAGGCTAAATCCCTTGTAGAGAACCCGCGCATTATCACCATAAGTTTGGGTATTCGTGGTGGTGAAATCAATCAAAGTTGGCGTTGCCATTAGCGTTAAAGCGGAGGCAGTCATTGCCCCTAAGTGATTACGATGACGAATCGCCACATAGTAATTACCCGGCAAAGTGCCCGAAATACGTAAGGTGCTACTACCTGTATCAGCCTCCACAATATCGCCATCACGCTGCACCAAGGCCGCTTTACGACTTAATATTGTTCTATTATCGGCGCTAGAGCGTAATTCAATCAACACCCAATCCACCGGCGCATTGTTACCTGCAATCGCCAGTTGGGTCGCTGCAAGTTGCTCTGTACCTGTGTAATTATAGGGTGTAACAGCGTAGGGCTGTGTAGTTGGGATCAAGCCTTTGGTGCGCAAATCATCACGCATTAGCAAACTTGTCCCACTGAAAGCACCTTGGAGTAGCACACGCATTTGTAGCGTAATCGAGTCTACCGTGGCATCCAGATAATCAGCTAGCTTGTCTTTATCTTCATCTACCGCATCCTCTGGCAAACCATTTTTATTCGGATCATTACCCTCATTGGCAGATAAGATACTGTCATTATCATCATCACTATCGAGATAGTCTGGCTTACTATCTTTGTCAGTATCATCATCGGCTGGCGTGCCGCCATTGTAATTTTCCGCACTCGTTAAAAGACCGTCACCATCATCATCCTTATCTAAATAGTCTGGCAAACTATCACTATCCGTCGCTGTTGGATAAGTCGCAGGATTCTTATCACCATCAAGGTTTTTATCTTCGCTAGCGGTAGGGATACCATCATTGTCGTCATCAAGATCTAAGGCATCTATCTTGCCATCCCCATCAGTATCGACGGGTTTAGTCGCATCACTACCTACCTCAATCTTGTCAGGTATACCGTCACCGTCGCTGTCAGCAAGCTCTGGATTCGTACCTAAGGTCGTTTCAAGTGTATTAGTTAAACCGTCACCATCCTTATCAGCATTAGGCCCATCCAGATCCGAAGCATCGAGATAATCTGGAATGCCATCCCCATCACTATCCACCGCATCATCAGGTAAATTATTTTTGTTCGGATCGTTCGATTCTGTGGCAGATAATTTGCCATCGCCATCATCGTCAGCATCTATATAATTGGCTTTACCATCTTTGTCAGTATCATCATCAACGGGTGTTCCACCGTTATAGTTTTCGCTGGAGGTCAACAAACCATCGTTATCATCATCAAGATCTAAAGCATTAATCTTGCCGTCAGCATCCGTATCTAGTGGTTTAGTGGAGTCAGAACCTAACTCAATCCCATCACTGACACCATCACCATCGGTATCCAGTTTGCTAGGATCGGTTTTAGCGATATTAACTTCAGTGCTATCACTAATCCCATCGCCATCCGTATCCTTTTTCAGGGGATCGGTTTTAGAAACGGTCACCTCATAATTATCCAATAAACCATCGCCGTCCGAGTCTGCCACTAGTGGATTGGTTTTATTGACATTGACTTCGACACCATCCGTCAAACCATCGCCATCGCTATCGGGTTTAAGTGGATCAGTCTTGGTAGTGTTTAATTCAACACTGTCAGATAAGCCATCCCCATCCGTATCAGACTTCAGCGGATCAGTTTTAGTACTATTTAATTCGACATTGTCACTGATACCATCCCCATCCGTATCCGCTTTGGTTGGATCCGTTTTAGTCGTATTTACCTCGACTGCATCCGTTAAACCATCGCCATCAGTATCGGGCTTTAGTGGATCAGTCTTGGTGGTGTTGATTTCCACACCATCACTTAAGCCATCGCCATCGCTATCGGCCTTCAAAGGATCAGTCTTGGTGGTATTGATTTCCATACCATCGCTTAAACCATCGCCATCAGTATCGGCTTTTAGTGGATTAGTTTTGGTAGTATTGATTTCCACGCCATCGCTTAAGCCATCACCATCGCTATCAGACTTCAGTGGATCTGTTTTAGTGGTATTGATTTCCAATCCATCACTTAAGCCATCGCCATCGCCATCGGATTTCAGTGGATTAGTTTTGGTAGTATTGATTTCCACGCCATCGCTTAAACCATCACCATCGCTATCGGGTTTAAGTGGATCAGTCTTGGTGGTATTTATTTCCACACCATCACTTAAGTCATCACCATCCGTATCGGACTTGCTAGGGTCAGTTTTAGTGGTATTCACTTCCACAGTATCGGTTAAACCGTCACCATCCGTATCAGCTACTAGAGGGTTGGTTTTTGCGGTGTTGACTTCATAACCATCAAGCAAACCATCGCCATCCGTATCAGGCTTTAACGGGTCGGTCTTAGCCGTATTAAGTTCAGTACCATCGCTTAAGCCATCGTTGTCTGTATCGGCTACCAAAGGGTTAGTCTTTGTAGTATTGACCTCAACACTATCCGTCAAACCATCGCCATCGGTGTCAGCTTTGAGTGGGTTAGTTTTAGTCGTGTTAACTTCGGCACCATCTGTCAGGCCATCACCATCCGTATCTGGATTATTTGGATTAGTGCCTAATTGATTTTCCAAACCATTTTTTAAACCATCGCCATCCGGGTCCAAGCTATCCGAGCAATTTGCAGCAGCACCGAAGTTGCGTAAATAAGCATTTGACCCCATATCCCAGCCAATATTACTTAGCTCATTACCAGGGTTAGTCTGAGCCGTGTTGGTACCGATATTGAATGGATCATTATTCTCCATTAATACCACTGGCCCTAAACACTTGCCGATATTTGCAAAATTAAATACCTCAGTTTCTTTGTTTGCTTGCCATGCGAATGCATTCACTTGATCAGCTCTGAGGGTAAATGACAAATAGTCATAAGCCCCATTCGTCTCAGGTGGAGCATTAGCACGTGAGCTAGATAGCCAAGTTGTATTAGGAACAGTGGAAATTAGACCGCTTACCTTAAAAGCAGTTGTTATTTCGCTAGAATGTGGTACAACTATCGTCACTTGCCCATTTAAATGAGCATCAGGTGTAGGCGTAATACTAGGACGCATATAAACATGATAACGATCGTCAGCAGTACTCCAACGGATTGCGAATTCAACGTTGGATACAGCCCATGCTGCATTGCTACTGGCGGCTAACAGAAAAACGGATGCACTTAGCCCTAGATACTTACGTAATATAAAGGTACGGGTACGCATTTGCTTTATCTCTTTTTGTTTTGACGCAAAGGCCCTAGAGCAAGTCTATTCTTGCCCTAAATGACTATATGATTACTTCAAAGTGTTTTAAAAGTCACTTGGGTGAATCAACATAAATACCCTTAAGTCTTGCAAAAAATGCAAACAGCCTACTTTCTTAAATTGAAAGTAGTCTTAGCTATTTGCGCAATACTATTTATTTTGGCGCAAGGACTCTAGGGCAAATAAAGTATTTGCCCTGAGTAAAAACCTTAATTAAGTTAAATTAACTTATTTTAAGCATTTCGGTGAATTGCCATAAACACCTTTGAAATTATTCTCACCCACAGCACCCCAACCTAAATTGGTAAATTGATTACCTGGATTAGTTTGCTGAGAGTTATTTGGCACATTATAAGGATCATCATTAGCCATAATACTAACCCCGTTTACACAGCCTTGTTCATTCGCAAATGAAAATACTAAGCGCTCTTCATTAGCCTTCCAATCATAGTTTTGGGAGCTATTGCCTTGAGCACCAATATAGGAGAAAGAAATATAATCGTGTTTAGGATCTTCTTTAGGTGCATCCACTCGTGAGGCTTCAATCCAGTCAGCGCCTTCCACACCAGCCACTACTTTGACAGCTTTGAATTTGGCAGCATGTGGTACTTTTAAAGTTAATTGGCCGGTCAAACTAATATCAGGCTTTGGCGTTGCAGAGGGTTTCATCCACACTTCATAGCTTTTACCATCATCAGAAACAGCAAGTTTGTATTCGAGGACTGTATCAGCGAAAGCGGAGCTAGCACTAACGCTTAGACCTAAAGCGATAAAAGCAGCGAGAAGAGAGTATTTTTTTTGACTTTTCATGAACTGGAGCTCCAAAGGTTTTATTCTTCTTAGTATCCAATTGTAACAATCGGTTACACCAGTTTGCTCATTTTACGGACAGACGGACTAGAGGGTGGCAGCACCAAACGACCACCCTCTACTGCTAGTTAGCGAGGCCACCAACTACTATATAGTTGCTATTTTTATTCGTATTGCTAGGGAATAAGAAAACATTACCCAACAGAACATTATTATCATTGCTTGGCCCTATAAACAGGGTGTTTCCATCCATATTTAGATCGGTATCTAAATAACCGAGCAAGCGATAGCTACTATTCAAGCCAAGATTTGTGGGTGCTTTCAACACTTTTGTTAAAATTGCATTGGTATCACTACCGACCCCAATCAATATCAAACGCGCATCATGCGTAACATCGCCTGCCCACAGCAAGGCTAAACTACTACTTTCTAAACGCGCATGTGCACCTGCTACAAGGGTCGCAGTCTGACTGAAATCAATCACAACGGGAGTTGTATTAAATGCCACCGCCGCCGCTGTTTTCACCCCAAGATGATTGCGATGGCGCAAGCTAACTACATAGTTACCAGCAGCTAACCCTTTGAAGTTCAGTACTGTAGAACCCGTCGTTGCATCAATCACATCACCATCACGCTGAACCAAAGCAGCTTTGCCCGCAACAACTGTATTGGGTTGAACAGCATCGCGTAGCTCGACCAGCACCCAGTCCACGATCGCATCTTTCCCTGTTACTGTCGCTAAATCTAAATTCAGCTGTTCAGTACCTTGGTAATTAAAGGGGTTAGCTGTGTAGGGTTGAGTGATTGGCAATAAGCCTAAACTCCTTAAACTATCCTGCATTAAGCCAGTACTACCTGCATAGGGGCCTTGTAACAAGACCTTAGTCTGCAAGCTAATGCCATCATTGAGCTTATCATCCGTCACAGCGATCTTTAGGCTACTAACGCTACTTAGCCCCTGATCATCCATAACACGTACGTCAATATCATAGACATTGTCATTGCCCGCATCTAAAGGTGCTTCAAAGTCTGGCTCTTTCACAAAGCTTAACTCACCTGTTTGAGCATTCAGTTTAAAGCGTGCACGATCTGCCCCACCCGAAAGTGCATAGCTAAGACCCTTGCCTTCTTCATCGCCCGCATCAGGATCGAAAGCATCAACATTCAGAGCAGTACCTGTTTTGCCTTCTAAGACTTCATTTAAGTCATTATTGATAATGGAAGGTGGCTCATTAATATCCTGCACACCTACCGTGACTGGACGCTCATAGGTTTGCCCATTGACTGTCGCAGTGATCATCAGATCATAGGTATTATCCCCGCCACTATCCACTGGTGCTTCATAATCGCCGGGTCTTATCAGCGGTAAAGCTTTAGTTAGAGAGCTTGAACGAGCACCGACCACACTAGGCTTGCGGAAAGTCAACAGAGTACAATCCAGGGTCGCGCCTGCAGCAGGGTCTTGTACGATGAACTGATTGCCATCAGCACCACCACTGATCACATAGGTAATCGGATTACCGCTATCATCGGTCGCCTCTAGATAGGTGATGACAGGAGCATTCTCGTTCACGGTCATCTCTGCACCTGTACCATTAATCAAATCTGTGCAGACCGAGACTGAGCCATTCTTCACTCCAGAAAACTCAGACGTACTCCCCAAAGTAGTGGGGCTGGTTTTCTCAGTGAGCGTTACGGCAATATTTGCATTCGCAGGTACGGTTTGGTTGGCATTCAGTGAACCTTTAAAATTCAACAGCGCCCCACCTGCATGATTAATATCCACATAACCTAGATAAATCTCACCTTCCCCATGTGTCGAACTATCCACTGCCGTATTGCGGAAAAACTCTAGCCGATAACCGTGAGTATTACTCGGTACATCCAGATCAAAATCATAGGCAACCACTTTCGTACCATTTGAACTAATAGAAGAGCCTGCCTCCACCACTGGATAGTTCAAAAGCTTATTGGGCCCTGTATCTACATCGAGGTCATCATTAGCCGTCACCCCATCCACGCCTAAGTCAATCCCTAAGCCACCATTATCATGAATACTATTTTGGCTATAGGTGTTGCCAAGGCCACTACCCAAGTGAGCGATACCGGCCCAAGTGTTATGCGCAATGGTATTGGCGACTACGCGGTTATTGAGCGCATCATTCGTGAGGCTGATACCGTATTGGCTATTATTGAGCATAGCAACCCGCTCAATCACTGCATTATCCGTATCATCCAGTAGCACGCCACTCCCTGCGGCCTGACTAACCGTAATATCCCGCACGGCTGAACCTGTGGCAGTAGCCAGTAAGTTCAAGGCATTGCTAATACTGCTGTCTAAGACAATCGTACCACTACCGATATTAGCGATTTGGGTACGTCCATCAATCGCCGTATTCATACGTTCTAAACTCAGCGCACCACTGGTTAAAGTGATCATAGCTTGACCTGCAGTTAGTTGGGTCGCTGGGATCATGAAAATACTGGTTTCAGTACCCGCCGGATACTCAGCCGCTAAAGCAGCCGGTAAGACTTGAGCCAAACTATCCGTAGCCAGTTGTTTATTGTTTAATAAGAACTGCCGTAATGAGCCTTGCCCACTGTCATTGGTATTGACCACGGTACTGAAGTTGAAGCCGAAATCGACCTCTTTCATGTTACTACCTGATAGGGTAACTAACTGTATTGATTGAGCAGGTTTACCCGTTAAGCCACCACCATTAAATAGGAAAGTTGTGGTATTCAAGGTTGCTGTACCCGTATTTACCCCAGCATCTGCAAGTATTGGCTGATTACCACCAATCTGGGTAGTCGTCGCTACTAAACCATCTGAGTGATAAGTCAGTACTGGTATTTCAGAACCATTAGAACCTAGACGACTAGAATTAACGGTCGCATCAACGACACGCACATAGTAAGGAGCATCAGGAAGATTAGGCAGAGAATACTTGCCATCGGTCGTGCTCACTACACTAGCTAAATAGTTACCTGTTTGGTCATACACCTCAATAGTTGCCCCTGCAATCCCGACTGTACCCAGAGTACCAAAGGGTCGCCCTGCTCCACCTCCATAATTTGGATCTTCAAACACTAAGCCTTGGATAGAGCTACCACAAATAGACGTACCTTCTACTAGTTCATCTAACTGAGTATTCGTTAATTGAAAACCCGAGGTGACCGAAATATAGCGACGTGGGGTGGTTTGTGAGCCTTGTGGATCTTGGGTGTTCGGTTCAATCGGCCCAACATATCCCCCTCCGACTGAAGCAATCGCTGCGGATGCAGCAATATCCGTTGGATCTGCATTAAAACTAGCAACAGAGAAAGAGACACCTTCTGCTTTCATTTGGTTATATACAGTGAATACCGAACCATCATCCGGTTCCGCACCTGAGCCGGGAGGGTCAATCAGCATAGAAATATCACTAGGTACAGCATCTGAATAACGGGCTGCATCCGTCATTAACACAATTTGCAAGGGTGAAGCAGTATTGCGTGAGGTTTCCATCAGCGGGCTAAGAATATAACTAGATGTAGTAGCTGCCTGACCATCTAGGGCATAGCGCATTTGTTGAAGAGCACCAGCCAAATGATCGGCAATCCAAGTTGAATTATAAGCACCACCCCAAGCGAATTGCCTTACAGGTGCAAGCATTGCAGCACTTGAGAAATCGCGTTCAATATAGACATATTGACCACCGCCCACTAACGAATCCGATGGCCCACCAAAATGCGCAACTGCAATCCGATTTTTCGGATTATTCAACAATAATTGGCTACCCACAGTTTGAATCGTTTGAGCAAAATCAGCATATTCTAGCTCAGTAATTGAGCCTGAATTATCCACAATGAATAAAATGTCTGAGCCACCCGTTGCTGCACAACTACCTGCACCAATCGGTGGCGGACCACTGATGATCTTAATGCTCGGGCCAAACTCTGATGTGCCGGTATTAGCCAAAGTAGCGCTTGCCGTCAGATAATCACCTTCAACTACGGAGGCCGGCGTAGGCACCGAGAACTGGAAAGCTTTCATACCGGTGTTATTGTGTCCATCAAATGTCGGCATCGCACAATTACCTGTATCCACATCCGCAACACTGCCTTCAACCATACTCCCTAAATAGAACTGACCTTCACCATAATCAAGCGATAAACCGAAACGGTTAGCACCCGTCACTGCAGCTCCACCCGGACTAACATCAGCCTCAAAAAACTCAATGACTGATCCAGCAGGTGCACAACCACGCGCAGTGATATTGCCATTAGAAATAACCAGTTGTTGCAGAATTGGGAAATTGAGTAAGCTATTCGGGCCACTATCCATATCATTAGCATCATTCAGGGTAATGCCGCCCGGATCAACCTGATTCCCACCTGCTAAATTGATGCCCACTTCACCATTATTGTAAGTATGATTCTGAGTGATAATATTGCCAGTGGCCGCATTCTTATTAATCAATACCCCACTCTTGCCATTGTCGTACAAATAGTTTTGCGCCACGCTAGCATTCTGAACATTGCCGAGAAATACCGCAAATTCAGTATTGCTGTAAATACGGTTTTTATTAATGACTAACCCAGTCAAACTAGCATCAGTAAAGTAACCGACCCCATCATGGAAACCACTAATACTGTTGTTCTCCACCAGACAGGTAACACAAGTGCTATTGCCACCACCATAATCGTTGAATTCAACCGCAAGATCGGTGGCTACCGTAGTACCGCGTCCAACAAACCGGTTACCAGAAATGGTCACATTAGGGTTCTGGGTACGTAAGATCTCAATCGCTGCATTTTCGGTATTACCGGTCATCCCCACCCCGATGAAGTGGTTGCCGCTAATAGTTGCACTGACCCCAGATACATTGTTGTACTGACCCGTGACAATGCCCCGCTTATTGTCATTGAAACCCAGCAGACTGTTGGTCAGCACGAAACTAACCTCAGAGGCATTCACGGCAATATGTTGGTTGGAGCGTTGACCTGCACCGGGATCGCTGCCATTGACTAAATTAACTCCAAGTGCCAATCCATTTAACAGGATATGGGTGGTATTGGCCTGATCCATACGGATGTTAGTATCAAACAAACGCATCCCCAGCCCATAGATGTTGACATGACTGGCCTTGATGTCAAAGCCCGCCCCGAACCATTGCCCGACGATTTCAACTTCGGGTGCTGCCACCGCAGCTAGGGCAATATTATCCGCCCCGACCGTAGCCGCTGCTGCAGCATTACCACTATTGGTGTTGCCCTTGTTACTGGTCTGGGTACGTCCGTCGATGCTCACACCTTCGGTGATGCTAGGTAATTGGCTGTTGAGACTAATGCGCCAGTATTCATTGCCATTGTTGGTCACACCGTCCGGGTTAATGAAACCAGTTTCGGTATTGGGCATGTTGAAAGTGATGCTGTCCACGCCCGGTGTACTGTTGGCACACTCAATAGCATCGCGTAATGAGCCAGAATTATTGGCCGTATTGTCGGTGTCAGCCGTGGTGGTAACAACCAGTGAGCAGGAAGCATTATAGGTAACTACGGGTGAAAACTCCGAAGTTCCTGTGCCTGCCACTGTTGCAGTTGCAGTCATGGTATCACCAGCCACAAATGCCGCTGGCGCAGGGATGGTCACACTGAAAGCTTTCAGGCCAGTTTGGTTGTTGCCATCGGCATCGGTTGCCAAGGCGCAGTTGGCGGAATCTGTGTCTAATGCACTGCCTTCCACGAAGCTGGTGAGGTAAGTCTGGCCTTCGCCGTAGTCTTTTGATAGGGAAAATTTGTTTGCGCCGAGTGTGGCTGCACCGCCGGAGCTGACATCGGCTTCAAACAACTCCACCGTTGCACCAGCAGGGGCGCAGCCTTGCATGGTCAGGTTGACACCGGACAGAGAAATACTCGACAGAATCGGGAAGTTCAACAAGCTGTTTGCCCCTGTATCCGCATCATTAGCATCGTTGAGTGTCACGTTGCTATTGGAATCATTAATCCCGAGGTCGATACCTAATCCACCATTAGCATAGATGTTGTTATTCGAGATCGTGGCGGCAGTGGCTGTGCCTACGCCGTTGAAGTTCCATGCGGTGATACCATGACCCAGGTTATAGGCAATCACGTTGTTTTGAATCACATTCAAACCAGATGGGCTAATAACATTGATACCATGCCCGATATTACCCAGATTCTTTGCGGTCGCCGTTGGGTCGGTGCCGATATAGTTGGCTTCAATCAAGCTGTTTGTCGATTGGTTAACCTTGATCCCTGAATTCTCAAAACGGTTGATGGCGAGGTATCTTATTGTGCTACCAGCCGTTGCCCCATCTATGCGCAAACCATTTGCCCATGTATTGGCAGGTATGTTGCTTCCATTCAGTTCAAGGGTTGGGCGGTTGGCGAAGGTAAAGTTTGCCCGTGCAGGCTGGGTAGAGCCATCAATAACGATGTTGTCGCCGATCAGCGGAAGTTCGCTTTGTACGGCAATGCTCCAGTACTGCTGGGTTGCATTGTAGTTTGGGTCACTGGTGACGAGTTCCAGAATGGCGTTTTCTTTACCCGCTGTGCGTCCGGTTTGTGCCAGTGTGCTGTCGCCGCCCAACAGGTTGGCGTTGGTGATGAACTGGCGCAATGAGCCTTGCCCACTGTCATTGGTGTTGATGACGGTACTGAAGTTGAAGCCGAAGTCAGCGCCGCTGATAGTGGCAGCCGCGATAGTGACTGGCTGGACAGATTGTGCCTGCCCACCACCGGACAACACGAATGTGCTGGTGTTGATGCTCTGGTTGGTCATGTTGGCAGTGGCATCGACCAGTGCTGGTTTGCGTCCACCGACTTCATTGGTGACAGCACTTGTGCCGTCCGTGCGGAAGGTCTGTACACCTAGTTCGTTACCGTCAGAGCCGGGGCGAGTAGAATTGACGCTCGCATTAACCACCCGCACGAAATAATTACCTGCGGCCACATTGCTAAAACTGTAAGCGCCATCCGCTGCGGTGGTGGTACTACTTACAAAGCCACCTGTTGAATTATAAAGCTCTAGTTGCGTGCCGCTGATACCTGCCGTACCTGCAGCGCTCGCATTACGTCCTGCGCCACCGCCATAGTTCACATCTTCAAATACCTTGCCAGAAATCGATCCTGTTGAGCTACCACCAGAAATAAACCCAAAATCCACTGCATGAGAATGGTGACCCTCAGCTAATAGATTGACCGTCGCCACCGCATGACTCCCTACTACTGCACCATCTGAATCACGCTCGGCATCTGCCCCTTGGGCTGGTGAAGTCAAAGTAGCGGTTGTGAGAACAGGCTGCTTGCTAGCTCCCGCAACATCGCGAATCACAACCTGATATTGAGTATTAGCTACTAGGCTAGTCAAACCATATTTATGGCTGGCCATACTAGCACGCCCCCCTTGAATATCCGCTGGATTAAAACCACCGTTGGCCCCAGCTGTATCGTTGGGCGCATTGTTACCGCTAGCGGGATAACCGCGCAGATCACTAGAGAAAGCGTAGTAACCGTTGGTATCAGTAAGAACGGTTGCTAGTGGGGTAGCTGTTGCTAGGTTTGCACCATTCGCAAACAGCTCCACCTTGACACCTGCCATCGGAGGTTCGCCTGCATCCTGCACTCCATCACTGTCGCTGTCCTGCCAGACACGATTACCGATTTCGAGGGATGGCGTATCACACAGAATTTCAAGATCACCAATCGCCGCATTTTTACCATTCACTGGGCGATTATCAGGGTATTCAAACGCACCCGTCCCCTTATAGAAACTGTAAGCGCGGTTACGTTGCCCGGCGGTTGCGGGGTTGCCTAAACCAGTATCTACCCAAGAAATACCCACACTATAAAACTCGAAGGGTTCAGCAATGGTATAAGCCATTTCCATGAAGCCCGGAATCTGAGCAGCACCACCGTAACTCGCGGAGCGCAAAGCGGGCCCATTATCAGCCGGATATTCTTGATAGAAGAAGGTGCCAGAATTCGGCCCTGTACCATAACCCGCATCTTTACCCGGAGTGGTCACTCCTCCACAGGTAGCATTATTTTCCTTCTCCCAGAGATAAGCTGCCTTGTCTTGAATACAAGCACGACGAATCACACTATAGGCTGACCCTTTACCGTCATCAGCCGTAGTATCAGAGGAAGATGATAAATTATTACGGAAGGTCAAGATCATCTGCCCTGCTGGGTCAAATACGAGGTCAGTGATCAGTGAGAAACTGATGCCATAGGTATCTTCGCTAGAGCGTGCATACACTAGGCTGGGTGTGGTTGAGAAGGTTTTACTCTGTAGGTCAAAGCGGAACACGGCATGCTCAGGCACTTCCCACGGATGCCCATATTCTGCACCGCATTCAGTTGCCACATAGAGTCCACCCTCGTATTCACCTAAGCCAAAAGCTCGCTTAGTACCATTAACCCGGCAATTCGCGGCAAAGGGAATGCTATAACTTGTGATTAAACCCGCATCAGCAGCCGTCAAGGGTGAGGAGCGCAGGGGTAGGATATACAACTTATTATTCGCCATATTCACGACAAACAACGATTTACCATCCGCCGAGACATCCAAATCACCGAAAGCCGTTTTGCCAACAGCCGCCGCAATTTGTCCATTTTGGTTGTCGCGAGTCGCATTGCCAGAGGCTACATAAGAACCATCCTGAGCACTACTACCATCAGCAATCTGTACATAGCCCGGATCAGCGCTTGAGAAAATACCTGTTAAATACGGATCATTGCCAGCTGTTGGTGGCGTAGCCGGGAAGATTTGATTCAAGTCGGCGTATAAGCTACTGGCTGGGCTACTCGGATTACTTAAGTCCACCCGATAGATGCCACCTGTACCCGCTGAGCCAAACCCTGTCCATGCTTTCATATAAGCAGAGGCAAATAGGCTGTGCGAATTAGGATGCCAACCCAGACCAAAGACACTCCCCACTTGGTTAGCCAGAGCTAGATCTTTAAACGCCGTATCCGTTTCCAGAGGATGATTGTAGCCAGATGGCAGTGTATTCGGAGCGCCTGCTGTACCGCTGTTATAGGGGAAAGCAAAGATATTCGCCACATCGTTATTCCCTGCAAATGGGGAATTAACGGTCTGTTGACCGTAGGCAAAGCGGTTAACTGCCAACTCAGGATTGTTCTGGCAATAACTCGCCTCTTGCTGCAAGGCAAAATAAGTATTCACTGCATTGGGGCTAACCACTTGCGTCAAGACTTGATGGCCTGAGCCTGCTTGGGTCGCTACGGTATAACCACTTGGTAGCGTCGTTAGTTGCAAAATACAATTGTAATTGCCAGCCACTGCTCCCGGTGTCGCTAGATAATACTGCCCATTCACATCACTGGTCACAGGGCCAAAACTGAGTGTACCTGCTGCGCCGACACATTCAGCCTTGATTTGTGCATTCGCAATGCCCTTATCAAAGGCGAGGCCAATATTCATATTATTGGCAAAATTGCTCATCGCCGACTGGCTATCTAACTGCCCATTCAGGTTGTAATCAAGGAAGACTTTACCCGTAATACCATTAGCCGCCTGATCAAAGCCAACATCCTTGGTCACACTACCATTCTGTGGAACACTTATATTCGCTATCGGATTGACTGTACCCAGTGTCGCCCCCGGAGGAAGGTCAGTATCAGTGTCATCAACAGTTAGTCGGTAGCTCAAAGTGTGATCCAGATTAGCAAACTGGTATTTACCATTAATCGCTGTTTGGGTGGTGGCGACTAAACTACCCGCCATCGTATGCAAAGAGACGGTGATATTGCCAATACCGTAGTCTGCACCCGGATCAAAGCTGTCATTTGTATTGTTATCCAAGTACACCGTACCGACGATATTGCTAGGCGTAGGAACATCAAAGCCAAAGTTTTGATTATCCAGCAAGGCATTGGCCGCTACAGTGAGGCTGGTCAGTGGGTTGGCCGTACCGATCACGGCATGGGCTGGCAACTCACTATCCGTCGTATCAACCTCAAGGCGATAGCTTCGATTCGTGTTCACTTCAGTGAAATAGTACTCACCGTTCACATAGGTGCTTTTGGTATTCACTAGCCGATCATCACTATAGTTACCCGGCGTGCCATTCTCGTCATACAGGCGCACAGCGATCGAACCAATGCCAGCTTCTATACCCGCATCGTGGGTATCATCCTGATCAGCGTCGATATACACGCGCCCCCTGATACTACCTGTTGCACAGGCAGCTTCGGTCAGCACCACATCGTCAATGATTAATTCATTCGTATTTTTGCTATCCGTGCGACCACCAACCGTACACCAAACATTATTGTTAAAAACGCCATTAGGGTCACAAAATTTATTGGCATCATTTTCGATATGCCCATAGTTAACGAAGCTAATGATTGAGCTGTCGCTCGTGGCGGTGAATTCAACAGCATAAGTTTGCACACCCTCTGCACTACCGGGGGCTTTGAAATGAATAGCACCGCCCGGCATATCCAAGCGCATAATACCGGATTCATAATTCCCAGCCGGATCTTCGGGCGTGGCTTTGAAATAGAGGCGATAACTCCTACCCGCGACAGTGGAGAAGGCACGTGAGAATTTGACAGGTTCAGGCCCCCAATCAGCTTTGCTGCCATATTCATTCACGGTCGTTCCGGGAGTAATAATGTCATCCATGTCATCGCGCAGGGCAATCGCATCAATCAGCGTCAGCAACTTACCATTCGCATCGAAACTAAAACCGCCATCAATGGCTGGGCTAATCTCCCGAACACCCCCATTACCAAAATAAATACTGCGATCAGTCGCCGAGCTAGCACTAATATGGGCATAGGTATCGTTACCCCCACCAAACCGATCCCAATTGCGGATAGCTTGACTACCTGCACGATTAAAACCCCAGAATATCCCGGGCGTTAGATCATTGAAGTCATCTTGAAAGACCACAGACTCACAAGCGGCAGGTGTTGCGCCATTAACAATCGCTAAAGAGGTGCTATTCGGTGGAATATCCATCGCAATCGCGATGGGATGATCTTCCACTTCACCATCGTTGGCACTACCTGTCGGGGTGTTAACCTCGACACTCGTATCAGTGCTCAAACGTACCCGTAGCGCCACCGTACCTAATTGAATGTCTGAGGGGATAATGGCCCAATTAAGCGTGGCTGTGGCATTATTAGAACCACTAGGTACATCAACAACCGCCGCTTCATCAGCCTCAAAACTGCCACTTTTGTCAAAGTCGATCCAGCCGTGAAGTTTGCCAGCCGTACCCGTCAAATTGGTGACTTTGAAATCGGCACTATAGCTGCTGTCGGTCAGCTGTAAGACGGGGAATGAGGGAATATAAACACCCGGAGCATCTTGCCGAGGTGCACCATCATCATAGTTATCCGCACGTGCATTGAAGCTATATTTACTGGCGGTCTCAGCATCAGGTGGGTTATCCCCTAGGTAAACACTATTAACAATTTGATGACTCACCTCACCATAAGTCGCAGGTGCATCACCATAATCGGCACTGACCCCACCACAATTACAGCTACGGGCAGCTCCCTCCCAGGTCTTATTGGTAATGAGATGGTTATACAAGGTGCTCACTTGAGCGTCCGTGGGCTGTTGATCGAAGATATAGAATTCATCAAAATACCCCTCCACCCCCGGTAAACGGAAGTTACCTAGTACGCCTTCAATCCCCCCTGTATAAGCATGGCTACCTTTCAATACGCCATTGATGTACAGCTTCATACCCGCAGGGCCAAAGCTCACCACTGCATGCACCCATTGGGTGTCATTTAAGCTGCCATTGCCTAAACTCGTATAGTAGGTTTCGCCCGTATCAATGATATTGCCCTTCAAGTTGACTGACACCGTGCCATGTTGCCAATCAGTCGAGGGTTTCATCTCCAAGGTCAGTTTCTGATCCGCTGTCCAGCCTTTGTCCAGTAAACGGGCTGATGCCCATACCCCTTTGTGATCATAGAACAGAATCGAGACTGCACCACTGGTGAGGGCATAGTTAGCCTGATGCGGTACTTCGATATTCCAGTTCGGATTACTCGCGGCGGTGCAAGCATAGGTTTTGTAATTCTCCGTATGGAGTTGAGCCGTACCTAGCGCTGAGTTGTTATTCCCAGAGGAATCCAGCTGCCAGCCTCCACTTCCGCAGTCATCAAAGCGGTATTCGCCGATGATCGTTGGCGTATTACTTGCAGGGCTGATACTCACAGCATAATCTTCGACTTCACCGTCATTGGCTAGGCCACTCGGCTGAGCAACTGCCGTAGCGTTGGAAGCAAGCCGTAAACGCGCATAAGTTTGACCACCGACTAAGCCGCTCAAGCCCGTCCAGTTTAGAGTGGCTGTTGTTGCCCCATTAGCGATGGTGGCCTGTGTACGTTCACTACTGTCAAATACATTATTACGATTGAAGTCAATCCACGCACTGAGGTTAGCACTAGCTCCCGTGGTATTTTTGACTGCCACTGTCACAGTGTAGGTAGTAGCACTATCCGCTAGTGCAGGGAAACTGCTAACGCCATTCTCATCATCTTGCCCCGCACCATCATCACCCTCGGCAGTTGCTCCCGGTACTCCATTGGTCTCCAAATCAAGGTTTCCACCTAGCTGCAAGGGGGAGGTGAAGTTCAAAGCGTCATAAGATAAAGTTTTGTAACTATCGGGTGCATCACCGAAGTCGGCTCCATCCATCGGATTAGTTGGGAAATTACAGCTGGTCAGATCGTTGGATTGCGGAGTTGGCGAAGCACCCCGATCACCGAGATAAGAGAGGGTGTAATCTTTATTTAGACTGAACACCTTGCTCTGAGTAGCAAGGATAACCTCACCTGTCGAACTGAAAGCAATCCCAGCCATACTTTGACCAGCAGCAGCACCCATTTCACCAGAAGCAAGCTGGGTCAGGGTCATAGCAGCCATCGGTGCTGTCGGTACAGGTGCCGCCAGTTTATAAACCGTATAAGGATAGGGCGAACTACCCAAACCAGTCAGTATCCACAGATTACCACTGCCGTCAAAAGCAATATCGCCGCCGTTTTGCCCCAAGATCTGTGTCGTTATATCGACACCCTCTTGGTTTTGCCAGACATTACCCAACTGAGTCCAGGTATTAGCCGCAATGTTGTAATAGCGCAGCATGGAGTCGGACAAGGTATAATAACCCGTGCCATCAGGTGTGACTGCACCTCGGTAAGCGACAGCGTTGCCCGGCATACCAGCTAAAGTCTGATAAGTGCTGGTGGCTGGATCATAGGATTGCAGTGTTTCTAGCACCCCATCGCCAACCACTTGATTTTTCAGAAAATAGAACTTGCCATTGACGGGATTATAGCCAGTTGCGTTCAGATTGGTCAGTGGCGCAGCTGGTAGACTCGTATTGACTAAACTACCTGAGCTTAAGGGGCTAAGGGTCAGAGGGTAAATGCCGCCATTACTCGTACTTTGCAAATAAATCTCGTTACCCGCAGCACAAGTAGCCGTTCCGACACTAGAAATGCTTAAAGCATAATCCTCAACCTCACCGTTCACCGCTGACGTGGTGGCATCTAAGTCAAGAGTGGTCGACCAACGGAAACGGGCATAGGTAGGGCTAGTCACTGCATTGGCAGGTACTGCTACATTGAAAGCTAGCGTCCCGGCGGTGGCATTAGTATCCCCAGCCGCATTGTCTTGCAGATTGCTAGCAATCTGTTCACCTGCATCAGCAAAGTCGCCATCCCCATTCCAATCAATCCAAGCTTGCAGGTAGCCGCCTGCACCCGTGACGGTGGTTGTGAAGGTCGCGTTTTGCCCTTGAATCAAAGAGGGCAGGATAAAACCATCCTCATCGTCAGTGCCAGTCGTATCATCCCCGGTAGCGGTCGCATTCGGTTGGGCGGCGGTTTCGCTGTCGGGGGCGGTTGTACCGAGATGAACACCTCCAACAATACTGTGTAAGGGTGTGCCATAGGTCGCGGGTGCATCACCATAATCGGCACTGACCCCACCACAATTACAGCTACGGGCAGCTCCCTCCCAGGTCTTATTGGTAATGAGATGGTTATACAAGGTGCTCACTTGAGCGTCCGTGGGCTGTTGATCGAAGATATAGAATTCATCAAAATACCCCTCCACCCCCGGTAAACGGAAGTTACCTAGTACGCCTTCAATCCCCCCTGTATAAGCATGGCTACCTTTCAATACGCCATTGATGTACAGCTTCATACCCGCAGGGCCAAAGCTCACCACTGCATGCACCCATTGGGTGTCATTTAAGCTGCCATTGCCTAAACTCGTATAGTAGGTTTCGCCCGTATCAATGATATTGCCCTTCAAGTTGACTGACACCGTGCCATGTTGCCAATCAGTCGAGGGTTTCATCTCCAAGGTCAGTTTCTGATCCGCTGTCCAGCCTTTGTCCAGTAAACGGGCTGATGCCCATACCCCTTTGTGATCATAGAACAGAATCGAGACCGCACCACTGGTGAGGGCATAGTTAGCCTGGTGCGGGACTTCGATATTCCAGTTCGGATTACTCGCTGCGGTACAGGCATAGGTTTTGTAATTCTCCGTATGGAGTTGAGCCGTACCTAGCGCTGAGTTGTTATTCCCAGAGGAATCCAGCTGCCAGCCTCCACTCCCGCAGTCATCAAAGCGGTATTCGCCAACGACCGCTAGATTTGGGGTGGTCGTATTCGTATCGAAACCAAAATTTTGATTCGCTGTCGTTGCATTGGCTGCAACAGCCACAGCCAGTAAGGGATTGATCGTGCCGAGCGCAGCACCACTAGGCAAATCAGTATCAGCGGAATCAACCTCAATCCGATAAGTCCGTGCTGTATCCACTGTGCTGAAAGCATAAACGCCCGAGCTATCGCTATTCGTGGTGTACACGAGCCGATCATCATTCGGATCATTCACCGTGCCATTTTGATCATACAAGCTGACTTTAATAGCATTAATGCCCGTTTCAGCAGGGTCATAACTATCGTTTTTATTCGCATCCAGATAGACACGTCCACTAATAGTGCCTGTATTACAAGCAGACTCTGCTAACACCACATCATCAATCATTAATTCATTCGGCGCAGTGCCATTTTGTACTCCACCCGTTGTACACCAGTCTGAGGCTTGAGGATCACACCAATCGCTTGAGACATGCCCATAGTTCACAAAAGCAATCGTTGAGGTGTTAGCTGTCGCCGTAAATTCAATGGCATAACTTTGAATGGCTTCAGCGCCGCCCGGTGCTTTGAAATGAAGCGAACCTCCGGGCGCATCGACCCGCATCACACCGGGGGCAAAGTTACCCTGTTCAGGAATAGCTTTGAAGTAAAGACGATAGGTTTTACCCGCTTGAGTGTTAAATGAGCGTGTTAACCGCATGGGTTCTGGCCCCCACTGCGACATCCCCACGCCTAAATTAAAATCATCGGCGACATCCCGTAGCGCGACAGCCTCGATCGGAGAGACCAAATGACCATTGCTATCGAAACTAAAGCCATTGAAGAAATTAGGTGCAATACCGCGCACTGCGCCATTACCAAAATAAACAGAGGTTTGCTGAGCAGGAATCACCGTATTTACATCAGCATAAGTATCTGGCCCGCCCCCTGAGCGCACCCAATTACGAATATCTTGGCTACCCGGCACATAAAAGCCCCAACTAAAAGAGCCTGAAATATCATTAAAATTATCTTGGAAGATAGTCTGCTGACAGGCTAAGGGGCTTGCATTATTAACAATATTAATACTTTGGCTATCTGCGGCAATCGGCTGATAAATAGCAATCGGGTAATCTTCAACCTCACCACTATTAGCAGAACCTGTCGGTGTATTCAGGCTGACGGCAGCATCAGTGGTTAGACGTGCCCGAATAAAGCTCGTGCCTAGCTTAATATCACTGGGAATACTGCTCCAAGTCAGATTCAAGGTAGAATTCACTAAGCCCGAGGGCACTGCTACAGACGTACCTTCATCTGCTTCAAAACTACCGCTTTTATCGAAGTCAATCCAAGCATAGAGCTGAGCTAATGTTCCGGTGCTATTGGTCACGGTATACGGCAAGGTGTAGCTAGTATCCGTCAGCTTCAAGACTGGAAAGCGAGCCGCTTCAGCAGGGCCACTAGGCGCTACTACATGGGGTGGGCCATCCTCATCATAGCCATCACCCAGGGCATTGAAACTGGGCTGGCTGGTTAACTCTGCATCAGGCGCATTCGCACCTAGCTGCAAACCACTCACCAAACTATGACTCGCATCACCATAACTCGCGGGCGCATCACCATAATCTTCAGTACCGCTCGAACCTGCTGGATCAAGCCCAAAATTCGCTGTTTTGACGTTATTCACCAGTGGCACTAGGCCACTAAAGGGATTGGGTGTCCCCATACTCAAACCACTGGGTAAGTCAGGGTCTGTCATATCGACTTCCACCCGATAACTTGCATTCGCATCCAGCTGCTCAAATAGGTAATGCCCATCTGCAAAACTAGTTTGGGTTGCGACTAAACGATCATCCGTAAAATCAGTAGGGCTGCCTTTTTCATCATAAATTTTTACAGTTATCGCTGGGATAGTGGTTTCAGTGCCCATGTCATAGGTGTTGTTCAGATTGGCATCTTGATACACATAACCGCCGATACCGCCCGTAGCACAAGCTGCTTCAACCAGTTTTACATTGTCAATGCTCAGCTCATTCGCTGACTTACCGTCATTATCCAAACCACCAACCGTACACCAAGCATTATTCACCACATTACAATAGCCACTACTATTCGGGCCAAAGTGACCATAGTTCACAAAGCTAATCGAAGAGCTTGAGCCAGTCGCCGTAAAATCAATGGCATAATCCAAGATGCCTTCCGTGCCGCCCGGTGCTTTAAAATGAATGGCCCCACCGGGTGCATCCACGCGCATAATGCCGGGTAAAAAATCACCTGTTTCACGTAAGGCTGAGAAATATAAACGATAGGTTTTACCCACCGTCGTGGCGAACGATCGTGATAAAGTCACGGGCAACACCCCCCAATGACTTTCACGAATTGTGCCCGAAGCTTCTAAATCATCAATGGAGTCTCGCAGTGCAATCGCATCAATTGTGGTTAACAGCTTGCCTTGTGCATCAAAACTAAAGCCACTCCCTAAACTAGGGCTAATATTACGCACATCGCCATCACCAAAATAAATAGAAGTCCCATAACCTAAGCCCCAATCGGTAAAGCGTGCATAAGTATCCGCTCCACCACCTGAGGCAGTCCAAGAACGAACTGGCAGAGCACCCGCACGATTTACCCCCCAATAATTAGTCTCTGCTGGCGGCAGATCATTAAAATCATCTTGGAAAACAACCGACTGACAAGCCAAGGATGTGGCTGCACTGGCAATTGAAATGCTCGGGCTATTCGGTGGAATATCCATGTGAATCGGTAAAATGAAGTCTTCGACCTCGCCATTGGGCGCAATACCTGTGGCTTGCAGAGCAGCAGTCGCATCGGTGGTGAAACGTAAGCGTACATAGGTCGTGCCCAGAGTAATATCGGCTGGGATACTCGGCCAAATCAGCGTGGTATTGATATTGTTCGAACCTGTGGGCACATCCACAGAGGCTCGCTCATCAGCATCAAAGCTGCCGTTTTTGTCGAAATCAATCCAACCCGTTAGCTTGGCCACCGTGCCTGTCTGATTCGTGGTGCGGATCGTTGTGCTATAGCTCATATCCGTCATTTGCAAAACGGCGAAACTAGGAATAGCGGCACCAACTGCTTGCGGTGGTGGACCGTCATCCTCATTACCATCGCCATTCGCACGAATAGAATGGGCACTAGAACCTTCAGCATCAGGATTAGAGCCTAAATAGAGATTAGTAGCCCCCATTTTGTGCGCAGCCACCCCATAACTAGCGGGTGCATCCCCATAGTCGCGACTTTCAACACAAGCTTGTACATACTCAGCGCCATCAACCCACATCGAGCCTGCTTCACGCGTCAGGCGGATGTATTGTGTCCCCCCCGGATTGGCATTAATCACCAAACGCGCTAAGACATTGGCAGATGAAGTACCTAAACTACCACTGCTACCAAAAGTGCCTTTATTACTGAAAACGACCCCATCTAAGGAAACTTCAATTCTTACTCTGGCAGTATCAAATCGAGCTAAGGAAATTGAAATCGGTGCATCCGCAGGTACAACTTGGCCTAAATCCAGAGTTAGCACACCACCCGCAATAATTTTTGCAGAATTGCTCGCAGTGGCGGTTGTATTTAAAGCTTGCAAAACACCGATGGCTTGGCTCACATTTTCGACCGCAGCCCCATTACCGCTGGCTTGTGTAACTGTTCCTGTTTGGTTTTGAACCACCCCACCGACGGGGCAGGCATTTAAAGCAGCAAATGATTTATAGGTATTATTACAAGTGGTTGCTGCATCTAGCTCGGTAGGACGCGCAAAAGGTGAGCGAATAGTGTCTGTAGCAGACAAATTGTAGTAATCAAATAAGAAAGAGCCTGTCTGAGTTTCATCATAAAAATTGATCGGATTGGCTGCACTAGAGCCAGCAAACGTTCCTTGATTGCGGGTTTCTCCAGAAAAAATGAAAGCTCCATAGCCACTCATTGAGCCATTATTGGTAAACCCCCCACCCGCAACCTTAGCCCCATCACCATTATAAAAGCTTTGATTATTTTGCCACAGGCCACCCGGCACACCATTGGCAGAAGTAATAAGGATCGTTCCCCAATTAGAAAAAAATAAAGAGTTATTATTAAAACCATCATAAGAAACTAAGGTGCAATAATTATTAAAAGAAAAATCCGAGTTGGCATTAATGAACTTTTTTGCATAGATTCTCCCATAATTAGTGAGAACCCCTGATGGATTAAAATTACCTTCAATTTCAAGCCGATAGTTATTATTTATTGTTGTGCCAGAGTTGGTATTAAAATCCTGCTTGGCAATCAGCAAACCATCGTTCTCTAGTAAAGATGCATTCGCTAGCGTAAAGCCATTCTCCATGACCATCGTTGCAGAGCTGCGATTTCTGATGGTCGCTGTTCCATTAAAATTCAAGCCACCTGTAAAATTTAGTAAGCCATAATTATCAATGACGGCCCCTGTGTTATAAGAAAAATTGGCTAAATTAGCAGTACCATAGTTGATTAAATTACCTGCAGGATTATTGAGATTACTCGGGCGAAAAGTGGCACCACTTTCAACACAAATGGTCGTATTATTCGGAAAGTCATTAATATTACCCGTGTAAGTGCCTCTACTAATTTTTAGCGACTGACCTGAGCTGAGCGAATAGTTAGTGCTCGTACCCGTGTTGGTATAGGTCGTAGCTGCTGTACAACCCAGCGCTAAGACCTGTTCACTCGCAAACCACAAGATTAAGCTGCATAAGAACCGTACTAGAACACTATTTGGAAGTGCAAGTGAGAAGTTCATGCTAATTGCTCCATTATCTTTATAATTATTCAGCTTTTTAAGCTTGTGATATAGGCATTGTAACTAGTTTGCTGATCAACCCGTTCTACAGCATTGCTAGTCGATTGTAGGATAGGCGGTCTTGTGTTTATAAAAGCGACTATCTTTACTCTTGCTTGTTAATGGCCTAATTTTTGTAGTTTTGACAAGCAGAGTTATAATTATTTTTTATAATAGCTCATTAAGCTAGGCAAGTTCAAGGCTGGACAGCTTGCTGTCCCGAAAAAATATCCAAACACCCGTGAAATCTAGGCTTTCATCTTGATAATAAAAGCTTTTTAGTAAGCACTACCCAGAACAATGTAGTTGCTTGCGAAAGACAAATTGGCAGGATGCATCAACACATTGCTATAAATTAAATTACTATCATTGCCTGGCCCAACGGCTAGGCTATCGCCATCCATGTTCAGATCGGTGGCTGCATAACCCGTCAATCTGTAACTAGTGTTGAATGAGGTATTCGCACTAGCGCGCAGGATGGCCGTGAGAATGGGATTATTATCATTTCCGACACCAACACCGATTATCTTGTTGTCTTGGTTAATGTCGCCAGCCCAAACTAGCCCTCTAGTTTTATCCGTGGTGAAGCGAGTTTGTTGAGCAAGCGCAAAGCTAGGACGACTAAAGTCAATTACCGTACTTGTAAAACTTAATGGCTGTGGACTGGTACTGATGACGGTTAGATGATTGCGGTGGCGCAAAGAAACATGATACTTAGCGGGACTAACATTCCAAAAGGTCAAGGTGGTTGAGCCGGTTTGCACATCCATCACATCGCCATCCGCCTGCAAGCCCAAAGCCTTTTGCGCAAGGATCGAACTAGGATTAGTCGCATCTCTTAGCTCCACTAACACCCAATCAATCAAGGCATCCCCGTCACCGCCCAGTGAAATACCCGTCAGCGAGCGATTCAGGGTTTCGGTGCCTGCATAGAGGAAAGGCGAGCTACTATAGGGCTGCTGAAGTGGGATTAAACCTCTAGCACGTAGACTATCGTTCATTAAACCCGTACTAGAATTATACGGGCCTTGCAAAAAAACGCGTACTTGCAAATTAATCCCAATCTGCATGCTTTTCGGCTGCTGAGCTTCGCTTGCAAACGCCGAACAGCAAAAAAGACTCGCTATAAGTATAAATAATGAAATTTGGACTAACTTAGGTAGTGGAAACATTGTTAACATTTCAGTCAATCTCGGTTAGAAGCTCGCTATTGCTATTGGAAAATTATTGTTAGAAACTAACTGAGTTGCCTTTATTATAATTTTAACTTATAAGCCTAGCGCGCTAATATTAATAAAACAATGCTTAAACGACGGATTGAGTTTGACAGCTTACTTGCCTAGCTACTCACATCCGGCTAGATTGCAGCTATGAACTGACAGGAATTTACTCATGGATAACACCGTCACGATCTACCATAACCCCCGTTGCTCCAAATCAAAGCAGGCTTTAGAACTGCTCGAAGAAGAAGGCGTAACTCCAGATGTTATCAACTACATCAATAAACCGTTGAATGCAGACAAACTGCGTGAATTGTTAGGCATGCTCGGCATTAGCGCACGCGGCTTATTGCGAAAAACCGAGCAGGAATACATTGACCTTAAGCTTATGGACACTAGCCTCAGCGATGAGCAACTGATTCAGGCGATGGTGAAGCACCCCAAGCTGATTGAGCGCCCGATTGTGGTGGTTGGTGGCAAGGCGGTGATTGGACGCCCGCCGGAAAAAGTATTGGATTTAATATGACCCAGACGAAACAAGTTTTAATTCTCTATTACAGCCGGAATGGCTCGATTGCGAAAATGGCACAGCACATTGCACGCGGTGTAGCAAGCGTAGCCCATACCGAGGCTCGCTTACGCACGGTCGCGCCCGTTTCTGAAGTTTGTGAAACCGTTGCAGATAGCATTCCCGATGCGGGTGCACCCTATGCAAGCTTAGAGGATTTAAAGACTTGTGATGCTTTGGCTTTAGGTAGCCCAGGACGCTTTGGTAATATGGCAGCACCCCTAAAATACTTTCTGGAAAAGACCAGTAGCTTGTGGCTTTCCGGTGATTTGGTGGGTAAGCCCGCTGGTGTTTTCACATCTACCTCTAGCTTGCATGGCGGACAGGAATCAACCTTGCTGTCGATGATGACGCCACTGCTACATCATGGCATGTTGATTACCGGTCTACCCTATACAGAAGCAGATTTAATTAGCACCCCTACGGGTGGCACACCTTATGGCCCGAGCCATGTCGCGGGTAGCCAAAATAAAAATGCTTTAAAAGAAGAAGAAAAACGTTTGTGTGTGGCCTTAGGCAAGCGCTTAGCTGAGTTGGCACACAAATTATGAAAAACTTACTTGGCTTATGGCGTGCCTGCGCAGTGGGTGGCTTATTGGGTTTAATTGTATTGATCGTAGTTTGGAATGGATGGCTGTCTACGACTCAGCAATTCCCGCGCTCAATTGAGATTTTAATCCTACTGTTACCGCTTTTGCCTTTGGTGCGTGGAATCATGCGGGGCAGCAATCGCAGCCATGTATTTTCGATTTTAGTGGCCTTGTTGTACGCGACTCTAGGGGTTTGGTATTTATTTTCGCCGCATGAAGCTATCTATGGCTGGTTAATGATACTGGCGAGTAGCTTGCTTTATATTGGCGGCTTTATGAGCGCAAAACTAACCGGTACTGGCAAACGCGAACCGAAACAAGAAGGCTAGAAAACTCTAAATGACTGTGCATTAGGGTTTGGTAGCACAGCTTTATCTTAAGGAATAATAACAATGAACAAGCATTTATCGACGGTGATTGCAGCTATTTGGGGCTTGGCTGCTGCTAATCTGTCCGCGAATGAAGCTCTTTGGGCTGATCTGCAAACTCGTCTGGCTACCGCATCAAGCATTCAACAACGAACCCTGTCCTTAAATGAACAAGGCTTACAGCGCTTATTGGTCAATTCAGGTTCAGAGCCGAAACTTAGCCTACCGTTACCTACGAGTGGCTTTGTTGAAGTGCAACTCATTCCTGTTGAAATGCTAAGCCCAGTAGTCACTGCGCAATTTCCAGATTGGCAGACGTGGCAAATCAAAGGCTTAGATGGGCAAGTCGTTTCTGGGCGTGCTGAGTTAACTGCTCTAGGCTTCACGGCAATGCTGGTGATGCAAAATGGCGATACTTTATTTATTGACCCGACTACGGCTACTACCGCAGCTGAGCGCTCGTATCGGAGCTTGAGCAAACAAACCAACTCCGGGCTATTTAAAAACAACTTCCAATGTAGCACGCATGAAGCTGAAACCGCTGAGGCACATCCTGAAGCAGCGCCTATGGTTGCAGCACGGGCTGGCGAAGATTTAAAAACTTATGATATTGCGATTGCCGCCACTGGCGAATACACCCAATATCATGGTGGCAGCAAAACGGCTGCACTGAGTGCAATCACGACCACCATCAATCGGATGAACGAGATTTATCAACGCGACTTGAGTATCAAACTGCGCTTGGTGAGTGGGGTTACTACGATTTACACCGATGCAGCAACTGACCCTTATTCAAGCTCTAGTTCTACCCTGCTCAAGGAGAATCAGACAGCGCTTGATAATATGATCGGTAGTGAAAATTATGACGTAGGCCATCTATTCACGACCGGTGATGGTGGGGTGGCGGTAGTAGAGGGCGCTTGCCGCAATAGCTATAAGGCGCAAGGTGTGAGCGGCTGGGACTCCCCTACAGGCGATATTTTTGCCATTGATTATGTAGCACATGAAGTTGGCCATCAATTCGGCGCTACACACACCTTTAACACTGACTCAGGCAGCTGTTCGGGGGCTAATCGGATTGCTAAAACCGCCTATGAACCCGGTAGTGGTAGCACGATTATGTCCTATGCGGGTATTTGCTCCCCCAATAATCTCCAAGCACATAGTGATGCAATGTTTCACTCTGGTTCTATTCGCCAGATTACGACTTATACCCAAAGCAGCACTGGCGCAACCTGTGCAGATAGCAGCAGTTTAAGCAATGCCAACCCCATTGTGAATGCAGGCCAAGATTATTCAATTCCAGCAAGCACACCCTTTACTCTCACAGGCAGCGCAACAGACAGCAATAATGACTCACTCACCTACTCATGGGAGCAAGTCGACATTGGAGCAGCCTCCAAGGTCGATATTGATACAGGTGATAATGCCTTAGTACGCACTCAATTGCCGTCTAGCTCAACCAACCGCACGATTCCACGCTTAAGTGACCTACTTTCAGCTAGCCATACTTATGGCGAAACCTTGTCGAGCCAGACCCGTAATCTGAATTTCCGCCTGCAAGCACGGGATGGTAAAGGGGGAATTGGGGCCGATGAGATGATTGTCAAAGTGCAAGATACAGGCACGGCTTTTGAAGTGACTGCACCGAAGAATATGGCTCTGACAGCAGGCAGCAATTTGAACGTGACTTGGAATGTAGCCAAAACCGATCAAGCACCAATCTCTTGCAGCAATGTGGATATTGCGCTGAATATGACTAGTACCACTATTAATGAAAACTTCCAAACTCTACTCAACAATACACCGAATGATGGTGCAGCGACTGTCACACTACCGTCCACTTTAGGGACTAAAAACACCATTCGAGTGAAATGTAGTACTAATATTTTCTTTGCCCTTTCCGATGTTAGCCCAACCTCAGCAGGCTCTGGCAGTGGCTCCGATGGTGTTTATACGAATGGCGGCACAGGTTCGCTCCCCTTAGAGTTCGTCTTTCTGTTAGGCTTAGGCGCTTTCCTCCACCACCGCTTTGTTGCTAAAGGATAATCAGGATGAAAACCATCAATCAACTATTAAGCATGATTGCTTTATGTGGTTTGAGCTTAACTTTAGGAGCTTGCCGAGAAATGCCGAATCATCAAGTTGCTGGCGCGAGTGGTGGACAGAACGTTGTCGCGAATGAAGATGCACAGTTTGTAAAAATGCTCAGCGAGTTGCAGACCAAAAACCCCAAACAGGATGCACAAACCGCGATGGCTAGCGGTGAACGCTATTTCCTGTGTAATGCAGGCCGCAGCCGTTCCGTACCGGGCTTAACCGCTGAAGCTTATGCGGCTGCCCGTGAACGCTGCCCGACCACTCAATGCTTGGAGGGTGTCACCGATGCTTTATACGGCGAGAACCACGCCAAATACCTAAGCGCTGCTTTAGACTATTCGGCGCAGTGGAACCAAGTGATGGTCAAGGCTTGCTACTAAACGGTTAAAGTCTGAATGCCTGTCGGTGTGCCCAAAATCAGTACATCGGCAGGACGTAAGGCGAATAAGCCATTCGTGACCACACCCGGAATCTGATTGAGCTGGCTTTCTAAGGTTTTCGCATCGGTAATCGCCAAACCCTGCACATCAATAATCAGATTGCCATTATCAGTCATGCAGTTCGGACGCAGCACCGGCTTACCGCCTAGTTTTACAATCTCGCGAGCGACTAATTCACGTGCCATCGGAATGACCTCAATCGGCAACGGAAATTTGCCGAGGACATCCACCAGCTTGCTGCCATCGGCGATACAGACAAATTTATCGCTAGCACCCGCAACGATCTTTTCACGGGTTAAAGCCGCGCCACCGCCTTTAATTAACTGCAATTGGTGATTGGATTCGTCCGCACCATCCACATACAAAGCCAACTGCCCAGCTTCATTCAAATCGAGTACGCGCATGCCATGCTGTTGTAAGCGTTCAGCGCTAGCGATGGAGCTTGCGACCGTGGCTGCAACTTTGGACTTCATACCGGCTAATAAATCAATAAAATGATTCGCGGTCGAGCCTGTACCAATCCCAATGATTGAACCCGCTTCCACATAAGCTAATGCAGCCTCAGCGGCGGCTTTTTTCATTTCATCTTGAGTCATCGTATTCGTTCACCTAATGCTTGCTTTGGGAGTTTGGCCTATACTACCTGACCCGCAACCGTTGCGACTACTGAGCATCATGAATACAGCTGATAAATCCTTAATCGAACGCATCCTCACGGCGCGCGTTTATGACGTGGCTAAAGAGACTCCGCTAGATTTTGCCAAAAATCTGAGCCAGCGTTTAGATAATCAAATCTTCCTCAAACGTGAAGACTTACAACCCGTGTTTTCCTTCAAAATTCGCGGTGCCTTCAATCGCATGTTTCATCTGACTGCCGAGGAGCGTGCAAGAGGCGTGGTAGCAGCCTCAGCGGGCAATCATGCGCAAGGCGTTGCTTTAGCAGGAAAAACCCTCGGGATTAGAACCACGATTGTGATGCCCAAAGTCACTCCTGATATTAAAATTAATGCAGTGAAATCCTTCGGCGGTCAAGCTGTTATTCATGGCAACTCCTTTGATGATGCTTATGCCCATGCTCGCCATTTAGAGCAAGTTGAAGGGCTAACCTTTGTGCATCCGTTTGATGATCTGGATGTGATCGCGGGTCAAGGTACCATTGGCATGGAGCTGGTACGCCAGCATCCCGATCCAATTGATGCCATTTTTATTTGTGTTGGGGGGGGTGGCTTAATCTCTGGGGTGGGTAGTTACATCAAATACTTGTACCCGAATACCAAAATTATTGGAGTCGAGCATGAGGAAGCGCCAACCTTATACACGGCTTGGAAAGCAGGTCAACGCGTGCAATTAGCCCAAGTCGGAACGTTTGCGGATGGGGCAGCGGTTAAATTAATCGGTGAGCAGACTTTTGAAATTGCGCGTAAGGTCATTGATGATGTCATATTAATTAATACCGATGAAACCTGCGCGGCCATCAAAGATGTTTTTGAAGAGACGCGTACCCTACTCGAGCCTGCTGGTGCTTTAGGGGTAGCAGGGATTAAGAAATACATCGAACAGCAGGGCTGTCAGGGTAAGCATTTAATCGCTATCACCAGTGGCGCGAATATTAATTTTGACCGCCTGCGCCATGTCGCTGAGCGTGCAGAATTAGGTGAAGGCCGCGAAGTTCTACTAGCGGTCACTATTCCTGAACAACCCGGTAGCTTCAAGCAATTCTGTCATGCAGTGGGCAATCGTTCTATTACCGAATTCAATTACCGTTACTCAGACTCTAAAGACGCACAAGTCTTCGCGGGGGTCAAAACGGCGGGCGGCAAAACTGAACGAGAAAAGCTGTTAGCGGAACTGCGGGCGCTGAACTATTCGTTTGTCGATATGACCGATAATGAAGTCGCCAAAGTGCATTTGCGCTATATGGTGGGTGGACACGGGCAAGGCGTGCAAAATGAACTGATCTATCGCTTCATGTTCCCTGAGCGTCCGGGTGCTTTACTGCACTTTTTAACCAGCATGAGCGCCGGTTGGAATATTAGCCTGTTCCATTATCGCAATCACGGCTCGGATTTCGGGCGGGTTTTAGTAGGCATTCAAGTTCCGCCGGAAGAGCGCGTTGAGTTTAATCAAACACTGGAACAGCTCGGTTATGAATACTGGGATGAGACGGATAATCCGGCTTATCAGCGGTTTTTGGGCTGAGCATAGACAGTACAGTTAATACCTAGCCTGCTTTCACGTGATTGCAGGCTTAAACCAACCAATTTTCTATGGGCAAATTTGAAACTCGTTGAAACTCTCTGACATTATCAGTTACCAACGTAAAGCCAAGGTAGCGAGCGTGAGCCGCAATTAACAGATCATTGCTGCCGATTAGTTGGCCGGATTGCTCTAATTCGCTACGAATCTTTGCATATTCCTGATCGACGCCTTCTTTCAGAGCTAATACGGTTAGCCTAGATAAAATAGCCTCAACCCATTCAGTCAAGGCTTGAGATTGACGCTTGGCTGCACCAAAACGTAACTCAGCGGCAACAATAATACTGGTAAAAATCTTGTCTTCACTAATAGCCTGTAAGTGTTGGTAGACCTTGCCTTGCGGGTCTTTCCAGAGATTAGAAATAATATTGGTATCAAGCAGATATTGGCGGCTAGACATGGCTTAAAACTCTATATCATCTATGGGTGCTGCATCGCTGATCTCAGGAAAACCCTCATCCCGCTTAGGCTGGTTTTTCAGAAACTCCAATAAGCTATGCCGTGTGATAGGTTCAATAATTAGGTACTTGCCTTTGCGATGAATAATGGCCTCTGAACCTTCCAACTCAAATTCTCTGGGGATGCGAATGGCTTGATTGCGACCATTGCGAAATAGGCGAACATGGCGTTGTTCAGGTGTATGCATAAGCAAATCTCCTTTAGCATATGCCGATAGCATAGGCTAACATAGCCCTAGATTTTTTGCCTGCCTTTTAGTCTGAATTTTTGTTAGTTTCACACTCTACAACTAAGCCACCAGTAAACACAGCAAACCCGCTAAAAAATAATAAGACCCATATTGAAAGGATAAGGGCTTCTTAAAATTTTCAGGGAAAAACTGGTTGAGCATCGGGAAAAAATAACGAGCAGCGCCAATGATTAAAGCAGTTACACCTGCCAGTAATAGCAGGACACCCGCCACAGCAATTAGATCTTTCATGTTTGTCTTTAAGGTAGTGAGTTTATTTGCTTAATAAGCTTGCACGTCTAACTGGCATCGGTCAAATTAAGCCACAGGGTTAGGGCAAGGCGCGGTGATGCAAGGCCATACCAGCTTGTTCTAATCCTGATCACGTCTGGTCGCCCCAGCTGGTCAAATAGTGAAACGACCCCACATCCTGCGTTGAGTAGTACGGTGTGGGGTAACTTAAATTAGGAGTGTCTGGATGGCTGTAGAGCAAGAAAGGCTAATAATGGATATATGGGAAAAAACTCAAGTTGCTTGGGCTTGGATATGGACAAATATTCAAAGCCTAGAAGCCTTAGCCGCTATACTTGTTATTTTCGGTATCTGGTTTAAATTTTTCCGAAAAAAACCTGAGCCTCAGCCTTTACCCAATCATCAGCCTACACACTCAGAACCTCCGCCAACAACCTCACAACGCTTTCCTTCTGATTTAGAGGAGCTGTATTACCAAAGTCTTGATGAGACCTGCCAATTGCTTCGCCTCAATCTGGTTGAACAAAGCTTAGGTAAACGAGCCAATGAGCAACGGATTAGCTTAGCGGCTGTTTATCAAGATCAACGCATTCGCTTAGCGACTGAATCCGAGCCTAGGCGCGAAGAGCGGGGACAAGAGGAGTCCTTACCCTTAATGCAAGCCTTGGCCAAGCTTCCCAGTAAGCGCATGGTGCTGCTGGGCAAATTAGGTTCAGGTAAAACCAGTTTTGTGAACTATCTCACCCACCGAGTGATTCAAAGCCGTACTCAAACCTCTGAGGATTTACCCGCCTTTTTAGCCAATCGCCCGATTGTGCGCTTATTATTGCGTGAAGTGGGCTTACATTTGCAGGAATCAACCACCAGTGCAGGTTTAATCTGGCAAGAAATGCGCTCTAGCGTGCAACAACAACTTGAAAACTATCTACAAAAACAAGCCGATCCGCCCTTAGCAGAATCTGAATTTAATACCTTTTGGGCTCATTTTCGGCAAACTTTCACCCGTCGCCAAGGCATTTTATTATTAGATGGTTGGGATGAAGTCAGTCGTGCGGATGCCGTGCAATGTTTACGCAGCGCGGTAATTGCCTTTGCAAATGAAGCTGCTCATCAAGACATCCTCATCATCGTCACTAGCCGCCCTTCTGCTTATGAACGTGAAGAGCAACGCTTAGCTTCTTTTTGGCAGGCGGAAATTGAACCGATGAATAAGGCGCAAATTGAAGCATTTATCCAGCACTGGTATCAATTGATTGAGAATCGTGATCCTCGGCAAGCCATGCAGCGTGCCGGACGCTTAGTCCAAACTATTTTTGAGAACCCAGCGCTTAAAGAGCGGCGTGACCTTCAAGAAATGGCCGAACGCCCCTTATTGCTGACTTTATTAATTGGCTTGGATTCGGCAGGAAAAAGCTTAAATAACTCGCGCCCCAAGGTTTATGGTGAAATTGTTGACTTGCTTTTGCAACGTTGGCAGGAGAATTTAAAAGAAACCTTGCCCGCCTTACGCCCTGAATTACAGTCGGGTATGCAATTATTGGCAAAATCTCCAGACGCTTTACTCAAAGCCTTACAAAAGGCCGCTTACGAAACTTATGAGATGTTGGAAAATAAATAAGCAGCTGGAGGAGGCTTAGAGTTTCCTGCCTCGGTGGTGTTAGGTAACTTGAGTGTGCCTTGCGAAGGAGGAGAAAAAGAACGGCATGTATTAGATTTTTTACAAGAGCGCAGTACGCTCCTGATGGCAGGTAGCCAGCCTGATAAATTGCAGTTTGCCCATAAGTCGATTCATGAATACCTTGCCGCACGGTACTTGCTCAATGATGCTGAATGGGAGGAAAAAATCACCCAGCACCTCGTACAAAACCCAAGCTGGTGGCGTGAAGTATTTTTATTTATGACTAAGGATGAGGCAGATGGTCGTTATGGCAGTGCAGTGACCTTTTTATATAACGTCTTACTAGGCCAATATCAGCGGGAAGATTTAGCACAACAACGGTTATTGATATTGGCCTCTGAAGCGGCCTTGGAAATGGATTTGGCGCATCAACACGATACCCGCACCTCTGAGCATTTGTACTATTTATTGCAAACCGAGTTAGTCGCATTATTACCTAGCCAAGCACTGAGTCTATTGGAACGCGCTGAAGTAGGGCGTTTATTGGGTGAATTGGGCGACCCGCGTCAAGGCGTAGCAGTCATCAAGGAGGGCGCTTTCAAAGGTTTGCCGGATATTGATTGGGTCACTATTCCTGCGGGTCAATTGCGCATGGGCAGTGAAGAGGAGGATCAGGAGGCTTATAACAGTGAAAAACCTGCACATACGGTTCTGCTGGATGCTTTTCAAATCAGCCGCTACCCTGTCACCAATGCCCAATATGCCTGTTTTATGGAAGCAGGTGGGTATCAGCAAGAACGCTATTGGCAGCTAACGCGCAGAGGCTTAGCGTGGTGGCAACAAGCCGAAGTGCAAGCGCCTAAGTATTGGGATCGTCATCAATGGAATAACCCGAATCATCCGGTCGTAGGGGTGTCATGGTACGAAGCGCTCGCCTATTGCCAGTGGTTAAATGAAACTCCACTGTATCAAGGCAAACTCATCCGCCTACCTCAAGAAGATGAATGGGAATATGCCGCTCGTGGGGAAGCGGGCTGGCGCTATGCTTGGGGGCAAGCACCGGATGCTCATTTGGGTAATTATGCTGAGGCGGATCTAAACCAAACCTCTAGCGTCGGCTTATTTCCAGCAGGCAAAGCGTTCCAAGCGGCGGATGGCAGCGGAGTGCATGATCTATCCGGTAATGTTTGGGAATGGACCACTAGCCAATGGGGAGCCTCTTATGAACTGGAATTTACCTACGATAAATGGGTGGAACAGCAAGCTATCCGTAATCATTTAGATACTGAACAAGAGGTAAGTCGCATCGTTCGCGGCGGTTCTTGGGTCAATTCCACTGTTAATCTGCGTTGTGCGGTTCGTAACGGGGATCTTCCTACTTATCGGGACAGCCATCTGGGGTTTCGAGTTTGTGCCTTCTCCCTGGCTGCTGATTGCTGAATTCTGTTTTCTGAATACTGCTTTCTGACCCACCTACAGCTGCTATTTCGGATAAAGAATCATCTGTGTACAACGGAATGATACCATCGTCTTACCCGTTTCTTTCTGCGTGATCACAGCATCCCAAACTTGGGTCGTGCGCCCCCGATGGGTGGGTTTAGCGATGCATTCAACGATCCCTGAACGCGTCGTGCTTAAATGATTGGTTTTCAACTCCATCGTCGTGAAGCCAATTGCACCTTCTGGCAAATGCGCAATACAACCTAAACCTGCTGCATAATCTGCTAAAGTGACCAAACTACCTGCGTGCAGAAAGCCATTCGGCGCGAGCAAATGCGGGGCTGCATCCATCTCTGCAATCACTTCACCCTCTTGCAAGCGTGTAAAGATAATCCCTAAATGCCCGGTGAGCGTACCTGCTGCCAAACTGTTATAGTAATCAAGATCAAATCTATCCTTCATGCTTAGCTCCTGTATAAAACTCCGGCCACTGCCGCTTCACGACTTCGCCATCGCTGGCTAAAGCAATACAGGTATCTAAAATCCCCAATTTCTTGCGAGTAAAGTTTTTATCCGCAAGCTTGCGCTGCTCCGCACGTTCTTCTAAAGCGTAGTGCATAGTTTGATAGGCGGTATTCGCAATCGGCGTGAGTAAATCAATCAGATGAGTACAAGATACTTGCGTGCTAATCCGCTCGCGTACTGCTTTCAACCAGCCTTTACCCATACGCAGCCCGATCAAGCGTGGCATCACCTGTGCAGCCTGAAAGCAAATCGGGAAAGGCGTTTCCTCCGAAATCGCCAGCGCATCATGAATCAAAAAATCCAAATCCAGCGTCAAGCGCACGCGCATATTGTGCACATTCTGGCCTGCCTGAATCAGCCCACCACGATGTTCTGGGTCATAGCTGCAATCATACGAGCGCTGATCGGTTAAATGCGCTTCAATATCCCACAAACCATCCTCGCGCTTAAAACCTTCACACTGAATACTACGATGATGTAATTTCGTGCGCTTGACTGTTTCAGGTAATGGCATTTTCACCCCTCCTTGATCCCCTAAAGCGCTAAGCCGTTGAGCCTAAAGCCCGCCCCACTTTAGAAGTAGGCAATCGTCCTAAACTCTCTGCAATAAATCGCCCCGCTTCCAGCAATTTCGACATCTCCACCCCTGTTTCAATGCCCATTCCATTCAGCATATACAAGACATCTTCGGTAGCCACATTACCGCTTGCACCTTTCGCATACGGGCAACCACCCAAGCCTGACACTGAGCTATCAATCGTCGCCACACCTAGTTGCAATACTGCCAACAGATTCGCTAAACCTTGCCCATAGGTATCATGGAAATGTGCCGCTACATGCTCCACGGGTACACGATTAGCGACAGCCTTAATCATCGCTTGCGCTTTTAAAGGTGTACCGACACCCACGGTATCGCCCAAAGACACCTCATAGCAGCCCATCTCATAAAGTTGGCCTGCCACTTCTGCCACTTTTTCGGCAGCAATTTCACCTTCATACGGGCAACCGAGCACACAAGACACATAGCCACGCACTTTAATCTGATGCGCTTGTGCCTGCTGCATCACCGTCTCAAAGCGTTCAATACTTTCAGCAATGCTGCAATTGGTGTTTTTCTGCGAGAAGGTTTCGGAGGCGGCAGCAAAAATCGCTATCTCTTGTACCCCTGCGGTAAGTGCACCTTCCATGCCCTTCAGATTGGGTACAAGCATGGGGTAACTGACCCCTGCTCGCTTGTGAATGCCTGTGTAAACTTCAGCACTGCCTGCCATTTGCGGAACCCATTTCGGCGAGACAAAGCTACCCACTTCAACCACCGACAAACCTGCATCCACCAGCTTTTCCACCAAGGCAATTTTGGTTGCCAAAGCAACTGGCGTGGGTTCATTTTGCAAACCATCACGTGGGCCGACTTCAACGATTTTCACCCGTTTAGGTAGGTTCATGGCTTGACTCCAAACTGAGTAAGACATCACCCTCTTTGACCTGATCGCCGACTTGGAAATAGATTTCCTGCACTTCACCCGCATGCGGTGCGGTAATGGTGTGCTCCATTTTCATCGCGACCACGATCATTAAAGCATCACCCGCTTGCACTTGATCACCGACTTGCACTTGTACCGCAATCACTGCTCCGGGCATTGGTGCGGTTAAATTACCACCGTGGACGCTTTGCTCATCGACTTCATGTACCGGATCATGCAAACGCAATTCCCAAGTTTTACCCGCCCACAGCACCGTGAGATTGTCCAAAACTTTAGCGCGGAAGGTTTTTTGCCCTAAAGTGACTAGCCATTCCTGTTCGCCTAGCCGTTCTCCGGTAAGCAGGTGCTCCCCATGCGGAGTTTGCAAATAATAGCCATCCGCACGATGTACGCCTTGCACCGCATATAGCGCTTCACCCAACTGAAATTCAAAACTATCAAATCCGTCTAAATTCATGCGCCAATTATCCGCCACACTCCACGGCGAATACGGGTCAGAGCTTTGCGCTTGGGCGGCAGTCGCTTGTTCTTGGCGGGTGACTAATGCCGCTAAACACGCCGCAGCAAACACTTCATTCGGTGGTGTGCTGGCTTTAGGGAATAGCTCGTCCAAATGCTGCTCAATAAAGCCCGTATCCAATTTCGCTGCCGCAAAATCCGGCAAGCTGGTTAGTGTTGCAAGGAAGGCTAAATTAGTTTTCACTCCGCTAATATAATAATCACCCAAAGCAGCTTGTAAGCGCTGCAAAGCCTGATTACGATCCGCACCCCAGACGATGAGTTTGGCAATCATTGGGTCATAAAACATACTGACTTCATCGCCTTGGCGCACGCCGGTATCAATGCGCACATACTCAGTTTCAGCCGGTGCGTGTAGATAAGTCAGTGTGCCAGTGGCAGGTAGGAAATCGCGCTCTGGCGTTTCCGCGTACACCCGCGCTTCAAAGGCATGCCCCTTAATGTTGAGCTGCTCTTGAGTGAGCGGCAAAGCTTGACCGGAGGCCACGCGCAATTGCCATTCGACCAAATCTTGTCCCGAAATCATCTCCGATACCGGATGCTCAACCTGCAAGCGCGTATTCATTTCCATAAAGAAAAATTCGCCGCTTTGATCGAGCAGAAACTCCACCGTCCCTGCACCCACATAACCAATCGCTTTGGCGGCATTAATCGCCGCTTGCCCCATCGCCTGACGCAATTCGGGGGTCATACCGGGCGCGGGTGCTTCTTCAATCACTTTTTGATGGCGGCGCTGAATCGAGCAATCACGCTCAAATACATGCACCACATTGCCTAAGGTATCGGCAAACACTTGCAATTCGACATGGCGCGGCTGTTGTAAATAGCGCTCAATCAACACGCTATCATTACCAAACGAAGCCATCGCTTCCCGCTTAGCAGAGGCTAATGCAGCATCAAACTCAGCAAAGTTGTTCACGACGCGCATACCCTTACCGCCGCCGCCCGCACTAGCTTTGATCAATTGCGGATAGCCAATGGCTTGCGATTGTTCGCGCAGTAAGTCGATGGATTGATCGGCACCGTGATAACCCGGAACCAGTGGCACTTGTGCTTCGGTCATGAGGCGCTTGGATTCGCTTTTTAAGCCCATTGCAATAATCGCTTGCGTGGGTGGGCCAATGAAAACGATACCTGCTTGTTGGCAGCTTTCCGCAAATCCGGCATTTTCGGACAAGAAGCCATAGCCCGGATGAATAGCTTCTGCACCCGATAATTTAGCGATTTCTAAGATTTTCTCGCCGCGCAAATAGCTCTCAGCGGCTGGCGCTTCGCCGATCCAATAGGCTTCGTCACAGGCTTTGACGTGTTGGGCGTGCGCGTCGGCAGTGGAATAAACCGCGACCGTTTTAATACCTAAGCGCCGTGCAGTGCGTGCGACTCGGCAGGCAATTTCGCCACGATTGGCAATCAGGATTTTGGTAAACATGACTTTCTCCTTACATCCTGAAGATGCCAAAGTTTGTATCTTCAATCGGGGCATTGAGCGCCGAGGCCAAAGCCAGACTCAATACTTTGCGGGTGTCTTGGGGGTCAATAATCCCATCATCCCAAAGCCGCGCACTCGCATAATACGGATGGCCTTGGGTTTCGTACTGTTCGCGCACCGGACGCTCAAACTCGGCTTGCTCGTCAGCCGTCCAGCTTTTGCCTTGGGCTTCTAAGGCATCATTGCGTACTTGGCTTAATACTTTGGAGGCTTGCTCGCCCCCCATGACGGAAATACGCGCATTCGGCCACATCCATAAGAAGCGTCCGCCATACGCCCGCCCACACATGGCATAGTTGCCCGCCCCAAAACTGCCGCCAATAATCACGGTAAATTTCGGCACATTGGCACAAGCCACCGCTGTTACCATTTTGGCGCCATCTTTGGCAATCCCGCCGTGTTCGGCTTTTTTACCGACCATAAAGCCGGTGATATTTTGCAAAAACACCAGCGGAATTTTGCGCTTAGCACACAGCTCAATAAAGTGTGCGCCCTTAACCGCTGACTCCGAAAACAGAATCCCGTTATTCGCCACAATCCCAACCGGATAGCCATGAATATGCGCAAAACCGCAGACAATGGTGGTGCCATACAGCTTTTTAAACTCGTCAAATTCGCTGCCATCGACAATCCGCCCAATTACTTCACGAATATCGAAGGGCTTACGCGCATCTTGTGGAATAATGCCGTATAGCTCGTGTGCAGGGTAAAGCGGATCGGCAGGCGCTTGCACTTTCACGGACATCGGTTTAGTGCGATTTAGATCAGCGACAATTTCTCGCGCCATACTCAAAGCGTGAGTGTCGTTTAAAGCATAGTGATCGGTGACACCAGAAATGCGTGAATGGGTATCCGCACCGCCCAACTCCTCAGCACTCACCACTTCACCCGTCGCAGCACGCACTAAAGGCGGGCCACCGAGGAAAATCGTGCCCTGCTCTTTGACAATAATGCTTTGATCACACATGGCAGGCACATATGCGCCACCCGCCGTACACGACCCCATCACCACCGCAATTTGCGGAATACCAAGTGCTGACATGGTGGCTTGATTATAAAAAATCCGCCCGAAATGTTCGCGATCAGGAAAAACTTCATCTTGCAACGGCAAAAATGCCCCGCCGGAATCGACCAAATAAATACACGGTAAACGGTTTTCCAAAGCTATCGCTTGCGCACGTAAATGCTTTTTCACCGTGAGCGGAAAGTAAGTACCACCTTTGACGGTCGCATCATTGGCAACAATCATGCACTCTTGCCCACTGACCCGCCCAATTCCGGCAATCACACCCGCCGCCGGTACTTCATTGTTATACATACCGTAAGCAGCAAATTGGGAGATTTCTAAAAACGGTGAGCCTCGATCCAGCAAGACTCGAATACGCTCACGGGGGAGCAACTTACCGCGTTCTAAATGCTTTTGACGGGCTTTTTCGCCGCCGCCTAAACTGATTTGGGCGACTTTGGCGCGGAGGTCGTCGACTTGAGTTTGCATCGCAGCTGCATTAGCGCGGAAATCTTCCGAGCGGCTATTCACTGTGGTGTTTATCACGCTCATTACCAACCTCCTCGCGCTAACCATTGTTCGACTTGCGGAATACGATCATTACCCCAAAAGTGCTCCCCATCCACGATCACAAACGGCGAACCAAACACACCGTTAGCAAGTGAGTCCTGCACTGCTATTTTAAAACGCTCTTTTACAGTATCAGTCTGAATTGCAGTTTCTAGCGCCTTTGCATCAACCCCAACTGACTGCGCCACCGCTTTAATAGTGTCGAGTTGCAATAAATCGCGCCCTTCTGCAAACGCGGCCTTGTAAGCAGCTTTGGCAAAGCGTTTAGCCAACTCAGAGTCTTGATCCTGCAACCAATAAAACGCCCGCCCCGCCGCTAAAGTCGCCCCCGGAAAGGTGGCTGGCATCACAAAGGGCACACCCTCTAAGCGTGCAGTGCGGGCAAAATCATGCGCCGAGTATTCACCTACCATTGGAATGTCCAGCAACGGTTTAGAACCCACCGCTTTAAACGCGGGGCCTAATAAAATCGCATGCCAATGAGCTTGGTAGCCGTAACGCTCAGCAATGGCATCAATTTTATAGTGCGCCAAATAGCCATACGGCGAGTAGAAATCAAAGTAGAAATCCAGCGTCTTACCCATTTAAGCCTCCAGCAATTGGCGTGCAATCACCATGCGTTGAATATCGCTGGTGCCCTCATAAATCTGCGCTACCCGCACATCGCGATAAATGCGCTCCAGCGGAAAATCATTCAAATAGCCATAACCACCTAAGGTTTGGATTGCATCTGAGCACACCCGCTCTGCCATTTCGGAGGCGAATAACTTACCCATACAGGCTTCTTTCAAACAGGGCTGGCCTGCATCGCGTAATTGCGCTGCATTTAAGACTAATAAGCGGGCTGCTTCGATTTGAGTTGCCATATCCGCTAAACGGAAGGCGACGGCTTGATGCTCAATTAAAGCTTTGCCAAAACTAGTACGCTCTTGTGCATAAGCCAAAGCCGCTTCATATGCCGCCCGCGCCATGCCAATACACTGCGCCGCAATCCCAATCCGCCCACCTTCCAGATTACTCAAGGCAATCTTATAGCCGTCGCCCTCTTTACCGAGTAGATGACTGGCTGGAATTCGGCAATTTTCAAAGAACAGAGAGGCAGTATCTGAAGCATGTTGCCCCATTTTCTTTTCAATACTGGCGACCTTGTATCCAGCATTATCAGTGGGTACGACAAAAGCACTAATGCCTTTTTTGCCAGCATTCGGATCAGTGACCGCAAAGACAATCGCCACTTGCGCATTTTTGCCAGAGGTAATGAACTGCTTGCTGCCATTAATCACATACTCATCACCCTCTTTCACCGCGCGAGTTTTAATCGCTGCTGCATCTGAACCTGCATGCGATTCAGTCAAGCAAAAGCAGCCGAGCCTATCGCCCGAAGCTAAGGGTTTGAGGTAGGTTTCTTTTAAAAACTCGCTGCCATAACTGAGCAACGGGCCACAGACCACCGAGTTTTGTACGCTTAAAATGGTAGAACATGCGCCATCACCCGCCGCAATCTCTTCAATCGCGAGTGCCAGTGATACATAACCCACATTCGAGCCGCCCCACTCTTCCGGCACAACCATGCCGTATAAACCTAAACCACCCAACTCCTTGAGCTGCTGCGCGGGAAAGATACTGCTACGATCCCATTCTGCCACGAAGGGAGTCACATTATCTTGAATATAATCGCGCACCGTATCCCGAATTAAGACTTGCTCTTCGGTTAGTATCATCTTGAATCCTCTGGCTTTATTTAACCCCACCCCAACCCTCCCTTTATCAAGGGAGGGAACAAAAAACTAGTTCATATAAATGCATTTTCGCTCCTCCCCTGACAAGGGGAGGCTGGGAGGGGTTTCTTAACTTCTTTAGATAGTAGTTCTCTTAAACCAACTCCACCGCAATCGCCGTAGCCTCTCCCCCACCAATACACAAGGACGCAATCCCACGCGTTAAACCACGCTGCTGCAAAGCCGCCAACAGTGTCACAATAATCCGCGCCCCCGAAGCGCCAATCGGATGCCCCAGTGCACAAGCCCCGCCATTCACATTCACTTTGTCGTGCGGCAAATCCAGCTCTTTCATCGCTGCCATCGTAATCACGGCAAAAGCTTCATTGATTTCATATAAATCCACGGCTTCCGTCGTCCAACCGATTTTGCCTAGCAAATTCTGAATCGCGTAAACCGGAGCAGTGGTAAATAAAGCGGGCTTTTGCGCAAAGGTGCTATGGCCTTTAATCACGGCTAAAGGTTTTAAACCGCGCTTTTCGGCTTCGGATTGGCGCATTAATACGAGCGCAGCAGCACCATCGGAAATCGAGCTGGAATTGGCGGCAGTGACTGTGCCCTCTTTGCGGAACGCGGGTTTTAAGCTGGGGATTTTATCAATCGCGGCTTTATGCGGTTGTTCGTCGGTGGCGATGTGGGTTTCGCCTTTGCGGGTTTTTACGCTGACGGGAACAATTTCATCTTTGAACGCGCCGGTTTCGATGGCGGTTTTGGCGCGAGTGAGCGAGGCAATCGCAAATTCGTCTTGTTGCTCACGGGTGAAGCCAAACAGATCAACGCACTCTTCCGCATAAGTGCCCATTAAGCGGCCTTTTTCATAGGCATCTTCGAGGCCGTCAAAAAACATATGATCTTTGATTTCGCCATGCCCCATGCGCAAACCAGTACGGGCTTTGGCGATGAAATAAGGTGCATTCGACATCGACTCCATACCGCCTGCGACCATGACTTGATTAGTACCTGCGACTAATAAATCGTGCGCTAGCATAGTCGCTTTCATACTCGAACCGCAGACTTTATTAATCGTGGTGCAACCTGCACTCAAAGGTAAGCCCGCGCCCAAAGCCGCTTGCCGCGCAGGTGCTTGCCCTACTCCTGCTGGCAACACGCAACCCATAATCACTTCTTGTACATCATTTGGGTCAATGCCTGCCCGCTCGACTGCACCACGAATGGCTACTGCGCCTAATTCGGGCGCTGCTAAACTGGCAAAATCGCCTTGAAATCCGCCCATTGGAGTACGTGCGGCACTGACAATAACAATTGGATCATTCATGCTGCACCTCAACGTGTTTCATTAAACAATTCGCGCCCAATCAACATGCGGCGGATTTCTGAAGTACCCGCGCCAATTTCATACAGCTTGGCATCACGCAATAAACGCCCGGTCGGGTATTCATTCATATAGCCATTACCACCGAGAATTTGAATCGCATCCAGCGCCATTTGGGTGGCTTTTTCAGCCGAATACAGAATCGCACCTGCGGCATCTTTACGAGTCGTTTCACCACGATCACAGGCATTGCCCACCGCATACACATAGGCTTTGCAGGCATTGAGGGTGGTGTACATATCCGCCATTTTGCCTTGGATCAGTTGAAATTCACCGATACTTTGCCCGAATTGTTTGCGCTCGTGAATATAAGGGATAACCACATCCATACAAGCTTGCATAATCCCTAAAGGCCCGCCCGATAAGACGGCACGCTCATAGTCCAAACCGCTCATAAGTACCGCAGCACCGCGCCCCACTTGACCAAGGACATTTTCTTCCGGCACTTCCACATCTTCAAATACAAGTTCACCTGTATTTGAACCGCGCATCCCCAATTTATCGAGCTTTTGTGCGACTTTAAAACCAAAGCTTTTCTCGACGATGAAGGCAGTCATCCCCTTAGAACCTGCTTGTGGATCGGTTTTGGCATAAACCACAATCACATCCGCGTCGGGGCCATTAGTAATCCACATTTTCGTGCCATTGAGCACGTATTTATCGCCCTTTTTCTCGGCACGCATGCGCATACTCACCACATCCGAACCCGCATTTGGCTCGGACATGGCGAGTGCACCAATGTGTTCACCACTAATTAATTTGGGGAGGTAGTTACGCTTTTGCGCGTCATTGCCGTTGCGATTAATTTGATTCACGCATAGATTGGAGTGTGCACCGTAACTCAAACCAATCGAGGCGGAAGCACGGCTAATTTCTTCCATCGCAATCATATGCGCGAGGTAGCCCATACCTGAACCACCGTATTCTTCCGGCACAGTCACACCCAATAAGCCCATTTCACCAAATTTAGGCCAGAGTTGATTGGGGAATTCATTAGAACGGTCGGTTTCGGCGGCGAGGGGGGCGATTTCGGCATTGGCAAAGTCGCGCACAGCATCGCGCAACATATCTACCGTTTCGCCCAAGTTAAAATTCAGACTAAAACTCATAGTGCTCACCTCTCTCCTAGGTTTAAGCAGGCAAATTAGTCTTGATACTAAATTACGTTTACGTAAACGTCAATATAAAGTACCGGCGCTACAACTGACTATAGCAAAACTAGTTGCAAAACGTATTAGGCGATAAAGCCACGAACTTGTGGCGTATAACCCGGCAAAATCTGCGCTAATGCATTACTTGCTAAGTGCTTACTCAAAACCTCGGCAAAAATATCTCGAAAATCCACGCTATGGGCTAAATAGCGCTGCAAATATAATTTCTCTTTCGCTAAGCCCGGCCAAGTCCCATAAATGCCGCCCTTCACCCGTCCACCCACTGCAAACCAAGCTGAAGCATTACCATGATCAGTGCCACCGCTACCATTCTCCTCAGCGGTGCGGCCAAATTCAGTCATGGTCAAAACCAGCACATTCTGCATAGTCGTGCCTAAATCTAAACAGAAAGCGGCAATCCCATCAGCAAAGTTTTTTAACAAATTTGCTTGCGCCCCCACAGCTCCACCTTGACCACTGTGCGTATCCCAGCCACCTAAATCAATCGAGGCGACTTCTAAACCTACACCTTGTTTAATCAGTTGTGCGGTTTGTTGTAATTGGCTGCCGAATAAATTAGCTGGATAGACCGCACCATTAGCGGGGCGATAAGCTTTCGGATCAATCTGCCGAGTCAGCTCTAAATCCCTTAACAAAGTTTGTCCGGTTTGCTGCAACAGTTTGGCATACGGATTGGCGTCTTGCGGATGTTGTGCATACACTGTATTCAAGCGCGAACTTAAACGCATTTCGTCGCTATCACTTAAACCTAAATCAAAATTGGCTAAATCGCGCAAAGAAGACACCACCACATTTCCGCGCAAAGCTTGAGCTAGTTCATTACCAAAGCCCACACCACGCATGCCTGTGCTATTCATCGAACTAGCCAAATGCCGATTCATCCAGCCCTCTAAATCACTACGAATCGCACCACTTTCAATAAAGTGCTGACTATCAAAATGCGAGAACGAAGCTTGCGGATAATGCACGGCGGGAAATACCGCTAATTGTTGTTGCTGATATAAACGCTGCAAACCCTGCATCGCTGGATGCAAGCCAAAATAGCCGTTTAAATCTAAAGCTCCATTGGTTTTGCCGGGTGTGGGAATAGCAATCATCGGGCGTAAGCGGTAATAGTCGCTATCCGCATAAGGCACGACTACATTCAAACCATCGCAGCCACCACGCTGGAAGATCACTACGAGCGTCTTCGGTGCCGCCGCCGCTTGTGCTGTTTTGAAGCGCAAAGAATCATCTAATAACCAAGCACTACCTGCGACCGAGGATGAGAGCATTAGCTTAAGAAAATCACGTCGTTGCATGGTCTTTATCCTTATTATTGGTAGTTACATGCTGGATAACTAAGTAGCGTGGCTAGCATCGCTTTTAAGCGGGTATTCGCATTGGCCGCTTCTAAATCAAAGCTACCTTCGGCATTTAAAATATCGAAGGCGGTTTGCCACTCGACTGCACTATAGTGGTTATTCATCAACAGATCGAAGCTTTCCGCCAAGATACTCTCGCTAGTTAAAGCGCCGCGACTACGGAAGAAAGCAGCGGGGTCGAGCTGGATGCCAGTTACACTCCCTGCGACTAAACGATTCACAAAGCGTAGGCGCTCTTGCAATAAACCTGTGCTAATCCAATCATCGCCGGTCTCTGACCAGCCCGTAGGTATAGCATTACGGTGCAGACTTAAACCCATGCGGCGGATTTCATCCACCAAACCAGTAGTGCTGACTTGCCCCGCAAAGGCACGCACTGCTGCGACTCCAAACTCAACCGGCGTGCGGAATTTACTATTGAAATTCGCTTCAGCATGAAACTCCGGTGCAGTCAAAATAGTCCGTAAGACTTGGGCAATTTGATCAGGCTGGCTGGCTGTACTGATAAAGGTATCCGAGCAGCTTTGCAGTAAAGCCTCAACAGGCTGATCACTGACAAAGACGGTAATCAATTTGGAGCAAATAAACTTAGCCGTTGCTGGGTGACGCGCTAAAAAGCGTAAGGCATTCTCACCCTCCTCAACACCACCGCCCTTAATACTTTGCCCCCAGAAGACTTTATCCACTGCATTATGTTGAGCTGCATTAAAATAGAAGCGATCATTCTGTACTTGCCAGCCAGTAAAGATTTCCGCTAAAACTTCAACTTCACGCTGGGCATAGCCACCTTTGACACCGACGGTATGCAGCTCTAACACTTCACGCGCATAGTTTTCATTAGCATTCGCTTTGACATTGGCAAGATTATCTAAATAGATCAACATGGCAGGGCTTTGTGCGCTGCTTAGTAGCAAATTATAGAAATTACCTAAGGCATTGGCGCGGAACACATCATTTTCAGCCAATTCATACAACAGCTTATTGCCAGTTTTATCTAAATTGGTATTGAAATGATTATCCCAGAACCAAGTCATCACCTCTTGCAATTGGCGTGGGCTATTCACCATGTGGAACAAGGTATAAGCCTGTAAATCCTCATGGGTAAAGAGATCCAAATCTGCTACTGCACTATCAAAGGCGGGCGCTTGAATCTGATTAGGTTTTAACTGGGACTCTAAGAAAGCATCCGCCCCCACACGCCGCACTTCAGCTAAGGCACTAGGCGAAGCACCAAAAGTTATGCGATTGATCAACTGCCGAGTTTCAGCCGCTGCTCCGATCACTTGCAGATTCAAAATTTGAGTGCTGACTTTCCCACTCAGATCAGTAACAGTTAAAGTAAGTTTGAGGCTTTGTCCTTCAGTCAATTGCCCATTCGGCACTACCCAAGCCCAATCGCCTTGGCTGCTAATCGTCAAAGCTTTGGCGGCTAAATTACCTGCGCCTTGTGCCTGTGCAGTTAAGCTAGCAAGACCGGTATCATCGCTCACCCTACCTTTTAAGATAAACCCAGTTTTAACGACCTCATCGCCCTCACGATGCGAGCTGACTTGAATCACTGGCAAAGCTTGATCCGCAATCACGTTGAACAGCATGATACGCTCAGCTTTATTGCCTGCTTTATCCCAAGCTATGATGGTGATTTGAGCATGACTACCCGCGCTCAATAAGCCACTCGCTATTTTCGCTGACCAATCACCTGTCAGTGGATTAAATTCAATCGGTAAGGCTTGAGTCGTCGCATTGCTGGTCAAACTGGCGGTTAATTCACGAACGCCCCAATTATCTAAAGCCGTGCCAGCCATGATGAAGCCTGTGGTACCGACTTCAGTTTGCTTCGGTGAAAGAACCTCTACCCGTGGCGATTCCCAATCTAGGCGGCTACCTTCAGCATCCAGGCGAATTCCAAAATCAACCGCTCCGGCAACTGTCACAATCCGACTGTAATAATTACGACCTTGCTTAAACGGGTCTTGAGCCACCAACACATGCCGCTCTCCACTGGCTAAAGTTTCCAAATCAAATTGTACTTTGCCTGCTGCATCGGTTTTGCCAGATTTAACCCAAAATAACCGATTCGTACTATCTAAGCGGAAAGCATTCAAAGCCACCTCGGGCATCACTGTATTCGTTGCCCGATTGGTCAAAGTGACCGGAATGCTACCTACTGGAAATTTCAGCACAAACTCGCCCGCCGCAAAACTGGGGCTATCTACACGCCCACCGTTATAAGGCGTGGCAACCAAGATGAAGCGATTACCCGCCACCGAGAAGGCGGCAGCATCCAGTTTGGCAATACCTTGTGCATCGGTATTGGCACTAGTTGTCCAGCCTTTCCAACGATTGACCCCATCCGCATCTAATTTATAAGCGGTGACATTCACACTCGGCACCGGCAAACCACTGACCGCATTCAGCATACTCACTTGTAATAAGCGCGTGCCTACTAAAAAAGTATGTTGCCCCGTCACCTTGATTAGCTGGCTATCCCGATACTGCTTAGTCACTGGGCTAATCGCATTGAGGATGTACTGTTTACCTTTATCTAAATCCGGCAAGTCAAGGCGTAAGCTGCCATTGCTATCCGTGATTCCGCGCCCAAGCCAAACGGACTTGCCATCAACCAATTGCTCGCGGACATGCACTTCTAAATTCGGCAAAAGCGCTTGGCCTGCTGCAGTACCATCACGCACAGTTACCACCACAGAGCCTAGCAAGAAGTCCACCGCACCACTACGTGTATAGGCGGGGCTAGATGCAGTAAATTGGTTATACACAGTCGTCTGCAAACGAATCGTGGCGCTTTCAGTATTCAGTTCGGCTAAATCAAAAATGACCTTGCCAGCTGCATCGGTTTTCTGTTGTCCACGCCATTGCCTTGTACCATCGGCCAAGATGCGCCAAGCCACTACCTCAGCACCCACCAGAGCTTGCTTGGAATAAGCATCTTTTAAGGTCGCGACCAAAGGATTAGAGCCGACTACAAACACGGAATCACCAGCTGTTTTCAGGATAGCACTCGCCTTATAGGTATTGGTCAGTGGGCTTAGGGCTTGTAGATAAAACTGCCGCCCTTGCTCTAAACCGGGCAAATCTAAACGTAATAAACCCGCACTATCTGTTTTGGTAGTCGCGAACCATTGTTCAGTCCCATTCACAAACTTTTCGCGTACATAGACCGTGTGATTGGCTAGTACCGCTTGATTAGCACTAGTACCGTCTACCACTTTAATTCGGCTCGTACCTAGTTTCCAAACCTCACTCCCCGCTTGACTAATGATTCTGGAACGTGCCGTAAATTGATTATAAGCAGCCGCACGTAATTCGATCTTGCCGCCTGTGCTTAACTCGGGCAAGTCTAAAGCTACCTCGCCATTGCTATTGGTGAGTGCAGCGGTGCGCCATTGATAAGCACCGGTATCTAGCAGCTGATAGGCCGTGACATTCACCCCCGCTAAATTCGCATTACTCAAAGCATCGCTGAGTTTCACTTTAAGGGCTGGCGAACCTAGTTTGAAGGTGAATTGCTCGCCTTTTTGTAGCGGAGCACTGGTGCGGTATTTATTAAAGACCTTATCTTGAGCCAGCAGCACATATTTTTTACCCGCCTCTAAATTTAAGCGCAGCACCCCTTGCGCATCCGTAGTGCCTTGATTCACCCAAATAGAGCTACCATCAGCTAATAGCTCTCTAACATGAATAGTCGTCGCTGCTAAAGCGGGGTTATGAGCTTGGCTAGCATCTAATAACTGAATGCGCGTTTCACCCAAAGTAAACTCGGTTTCACCCACGTTAGTAATCGGATCACTCATAGCACGCGTAGCATTGAAAGCGGTCGCGGAGAGTTGCACGGGCAAGCCTTGCGACAACTGCGGAATATCAAAGGCAACTTTGCCACTCGCATCCGTATTTTTTTGCGCCACCCAAACGAGCTTGCCCGCTTGCTTATACCAAGCGGTGATTGGCAGATTAATCAGAGCAGTACGCGCCAAGGCATCTTTCACAGTTACCTTCAAAATAGGTGAGCCGACTCGAAATAGAAAGCTACCGCTGGTTTTAATCACAGTGCTGGCACGATAATTATTATCAAAAGGACTGATTGCGTAGAGTTGATAGCTGCGCCCTGCTCCCAAACCTTCTAAAGCTAAACTTGCTTTACCTGCTGCATCTGTTTTGACTACAGCCCGCCAGACGCTTGAACCATCCGCCATCACCTCACGGGCGTGCACACTGGTATTGGCTAAAGCTAGGTTATTAGCGGTGCCATCCACTAGGCTCAGTTGTAAATTCGGGCTTACACTGACTGCTGCTTGGCTAGCTAGTGGGAATACATTAAGCAATACGCAGAAAAGCCACAGGCAGGAGTAGCCTAGCCAAGAACGCAGCACGCAGGAAAGTTTGGACATAGTTATAGCTCTTTTTATAAATAGTTGTTGAGCTCAAGCTCCAGTAAAACTTAGTGTTCTACTTGGCTTGGATCTAAGCCTGCTACTTGCTTAGCATCGGGCTGTACCAAGGTGGCCTGCTGACACTCAGACTCGGCTCGGACTAAATTAATTTGTGCTTGATTAAGCTGTTGATCTTTTTGCGTTAATTGCTGCTCGATCTGTTTGAGCTGCTCACTCGTGCTATCCAAACTCGCTTGCTGCTGTGACCATTGTTGCTGCTCAGCGGTGATTGCCTGCAAGTGCCCATTTTTAGTATTGAGTTCAGCTTGGGCTTGAGCTAAAGCTGTTTCTGAGCTCTGCAAGCGTTGTTGTAAAGCAGCTAATTCAGCTTGCAGCGCTTGGAACTGAGGCATTTGGGGATCAGGGTTTGATGGCTGGGCTTCTGCTGCCACAGCACGCAGCTCGACTGAATTAGTCTTAGACTGCTGCGGTAGCTGAGACTCTTTACTACTACAAGCAGCGAGCATGCTCAGGCTAAGCCCAACCATTAAATAGGCTAGTTTGGTCATTGGGGCGTGACTCTTTACTGGTTATTTTTATATAAATATTATTTATAGTTTAATGCTTCAGGTTAAGAATGCAATGACCATTCAGCAGAAAGTAAGCTTTTAGTTAGCCACACACTGCATCTATGCGGCTTTACTTTTATTTGAGGACTTAACTGCTTACACTGCACAACTCTAAAATCGATAATAAATAAGGATTGAGCATGCCAACCTCGGAAGAACCTAGCACTCCTTCAGAACTCACTATTAAACGCCCCCCTATACGCTTTAATGAAACTCAAGCTATCTTAACGGCTATCAGTGAGCATTTAGAGGGCGATCTCATCACCTATTGGAATAATCCACGCGGCACGGTTTGCCATAGCGATGTCATCGCTTTATATGATCTATTAAGCACCCGTGGTGGTGGCAAACGGGTAAATTTATTTATTAAATCCGATGGCGGCAACGGCCAAGCCTCATTGCGCATGGTCAGTTTATTACGTGAATATTATGAGCATGTGGTCGCATTAGTCCCGCTGGAATGTGCTAGTGCTGCCACCATGTTGGCTTTAGGCGCTGATGAAATTCATATGGGGCCGATGGCTTATTTAACTTCGGTGGATACCTCTTTGACTCACGATTTATCGCCGATTGATCGAGATAATGATCGGGTCAGTGTGAGCTTGGATGAATTAAAACGGGTGATTCATTTGTGGCAAGCGCAAAAAGATAATGAATCGTCTAATCCGTATAAATCGCTGTTTAATTATGTACATCCACTCGTCATTGGTGCAGTCGACCGCGCTGAATCTTTATCGATGATGCTGTGTGAGCAGATTTTAAGTTATCACTGCACTGATGAGGTTCAAATCAAAAAAGTCGCGAGTGCTTTAAATTCCGCCTACCCCAGCCATTCGTATCCGATTCTGAAAAAAGAAGCGCGGCGGGTGGGTTTAAATATCGTGGATATGGATAGCAAAGTACTCAATCTACTATTAGAACTGCATCAGTTATATAGCGATATGGGGCGTAAATGCACGACCGATTTCGATGAAATACGCTCACACACCAATGAGATTGTGAATATCTGGGAAGCCTCTAATCGCATGGTATTTTATGAGGTTGACAAAGATTGGTTCTATCGCGAAGAAGAACGCCGCTGGATTACCATGAATGATAATGGCGGCTGGCGGAAAATGAGTATTCATGATGGTGAATTGGTGAAAGAAGAAATGCCATTGGCTTAAGCCTAAACTTTTAACTTAAGGCCGATAAAAACGCCTAACCTCATAGGCAAAATGCCGCCCTAGGCCAACACTGCCTAGGGTATCGTAATGAATTTGATCGGCTGCTTTCGATAATTCGTCGGTATTCACCCACACCGTACGCGGCATTTGCGTCGTTACTACTTCTTGAGCTTTTCTGAGAATATCCACAGCCGGATGCTGCTCTTTTGGCGGGTTAATACGCCCTAAAATAAAGGCCGCATTCGGGCTTGCATATTCACGACGTAAGTCGGTAATCAAGGCTTTGAGATTACCCAAATAAGCATTCGCTGCCAAGGAATAGCGGGCATCGCGCTCGCCTTGCATCCACAGAAAAGCACTCACCGTATTGCCTTGGGTCAGCACTTGGCTGGCTTCGATTTGCTTCTTTAACAGTGCATACAAACTGGACTGAATAGTGCTTTCAGTCATCCGAAATGATAAACGCGGATTCCATAAACGTGCCCAATCATAAATCGAGGTGCCACCGACGGCTAATTTCACGACACGAATTTTCCGCCCCGGATACCAAGCAGCGAGATATTTAGCAAAAGAAACTTCAGGGCCAATCCGTCCGCCGGGCTGCTGTTGAAACTCAATTTTGCGGCCATGCAGATAAAACTCGACTTGTATTGGCTTTATTTTCAACCAATCCGGTAGCTGGTTGAATAGGCTTTCTGTCCAGCCCACCATATTCGATTGACCAATGAGAACGAAGACCAGATCTTGCGGCATGGCAGCTTCCAAAGGAGTTAGGGCAAAATTTGATGACAGCAGCTAACACCAACACATAGCTGCTTTAATTAAATATAGTTAGGATTAGGTACAGTTTGCCCTACTTCCGACTAACGGAAACGAATCACTGTTAAACCAGCCTGAGTATCCGCAACATAGGCAGTTTTTTGATCATTACTGAGACTTAAGCCTTGTGCAGCACGCCGAGTTTTTATCTGTTGGAGCGCTTGCGGATCAAGCGGATTTGTCACATCGACCACAGCTACTCCATGATATAAATCCGCCACCAAAGCGGTTTTTCCATCTTGGCTCAAGTTGACTGCAAAGGCATTGTGCATTGGCAATTGAGTGCTTTGCGCAGCGCCCGAATTTGTAAGCGCATGCACGCTCAAACCACCTTCATTATTCGCAGAAAATAACCAGCGCCCATCTTTAGATACCACCAAACGCTGCGGATGCCCTGCTGGATTGAAATGCCCCTGATGCACAGGCATTTGTGGCTGGCGAACATCAATGACTTGAATGCCATCAGCTTGATCAGCGATATACAAGGTTGATCCATTGGCACTCAAAGCCACACCCGCACTTGCCGCCGAGCTTGGAATGACGGCTAATTGACGCGGTTTGCTGGGCTGGCTAACATCAATCACCACGACGCCTTTGGTATTATTCGCGACAAAAGCAGTACGCCCATCGGGGCTCAGCGCCAGATCAAACGCATAAGACGAAGTATCCAATTGCCCTAAGCGTTTTAAAGCGCTCAGTTCACTCAAATCAACAATCGCTAAACCCGCTGCACCATTTGCAACAAAGGCTAATTTGCCGCGAATCACTATCGACTCCACTTGCTGCAAAGCACTGAATTTAGAGACTAAAACCGGCTGTTTTGCCGAACGCACATCGACGACCAGTAAGCCCTCTTGCGCAGCACCCACTAAAACATGGCGCTGATCAGGCAGAATTGCGACAGCATTTGCTGAACCTTGAGTGGCTAACTGTCCGATAATCGAGCCAGCATTAAACGCCGCTTGGACGAAATTAAAACTGCTCAACAGAATTAGCCAACAGATACCCCTAACGATCCACTGTGTGCGTAAAATTTTCATCCAATCTGTCCTTGATTTGAGAGCCATTCAAAACGATTACTGCAAAAATAGACCGAAGATATACGTTTAAGTTGAGGGTTGATTAATAAAAGCTCAGGCGGGAACCACAAGGCTAGTATGGAGCTAATTATTCTTCTGCCGCACTCTCTAATTTTTCTAAGTGCCACTTGGCTAGTTCGCCATTCTCCACACGCGCATAAATATCCTCAACATGCAGCGTAACATTGATAGATTCGAGCGTAACTGCCTGCCCCAAATAATAATAAGACGGCTGCCAACCCGCACTACGCCGATACACCGTAACTTCCGCAATATCCTGCTCCACTAGCACATACTCTAGCAAACTAGGCAGGGCAATATACTCCAAGCGCTTATCAGTTTTATCCGTGCGGCGTGTACTTTCTGAAATCACTTCCACCACCAAAATCGGGCGCTCGCGCACATAATCATCTTGTGAGGGATCATCGTTGCAAACGACAACCACATCAGGATAGCGGAAACGGTCAGTGGCGGTTTTGATGAGCATGGCACTGCCTAAAGGACAATAATCAGTTGTTTTAAGCGCATTCCACAACAAAGCTGAAAGATTAACCGTAATGCGATTGTGATTGAGGTTTGAATCAGCCCTCACACAAATTTTGCCCGCAATATATTCAGATCTACGTTCATTCACACGCTCGCCAGCGAGATAGTCTTTAACACTAATATGATCGAGTTGTTGTATCACTAAAAACACACCCCCGAGCACAAAATAACATTCGCATAAGGTGTGGCCTCACCTGTGCGTACAATCGCTTTAGCCTGTTGGCTCAGTTTCTTAAAATCATCGTGTGAAAGCGTTTCAAAAGAAGGTGGCAAGCCCTTATCTATAAGCCCTTGATACCACACTGGAGCTGCCTGATGCGCTAAGGCTTCTTGCGCGATAATGCTGCGCTCGACCTGCATTTCACTGAGAACGGCTTCCAAAACATCTTCTAAACGCGGCACGCCTAAACTTACCGCCAAATCAATCCGCTGCACACCTTTAGGAATGGGTAAACCTGCATCGGCAATAATTAGCATGTCACCGTGCCCGAGCGTGGCAATGCATTGCGAAAGTTCGGCATGGAGTAAACGTGTTTTTTTCATAGTCCTTCCTTGGTTAAACAGGGCGCACTGGTATCGCGTATCGCTAATTCGGGTTTTAATAATAAGGTTCGCGTGGTGGAACGCATGCCAGTAATGCGTTCCAGCAGTAAATTCACTGCTTGTGTGCCCATTTCTTGTTTGGGTTGACGTACTGTGGTTAAGGGTGGGCTAGTGAAGTGAGCGAGTTCAATATCATCGAAACCAACAATCGATAAGTCAGTAGGCACACTTAAACCTTTTTCATGCACAGCCCGTAAAGCGCCAATTGCCATCAGATCATTGCAAATGATGACAGCGGTTGGCTTTTCAGTCGTTGTACTGTGGCGATAATCCAGTAGTTTAAGCATGGAGTCATAACCACCTTGGCTAGTGAAATCGCTGTGCAAAAGTAAGGAAGGCGTGCAGCCCGCTTGCTGTAAGGCTGTTTGCCAACCTTGAATACGTTGTGTGCTCGGGCTTAGTTCCAACGGCCCTGCGATACAAGCAATACGTTGATGCTGCAAATCTAGTAAATGTTGAGTCGCCAACTGCGCACCGTATTCGTGGGCAGTTTCCACCAAATCGCAGAAGTTATTGCGTACTTCACGATCCACTAGCACCACGGGAATATTGAGTTTAAGCGGGAGTTTCCACTGATCAGGGGAGCTGGCGGTAATTAAGATCAAACCATCAACACGCTTTTCGGTGAGTATTTTCAAATACTTAGTTTGGCGCTCAGGTCGATCATAGGTATTACACAAAATCAGATTATAACCCAGTTCAAAACAACGATCCTCCACACTGCGCATAATTTCGCTGAAATAAGGATTCGAGCAGTTGGGGACTAGCATGCCTAAAGTATGTGTGTTTTGGCTTTTGAGGCTACGCGCTACGCTACTCGGTATATACGACAAATCGTGAATGGCTTGATGGACGCGCTCGGCAGTGCCAGCTTCCACAAAACGGGTGCCATTCATGACGTGTGAAACCGTCGAAATCGACACGCTTGCTTGTCGAGCCACGTCTTTAATGGAAGCCATTTACACTGAAGTCCTCACGAGTTGCGCTTTAATGGGTAGCGGCAGAGCGCCGTTGTCGTACTGTATCAATAATCACCGCGACTACAATAACCGCACCTGTAATAATCCGCTTGCTCGGTTCACTCGCGCCAATTTGCGCTAAACCCGCTTCCAAGACCGCAATAATCAGCACGCCAAAGAAAGTGGCAATTACCGAACCGCGTCCTCCCATCAAACTGGTTCCGCCAATTACCACGGCTGCAATCACCTTCAATTCGATGCCCACACCTGCATTGGGGTCAGCCGCCTCTAAACGGGCTGCTTGCATCAAGCCTGCCAAGGCGGCTAATAAACCCATCGCCGCAAAAACGCTAATCCGAATCGGGCGCGGATCAATGCCTGCTAGGCGCATGGCTTCTTCATTGGTACCAATCCCAATCACATAGCGCCCGAAGATGGTGCGCGTGAGTAGAATATGTCCCAATACCACCACTGCCAGCGCCATAATAAAGGCAACCGAAATACCGCCTAGGCTCGATGAAATCGGTTGGGCTAAGCCGCCCATCGCATCACCTACATATTGAGTGCGCGAATCGGTGACCAAATAGGCAGTGCCACGTACCGCTTCTAATAAACCGAGTGAGACAATAAACGAAGGTATTTGCCAAATCACACTAATCGCGCCATTGAGCATGCCACAGAGTAAACCGACGCCGAGCGCTAATAAGCCAGCCAGCATCGGCGACCACTGCCATTGTAAAATCGCTAAAGCACTGACCGCAGCGCTTAAGGCTAAGACTGAGCCAACTGATAAATCAATGCCCGCAATCATTAATACAAAAGTCATACCGACCGCCATCACGGCAAGGCCGGGAATATCATTGGCAATCGTGACGAAAGTGTCTTTGCTCCAGAAATATTCACTGCGTAGACTAAAAAAAACGACCAAGGCCAGCAGCACCAAGAACAGACCCAGATAGGTCGCCCAAGGTGAACTCCAAAACGAGCGCTGTTGTTTGCTTAAGTCAGGTGTGGCTGCTGTATTTTGGGGAAGGTTGGATGTGCTCATAATGCTAACCCATGTATGAAATAGTGAAGGCGGATGACTAATCTCAGATAAACAGCAATGGTTTTATTCTTGTGCAAAAGCGGCCTCCAATAAGCCTTGCTCGGTCCAATGACCGCGCTTAAAGGTCGCCACTAAGCGCCCAGCACTCATGACGGCAATTCGATCACAGACCGCCATCAATTCGCGCAAATCGCTGGAAACCATCACAATGGCTTTTCCCTTAGCAGCCATATTGTTGATTTGTGCATAAAGATCGGCACGCGCACCCACATCCACCCCGCGCGTAGGCTCGTCTAATAGCAAAATATCGCAGTCTTTTTCCAGCCAGCGTGCAAACACCACCTTTTGCTGATTACCACCGGATAAAGTACCCACACTTTGCCCAGCGCCAAAACAGCGAATCGCTAGGAGTTGAATCCATTTCAGCGCCAAAGCTTGTTCACGGACTTTTGAGACAAAACCTGAAGCTGAAATGCGGACGGTATTGCCCATGCTGATATTGTTGGCAATCGAGAGCGGCAAAAATAAACCTTGGGATTTGCGGTCTTCAGTGACTAAACCAATCCCTGCTTGAATCGCAGCTAAGGGGCTCGGCCAATTGGGCGTAATTTTGAGTGTACGCTCAGGGGCATGAATCTGAATTTCGCCGCTATCGGCTTTATCGGCACCAAATAGCAGGCGTAATAATTCAGTGCGCCCAGAGCCGACTAAACCCGCAATGCCGAATACTTCGCCGTGATGCACCTCGAAGCTCACATTTTTCACAGCGGGCGCACGGGTCATATCGGTAATTTGCATAGCGATACCGCCGCTTGGACGAGCAGCCTGTTCCTGTAAGTCCGCTACGGAGTGTCCCACCATGCGTTGCACCAGCTCTTTTTCCTGCACACCAGCCATAGGGCGCAGATCAACCAGACGGCCATCACGTAACACAGCGACGGTATCCGCTATTTTTTGTAACTCCTCCAGCCGATGCGAAACATAAATAATCGCGACACCTTTGGCTTTCAGCTCAGCGATTTGTTTAAATAAATGCGTGGATTCACGCGGGGTGAGCATCGCCGTTGGCTCATCCAAAATCAGCACCTGCAAATCATCTTGCAGATTGCGGGCGATTTCGACCATTTGTTGCTGACCAATGCCAAGATCAGCCACTAAAGTGTCTGGATCAAGTTGCTCCAGCCCCATTTTTTTTAGTTGTTGGCTGGCTGCTTGATGAAGTTGGTGGCGATTCATCCAACCCAAAGTATTGGGCAAATGCCCCATCAACAGATTTTCCGCCACGGTCAGGGTAGGAATTAAACCTAATTCTTGTAGCACCATGCGCACACCTTGCGCTTCAGCATCACGGCGTGTAATGGGTCGATAAGCTTGACCGTTTAAGCTCATGTGACCGTTTGAAGCTGGGGTCAAACCGCAAATAATCTTGGAAACCGTACTTTTGCCCGCGCCATTTTCGCCGGTAATCGCTAAGACTTCACCACGATGTAAGCTAAGCGATATATCTTCTAAAACAGGGGTTTGAGCATACGCTTTACTGAGATGATTTAACTGCAAGACCACCGCTTGCGAGCTGGCTGTATGTAGCGGTGTTGCTAATTCTAAAGAACTGGAACTCATCAGTATTGTCCCCAGTTAAAGTTCAGCGTTAGGAGCAAACACTCTAACGCTGAAGTTAAATCGACAGTCACAACCCAATTGCTCAGGTAGCCAATGCACTACCTGAGCTAAAAAAGATTGCTTACTTCGAGTCTTTAGTCACTAAGACCACATCGGTTTTGACTTGCTCTTGCAGGTCATTTTGGGTCTTCTTGTCCGCGATAGCTTTTAGGGCCACTTCAATCCCAAAAGCAGCTTGTTTCGCGCCAAACTGATCCGCTGTTGCTAATAAACTGCCATCTTTTAGCAAGGGCTGCACCGCACTGATATTGTCATAGCCACCGACTAATACTTTGCCAGTTTTGCCTGCCGCTTTAACCGCCGCCACTGCGCCCAGCGCCATGCTGTCATTGCCTGCTAGCACGGCTTTTAAGTCAGGATTTTCACTTAAGAAAGCGGAGGTGACTTTATTGCCGCCTTCAATTTCCCAATTACCCGATTGCACACCCACCACGGTAATTTTGGCAGCTTCCATCGCGTCCTTGTAACCAGCAGTCCGTTGTTGCGCATTAAAGGTGGTCGAGACCCCTTCAATAATCGCAACCTTATCGCCTTCTTTTAACTGCTTAGCTACATGATCACCGACTAATTTAGCGCCTACCCGATTATCAGGACCAACAAAAGGCACGACTAAGCCTTTGTCTTTTAAGGCATCTTTGTCGAGTTGATTATCAATATTCACCACGATCACGCCTTTATCGACGGCGGCTTTAATAGCAGGTACGAGTGCTTTGGAATCAGCCGGTGCAATCACAATCGCATTGGCTTTTTGTGCCACCATTTGCTCAAGAATTTTGATCTGGGCGGCGGTGTCAGTTTCATCTTTGATGCCGTTGGTGACTAAGGTGTATTTAGCGGCATTTTCTGCCTGGTGAGCTTTGGCGCCATCTTCCATCGATTGGAAGAATTCATTGGCTAAGGACTTCATGATCAAAGCAACTTTTGGCGGGTCTTCTGCGAACACTGGGGCTGCCCAAGTACTGCCTAATAAACTTATTGCTACCAAGCCGAAAGCGAATTTGCGACGGAAAATATTCATCTGGTCTCCTCCATCTGATGTGTGGGTTTAACTCTACCCTTTTAAAGATTAGCGTGAGAAAAACGTTTGCGCAAACGTTTTTCTCGTAAAATGAGTAAATAAAAGCGCTCCGCTATCAACAGCACTACGAAAAATCGACTACACCACAAGATCATTGTACAAACCCTAAAAAATCAGCTATTTACTAATAACCCAAACCCGCTAAGGAGCATGATGATGGAAACCCAAACCCCTCTCGTTATCCCGCAACAAGCCTTTGATTGGTATGATGAATATGCCCACGGTTGTATTGATCGGCGTACCTTTCTGGCGCGCTTAGGTTCGTTGGCGATTGCAGGTTTGAGTATCGGCGCTATTAGAAGCCTTGCTGCCGAATTATGCGCTAGCTGAGCAAGTCTCTTTTAATGATGAGACAATCAACGCGACTTACGCCGAATTCGATTCGCCGCAAGGCTTTGGCAAAGCGCGCGGTTATTTGGTCGTGCCGCGCAATTTGCAAGGCAAAGCCTCGATGATTTTAGTGGTGCACGAAAATCGCGGTCTGAATCCGTATATTGAAGATGTCGCGCGGCGCTTGGCGAAGCAAGGTTATGTGGCATTTGCACCCGATGCTTTATATTCACTTGGTGGTTATCCGGGCAATGATGATCAAGGGCGCGATATGCAAAAATCACTCGATCCCGCTAAGATCGAACAAGACTTTATCGCGGCGGCGAATTTCCTGAAAACGCATGAATTAAGCAATGGTAAAGTGGGCGTAGTTGGTTTCTGTTTTGGCGGCTACATCAGCAATATGCTCGCGACAATGCCCGAAGTGATTAATGCCGCCGTACCGTTTTATGGCACACCAGCGAAGGCTAATCTGGAGAAGGTGAAAGGCCCACTCCTGATTCATTTTGCTGAAACTGATGAGCGTGTGAATGCGACTTGGGCGGATTATGAAAAAGCTTTGAAAGCTAATAGCGCTAATTACCAAGCGTATACTTATCCAGCCACTCAGCATGGCTTTCATAATGACTCTACTGCTCGCTATAACAAAGAGGCGGCTGAATTAGCATGGTCGCGCACTTTGGAGTTTTTTAAACAGCATTTGGTGGCGACCAGCTAAGTTCTAATAGACTTATTACTTGACTAAAAGCCGCCTTAGTTCGCGGCTAACAGTTCTTCACGAATCCCCATCACCTCATCTTTAAAAATGCGGGCATCCATCAGTTTAGGTTGGTGATGCATAACGGGGGCAAAGTCCATTTGTGCTAATACATCCCGTTCTAAATCAATCCCCGGCGCAATTTCGACCAACTCAACCCCTTCCGCGCAGAGTTTGAACACGGCACGCTCCGTCACATACAGCACGGGGCGACCCGAAGCAAAAGCCACACGCCCGCTAAACGTACGATGCTCGACTTCATTCACGAATTTGCGAGTTTTGCCTTCTTTTAAGACCTTGATTTGCCCGTCCGCAATCGCTAGCTCCAATTTGCCTGCTGTGAAAGTGCCGACGAATACCACCTTTTTGGCATTTTGCGAGATATTAATAAAGCCACCTGCGCCTGCGAGCTTGGGGCCGAATTTACTGACATTGAGATTACCCTCCTGATCCGCTTGCGCTAAACCTAAAATGGCAATATCCAAGCCACCACCATCATAAAAATCGAATTGACTAGGTTGATCAAGAATGGCTTGGGTATTAGTAGCAGCCCCGAAATTTAAGCCGCCCGCAGGGATGCCACCCATCACGCCCGGTTCTGCGGTGAGCGTCATCAGATCAAACATATTCTCTTCAGTCGCCACATTGGACACACCTTCGGGCATACCAATGCCAAGATTCACTACATCATGCGCTTTCAACTCCATCGCGGCACGACGGGCAATCACTTTGCGCTCATCCAAGGGAATCGGCGCAATCGCCGACATCGGCACACGCAATTCACCTGCAAAAGCTGGGCTATACGGCTCAACAAAGGTTTGCTGCTGATATTCAGGCTTTTCCGCCACCACCACACAATCGACTAACACACTAGGGATTTTGACTTGGCGTGGATTGAGCGTGCCACGTTCAGCAATGCGCTCGACTTGGGCAATCACGATCCCGCCACTATTGTGGGCAGCCATCGCTATCGCTTGGGCTTCGAGGGTGAGCGCCTCTTTTTCCATAGTGATATTGCCGTCGGGATCAGCCGTGGTGCCGCGAATAATTCCGACATGAATGGGGAAGGCTTTGTAGAACAAATACTCTTGCCCATCAATCTCCATGAGGCGCACTAAATCCTCTTGAGTGCGCTCATTGAGCTTGCCGCCACCATATCGCGGGTCGACAAACGTACCTAAACCGACCGAAGTCAGCGTACCCGGTTTGCCCGCCGCAATATCACGGAATAAATGACAAATAACGCCTTGGGGCAGATTCCACGCTTCGATTTGATTGCTAGTAGCTAACTCACCGAGCTTTGGTGCTAAACCCCAATGGCCACCTACCACGCGCTTAATCAGTCCAGCATGTCCTAAATGATTCAAGCCGCGCCGCCCACCATCACCTTGGCCAGCCGCATAGATCAGCGTTAAATCATGCGGATAATCGGTGGTTGCATCCACTTGCTGGCTGCGCTCAAGAAATAGCTCTTCAATGGCTACAGCAATATTTTCCGCAAAACCAATTCCAATAAAGCCGCTAGTAGCTAAAGTATCGCCGGGGGCGATGAGATCAATAGCTTGGCGAGCACTGACCACTTTGCCCAAAGGCGCATGTTTTAAGACTGCTAAGCTTGAAAGATTTTTAGGCATGTATGCGGATCTCCTTGCCTCTATTAATCGACGTTTTGTATTTATTTTCGCCAAAATGCCGGTGAGAATAAAACCAAGACGGTGAATAACTCCAAGCGCCCGATGAGCATAGCAAAGGATAACCACCATTTGGTGAAATCATCTAAGCGCGAAAAATTACTTGATACATCGCCTAAACCTACGCCCATATTATTTAAGGTTGCAGCAACTGCGGAAAACGAAGTGACTTGATCATGCCCAGCCGCCATCATGCCCAACATAAAAATAGTAAACACTGCGACATACATGGAGAAGAATCCCCATACCGCACGGGTGATATTTTCAGGGACTGGCTCACCATTAATTTTAATATGGGTATGAGCACGGGGGTGGCTCAGCAAAGTAACTTCTCGCCAACCTTGCTTCATTAGCAGTAAAAAGCGAATGACCTTTAATCCACCACCTGTAGAACCAGCACAGCCGCCCACAAAACTCACAAACATTAGCAAAACAGGTAACAATGTAGGCCAAACAGAAAAATCCGTTGCTACTAAACCCGTTGAAGTCATAATCGATGCCACATGAAATATAGCGTAGCGAACTGTGGTAGCAAAATCAGGGTAAAAATTATTTCTTGTTAATACGACTACACAGATAACTGCGACTAAAAACATAATAATCAAATAGACTTTAAATTCCGAATCACTCCAATAAATCTTTGGATTTTTCGTATGCAGCGCCGCAAAATGCAAGGCGAAGTTCACTCCACCGATTATCATCATGAAAGAAGCAGCATATTCTAAATAGGCACTATTAAAATAACCGAAACTAGAATCATGTGTGGAAAATCCACCGGTGGAAATAGCGGAGAATGAATGACAAACCGCATCAAATAAAGACATACCACCTAATAAAAATAGACCCACACCCAACAGGGTAGTTGCCAAATAGACATACCATAATAAGCGTGCTGTTTCGGTGATTCGAGGTGTCAATTTAGCATCTTTAACGGGGCCTGGTGCTTCAGCCTTATAGAGCTGCATCCCACCAATTCCGAGCATAGGCAAGATTGCAACTGCCAATACAATAATCCCCATCCCACCCAACCAGTGTAATTCTAAACGGTAGAAATTAATGGAGCGAGGTAAAGAATCAATACCTACTAACACCGAGGCACCGGTTGTAGTAAACCCAGAAACTGTTTCAAAAAAAGCACTGGCCAGATTAATTTCAAAACTACTTGATAAAGAGATAGGAATAGTGGCAGCTGCACTTAAGCCCACCCAAAATAGTACAGCAATCAAATAGCCATCACGTAATCGCAATTCATTGCGGCATTTCCTAAAAGGTAACCATAATAAAAACCCCGCAACTAAAACCGAGCTGAAACCCCACCAAAAATTAGATAGCTCTGGATCTCCCATTAATTTGCCAATAGCAATAGGCGGAAGCATCGTGAAACTAAATAACATCAAAAAGATTCCGAGAATTCGGAAAATGACGCCATACTGCATAATTAGAAGAAGTGAATACCGACCTGGAAGAGTTTTTCCACGGCTGGAATATAACGTTTATCGGTGAGGAACATAATGACATGATCATCGGGTTCAATTAGCGGATCATCTCCCTCATTGATGATGATTACCTCCTCATTACGTACCAAAGCACCAATAATCGTGGAGGGCGGTAGTTTTACTTCACTGACTCGCCGCCCAACTACCCGTGACGTTTTCTTATCACCATGTGCAATCACCTCAATCGCTTCCGCAGCACCACGCCGCAACGAATGCACTGCTACAATATCGCCGCGCCGAATATGCGTGAGCAAAGCACCGATGGTAATTTGATGCGGAGAAATAGCCAGATCAATGCTACTTTCCACCAGTTCGGTATAACTCATCCGATTGATTAAGCTCATGACTCGCCGTGCACCTAAACGCTTCGCCAACATAGATGATAGAATATTAGCCTCATCATCGTTGGTCACAGCGACGAAAACATCGATATTTTCAATATTTTCTTCCATCAATAAACTTTCATCCGCCGCATCGCCTTCGAGCACTAAGGTTTTGTCTAAGCGCTCTGCTAGCTTCGAAGCACGCTCTGCATTGCTCTCGATAATTTTAACTTGGTAACGTGCTTCCTCTAACAAGCGTGCTAAGCGATTGCCAATATTGCCTCCGCCTGCAATCATAATGCGTTTGTAGGGCTTATCGAGGCGGCGAACTTCACTAATCAGGGCACGAATATGCTTAGGGTTGGCCACAAAGAAAACTTCATCGTCAACTTCAACGACTGTGTTCTTGTCAGGCGTGATCGGCTTATCATGCCGGAATAAAGCTACCACTCGCGCCTTCACACCGGGCATATGTTCATACATTTCGCCCAAACGATGCCCAACTAAAGCACCACCCGCTAAGGCTTTCACCCCCACTAATTGCACTTTGCCGCCTGCAAAATTCAACACCTGTAAAGCACCCGGATGCGAAATCAAACGGAAAATATATTCTGTGACCAGCTGCTCAGGGCTAATTAAAACATCAATGGGTAAAGCATCGGCGGCGAATAAACGTGGATGCTCAAGATAATGCGAGGAACGGATGCGGGCAATTTTGGTGGGAGTGCGATACAAAGTGAAGGCTACGTGACAGGCGATCATATTAATTTCATCGCTATTAGTCACCGCAATGACCATGTCGGCATCTTCAATTCCAGCCCGCTCTAAAACACGCGGATAGGAGGCCTGCCCAATCTCAACACGGACATCGAGCTTCTCACGTAAACTGCGTAAAACTAAAGCATTGGTATCAACGATAGTAATATCGTTGTCTTCATGCGCTAGTGCTTCAGCTACTGAGCGCCCGACTTGTCCCGCGCCAAGAATCATGATTTTCATGGCGGGGATTATAGAGGTTAATCAAAGGTTAACGTCCATATTTTTTTGGATCAACGCCTAAAGAACGCATCTTACGGTACAAATGGGTACGTTCCATTTTCACCTGATCCGCTAATTTACTCACATTGCCATCAGCTTGTTTGAGCTGATAAATTAAATAATCATGCTCAAATTGTTCGCGGGCTTGGCGCAGAGGCAGATCATATAAACTTTCTGGCATCTGCCCGATTTCGCTGCTAAACACGGGCACTGTCGCACCCACTGCCTCTTCCGCCTCATCCAAGCTAATTTCAACTTCTGTACCCAAAATCAACAAGCGATGGACTAAATTACGTAGCTCAAGAATATTTCCAGACCAACGGTGATTCCGTAAGAAATTTTGGGCGGGTAAGGTGAAATGACGATAAGGCAAACCATCTTGTGCGGTGAGCTGGTTCACATAGTAGTTTAATAACTCAGGTACATCTTCTGCGTGTTCGCGCAACGGAGCTACTTGCAGCGGCAGAATATTCAGCAGGTAATACAGCTCCTCATTGAAACTACCCACCTCAATATCATCTTGTAAATCATGGGTTGAGGAGACAATCAACTGCACATCAAAATCAATAGGATCAGAGCCACCAGGGCGAGTGAAGCTTTTATTCTGTAAGGCCACCAGCAGGCGCTTTTGGCTTTCTATATCCAGATCAGACACTTCACTCAAATACAAACAACCGTTCAGAGCATCATCAATAAAGCCATAGGTGATTTTGCCATCGACTTCAGCACCGAAAAGCTTTTGCTCAATAGTACCCTCTTCCAGCATGGGTAAAACAGCTTTTATAAACGGGCGCTCTTTGCGTACGCTATGCGCATGAATGTAGCGTGCTACTGCTTCTTTACCTACGCCATGCTCACCATAGAGCAACACGCTAGAGTCGTGCTGGGCAATGCGCCCTGCTTGCTCACGTAGCTGCTGCATGACTTTGCTAGTGCCGACGATTTCATGGGAAAACACGACTTGCCGCCGCAAGCCTTGATTTTCCTGCTCTAATTGGCTGGTTCTTAGTGCATTTTCAATCGTCAGCAACATTTTCGCCAAGGACAATGGCTTTTCGATAAAGTCATAAGCCCCGAGCTTGGTGGCTTCAACAGCCGTTTCAATCGTGCCATGCCCCGACATCATGATAACTGGCCCGGTTAAACTATTAGTTGAACGCCATTCTTTGAGCAAGGAGATACCGTCTAGTCCGGGCATCCAAATATCCAGCAGTACCAAATTAGGCTTGCGCTGCCGATAGATTTCGCGAGCGCGCTCAGCATTTTCTGCAACCTCAACGCGATAGCCTTCGTCTTCGAGAATTTCGCTAATCAGTTGGCGAATATCTGGTTCATCATCCACGACTAAAATCAGTTGTGCAGTCATCACTGACCCTCCTTTAATGACTTGATTCCGTTAAATTCTGAGCATCCTGCCCACTCGTTAGCGGAAAGGTTATTGTAATAATAGCGCCATTTGGCTCAGCATTGCGGGCTGCTAAGCTGCCGTCATGCTCTTCAACAATCTTTTTTACAATCGCCAACCCTAAACCTGTGCCTTTGTGCTTAGTCGTAACATAAGGCTCAAACAAATGCGGGAGAATATCTACAGGGATACCTGGCCCATTATCCTGCAAGCATAAAACGACTTGCTGCCCACCCTGAACTTCCTCTAAGCGCGTCCGAATCAGAATACACCCATCCTCGCGCCCTTCGCCAATGGCCTCTAAAGCATTCTTGACTAAGTTCACCAGCAATTGACGGATACGATGGGGGTCCAAATCTAGTACCGGTAGCTCCTGCGCTTCGAACACTACCCGTACCTTTTGCGGATTATCCAAGTACAGCTCAGTCACTTCCTGCACGATTTGATTAAGGTTAGTGGTTTGAATCACTAAAGCGGGTGCTTTAGCGTATTCACTGAAAGCATTCACCATCGCCTTTAAAGTATCAACCTGCTGGATAATCGTGCGCGTCATCCGATTGAGAAAATCTGCCGACTCCTCATCCAAAGACTTACCTAATTTACGTGAGAGGCGCTCTGCTGATAATTGAATCGGTGTTAATGGGTTTTTAATTTCATGCGCTAAGCGCCGTGCAACTTCACTCCAAGCTGCGTCATGCTCAGCTTGCACCACATCGGTCACATCTTCAAACACTAAGACATAACCTTTTTGCTGCATTGAGTCATAAGGCAAACCTGCCCCACGACAAACCAAAACGCGCCGCCCACGCTCAGAAGGCACACTAACTTCCGCCTGCCAATCGGTTTGAGGCTGATCTAGCCAAGGTTTTAAGGCTTGCAAAAAGGGCTTTAAACTTTCTTCTGAAAAAGCATCGGTCAGTGGCTGACCTAAGTAGTTATGTAAAGGCTGCCCTAAAATTAAACTAGCTGCACTATTCACCCGCCGAATCACTTGATCTTCATCTAAGGTCACTACCCCCGAGGACAAATGCTCCAGTACGACGAACAAATAATCATGCTCTTGCTGAAGCTGACGGCGGGCTTGCTCACGCTCTTGCTGAACACTGGATAAGCGCTTGGTCATGGTATTAAATGAGCGTGCTAATAAACTGAAATCATCCCGATCTGAAACGGGTAGTTTCTTCTGTAAATCACCCGAAGCTACCGCCAAAGTACCTTCCACTAAATCACGCACAGGACGTGTTAAACGGCGTGAAAAGGTAAATGCCGCCCACAAAGAAAATAAAATAGTTAGCACGGAAATCACCAACAGTGCTAAGCGAAAGGTATTTTTTAAGCCTTCTTGGTTAAAACTGATCGTGCGATATTCTTCTTGAGCCGAAGATACGCTGGACGCCAAACTGCTTTCGCGCTCAGAAAATGGAAACATGGCAGTCAAAATGCCCTTACTATTATCCGAGCCATAGCGCACATGCATAGCAACGCGAATGAATAAAGTGCCATCCTCACCCGTCGGCTCTAAATGCGAATATTCATTGCGCCGATTCATCGTGCGCATCAAGTCGCCAATCGGAAATAGTGGAATTAACTTCTCAACTTCATCGACACTAGTGACCAAAATCCGCTGATCGCCGCTAATTAAAATCGCCTCTTGAGCACCATGCGCAGCCCGCCAATTATCCATTAAGGCCGCCACTTCCAAACGCCCTTTGCCGCGAATTTGCATGGCTAAGCGCGACAAATCTTGCAAGCGTGCACTGCTACGAATGGATAGCGATAAATGCGATAGCTCCACTGCATCATCTAAAGCGCGTGCTATGCGTACATCTAATTGCTGACCGACATTCTTGCCGATGAAATTCATGGAAAAATAGACGACCACCACCACCGGCAGCATAGACAGAATTAGAAACCCCATCATCAGACGCAGCGTAAAACGCGAACCCGCTTGGCGAGTATGCCATTGATAGATAGCGCGAATGAGATTACCAAGAATCGCAATGCCTAAAACCACGAGAATGAAAGCATTCAGATAAACCAAACCCTTCCCATAAGTACGGAAGAATTCAGCATCACGCGTGGCTAAATGCAGCAGACTTAAAGAAATAATTAACAGCACACCCACTACCGCAGTAGGTAGCCAACGGAATACGGTTGATTTTAGGGTGTTAGAGCCCACAATACGCCTTGACTCACTAATCCATGATCATCAGAAAACAACGCAGATAAACCTAAAGGTAAACTGTCAGGTTCCTTAGGGGCTAAAGTCGCTTCCATATATAAAGAAGTATCATCTTTATAGACCTTAGTAGGTAAAGCTGGCAGCTTATAATTCTCTAAAGTACCTAAATGACTCAAAGCCGAGGCTAAATTAGTAAAGTTCCAATGCTCGCCGGTATCTTTACGCACCACTTGATAATGACGACTGAGCGAATGGTATTTTAATTCAGAGGTAATGCTGGCGAATTTTTCACTTTTGTTAAACCACCAATCACTATGCTTGACTAAACTGAAGCGTACTTCGTGAATTAGTGTACCGCCATTTAATAAACTATCGCGCAAATAATCGGTGAGTTGATAATCTAAATGCAGGGTTGCGGTTAAGGGTTTATTTTGGTCATTATTATAAAGCGTAAAATCCCGTACGGTTATTTTTTCATCCGCTGCGAAGCTTGTTGTTGTCGCTATTAGCCACCCTAAAAAAATGATGCACAAATAGCGCATCCACCATGAGTTTTTCATTATATGCTCTTTACTTACGCTGTTTTTTCTAACAACGCATAATAGAAACCATCCATGCCTTGTTCGCCGGGCAAGAGTTGCCGTCCTACTGACAGCGCTCGTCCCCAATCGGCCTTAATTTCTTTGACCCGAGCATCCGGCTGATTTTGTAAAAACTGCTCAACTTGTAAATTATTTTCTTCAGGTAAAATCGAACAGGTGGCATATAAAAACCAACCACCGGGCTTTAAAGTTTGCCATAAAGCCTTGAGTAACATTGCCTGCTGCTCTTGCAGTGTAGCAATATCCGTTTTTTTCCGCAGCAGCTTAATATCAGGATGCCGCCGAATCACGCCTGTTGCTGAGCACGGCGCATCTAACAGAATTCGGTCAAACGCGCGCCCATCCCACCAAGCTTTTAAATCAGCCGCATCTACCACTTTTACCGCAGCGCTTAATTTTAATCTCGTTAAATTTTCGTAAACTTGCTTAATTCGCTTTGCACTATTATCCAAAGCCAATAAATCAATGCTCGGATAGCGCTCTAATAAGTGGCAAGTCTTACCACCCGGGGCAGCGCAAGCATCCAACACCTGCATTTGCGCTTCACAGCCTAACAGCACAGCAGCTTGCTGAGCGGCTGCATCCTGCACAGAAACAGAACCCTGCGCAAAATCTGGCAATTCACTGATGGCAACCGCTTCCGGCAAATGAATACCCATTTCAGCTTCAGCGATAGGCTCAGCCTGAATATTATGCTGCTGCAAGCTTGCTAAATACTGCTCACGGGTCGCAAATAAAGCATTCACCCGCAAACTTAAAGGTGGATGCTCATTACTCGCATGCATAATCGCCTGCCAATCATCCGGCCAAGCCAGCTTGATTCGATCTGCCAGCCAAGTGGGGAAAGAATATTGTGCGGACTCCACCTGATCGGCTGCCGCTAAAACAGCCTCTTGTTCACGCAAAAAGCGTCGCAATACACCATTCACGAAACTCCCAGCCCACACCTTTTTTAAGGCACGCGTGGCCTGCACGGTTTCACTCACTGCCGCATGATCAGGCGTGCGCTGATAAATGATTTGATACAGACCTAAGCGCAATAAGCACTCTATATCTTTATCAGCAGCCTTAATGGATTTATCCAACAGCTCGCGCAGAATCGCGCCTAGCCGCCCATGCCAACGGATAGCGCCAAAGCAGACATTACGTACCCAAGCTTGATCACGCACCGACAGAGTTTGAATGCTAGAGTGTTGAAAAACATCAGTGAGCGACTCGCCTTGATAAGTCACACGCTGTAAAGCGCGCGCGGCAATAGCACGTGTATTCACGAAGCAACCTTAGTTAATTGCTCGCCTAATAAAGAACGTGCATTCAAGAAATCGGCAGCAGCTAAACGCTTACCACCTGCCATTTGTAGCTGTAAAATCCGTACTAACTGCCCATCACCGGCCACAATATCAATTCCAGCACGACTTTCAGCAACCACCGTACCGGCAGGAGCATCGCTGACTTGAGCAAGCGCTTGTGAAGCAAATAAGCGTAAAGCTTGGCCTTGATAGTTAGTATAAGCGGTTGGCCAAGCATCAAACGCACGAATTTTGCGGTCAATCACTAACGCAGCTTCTGCCCAATCTATTTCCGCTTCAGCCTTAGTCAATTTGTGCGCGTAACAAGCTTGCTGTTCGTCTTGTGGCTCAGGCTTTAAACTGTTGCTACTCAGCTGCTCTAAGACTGCTAATAGAGCGGTTGCACCTTGCTGAGCCAATTTATCGTGAATGCTTTGCCCACTCTCTTCAGCAGTAATGGGACAATGCGTTTTCAGGAGCATATCGCCGGTATCTAAGCCTGCCGCCATTTGCATAATGGTCACGCCGGTTTCTGCATCGCCTGCTTGAATTGCTCGCTGAATCGGTGCAGCACCGCGCCAACGCGGCAATAACGAGCCATGAATATTCAAGCAGCCATAACGCGGCGTATCTAACACCACTTGTGGCAGAATCAAGCCATAGGCAGCCACTACCATCACATCGGCAGCATAAGCAGTTAAACTTGCTCTCGCTTCTTCGCTTTTAAAATTCACAGGCTGCTCAATCGGAATACCCGCTGCTACTGCAAGCTCTTTCACCGGGCTAAATTGCAATTTACGCCCTCGCCCTGCCGGTCGATCCGGCTGGGTATAAACGGCAACCACTTGATGCTTTGAAGCTAATAAAGCTTGCAAAGCAGGCACTGCAAATTCGGGTGTACCTGCATAAACGACGCGCAAACTTGAATTCATCCAGCCGCAGCCTGTGAGGAAGTGGCTTGATTCGAAGCAGGCGGCTGACGGTTTAGTTTTTCCATTTTCTTGCGCACACGCTGTTGCTTGAGCTGCGAGAGATAATCGACGAATAACTTGCCGTCTAAATGATCCAGCTCATGCTGAATGCACACGGCTAATAGGCCATCCGCTTCTAATTCAAAACTTTGACCATCACGCCCTAAAGCCCGAACTTTCACGCGCTCAGCACGAGTGACTTTTTCATAGTACTCAGGCACGGATAAGCAGCCTTCTTCGTGCTCGATTTGGCCTTCTTTATGCAGAATTTCCGCATTGACTAAGAACAGGGGCGCGTTTTTTTCTTCCGATAAATCGATCACGACTACGCGCTGCTGCACATTAACTTGGGTCGCTGCTAAACCAATGCCTTTGGCGGCGTACATGGTCTCCAACATATTATCCATCAGCTCACGGGTACTCGCGTCGACTGCCGCTACAGGTGTCGCTTTTTTGCGTAAACGTGGGTCGGGATGATGTAAAATTTCTAAAATTGCCATATTAATAATTACCGAAAATCAGAAAGTGGTGCGCGTAATTCAATCATCTGGCTATTATAACGCAAAGTCCTCTAAGCCAATAATAACTACAAGCTCGAATTACAAGGATAACAACATGCTTCGCTTTTCCCATCTGCTATGGGCCGCTTGTGTAGGTAGCGCTACTTTAACGTTAGCAGGGTGTATGACTAATTCACCAGCTGATAAGCCAGCGATGTCCTACCATGCCAACTCACCCCATTATGACTCCTATTATGGAATGCCACAAAAGCTAGGGCGTTTGAGCTTTGCTGATCGTCCGACTAGTAGTGGTTTACAAGTCAACCCAACAGCCCCCTCTACTTATGTGGTACAGAAAGGTGATACTTTATGGGGGATTGCCCGCAAATTTTTAAATACGCCGTCTTATTGGCCGGAAATCTGGGATAAGAACCAACAAGTCAGAAATCCACACCAAATTTATCCGGGCGACATTCTGTATTTCAGCTATAGCAAAGAAGTCACCGCAGACGGTACGAATAAGCTAGTACCTAGAATTCGAGTCGAGTCAAAGGGTCTTTTAGGTGAAACCTTAGTGACCCTCGGCCCCTTCTTAGAATGGCCACGGATCATGAGTGATGAGGCGATCAAGAATGCGCCTTATCTATTAGCCTCCAGAGATAGCGAAAGTTTAATTCCTCCGGGTGCAACCGTTTATTTAAAAAACATGAAGCAGCCGCGGGTAGGTTCCCGCTATGCGATTTATCATCCCGATAAACCCATCCATGATCCGCAAACCAATGCTTTATTGGGCCATCAGGTGATTTATAGCGGTTATGCACGGGTAGATCGTGTGGATACTTTGTCGACCGCGACCATCTTAGATATGGATGAGCCAATTAGAGTCGGCGATCGTGTATTGCCAGTAGATAAACGCCATAGCGAACTCCGTGCACCGATTCAATTACCACCGACCAAAATTCGTGGGCAAATTGCAGCGCTCTACGATGCGGATTATCTGGGTGCTAATTGCATGATTATTGTGATTAATCGTGGCAAGAGTCACGGGATTAAACCGGGCTATGCCTTAGGTGTGTATACCGATGGCAATACCGTCGAAGATCATTATGCAAGCTTCCGTGGTAATGCACGCGATACGCCAAAAGTGACTTTGCCTCCCGCTAAAGTGGGTGAAGCGATTGTTTATAGCGTGCATGATAATTTAAGTTACGCGCTAATCACTGAATCTCAGCGCGAAATAAAAAATGGGGATAAAATCGGTAATCCTTAAGCGTTCGCCTCACTGGAATGACTGCATACGTGAATATTACTGAAGATGAATTGCGTGCACGCCTGCAAATCTGGCGTGCCGCAGGAATTGGCCCTGCCTCAATTAATCGCCTGTTAAATCACTTTGGTTCGGCAGTTGCTGCTTTAGACGCTAGCGACTCTGAAATGGCTAAAGCGGGTTTAAAGCCCGAGGTCATTCAAAACCTACGCGCTGTTCCGGCTGAGGCTGCCTTAGCCGATTTAGAATGGTTACATCGCGCCCAACATCGGCATATCTTAGTTCCCGAAGATACACTTTATCCCAAACAACTGCGCGATGTTAAAGCTGCGCCACCTGTTCTCTTCGTGGCAGGCAACCCCGAATTATTGAATGAGCCACAGCTGGCGATGGTCGGTAGCCGTACGCCCACTCATTACGGCAAGGATAATGCTCAAGCCTTTGCCCAATACCTCGCCAAGCATGGAATCACAGTCACTAGCGGCCTCGCCTTAGGTATCGACGCGGTCAGCCATCAAGGCGCTTTAGATGCTGGCGGGCATACGATTGCAGTGATTGCGACTGGCTTAGACATTATGTATCCGGCAAAAAATCGCAGCTTAGCGGAGCACATTGTTGAGCAGGGTGTGATTGTTAGCGAGTTTCCAATTGGAGTTAAACCACAAGCGCAGAACTTTCCAAGACGGAATCGAATTATTAGTGGCTTGTCACTAGGTACTTTAGTCGTTGAAGCTGCCTTACAAAGTGGTTCTTTAGTGACCGCTCAACATGCACTGGAACAAGGGCGTGAAGTTTTTGCTATTCCAGGCTCGATTCATAGCCCACTCGCGCATGGCTGCCATCGTCTGATTCGTCAAGGCGCCAAATTGGTGGAAACAGCAGCCGACATATTGGAAGAACTAGCTCCCCAATTACAGTCTTATCTAGGCATGAATTTTGATCAAACTGAAACTCAGGCTGCCAAACCCGTCAAGCCATTGTCTTTCTTAAAAAGCATTGAGGCTCAAGAAAATACGGAAGAGCAGCAACCGCCAACACTCGATCCTGAAGAGCAACAAATTCTCGCTACCATAAGTCCAGAGCCAGTACCGATTGACCAGATAGTCATCCAGACAGGGTTGACCACTGACGTTGTTTCATCCATGCTTCTAATGCTAGAGCTACAAGGCTACATCGCTGCATGTGGCGGCGGTCGCTACAAGCGGTTGTAACCAAGAGACTGAACTTGATGAAAGAAAGCACACTGGAAGTACTGTTCTATTTATTCGACAATTATCCAGAAGTGGATGATGAAGTCACCCCAAGTGATGACCGCGAATCAATGAATGCTTATTTGCAGGGCGCGGGTTTCATGCCCGGTGAGATTAATCGGGCTTTTAATTGGCTCGAAAGTCTCGGCGACGAACATCAAGGTGTGTTAGAACCTTATTCATCACATTCTTTGCGCATCTTCGCACAGCAAGAACAACGCTGGCTGAATACCGACTGCCAAAATTATCTTTTATTTTTAGACAAGGCTGGCGTCCTTAATCATGAGTCTCGTGAGCAAGTCATTGATCGTGTCTTAGCCCTAGAAGACCCTGATTTCACCCTAGATCGCTTGAAATGGGTGATTTTGATGGTACTCGTCAATCGTCCTGATGAAGACAATAGTTTCTTATGGACTGAGGGTTTGACCCTCGATGGAACCACTCCAGTCTATCACTAATCACACAAGGTATCTTTACTTTTGCTAGCTTTTCAGGTTTAAAATGCAGGCCATTGGCTTTCGAATGAAGGCTAATCTTTAAAATTTAACTTGAAAAGCAGCTAAATGAGCGAAAATCTGGTCATCGTCGAATCACCGGCGAAGGGCAAAACCATTCAGAAATACTTGGGCAAGGGCTTTGAAGTACTTGCATCCTATGGTCATGTGCGTGATTTGATTCCAAAGGAAGGCGCTGTTGACACTGAACATGGTTATGCCATGAAGTACGAGATCATTGACCGCAATCAGCGTCATGTCGATGCCATCGCCCGTGCTGTTAAAAAAGCTAACACCCTCTATTTAGCGACTGACCCTGATCGCGAAGGGGAAGCTATTTCTTGGCATTTATATGAAGTACTGAAAGAGCGTGGCTTACTGGAAGGCAAACAAGTCCATCGGGTTGTCTTCCACGAAATCACCCAGAAAGCGGTGCAAGAGGCGATTGCGCATCCGCGTGATCTGGCCTACGAGTTGATTGATGCTCAACAAGCCCGCCGCGCCCTCGACTATTTAGTCGGTTTTAACTTATCACCGCTGCTATGGCGCAAAATAAAACGTGGCCTCTCGGCTGGGCGCGTACAAAGCCCTGCGCTGCGGATGATTGTGGAACGTGAAGAAGAAATCGAACGTTTTGTTCCTCAAGAATACTGGAATATTACTGCCCTAGTCGCTAAACAAAATTTTGAATTTACAGCACGCTTACATACTTTAGACGGTAAGCGTTTAGAGCAATTTGATATCAATAATAGCGAATCAGCCCATGGCGTGCGTGAGCGCTTATTAAAAGTAGCACAAGGCAAATTAACCGTTGCTAAAATCGAACGCAAAGAGCGGAAGCGTCATCCTTCAGCACCGTTTACCACTTCAACTTTGCAGCAAGAAGCCGTGCGTAAATTACGCTTTTCTTCCCAAAAAACCATGCGCACTGCCCAACAATTGTATGAAGGCATTGATCTCGGTGGTGGGCCAGTTGGCTTAATTACTTATATGCGTACTGACTCAGTCGCTTTGGCGGGCGAAGCTATTGCTGAGCTGCGCGCTTTTATTGGCCAGCGTTATGGTAAAACCAAAGTCCCTGAAGCACCGCGCCAGTACAAAACTAAATCAAAAAATGCTCAAGAAGCACATGAAGCTATTCGTCCTACTTCGTGCCTGCGCGTGCCCGAAGAAGTGCGAGGCTACTTAAGCGAAGAGCAATTCCGCCTGTATCAACTCATTTGGCAACGCACGGTTGCCTGCCAAATGATTCATGCACTGATTGATACTATTTCGGTTGATTTAGCTGCTGAGCCGATTAGTTTCTTCCGTGCGACTGGCTCGACAGTGCGCGATCCGGGCTTCTTAGCCGTCTATGAAGAAGGCTTGGATGATCAAAAAGTTGAGAAAGAAAACCCGCTACCGCCTTTAAGCGAAGGCGAAGCCGTTAAACTGAATGATATTGAAGCCACTCAACACTTCACTGAGCCACAGCCGCGCTATTCGGAAGCAACCTTAGTAAAAATGCTGGAAGAATACGGCATTGGCCGCCCTTCCACCTACGCCAGTATTATTTCTACCCTACAAGCCCGCGAGTATGTCGAATTAGAGCGGATGCGCTTCACACCGACTGATATTGGACGGATTGTAAATAAGTTTTTGACTGAGCACTTCACCCGCTATGTGGATTACGATTTCACCGCCAATTTAGAAGATCAGCTGGATGAAATCTCGCGTGGTGAGAAAAGTTGGGCGCCAGTACTGGATGAGTTTTGGCAGCCATTTAGTAAGCTTGTCGATGAGAAAATGGACAATGTGCAGCGCAGTGATGTGTTGCAAGCCCGTGAATTAGGCGTTGATCCGAAAACCGGCAAACCTGTTTCTGTGCGCATGGGCAAATTTGGCCCCTTTGTGCAAATTGGCTCACGTGATGATGAAGATAAACCTATTTTCGCCAGCCTACGCGCTGGCATGAAAATGGATGGTGTAACGCTCGAAGAGGCTTTAGAACTATTTAAGTTGCCACGTGCTTTAGGTGAAACCACCGAAGGTCAAGCTATTAGCGCGAGCATTGGGCGCTTTGGGCCGTATTTGCGTTATGGTACTAATTTCGTTTCGCTGAAAAAGGATGATGATCCTTACACAGTGACTTTAGAGCGCGCTTTAGTGCTGATTGAGGAAAAGAAAGTCAGCGATCTTGCTAAAATCATTCGCGACTTTGGGGATGGTATTCAAGTACTTAAAGGTCGTTGGGGACCATTCTTAGCGAGTGGCAAAATCAAGGCGAAAATCCCCAAGGATAAAACGCCTGAAACTTTAACCCTAGAAGAAGCCCAAGCTTTGATTGCCGAAGCGACACCTGCGAAAAAAGAAACCAAGAAAACCAGCAAAAAGGCGGCTGCGACAGAGGCTACCGCTAAGGCGGCAGACGCTGAAGCTAAGCCAGCCAAAGAGGCAGCGCCGAAAAAAGCGGCTGCGACGGCTGAAAAAGCAGCTAAAGCGCCTGCACGCAAAACTGCGAGTAAAACAGCCAGCGATACGACTAAAAAAGCTACACGGAAAAAAACAGGTACTTGATGCCATGCGCATCAGCTCGCAGATTGAAGATGCCGTCACTGCTTTAGAAGCTGGCGGCATTATTGCTTATCCTACTGAAGCAGTGTTTGGATTAGGCTGTGATCCTCTTAATGCAGCTGCTTTAGAGCGGCTTTTGCAGATTAAACAGCGTCCTGCACATAAAGGTTTTATTCTTATCGCTGCTCATTTCGAGCAATTAGCTGGCTATATTTCACCATTAAATGCTGAAATTTTAGCGCGCATTCTGCCGACTTGGCCGGGGCCTTATACTTGGATTTTACCGGCTTTACCTGAGGTTTCTGTTCTGCTGCGTGGAGAGCATGCTAGCCTAGCGGTGCGAATTAGTGCTCACCCGGTTTGCCAAGCGCTCTGCCAGCAATTTGGACAGCCGATTGTGTCTACGAGCGCTAATCCCGCTACACAAGCGCCTGCACGTGATCTTGCCACCTTACAACATTACTTTGCAAATCAAGTTGATTTGGCGCTTGATTTACCCTTAGGCCAACAAACCAACCCTAGCGAAATTCGTGATGCCTTAAGCGGCCAATTAATTCGCCCCAGTTAATTTATTTAATTCACACAAAGACTGCAATTGAATGCATCTAAATCTAGTTACTCTGCGTATTAAGCTTAAGGAATGAATGCATGGATTCTTTAAATGACCTGCTACTACGTTGTGGACGCCAAGATGGAGCAGCTTTTAAGCAGCTCTATCAGCAAAGCTCGCCTCGACTTTATGCTTTATGTTGCCGTTTGGTGCGCGATGAAGCTTTAGCTGAGGATGTTTTGCAAGAAGGATTTATTAAGATTTGGCACAGCGCAGCGAGCTATAGCATTGATAAAGGCCATGCACTGACTTGGATGGCAACGGTGGTACGTAATCAAGCCTTAGATCGTTTAAGGATGGCAAAAAGCCGCCCAGAGATTCATGCTGATGTGGACTATGAATCTTTGGAATTTGCCTCGCAAGCGATTACCCCCGATTTATTAACGCAACTCAGTAGTGACACTCAACAATTACTTGAATGTATGGAACATCTAAAGCCTGAACAACGTGAATGTATCCTGCAAGCTTTTTATTATGGCTGTACTCATGAAGAGTTAGCAGAGAGTATGGAGCGCCCACTCGGCACGGTAAAAGCCTGGATTCGACGCGGCTTAGAACAGCTGAGGAATTGCCTAGCATGAAGCGTTATAAAAACCCGGATATCTTTGAGCCACTCGCGATGGCCTATGCTTTAGGCACACTCCATGGTAAAGCACGCTTACGCTTTGAGCAGCTAATGGCACGGCATTTGTATATACGCGCTACCGTGCAGGCTTATCAGCAGAAACTCAATGGCTTAGCTGAACTAGTGCCTCCGCAAGTCGTCCATGCACGAGTCTGGCAAGGCATTGAGCAACAATTGAAGCTAAAAGCAGCACAACCTAGTTTTTGGAGCCGTTTCCAAAACCAGCTTACTTGGGCTATACCCAGTTTAGTAGCGATTGTTGCGGCAGTGCTAACCTCATTCTTTTTAAATCAGCCCAGCAAGCCACAGGCTTATGTAGCCGCCCTGAAATCGACTCAGCAACAAAACCAGCTAGTGCTAGCGATGGCTAAACATGATGAGATGACTATTTCATTTGATATGATGGATCAGAACTTAGCCAAACAACACGAAGGTATGGTTCCTACTCTTTGGTGTATTTCTAAAAAGAAAAATGAGCCGCCGATGCGCATGGGCACTTTAGAGCAAACCAAGCAAGAAATCGCCCTGAATGCCAAGATGTGGAAGGGCTTAGAAGGTGCGAGTGAGTTTGCCATTAGCCTAGAGCCAAGCTCGGCAGGTTCACAAGCCCAGCCCCAAGGCGAAATTATTTTAAGCGGCTCTTTGCATCCACTTGCTCAGTAATTAAATTACCAAGACTGCTTAAATTCTTCGATCTTGCGGCGCTCTTGCTTATTCGGCTTACGCACTGGCACATTCACCCCGTGTAAGCGGCGCATTTCAATCTGCTGCTCACGCTCTTCACGCTGATGCTCATCTTCTTGATAAAGCAGTGCTGCTTCTTTAGCAGGGCGACGCTGTTCATTCAGGCCGAGCACAGTGATTTTCCAAGTATTTTGGTCTTTGCGAATGCGTAGCACATCACCCACATGCACTGCCCTTGAAGGTTTAGCGCGCTCTTCATTGACATGCACATGCCCGCCATTGATGGCTTCCACCGCTAAGGTTCGGGTCTTAAAAAAGCGTGCCGCCCACAGCCACTTATCTAAACGTAGCGCCGTTAAGGTTTCCACTCCAGTGGCCAATCCACGATCCGATCTTCCCATTCGTCCTCGTCAATATCTTTACTAAATACGAATTTACCTATTATAGACTCGCCTTCAGCATGAATAGTTTCTTTACTACCCGAAACTAAATGATGCCAAGACGGTAGGTCTTTGCCTTCGTAGACCAAACGATAAGCACAGCTAGGCGGCATCCAATACAAGCCTTCCAGATTTTGCGGAGTTAAGCGCACACAATCGGGCATCAAAATTTGCCGCTCTTGATAATTGCTACAGCGGCAGGTTTTACCATCTAGCAGATTGCAGGCGATGTCGGTGTAATACACCGTGCCATCATCTTCATCTTCCATCTTATTTAGGCAGCATTTAGCGCAATGATCGCAGAGGCTTTCCCATTCATCATTGCTGAATTCGGTGAGCTCTTTTTGCTTCCACCAAGGCTGATTGTTAATAGCAGCGTTATTTTCTGGCTTACTCATGAACTTGCTCAGCGGGTAATTTAAGAATTTTTGCTTTCAATTGGGCGAAGTCTTGGGGTGAACTGTAATAAAACATATCTCCACCTTTGGCATCAATCAGCATCGCTAAGGACTTTTCAGGATAAAACCAAGCATCGACTGTTTCTGTTAGCTTCACGACTTCAGCACTGTCCCCAAAACGGGTGCGCACCATCTCCGGCTCGTAATTAACGACTGGAATATAAATTAAATACTTGATGATAAAATTATTAGCCAGCTTTACATTCGATTCCGAAACGGTCAAACGCCAAGCACCACTAGCCTGTGGTTCACGCTTAATCTGTTCCTGACTGAATTTATCCAGAGTCGCTGGATCAGCTGCTAACTCAGTCACTAATTTCGCTTCAAAGACACCCAAGCGCTGCTTACCAAAATAAGCTTCAAGGCTGTATTCGTTCGTGCGCGATTGCATCACCGCCAACTCAGGGAAACTATGCCAAAGCTCAATGGCTTGACGCAAGGTCGTTTTGCCTAACTCAATATGAAAGACTTGAGTCGTGCCCTGCTCGGTTTTAGTGACTTGCCAAGGTAAATTATCGACGACTTGTGGATCTGACTTGCCACAAGCGCTCAATAGCAGCAGAGCACAACACCCTGCTAGAAAACGCTTCATTGCCTAAACCTATTACTTGCAAAGATGCGCATCATACCTTAGCGCAAGCCTTCAAGCATACCAGTCTTCACTCTCGCCATGTTCAAGCAACAACTGCACCAAATCAGATACATATTGCTTGAGATATTTGTTTTTCGCCCATGCAACTCGTGTGGTAGAAGGAGGCAGCAAATGCGATAAATCCCGCAAAACTAAATCATCATCATGGATATACGAATAGGCCATTTTTGCAATGATTCCAGCCCCAAAACCTAAGCGCACATAACTCAAAATCACATCAGTATCGGTCGCTGCAAAGGAAACATCTAAATGCAAGCCAGCCTGTTCAAACGTCGACTGCACTTTGGAGCGCCCTGCAAAGCCAAACACATAAGTCAGAATCGGATACTTAGCGATACGCTCTAAAGTTAAATCGCCTTCACATAAGGGATGGCCTGTTGGCAGGATCAAGCCGTGACTCCAGTCATAGCAACGCTCACTCGTTAAACCGGGTGCTTTACCGATTTCCTCCGTGCAAATCGCAATATCTGCTTTGCCTTCATGCAACATAGCCACTAACTGCGAGGGTGCACCTTGCAGCAAATGAATCGAAACGGCTGGATAACGCTGGCGAAACTCCATCAAGACTTCAGGCAAGAAATACTTCGCTTGCGTATGCGTAGTCGCAATGCGCACCTCACCACTGGTTTCCATGCGAAACTCATCCGCCACCGCACGAATATTTTCGAGTGCTTGCTCAATCGTATCAATTTGTTTGACGAGTGCGCGACAAACTGGTGTAGGTTCGACTAAGCGCTTACCTTTGCGTTCAAACAAAGGCATACCAAGCTCTTCTTCTAATAAGCCTAATTGTCGACTGACTGCAGATTGCACCACATAATGTTGCCCTGCTGCACGCGACACATTCATCCCATTGCTTAGTAAGGTTTTGAGCAGCCGGAGTTGAATTAGCTTCATGACTATCCCCTCTATTAATCTAAAAGATAGATATTCTTATCTTAATATATCACTTTTAAAGATTAAATCACTTAAGTACCCTTAAAATCACTAAGTAAAAAGCAATTACCACCCAAAGGAATTTGACATGAGCGCCGCAGCACCCAGTTTAGATACTCAAGTTGAAGCTAGCCCAGCCGTGGAAATCGTTTCGCAAGCTGAAAACGATGCCACCTATGCTGAGCCAGAAGTCAACGATGCCACCTATGCTGAGCCAGAAGTCACTGTTTGGATTTTTGACCCCAGTATTTGCGGTTAAAACAAACAACATAGCTTTGCAACTTGCCTAAATTATTCTCCTTGCCCTCACAAGCTTTGCCCAATGAATGGCATGTAAGCTGGTGACCTGCTAGTGACCCGAACTCTGCTACACCCTTTAGCTTTTGTAGCCTCGTCCGCATTTCCTCTCAGCGATGTGGCGGAACTTTAGTGTCCGCCCAATTTTAAAAAACAATAAAGTAGTTTTTTCGTCAAAATTTTTTAACTACGCCCTGCTATTTTATTGTCTTGAGCTTTAAGTAAATTTAACGCATAAATAGCTCAATTCTTACCCAAATTCATCTACACTTAATGATTAACCTTGTCTTTCTTAGGATTTAGAATGAAGCCGTTGTTTTTCTTGAGTATTTTTGCAGTCACGACTCTTGCATTTGCACTAGAAGACAACGTTGAGAATCGTCAATACCACGCTAATCGCTATTTAGATGCCAATCCCCCCAAGACGATGGCACAAGCCTTGGCTGATCAAACCGTTAGCTTGCTGCCAGAAGCAGAGCGTAAACCTTACCTCGATATGCTCACTAAGCATTTAGATGTGGGGGTGATTACTCAGTCAATGAATACGGCTTTAGTGAAGTATTTCAGCGCGAATGAATTGGAGGTTTTAGCTAATTTTTACAGTAATCCTGATGCAAAAACTGCAATGGCAAAAATGAATCTATATACGACCGAAATTTTGCCCGTGCTACAAGCCGAAATGTTAAAAGCGCAGCAAAAAGCGTTTAACACACAAAACAACCCATCAAAAACCGAAGATCGCTCTCCTGGAAATCTCAACCAACTTCCATAGTGTTTGCACATTTCAAACGGGTTTGATGCACAATCCCGTCCTAAACTTTAGCTTAACAACAGCTTTCAAGAAGCCCTTCTTGCCCAGATAAGATTGTTGTCACCCTAGAGTAGGAGATACTGCAATGAAAAAAATAAGCTTAGGCGCTATCGTAGGCGCCACCTTACTAGCAGCAAGTTCAGCTGCCTCTGCTGGAGGTTATGATGGAAATAGGCATCATGGTGGCCATCAACGCCATCATGGTAACAATGCTTCTTTCTATATTGGCTTTGGCTCACATGGAAACGTGAGTTACGGCATTCGTTATAATTCGCCACGGGTATATGCAAGACCTCATCGCGCTTGGCGTCCAGTAACTTACCAACACTACAACTACACCAGTCGCCCGCACCGTTCGCATCAACGGATTGTGCACCGGAGCCGCGGTTATTGCCCACAACACAATGGCTGGCATCGTTAGTAATGTGAACTGAAGCAGCAGCACTGTAATATTCACTGGTTGAGTATTAACGGTGTTGCTGCTTTGAATTTTAAACCAACTCTGGCCCGAACCACTCTACCGCCTTCGCTTTAGCCTGCTGCACATGACTATCTTTTATATGCGTCACCACTGCAGCGAGTGCACCCGCTAAGGCTCCCCAATCATCCACATAGCCGCCTGGAATAAAATCCATGACTGCATCAAAGGGTAGGATGAAATAAACCAAAGCCCCGACAATAATGGTTTTTGCCCACTTAGGTGTGTCAGCATCTTGTAAGCAATAATAAAGCTTTAAAGCCAGCTCAACCACTTCACGCCCAGCTGCTTTCGCATAACGCTTCAACTTCAGCCAAAAAGACTGATTATTATAAGCCGGAGTATTTGACATAGTAGCTCCTATGGTAACTTGCCTCGAGTTGTGGTTCATTTATACTGCCAACTCCCTTTAGACTGCCACTACCTTTTAAATAGTAATTATTTTTTAAATATCAAGGAGTAAACACGATGAAACTAGGGAAAACAGCATTAATCACTGGCACTCTGTTATCGGCTGCTATCGTTATGAGTAGCGCTTGGGCTGCAAAACAATCCCCACAAGAAGCAGCGATTGAATATCGCCAATCAGCGTTCACCATGATTAAGAATCACTTTGGCCCTATGGCGGGCATGATCAAAGGTGAAGTTGAATTCAACGCAGAAACCTTTGCAAAGAATGCTCAAGCAGTGGCTACTTTAAGCCAATTTCCATTGAATGGCTTCATTGAGGGCAGCTATGAAGGTGAGACAGGCGCAAAACCTGAGATTGCAGCCAAGATGGAAGATTTCAGAGCCAAAATGGAAACCTTCAAAGTAGAAGCTGCCAACTTAGCGAAAGCCGCTGAAGGTGCAAAAGATGCAGATGCTTTAAAACCTCAATTTGGTAAAGTGGCAGAGTCTTGCAAAGCTTGCCATGACACTTATCGCAAAGAAGACTAATCTCACGTCGACTAAACCTGCTTGGTTATTTTAAACTAAGCAGGTTGTTTCTTTTAAAGATTGCCATGAAAAAAATTATCATTTGTGCTACCGCCCGTTGTGGCTCGACTTTATTATGTAAAGAGCTTGAGGCCAGTGGTGTATTAGGAAAACCCAAAGAATATTATATTCAGGCTAAAAACACTGATGCGGAAAAAGCGCCTGAATTTTGGAAAGGTGTAATGCAAAGAGGTAGTTCTGATAATGGTGTGTTCGCGATTAAAGTGATGCAACAACAATGGCCGGTTGCTGAGAAATTACATAGTTACCTAAAAGCGCCAGATTTCTTCTTAGAAACTAATTTAAAGAAACTCAAAGCTATAGTCTCTCTTAAAAAAAATACGATTCAGATGGATAGTTTTTATTCTTTTTATAAAGAGGCGACTTGGGTTTTTTTGCGTCGCGAAGATAAGCTTTACCAAGCAATCTCGCGCGAAATGGCGCGCCAAACTAAGGTTTGCCATATCATAAAGCCTGGTGCATCCAGCGCAGCAATAGGAAAAGCTTTAGAGTGGGAGCAAGCTATCAATTATAATGAAAATGCTATTTATAAACCTCAAACTTTACTAACACATATCCAAGAAATCTGCCAAGAAGAGGCTAATTGGCTAGCTTTTTTTAAACAATATAAGCTCAAACCATTAACTGTAAGTTATGAAGCAGTTGTCTCATCTAAGCAATACTTAAACGATTTAGCCAGAAAAGTAGGTGTTGAGATTAACCAGATTGCCGAAGTACCGGTAATGCAAGTTCGAAATGAACTCAATGACGAGTGGGCTGAACGCTTTAAACAGGAGTTTCCTGATTATCAATACCGCTAGCCCACTTAAATGAAGAACTACAAACCAGCTAAGAATTGCAAGCCAAAATACACAAAGCCATAGCACACAATAAAAATACTCAATGCCAACCAAGGGCTTTTAAAACTTAAATGGCTGGGAATAGGTTGTTGATTAACCGGCCAATCTGCACTACCGGCAACCATTGCCTTGATTAAATTAGTACGCTTGCGGATTTTATAAAAGCCCACGGTCAAAATATGTATCACAGCAGCTAACAACAAAATATTAAACAATAAATGGTGTAAACCGGTCATTATTTTTGCGGTGGATTCAGCGACTAAGCCATACAAAGGGCCTTCTACTAAAATATCATCATTTGCAAATAAACCTGTGATTGCTTGTAGCAATAAACCACCTAGCAAAAACACTACCATCCAAGCACCTAAAGGATTATGGCCAGCGTAGTAGGCGGTTCCCTCTTGTTTAAGCTCTTTAGCATGATGCATAGCTGTGACTGGAGATTTGATAAACGAGGTAAAACGAGCTGTGTCGCTACCTACCAAGCCCCAGATAATGCGGAAGATAATCAACGCCAGCATGAAAACGCCCGCTTTCAAATGCCAATCCATCCACAAACCGCCGAGTTCAGCAGAAGCCCACATAAAGGCAATGCCTAGTACTAGCGTCCAATGGAAGATACGCGCGGGTAAATCCCAGATTTTGATGGGAGTCGTTGCTGTATTGTTACTCACTTTAACCCCAGCACATCCTGCATATCGTATAAGCCAACAGGTTGGGTTTGCAGCCACTGCGCTGCACGCACTGCACCTTTTGCAAAGGTCATACGACTAGAGGCTTTATGCGTGATTTCAATGCGCTCACCCACATCGGCAAACATCACGGTGTGCTCGCCGACAATATCACCCGCACGAATGGTTTCAAACCCAATGGTTTTGCGATCACGCTCGCCGGTTACACCTTGGCGGCCATAGACTGCACACTCTTTTAAGTCACGACCTAAAGCAGCAGCAACCACTTCACCCATTTTAAGCGCTGTACCGGAAGGTGCATCCACTTTATGGCGATGATGTGCTTCAATGATTTCAATATCGACTGCATCGCCAAGCACACGTGCCGCCATGTCGAGGAGCTTTAAGCACAAATTGACACCGATACTCATATTCGGGGCAAACATGATACCGATCTTTTCAGAAGCCGCTTGAATAGCCGCTTTGCCTGCCTCATCGAAGCCGGTCGTACCAATGACCATTTTCTTATTGTGTGCCACACACCAAGCTAAATGCTCGAGGCTCGGCTCGGGGCGGGTGAAGTCGATTAATACATCGAAATCATTCGCTGCAGCATCTAAAGAAGCGGCAATCAATACGCCATTCGCGCCAATACCCACCACCGCGCCAATATCCGTATCAATCAGTGGACTATGCTTATGTTCAGTCGCCACGGTCACCACCATGCCTTCGGCTGCATTGCAAGCTTCCAGCAAAGTTTTACCCATTCGCCCTGCAGCACCTACAATCGCTACCCGTGTCACTTCGGTCATTTCAGCATCCTTCAGTTCATCGTTTTGCTTAGGCTTTAATCGTTTTTGTCACCAAAAAGATCGTGCTTCACATCATCAATGAAACCTTTTGCCTTGTCTAGCCAGCTATGTTCCTTTGGGCTATGGCGCTTGCCACCTTCGCTCATGGTTGTATCTAGCTCTTCTAAAAGTTCACGCTGACGTTTGGTGAGATTGACCGGCGTTTCCACAATCACCGTACAAACCAAATCGCCAATCGACGAACTACGGACTGATTTAACACCCTTATTACGTAGGCGAAATTTCTTGCCGGTTTGCGTTTCCGCGGGAATTTTTAAATTCACATTACCATTGAGGGTCGGTACATCCATTTCCCCACCGAGCGCTGCTGTCGTGAACCGAATCGGCACATTACAGAATAAATTATCACCTTCACGGGTGAATAACTCATGCTCTTTAACGAAAATTTGCACGTACAAATCGCCCGACGGACCACCATTTAAGCCCGCCTCACCCTCGCCGGATAAACGAATCCGGTCGCCAGTATCAACGCCAGCCGGAATTTTTACCGATAAGGTTTTATGTTCTTCAATGCGGCCTTGGCCATGACATTCTGGGCAAGGATCAGTGATCACTTTGCCATTGCCATGACATTGCGGGCAGGTTTGTTGAATCGAAAAGAAACCCTGTTGAATACGTACTTGGCCTTGACCATGACAAGTCGAACAAGTTTGCGGATGCGTGCCTTTTTTCGCGCCCGTACCAGAGCAGGTTTCGCAAGTTTTCATCGCTGGAATGCGAATATCAACTTCTTTACCAGCCACCGCTTCTTCGAGGCTTAGCTCCAAATTGTATTGGAGATCGCTACCACGATAAGCGCGTGTACCGCCACCACCACGGCGACCACCACCACCGAAAATATCACCGAAGATATCTTCAAAAATATCGCCAAAACCCGCACCACCACGTGCTCCACCCATGCCTGCTTGATCAACACCGGCATGACCGAATTGATCATAGGCAGCGCGTTTATTCTGATCACAGAGCACTTCGTAGGCTTCTTTGGCTTCTTTGAATTTAGCTTCAGCCTCAGCATCATCTGGATTGCGATCTGGATGATATTTCATGGCTAACCGGCGAAACGCCTTTTTTAAATCATCCTCGCTCGAATTTTTTTGTACACCGAGGACTTCGTAATAATCCCGCTTCGACATGCGCATCCCCTGCTACAAATTAGGGCTCTACAAAAGAAAAAACAGGCGTGATAGCTTTCTACCACGCCTGCACAAGCTTATTTAAACAGCTTACTTCTTGTCCACTTCTTCAAACTCAGCATCGACGATATCGTCATCGGCTGGCTTAGAACCACCTGCTTGACCCGCAGAACCTGCTGCACCGGCTTCAGGGCCAGCGCCCATGCCTGCCATCTTCTGCATCAGCTTGCCCGAAGCTTCGCCTAAAGCTTCACTCTTACGGTCGATAACCTCTTTATTATCGCCTTTCAGAGCATCACGCACTTCACGGATTAAGCTTTCCATATTGGCACGATCCGCACCATCCACTTTATCGCCATAATCACGTAAGGATTTCTCAGTGGCATGCACTAAGCCATCCGCTTGGTTACGTGTTTCAACCAATTCACGTTGCTTACGATCTTCTTCCGCATGTGCTTCAGCGTCCTTCACCATGCGATCAACTTCAGAATCCGATAAACCAGAAGACGCTTTAATCACGATGGATTGCTGCTTGCCAGTCGCCTTATCTTTCGCCGATACATTCAGGATACCGTTCGCATCGATGTCGAAAGTGACTTCGATCTGTGGCATGCCACGCGGTGCAGGTGGAATATCTTGTAAGTCAAAACGACCTAGTGACTTATTGTCACGTGCCATTTGCCGCTCACCTTGCACAACATGCACGGTCACTGCGGTTTGATTGTCATCGGCGGTCGAGAACACTTGATTCGCTTTAGTAGGAATCGTGGTGTTTTTCTCAATCAGCTTAGTCATAACGCCGCCTAGAGTCTCAATACCCAAGGACAATGGAGTCACGTCTAATAACAGAATGTCTTTCACGCCACCGCTTAACACGCCACCTTGAATCGCAGCACCGACCGCTACGGCTTCGTCTGGATTCACGTCACGACGTGGCTCTTTACCGAAGAAGTTTTTCACCGCGTCTTGCACTTTCGGCATCCGCGTTTGACCGCCGACCAAAATCACATCATTGATCTGAGAAGCACTCAAGCCCGCATCTTTCAGCGCGATTTTGCAGGGTTCAATGGTGCGGCTGATTAAGTCGTCAACTAACGATTCCAACTTAGCGCGCGTCACTTTAATGTTCATATGCTTGGGGCCAGACGCATCAGCAGTGATATACGGCAAATTCACATCCGTTTGTTGGCTAGACGACAATTCAATCTTGGCTTTTTCTGCCGACTCTTTCAGACGCTGCATCGCTAATGGGTCGCCTTTCAGATCGACGCCAGACGACTTGCGGAACTCATCCACTAAGTAATCAATCAAGCGCATATCGAAGTCTTCACCACCTAGGAAAGTGTCACCATTGGTAGACAATACTTCGAACTGCATTTCGCCATCAACGTCAGCAATTTCAATGATGGAGACGTCAAACGTACCGCCACCTAAGTCGTAGACAGCGATTTTGCTATCACCTTTAGACTTATCCATCCCGTAGGCTAAAGCCGCAGCGGTTGGCTCGTTGATAATCCGCTTAACTTCTAAGCCCGCAATTCGACCCGCATCTTTAGTCGCTTGGCGTTGTGAGTCATTGAAGTAAGCAGGAACGGTAATAACCGCTTCAGTGACTGGCTCGCCTAAATAATCTTCAGCGGTTTTCTTCATTTTCATCAGCACGCGCGCAGAGATTTCTGGCGGAGCCATTTTTTTACCGCGCACATCGACCCAAGCATCGCCATTGTCAGCCGCGACAATTTTGTAGGGGACTAATTTAATATCTTTTTGTACCGCATCTTCTTGGAAGCGACGGCCAATCAAGCGCTTAACGGCATATAAAGTATTTTCAGGATTAGTCACTGCTTGACGCTTGGCAGTCTGGCCGACTAATACCTCCTCATCCATGAAAGCAACCACGGATGGGGTGGTGCGATCACCCTCTGAGTTTTCAATAACGCGTGGCTTATCACCTTCCATGACCGCTACACACGAGTTGGTAGTACCCAAGTCAATACCAATAATTCTTCCCATAACTTTACTTCTCCAGAAATCTTTTTAACTACTGCAATCTGAGATTGCTAACTGCATCCTTAGATAGGGGCTATTAATTACTTTTCAAGCCTAAAAACCCCAGAAAAAATGTTTTTTTGCTATTTTTTACTGACCATCACCATGGCAGGGCGAATCGTGCGGCCATTCAGGGTATAACCCTTCTGCATCACTAAGGAGACCGTGTTGTTGTCATAGTCAGGATGCGGCTGCATACCCACAGCCTGATGTTGCTCAGGATTAAACGGCTGGCCGAGTGGATTGATTGCTTCCATTTTGAATTTTTCCATCACCGATTCGAACTGCTTTAAGGTCAAATCCATGCCTTGGCGCAAGCTATCCGCATCACCTTGGGCTTGCATGCCCATTTCTAAACTATCGGCTACAGGCAAGATCGCCTCTGCAAAGCGTTGTACTGAAAACTTATGCGCATCTTCCACTTGCTTTTCATAGCGGCGACGCTGATTGTCAGCCTCCGCTTGTCCACGCAAATACAGCTCCCAATTTTCATTGGCCTTGGCTTGGGCTACTTCTAGTTCTTGTTGCAGCTGGGCAATTTCTGCTTGGGCATTGACTAAATCATCGCTCTCTGCGTAGATCGTTGCTGTGACCGACTCGGCATTCGCTTGCGCCACCGGGTCGAGGGTTTGATCTTGCTTATCTTGTTCTGCTGGGTTCATCTTCCATCTCCAAAATCTTTTCACGTTGCTAAAGGCTCCGTGCACTGAATCGCCTGAGAGAAATAAGGGTTAATTTTCGGAATTCAAGTCTAAACCGTTAAAGCTAGTGCAAAAAATCCTAGAGTTTGAGAGTATTTTTCACAGAGGAGAGAAATCATGAGCCAAACATTTAAAGCTAATAGACATAATTATTATTCATGCTTGAAGTTCTGACACTCAGTATAACAAACCTTAAATTGGTTGCTTGGTTTAGCGGCTTACCGGCAAAACCCTATATCTCTCTTAGCTTCTCGCCTCTCCCTGATAGTCAAAGTATGCTTAAACGGTGGATGAGGAAGGAGATTAATTCATGCAAACTTTAACCAAGCCGTGGCTTTGGGTCGCTACACTATTTATTTCTCTGGCTTTTACGACGCAGAGCTATGCTGAAACTCCAACAGAAGGCAAAGTAGTAGGCGGTGTCGAGCACGAAATGCCGGATTGGTTTAAGGAAAGTTTTTTAGAAATCCAAGATGATATTCAAGAAGCTGCCGATGCGAATAAACTTGTCATGCTATTTTTCCATCTAAACAATTGCCCTTATTGCGCCAAGATGTTGGACGATAACTTCCTCAAAGACCCGCTCAAGAGTTATATCCAAGCAAAATTTGATGTGATTGCGATCAATGTCAAAGGTGATCGCCAAGTTCAATACACTAAAGACCAAGCCTTTTCTGAAAAGGAATTGTCCGATGAATTAGAAGTCAGCTTAACCCCGACGATTATTTTTATTAATTCTGAGCAGAAAACAGTAGCGCGTTTAAATGGCTATCGCTCGCCAGAGCAATTCAAACCGGTTTTAGAGTATGTGGCGAATCAGACTTATAAAACCGAAACACTCAGCGACTACTTAGCCAAGCAAGCCCAGCAAGGTGCGTATACACTGCAGCCCAATGAAACATTTAAAGACCTTAAAGATCTTTCAACCCTGAAGACACCCTTAGCAGTGATTTTTGAATCCAAAACTTGTACTGATTGCAGCTTTCTTCACGATACTCTCTTTAGGGATGAAGCGATCAAAGCTGAACTCAACGCCTTAACCGTAGTACGTTTTGACGCTAATGACAGCACTGAAATCACTGCTATAAATGGTAATAAAACCACGCCCAAAGACTGGTTGAAAGAACTCAAACTGAGTTATCAGCCAGGCATAATATTTTTTGATGAAGGCAAAGAGGTGACTCGTTTGGAAGGCAAGCTATATAACTTTCACTTCCAGCAACTCTTAAACTATGTCAGTAGCCAAGGCTATAAGGAACGTAGTTTTCCTGAGCATTTAGGTATGCGCCAAGCAGAGCAGCTTAAGCAAGGTAAAACAGTAGATATTGGAGAATAATTGGTAAATATGATGCGTAAATATACTGTAATGACATTAGCCTTGAGCCTATGCTTAGGAGTTAGTATTGGCTATTTAACCCCAAATAGCTGGGCAGCCGAAACAGTAACTGATGTTGAAAAGGCTGAGCCAAATCTACATCGCCTTGTGATTCAAGTGAATAAGAAAGATGAGGAGCTGCAAGACCACATACTTTCCAATATTGTCAATCTACAGAAGCACTTTGGTATGGATAACATTGAAATTGAAGTGGTCGCTTATGGCCCAGGCATTTGGTTTTTAACCGATAAAAGCCCACATAAACAACGGATCGAAAGCCTATTGCTACAAAATGTGGTGTTCACCGCTTGCGGCAATACTTTAGATACGGTGGAAGCCAAAGAGGGCAAAGAGGGCAAAGAGGGCAAACGCCCAACATTAATTGATGATGTGGAAATAGCGCAGGCAGGGATTGCGCGGATTATGGAGCGCCAAGATCAAGGCTGGAATTATTTAAGCCCTTAGCAACCAATAGCTGAGCTGCCTATCTTAGGCAGCTACTGACTGACTTAGTTCAAACAGACAACCCCTGATTTCCCTCAACATTCTTCAATTTAGGCGTATTCAACTCCACCTTGCTAATAGTCTTTTTGTCACGTAAATAATCCGCCACCACATCCCAGATTTGCTTATTTTCTGGCACGGTTTCTTGCACACTGGCCCAACCTGCTACCGGATATTTCTTAGTCATATCCAAAGCAGTTCCGGCTAACTCCAGATCTGACACGCGCTCACCCATTTTTGCAGTCGGATCAAAGCTAAACTTCAAGCCACCGACACGTACCATGTCGCCGCCTTGTTGGTAATACGGATCAGGGTTAAACAGATTATCAGCCACATCTTCCAGAATGGCTTTAATGGTTTCACCCGTCAATTCATTGCGCGTGACCGTGCCGTAAGTAACCGCGGTTTGATCGGCGACATGCTCAAAGGTAATCGGTTGACCGGGCAATAAGCTTGTGCCCCAACGGAAACCAGGCGAGAAGGCAATCGGTGCATCCAAGCGTTCCATCAGTGCATTGCAAATCAGTTGGTCAAAACTGCCATTGAAATTGCCCCGCCGATAGAGCACTTCATCACACACAGCTAACTCCTCAGCTAACTCTTTTTTGAAGGGTTCGCGGATTTTTTCAATCAGCTTAGTCATCTCGGGATTAGCAGGCAGTAAATTAGCGAATACGGGCAAGAGTTTGTAGCGATAATCTGCGACTTTGCCGTCTTTCACCTCTAAATCCAGCACGCCTAAAAACTTGCCATTCGAGCCTGCATTGGTGACTAGGGTTTTGCCGCTGGCATTTTCCACGACTACAGGTTGGAATACGCCATCATGCGTATGCCCGCCCATAATCGCGTCAATTCCAGTGACTTTGCTCGCCATTTTCAGGTCAACATCCATGCCATTATGCGACAGCAGCACCACCACTTTTGCACCTTTACTGCGGGCTTCATCGACCATTTCCTGCATGCGATCATCGCGAATCCCAAAGCTCCATTCGGGGATAAAATGCTTAGGGTTGGCGACCGGAGTATAGGGGAAGGCTTGTCCAATAATGGCAACCGGAACGCCATTGATTTCTTTAATCACATAGGGCGCAAATACGGGTTCTTCAAAGTCAGTGCTCATCACATTTTGCGCTACAAAATCAATCTTGCCCGCAAAATCCTTTTCAATAATTTCCTTGACCCGATCCGCGCCATAAGTCATTTCCCAATGTGCAGTCATCACATTCACACCCAAGGCTAATTGCGCATCGACCATATCTTGGGCTTTGGTTTTTAAGGCTGTCCATGAGCCTTGCCACGTGTCACCCCCATCTAATAGCAGCGCACCTTTACGTTGGGCGCGGACTTGATCGACTAAGGTTTTTAAATGCGCAAACCCACCTACTTGGCCATATTGCTTAGCGGCCTCGGCAAAATCTAAATAAGTAAACGCATGGGCATCGAGGCTTTTGGGTTCAATCCCATAGAGCTTGAGAAAATGCTCGCCCACCAAATGCGGCGGCTTACCTTGCATCCCCGCAATCCCTAAATTCACATTGGGTTCGCGGTAATAAATCGGCATTAACTGCGCATGGCAATCGGTGTAATGCAGCAGCGATACATTACCAAATGCTGGTAATTCATAGGGATTAGTGGGTTGATTAGCAGCGAAACTCAAACGCGGGTTGAGGTTAAAACCTGCGACGCTCGCAGCTGCTAATAATTGCAAAAACTCACGGCGATTCATGCCCATGCGGTTACTCCTTCTAACCCCTCCCCGACCCTCCCCTTATCAAGGAAGGGGGAAAGAAGGCTACTTTAATGCAAAAACGCTGTCACTCCTCCCCTGACAAGGGGAGGCAGGGAGGGGTTTCGCTTATTTATTCACAGGTGATGCCGGGTCGACTAAGAAAGCGACTACATCGGCAATTTGCTCAGGGGTGAGCACGCCATTATGCCCAAAGCGCGGCATATTCGAGCAGGCCATATAAGTTTGAGAATTAAAGATTTTTTCGTAGGTATACTTAACAGTTTCCTCGCTACTGCCACGTGCCTTGCCGTAGCCAGTGAGTGAGTTACCGATATTACCCGCTGCTACTTCCTTGGGGTCGCCCGTGTGACAGGCATAGCAATTGCCGCCGCGTGGTTTATCGGCTTTATCAGGTGCTATCACACCCACACGCATGCCAAAACCGGTATTGAACACTTCTTTGCCCTTTTCCCAATTACCCAGCATTTTGTTGCCTTCTGGGTATTTGATAGTGGCTTTTTCGCGCTCCATAATCGCTTTCATTTGGTCATTTGAAGGCTTATTGCGCGTTTCCGAGCAGGTTTTTAAGGTTTCATCTTGCTTAAGACGCTCTAAATGCTGCTTTTCACCTTGCTGATAACCGGTGGAGATGTATTGCTCGACCAAGGCTTGAATGGCCTTATCATCATCCGCAGCCCACGCCATGCCCGCAAGCCCTGCTAAAGCTAATGCAGCTAGTAGTGATTTTTTCATAGCTTTTGCTCCTTAACGTGACATACCGGGTAAAACATAAGTGCCGTCTTTGGCTTGTGCGGCGAGATAGGCAATTAAAGCCACACTCAAAGGTGCACCGTATTCGGTATCCGGCAAGCGCATTTGCCCTTCACAATCCCAAATCCTATGTTGCATAGTGCGGACTGCATTATGCGAAACCCGATAGGTCGGCCAACCACCAATGGCTTTTTGCGCATCAGGCCCCGCCTTAGAGAAATTACCGAGGTTTTGCAAACGAATACGCTGTTTATCCGCGCCATGACAAGACACACAGGCGAAATCCAAGGGGCCAGCGCGATGATAAAATAGCGCTTCACCGACTTTAATCGCTTCCTGTTCTTTAGGGTGGCTAGTAGAGGGATTGATTTTCATGCCATCGGATTGGGAAGCGATATACACCGCAATCGCTTCTAATTCGGTATTATCTTCATTAGCTTTTTCATTGGCATAGGTTTTTTTCTTGAGGTCAGCCGCATCAAAACCTTGCACGGTGGTCATACAGGTAATCATGCGCGACTCTAAATCCTGTACTTGATCGGTGTCTTTGAAATAGCGCGGCAGCTCCGCATACACCCCTTTCACTACACCTTTGCCTAAACCAAAATCACACTCTTCCATCGAAACGCTCTTTGGGCCGCGCTTTTCTTTAAATAGCTCCTCACCTCGATCCACAACCAATAAGGCCGGATTCGCATCACGGTCACCGTAAGTCATTTGGCGATAAGCATCCGCATTCGGCTCTCCCGCTGCATAAGCAGCAGTGAGCGCTAGACTGCTAATGAGCAGTCCGGGCAGCAGTAATTTAACCATTAATTGTTCCTCTCCTAGCGCTACAGTTAAGACTTATTCAACTGCGATTTCGGCTGAATCTGTCCCTTCTTTATTATCCTTCCACGTCAGCTTAACTTTATCGCCTACCGCCCCTTTATAATGGAAGGACAAATAAGGATTTTTGGAGACAGAGCCGCCCCAATTGGTTTTCAGCACTTCTTTGTCATTCGCGGTCACTACCACTTCAGTAATATAATGCGCGGGAACCACCTCACCCGTTGCCGAATCTTTACGTAATCCGGTTTCCATCGGGTGAGTCATCAGTGCCTTGACTTCAATCAAACCACCATCAATTGCTTTTGCTTTGAGTTTTACGCTTGCCATCTCAACTTTTCTCCTGATTAACCGCCACAACCGCCAATGGTAACTTTGATTTCTTGCTTAGCACTAAACAGACCATCTTTGGTTTGTACCAGAGCCATCACTTCCGAGGTTTTCGCCATTTTAATGCGGGTGGATACTTCGGCTTTAGTACCTTCAGGAAGGGTAAAAGTCGCCGCTAAGGGAGTGGGATTATTCGCCACCACAATACTAATTCCCGTAACTCCTGCCAAGGTTGAACTCACCGTCAAGGGCACAACTGCACCATTTTCAGCAATTTCAGGGGCTTTGAGTTGAATGTCGGTCGAGGGTTTATGGTCAGTGGCATTGATGAGTTTTAAGGCTTCATCGAGGGTTTTGGCGGTAAAGGGATTGGTAGCTGGCTCTTCAGCAGCTAGTGCTCTTTGTGGACTCACTAAACCACTACCGATGGCAATACCTGCAGCGCTAATCGCTAAGGTATTCGTGAGAAACTTTCTTCGTTTCATAAACTCTCCTGTGCGTGTTTGTAGCCAATAGCTTAGAGCTCATAGTCTAAAACTAAAGCTAAAATTAAATGAATTAATGAATGATAAGCAGAACGCAAAAGAATAGGTAGTTGAATAAATTGTGTGGGCAATAGCAGTAAGACTCATTACACCACCTCCTCCAGCGGCTATCAATCAAACTGATAAATATAAAATGAGTAACTATCATTAATAACAGCTAAATACTAAGGGGTAAACCCTCTATCTCTAAAGAGTTAATACAAGCCAGCGCCTCGAACCCTAAGGTAGAAGCTGGCCTATCAATGAAGCAGTTTGAACTCAAGTTGCTAATTAGCGCTCTGAAAATGCAAGGTTAATTCCAAGGCCTGCAAAGGCAGCTGCAAAGCCTTGCCGCAAGATAGTCTGCACACGCACTGATTGCATCACTAATTGGCGGAAGGCATTAGCTAATAGACCATAAAGTAAGAAAACCACAAAAGTCATCAACATAAATACTGCACTAAGAATCAGCATCTGCCCTAAGACAGAACCTGCCTCAGCACTGACAAATTGAGGTAAGAAAGCTAAGAAGAAAATCGATAGCTTCGGATTGAGGATATTCATTAAAAAGGCTTTGAGCACCAAACTGCTAGCTTGCTCTTGGCTAGGTTCTTGATCAAATTTAAAAGCCTCACGATCTCGCCATGTTAAATAGGCCAGATAAAGTAAATAGGCAACACCTGCAAATTTCAACACTTGGAAAGCCACTGCGCTGACATGCAAAATCGCTGCTAAGCCTAAGATACTCGCTAATAAATGCGGCACGATGCCTAAAGTGCAACCTAGTGCCGCATAAAAACTAGCCTTGCGCCCTTGCATTAGTGCAGTTGTAACGGTGAATAACACACCCGGCCCTGGAATTAAGACCACGATCAGTGAAGTGAGTAGGAAATTAAGACTTAACACAACGACCTCGGCAATGATTAAGAATACTAATTATCAGCATAGCCTGTTTAGAACCGAACTGCCTACTGAAAACGACGTGCCTCACTTAAGGCTATTCTGAATAGAGACAACACGTTTGAATAGGGCTGTACTCTAACCTTTACCTAATACAAGCTGACGATGTTACCTTGAACCTGCGTTTGCTTAAGCACCCCGAATTCAGAGAGAATAGTTAGACACAGTTAGCTCTTTGGAATCTGCCTATGACAACACGTCACTACAACCCTAATAAACTCGCCACCCTAGCCCAACACGAAGCCCAAACCTTCCGCCACAATCACCCCCAATCCGCCCAACTCGCCGAGCAAGCCAAGCAGCATTTATACGGCGGCGTGCCGATGCATTGGATGGCGGATTGGTCAACACCCTTTCCGATGTTCGTACACGAAGCCAATGGTGCACATTTTAAAGATGTGGACGGACATAGCTACGCAGATTTTTGCTTGGGGGATACGGGGTCGATGTTTGGGCATTCGCCTTCTCCGGTGGCAAAAGCCATAGCGGAACACGCAGCACACGGCTATACCACTATGCTGCCGAGTGAAGATGCGATTGCCGTCAGCCAAGCATTAAGCCAGCGCTTTGGTTTACCCTTTTGGCAAGTCGCCACCACGGCCACCGATGCCAATCGCTGGGCTTTACGGTGGGCGCGGGCAGTCACTAAGCGCAACGTGATTTTAGTATTCGATGGCTGCTATCACGGCACGGTGGACGAGACAATGATACGCCTACAAAACGGCAAAGCCGTGCACCGCAAAGGCTTAAAAGGCCAAGCGCTTGATCTCACCCAATACATGCGTGTGGTAGAATTTAATGATCTGCCCGCCCTCCAAAACGCTTTACAAAGCAATGATGTAGCCGCCGTGTTATGCGAACCGGCAATGACCAATATCGGCATGGTGTTACCCGATGCAGGTTTCCACGCCGAATTGCGCCGCCTGACTCGCGAACACGGCACGCTCTTAATCATTGATGAAACCCATACCATCTCCACCGGCTACGGCGGCTATACCCAAACGTTTGGCTTGGAACCCGATTTATTTGTGTTAGGGAAACCGATTGCAGGCGGTTTGCCTTGTTCAGTCTTTGGCGTGAGTACGGAAGTTGCGCAGAGAATGCAACATCTGAGCACAACTAGCCATCCTGACGATCACGCTGGACATGGACACAGTGGCATGGGAACCACCCTTTCCGCGAATATGTTCACCATGCGGGCGATGCGGGCGAATCTCGAACAAGTGATGACTGAAACCGCCTACCAAGACATGATCCCTAAAGCCGAGTATTTAGCGCAAGGCTTAAAAGCGGTAATTGCTAAGCACGATTTGCCGTGGTGCATTACTCAAATTGGTGCTCGCGTCGAGTTTCAATTTAGCGCAAAAGCGCCGCGTACCGGACATGAAGCGGAGCTGGCCTTTGATGATGACTTGGAGCAATGCATCCATCTGTATCTACTCAATCGTGGTATTATGATTACCCCATTTCACAATATGATGCTCGCGTGTCCGGCTACTCAAATAGCTGATATTGATCAACTAATTCACACACTCGATGCTTTCATTCAAGAATTATACTAAGGATTTTTCATGCAACCGACTGCACCCGCTCGCTCACCGGACGTGACTAGTTTTTTAAGCGCTCATCCACATTTATCGCAGATTGCCTTAATTTTGACTGATATTAATGGCATAGCACGTGGCAAATTTCTGCGCCCGCATGAATTACATGCACTGTTTTTAAATGGTCGCCCCCTGCCTAGCTCGATTTTGTCGCTCAATGTGTTGGGTGAAGATGTAGACACCACAGGTTTGGTGTGGGAAGTCGCGGATATGGACTGCCTCGCCAAACCGATTGCTAACACGCTCAAAGTCTGCCCATGGCTGCCTAATACCGGACAAGTGCTGGTGAGCATGGATAAAGTAGCGGGCATGCCTGCTGCTGCGGCTGACCCACGTTTACGTTTAGCCGAGATTATTGCTGCACTTAAGGCCGATAATCTCAATCCGGCGCTGGCCTGCGAATTAGAGTTTTATTTGCTGGATGCGCAAGCCTGGAAGCAAGGTAAAGTAGTGACAGCAACGGCTTCCTCGGGCTTAGCTTTGGAGCAAACGCAGGTGTATAGCGTGGATGATTTAGAAGCCATGCGCCCATTTTTTGCCGATATTTACAAATACGCCGCGATTCAAGGCTTGCCTGCTGAAACCGCGATTTCGGAATATGCGCCCGGACAATTTGAAATCACCTTGGTCTATCGCAAAGATGCCCTGCAAGCGGTGGATGAAGCGATTCAATTTAAGCGCCTCATCAAAGGGGTCGCCGAGCAACATGGCATGCTTGCCTGCTTTATGGCTAAACCTTTCACTGAGCGCGCGGGTAGCGGCATGCATATTCATGTGAGCTTGAATGATGCCGAGGGCGCGAATCTCATGAGCACCGGCGAAACCGAAACTAATGAATTGCTGCTGTATAGCATTGGTGGTATGGCAGCAACGGTGCAAGACAGCATGGCAATCTTCGCCCCGCACGCGAACTCCTATCGGCGCTTTAAAGCCAATAGCTATGCACCTACTGCTGCCACTTGGGGGATTAATAACCGTAGTGTGACCTTCCGCGTGCCTACCGGTTCGGCAGCCAGTCGGCATGTGGAGCATCGCGCTTCGGGTGCGGATGCCAACCCTTATTTAGCAGTGTCGGCGGTGTTAGCAGGCTTGCATCACGGGATTAAACACAAAATTCATCCGGGCAAACCTGCCGAGGGTAATGCTTATGGCGAACAAAGCAATACCCTACCCTTGAATTGGTATGACACCTTAGAAGCGTTTGAAAAGTCTGCATTTATTGCTGAGTATTTTGGCGCCGATTTCCAGCGTATTTATAGCGCTTTAAAGCGGGAAGAATGTGAGCGTTTTAATGCGGAGGTGAGTGAATTGGATCATCGGTGGCATTTGCGTTTGGCGTGATATAACGCGTTGAGTTGGTTTTTTAGCTAGATTAGCAAACTTTCTCGCTTTATCTGACCTTTATGCTAAGTGTTCATACCAATGACATTATTTCCGGTTGGCTCAACATGGCGTAGTGCAATGGTGATTTGCGCACTGCTTTCAACCCTCGCTCCTGTAGCAGATGCGCTAGAAAATGCGGTGTCTTATGTGATGCTCGCTAACCCATTACAGTTTGCGAGTTTTTGGGCTTATATTTATTCGAGCTTTGCCGCCCTTAAATTTGCGATGTTTACGTTTGCTTATGTCGCTGCTGCGGTGGGCCTTCTTGTGGGCGTCGGGTTCTTAGCCAAACGTGCCTCGCTTAGAAAAACCTAAGCAGTTAGCAGCCAGTATGGGGCAACTGAACGGTTAAATGCTGGGCAAAAAATTTAATGGCCATCTGTTCTACCTGTTTATGCACCGAACCTCGATCAATCGAAGCATGATCTACACAATAGTGAGGGAAAACTTTTTTACCCTGAGGAGTGCTTTGGCTTAGGAAGGTGTAGTGCCCCACTTGCCCCGACAAAATCGTTAACTCAGACTGTCGAATCCCATTCGCAAAGCGTTTGGCATTCGTAACGACGGGTGCGAGGGTGTCAGCCTCACCCACAACAATAGCAACAGGAATGCTAATCTCTGCCAAGCCTGCGGGTGTAAACGCACCACCTAATGCCGGTGCAATCGTAAACACTGCTCGCACACGAGGATCACGAAATGAGGCATAATGGCGTTGAAGTGAAGCTTGTACTTGTGGATTAGTCAGTTTTAGCTGCTCAAACTGCGCTAGCATATCGGGAAATTCAGGTTGCTCATCACAAGTTGCATCGCGTTCTGAGCTATGACAAAAATCTGTAAATGCTTGCAAATCGGTGTGCCCGCCTGCTAAGGCAATCACCGTATATCCCCCCAACGAAAACCCCGCAGCACCTATACGTTTAGGGTCAATGACAACCCCCAAGACTTTATCAGCAAGTAAATGATCCAACAGAACACTCAGGTCTTGCGCCCGTTCCCACCACAACATAAACCCCTGAGCCGTATAAGGCTCTAGGCTATTATTGCCATGATGATTCACGGCGGCAACCACATACCCCTGAGCCGCAAGCGCTATGCCTAGCCAAGCTAATTGCAGTGCCGAACTACCTGCCCCATGTGAAAGGACTACACAGGGTAAACTCGACTCAGTAGTATGCAAGGCAGCATCTGTGGAAACTTTACCCACTTCAAACAAAGGTTGGTCGGGTGGGCCTATAGTGATAAACGTTTCGCTTGCTAAATCAGCAACTGGATACCAAATCACCGTTTGCAAAGGACGAGGCGCAGTATTCGTCCAATCCCTGCGCTTTGGGTCAGCCCAATGACGTGTACATTGACCAACTTTATTCATAAACTAACTGTCTAAGACTATTCAAGTTATCTGTCTACCTCTGGCAGTCACTTCAAGGTTTCATATACACAAATCGTCTACTAGAAAGCACTAAGATAAGATTTAGTAATAAGATAAGACCTAATAAACATCACGCTGATAACGGTGCTCAGAAATCAATAACTCTAACCAATCATGTGCTTGCTCTGGCGTTTTGCCGCCGTGCTGAACTGCGATATCTAACAACGCTTGGTGCACATCTTTCGCCATGCCATGCATGTCACCGCAGACATAGAAATGTGCACCTGTTTGCAACCACTGATAAACCTCTGCCCCTGATTCTAACAAGCGATTTTGTACATAGACTTTTTCAGCTTGGTCACGCGAGAACGCCACACTCATACGCTCAAGTACGCCCGATTGCAGCAAACTCTGCCATTCGGTTTGATAAAGGAAATCAGTACGGAAGCGCTGTTCACCGAAGAATAACCAAGTATTACCGCTCAAACCCTGGGCTTCACGCTCAAACAGGAAACTACGGAAGGGTGCTACCCCAGTACCTGCACCCACCATAATCAGTTTGGTCTGTGGGTCATGCGGCAGACGGAAATGGGGGTTTTCTTTAATATAAATCCCACTCAGATCACCGGCTTGTAAGCGCGCTAACCCATTTGAAGCGGTACCTAAATGCTCACGCTTATTGAACTCATAAGTGACACGCTTCACCAGCAAGTGCACTTCATCAGGATGTGCATTCGGGCTAGAAGCGATTGAATATTGGCGATCTTGCAGCGGGCGTAATAAATCGGTCAGCGCCTGCGCATTCAAAGTGCTGGGATAAGTCTGCAAAACATCCGCCCAATCAGCCGCCCAGATAAAGTCTTTGAGTGCTTCTTTGTCTTCCAACGCAGCGAGTAATTCAGTGTGATTAATCAATTGTGCGTACTGCTTCAATTGGCGCTTAGTCACCGTAGACAGTTCTAATTGGCTAGTTAAAGCAGAGCGCAAATCTAAGCTGCTACCGTCTAACTTAACCTTTTCAGCACCCGTGAATTTGCCTTGCTTTAAAACCTCATCCACTAGCGCAGCATCGTTATGCACTTGCACCGCAAGGATATCGCCGGGTTGATATTGAATGCCCGAGCCATCTAAAGAAAACTCTAAATGTAAGACTTCTTTGCTAGAACCCGTGTCCGTCAAATTAATGCTATTCAGCAATTCTGACTTGAAGGGGTTCTCAGTTGAATATAAGGCCTCACTCACACTCGCAGCGACTGGGCTAGCAACAAATTGAGTATTCGCCGCTTCAGTTTCAGGCTTAAATTGCGCTAAGACTTGTGCTTGCCAAGCTTTGGCCGGTTTAGCGAAATCGACATCGCAATCCACACGTTCTAGGGCACGCTTGGCGCCTAAGTCTGCAAAACGCGCATCTAGCACCGCACCGGCTTGGCAGAATTCATCATAACTAGAGTCGCCTAACGCTAAGACAGTGTATTCCAGTTTTTCCAACCGCGGTGCACGGGCAGATTGAATAAAATTAAAAAAAGCACGGGCATCATCCGGCGGTTCGCCATTGCCATGGGTACTCACGATGACCACTAAACGCTGTTCTTGCTTGAGTTGCTGCGGGCGATAATCTTTCATGCTAGTGACGCTAACTTCGCCACCTTGAGCTTTTAAGCCCGCAGAAAGTTGTTCGGCAATCTTCTTACCATTGCCGGTTTGCGTGCCATACAGAATCAAAGTTTTTACAGCGACAGCAGCGCTTACTACTGGTGTAATGGCTGAAGTAGTGGAGACCACAGTACTACGCTGTGGAAAAGGAATCACATTATCCTTGCCCATCGACAAACCTGAGAGATAGCCGCCTAACCAAGCCAGTTGGACAGGGTTCAAATCTGTGACAGCGGAGGTGATACGCTCTAATTGTTGGGCACTCAACACGGTCATAACTGCTCTCATTCAGGCTAAAAATTAAGGATTCGTGCCAGTATGCCGCAGTGAGTATTTCTGTTAAAGTGATATAAAAAGATTAAAATATTACATTTTTAGATAAAAAATTGAATACAACATACTTCAATGAGTAGAAATAAAAAAGGCTGGTACTAGACCAGCCTTTACAGTATTGGGGTAAACCGTATTAATTAATAACGGTTACGATAGCCGCCACCATCACGGTCACCACCGCGACCACCACCACCACCGAAACCACCGCCGTCACGACGTGGAGGACGACCGCCACCACCACCGCCGCCACCGTTGTTTTCACGTGGTTTAGCTTCGTTTACTTTGGCATTACGACCACCGATATCAGTGTCGTTTAAGCCATTAATGGCCGCTTGCGCTAAGCTGTTATCAGGCATTTCTACGAAACCGAAACCCTTTGAACGGCCAGTTTCTTTATCTTTAATAATGCTAACTTTGCTAACATCACCGAAGGCACTAAAAATGCTACGGAGGTCTTCTTCAGTAGTCGCGTAGGCCAGGTTTCCAACGTAAATATTCAATTGTAGTCATCTCATCTATTGTGTGCTGCGGAAATTCAATTAGTTGGCGGGCAAGCAGACACACAAATTACCCGCAACACTTAGGCATCAAGCCCTCAGCAATTACTAGTGTATAGTAGTTTTGTTTCAATGAAAGAAAAATATTGATAAATTTTGGTTGCATTAACCGCTTATTTGCATAAGCAAATCCTCATTTACTTATAGTTCCTCAGCAAAATAAGCATGCAGGAATTGATCAAAGCCAATTTGATCTGATTTTTCAATATCTTGCTGTTGCTCAAGTGACTCTTTGGCCATCTGAATAAACTCCGCTTTACGCTCCTGAGATAACTGTCTTTCTAAAAAGAAATCACGATGCTGGGCTGATTTAGACTGTGCAAAACTAAAGAAACTGGCACCTTTTTCATGCATTTCCGCCATCATTTGTGCGGAAGGTGTCAGTTCAGGATTAAGTACTAATTCAATCTGTTGCTTCACAGCTTGGTGATAATGATTTTCTTTGTGCACGGCATCCAATAAGTCTGCAACTTTAAGCATTTGCTCCAACAATTCTAAACCCCAAGCTTGCAAACTAATAGCGCGCTCAGGTTGCTGCAGCATTAAGTCAGGTTTGCGTCCTTGATGAGCCACTAGCATTTGATTGCTATTAATCATCTGTCGCTCAGTCGCATCAATTTTTGGGCTGGCTTGAAATAAGCAGAAGTGCATAAATACTTCTAAGAAGCGCAGCTGATCATGCGTTAAACCTGCTGGGTGGAAAGCATTAATATCCACTGAGCGTAACTCAATATATTTAATGCCACGTTCTTGCAGCGCATGTACTGGTTTCTCAAAGCGCTGCAAGGGCTGCTTAGGGCGCACCGTGCTGTAATATTCATTTTCAATTTGCAGGATATTGGTGTTGAGCTGGCGATAGACGCCATCCACTTTCACCCCTATCTTTTCATATTCAGGGCTGGGCCGATGAATCGCTTTCCATAAGCTATGGGTATAACTTTGTACGGAGTCATAACACACCTGCACCCCACTCGCGTTTTCTTTGCTATTGGTATAGCCAATATTACCCATGCGCAAAGAGGTTCCATAAGGTTCGTACAGCGTATATTCATTCAACTCCAGCATCGTTTCCGGTGCTTTACGCCCACCTAAGAAACTTTTACAAATCGCGGGTGAAGTGCCGAATAAATAAATAATCAGCCAACCATTACGCAGCAAATTGCGGGTGAGCGCCATGTATTGCTCATCACGGAAGTCACGCAAGCTACCACGATGCTCTTCAACCTGTTGCCAAGGTTCCCAGAAAGATTCTGCTATCGAATAATTAAAGTGAATTCCAGCAATCACTTGCATGGTTTTTCCATAGCGCCACGCTAAACCCTGCCTATAGACATGCTTCATTAAACCTGCATTGGAACTGCCGTATTCAGCGATGCGAATATCATCTTCGCCATGTAGCACACAAGGCATGCTGGTCGTCCATAGCAGCTCATGATCCAAATGCTGATAGACAAAGGTTTCAATATCCAGCAAAACATCCAAAGCTTCAGGCGCACGCGCTTGGGGTGGCGTGATCAGCTCAATTAAGGATTCTGAATAATCGGTGGTGATCCACGGATGGGTTAAAGCTGAGCCTAACACCTTAGGATGATCGGTTTGAGCCAAAGTGCCTTCAGAGGTGACGCGTAGACTTTCTTTCTCTAAACCAGTGCGGCTCTCTCGCAAAGCGGCATGTAACTGATGCTTTTCAATCGCAGTTAAGCGCTGTTCCATTTGTTGGTACACAGGCAGCTTCTCCTAATATTTTTATGGGGCTTTATCAGTTTTAAGAATATCATTTTTCAATTTAAACGTCTGATAGCATTGTTTTGCATTGGGATATTTGCGCTAAACGGTTAGTGCATAGCCTCGCTTTAGCGCAGTCGCTATACTCTAAGCAACCCACTTGGAGGATTAGTTCGTGGAATTTGAAAATATCCTATTAGCAGCCGTCGAGCCGGGCATTTACTGCCTGACCATCAATCGCCCTGCCCAATACAATGCACTTAATGCCAAAACCTTAGAAGAAATTTATGCTGCGGCTAAATGGCTTGAAACTCAAACAGATGTGCGGGTTTTACTTGTGACTGGCTCGGGACAAAAAGCCTTTGTAGCCGGCGCTGATATAAAAGAAATGCAAACCAAAACTGCGATTGAAGGCCAAGCTTTCGGGCATAAAGGCATGCAGGCTTTTCGCAGTTTAGAGTTACTCCCCATTCCTGTGATTGCGGTGGTGCATGGCTTTGCTTTAGGCGGCGGTTGTGAATTAGCTATGAGTTGCGATTGGATTCTTGCCTCCGAAACTGCCCAATTTGGTCAGCCAGAAGTGGCTTTAGGCGTTACGCCCGGCTTTGGGGGTACACAACGCTTAAGCCGTTTAATTGGCCGGTCCAAGGCGCTTGAGCTGTTAGTTTCGGGGCGGCGCATTGATGCAGCTACTGCTTTAGCTTGGGGCTTAGTCAATCATGTCTACCCTGCGGATGAACTCATGAATGAAGCCCTGAAAATCGCCCGCGAAATTGCCGCCCAAGCACCTTTAGCTGTACAAATGTGTAAGCAATTAGTCATCCGTGGGCAGGATGTAGAGCTAGCAACAGCTTGTTTATTGGAAGAGCAAGCTTTTGGTTTAAGCTTTTCTACCGCCGACCAAAAAGAAGGGATGGCTGCTTTTGTGGAAAAGCGTAAAGCCGCATTTCGTGGCATCTAGCAACGACCGCTTGCGTCAGTCAGAATTATTTCGAGCTTTGTGCTACAAGAAAAGAAGAGTAGTTGAAATACGCTACCCTAGAGCTTGCAAGCATGGATTGGGTCGTGCCTAAGCTCAAAAGTTTTTAAATCATGCAACTGGGGAGAGGTAGCATGAGTTCTTTTGTGGTTGGACATTTATACGCAACAACAACACCCCGCCGTATTGGTGAAAATCAGGCTTTCACAGGGATTTGGAAAGACTCAATTAAACAAGCAGCTATTGATGCGGAGGGCATCAAAGGCGATATTCAAGTTGATCGACGTGTACATGGTGGCGCTGAAAAAGCACTGCACCAATATGCGATTCCAAGTTATGCGAGCATGCATGCGGCTTTCCCGGAACTAGCTGTACGCATGCCCATTGGCAGTATGGGCGAGAATCTTACCGTGCTTGGGATGCATGAAGACAATGTACATATCGGCGATATCTACCGTATTGGCAGTGCCTTAGTACAAGTTTCCCAGCCGCGCAATCCGTGTTGGAAAATTAATAGCAAATTTGATGATGAACGCTTAGCTAAATTCATCGCAACTCAGCATATTCCGGGTTGGTACTATCGGGTGCTGGAAGCAGGCAATGTGGAACTAGGCGATAGTATGGATTTAGTCGAGCGCTTTAACCCCATGTCATTGCGCAATTTTTTAGAGGTTTATGAAGAACATCGCCCTAACTTTTTAATTTTGCGCAGCATGGCTCGCACGCAAGGCTTGACCTTAAGCTGGCAAGTAAAAATTCAGCAGCGCATGGAAGTCTTGCAACGTCTCTAAGTGCTGCAGCACTCGCATAGCGGCTAGAAGCTGATAAACTTAGCCGCTATGAAAATCGGCTCTTACATCTTAAACAATAATCTGATTGTGGCTCCGATGGCGGGAGTCACGGATCGCCCGTTCCGCACATTGTGTAAACATTTCGGTGCAGGCCATGCGATTAGCGAAATGATGGCCTCGGACATGACTTTATATACGCAAAAGAAGTCGATGTTTCGCGCTAACTTTGAAGGCGAACTTGCGCCGATTTCTGCCCAAATTGCGGGTTCTGAACCGGCGCAGATGGCTGAAGCAGCGCGTTATCAAGTCGCGAATGGCGCCCAAATTGTTGATATCAATATGGGCTGCCCCGCCAAGAAAGTGTGTAAGCGCTTAGCGGGTTCAGCTTTATTGCAAGATGAAGATTTAGTCGCTGCGATTTTGGATGCAGTGGTGGCTGCTGTCGATGTGCCAGTCACTCTAAAAACTCGCTTAGGCTTTGCAAATGGCCAAGAAAATATTCTGCGAGTTGCCCAGCGCGCCGAACAAGCCGGGATTGCAGCACTAGCGATTCATGGGCGTACGCGCGAACAAATGTATACCGGCGACGCGCGCTATGAACTAATCCGCGAAGTGAAGCAACTCCTCAACATTCCAGTGATTGCCAATGGCGATATTGATAGCCCCGCTAAAGCGAAATTTGTGCTCGAACAAACGGGGGCTGATGCGATTATGATTGGCCGTGCTGCCCAAGGCCGCCCGTGGATTTTTCGCGAAATCACCCACTATTTAAAAACCGGTGAGCTATTAGCCGCGCCCAAGATTAGCGAAATTCGTGAAGTGGTCTTGCAGCATTTAGCGGATTTATATGCATTTTATGGGGAATACTCAGGCTGCCGGATTGCGCGTAAACATATTGCTTGGTACACCACTAGCCTACCTAATAGTAATGCTTTTCGGGCTGCGATGTATGCAGAGGAATCCACGGCTACGCAAGCAAAAGCGGTGGAAGTTTATTTCGCTGAATTACTACAACAAGCTGATTCAATTCAAGATTTAGCCGCTTAAGTCTGCACGCTACGTACTCGCTCAACCGCTTGCGTCAGCATATATCCACCGCCCCGCACTGTCTTAAATAGGGTTTGCTCATCCGCAACCGGTAGCTTTTTGCGTAATTGTCCAACCCGTACATCAATGGTACGATCAAAAGGAGTCGCATCGCGCCCTCGGGTTTGCTGCATCAAATAATCACGATTCAAAACGGTTTGTGGGTGCTTTACAAATACTAACAACAGATCAATTTCGGCAGGGGATAAATCGACTAGCTGCTGCTCGGCATCGCGTACTTCACGCAATTTGCAATCAAGCGCATAGCCCGCAAAATGATAGCAGCTAATTTCTAATTTTGGGGTTTGCTTAAAGCGACCTAAGCGCCGTAGCACTGCATTGGAGCGTGCATGTAATTCACTCATCGCAAAGGGCTTAGGCACATAATCATCAGCACCGCCATTTAAGCCATGCAAGCGTGCATCCAGATCATTTTCCACGGTAAGCATGATCACTCCGGCTTGATGCTCTGTTTTGATTTCATCCAATAACTTGAAACCATCTTTGCCGGGCAAATGTACATCTAAGAAAACGATATCAATGGTTTCTGCATCAAGCAGCGCATGCATTTCTTCGCCAGAAGCCGCGCAATGCACGATCATGCCTTGTTTTTCAAAATAGCGTTTGACGAGGGAGCGAATCGCTGGCTCATCATCGACAATCAGAATGTGATTCGGTGTAGGGCTTACTGGTTCAAGCATGCTCCGCCTTCAACAGTTCCTGCAGTTTGTGGGCAAGTTGATTGCGCATAAACGGCTTACGTAGCAAATGTTGCTCGCTCAAGGTTGACTCCACCTGTTCGCTGTAGCCGGTCATGCACAGCACTTTAGTTTGAGGATAGTCTTGTCGAATCCGTGAGTAAAGCTCCAAACCGCTAATTGAGCCGGGCATGATGATATCCGTCAACACGAGCGCATAAGGTTTGTGGTGGCTGAGCTTTTCCCAAGCAAAATCGCCATTTTCCGCCAGATCGACGGCATAACCCATTTTCTGCAAAGCGCGCTGCACAAACTGCCGCACTCCCACATCATCTTCCACTAATAACACCTGTGCCTGCTGACCATGCTGCTTTAAGCGTAGTTGACGTTCCTGCTGTTGACTGGGAGTTTGGTGAGCAATCGGGAAAATTAAGCGAATCGTGGTGCCTTCACCAAGACGCGAGCGTATATCAATCCCACCGCCGGATTGCTTCACAAAGCCATAGACCATGCTCAAACCCAAACCGGTACCAACTCCCGCTGGTTTGGTGGTATAGAAGGGTTCAAAAGCACGGCTAATCGTTTCTGTGTTCATGCCCTCGCCTTCGTCGCGCACACTGAGCATTACATATTCACCGGCAGGCAAATCGCTAAACGAGGATGAGCTAATCAGCTTGCGATACAGCTCAGTACGAATGATTAAGCGCCCTCCGCGTGGCATCGAATCGCGCGCATTTAAGGCTAGATTCAATAGACTCGTTTCGAGCTGATTTTGATCGACTAATACCGGTGGAAGGTCTTCCGCTAAATGCTTTTGTACATAAATCGTTTCACCCAAGGTGCGCTGCAAGAGCACACTAAAATCATCCACCAATTCACCCACATCGGTCGCAGTGGGCTTCAAGGCTTGACGGCGTGAAAAGGTCAGCATGCGTTGAATCAGTTCGCTACCGCGTTGTGCGGCTTGCAAGCTATATTGTACCGCTTCACGTACTTCCTCTAAATTTAGCTCCTCATCATCCTCAAGGAAATTCAGATTACCTAAAATAATCGTGAGTAGATTATTAAAGTCATGCGCCATACCACCGGTTAAGCGCCCTAAAGCCTGCATCTTTTGCGATTCGACTAGTTCGCGCTGAGTTTGTTTGTATTCGGTGAGATCTTGCCCCAAGAAAAAATAACCGAGCATTTGCTCTTGTTCATCGAAATGCGGAATGAAGGAAATGGAGACATCGAGGGGGCTACGGCCTTTGCGCCCAAGTACATATTCAGTTTGGACTTCTTGGCCTTGTTGAACAGCATCAATATCTTTGTGAAATTGCTCAAGATTGCGGTTTTCGACGAGATCAAAAATCGAAGTACCGAGTAGCTGACTACGATTTAAGCCGAACCATTCTTCATGCATATGATTGATAAACTGATAGTTATCATTTTTATCCACATAGGCAATTAAGGCCGGTACTGCATCCGCGATTTGTCGAATCCACAGTTCACTTTTGCGTAAAGCATCGGCGGTTTTGCGATGGGCTTCGCTTTCGAGACGGTATTCTTCGGTACGTTGCTCGACGCGGCGTTCTAATTCCAGCTCGACCATCCGTTGCTGGGTCACATCGGTATAAGTGGTAACGAAGCCGCTATTATTCGGGAGTGGATTACCGCGCACCTCAATCACAGTTCCATCGGGGCGCACTCGATCAAAGACATGGGAGGCAAAAGTACGCGCCAGTCGCATGCGTTCAGCGACAATCTCGTCAATATTACCTTCACCATATTCGCCGCGCTCTGCATTAAAGCGAAACAGTACCTCAATAGACAAGCCCGTTTGGGCAAAAGCTTCGGGGAGTTGGAGCAAATCAAATAAGCGCCGATTCCACGCCAGCAAACGCAGGTTTTCATCAAATACTGAAATGCCCTGATCTAAGTAATTCAGAACATCCAGCGTTAACGCTCTGTGGTGTCCAAGGATTGTTTCTGTACTCATCATATACTTAGTATTACGCAGTCTAAGTAGAGATGGGAGCAGCTTTACGCTTGGTTTACAAATTACTTAGTCCATATTTCGCAGCTTTGCCCAAACCCGTTAAAGACCATGCCACTCACTAGGGTTTTATTGGTGTTAAGCCAATTAGCTGCTAACCTGCACATCCACACGTTTACTAAATAATCTAAATAAGGATGAAGAGTTATGGGACTGTTTGATATGTTCAAAGGCGACACTGGCGCGCAAATGACCCCTCATTTGGCGTTTGCAACCTCCTTGTTGTATATGATGTCTGCTGACGGTGAAATGGATAATGAAGAAGTCGGTCACTTGCTATCGGTCTTAGGTGGTAGTGATGATGGTCATGGCAATATTGGCGTCGGCGCTAACAACAAAGCACTGCTGGATAATGCGATGAAATATCGCCGCAAAAATCCAATCGAAACCTTCTTGCAAGAAGCTACGCCACTGCTGAGCGACGCACAGAAGATGTGTATTCTGGTTAACCTGATTGACTCTTCTTTAGCAGATGGTCAACCTGAACCAGAAGAACAAGCGCTGTTCGCAAAAGTGATGCAATCCTTTGGTGTTAGCGAAGAACGCTTCCGTCCTTTCTTTGAAGTGATCATGCTGAAGCATGATCGCTCAGTGTTTGTGAACCAAAGTCACCCAAGCAATCAACCCGGCTTTAAAGTTCAACTTTCAAACTAAGCTGAATGCGTTGAAGGCTGGCAAGCTCCGGCCTTCTTCTGCTTAGATTCCGTTCTAATCCTACTCTAGTTCGCCTGCCTGAAGGCGAGTAGAATCCAGCATTTATTACCCCGATACTGGATTCACTTCAATGCTACAACTACGCAAAGTTAAGCTTTTGGGTTTATTACTACCTTCCCTACTCTTGGCAGGTTGTGCTACCACTCCTGAGCCTGCTGCTCCACAAACGGAAGAAGATAAAGCTTGGGCGATGAATGTCCCCGGCCAAGCTCACAGGCATGTAGTGCGCTTACCCGGCTGCTCCGATCAGCTTTTAGGCTTCACACATGTGCATAGACCCGACCAGAATACGACGGATACAGGTGCTCCAGTACAAATACATATGCATGATGGCTGTTTCCAATGCCCCCCGAAAAAAGGCGGCGTAAAACGGATTTTGCATTAAGCCTTAGGTGACTATCCATTCAACAGTAGCCTACAGCATTAGGCTACTTTCCAAGCCACCCACATCCAATCAATGCTTCTTAAACTTCATCACCACCTTGCTGCGATTAGTCGTGACTGCATAATGATAAGTGGTCACATATTTGCCCAGCGTTTTATAACCCACCACATAGGACACCACACCTTCAAACTGGCCTGTGCGCTTTATCCCTTTAACTTGAGTTTTGGGTAGGCTCAACAACTCTTGAATGCTGCACATCCAATACACTGACGGGAACATGATTTGCTTAAACTTATTCCCTGCGACCGAAACAGGGGCATCACTCGGATCAAAGGTAAACGGTGGCGACTTGGAGCTAACTTGATAGTTGGGGCTGTTGGTTTTCAAATCGAAAATAACATATTCATAAGCACCCGCCGGGCTGGTATTGGTAACGCGGGTAATAGAGTTGGCTTCGGTACAATTGGCTGCTAGAGCATGAGCAGGAACTAAAATACTGACTATGAAGGCTAAGGCGGCTAACTTGCGCATGACGGGACTCCTTGTGTGTAAACCTCACATTAAATGAGAGTTTGGCTTCAGCGCTTGGTTCAGTTTAATTTTCAATACGCCAGCGACTAACTAAAAAAGCTAATCCTTTATTTTTACACTAGCTTTACAAACTACCCTTGGACACTCATACCTCTTTACGCTTAGGATAAAAATAGGAATCAGGCGGAGGAGGAGTCGCGTGGATCACCAAAGTGATACTTTCCCTAAATTGCTGAGCGAAAACTCTCAGCGCTTTGCTAATAAAGTGGCAATGCGTCAGAAAGATTACGGCATTTGGCAGTCGTGGACTTGGGCGCAAATGCGCGATGAGGTCTTTGCCTTGGCAAACGGCCTAGCCGCTTTGGGATTTCAGCGCGGCGATAAGCTAGCCATTGTTGGCACTAATCGCCCACGCCTCTACTGGGGTATTTGCGCTGCACAATGCTTAGGCGGCATCCCCGTCCCCGTCTATCAAGATTCAGTGGCTGATGAAATGCAGTATGTGCTTGAACATGCTGAAGCCAAATTCGTCATCGCCGAAGACCAAGAACAAGTTGATAAGATGCTAGAGATTCAGGATCGTTGTCCGAATATGCATCATATTGTCTATGACGACCCACGTGGTATGCGCTCTTATCAGCATGATCATTTGCATGATTTTGTTGACGTGCAAGCGCTGGGACGCGAGTTTGCGCAGAAAAATCCTGAGTACTTAACTCAAGTCATCGCTCAAGGTCAAGGCAGCGATATTAGTATATTCCTCTACACCTCCGGTACGACCGGCAAGCCTAAGGGTGTAGTGATGACTTATGACAACATCATCCTCACTGCCCGTAATAGTGTTGATTTCGATCACCTTACCAGTAGCGAAGAGGTTTTGTCCTATCTGCCAATGGCTTGGGTAGGCGACCATATTTTCTCCTACGGCCAAGCCTATGTAGCAGGCTTTTGCATTAACTGTCCGGAAAGTGAAGCCACTATTCCTACCGATTTACGTGAAATTGGCCCGACTTATTATTTCGCTCCACCACGCGTCTTTGAAAACATCCTCACCACTGTCACGATTCGTATGCATGATGCGGGCAAGCTTAAGCAGCGCATGTATAACTATTTCATGGGGGTGGCGCGCAAAACCGGTGTTCAACTGTTAAATGGCGAGTCAGTTGGTTTTCAAGACAAACTGTTGTACAGCTTAGGCAATTTACTGGTCTATGCACCTTTGAAAAACACGATGGGTTTCAGCCGGATTCGCTTGGCGTATACCGCAGGCGAGGCGATTGGCCCAGAAATTTTCGACTTTTTTCGTTCTCTTGGTATTAACGTTAAGCAGCTTTATGGTCAAACTGAAGCTGCTGTTTTTATTACCATGCAACCGGATGGGCAAATCTTTGCGGATACGGTCGGTATACCTGCCCCCGGAGTCGATGTGAAAATCGCTGACAATGGTGAGGTGCTATATCGCGGCCCTGGTGTTTTCCACAGCTATTTCAAAAACGAGCAATCCACGCGTGAAACCAAGAATGAAGAAGGTTGGGTTTATACCGGTGATGCGGGCTATTTCGCGGAAAATGGTCACTTAAAAATCATTGACCGGATTAAAGACGTAGGCCGCTTTAATGACGGCTCAATGTTTGCACCCAAATACATTGAGAATAAGCTTAAATTCTTCCCGCATATTAAAGAAGCGGTCGCTTTTGGGCATGAGAAAGATTACTGCACTGCTTTCATTAATATTGACCTTGAAGCGGTCGGTAACTGGGCAGAACGCAACAATGTGGCTTACGCCAGCTACCAAGAATTAGCAGGTAATCCACAAGTTTACCAAATGATGCTGAAAAGCCTTGAAGAGGTGAATCGTAGCCTTGCGGCTGACAAGCTCTTATCGAACTCACAAATTCACCGCTTCCTGATTCTGCATAAAGAACTTGATCCTGATGATGGTGAACTCACCCGTACTCGCAAAGTACGGCGGCGGATTATTGCCGAGAAATACGGTGTGCTGATTGATGCCCTCTATAACGGTGCGAAAGAATGTTTTATCCGCACCGAAGTAACCTTTGAAGATGGTCGCAAAGGTGCGATTGAAGCGAATTTGAATATTGCCGATGTTCCGACCTTTGCTGCTGTGAAGGAGGCTGCGTAATGACTGAACTCAATCAAGACGGACGCAAAATTGGCGATACTTTACTAGAAGTGAAGAATATTACGCTGTCGTTCGGCGGTGTGAAAGCGCTCACCGACATTAGTTTCGATATTAAAGAAGGCGAAATTCGCGCCCTTATCGGCCCGAATGGTGCAGGTAAAAGCTCAATGCTAAATGTCATTAGCGGCTTCTACCATCCGCAGCAAGGCGAAGTATGGTTCCGTGGTCAAAAACGCGGTTCGATGCGCCCTTATGAAGTCGCGCGCCAAGGTGTTGCACGTACTTTCCAAAATATCGCGCTATTCAAAGGCATGTCGACTCTCGACAACCTGATGACTGGGCGTATCACACAAATGAACACCAATATCTTCTGGCAAGCGCTCTGGAAAGGGCCCGCCGAACGTGAAGAGATTGCTCATCGTGAGCGGGTCGAACACATCATTGATTTCTTAGGGATTCAAGCGATTCGTAAAACTCCAGTCGGACGCTTACCTTATGGCTTACAAAAGCGCGTTGAACTTGGGCGTGCTTTAGCTGCAGAGTCTAAATTACTGCTCCTCGATGAGCCGATGGCTGGGATGAATCTGGAAGAGAAAGAGGATATGTGCCGCTTTATTCTGGATGTGAATGATGAATTCGGCACCACCGTAGCTCTGATTGAGCACGATATGGGTGTCGTTATGGATTTATCGGATCGGGTGGTGGTACTCGATTATGGACGCAAACTGGCGGACGGTACGCCCGATGAAGTACGTAACGATCCTGCCGTTATCAAAGCTTATTTAGGGGGTGCGCATGCTTAAGCATTGCTTATCAATGATAGGGAGGGTGTCTAAATGAGCCCAGCCCTCTTAAATGTCTTAGAAGTCATCCTTAATGGTTTAATGGCGGGCATCATGTATTCGCTCGTCGCCTTAGGCTTTGTGTTGATTTACAAAGCATCAGGCATTTTCAATTATGCCCAAGGTGTGATGGCCTTGTTTGCCGCTCTAACCTTGGTAGGTTTTCAAACGGGTCAAATCCCGTTTGCGCATGTCATCAATGCAGCCTTTGGTACGCATCTTGATAACTGGGGGCCGGGCTTACCTACCCTTTTAGCCATCATCCTGACGATGGGTGTGATGGTGCTGTTTGCCTATTTACTGGAGCGTTTTGTCCTTCGGCATATGGTGAATCAAGCACCGATTATTCTGTTTATGACCACCATTGGTTTAGCCTATTTCATGGAAGGTTTTGGTGACCTAATGTGGGGGGCTGATGTTAAAACGATGGATGTAGGCTTGCCTTCTGGTGGCTCAGTTTGGTTAGAAAACTTAACAGTAGGCTGGGCAGCAGAAGGCTCAAATTATCGTGGTATGTATATTGATGTGCTGGATCTCTGTGCAGCAGGCGTATCGATTGTCTTGGTTATCACCTTAACTTTATTCTCGCAGTACACCAAGACCGGACGTGCCCTACGTGCGGTCGCTGATGACCATCAAGCCGCCTTAACCGTCGGTATCTCACTACGCACGATTTGGATCATTGTCTGGTCGATAGCTGGCTTCGTCGCCCTTGTGGCTGGCATTATGTGGGGTGCGAAATCGGGCGTGCAATTCTCGCTGTCTTTAATAGCCCTGAAAGCTTTACCCGTATTGATTCTAGGCGGCTTCACTTCGATTCCGGGAGCCATTGTCGGCGGCTTGATTATCGGTGTGGGTGAGAAGCTGTTCGAATACTTCATTGGTGGCATGATTGGCGGCGCAACCGAAAATTGGTTCGCCTATGTATTGGCACTATTCTTCCTGATGTTCCGCCCGCAAGGTTTGTTCGGCGACCGCATTATTGAGAGGGTTTAAGCATGTTTTATCGTGAGGCGGGTGACTTTAAAAGCTCTTACTCAGCAGACCAGCAAACCTTCCCTATTCGTTTGGATCGGCAGGTAGTCTGGGGTATCTTAGCAATAGCCTTCTTTGTAGTACCTTTTTTCATCAATGACTATTGGGAAAAATCGGTACTCCTACCCTTCTTAGTCTGGGCAATGGCGGCTTTAGGCTTGAATATTCTGACCGGCTACTGCGGGCAAGTGAGCTTAGGTAGCGGTGGCTTCATGGCGGTGGGCGCTTATGCTTGCTACAAATTGATGGTGGCCTTTCCGTGGATGAATATGTTCGTTGTGATCATCCTATCTGGAATTATCACCGCAATGGTGGGTGTGATTTTTGGCCTGCCCAGCTTGCGGATTAAAGGTTTCTACTTAGCGGTGGCGACGCTAGCTTCGCAATTCTTCTTAGTTTGGCTCTTCAATAAAGTGCCGTGGTTCTATAACAATTCGGCTTCTGGCATGATCGTAGCACCTGAACGTACCTTATTTGGTATGCCGTTAACCGGTGCAGAGTCGCCTTCGTGGCTGACTTATTTATTCTGCTTAACGCTAGTGGTTGTGTTTGCCTTCATTGCGCACAACTTGATTCGGGGGCGGATTGGGCGCTCTTGGATGGCGATTCGCGATATGGATATTGCAGCAGAAATCATCGGCGTTCATCCTTTGAAAGCGAAGCTGTCTGCCTTTGCGATTAGCTCCTTCTACATTGGTATGTCGGGCGCGATGATGTTCGCTATCTATTTAGGGACAGCTGAGCCCACTGAAGCTTTCGGAATCAGCAAATCCTTCCTTGTGCTATTTATGATCATTATTGGTGGCTTAGGCAGCATCTTAGGTTCGTTTTTGGGTGCTGCATTTTTAACACTAATGCCGGTATTACTGAAAAACGTGATGGTAAATGGTTTGGGTTGGCCTGCTGACTTAGCCGCCCATATTGAACTGTTGCTGATCGGCGCTTTGATTATGTTGTTCTTGATTTTAGAGCCACATGGACTGGCTCAGCTCTGGCGGGTGACTAAGGAAAAATTACGCTTGTGGCCGTTCCCGCACTAGGCACAAGTACGGTTTGTAATGAGTTGCGTTAGCAGCTTGTGAACTATGTTTTATTTGGAGGAGAAACAGATGAAATTGAAAAAGATCGGGCTAGCTTTATTAGCGGCCGGTGTATTAGTCACAGCCATGCCAGCCGCGATGGCTGAGTTAACCTTCCCGATGCTGAGCTATCGTACTGGGCCTTATGGGCCAAACGGTACTGAGTTCGCGGATGGTTACGCTGACTATCTCACCTTAGTGAATGAGCGTGATGGTGGTATTGGCGGTGTCAAAATTAAGGCTCCTGAATGCGAAACTGCTTACAACACTGAAAAAGGCGTTGAATGCTATGAGTCGACTAAAGGCCAAGGCTCACTGATCTATCAACCTCTCTCAACCGGTATTACTTATCAGCTGATCCCGAAAGTGACTTCGGACAAAATCCCGATGCACTCGATGGGTTATGGCCGTACTTCTGCCGCTGATGGTAAAGTTTTTGAATACATCTTCAACTACCCAGCTAACTACTGGGATGGCGCTTCGGTCATCATCAAACACTTGCTGGATGAAAACAAAGGTGATTTGAAAGGCAAAAAAATCACTCTGATTTATCACAACTCTGCTTATGGTAAAGAGCCAATCCGCACGCTGGAAGAACTGTCCAAAAAGCATGGTTACACGCTGAAAACCACGCCCATTGAGCATCCCGGCCAAGAGCAAAAATCGCAGTGGTTGGAAATCCGTCGTGACAATCCAGACTACGTAGTCATGTGGGGCTGGGGTGTGATGAACCAAGTCGCGATTAAAGAAGCAGGCAATATCAATTTCCCAATGGATAAATTCATTGGTATTTGGTGGGCAGGTTCTGAAAACGATGTACGCCCAGCCGGTGAAGCCGCTAATGGTTACAAGGCCGCGACCTTCCACGGTGTAGGCACTGATTATCCGGTGTTCAAAGACATTGAGAAGCATGTGAAAGGTGCGGGCAAAGCCACCAACGATGGCAAGAACATCGGTACAGTTCTGTATAACCGTGGTTTGTATGCTGCGATGCTCGCGGTGGAAGCAGCCACCACTGCGCAGAAAATGCATAACACCAAAGACCTGACTGGCGCGCAAATGCGTGATGGAATGGAAAACCTGAAAATTGATAAAGCGCGTCTAGAAGCCTTAGGCCTACCAAATTTTGCACCAGAAATTAATGTTTCTTGTGCGAATCATGGTGGCCCTGGCCTCGCGGCTATCCAGCAGTGGGATGCAAAAGAAGGTAAGTGGAAATTAATCACTGACTTCATTGCTTCTGACCGCGAAGTAATTGACCCGTTGATTGCTGAAGACTCTGCTGCTTTCGCAAAAGAGAACAATATCACTCCACGTGAGTGTAAATAAGGCTAAGGCCTAACTCTCCCCTCGTATCTTTTCGGTCAGATACGGGGGGAATCTTAGCAACTCCATACTGACGGACAGCCATGACGACAGAAAACTCAATGCTCAGTATCAAGAATATTGAGGTGATTTATGATCACGTCATTCTGGTACTTAAAGGGATCTCGCTGGAAGTACCCCAAGGTGGGATAGTGGCGTTATTAGGTGCGAATGGGGCGGGCAAAACCACTACGATTAAGTCCATCTCCAATATTCTCAAAACTGAACGGGGCGAAGTCACCAAAGGTTCGATTGAGTTTGAAAGCCAGCGCGTCGAAGACTTATCGCCAACCGAGTTAGTACAACGTGGCGTCGTACAAGTCATGGAAGGTCGCCATTGCTTCGGACATTTAACCGTCGAAGAAAATTTACTGACCGGTGCTTACATTCGTAAAGATGGGCGCAAAGCGGTCGCGAATGATTTGGAAATGGTTTACAGCTACTTCCCGCGCTTGAAAGTACGCCGCAAAAGCCAAGCCGGTTATACCTCCGGTGGAGAACAGCAAATGGTTGCCGTAGGACGAGCGATGATGTCTCGACCTAAGCTGATTTTGCTGGATGAGCCGTCAATGGGCTTAGCACCACAATTAGTTGAAGAAATTTTCACGATTGTGCGCACGCTCAATCAGAAAGAAGGCGTGACTTTTTTACTAGCCGAACAAAATGCTTCCATTGCCCTACGCTATGCCACTTATGGCTATATCCTCGAAAATGGGCGGGTGGTAATGGATGGCGCAGCAACCGATCTAGCCTCCAATGAAGACGTTAAAGAGTTCTATCTCGGCCTTAGTGGTGGAGATAAGAAAAGCTTCCGTGATGTGAAGCAATACCGTCGGCGTAAGCGCTGGTTAGCTTAAATCATTGAGGAGAAGGCTGCGTGAGCAACTATTATGATCATTTAGAAACACAAAATGCGAGCGAGCGCGAAGCTGCCTTAATCGCTGCGGTTGCCAAACAGGTGGCTCATGCTAAAGCACATGCTCCTGCTTATACCCAATTATTGGCTGAGGTGAATCCAGCCGAAATCACTTCAGCCGCTGCGATTGCTGCTTTGCCCATTACCCGCAAATCCGATTTATCGAGTTTGCAAAAAGCCACCCCACGGTTTGGTGGCTTAGCAGCGATCCAAGGTAGCGCACTCACGCATATTTTCGCCTCCCCTGGCCCGATTTATGAACCCGGCTCGATCCATCGCCCTGATTTCTGGCGCTTAGCACGGGCTTTGTATTGTGCGGGCTTCCGCAAGGGTGATTTAGCTCACAATACTTTTTCTTATCATCTCACCCCAGCGGGCATGATGATGGAAAGTGGCGCACATGCGCTCGGCTGTGCAGTGATTCCAGCCGGTGTCGGGCAAACTGAATTGCAGCTCCAAACCATTGCTGATTTAAAACCCAATGCGTATGTGGGCACGCCTTCGTTCTTAAATATTTTGCTGGATAAGTCAGCCGAATTAGGCATCGACATTAGCTCGATCACGCATGGTTTAGTCAGTGGTGAGGCTTATCCACCTGCTTTCCGCGCTAAATTCGCCGAGCATGGGATTACTTGCTACCAAGCTTATGCAACAGCGGATTTAGGCTTGATTGCTTATGAAACGGAAGCCGCTCAAGGCTTAGTGGTGGATGAGGGGATTTATTTAGAGATTGTCCGCCCCGGTACGGGTGATCCTGTTGCTGAAGGTGAAGTTGGCGAAATTGTGGTCACTAACCTAAATCCAGATTATCCACTGATTCGTTTCGCGACCGGCGATCTCTCGGTGATTATGCCCGGCTCAAGCCCATGTGGGCGCACCAATAAGCGCATTCGCGGTTGGATGGGACGTGCTGATCAAACCGCGAAAGTACGCGGGATGTTCATTCACCCTTCGCAGGTGGATAAAGTGATTAAACGCCACCCTGAAATTACCAAAGCACGTCTAGTGGTGGAATGGCGTGATCAAGCCGATCAGCTTAGCTTGCAGTGTGAAACCGCAACACCGAGCGAAAACTTAGCTCAAGCGATTGCTGCTAGTATTCGTGATATTTGTAAATTACGCGGCGAAGTGCTCTTCGCCAAACTCGGCAGCCTTGCCAATGATGGTGTGGTGATTAGCGATATTCGCAAATACGACTAAAGCGCCTAGCACCGCTTACGCTTTAAAGCCGACCACACGGACTCAACGCAGCCAAATGATGATGGCGAGCCTTGCTGGAGTTGAATATGCATGTCCCTCCTCACATGCATCGCCGGTTAAATGCTTGTGTGGTTCGGCTTTTTATCCATTCAATTAACCTTGAGGACTTGCTGCATGAGCACTCAACCTATCAGCCGCTTTCCTGTCCCTAGTTTGGAAAGTTTGCCTGAAGATATTCGTGCGCGCATTGAAGCGGTTCAAGAAAAATCTGGCTTCATCCCCAATGTATTCTTAGCTTTGGCGCATCGACCTGATGAATTTCGTGCGTTTTTTGCCTATCACGACGCTTTAATGGAAAAACCCAGCGGCCTGACTAAAGCTGAGCGTGAAATGATTGTGGTCGCGACTTCAAATGCCAATCAGTGCCATTACTGCGTGATTGCTCACGGCGCGATTCTGCGGATTCGTGCGAAAAGCCCCTTCATTGCTGATCAAATCGCTATTAATTACCGCAAAGCCGATATTAGCCCACGCCAACGTGCCATGCTCGATTTCGCTATGAAAGTTTCCCAAGCCGCTTATGAGATCAATGATGCAGATTATGCTTTATTGCGGGAGCATGGTTTCAGCGATGAAGATATTTGGGATATTGGCGGAGTTTCGGCATTCTTTGGGATGAGTAATCGGCTAGCGAATATGCTGTCGATGCGAGCGAATGAGGAGTTTTATGGGATGGGACGGGGGTGAGATTCTACACCCTTCACACAAACTACTGGCGAGTTTTCACTCACTGGCCGTATAATTTTGATTAATTAAACCTCAGCCAGTGAAATTCACTGTGGCAACAATCACTTATTGTAGCTTCATAATTTCCGCCTATCCTGTTAGCTAGTCTCTGTGCAGAAATCGAGCGAAGGCTGTCTATTCTGTTATACAAGAATTCCGTCTAATAAACTGTTATGTTCAATATCATCCGAGAGAAATATGAAACCAGAATTGTCGATTGAATTATTACAAGAAGAGGCAGCAAAATTTGCGGAGATCGAGACAGCCTATGATGAACCATCGCTTTATGGTGTCACTGACGGAAAGGCTGTAGGCACTTACCTTGAGCATAAATTTACTACGTTTCTGGCAGGCACCTACAATTACAGACAAGGGAATTCTGCTGCGGGCATTGATATTCCCGGTTTGGGGGTCGATATAAAAGTTACAAGCGTTAAACAACCTCAGTCATCTTGTCCATTTAAGTCAGCATCTCAAAAAGTTTTTGGGCTGGACTATCATTTGCTTATATTTGTTTACGACAAGTACGATGATCATGAAAATAAAACTGGAAGACTAAATATGCAGCACACGATCTTTGTTGAGAAGCAGCGAACCGCAGATTTTCAAACAACAAAGGGGTTGCTGGAAATTATTGCAAGAGATGGAAATCTTGACGATGTCATTGCCTTTATTGCGGAAAGAAATCTTCCTGTTGATGAAATAGGAGCGCATCAGCTTGCTGAGAGAATTATACAAACACCTCCATTGCAAGGCTACCTGACAATTTCAAATGCTCTCCAGTGGAGGCTACAGTACAGTCGGGTCATCCAAATGGCTGGAGAAATCACTGGCATATACAGAGTCCGTTAAATCATGGCAACCAAGTCAGTTGATAAGTGGCAATACGGAGATTTTCAGACACCCGATGTATTGGCCAATACCGTTGTAGAAGTTCTAAAGCGAAATCACAAACTTTCACCGTCAGTTGTTGTTGAGCCGAGCTGTGGAAAGGGTGCGTTTATTCGAGCAGCCATTGATGGGTTCACTGGTGCAAAAGTATTAGGTTTTGATATAAACCGTGATTACATCAGAGAAGCTAATTTATCTCTGGAGAATTGCCACGACAAAAACGCAGTTTTTTTGGATGACTCAGATTTTTTCTCTGTGGATTGGGAGGAAAAAATTTCAGCTCAATCTGGATTTATTCTAGTAATTGGGAATCCGCCATGGGTTACCAGTAGTGAGCTTGGAATTCTTAATAGCGAAAATCTTCCAGATAAATCAAATTTTCAAAACCGTAGAGGCATTGAGGCCATCACTGGCTCGGGTAACTTTGACATTTCAGAATGGATGCTCTTGCGCCATGTTGATTGGCTTTCAAAAAGAGAAGGGGCAATCGCAGTTTTGTGCAAGTACTCTGTCGCGCGCAAGGTTATGCGCCAGATAATGAGCAACCCAACCCCCCTATATTTCGGTCATATATATCCAATAGATGCGAAAGAGCATTTTAATGCATCAGTAGAAGCCTGTTTATTTGTGCTAGTCACAGGCAGTGGAAATTCTGATTGCGATATTTACGACGGATTAGACTCGACAACCCCTTCGCGTGTTATAGGAGCAAGGGATGGAATTATTGTAAATGATGTATTGGCATACGAACAATCGAAGCATTTGTCAGGACAAGACCCCAGATATATTTGGCGTTCAGGTATCAAACATGATTGCTCCAAGGTTATGGAGTTGGAACGAATAAATGCTGAATTCAAAAATGGTCTTGGTGAGCATATCGACCTTGAAGAAGACTACATATACCCATTATTTAAAAGTTCAGATATTGGAAACGGCAGGACTGAATATTATCGAAAAGTAGTATTAATAACGCAAAAATATGTCGGGGAAGATACGTCCACTATTCAGGTGACGGCACCCAAGACATGGAAATACCTTTGCGATCACAAAGATTTTTTAGAAAAAAGACAAAGCTCGATTTATAAAAACAAACCTTTGTATTCTGTTTTCGGTATAGGTGCGTACACCTTCAAAGAGTGGAAAATCGCAATATCTGCTCTTTATAAGAAATTGAAATTTAATCTTATTGGGCCAATAGGAGGGAAAGTGGTGGCTTTTGATGACACCGTAAACTTTTTGTCTTTTGACACAGAAGAAGAAGCAAAATTTGTTTTTTCCCTGCTCACATCAACATCGGCATTAAAATTTCTTGATTCAATAATATTTTGGGATGAAAAAAGACCGATAACGATTGATGTTTTAAGGCGCTTATCACTAAAGGCGGTTGCCGAAGAAAGCGGATTGAAAGATGAGTACATGTATTGGGCAGATTCAAATAAATTTTCTTCGACTGGTCAGCTAGAGCTTGGAATAGCTGAATCAAAGTCGCATTACAAAGTCACTGCCAGAACACTAGTGACAACTGAACACGGTGTGATGCTACAGACCAAGCCAGCCCAAAAGCGCAAATTACCAGCAAAAACTTAAACCCCGACCATACAAATTTGGCAGGCAGAAATATGGACTTGCCCCCCATTGATCGAGCAAATTCATTCACGGTTCGCCATAGTAGGTACATAGTTAATCGGCTCGAATAACTCTAATAAAAATAACTAGTAGGCTCTCTATGAAATACGATGATGCAGAATTTTACTTTCTTAACTTTGAAACCGATGACCTACCTAACGAAGCAGGGGCTACACACATCGGTATGTTCATAGCATGGCTGATTAGACACGATCTAGTGTCCGAAAATCTGCAAGCTAATGCGGCCGCAGAACTTGAACAAGTGAAGTCTAAAAAAATGACTGGCAGAGAATTTCTGGTCGATCTCTGCGACTGCAAACTATTGGATGATGATTTAAGCGAAGACGGCAATGCTTTTGCCAGTTGGTATTATGAAGCTAACTATTTAGACGACTATGCCCAAGTCTTCAAAGTATGCGGTGAAACTATGGTGGAGTTTTGTAGTGTGGCTGATACTTGGAAGAATTATGATCAACTCTCACCAGTACTCGCGAAACGCTTTAACGAGTGGCAGAGTCAGACCTGATTTAACGTACTCGATACCTTGACACTAGAGCCTAACCACAGCTTCCGCTACAGTACCCACTTTACCTCCAAAGCAGGAAGAGAGACCTATGAATGTAAGCGAAGCCTTGCAAGCCCGTAAATCCACCCGTGCTTTTTTAGATCAACCCGTCAGCCGCGAGACGATTGAGAAAATTCTTGATGCGGCTCGTTGGGCGCCTTCAGGTACCAATACCCAACCTTGGCATGTCGCCGTATTTATGGGTGAAAAAAAGAATGCACTGCAACAGAAAATCGAAACCGCTTTTCGTAGTGGCGAAAAAGGCACAATGGATTATTCCTACTATCCTGATGAGTGGAAAGATCCTTTCTTAGCGCGCCGGCGTGTGTGTGGTTTGCAACTGTATAGCGCATTGAAGATTGGTAAAGAAGATAAAGAACGCCGTGCTGAACAATGGCTGGCCAATTATCGCTGTTTTGATGCTCCCGTTATGCTGCTATTTTTCATTGATCGAATTATGGATACTGGCTCGTATTTAGACTACGGCATGTTCCTGCAATCAGTGATGTTAGCGGCTGTCGATCAGGGTTTGGCGACTTGCCCACAGGCCGCTTTAGGCGAATACCCCAATATTGTGCGCGAACACTTAGGTTACGATGATCAGCAGATTCTGGTTTGCGGCATGGCCTTAGGTTATGAAGATACTAGCGCAGATATTAATAGCTATCGGACTGAGCGCGAAGCTGTGAAGGATTTCGCTGAGTTTTACATCGATTAAGTGCAACCCATGCAGGATGCAGCAGAAAATGCTATAATCCCTACTATTTTAATTGGTCGGGGATTATTAAACCGTGGACATTGCCATTTTATTTGGCTTGATATTGTTAAATGGCTTTTTTGCCATGTCAGAAATTTCGTTAGTTGCTGCCCGCAAAACCCGCTTACAAAACCTAGCCCAACAAGGCGATCACCGTGCAGAAGTTGCTTTACGCTTAGGTGAAGATCCCACCTTTTTCCTCTCTGCCGTCCAAATAGGCATTACCTCAATTGGGGTTTTAAACGGGATTGTCGGCCAAGCCGCTTTGAGTCCGCCGTTTAGTGCTTGGCTACAAAGCTTCGGTATTGAGGAAGACATTGCTAATCCAGTGGCGATTGGCTTAGTGGTGGTTAGCATTACTTTTTTCTCGATAGTTTTAGGTGAGTTGGTTCCTAAACGTTTAGGGCAAATGGATCCTGAAAGTATTGCGGTTCGAGTTGCCACGCCCATGTGGTGGTTGGCGATCATTACTAAACCTTTCGTCATGTTGCTCTCTGGCTCAACTCGACTATTATTAAAGTTATTAGGCGCTAAAGATGATGGCCGCTCTTCAGTGACGGAAGAAGATATTCACTTATTGCTCAGCGAAGGTTCGGAAGCCGGTGTGATTGAAGCACAAGAACATCAGATGGTACGGAATGTATTCCGCTTGGATGATCGGCAAATTTCTTCTTTTATGGTGCCGCGTAGCGATGTCGCTTATTTAGATATTGAGCGCCCTTTGGAAGAAAATTTGGCGATGATTCAGACCAGCCGCTACTCACGCTTCCCCGTAGTGAGCGGTAACTGGAAAGAAGTCTTAGGCGTTGCAAGTACCAGTCGCTTACTGAATCAAATACTAGCGGGTGAGCAAATTGATCTCACCAATAATTTACGTCCTGCCGCTTTTGTTCCAGAATCCCTGACTGGGATTGAGCTGCTTGAAAACTTTAAAGACTCAGGTAGTCAGCTGGTTTTCATTATTGATGAATACGGTGAAATCCAAGGGATTGTCACCCTACACGATATGATGGAAGCGATCATGGGTGAGTTTAAGCCTCAGCATCAGGATGATACTTGGGCCGTGCAACGGGACGATGGTAGCTGGTTATTAGACGGCTTGATTCCGATTCCAGAATTGAAGGATCGTCTGGATATTCGGACTGTCCCTGAGGAAGATAAAGGACGCTATCATACGATTAGTGGAATGCTGATGTTGCTTTTGGGGCGCTTACCACAAGAAGCCGACCATTGTGACTGGGAGGGCTGGCGCCTGGAGGTTGTAGATATGGACGGAACCCGCATTGATAAAGTCATGGCAACCCGCATTCCGCCCGAGGAACAAAATCCCTGATCAGTTATTGCACGCGTCATTAGAACTATGAACTACAATTACCAAATTGCAAGATTGGGAGACTCTCTACAATGGAACTGTTGATCGGTATATCCCGTGAGGCGCGCCTGCGCGTGATTGAGCTGGGCAAAAATTGGGATCACTTTTTAGTGCTAGGCTGCATATTGTTACTAGGCGGGGTATTAGCTATTACACTCCCCATCACTACCAGCTTTGCAGCAGAACAAGTGGTGGGATGGGCCTTCCTTGCTTGCGGCTTTTTTCAACTCTTTCAGGCCTTACGTATTAAAGGTACAGCTACCTTCCGCTGGTGGTTGGTATTTGGCACTCTACTTGTCTTGTTAGCAGTAGCTGCCTTGCAAAACCCGTTCACTGAAGAAGTCTCTACTCCACATTTAGTGGCTGGCTTATTGGCTCTCTTAGGTAGTTTAAAAATCATCTATGCCTATCACTTGCGCCCTGCTCGTGAATGGTCTTGGCTGATCATTTCTGGATTGATTACTTTGTTATTAGCAGCGTTGTTAGCGACTAATCTGCTCCAATTTAATGCCAAGCTCAGCATGTTACTTTCAGTGGAATTGCTTCATTCCGGCTTGTGGTTAACCTTGATTGGCTGGAGGTTTAACACCATGAATGAGCGATTGATTAAGCAAGTCATTTAAACCACATCCAAAAGAGCTGCTAATAAAACAGCTCTAGCCTATGTGATTTTTATACAGATCGTTGAAAAAGAAGGCTAAGCAAACAAAACCCATAGCTTGCTTAGCAAAAGCATCTAAATATTAGGAAACCCTGACAGTGCAATCAACACCACTTGCAGTAATAAGATAGCGACCAAGGGTGATAAATCGACCATACCAATCAAAGGTACAATTTTCCGAATAGGCTCTAATACAGGTGCAGTTAGGCTATCTAACAAAGAAGACATTGGATTGCCATAGCTATTCCCTACCCAACTCATAATGGCTTGAATAATTAAAGCAATCATAAAGATCCACACAACCGTGCGAATCAAATCGGCAATGACTGCTAAAATGATCGAAATAAACCCAGCCTCCACACCTTGAATACTAATCAATAAAATTACTGCAATCAGTTTTAGCGCAAAGGCCAGAACAATGGAAGCCGTATCCATTTTACTGATAGGTGGAATAAAACGGCGCAGGGGAACCAAGACTGGATTAGTGATTTTCACTAAAAATTGCGAAAGCGGATTGTAAAAATCAGCTCTCACTAAAGCCAATAAAAAGCGTAGCAGCACGGCACCGATATATAAGGAAAATACAGTAGAAATTAGAAAAATAGCAATATTTTGTAAAACCATAAAAGCTCCTAAGCGTTCGCTTGTGCTAATTCTTTTGAGCGCTGCTCAGCAGCTTGTAAAGCCTCAGCAAATAAAGGTACTAAACCACCTGCATTTAATTTATTTAAAGCCGCTTCAGTTGTGCCACCTTTAGAAGTCACTTGCCTGCGCAAATCGGCGGGCCGCTGCTCACTTTCTAAGGCTAAGCGTGCCGCACCTAAAGCAGTTTGTACGACTAACAATTGGGCATCCTCTGCTTTCAGCCCCAAAGACTCAGCCGCTGCTTGCATCGCTTCCATCACTAAGAAAAAATAAGCTGGACCACTACCAGAGACGGCTGTAACAGTATCTAGTTTAGCTTCATCCTCAAACCATAAGGTAATTCCAACAGTACGGAGTATGCTTTCTGCTAGGCTGCGCTGCTCTTTAGAAACCTGGGGATTCGCATATAAGCCCGTTGCACCTGCTTTGACTAGAGCAGGCGTATTTGGCATACAGCGCACAATTGGCAAATTGCCGCCCAGCCAATTATTTAAGGATTCTTCCCGAATCCCCGCCGCAACTGAGACAAACAGGGGGCGCTGCTTTTGCGCTCCCTCTTGCAAAGGCTCAATCACCTCACGCATCACTTGTGGCTTCACCGCGAGTACCACCACATCAGCGCCATCCAGCACTTGCTGATTATCAATGCTGGTAAAAATCTGGCTACCATAGCTACGAATCACATCCAACTGATTTTGATCAGGATCAGCCACACGAATCTGTAAATTTGCCGCATCTTGCAGCATACCCACAATCAGGCTGCGTGCCATATTGCCTGCACCAATAAAAGCAACCGTGGTTAATTTTCGGGATAATTGTGGAGTCATGGTAGCTGTATCTCTCTGCTCAAAGATGGTCGCCTAGTTTATAACAAGAAGCTGCAGAACACTGCTAGCAGCTTAAGCAAAAAATCAAATCATCCGCATCGCTTTCATCAGAATAAACATCTCCCACAAGCGATTGCCCTGTGTTGAAGAAAAATAGACAGGCTGGCGGAGACCATTAAATTTTTTCTTATGCGTAATATTGCCTTGGAAAGGATACAAATGATTCAACTTACGATAGGCATATTTCAAGCCCTTCATAGTGAACTCATTATGCCGAAAGTGTTTGCGCAATATATATAAAGGCATTAACCCTAAGGAAACCTTTTGCACGCCTTCTGGTTCGAAAGCACGTATCGCTTCCAAAATAATAAAGACGCTCAAACCATTGGGCGCATCAGCGGTAATGCGGTCAAAATTATGGTAATAGCCAATAATTTTACCTTGTGAATACATCGGGTCGAAAATTGCTAAGCCGATTAACTTGCCCTGTTGGCGCGCCCAAAAACAGCGTACATCAGGTTCATCTGCCTTTACAAAAGGCCGAGTGAGTAACAATAGCTCTTTTCCACCCTTTTCTTGCATCCACTCTTTGGAGAGCGCTTCAATTTCTGCCGTATCGCAAGCAGAAATAGCCCGCTCCTCAACTGTGACGCCTTCACGCTCACATTTATTACGCCATTGGCGCAATTTAGAGCGCTCTTTACCGGCTAAATCAAACGGAATTAGTAGCTCAGTTTCTTGACCGAAATGATTCACTTCATAACCGAGCTTTTCTAGGATTTGCCCAATCGGTGCAGTGCATTGCAGAACAATCACCCGCTTATGCAGGGCAATAAAGCGCTGCAATAAACCTTCAGCCTGCTCAAGTGCACAGATTGGGTCAGCCAGAACGATTTTTCGTCCCATCGGAGCCAAAAGCGGATGGCGAAAGGGTAGATAAGCAATAAAGCCAATGCCCTCTTCAAGATGATATTGCATGCCTGCTTGTAGCGTTGAATAGCTAAGGCAACTCTGCCCATATTGCTTAAGATAAGGCTCGAGCCGCTGCCAATCTGGATGAGTCATTGCTGGCCTAAGATAATTACAAAGCAGGCATTGTCGAAGAAAGCTTTAAGAAGAGCAACTGACGCTAATACTATCTGCCCAAGCTGGTGGGTGATCTGCATAGCGCTCCATCCCTTCTTGCTCAGTGAAGGGATCTTGTAAGAGTTTTAATAAGCGATCTACTTCGCTAGCATCACCTGCTTCAGCCTTTTCAATCGCTGCTTGTGCCAGATAATTACGCAAGATATAAGCTGGGTTCACTTGATTCATGCGTACTTGGCGCACGGTATCAGTAGAATTTTCTTGCGCTAAACGCTGCCGATATTGCTCAACCCAGACATCAAAGGCAGTTCGTTCTAAAAACAAATCACGAATTAAGTTATCAGCTTGGCTAGGCTGCACACTCAGCTTGCCTAAGCGCCGGAAGAAAATACTGTAATCGACTAAGTTTTGCTGCATCTTAATCAGCAAATCAGCGATTAATAGCTCATCAGAGTCGTTATTTTGCGCTAAACCTAGCTTAGCGCGCATTCCACCTAGCCAAGCCTGATCAAACTCTGGCTGATACTGCAGCAGAGCCGAACGGGCTTTTTCTACCGCCTCGTCAGGATATTCAGCCAGTAACGGCAAGAAAGCATGCGCCAACGCATTCAAATTCCACAAACCTACCGAAGGCTGCTGGTCAAACGCATAGCGCCCAGCAGTATCAGTATGATTGCAAATAAACTGTGGATCATAGACATCTAAAAAGCCAAACGGGCCATAATCCAGCGTCAAACCTAAGATCGACATATTGTCGGTATTCATCACCCCATGCGCGAAACCTACGCATTGCCATTGAGCCATGAGGTGAGCCGTACGTTTAACCGCAACCTCTAGCAAAGCTAAATACGGATCAGCTTGCGTTTGCAGCTCAGGAAAATAGTTAACTAGTATAAAATCAGCCAACTGCCTTAATTGTTCATATTGGCGGCGATGAAAAAACACTTCAAAGCTACCAAAACGGATAAAGGAAGGCGCCATTCTGACTAACAGAGCACCTTGCTCGATACGTTCCCGATAAACTTCTTCATCGCTAATCAGCATGCATAAAGCCCGAGTAGTGGGAATGCCTAAACCGTGCATGGCTTCTGAGCATAAGTACTCACGTACGGTTGAGCGAATCACCGCACGACCATCACTACCGCGTGAAAAAGGCGTAGGGCCTGAGCCTTTGAGCTGCAATTCCCAGCCTTGGCTTTCGCCCAATAAGATCGCACGACCATCACCCAACTGCTGTACATAAGAACCGAATTGATGGCCTGCATAGAGTGCTGAAATAGCCTGTGTGCCTTGCCATGGGTATTCGCCATTGAAATAGCGGGCGAATTCGGGGTTTTGTGCCTCAGCGGGATCTAAATTAATGAGTTGCGCAGCAGCTGGGTTGAAGCTGAATAGGCGAGCATTTTCTAAAGGCGTAGGCTTTACCCGCGCATAAAAATGCGCAGGTAATTGAGCGAAGCGATTGCTAAAAGGTAGCTTATCTAACTTATACATTAGCAAGTCATATAATCGTGCGGGTCATCTTGATAACCAGCCTCAACACCTTTCACAACGACTGAGACTGCATCATGGGCATGCAAACTTTCCAAGTGATTGACGCGAATCCAGAAATCACGCACCGAAATATCTTCCGACATTGCTACTTTCAAACGGCGAGCGGCATCTTCACAGAACATCAGATTCGCTGCATTCAAACGCGCAAACTCTTGTTCATCTTCGCGCTTGACGGCTGCTTGTACCGGCGTTTGCAAGGCATTTTCAATCCGATCAATCAAGCTAGTCAGTGGTAAGTTGCGGATTTTTTCTGCTAACTTGGCCTTAACTTGCGCCATGCTACGCTGGCTGTGGGGAGTAGCGCGAATACCTTGAGTCGTCCCTAACCATTCGTAGACGCTATTTGCATTCACGGCGCCCTCACCAAACTGGTCGCGGAAACCTTCTTGAATAAGTTGACGCGCCAAGGCAGCCGAGCAAGGGCAAGTGGATGAATACGGCACTTCGACTTGTGTTTCTAGATCAAACTGTTGACCACGCAAGGTGGCTACAATCCGTACTGGATAATTCTTCCAGCCCATATTGTCGCTTACTAAAGAGCTACGCTTTTCAAAATAATTGAAACGGCATTCAAGATAAGCTGCATTGCTTAAACTGCCATGTGACTCTACAAACTGAGTGACGGTTTTACGTAACAATTCTGGCGTCAATTCATGCATACTTAGCAGATTATCGAGCGCTAAATACAAGCGCGACATATGAATCCCTTTGCTATTGGGATCAATTAAATTCACATAGGCCTGTACTCGTGCCAGTGTTTGAATTTTTTCGCCAGTGGCGTTCAGTACAAAAACAGGGATTTCGATCGCACTCATGCCGACCCAGTTTAAGGTACCTTTTGGCCCTGCATGCGGTTGGCTCGCAATATCCGGTAGAACATTGCAAGACAAATCAGTGCAGGCATTAGTGGCACTCATGGACAAGCTCCTTAACTTGAAGTTAACTTCTATCAATGGGGTCTAAGGTAACAAAACTCAAGGAACTGTAGCAATTCACCTACTATAAGGTGGCAGTATAAAGAAGAGCGGCACACAAATTGGAATCAGACCATTTTGCGTGGTACATAAAAATACCCAAGGATGCCGTGATAAATCGGCCAAACTAATATACTACTTAAAAGTGGCATCCAGTACAGCAGGCCAGGGCCTACATTGCCTGTCACCCCGCGAATCCACAGGTTAATCAACATGAAAATACCAACTACTATGAAAATTAAGGCAAATTGCTGCAAGAAAGCCTCGGCTGACATCCGTAAACTTAAACGCACCGCCAGATAAATGACTAAAACATAGCCTAAAGCATGCTGTCCGAGTAATGAATAAGAGATCGTATCTGCCAACAGCCCCATAAAAAAGGCAATAAATAGATTCACATTCTGGCGCATAGCGATAGCCCAATGAATCAGGCTTAAAACCAAGAAATCAGGCCGCCAATACGCCCAATCTGTAGACAGTGGAATATTATTTAGACCTAGACCCAACAACAGTGTCAGCCAAATTGCACCCGGAAAGCGTGGCAAATTCTCAATCATTGTGGTGGGCGCTCCGCTGGTTTAGCTGCATTAGGTTTGTTGCTTGGTTTCTCTGCTTTTTTAGTTTTGTCTTCTTTCTTATTTTTATTATCTTCAGGTTTAGCCGCAGCTGAAGTGGCTACTGGTGTAGTAGGTGGCGCTGGAGGAGTCATCTCAGTAGGCAAAGGATTAACCCGCCAAAGCAACAAGACTTCTCGAGTATTATCGAAATTAATGAGGGGCTTGGCACTAATATTCGCAAATGGATCGCCTGAAATATATTGCACACCATTAGGAATAACTTTAGCAACAGGAAAGTCGGGTGGAAACAGCATATCTAAACCAGAGCTAACAAACACATCCCCATCCTGCACATTGCTGCTAGCAGCAATGCTTTTCAGCTCCAAAATATCTGACTTACCAGTGCCATTCGCCAGTGCTCGCATGCCAGTCCGTTGATTACGCACTGGAATAGCATGTTGACGATCCGTCAGTTCCATCACTTTAGAGCTAAAGGGAGTCACTTCAACGACTTGACCATAAATGTTGCCCCCCTCAGCCAAGACAACTTGCTTTTCATGCACGCCATCCCGCGAACCTTTATTTAAGGTAACCACTTGGCGACCACGCTCGTCTGCAGCAATCACTTCTGCCATCGTGAAGGTGTAACCAACTCGCTTATCAATTTTAAGTAGTTCGCGCAGGCGGGCATTTTGTTGTTCAAGCACTTGCATATCGCGGTATTGCACCGAATATAAACGCAGTTGCTCTTTTAAGGCAGCATTCTCACCGGTTACATGGGATTGATTTGCAAAAAAACCTGTCACCTTAGTATAGAGATTAAAAGGTGCGTCAACTGCTAATTGCAACGGGTAGGCAACGATCGAAAAGCCTGTACGTACAGGTCTTGTTGCATCAGGATTGCGATAATCCACTGCCATCAAAGATAAAGCTGCCAGTACTAAAAGCACAAACTGAAAGGATAGACCTGGCGTTGCGTGATGATCGGTATCGTTAATGGCAGTCTACGCTCCCTGTTATCTACCCTAAAAGTGGCTGCTATAAGTCATTATTTATATTATTGAGCAAGCCCTAGCCACATTTAATCAGTCGCTAGGAAGGCATCACCTTCTGCTTCTAAGATCTCTAGAATTTTACCACCGCCCCGTGCTACGCAAGTTAATGGGTCATCCGCAATCACCACTGGAATACCGGTTTCTTCCATTAATAAACGATCAAGATCACGTAATAAAGCGCCACCACCCGTCAGCACAATCCCGCGATCAGCAACGTCTGCCCCGAGTTCTGGTGGAGTCTGCTCTAAGGCAGTTTTTACTGAGCTGACAATCCCAAATAAAGGCTCTTGTAATGCTTCCAAGATTTCATTGCTAGTCAACGTAAAGGCACGTGGCACACCTTCAGAGAGGTTACGGCCTTTAACTTCAATTTCTAACAACTCTTTGCCCGGATAGGCAGAGCCAATTTCGCATTTAATGCGTTCAGCGGTGGCTTCGCCGATCAACATACCGTAATTACGGCGTACATAGCTGATGATTGCTTCGTCTAAACGGTCGCCACCAATGCGTACTGAGGCAGAATAAACAATACCACGCAATGACATAATGGCGACTTCAGACGTACCACCACCGATGTCTAAAACCATTGAGCCAATCGCTTCATCGACTGGAATACCGGCACCAATCGCAGCAGCCATTGGCTCTTCGATCAGATAAACCTTGCGCGCACCTGCACCTAAAGCAGAATCTTTAATCGCGCGACGTTCCACTTGCGTTGCGCCACAAGGGACACAGATGACCACTCGCGGACTGGGACGGAGGATACGTCCAGAATCGACTTTACGGATAAAATGCTGAAGCATTTTTTCAGTATAGGTAAAATCAGCGATAACCCCGTCTTTCATCGGGCGGATTGCAGTAATGTTTTCTGGGGTGCGCCCTAACATTTTTTTTGCTTCTGTGCCGACTGCTTCAATCGACTTAGGGCCACCAGGGCCACGATCTTGCCGGATAGCAACCACGGAAGGTTCATTGAGAACAATGCCTTTTCCGCGCATGTAAATGAGGGTATTGGCTGTCCCAAGATCTACTGAGATATCATTGGAAAATAAACCAGAAATGGCTTTGAACATTGTTATAAAGTCCGGCAAAAGCTAAAAATTATGAGAGGGGGACCGAGAAGTTGTCCTTAATGGTCCTAGTTATCCATGCCTCAACAGGTCGGCCCAAATTTCCTGCGCAAATGTAGCAACCAGAAGAGTTTTGGGCAAGCCAACTTATATGATAAGTTCACAAACCATATTCCCCAAGTAGGCATCGCGCGGGAATTTTATCACACACTGAAACGAAAGGTAGTAGCTACAAGGCTGAATCTTACATGATAAGAGATATTTTACGTCGTTTTATACTCGAAAAAGCGAATATTCGTGGCGAATGGGTACATTTAGAAAGTAGTTGGCATCAACTTTTAGAACGTGCTGACTACCCACCCATCATTCGGAATGTATTAGGTGAAGCTTTAAGTGCTGCCGTTTTATTATCCGCCACGGTTAAACATACGGGTTCTTTGATTTTGCAAATTCGTGGCGACGGCCCAGTGAACTTACTGGTAGTACACGCCACCCCACAAGGTGAAGTACGTGGTTTAGCACAATGGAATAGTATACCACCTGATGAGAGCACCCTGCCAGAAATCTTCGGCACTGGGCATATTGCCATCACTTTGGAAGCTGCAAGTAATAATGAACGTTATCAAGGCATTATTGCTTTAGAAGGTGAGAATTTAACTCAAGCTTTAGAGCAATATTTCGCACGTTGAGCAGTTACCGACTCGATTATGGCTCACTTCCGACCACAATAGCTGTGCGGGTTTACTCCTACAACGCCTACCGGAAGATAAATATGCCAGCACTGAACAAACCGAAGCGCAAGCCGAAGATTGGCAACGGGTTTCCTTGTTACTGGATACGTTAACCGTGGAAGAATTACGTGACCTCTCGGCTGAAGATTTACTTTACCGGCTCTTCCACGAAGAAACACCACGCCTGTTTGCACCTAAGGCTGTTAAATTTCAGTGCAGTTGTAGCCAGCAAAAAATAGAAACCATGCTGCGCTCCCTAGGTCAAGCAGAAGTCCAAGCTATCCTAGACGAACAAAGCAATATTAGTGTTACCTGTGAATTTTGTAATGCTAAGTATGTGGTGGATTCTGTTGATGCTGCGCGTCTGTTCACGGAAAACGTGGTGGATTCGACCAATACCACCCTTCATTAACTAAAGTAGCGGCCATTTATGCGCGTTTTAATCGTTTATACTCACCCCAATCCAGCTAGTTTCAATCATGCAATGCTGGAGTCGACCCATCAAGGGCTGCTAACTGCTGGTCATGAAGTTCGCATCAAAGATTTATATACCGAAAACTTTGACCCTGTGCTGCGCGCTAGTGACCTAGCCAGCTTACAAACTGGCGTAATCCCTGAAAAAATCGCACATGAACAAGAAGCGCTGCTTTGGGCAGAAGGTTTAGTGTTTATTTATCCACTGTGGTGGTATGGCCGCCCAGCGATTTTAAAAGGCTGGTTCGATCATATTCTTACCAACGGTGTTGCCTTTGCTTACTCACCAGCAGGCCCAATTGGCTTGCTTAAGCATAAAAAAGCACTAGTGCTAATTACTGCAGGCAGCGATAAAAGTTTCTTCCAAGCGAATGATTCAGAAACTTTAATTCATCGGCCAATGACCGATGGTACTTTATCTTTCTGTGGCATTAAAAATATTCAATATGAAATTTTTTATAATGTCCCGACTTTGCCTTTAGAAGAGCGCGAAAAGATTCTCCAGCAAATTACCGCTTTAGGGGAAAATTTTAATGCTTAATTATCGCATTTATGGCGATGCTAAAAATTTGCAACGTCCTTTACTGGTATTGCATGGCCTATTAGGCTCGCTAGATAATTGGCATACCTTTGCAAGCAAGCAGCAAACTGAGCGTAGTATTATCGCGATTGATATGCGTAATCACGGCGCATCGCCACATGTGGACGGCATGAACTATCGTTTGATGGTTCAGGATGTTTTGGCCGTTGCTGATCAGTTGCAACTAGCCCAATTCGACCTCATGGGACACTCAATGGGCGGCAAAGCAGCCATGTGGTTGGCTTTGGATTACCCAGAGCGCTTAAAGAAATTAATTATTGTGGATATTGCTCCGGTTAACTATCCTCCCCGCCATCAAGCTATTTTACAAGCCATGCTAACCATGCCGTTAGCGAGCTTTAAAAGCCGTAAAGAAGCAGACACTTGGCTAGCACCCACGATTAAACAACCGTTTGAACGCGCCTTTTTGCTGAAGAATCTAAAATGGGATGAAAACGGTAAGTTTATTTGGCAATGCAATTTGCCGGAGATTGCCAAACACTATTTAAGTATTACCGCTTTTCATGGAACTGAGCAACGCTATGATGGCGCGACTTTATTTATTGGCGGTGGGCAATCCGACTATTTGCAGCCAGAACGTTGGCAAGTTGCGCAAACCTATTTTCCAGCAGCACGCTTAGCAATGATTGAAGAGTCTGGGCATTTGCCGCATGTACAAACACCAGATATTTTCACTGAACATGTGAATAAAATATTGAGCAGTTAGACGCTGATTTCAGCTAACCAATTGTCTTCTAAGGATTTCAATTGCTCTAATTCCTCAGTACTAAAGCCAGCTTGCAAGCGCCCTTCCCTATAAAAAGGGCCACGAACGGGCGCTTGTAAGACTTCACGCAATAATTGGCGAAAAGTGGATTCTGGCTCGACGCCGCGCAATTCACAGCAGTAACGATACCAGTGTGAACCCATGCGCACATGCCCGACTTCGTCGCGTAAAATAATCGCTAATACGTCTGCAGTAGCCTCATCCCCTACTTCACGTAAGCGCTCCATCATGGGTGGAGTGACATCCAAACCGCGCGCCTCCAGCACTCGTGGGACTAAGGCCATGCGTACTAGCACATCATGATCGGTTTTCAGCGCATGTTCCCACAGGCCATTATGCGCCGGTAAATCCCCATAATCTGCGCCCAATTCACGCAGGCGAGTACGCACTAAAGCAAAGTGATACGCCTCTTCTGCTGCGACTTGTAGCCAATCGCTGTAATAGGCCTCTGGCATTTCTCGAAACCGATACACAGCATCCAGCGCTAAATTAATCGCATTGAATTCGATATGTGCCACCGCATGTAGTAAAGCGATGCGACCCTCTAAATGATGTAATTTGCGCTGCTTCATTTGCTTTGGCAGGACTAATACCGGCTTGGCAGGCCGCCCCGGAATTTCGATTTTTTGCGCGGGCAAGGCTTGAGCTGAACGTTGCAATTCACCTGCTAACCAAGCTTGTTGCAACTGCGGAGCTAGGCGAATTTTCTGCTCAGGGTCGGTTGCTAATAAACAGCGTAACGCGGCTGCATAAAGATCATGATTTAGATTGGGCATGAGGTTTTTAGCGCGATTACAACATCCATAACATTAGTACCAGTCGGCCCGGTATGAATCAGATCACCGCTGGCGGCCAGAAATGTACCCGCATCGGCCCGTGTTAAGCAATCCACTGGATCAAGATTTTCCAATCTGCCACGTGCTAGTGTTTGCCCATTGACTAAAGCCCCCGTATCCTCGGTGACACCATCACTACCGTCAGTTGCAGCACAAAGCAGCATGACATTTTCTGTATTTTCAAGCGCTAAGGCGGCAGCCAAAGCAAAATGCTGATTACGCCCACCACGTCCCGGATTTGCGGGGAGGGTTACTGTAGTTTCTCCGCCCCAAACATAAACACCATCCGCTTGATTCTTCAGGAAACTGACACAGCTTTTAGCAGCCTGCTCGGCATCAACACTTAAAAACTCGGGCAAGATTTGAATATTGGGAAAAATTTCAGAGGCTTGCATCGCCGCGAGCATTTGCTGATTACTTGCCACGATCTCCCAACTAAAGGCTCGATCGGTGGGCGCTGGAAATAATAAGCCAGAACCAATCACTGCCGGATCATCGCGCTGCACATCAGAAATCAATAAGCAGGCTACAGGGCGCTCACTGATAAATTGCCATAACTTGCCACCTTTAATTTTGGATAGCTGCTTACGCATCGCATTGATTTCAGAAATAGCAGCGCCATTCGCGAGCTTTTCTTGAGTCGCTGTTTGTAACTTAGCTAGCGTCCAACCGTCTTCTAACACTTCACATAAACTAGAAGCGCCACCCGAAATAAGAAAAAGCGCAGGTTCGTTAGCAGGAAGCTGCCCCAAATAACGCAAGAGCGTTTTCCCTGCTGATAAGGATGACTCAGCGGGTATTGGATGCGATGTTTCTATAGCGGTCAGCTTTCGATCAGCCAATACCTCTGGAGAAAAATGGCCATACTTACTAATCAGCAAGACGCTTTTAATGTCTTTGTCTAAATAGCGTTGCACACCTTGATACATCGCTTCGGCGGCTTTACCAATGGCAATAACATGACAAGACTCTTGAGTGCCCTGAGCCATTAAGGCGTTATACACTGCATTGTCACCTTTTACCGCATTGAGACCGAGATTGTAGAGTTCGAGTAATTGGGTGGTTTGATTCATCTAGTGCCTCTAACAGCAGCGAATTATCTTAACTACTATAAAGAGAAAAGCCACCGAATGGGTGGCTTTTCTTAACTTAAACCAGCTAGCTAATTAAGGCGTCTTACAATCTGCCTCTGTACCAGTATCATTTGCCACCCCATAAGGGCTAATTGCATTAGGTGGAGTAATATCACAACTACCTGCATCACCCGCTAACATTGGCAAAACAAACTCGGTGCTTTCTATAAACTCTGTACCACCATCTTGAATGGTGGCAGTCAGGCGCACCTTACTCCAAAATGCCTCGCTTTGTGGATAACTTATAATAGCCGTAGTTGCACCATTTGCATCAGTAACACCACTGGAGGTGACAGTCGCTGCATGAGTTGGCTCTAAGGTGCCATTGTTATTGGTATCCTCATTAGGCATATCTAACCAACCATCTTTATCTATATCCTCATTAGCACATTCAACCATGTCATTATCTATATAGGTTTTACTAGCACGATAAATCCACTTTTTAGTTGTAGTTCCCTCAAGGATCGCGCAAACAGCTTGCCCTTTGTAATAGGCTGTTGGTGTAATGGAAAAATTCACCTTCTTACCAGCCATGGGGTTGCCAGAACTATCGGTAACAATCACCCCAAAAGTTTTCTTATAAAAAACATCACTTTCAGTTATTTTTTCGTCTTCACCTAAAACTAACCGCAGAGCACGCCCACCTACCGTAAGTTTCACTTCATCTTTAATTAAAGGGTTATTTTGTAAAGTACTTTTAATTACAACACCATCTTTAGCGCTAGAAGCATTACCTGCTGTATATCCTACAGTGGCTTTACCTAAAGAGTCGGTGGTAGCAGTCGTACTGCCTAAACTGCCCCCGACTGTATCGTTAAAGCTAAACTCAACCACTTGGTTTTTAACTGGATTATCATTCGCATCTTGAACAACCGCAATCACATTGGTGCTCGCTTCAGGAGCAATAATCTCTTGCTCAACTTGCATGTTTAGAGCTGTAGGACTAATAGCTACGAATTCACGTATCAGGCTCGCAGACAAACCCGTTTCTGCGTCAGTTGCGCTAATGATAGTACTACCTGCGGTTTTTGAAGCAATACCAAAACTTGCCTTACCTTGAGCATCAGTGACGACACTTGGATACTGTAAAACACCACGAGTAGCGGCTAATTTTATAGTTTTATTAGCTTGAGGTTGGCCATTGCGGGTCCACAGCATACTCAAGGTTTCAGGTGTATTAACTTTAATCTCGTTATTAGTACTTGTTAATGCAAAATCATCACCTGAGATATCAACATTTTTTGTGCTAGTTGTACCTAAAGCAGACACCTTAATGGTATCAGCTCCACTGACCGCTGCATTCAGCTTAAATTGGAGTTCACCATTTGCATCTGTCACAAAACCTGAGCCTGATACAGGAGCCAGTGAGTTATTTAAGCTAGAATTGACAGTAACTGATTCATTAGCAATCGCTTTGTCTGCTGAGTTTTTCAACTTAGCAGTAAACGTAGTTGGTGCATTTAAGCCAATACGTGTTGGTCCATCTAGGGCAATCGTAGTGCCAATGACAGATACATCAATATTTTTAACTAAGGCGCCCGATTTTACTGTTACAGTGAGTGTACGATTTTCAGGATTTTCTAAACCAGGTGTCAAAGAGGCCGTTTTAACGCTCCCAGCAGAAGTAGTTGTGTCCGCGTCAATAGTTGCATCATTGTTCACCGAGAAGGTGACTGCAGCATCTTTCAATACATTATTATTCGCATCTTTCGCAATTGCTGAAATAGTGACTGGCTTATCGCCACTTGAGCCTAACTGCCGAGAGCTAGCAGAAACCTCTAAAGATTTCGCACCCGTATCCGTAGTGCCACCAGTATCGCCAGTGCCACCTGAAAGTTGATTGCCATCGCCACCGCCACAGCCTGCCAAAGTGAGCACACATAACGCTAATGCACTGCGCTGAAGAACCTTCTTCATGAAACTGTCCCCTTGTTATAATTATTGTTTTAGGTTTATGAATCTTATTGCATAGTAAAACCTTATTTCAAGATAAATAAGATGAATGATATTTTTTAACTAATGCAGCTATTGCGTATCTCTGGCAGACTATAAACAACCTAGAAAAACGCTACAAGGAGCCACTAATGATCGATTTTCCTGAGCGCTACCGTGTGCCATTTGATGGCTCATTTAAACTCAAACAAGCAAAGACGACTGAAGACCAGAAAAAAACCGAAGAAGAGCTAGCTGATCAGCTTAAAAAAGCAGTCAAAAAAATTGATAAGCTCCAGCAAGCCTTATATGCAGATGATCATTACGCCCTGCTCTTGGTCTTTCAAGCGATGGATGCAGCGGGCAAAGACAGTACGATTCGTGCTATTTTGAAAGGTGTAAATCCTGCAGGTTGCCAAGTTTTTTCGTTTAAGCAGCCGTCTGCGGAAGAGTTAGATCATGATTTTATGTGGCGTACGACACGCTGCTTACCTGAGCGCGGGCGCATTGGCGTTTTCAATCGTAGCTATTACGAAGAAGTTTTAGTGGTACGGGTTCATCCTGAGTATTTAGCAGGCCAAAATATCCCGAAACATGGCAAGCTAGAAGAGATCTGGGAAGAGCGCTATGAATCCATTCGTGATCATGAAAAGCATCTCGCCCGTAATGGTACGGTGGTTTTGAAATTCTGGCTAAATGTTTCCAAACAAGAACAAAAAAATCGCTTTGTATCGCGCCTTGATGAGCAAGATAAAAACTGGAAATTCTCAGCAGGCGATGTACAAGAACGCCAACATTGGGACGAATACATGCAAGCTTATGAAGCGGCTCTCAATGAAACGTCGACTAAGTACGCACCTTGGTATGCTATTCCTGCGGATGACAAACCCTATATGCGAGTAGCCATTGCGGAAATCATCGCTGACACCCTAGAGGCTATGCATTTGCAATACCCCGATATTTCCGTAGAAGAGCAAGCGAAATTTTCTGAAGCGCGCCACCTGTTAGAAGCAGAGGACAAAACTTGATGAAAACTCTGTTTCCACCGATTCGCGACAATCATCATTTCTTTTTACCGGTTGATTCCATGCATACTTTGTATGTCGAGGAATCCGGTAATCCTGACGGCCTGCCTGTCGTATTCTTGCATGGCGGCCCTGGTTCGGGTTGTGAAAACTGGCATCGGCAGTTTTTTGATCCTGAGCGCTATCGGATTGTACTGTTTGATCAGCGGGGTTGTGGGCGCTCAACACCACATGCTGAACTCAGCAATAATACCACTTGGCATCTGGTTGCTGATATTGAGCGGATTCGCCAAGAGTTGAAGATCGACAAGTGGGTTGTGTTCGGCGGTTCTTGGGGTTCTACCTTAGGTTTAGCTTATGCGCAAACCCATCCTGAGCGGGTGGCTGGCTTAATTCTACGCGGCATTTTTCTGTGCCGCCCACGAGATATTGATTGGTTCTATCAAGATGGCGCGAGCTATATCTTCCCAGACTTCTGGCAAGATTTTGTTAGCCCGATTCCTGAAGCAGAACGAGGCAATCTGTTAGGAGCTTATTACAAACGCCTAACCGGACAAAACGAAATTGCCCGCATGCAAGCAGCCAAAGCTTGGTCAATTTGGGAAGGCCGCACGGCGAATCTCTCCCCAAAAGAAAGCACCGTCGATCACTTTTCTAATCCCTTCACGGCGATGAGCGTGGCGCGGATCGAAGCGCATTATTTTATGAATCGTGCTTTCTTCGAACCTGATCAGTTATTAAAAAATGCGCATAAACTTTCCAGTATCCCGGGAATGATTGTACACGGGCGCTATGACATGATTTGCCCCTTGGAGCAGGCTTATGCACTGCATGAAGTTTGGCCGAGCGCTGATTTTGCGATTATTCCAGATTGTGGACATGCTGCAAGCGAACCTGGCATTCAAGCGGCTTTAGTCAAAGCCACTGAATTTATGGCCGACCAGATCAAATGATTGGTTTAATCCAGCGGGTGTTGGAAGCGAAAGTCGTGGTTGATGGTGCAACCGTTGGGCAGATTCAAACCGGTATTCTGTTGCTACTAGGCGTGGAACGGGAAGATACCGAAGCGCAAGCGAAACGTTTGTTAGAGCGAGTACTAAATTATCGGATTTTTGAAGATAACGAAGGCCGCATGAATCGGTCTTTGTTAGATATCCAAGGTGGCTTATTGGTTGTGCCACAATTTACTTTGCCTGCGGATACCCAACGCGGCAATCGCCCGAGCTTCACTCCCGCCGCGCCGCCAGAGCAGGGTAAACAACTATTCGATTACTTTTGTCAACAAATCGAAGTCCAAGGACATAAGCTACAATCAGGTGTATTTGGGGCGGATATGAAAGTGCATTTAATTAATAATGGCCCTGTTACTTTCTGGTTAAAGACTTAAAAGGCTATTCGGCATTCTTATGGAGAAGCTAACTCTTAGTATCGCCACCATCATTCTAGCTTTACAACTAACTGCTTGTACTGACAAGGAAAAGCCTGAACTTAAACCCGTTGAAATTATACCGTCAGCATCAACAAATTCAACGGTAGATACGCCCACGAACCCCACCGCAGTAGCTCCAGCTCCAGAAGAGCCTAAGCTAGATGAAACTACAACGGAAACCATGACACCCGCTGTTAAAACTCAGCAAGACCCCAGCGAAAAGACAACTGAACCTAAACAACCTGCAACCGATGAAGAAGAGGAAAAAGAACCTGAGTGTGAGTGACTTAGCTATCCAACAGTTTTTTCAAATCGGCGTGTTTAGCGCTTAATTCTCGGACTAATTCATCAAGGCTGCGAATCACAAATTCCAAAAGATTAGTTGAAATATAAGGCTCTTCAATCCGCAAGCGGCTATACATTTGGCGTTTAATTTCAAGCAGTTGTGCGCCCGATTCACCCGTTTTTAAGCGTACAGTGCGGGGGCGACGATCGAAGAAGGACATTTCCCCCACCAAACCACCCGGTGAAATCAATCCTACTGCATATTCAGCATTCCCATCGACTTGGAATAATTGGATCGAGCCGCCAATCACCATGTAGAAACTTGCGCCCACATCACCAATATCGGCGAGCATTTCATTAGCACCCAATTCCATAGGACGCATATAATGGACAAATTTGCTGACCTCATCTTGTGTTAAGGCAGCACAAAACTCAACACAGGTATTCTGTACCTGTCTTATTAAATCGTCGTTAGACATTGATGCTCCCTGACTTCCCAACAGTAGACTCAAAGCATTATATGCGCTATAAGCGAGAAAAGAGCAAGGGCTGGCCTGCTAGCCTGATTAGATAGACTTTCTGAGCAATATAAAGGCATAAGTTTTTTATGAGTATTAGTAACGCGGCAGTCACAGAACTCATCCAAACTCGGCTACCCGATGCACAAATTGTGGTGCAAGGCGATGGCTATAAATACCAAGCTGAAGTGATTAGCGCTAGCTTTCAAGGTTTGAGTAAAGTGAAACGCCATCAAGTCATCTATGCTGCGGTTTCAGAAGCGATTACTTCAGGGCAATTACATGCACTCACCATTGTCGCTTACACACCCGAAGAACAAGCAGCATTGTAATCGTTAACTACCTCATAACTATTAGAGAAGAAAAATAAGGCTATGGACCAAGAAACACGTGCCCAGCATCCTGTTTTACGCCCGATTGACGATAAAGAATTAGCCCGCGAAAGCTGGAAAATTTTCCAAATCATGGGGGAGTTCGTCGAAGGTTTTGAACGCTTAGCTCGTATTCGGCCTTCGGTGAGTATTTTCGGCTCTGCGCGCACGCCCCGCGACCATCCCTTATATTTATTAACGGTGGAGATTGCGCGCAAGCTTTCTGATGCTGGTTTTGCAGTAGTGAGTGGTGGTGGCCCCGGTTTAATGGAGGCTGCGAACAAAGGTGCACAAGGTGGCAAATCGCCTAGCATTGGCTTGAATATCCAGCTACCTAAAGAACAAAGTGGTAATGCTTATCAGGATATTTCCCTGTATTTCCGCCACTTTTTCTCACGTAAAGTGATGTTCGTTAAATATGCCTCTGCTTATGTGGTAATGCCTGGTGGCTTCGGTACTTTGGACGAATTAGCTGAGATTTTAACTTTAGTTCAAACCAGCAAAACTCAACGCATCCCCATTGTTTTAGTACATACACCCTTCTGGGCAGGTTTAATCGAATGGTTCAAAACCACCTTAGTTGCTGAAGGTACGATTTCGCCACAAGATTTAGATTTATTTGTGTTATTAGACGATGCAGATGCTATCGTCGATTACATTTTCCAACATTATGAGCGCACTGTTTCTGGCCTAACTGCCGAAGAGCGCGCCAACCAGATGGAGCTATAATAATGAAAAATAACAGCTTTAAGTATTTACTAGCGTTTAGCCTACTAGCGACAACTTCAGTTGTTTATGCTGAAAGCGATAGCACGGTCGCTGAAGAAGCCACTGGCAAAGTGAAGCTACAAACGATTCGGACTCAAGACCGTTTCGGTACGATTGAAGAGGAACGTGTACAAGCAGTGGCGAGTACGGTGCAATATGTCCCCACGAATGGGGGCAATGGTTATAGCTTAATAGGTTCTGATGAAGGTTCTACTTCAGTGAAAAGTGCGCATAGCGATAGCGATGAAATGATGATTCCTAGCTGGCGTGTTTTCGCTTGGTAAGTTAGCCCTATGTCGGTTTTTACGCCTGTGAATGCTCAAGAACTACAAGAGTTTTTGAGCCAATATGCTGTTGGTGAGTTAATTAGCTACCAAGGTATCGAAGCGGGCGTAGAAAATAGCAATTTCTTTGTCAATACCACCCAAGGTCGCTTTGTTTTAACTATCTTTGAACAGCACTCACCTGCTGAACTTGAATATTTCCTGCAAGTTATGCAGCATATGGCTCAGGCACACTTGCCTATCGCTGCCCCGATTCAAGATCAAGCAGGCAAGCTCCTGCATGAATGTAAATTCAAACCTGCCGCTTTAATTACTTGTTTAGCAGGCGCAACTCTCAATCACCAACAGCCTAGTCTTCAACAATGCGCAGCAATAGGTGAGGTTCTAGCCAAAATTCATTTAGCAGGTCAAAACTTCCTACCACAGCGCCAACCAGATCGTGGGCACGAATGGCGCATGCGAACCGCGCAGCGCTTATTGCCCTTAGTTGCAGCTAATGACCGAAACCTGTTGAGCCAAACCCTTAACCGCCAACAAGCGCTCAATTTCATGGGCTTACCTAGGGGCTTGATTCATGCCGATCTCTTCCGCGACAACACGCTCTTTGTCCACAATCAGCTCAGTGGAGTTTTGGACTGGTATTATGCCTGCACAGATTATTGGCTCTACGATTTAGCTATTGTGGTGAATGATTGGTGCTGCTTTGAAAATGGCGCTTTGGATGCTGAGCGCTTAATCGTTTGTTTACAGGCTTATCAGCAAATTCGCCCATTGACTTTAACCGAAGCGGCGCAATGGCAAAACCTGCTGGAAGCAGCAGCCTTACGCTTTTGGCTGTCGCGCTTGGTTGCTATTTTAGAACCGCGTGCAGGCAGCCTAGTTTTACAAAAAGATCCTTTAGAATTTCGCCAAAAGCTCAAACAGCGCCAAACTGAACGCGCTTTGATTCGCGCTTGTTGGGAAGCCGCTGTATAATCTGGTGCTTGTTTAGCCCTAAGGCTTAGTTGTTATGCCCCAAACTATTACTCTCGATGCCCGGCGTTTACTCTGCCCACTGCCGGTGATTCGTGTTCAACAAGCGATTGAAGAACTGCCCGCCGGATCTATCGTTACCGCACATTGCACTGATCCCGGTGCTTTGCATGACATTCCTGCTTGGGCACGCATCCATGGACATACTCTGCTTGAAACCCTTACGGAAGGCCGCGAATATATTATTACCGTGCAAGTGGGCGCAGCAGCATGAATAGCGCGCCTGAGTCTAGTAACGATAGTTTAGAAGATAATGTCCGCCAAAAAACCACACAGCGTGTTGCTTTCGTGGGAATGGGCGTCAATATCGTCTTAGTGATTGCCCAAATCATTGGGGGCATACTCACTCACTCGCAAGCCTTGATTGCGGATGCGATGCATACACTCTCCGATTTAGTCGGCGATGTAATCGTGCTCTTTGCAGCACATCACGCCGGTAAAAAAGCCGATGCAGATCACCCTTACGGACACGGGCGGATTGAAACCCTAGCTACAGTTATTTTGGGTTTACTGCTTGGTGGAGTGGCGATTGCTATTTTCCTGCAAGCGTGGACTCGGTTAATAGGCGATGCACCCTTAACTATTCCTAGTGCCAGCGCGATGTTTTTTGCTGCCCTCGCCATCATCGGTAAAGAAGCGCTTTATCAATATACAGTACGTGTTGCTAAACGTATTCGCTCACCGATGCTCAAAGCTAGTGCATGGCATCATCGCTCAGATGCGCTTTCTTCCGTTTTAGTGCTAGCTGCGATTGCGGGCGCACAGTTTGGCTACGCATGGTTGGATGCCGTTGCAGCGATTATTATTGCGGTGATGATTTTGTATATGGCGATGAAGCTGCTGTTCGAAAGCACTAGCGAACTCGTTGATACCGGCCTTAATCCTGAAGAATCCAACAAAATTATCGAGTACATCCATACCCTACCCGGCGTAGAAAATGTCCATATGCTGCGTACCCGCAAAATGAGTGGCAATGTATTCGCCGATGCCCATATCCAAGTTGCAAGCCACATCAGCGTGTCAGAAGGGCATAAAATCGCTGAATATGTCACCCATAAACTCGAGAGCCATTTTCCTGAAGTCACGGATGTTACCGTACATATTGACCCGGAAGATGATGAAGCGGGTGAAGTCAGTATGGAGCTACCCAATCGACAAGATGCACTCAAAGCTCTGCAAGCCAATCCCTTAGCCCAAGCACTGCAAGAGCACATTACTCAGCTGGTAATGCACTATTTGGATGGAAAAATTGAGCTGGATGTTTATGTGCATGCCGAACCAAGTGCTGCACTGTTAACTGACTTTCGACAGGCTTGTATGCAACTAGGCTATATAGGGGCTGTTAAATTTTATACTGAGATTCAACAATAATGGTGCATGAAAAACTATTTTGCACCATTATTGTGCCTTTAAAGCAAAGGCAGTTTAGTTTTATGCTAGAAAACAAGCCATTAAAAGATGGCATAGCTATTGCATAGAATTTACCAATTTTCTGGTTTTTATGACCATTGACCCATTTCTGCAATTTCAGGAGACAACAACATGTCTGTACAAGACGTCATGAACCTCATCAAAGAAGCGAATGTCAAATACATTGACTTCCGTTTCACTGACACTCGTGGCAAAGAGCATCACGTGTCTGTGCCCATCAGCGAGTTTAATGAAGACATTTTCGAAGAAGGCAAAATGTTTGATGGTTCATCGATTGGTGGCTGGAAGGGTATCAATGAGTCCGACATGATCCTGATGCCAGATCCAGAATCTGCTTTCATCGACCCTTTCTTTCAAGATGTGACCTTAAACATCACTTGCGGTATCGTTGATCCTGCAACGATGGAAGGTTATGAGCGTGACCCACGTTCTATCGCGCAACGCGCTGAAGCTTACTTAAAATCAACCGGTATTGCTGACACTGCTTATTTTGGTCCAGAGCCAGAATTCTTCATTTTCGACGATGTACGTTGGGGTGCGGACACCAGCGGTTGCTTCGTGAAAGTTGACTCCGTTGAAGCAGGCTGGAACTCCAGCAAGAAATATCCTGATGGCAATATGGGTCACCGCCCTACCATTAAAGGCGGCTACTTCCCAGTTCCACCGGTTGACTCGTTCCAAGACGTGCGTGCGACCATGTGTAATATTCTGGAAGAAGTCGGTGTTCCCGTTGAAGTTCATCACCATGAAGTCGCGACTGCGGGCCAGTGCGAAATTGGTACGCGTTTCTCTACCATGGTTAAGCGCGCTGATTGGACTCAACGTCAAAAATACGTTATCCACAACGTCGCTCACCAATATGGCAAGACTGTAACCTTCATGCCTAAGCCTATCGTTGGCGACAACGGTTCTGGTATGCACGTGCACATGTCTTTAGCCAAAGACGGCGTGAATACATTTGCAGGCGAAGGCTATGCAGGTTTGTCTGAAACGGCACTGTACTACATCGGCGGCGTGATTAAGCATGCGAAAGCACTGAATGCTTTCTGCAACCCAGGTACTAACTCGTATAAGCGTTTGGTTCCGGGTTTTGAAGCGCCCGTTATGTTGGCTTACTCAGCACGTAACCGTTCTGCTTCTATCCGTATCCCCTTCGTTGCTAGCCCGAAAGGTCGTCGTATCGAAGTTCGCTTCCCTGATCCAAGTGCAAACCCTTACTTAGCGTTCGCAGCGTTGATGATGGCAGGCTTAGATGGTATTAAAAACAAAATCCATCCGGGCGAAGCGATGGATAAAGACTTATACGACTTGCCACCTGAAGAAGACAAATTAATTCCAAAAGTTTGTCACTCTTTAGATATGGCTTTAGATGCATTGGATAAAGATCGTGAGTTCTTATTAGCGGGCGGCGTGTTCTCAAATGACATGATCGACGCTTATATCGAACTGAAAACTCAAGAAGTCACTCGCTTCCGTATGACAACTCATCCAGTTGAATACGATATGTACTATAGCTGCTAATCAAGAGCCTTAGACATTTAAAAGGCCGGAGATTAAACCCTCCGGCCTTTTTTATTTAATTAGACTATTAAAGCAAGCTCTAGCGCAATTGGTTCAAGGGATTCAAACCACCCAATAAACCATATTGTGATGAACCACCCGCCGCATAATTGGTTCCGTTTTGAGCGTCATATGCCTGAGCACTACCCAATACTTTGTCTATTCCAATCAGTCCACCTAACTCTTGACCGACAGTCCCTAAAATTGCTAAAGGCGCACTAGAACCTTGTGAAGAAGCACCACCGAGTGCATGGCTATGTCCAGAGTGGTCGAAGGTATTCACTAACCATCCACCCACATCACCATTAGCAGCAGCCTTACCAGCACTATCATGTCCGACTAGATTAGAGAATAGACCTAAGGGAATACCCACTACAGTACCAAGGAGACCACCTGAACCACCACCCCCTGTGATGCCTGACAGTAAGTTTCCAATCATACCGCCACCACTACTGCCTTGTCCTCCACCCAATAAACCACTCAGAAGATTCAATTTAGAACCTAACAGACCACCTAACAGGCCACCTGAATCACCGCCACTGGTTGAACCTGTGCTGCTACCTGAGCCGTGGGTTGTATGGCCACTGCCGCCCGTTGTGCCTGCACCACCGGTTGAACCCGTGCTACCACCGGTGCCATGGGTATGACCGCTGCCACTACTACCTCCGGTTGAACCTGTGCTGCTACCTGTGCCATGTGTATGACCACTGCCGCCCGTTGAGCCTGTACCACCGGTTGCACCCGTGCTACCACCTGTGCCGTGGGTATGACCACTGCCACTACTACCTCCGGTAGAGCCGGTGCTGCCACCCGTTCCGTGGGTATGACCACTGCCACTGCTACTACCGATTGAACCGGTACTGCCACCGGTGCCGTGGGTATGACCGCTGCCACTGCTACCACCGGTTGAACCCGTGTTGCCACCGGTGCCGTGTGCATGACTGGTGCCGGTACTACCACCGGTTGAACCCGTGCTACCACCTGTGCCGTGGGTATGACCACTGCCACTACTACCACCGGTTGAACCGGTGCTGCCATCCGTACCGTGGGTATGACCGCTGCCGCTGCTACCACTGGTTGAGCTGGTGCTGCCACCTGTGCCGTGGGTATGACCACTGCCGCTGCTACCTCCGGTTGAACCCGTGCTCCCACTCGTGCCGTGTGTATGACTGCTGCCGCTACTACCAGCAGCACCATGCGACGCGCCACCACTAGTTTGATTAGATCCAGTCTGAGTATTGCTTATGGAACCAGTATTAATTCCACTTACCAGATTAGGAATAATCCCTGTATGAGAATTCCCCCCAAACATATGATTATTATAATTAATATGGTTTTGCTGGGGATGTGAAGAGTTACTAGTAGTATTTACTGTATTATTATTTTGCGCACTACCCGCATTAAAACCACTCTGATACACATTATTAAATGCAGAAACCAATGAATTTAAATCAAATTGATTTTGATTGGTCTGTATTGGTGTTTGAATTTGAGGCTGGGTCTGAATTTGATTATTATACCCTCCTCCGAATTTACTACCTAACAATCCTGATATAAGTCCAAATGTCATGATAACATCTCCATAATTTGACTCTAATAGTAATTTTGCTTATATTCGCACTTATTTTAAATAAAAATACTTATAAGTACTCAAAACTCAATACTGTAAATTTTGGGTCATGTAGTTAAGCAGTTGAATAGATAGTAAACTGAGGTCAAGTGAACTGAGTTGGGAGTTGCTGATGGCGAGCATCGAGGTGGTCTGTCCGAAGTGTGAGAGTTCGGTATACCGTCATGGGACGGCGAGCAGTGGTGAGTCACGTTACCGCTGTAGGGGGTGTCAGCACTGTTTTCAATTGAACTACCGCTACGAAGCAAACCGCCCCGGTGTGGCGGAGAAAATAGTGGCGATGGCCATGAATGGAAGTGGTGTGCGGGATACAGGTCGGGTACTAAAGATCAGCGCGACCACGGTGGTGCGCCATTTAAAAAACTCCGCCCACCGCAAGTGACTCCATTGCCCTTTGAGCAGATTCAAGACCTAGAACTCGTGTGTGAAATGGATGAACAGTGGTCGTTTGTGGGTAAGAAATCAGAACAACGCTGGCTATGGTATGCCTGGTCGCCCCACTTTAATCGGGTGTTTGCTTACACCTTGGGGCGGCGGGTCGATGAGAGCTTGAGACAGTTACTTGGCTTGCTCCAGCGTTTCTCGTTCCGCTTGTACTGCACCGATGACTGGGGTGCTTATGAGCGCTTATTGCCTGAGGACAAGCATTTAATCACTAAGCGTTACACCCAGAGTATTGAGCGGCAGAACCTGAACTTCAGAACCCATCTAAAACGGCTCGCGCGGCGCACCCTTTGCTTTTCCAAGTCGGTGGACATTCATGACAAGGTCATTGGCGAGTACATCGCCAGACACTCCTTCAACTAATTAAATACACGACCAAGGATTTGAATTGGAAGTAAAAATCTATGCAAGCATAAAATTGATAAATCAGTATCAAAAGCAGATAAGCTGCCAAATTACAAATAATTTAAACTCATATCTCTCCTTTATCAAACCCTAACTCTTTTAATTTGCGCGTCAAGGTGTTGCGCCCCCAGCCTAATAATTCTGCGGCTTCAATTTTTCTGCCACCCGTTTTATCCAAAGCCGCTTGCAACAGAATACGTTCAAATACAGGATACATTTCATCTAAGAAAGCGGTCGATCCATTCGCCAACCGATGCGCTGCAAATTGCGCTAAAGCCTTTTCCCAATCACCGGGAAGTTCTGCTTTGGCTTGTTCGCGCTCTTGCAACTCACTTGGCAGGTCATCCATCACCACTTCTTGTCCAGAAGCCATTACCGTAAGCCAGCGGCAGGTATTTTCGAGTTGGCGCACATTCCCCTGCCAAGTTAAACCTTGTAAATAAGCAGTGACAGCTGGCGATAAAACTTTAGCATCGACATGCAATTCTTCAGCAGCACGCATCAGGAAAAACTTTAACAGTAGCGGAATATCTTCGCGGCGTTCACGCAAGGGTGGATTGTGAATCCGAATCACGTTTAAGCGGTGGAATAAGTCTTCACGGAACGAGCCTTTACGCACTAACTCTTCAAGATTTTGATGAGTCGCGGCAATAATCCGCACATCCACTTTGACCGGCGTATGCCCACCCACGCGATAGAAAGTGCCTTCAGCTAATACCCGTAGCAAACGAGTTTGCAACTCGGCAGGCATATCACCAATTTCATCTAAGAATAAAGTTCCCGTATCGGCTTGTTCAAAGCGGCCTTTACGTTGCGCATAAGCACCAGTGAATGCACCTTTTTCGTGCCCGAATAATTCAGATTCTAATAATTCGCTAGGAATGGCTGCCGTATTCAAAGCAATAAACGGTTTATTCGCACGCGGGCTATGCGTATGCAGTGCTTTAGCGACTAACTCTTTGCCTGTGCCGGACTCACCCGTAATCAATACCGTAATGCTCGATTTGGATAAGCGGCCAATCGCTCGAAATACTTCCTGCATGGCAGGTGCTTTACCAATAATTTCACCTGCCGTGAAACCATTATCCGCGCTGATTTCACCGACTACATGCGTGCGGCTTTCTTGGCGCATCCGACAAGCGCGCCGCACCAGTTCGACTGCTTCATTGACATCAAAAGGCTTGGGCAGATATTCAAATGCCCCCCCTTGATAAGCCGACACGGCACTATCCAAATCGGAATGCGCAGTCATGATAATCACTGGTACATCAGGGTGACCACTTTGCATTTTAGACAGGAGGGTGAGGCCATCAGTCCCGGGCATCCGAATGTCCGTGAGGAGCACATCAGGCTCTTCAATGCGTAAAGCACTCAGCACTTGGTCAGCACCTTCGAAGCTACGCACTTTGATACCCGCTTTTTGTAAGGCGCGCTCTAAAACCCAGCGAATTGAGCGGTCGTCATCTGCAATCCAGATGTGCTCAGCTTGGTTCATTTCCATCAGTACCCTCTCCTCTGTCTAGGGGTATTAGAATTGAAAAACAGGTGTACCCCGGTACCGATTCACATTGAATCAGTCCACCATGTTGACGTAATAAAGATTGCGCAATCGCCAGCCCAAGGCCGCTGCCATCCGCATGCCCGCTCACCATTGGCAGGAAGATTTTATCGATTAAATGGGGCGGAACGCCTTCGCCGTCATCACAAATATCCGCACGCAATACCAAACGATGACGATTTTGTTGAATGGTGAATTGACGTAAAATTCGGGTACGCAGCCAAATCGTGCCGCTGTCACCCACCGCACGCACCGCATTATTCACAATATTCAAACAGACTTGCACAAGCTGGCCACGATCACCCAATAATTCAGGAATACTCGGGTCATAGTCACGAATGAAACGCACATTGGCAGCACCCTCAATCTCGACTAAATGACGCACATATTCCAACACTTCATGGATATTCACTGGCTCATGGAAGGGCAATTTACCCGGCCCGAGCATGCCATTGACGAGATGCTTTAAGCGATCCGCTTCAGCGATAATAATTTGGGTGTATTCTTTTAAATCAGGGTTTTCTAGTTCAGCTTCAAGGAGTTGAGCAGCACCCCGCAACCCGCCTAAGGGATTTTTGATCTCATGGGCAATGCCGCGCACTAATTCATGCACCGCCTGCTGCTGATTAAGAATATGCTTTTCACGCACGATGCGCATCTGCCGGTCGACTCGATGCATTTCCAGCAACAAACCAGTAATTTTGCGCGGCTCATATTCATAAACGGGGGTGATAATGCAATCAACGGTGACTTGCTGCTCATCCAGCAAATACATCACTTGCTCGCGCACGGCTTGCGGATCATTCATTTGCCAAGCGAGTCTTAATTGTGCATGGAAGACATCGCTATGCACTAAATAAGTGATACTCACCCCGCGCATCCGCTGCAAACTTTGCCCAAACAGCATCTCCGCTGACTGATTCATATAGGAAACGCATAGATTCTGATCCAGCACCACCACCGCGCAGGCCATCACATCCATTAGATTATCGTAATTCATGCGTGTTTTTTCCATGCTGATTAAATTGCAAAATTAATGCCAAACAATAGAAGATTTGAACACTAATACAAAAAAACGCACTATCAGCAAGAATTAGATCGCACTAAAGCAGTGCGGCTACTAAATTTATACTGCACTAACCAACTTAGCGGGTAGCTGCCTGATGCTTACAAATACCGATGTGCTGTTTCTTTTTGAGGAAACTCAGGCACAATAGCCCGCATTACTTACAATAAGCACTGAACTCCTTATGTTTTTTAAATTGCCCCGATCATTTTTAACCCTATTCTTGATTTTGCCCCTACTTACGGTAACAACTCTAACTCAGGCCGCTGAACCTGCTTGGCGGAAAAATGTGCCCTCGCCAAGTAAACCAACCATTAGCAAAGTAGCGACTTATCAACAGAATTTATTCCAATATTTTTTAAATAACTCGCTGTCTGGCAAGGGCAAACAATCCTTCCAAAAGGTCATTAAGCGAGTAGCGAATAATATTACTTGGCGGAATCGTAAAGGCGGCAATGCTTATCTTTCTGCTTATGCAAGCTCTTTCCTCTTTATTAAAAAAGTCGACCTGCAACAGATGCCTGCCATTATTTTGCTGATTCCCTATTTGGAGTCACAGTGGCATGGCACGCGGGGTGATCCAGCGGGTGATTATGGCTACTGGCAAATGGTGCCTGAAGTGGTGAATGAGATTCGCAATTTAGAACATGCGCCGAGTGCAATTAAAAAATCCAGCGCCAACACGATTCGCAGCAAAGCGACCTTAAGTACCCAAGCCGCACAATTGCACCTGCGCCGCTATTATTTCTACTTCGCTAAAGTGGCTAAATATTCCGAAACCGATGCATGGCTGCTGACGATCACCGCCTATAACTGGGGTTCTGGCAACGTAAAGCGCTTGATGGAAGAGTTAAAAGCAAAAGGGATTAAGCCCAATTACGCCAATTTCTATCATGCTTTATATAAAAAGCAGCAAGCTAATCCTTCGGATATTTCGCTGCGCGCGGCGGTCGAATATGTGCCCAGCCTTTGGCATATTGCGCAGATGATTGATGAACACTACTAAGTCGATGCAGACTTTAATTCTGGGTGGCGCGCGTTCTGGCAAAAGCCGCTATGCCGAACAACTGGCCCTACAAAGCCAAAAATCAGTGGTGTATATCGCCACGGCTCAAGCACACGATCCCGAAATGCAAACCCGCATTCAGCATCATCAAGCTAGCCGCCCCGCCGAGTGGCTGACGATTGAAGAGCCCTTATCGTTAGCAGCCACTCTTGCAGCGCAGGCACAACCCGAACGTATTTTATTAGTCGACTGCTTAACTTTGTGGCTCACCAATTTATTATGCGTAGAAGATAGCGAGCAGCGCTTAAAGACTGAGTTAGCTGCTTTGTATGCAGTTCTACCCCAGCTGAGCGGCGAACTGATTTTGGTCAGTAATGAAACGGGCTTAGGCGTTGTGCCGCTAGGGGAGTTGACCCGCCGTTACGTGGATGAAGCGGGGCGCATGCATCAAGGCTTAGCAGCGCAAGTGCAACAGGTGATTTTTATGATTGCGGGCTTACCACAGGTGTTGAAGTCGACTTAAAGCGCTGCTTGACTGAAACTATAACGTGTCACCTGCCGATACACCTGCCCCGGCAACAACTCCGTACTCGGAAAATGCGCATGATTCGGCGCATCCGGCCAAGCCTGCGGCTCTAAAGCTAAGCCTGCATGCGCTGCAAAACCGCCATCTAAATATTGGCCATCATAAAGCTGCAAGCCCGGCTCAGTAGTTGCAAGTGTCATACTCACACCGTTTTGGCCTTGCAAATAAGCAACTGTCCGCAAAGCTTGCTTGGAGTCTGCCGTACAGAAATTATGATCGTATTGAGCTTGCTGCCAATTAATAGGCTTTAGCTCACGGAAATCAAACGCGGTATTTTCCACAGCTGCTATTTCGCCCGTTGGAATCGCTTCTGCATCCACAGGTAGATAATGGTTTGCGGCAATTTTTAATTGATGATTTTGAATTGAGCCTGCGCCATCTAAATTGAAATAGCTGTGATGCGCAAAATTGCATAGGGTCGGTGCGTTGGTCGTGGCAACAAACTCAAGCTCTAAACTTGCAGTTGGCAATAAACGGTAATGCAGCTCAACGGTTAGCTCACCCGGAAAACCCATCTTACCATCGGCCAAAATTAGTTGTAGACTCAAGGTGTTTTCGGTATGAGCAGTCACCGTCCAAACTTGCCGATCTGCTCCAGCACTGCCGCCATGCAGCAGATGCTTGCCTAGAAAATTCGTATCGAACTGATAAGTTTGCCCAGCAATGCTAGCGCGCCCATGAGCAATGCGATTAGCGAAGCGACCCACATTAGCACCAATATAAGCTTTAGAATGCAGATAACTGTTTAAATCGGGGAAACCCAATACTAGCGAATACGGTAGGCCTGCCAAGCGCAAATCCTGCAAAGCACCGCCCAAAGTTAAAACTCGTGCAGTTAAACCGCCACCCGTTAACTCAAAACTGTGTATTGCTTGTCCATCTGGAGTCACGCCAAAGACTTGCATCACCTCTTCTCCCCAAGTTAACTGCTTAATGAATTAGAGCTAAGATCTGCTCCATCTGCAAATGCTCTTCTAAGGTATCGGCCAAGCGCTCCAACTGCTGCTCGCGGATGGCGTTAATATCAATGCTTTGCGCATCTTTTAAACCCGCCCAAGCTAAGATGGCTGTTAAGGCTGCCGGTGAGTCGAATAAACCATGCAGATACGTCGCAAAAATTTGCCCATCGGCTGACAACGCACCATCGGCCTCTCCATCTAAATAAGTGGCGGGCGTCTCTAAAGCCTTGCCGACACTCACGCCACAATGAATTTCATAGCCCTGCAGAGGTACTGTTTGATTGCAAGCCAACACACCTTGACGATTAACTAACTGCTTACGTGGATGTAAAACCGTCTCCAACTCCAACAAACCTAAACCTTGGCGATAGGACTCAGCCCCTTCAATGCCATGCGGATCAAAAATCCCCGAACCCAACATTTGTAAACCACCACAAACCCCGATCAGCTTGCCGCCATAGCGGAGGTGTTTTTGAATCGCCGCTTCCCAGCCTTGCGACTTGAGCCATTTCAGATCGAAGCCAGTATTTTTACTGCCGGGTAAAATCAGCAAATCAGCCGCAGGAATTGGCTCATCGTGACGCACATAGCGAAAATCAATTTGTGGATGCAAACGTAGCGGCTCAAAATCAGTGTGATTGCTAATATGCGGCAACACGGGCACAACCACCCGAAAACGCGCATCCGAATTTTGTTGCTCAGGCAGGGCATCTTCAGCATCTAAATGCAGACCATGTAAATAGGGCAATACGCCTAACACACGTTTGCCGGTGCGCGCTTCCAGCCACTCTAAGCCACTTTTGAGGAGACCAATATCGCCCCGAAACCGATTAATCACAAAGCCTTTCGTGCGCGCTTGCTCGGAGGGCGATAATAAGTCTAGCGTTCCGACTAAATGCGCAAATACACCACCGCGATCAATATCAGCAATTAAAATCACGGGGCAATCCGCCTCTTCCGCGAAACCCATATTGGCAATGTCGCCAGCACGCAGATTAATTTCAGCAGGGCTGCCAGCGCCCTCCACTAAGATATAAGGGTATTCGTCCACTAAGCGCTGATAGGAGTCAAATACCGCTTCAGCCGCTTTCGGTTTATACAGGTGATAGTCGAAAGCCTCTAAATTCACTATCGCTTGGCCTTGCAAAATCACCTGAGCGCCGGTATCAGTATTGGGTTTTAGCAGCACGGGGTTCATGTGTACGGTAGGAGAAATGCCTGCTGCCTGGGCTTGCAAGGCTTGCGCACGGCCAATTTCACCGCCATCTGCGGTTACTGCACTATTCAGAGCCATGTTTTGTGGTTTGAAGGGAGCAACGACTAGGCCACGCCGCTTGAACACACGGCATAAGCCTGCCACTAAGGTGCTTTTACCTGCATCCGAGGTACACCCTTGAACCATTAATGTTGGCATCACAGCCCCTTCGCACAAAATTAAGAGAGAAACTATAGCAGAGTTCGACTCAATAAAGCGCAGCGTCGAACATTGCTTTCAACTAGCCAAGCTGCCAACATTCTCGCTTCTTGATCTCACTAGGATAGTCTATGAATTGGATGAGCCAGCCTTGCGCCACTCCTAATCAGCAGTTCAGCAACTTAGCGTGTGAACGCCAGACTCAGCTCACCAAACCGCCTCAAGCCCTCGGTGACTTAGAAACTATTGCGATTCGCTTGGCTGGTTTGCAGGCACGCGAACAACCTGCTGTTGAGCGCATACATATTAGTATTTTTGCCGGTGATCATGGTGTAGTCGCTGAGGGTGTCTCTGCCTTTCCACAAGCGGTCACCCAACAGATGGTGGGGAACTTCCTGCACGGCGGTGCTGCCATCAGCGTGCTGGCTAAAGCCCTGAATGCACAGTTAGAGATTATTGATACTGGCATTCTTGAAGCGCTACCCGCGCAACACGGGTTGATTATTCAACGTGCCGGCGCAGGTACTGCTAATAGCGCACAAACTGCTGCGATGACTCACGAACAATTAGCGATTGCTTTGCAAGTCGGCTTTGAGGCGGCAGAGCGCGCCCATGCTCTACAAGCAGATATTTTTATCGGTGGTGAAATGGGCATTGGCAATACGACGGCAGCCACCGTGTTGTATTGCGCACTGTTAGACCTCGCCCCTGCAACGATGACGGGTGCTGGCACCGGCTTGGATGCGGCAGGTATTGCCCATAAAACGCAAGTAATCGAAAAGATTCTCAAGCGTCATGCTAGTTGTGGAAACGATGCTTTGGCATGGCTAGCTTGTGCGGGCGGCTTTGAAATTGCTGCACTCACGGGTGCTTATCTGCGTGCTGCACAACTCGGTTTACCCATTTTACTGGATGGCTTTATTACCACTGCCGCTGCGGTAGTTGCACTCAAGTTACAGCCCACTATTCAAGATTGGCTGTTCTTGTCTCACGCCTCCGCTGAACGCGGACATAAACAAGCCATTAGCACTTTAGGCTTACAACCACTATTGGATTTGAATTTACGTTTAGGTGAAGGCAGTGGCGCGGCGATTGCTGTGCCGATTTTGCGCCAAGCTTGTATTTTACATAACCAAATGGCGACTTTTGCCGAAGCCGCAGTCGCTGGCAAGCTTTGATGGCTCTTTGGCGGCGCTTAGGCTGCTTATGTGCAAGAAAGGACAGGCGTAGACTTGAAGGCCATTCTGGTAGAAATTGCAAATGAGCGAGTGCCCAATGATGCTCAATTCTAACATAAATGAAGCAATACATGGCGACTGCCTAGATGTAATGAAAGACATGGCAGATAAATCAGTAGATCTGATTTATCTTGACCCCCCATTTTTCACAAAAAGAAAACACAGTTTAAGCTCAAGAGACCGATCTTCACATTACAGCTTTGATGATCTTTGGGCGTGCCACAAAACATATGCTGATTTTATGTTTTCACGTCTTTTTGAGGCAAGGCGAATTCTAAAAGACTCTGGAAGCATATTTATACATTGCGACAAGAGCGCAAACCACCTATTAAGATTAATCGGTGAAGATATTTTTGGCGAAGAAAATTTTCTTTCGGAGATAATATGGTCATACAAGCGATGGTCAAATTCTGCTAATAATCTTACACCAAATCATCAAAATATTTTATTTTTTTCTAAATCAGAAGATTACAAGTTCAACAAAATATTCACAGACTATTCTGAAACAACAAACATTGATCAGATATTGCAAAAAAGATCAAGAGACCAACATAATAAATCAATTTATGCTCGTGAAGAAGATGGCAGTTTAATTTCTTCGGATGAAAAGAAAGGGGTTCCACTAGCGGATGTTTGGGAAATACCTTTTTTAAACCCGAAAGCGAAAGAACGAACAGGATACCCCACGCAAAAACCCATTTTGCTGCTTGAGCGCATCATTGAAATAGCAACGGATGAAGGCGATATTGTCCTTGATCCATTTTGTAGGAGTGGCACCACTCTTGTTGCAGCAAAGATGAAAGGAAGAAGGTTTATCGGCATTGATAGTTCAATTGAGGCCATTGAACTATCAAAATCGAGACTTAAATTTCCTGTAAAAACAGAATCTGAGCTTTTAAACAAAGGCCGCGCTGCTTATGTTAATGTGGACGAAAAGTCGTTAGCAATATTAACCGGCCTTGATATATTGCCTGTTCACCGGAATGCAGGTATAGATGCAATTTTAAAGCGAAACTATGTTTCTAAGCCTGTACCTATCCGAGTTCAGCGTGAGCACGAAACCCTCTCAGAGGCTGCGGCTAAATTGGCCTCTGCTGCGAAAAAAAAGGGTGCTTTGGTAGCTTTTCTTGTGGCTACAAACAAAACTAATGAATTAATTGAGCTTGAAACCAATAATTGCATAGTGAAAATAATAAATTCACCAGCATTGGAAATTAATGAATTCATTGAGCATGCAGAACCTAACAAGTCGTTCAGCTCAAACGTGCTAACGCGTGCCGGTTAACTCGACGATGCCGATTACGCAGATTGATGTACTCAGACATGGGCGCGTGCTCACACCCCATTTGTTTTGCGCTGCCTCGACTGAACCTTTAAGTACTGAAGGTTGGCGGCAATTACGTAGAGCCACCCGCAATTATAAGCCAGATCAAATTCTCTGCTCACCGAGTTTGCGCTGTGCTCAATTTGCCCAAGAACTTAGCAGCAAACGAGCTGTGCCTTTACAAATTGAACCACGCATTCAAGAAATGAATTTTGGTAGCTGGGTTGGCAAAAGCAGCGAAGCCATTTGGGAGCTCGATCAAGTTGGGATGCAACAGCTCTGGTCTGAGCCTTTAAGCTTTACTGCACCGGATGGCGAAAGCATGCAGGCTTTTATTCAACGGGTACAAGCCGCTTGGACTGATTTCACCCAAACTTATGTCGGTCAGCGCCTCTTATTAGTCACGCATGGTGGGGTGATTCGCGTGCTGTTAGCACAGAGTTTAGGGATCGGTTATGCGCAAACGCTGCGCTTTGAATTGGGCTATGGGCAAGCTGCACGTTTCCATGTGTATGCCGATGGCACCAGCAGTGTCTATGGATTAGGTTTGGAACAACTCACATGTTAAAGCAAGCATCAACCGCCTTTTTTCTCGCTTTATCGCTGCTCACCCGCATTCCAATTCCTAAACTAACTAATTTGACGAATGCCGACTTTGGGCGCTCAGCTTTATTTTATCCCTTAGTCGGTTTGCTTATCGGCGGGATTTTGTGCCTGCCCGTTTGGCTATTTCCCCAAGCTGATCCACTCGTATTAGCCGCTATTTTAACAGTGCTGTGGGCTGCGATTACGGGAGGCTTGCATCTTGATGGAGTCGCGGACGGAGCCGATGCTTGGCTAGGTGGCTTGGGTGATCTGGAAAAAACTCATCGCATTCTCAAAGACCCCTTAGTGGGGGCTGCTGGGGCAATTGCACTAATCGCTACGATGTTGCTCAAGTTCGCTGCTTTAACGGTGCTGATCAAATATCAACTTTGGTGGCTGATTCTGTTTGCCCCTGCTTTCGGGCGTAACTTTGTATTGCTACTATTTCTCACCACACCGTATGTACGGGCGAGTGGCTTAGCGAGTACGACGGTAAATAACTTGCCAGAAAAACCCGCGTACTGGTTGGTGCTAGCAGTGATTGGTGTGGCAGCACTCTTAAATTGGCAAGGTTTAGCTTTAGCCTTAATTAGCTTTTGGCTGTTGCGGCGTTTGATGCTCCATCGCTTAGGCGGCTGTACAGGTGATACAGCCGGTGCAGGTGTGGAGTTTGGTGAAGCGGCTTGGCTAATTGGGATTGCGCTGAGCTTATAAGTCTAAGCCTTTTTGTGCTTGTATACCTGCGCGATAAGCATGCTTTTCGTCGCTGATTTCGGAAACAGTATCCGCTAAATCTCTAAGCTCAGGAGCTGCCGCCCGCCCTGTTACCACTACATGCTGCATAACTGGGCGCTTTTCTAAAGCATCGTAGATGCGATCAGCATCCAGATACTTATAATTGATCAGATAAGTTAGCTCGTCCAGCACCACCAAATCGTAGCTTGGATCAGCTAGCATTTTTTCGGCAATCAACCAGCCACGTTCAGACGTGGCAATATCTTGGGCGCGATCTTGGGTATCCCAAGTGAAGCCATCGCCTAACACATGCCATTCCACATTATTTTGTTTGCTAAAAAAAGCCTCCTCGCCGGTATCAGTTCTACTTTTAATAAACTGTGCAACGCCGACTTTCATGCCGTGACCCAGTGCACGTGCCACCATCCCGAAAGCTGAGCTGGATTTGCCTTTTCCATTGCCTGTCAGCAACACAAATACGCCTTTATCTTGGCTCGCTTGGGCAATGCTGGCGTCAATCGCTGCTTTTTTGCGCTGCATACGTTCTTTATGCCGCTGATTTTTCTCTAATTCGTCCATTTCTTTCCTCCTAGTTGCTCAATGTCAATATTTATATGATTAGCTCGCTCATAGATTGTTGGGTAATATAAACTTTTGCGGAAAAGCTACAAAATTGTTAATGTGCACTTAAAGTTAAGCCTAGGTTCATTCAATTGAAAAACCGCAGACCCCACAACCTGAAACTTGAGTATTCTGTATCATAAAGCTGTCTTAATTTTGGCGTGTCATTAAATCACCTCAGGGTTTATGCAAAAGCTAGAAACCTTTTAACGGCAACTTTTTACATTAACAACTAAACTTTGGAATGATGGGATAGCAATCCTATCAAGGAGAAGGTATGGCATTTGGTAAAACAGGTATTGATTGGCGTTCGACCGTAGCAGCAGTGTGGCGTTCGAACCGGCATTTTCTCAAGCCAATCACTCAGGTCGAGTTAATTGCACCGGATAGCCTGCTAGGAATTGATGAACAGAAAGCGCTGTTGTACAAAAATACTGAAAACTTTCTACGTGGAAAGCCTTCGAGTCATGCTCTTCTTTGGGGAGCGCGCGGGGTAGGTAAAACTTCACTAATCAAGACCTTACTTACCCGTTACCACAGCTATGGTTTGAGGATTATCGAAATACCCAAGGCAGACCTTCACTTACTACCGGATATTACTGATGACCTACGTGAGCATCATCATCATTTTATTCTTTACTGTGATGATTTGACGTTTGAAGAGGGACAACGCGAGTACGGTCTTCTCAAAAGTATGATGGAAGGATCGCTAGAAACACCACCTACCAATGTACTGATTTATGCCACCTCGAATAGCCGTACCCTGCTGCCTGCACAGCGGGCTGCTAACTTAAATCGTAATCCACGATTAGAGCCAGCACAGCCAACTGTAGAGGATGAAAATTTTTCTTTAACGGATGACTTTGGTCTATCTCTGTCTTTTGATCCTATGGATAAAGAGATTTACTTAGCCATTGTTGACCAACTGTTTAAAGGAAAAGCGATTGATCGTAGTGCTTTGCATGAGGAAGCCTTACGGTTTGCAGCAGATCGAGGTGGATATAGTGGACGTACCGCACGTCATTTCCTAACCCATTACCAAATATATATGTAAGAAAACTATGAAAACTACACATCTGCGCTTATCGGTAACAGCGCTTTTCGTTACCGCTTCAGTCGGTACAGCTTACGCTGAGCCAGCTGATGTATGGTCTTCCGAGACACCTACGGTCGCTGCAGCTGCTAAAGCCGTTGCCGCTGTACCTAAAACGGTTCTAACCCCCATCGCGACTGCACCAACAGCAGCTGTGGTTATTCAGCCTGCTGTGGCTACTACAAGGATTACTGCTGCTCCCATGCAATCCAGCTATAACTACGGTTCTAGCGCAACTGCAAGCACAGCTTTACCGAGCAATAACGCTGCTGTTAGTTCTGCTCCTACCGTAGCAGTTGATAACAAACCTGTACCACAAATGAGCCAGCGTGATTTAGATGAGCGTTTATGGCTAGCTGCCTTAGCTGGCAATATTGGTATGGTGAGTGAATTAGTTGACCAAGGCGCTAATCCACGGATTGCTACACGTTACGGCGAAACAGCGATTCATGCCGCAGCGGCGCGTGGTCATATGCAAATTATTGAGTTTTTGGTCAAGCGTGGCGTTAGTATCAATGCGCGCACTAGCAATGGCTGGACTGCTTTGCACCATGCAGTACGCTTTGGTCATGCTAATGTTGCTAACTATTTAGTGCAAGCAGGCGCTAACCCAAGAGTCCAAACGAGCGATGCGGGCAAAACCCCTATTGACCTAGCAATGGATAAAAACGATGTAAGAATGGCGCGAATTTTGGGGTATCAATAGGAACTGTTAAACTGGCGTTTTACAAATAACCAAAGAGTTGGGATATGCGAAATATCAGTAAAGCACTGCTGACCTTGTCTGCTGCTAGTTTGTTAATGGTGGGCTGTACCCAAGAAACCCAGAACCAAATTGGGCGAGTCCTCAACAATTGGACAGGTACTAATGGTGTCCTAGAAGTTTATGCTGGCGAAAAATTAGTTAGGCGCTTTGTCAAAATCGACAAGCTTAGTACTGCGACAGGTACCAACTCAGGTGGTGACCGCCCTTATCGTTTCGGTAATGGTTATCTAGACGCTAACCTGAATGGTGTGGCTGATAATAATGAAAGTTATGTCTACTTTGAGATTAGTGACTACTCAACTCAGTATGTGTTCTATGAAGCACCCAAAGTAATGCCTCCTCAATAAGTAGTTTGAGGAATTTAGGTTTTCTTGTGCGCTCTTGGATGAGCTTTATCGTACACCGCCGCCAAACGCTGAAAATCTAAATGGGTATAAATCTGGGTTGTGCCAATATTGACATGACCCAGTAGCTCTTGAACGGCACGCAAATCGCTAGATGATTCCAATAAATGGCTGGCACAGGAATGGCGCAGTTTATGGGGATGTAAACGTTGCGACAAACCACGCTTTTCCTGCCAATAAATCAAGCGTGCTTGTACATTGCGCATGCTAATGCGACGACGCTGTTGGCTAACAAATAAAGCTTGCTCATCAATATCACATAAATCATTGCGCAGACTCAGCCAAGCGCGTAAAGCCTCAACCGCTTGTTTACCAATCGGCACATCCCGCTCTTTGCCGCCTTTGCCATAAACACGCATCATGCCTTGATTTAAGTCTAGGCTATTGACGTTTAAACCCACTAGCTCAGCCAAGCGCACACCGGAGGAATAAAACAATTCCATCATTGCGCAATCACGCACCTCTAAAGGGCCTTCGGGATCAGCTGCTAGCAAATAGTCCAGCTGATCAGCATTCAGCACTTCAGGAAGATGGCGCGGTGTTTTCGGTACGGGGACATCAAAGCAAGGATTAGCATTCACTAAACCCTCGCGCAGCAGAAATTGGTAAAAGCGGCGCAGTGATGAAAGCTTACGTTGCAAACTCCGACCTTCCAAACCACGCCGCCGCAAAGCACTAATCCAATCGCGGATATGAAAGGCTTTGACTTGAGTGACTGCAGGTGCGTCTTTGACTTGCTCTAGCCATTTTACAAAATCACCTAAATCCTGCTGATAAGCAGACAAGGTTAAAGGCGAATAACGTTTTTCGCTTTGTAAGTAATGTTGATAGCGCTCAAATACCTGTAGATCCATCACTTAAGAATGACTGGATTCAATCGAGGGGTCAACCCATGCCTCTAAATGCAAGGATAAAGCCCGCGATACCAAATCACCCAATTGGCTAATGAATAAGGTTCCCATCCCCGGATGGAAGCGATCTTCATGCTCACTGCCTAGAGCCAACACGCCAATATTGCGCGCTTCGAATAAGGGGATGAGCACCGCTGATTTAATTTTGGTATTCTGTTCGCCAAATAAGAAGATTTGCTGCTTAGGGCGCAAACGGCCACAAACAGGTTGGCGCTTTTGGAACAAACCAGCCATTTGCTTTAAAGCACGATCTTCGGGGTCAATAAAATGCAAGGTGCTATCCGCAGATTGGCCACGACCAATTAAACGCAGCACGACATTGTCCGCATCAAATTGCGAACACATTAAATCACGGCAAGTCGCGACGACATCATCCAAGCTATCGCAGGTCATTAGCTCTAACGCTAAATGATGCAGGCTGACAACTACCCGCTCACTTTCACGTGCCGCACGCAGCATATCTTCCATTTGCCTTGAAAGTTGCGCTTGGCGATCACGCTGGCGTTGTACTAAATGCTCTAATAAAGAAACGGCATCGCCTGTGTGGCGGTGCGGGATAAATAGATCATCAAGGATGTCACCATGTTCTTGGAAAAAATCATTATTTGCGCGGAGGTAAGCGGCTACCTGCTCAGCGCTTAGTTCGTATTCTTCTAATGATGTGCTCATACTGTCACTGTACCTGTATAAACGGTCGTTGCAGGCCCTGTCATATAAACGGGCTGCCCTTCGCCCTGCCATGCAATTTGCAAACGCCCACCGGGTAAATCCACCTGAACTTGTTCAGCGAGTAAACCTTGTAAACGCCCGGCTACCGCAGCAGCACAAGCACCTGTTCCACAGGCCCGAGTTTCACCGACACCCCGTTCAAACACACGTAAACGAATTTGTTGAGGATTAATAATTTGCATAAATCCTACATTTACACGCTTTGGAAACAGAGGATGTGATTCTAAAATGGGTCCTAACAACGCGACCGGTGCTGTTTCCGTATCTGCGACTTGTAGCACAGCATGTGGATTGCCCATTGAAACTGCTGCTAACTGCACAGAATTTTGCCCTATCTCTACAGTATAGAGCATTTGGCGCTGTTGGAAAATGAATGGAATTTCAGCAGGCTCTAACCGAGGTATGCCCATATTAACTTTAACTAGGTTACTGTCTTGTAAATCTAAGACAATACGCCCAGATTTGGTCATGACTGGAATGCTGGTCTTTTGCGTCAGCCCTTGCTCATAGACAAAACGTGCAAAACAGCGCGAACCATTCCCACAATGCTCGACTTCACTCCCATCGGCATTAAAAATGCGATAACGAAAATCAGCCTCTTCACCACTATAAGTTTCCACTACTAATAACTGATCAAAGCCAATGCCTTCATGGCGATCACCTAAGCGCTTTACCAATTCTGTATCAAAAACTATTGACTGATTGATTGCATCAAAGACAGCGAAATCATTACCTAAACCATGCATTTTCGTAAATCGAACAGATTGCCCCAGCATGTCTACCCCTTGTCTAATCGAGTATATTAGTATACAAATATATAGCGATAAAGCGATATGCCTGCTATATTAGCAGTACGTTATATTGCGTTTTACCCATCATGTTACTGGAAATCAGGAGAGGAAAATGACCGATTTCAACACAGAACTGGACGCACGCGGCCTGAACTGCCCCTTGCCGATTCTGCGCACCAAAAAAGCAATGACTAGCATGACTGCTGGCACTGTATTAAAAATAGTCGCAACTGATCCAGGTTCTGTCAAGGATATGGAAGCTTATGCTAAACAAACTGGCAATGAATTGATCAGCTGTACTGAAAGTAATGGCGAATATACTTACTATATTAAGAAAAACTAGGCATTTAGCTTTGCTCTATCATTTTTCAAACGAGTAACTCACTGTTCCCTAAGTTAGGAAGAGATTTAAGCTAACTCGTGGCTTAGCGGGCACGGTTATTCTATCGCCGACCCGCTCTATTAATCTCTCTGTGATTTGCTGATTTTAACGACACTGCCTATACTGCTAAAAAATTGCGGAGTGTCGATTATGCCTAACCCCTTCACCATTCGCGGCACTATTCAAAACCCAGCCGAATTTATTGGGCGCGAGGAAGAAATAGCGCATATTTTATCACGCATCCGCACCGAGCAAAGCTGCTCAGTGGTCGGTGAGCGGCGCATCGGTAAATCCTCACTTTTATATCATCTTTATCAAACGGGGCAACAGCGCTTGCAAGATGCACGCTTTCGCTTTGTTTATATTGAGCTGACCGCTGCAAATGCACAAACCCAAGTGGACTTTCTGCAAACTGTGCTGAAGCATTTGGATTTGCCAACCGAGCGTATCCAAGAGGGCAACCGCCCTCACCGTAATCTAGTAGCCTTTGATGAATTATTGCAGGAACAAGTCCAGCGTGATGGCTGCTGTGTTGTGCTCTGCCTCGATGAATTTGAAGGCTTGTTTGCTAATGCCACTGAATTCAATGATCTGTTTTTCAATCATTTGCGCAGCATGGTCAACGGGCGGCGTGTGGTTTTGGTGACCGCTTCACGCGAAGCGCTAGAAGTCTATTCGGTGCAAGAAAAACTGACCTCGCCCTTTTTTAACTTATTGAGTGTGGTTGAATTAGGCGATTTCAGCGAGCAAGCAATTGAAGCTTTCCTTAGGCATTATCAGCCGCAGGTACAGTTTACCCAGCAGGAGTTAGAGTTTATTGATCGGTATGCCGAGCCGATGCCGCTTAAATTACAAATCTTTTGTGATGTTTTATGGCAATGGCGGCAGCACCCTGATTGGGATAATGACAGAGCCTTGGAAAAAATTACCAAGATTTATGCTCAGTTTTTGGGGCATGGGCATAAGTTAACCAAAGCTAAGCAAACCGCCGTTGGCCTATTTTCGGGTGAAAAAATTGGCAGCTGGCTAGCTAATTTGAAAGCAGGCCGTGATTTGTTTTTAGGTGAGTAACTAGTATGTTCAACTGGTGGCATGAGGGCTTACAAACTTACTTGGCTCTATTTAAAACACGTACCATAGATGATTTCAATAAACACCAAGTTCTTATAGTTTTCCTTAAAACTTATGTGATCCTTAGCGTACTGTCTTTTGTCACCTTGACAGTTACAGGGTTAGTGATAGATGGATCAGGTTATTTATTCGACTGGGGTAATGCTTACAAAAAAATGATCCCTGGATTAATATTTGGGCTGTTGTTTGGACTACTTGTTGGATTAGGTAGAAAATGGGACGAAGAACTTTTAGTTGTAATAAGTGAAGAGTGGAATGAGAAAATAGTCTTCGGGTTGATTTTTGGGCTACTTGAAGGATTAGCCTTTGGAATAGTATTCGGATTGTTTTTTGGGTTAGTTGTAGGGTTAATCTTTGGGTTGATAATAGGATTGGCCTTCGGACTAGGCGCAGGGCTTCTTTTCGGACTAGTTGTAAAGCTAGTTGAAGGTCTAATCTTTGGGGTGGTCTTCGGATTAGCTATAGGATTTTTAGTTTTATTTAATAGAGGTTTATCGGATCTCACCGACTATTACCTTTATTATTCAATAGCATTTTTGCCTAGCTTTCTATTAGGATATTTTCGCATTTTTTATATCCCAATTCATATTTTGCAATATCGAAGCTCCAAAAATAACCACAATCCATTTCCAGCCTTCAACAAATCCCCTATTCAATGGGATGAAATGATTAAAATACCCTTGCCTTATATGCAGGCTTGGCTCGTGCATCTAGCCCGTTACGATCAAGCCCAAGGCATCGCTGCTATTGAATTCATTGCCAATGAGCGTCCTGTCGAGCGGAAAACCGCTTTCAAAGCCTTAGTTATTATCTTAGGTGATGACCTCGCCCACGCAAACACCCTGCCAGACTTATTCAAACTCAAGGAATTTTTTAAACGATTCCCCAACGAAGATAAAGCGCTCCCAGTTGGCTTAAATGAGGCCCGTCAACACTTCAATCGTATTAGCGAACTTGCTCAAGACTACCTCAACCGCCAAACCTTCACGGGGCAACAACAAGTGCTTAAAGAGCTGCAGATACAAATGCACGAATTTCATGATTTAATGAAACTCACCCCCGCTCCGGTTGGCACAGCCTTTCAACCGCATGCGGCTCGCTGGTTGCAAATGCTGGCTGCTGAACAAACCAAACTGCAAGCCCAAGCCCAGTTTAATCCCCTGCCGAATCCTTATATCGCTGGCAACCCATTGCAAGCACGTGACCAACATTTATTTGTTGGGCGGCGTGATTTATTACTGGCCTTGGAAGAACATATTCTCAATACTCAGCAAAAACCCTCACTGCTGTTATACGGTCGGCGACGGACTGGCAAATCCTCCACCTTATTAAATCTGCCGCAGAGCCGCTTTGAATCGGTCTATATCGACTGCCAAGATTCCCGTTGGCATGAAAGCGATCAAGCTTTTTGTTATAACCTTGCTAAAGCAGTTTTCGAGGCTTTGTTTAAAAGTGGCAGTTTGGCAGGTTTAAATCAGCCCAAGCTTGAGCAATATGAAAAAAATGCCTTCACCCAATTAGATGCTTTCCTAGAACCCGCACAAAAGCTAGCTGAGCAGCGTAGCAAACGTATTTTGCTGGCCTTTGATGAATATGAAGCCTTAGAAGATGCCGTGCTTAACCAATATATTAGCGAACGGGTTTTGGGTAAATTGCGTAATTTAATTCAGCATCACCCAATGATCGTCGTGCTGGTATCCGGTAGCCACCGTTTTGAAGAATTACCTCGGATTAATTGGGCGAATTACCTAATCAATACTCACCTGCTGGAATTAAGCTTTTTAGCCCCATCGGCAGCACATGAATTACTCACTCAGCCCGTCCCAGAATTAACGTATGCGGAAGGGGTGGTGGAAGCCATCATTCAAGCTACCCATTGCCAGCCGTATTTATTGCAGATGGTTGCTTCTGAATTAGTGAATTACCTCAATAGCCAAAAACGCAGCCTTGCTAGTTTGGATGATGTAGAACTTGCCTTCAGCAAAACCTTAAAAAAGGCTGCTGCTTATTTCACCGATACGTGGCGCAAAGATAATAGCCCCGAAGAACAAGTCATTTTGCGAGCCTTCGCACAAGGTACTCATCTATCTGAAACAAATGCTGTTCTACTGCAAGGCTTAATACGCAAAGAATTAGTCGAGCAAGTGGATGATACTTATCAACTAGCCGTTCCCCTGTTTGCACGTTGGATACGGGAAAATCAGTAGAAATTAATCAATCATGGACAAATACTCACGCCTTCGCCAATTACTAGAACAGCGTCAAGAACAGCACCTGTATCGCCGCCTACGCATCACCGAAAGCCCCCAGCAACCTGTCATGCAAGTGAATGGCAAAATGATGCTGACCTTTTGTAGCAATGATTATTTAGGCTTAGCCAATCATCCTGAGGTGATTAAAGCCTTTCAACAGGCAGCCAATCAATACGGTGTAGGTAGCGGTGCAGCGCATTTAGTGAATGGGCATTCGCGCTTGCATCAACAACTTGAAGAGGCTTTAGCTGAATTCACTAAGCGGGAACGTGCCTTGTTATTTTCTACTGGCTATATGGCAAATTTAGGGCTGGTTGCTGCTTTAGCGGAACGCCCGGATACGGTGTATCAAGACCGACTCAATCATGCTTCTTTATTAGATGCGGCTCTGTTATCTAGCGCCAAACGAGTACGTTATCCACATAACGATACCCAGCAACTCGCTAAGCGGTTAGAGGCACAAAGCACCGGACAAAAATTGATAGTCACGGATGGTGTATTTAGCATGGATGGTGATACTGCCCCTGTTAAAGCCTTAGCGAGTTTAGCCAAGCAGCATGAGGCTTGGCTAATCGTGGATGATGCACATGGCTTGGGGGTGTTAGGCGAGACTGGAGCAGGTTTATTAGAAGCTGAACACTTAGCTCAAGAAGATGCTGTGTTGATGGGTACGCTCGGTAAAGCCTTTGGCACAGCAGGCGCTTTTGTAGCAGGCAGCACTGATTTAATTGAGTATCTTATTCAAACCGCTCGGCCTTATATTTATACCACCGCCCAACCTCCAGCGATTGCCGCTGCTAGCTTAGCTAGCCTAAAACTCATACAAGCCGAAAGCTGGCGGCGTGAGCATTTGAAAGAATTAATTCAAATGTTCCGTCACGGTGCCGCACAACTAGGTTTAGCTTTAATGCCTTCGTCAACAGCCATTCAACCTATTTTGGTGGGCGAGAATGCCAAAGCCGTAGCCATTAGCCAACAATTAGAGCAAATGGGGATGTTAATTACCGCGATTCGCCCACCCACGGTGCCGCCAAATACCGCTCGTTTACGCATTACCTTGTCAGCGGCACATACTCAAGAGCAGGTAGAGCGCTTATTAGCTGCTTTAAATCAAGTAGTTAATACCTAAAGTAATTTAAATAAAAAAATAAACTCTATCTTGATTAGCTCTTTAGCTTGGACATAAGCATTCGCTTTCACAAACTGGTTTGGTTGGTCATCACTTTTTGTTTGATGGCAGGGGCAAGCGGATCCTGCCACGGCTTCAATAGAATTTTTCAAAAACTCCCCCACTGAAAATAGTATTTAGCAGTTTTCCCAGTCAGGGTTGCAGTAGCGGAGTTCCTGCAAAACTTGCATTTCAGCTTTGAAGTGTGGGTAATAGAAGTTATTAGCAGCGGTGATGTCTTGCGTTGAAGAGAGCGGTCTAAGGCTTTAAAGTAAGGGTTTGTTTTTATTGGCGTTAGCCATAGCCAGCGACCCTGTCCACTGCCGCTACTGTGAGAGCAAATGGGTTTACAAACACAGTCATGCTCGAAGCGGTGAAGCCCGTTATCGTTGTCGCGCTTGCCTTCGTTGCTTCCAACTGGACTATCGCTACCAAGGCAACAAGCAAGGAGCTCCAGAGCGGATCGTTGAAATGGCGCTGAATGGTAGTGGGGTTCGAGACACCAGAAGCAACAGCAACGTTGGTTTTCATATGCATAGCTTCCCCATCTAAAAACCGGGTTGGCTTATACTTTAGAGCCACGTACCGACAACACCTTGAAGCGCTTATTCCTGACAGTTTTATTGAAAAACTAGATTTGCTGCCTTATCCGATTAATTAAAAAGCCGCTCCCAACAGCGGCTTTCTATTGCTTCAAGCCCCTCTACCTTCGGGAGAGGAGTTGGGGTGAGGGCAAATTAAAAAAACAACTGAACCTTCGCTTCCTGACGATATTTATGCAGCAACGGCTCCGTATAACCATTTGGCTGTTCACGCCCTTTAAAGACTAAATCGCAAGCCGCTTTAAACGCCACACTCTTGTCGAAGTTGCCCGAAATGGGGGTATAGGTCGGGTCACTAGCGTTTTGCGCGTCGACTTTCGCCGCCATTTGTTTGAAAGCATCCATCACTTGTTGTTCGGTACAAATGCCGTGCTGCAACCAGTTCGCCATGTGTTGGCTAGAAATACGCAAAGTCGCGCGGTCTTCCATCAAGCCCACATCGTTAATATCCGGCACTTTCGAGCAGCCCACGCCTTGGTTAATCCACCGCACCACATAACCTAAAATGCCCTGTGCATTATTCTCCAATTCTTGCTGGATTTCTGCTGCGCTCCAATTTGGATTTTGCGCCACAGGAATCGTTAAAATATCATCCAATTTCGCACGCCCACGGCTCTTTAACGCCTGCTGACGCGCAAATACATCGACCTTGTGATAATGCAGCGCATGCAAAGTGGCTGCCGTCGGTGAAGGAACCCAGGCGGTATTCGCGCCCGCCATCGGATGACCGATTTTGGTGCTAAGCATATTCGCCATTTGATCGGGAATTGCCCACATCCCTTTACCGATTTGCGCATGACCCGACAAACCACATTCCAAGCCAATATCTACATTCCAATCTTCATAGGCTTTAATCCACGGTGCGGATTTCATGTCACCTTTGCGCAGCATTGCACCCGCTTCCATCGAGGTATGAATTTCGTCGCCGGTGCGGTCTAAGAAGCCGGTATTAATGAAGACCACGCGTTCTTGCGCAGCACGGATACATTCCTTCAAATTCACCGTGGTGCGGCGCTCTTCGTCCATAATGCCGACTTTCAGGGTATTGCACGCCAAGCCTAAAGCCTCTTCAATGCGCCCAAATAATTCATTAGTGAAAGCGACTTCTTCGGGGCCGTGCATCTTCGGTTTGACGATATACACCGAACCTGTGCGCGTATTCTTCGCGCTGGTATTGCCCTTGAGATTGTGCATCGCAATCATCGAAGACAGATAACCATCCATAATGCCTTCGGGAATTTCCTTGCCGTCTTGCGCAATAATCGCCGGATTAGTCATCAAGTGACCAACATTCCGAATGAACAACAAGCTGCGTCCGTGCAGGCTCAACTTGCCGCCACTCGCCGCTATGTATTCACGGTCTGGATTCATCGCGCGCGTGAAGGTTTTGCCGCCCTTACTGACTTCTTCCTTCAAATCGCCCGTCATCAAGCCCAGCCAGTTGCTATACACCAGCACCTTGTCCACATCATCCACCGCCGCGACCGAATCTTCGCAGTCCATAATCGTGGTAAGTGCGGCTTCCATCACAATGTCATTCAAGCCTGCTGCATCACTGCCACCAATCGTGCCCGCGCGATTGATTTGCAGTTCGAAATGCAAACCATTGTTTTTCAATAAAATCGCTGTTGGACTCGCCGCATCGCCGTTATAACCAACAAACTTCTCAGGCTGCTTTAAGCCGACTTTGGAACCGTCTTTTAAACTGACTTGCAAAGCACCATTCGCTACCGTGTAGCTAGTCGCATCTTTGTGGGAGCCAGCCGCTAAAGGCGCGGCTTCATCTAAGAATTTACGGGCGAATTCAATGACCTTTGCGCCACGCACTGGGTTATAAGACTTGCCTGCTTCTGCGCCATCGGTATAAGGAATCGCGTCCGTACCATATAGTGCATCATACAAACTGCCCCAACGCGCATTGGCTGCATTCAGCGCGAAACGCGCATTCATCACTGGCACAACTAACTGTGGGCCTGCGGTCGTGGCGATTTCTGTATCCACATTTTCGGTAGTGACTTGGAAAGCTGAGCCTTCGGGCTGCAAATAACCAATTTCCTGCAAGAAATCTTTGTACTTGGCGAAGTCAAAATTACTTTTATTTTCCGCATGCCATGCATCAATCTGGGCTTGCAAGGCATCACGCTTGGCGAGCAATTCGCGATTACGCGGAGCTAAGTCATTCACAATCTTTTCCAAACCCGCCCAGAATGCCGCAGGCTCAATGCCTGTACCCGGCAAAGCTTGCTGATTGACGAAATTATGCAGAAGTGTTGACACCTGCAAGCTACCGAGCTGGATTCTGTCCGTCATTTGGTCAATTCCTCAAAAACTAGATAAGATTGTCGACATTTGGTTATAGCGCAAATTTAGTAGCGGCTAAAATTGGAAATCTCAATACTGAATATTGAATTAATTAACTTAAGTTAATAATTTGATTTTTCAGTAATTTACTTAAGGCAAGGTGTTTTTTTCTAGCCAAAAAAGATAGCTCAAAGCTTGTTGGCGCTCTGCCCCACACATTTCTAATGTCGGCATCAGGCTAGAGCAAACTGCCGGACGCAAAACACTGCCAAATAATTCGCAGCGCAAATCAGCTAATAAATGCAAGCAAGCCTCGCCACTGGCTTTACCTTGTGGATGCTTAGGGGTGGGCGAGCTAATCGAGGGAGCAATACAGCACGCTGCACAACCAGCACGGCAGTGCATTCACCGCCGCTCCAGATACATATCTAAAGCACCCCGTGGGCGTAAAGTCAGGCGACATTCGTGAGTGATAGCAGTGCCTTGCGGTAAGGTCAGGCGGAACTGCTGGGCTAAAATTGAAATCGCCAATACCGCTTCTACCATGCCAAACATTTTACCAATACATACCCGTGGCCCGACACTAAACGGCAAATACAGGAATTTATCAGGGCGCTTATTCACATCCATAAAGCGCTCAGGGATAAAAGCATCAGGCTGATCCCAATAATCCTTATGCCGATGCAAGAGCCAAGGCACGACTAACATAATGGAACCGGCTGGAATTTTGCGGCGACGAATCACATCCTCATGTTTAGCTTGGCGTGAAAGAATGGGCACTGGCGGATAAAGACGCATAGTTTCTTCAAACACAGCGCGGGTATAAGGTAGGTTGGGCACATCCTCATAAGTGGGTAAACGTCCACCGAGGATCGTATCAATTTCCTCATGCATTTTTGCCTCGACCTCAGGCGCTTGCGAGAGTAAATACCAAACCCAAGAGAGTGCATTCGCAGTCGTTTCATGTCCTGCCATAAATAGCACGATCAGCTCATTACGAATCCCTTCCCGCGAAATCGCTTCACCTTTAGTGCGCTCATTCGCAGCCAACAACTCATTCAGCAGGGTGTGCTCATAACCACCTTGCTCACCTTTGGCGATGACATTATCCACAATCGCATGAATACGTTTAGCCGAGCTTTTTGCAGCACTCATTTTTAAGCTGCCAATGGGTAGCCATTCGGGCAAACCTAAAAAGTTGGTGACATGGATTTGTTCAATCGCAGCCTGATATTCGGCAAAAGCCTTAATCACGGCAGCTGCATCTTCGCCTAAACGCGCACCGAATAGGGTACGGGCAATAATTTCTGAAGTGAGCTGTCCCATCGCGGAGAGCACGCCGACTTTAGAGCCAGCGGGTAGGCTTGCCCATTGCTCACGCATCTCGACTGAAGTATCAATCATCACTTGGCTATAGGCTTGGATATGCGTTGTGTCGAACAAACCAGTTTGCAGCAAGCGTCGATTTTTCCAGAGTTCGCCATCGCTAATGAATAAGCCGTCACCCAATAGGGGTTCGAGGGCTTTACGCATCTGCGGGCTTTTGCTTTCGTAATTATCCTTTTGCGTGACAAAGACGTATTTGACGAGTTCGGGTGTATTCGCAATGAAAATCGAGCGATTTAAAATGCGCCGGCTCATAAATTGATAACGGAAAGAGTCTTCGCTCCAAAAGGACAATAAGTCACGTTTTGCACTTAAGAGCGTGGCAATACCACCAAGGTCAGATTGATGGCGTTTAGGATAAGGGGGGACAAAAGCAGTGCTCATTTTTGTTAGCGTATTGGCTTAAAACAGGCCAGCACTATAGCACAGCTGCAAAAAAGCACTGGTAACCTTTATCAGATTACCAGTAAATAACAGTAAGTAAGGAAAATGAAATTGAATCGGAAATGAGTGTTAATAATATGTCGCAGTGGCGTGCTTAGTGGTTCATTAACGAATACTTGCCTTTTCAGCAATTAAGTCACGATAAGCATGCCAGCTCGAATGAGCCACTAAGGGCATAGCAATAATCAGGCCTAAATTAAAAGTTGCTAACCCCAAGCCAATGATAACAGTAATAGTAATCGCCCAGAGCAACATGGTTTTGGGGTTGGTCATGCAGGCACGCAAACTGGTGGCAATAGCGGTCATAATGTCCGCTTTGCGCTCAATCAAAACGGGAACTGTGACCACGCCGGTTGCAAAGGCGACTAAAGCAAATAAGAAGCCCACGCCCATAAAGTTCAAGCTAAATAAGACGCTATTATTCATTTGCATCAAGCCATCCCAAAGCGCCAGATAGCCAGGCATGGTGCTGATTGAAGCAAAATTATTAAAGAACAGAGCGATGATCATCCCGGAAGCAGGCACCCATAACATCATGAGAAAACCGACCGTTAACGCATATAAGCCTAATCCCAAAGCGTTGTAACGAATGGCCACTAATGACGTACCAAAATCAGTTTTTTTACCTTGATCACGTTGCCAACTAAGTACATATAAACCTAAAGCTAAGAAGGGCCCGACTAAAAAGAAGCCGCTGATAAAGGCCACTATAAAAGCGGGATTAGCCATAGAAAACATACTTAAAACAATACCGGTAAAGGAAAACAAAACCCCATAGAGTAAGCTAGCTGCAGGGTTTGCTTGAATATCTTCCCAGCCCTTTTTCAACCAGCGTGGGATAGCACGGGCGTCCACTGTCTGGATGGGATAGCTTCTGAATAAGTCTTTAGCATGAGGTGCAGGTGAAATAGTGGTAGGTCTATGAATGAATTGCTGCATGTTTACTCTCCTTAAACAAGTCTAAACAAACTCGTCTTGACTGATCAGGCTTAAAACAGGCTTGAGCTGCAATACCTGATAGCTTTAGTCAGGAATTAAAAAGTATAGCCGAAGAAAAAAAGCAGGCTCAACTAACCTTAAAAATTACAGGGAACTTCAGCGCACTATTGCAAGATCAACTAGCCATCAAGACTCGTTGTTGCTCTAAGCTCGTTAATAAGCGCCATTCACCGGTAGCTAGTTGAGGATCTAACGGGAGGCTACCTATTTGTTCACGATGCAATTGTTCAACATGATTACCCACCGCTGCTAGCATGCGTTTGACTTGGTGATACTTGCCTTCATAAATCGTAATGCGTACTTGCTGCTCAGGTAGAATCTCGACTTTTGAAGCACTAACGGGCTCAGTTTCCCCATGTAATATTACACCTTGCTGCAATTGGTCAGCCGCTGTGGTAGGTAAAGGTTCCGCTAGTTTAGCCAGATAAACTTTAGGTACATGCTTACGCGGTGCAGTAATCCGATGCGACCATTGCCCATCATTGGTAAGTAAGATTAAACCCGTTGAATCTTTATCCAAACGCCCAACAGGGTGTAGCAAATGCACATGCGGATGCTTAATTAAATTTAAAACCGTGCGCTGACTGGGATCTTCGGTTGCACTAATCACACCTAAAGGCTTATTCAGCATCAAATAAATCAAACCAGGTAGGCTCAGGATTTCGTCTTCGAGCCTTACCTGAGCACCCTCAGGCACCGCTGTAGGCGACTTCAAAACGATTTGTTCGTTGAGACTAATCAGGCCAGCTCTAATGAGTTTTTGGGCTTCATTCCGCGAAGTATTCAGCGCTTGACTGACAAATTGATCAAGACGCATCATTTAGAAACCACGCCCAACATGCATATAAATGCCCGGATCATAGCCTTCGGTTTGCCCAATCCCAATGAAGGCGGGGCCAATCGGACTATCCATTCCCACGAATAAACTGCCTGACAATAATAAACTCCCCCAATTCACATCGGCAGATTTTTCCCAAGTATTACCTAACTCCAAAGCCCCCCCTGCGTATACCTTAGCGACACCCGGGTAATCCACTAATTCGTACATATAAGTACCGCGCCCTAGCGCTGCATGATTGCCGCGTAATTGGTTGGCTGATAGACCCGACAAGGTATTGTAGCCACCTAAGCTGAGTTGCTCAGTAATAAAAGTGTCGTCACGCAAGGTGCTACCCACTTGGCCTTTGAGTGTGAAACGATGTTTTTCTTCAGTCCAAATTTTGCCACCCGCAATTTTGACTCGGTCAAAGTCGACATCGGCGCCCAAGGCTTGAAAGCCGTGCGTATATTCAGCCTGAAACCACTGGCCGCGATTCGGGAAATCAGCATCATTTAAAGTATCGGTGTTGTAGGCAAACTCAATGCCTGCGATTTGCAGTGACTTGCCGGGGAAGGTCAGTTTGCCCGTTTTAATATCAGGCGTGAGATTACGATAAATCGCGCCCGCGCTAAATTCACTGGCTGTCCCTACATCAGCGCGCCAGTTGGCTTCTACACCCGTTTCACCTAACCGAACTTCAGCCGTGCGGTCTTCACCCACATATTCATAAAAATCTTGGCGGTCATGCCAAGCACGTGCATCTAAGAAAGCACCCTGACGATCATTTAGCGGGTGCAAAATTTGTGTCTCCGCATGCAACCGATCACCAACTACTAAACTATTGCGTAATTCAGTACCAGAACTCGTTGCACCTTTTAGCACATGGCGAACGCCAATTTGATAGCTAGCATCGCCTTCAAAATCATCATCTAAAGTAAAGCCAAAGCGTAAGCGCTGATCACCTGTGGAGCGTTGGCGCGCAATCACCCGCAAATCGTAAGCATCTTTACCCGACGGCTTGAGGCTGTAATCCACAATATCGAAATAGCCTAAGCTATGCACATTATTCAAACCGCGTTGCAGCTTGGCGACGTCCAAGGTATCGCCTGCTTGCACACCTAAGCGTTGTAAAAGCACGGAGTCCTTGAGGCGTGAATTATTTTCCAAAATCACTTTGGCAATAAGGCCATCTTTAATACCTTGTTCTGCTTCAGCTTCAGTCGATTGTTTAGCCAGTTGAGTTTGTTTGTGATTGGGTACATAAGCGGCTAAGCGTTTAATCGCACCGATTTGTGCGCGAGCAGCCTTCTCACCAATGGGAATCGTGTCACGCACTCGATCAAAGGAAAGTGAGCCGATGTCTTGCAAATCAGGTTCCAAGACAATATTCGGCGCGTTCAAGCCCTTTAATTGTGGCAGGCTATTTTTAGCAGTGAGAAATTGCATCGCTTGCACGGTTACAGCCACGGCTGAATTCAGCTCATCACGCTTTTCAAAATAATAAGGCAAGCTAACCACAATTAAAATATCTGCTCCCATTTGTTTGGCAACATCCACTGGCACATTATTCGAGACAAAGCCATCTACTAAGACGCGGTTATCAATGGTAATCGGCGAAAAGAAGCCCGGAATGGACATACTAGCACGTACCGCGGTGGCTAAATTGCCTTTACCTAACACCACTTGCTCGCCCGTTTCAATATCGGTTGCGACCGCCCGAAACGGAATCGGCAGCTGATCAAAATCTTCGATCTGTGCTACTCGTTCTAAAAGGTGACGTAATTCAAACATAAGCTTTTGCCCACTCACCAAACCATCCGGGAGTTTTAAGGATTTGTTTTTAATCCCCACTTCGCCAGTATTAAAAAACCCCGCATTGTCACGTTTGAGCTGGAAGCTTTGCCGATCACGTGGTTGCTGATCATCAAATAAACTGGGCCAATCTAATGCTTTGACCACTGTTTCTAATTCATCCGCTTTATAACCTGCGGCATACAAGCTCCCCACAATCGCGCCCATGCTAGTACCTGCAATCATATCAATGGGTACACCTTGCTCTTCTAAGACTTTCAGAACCCCCACATGGGCAATGCCTGCCGCACCACCGCCACCGAGCACTAAACCAATACGTGGGCGCTTTTTTGGAGCTTGATTGGCGGCTTGAGCGTTCGGCAAAAAGAATAAAAGCAGACTTAAGCTGAGCAGAACAGACAGGAGCTTGGTGAAATTCATAATTTAAACTCTTAATAACTGGACAAAGTATAGGTGTCCAGACGAGCTGAACTCAACTTTATGGTAATTGCTGCTACAATAGCGCGAGCTAATTATAAAAATAAGAGATTATCCAAATGGTACTCAAAGATTATTTGCGCATTCTTGCGACTCGTGACGGTTCTGATCTTTATCTCACTGCGGATGCACCACCAGCGGCTAAATTTCAAGGCTCACTCAAACCACTAGCTCGGGAGCGTTTAACCCCTGAAGAAGTGCATGCGATGGCTTACGAACTCATGGATGCTGAGCAGCGCAAGCAATTTGAACATAAGCCAGAAATGAATCTTGCCATCAGTGAAGAAGGCATTGGCCGTTTTCGGGTGAATATCTTTAAGCAGCGCCATAAAGTGGCAATGGTGATTCGGAATATTAAAACTGAAATCCCGGATGCAAATAAAATTGGCCTACCCGATGTTTTAAAAAACGTCATTATGGAAAAGCGCGGCCTGATTTTATTTGTGGGTGGTACTGGTTCAGGGAAATCGACTTCGCTAGCAGCCTTGATTGATTATCGCAATCGCCATTCAGATGGACATATTATCACCATCGAAGACCCGATTGAGTATGTGCATCCGCATCGCAAATCGATTATTAGCCAGCGTGAAGTGGGCGTAGACACGGATAGCTACGAAGATGCCTTGAAAAATACCCTGCGCCAAGCGCCAGACGTGATTTTGATTGGTGAAATTCGTACCCGCGAAACCATGGAGCATGCGCTCGCTTTCGCTGAAACTGGGCATTTATGCTTATCCACTCTGCATGCGAATAGCGCTAACCAAGCGCTAGATCGGATCATTAACTTCTTCCCAGAAGAGCGCCATCATCAGCTCCTACAAGATTTATCGCTGAATTTAAAAGCCTTTATTTCACAGCGCCTAATTCCAACGATTGAAGGCAAGCGCACCGCCGCGATTGAGATTCTGTTGGGCACACCGATTGTGCGTGACTTGATCATGAAGGGTGATGTGGGCGCGATTAAAGAAATTATGGAAAAGTCCGAGCAGCAAGGTATGCAGACGTTTGACGGGCATTTGTACCGCTTATTCCGCGAGAAGAAAATTTCCTTAGAAGAAGCTTTACGTAATGCAGATTCAGCTAGCAACCTGAAGCTGCGGATTAACTTATCGCCAACCGATAAAGCGGATACCGAAGGGGGCGAAGGCGGCAAGCCTGATCATCTATCAGCCTTCGATGGCCTATCCTTAGAGCCAAAAGCTGAGGATGTGGAAGAGGCTCTTTAGATTATGCTTGTAAAGCTTTTTGCCCTATGTGTGGGCACGCTGCTTACATTTGTATACGAGTCCGTTGATATTGAGCAAGGGCAGCGTCCGAGGTATTTGGCTGCGCCCGATCAATTTTCTACAACAGCAGTGTTTACTACTAATAGTGCCTTAGGAAAAGCAAACCTAGCAGCTAACCAGCCAGCCCCCATCAGACTGCCAGCTAAAGAGCAGCAAAGTATATATAAATGCCAGCAAAAAGCAGGCACATCAATATTTTCTGATCGACCTTGTGGTAACAGCTATAGCTTGATTAATAAAAATGCTTTACAACCAACTATAGCAGATGCCTACCAAGCACCTACCCAGCAGGCTTACCGTTCCGAGACTAATAAGGCTAGACAATCAGCTCTACCTATAGCTAATTCACATGAAATCAATACACGGTATGATAATTTGTCCCGGACTTTGTACTCGTTATTTGAGCGTAATGAACAAAATAAGTTAAAAAGAGCCTTAAGCATTTTAGAACAAGATAGGGCAGCAGCTTTGACTATGAAATCTAGCGATCACCCTACTTATGCTGCTCAAATAAAGTTTAATAACTTATCAACAGATGCTCATCATCAACTTGAAGGAGTTAGTTTGGCTTACGAGTTGTTGCGTATTGAGCGGATGCGTAATGAAGCCTTATATCTTCCTTAAACCCTTTCAGCTAAAGGTATAAACTTGAATCCTAAACCGTTCTAGCCCATGCTTAACACTTATTGTGATTGCTTACTGAAGAGTCCTAAATGACTGCCAAAACACCTAGCGTTCCCTTGATTAAGATTCCGATTACGGCTCATGTGGAATCCTTGCGCCCGCACTATACGCCTGAGCAAAAAATTCAAATCAAAGCCAAAATTGCCCAAAAGCTCAAAGAGCAAGACGCCGTTTTGGTCGCGCATTATTATGTGGATCAGGATCTACAAGAGTTAGCAGATGAAACCGGTGGCTATGTCTCTGATTCTTTAGATATGGCGCGCTTTGGCAATGAGCATCCGGCGAAAACCTTGATCGTAGCCGGTGTGCGCTTCATGGGTGAGACCGCGAAGATTCTCAATCCAGAAAAGCGTGTACTGATGCCGACTTTAGAGGCAGAGTGCTCACTGGATTTAGAATGCCCAGCTGAGTCGTTTTATAAGTTCTGCGATGAAAACCCAGATCGCACTATCGTAGTTTATTCCAATACCAGTGCTGCGGTGAAAGCGCGTGCCGATTATGTGGTGACTTCAAGCATTGCGGTTGAACTGATCTCTTGGTTGGATGAACAGGGTAAGAAAATTCTGTGGGCACCAGATCGGCATTTGGGGCACTACATTCAGCAAGTCACGGGCGCGGATATGCTGCTTTGGCAAGGTGCTTGTATTGTGCACGATGAGTTTAAACATTTAGCCTTGGCTGACTTAAAAGAAAAATTCCCTGATGCTGGTGTATTAGTCCATCCAGAATCGCCTGAAAAAGTGATTCAACTGGCGGATGCAGTCGGCTCAACCACGCAACTCATCAAAGCAGCACAGACGTTACCGAATACGCGCTTTATTGTGGCCACCGATAGCGGCATTTTCTACAAAATGCAGAAAGCCGCGCCAGATAAAGAGTTTATTGCTGCACCAACCATGGGTGAAGGCGCAACTTGTAAAAGTTGTGCGCATTGCCCGTGGATGGCTATGAATGGCTTGCATAATCTATTGCAAGTATTGGAATCGGGCAAAAACGAAATCTTCGTGGATGAAGAGATTCGGGTGAAGGCATTGCGCTCCACCCAACGGATGCTTGATTTTGCCAAAATGCGTCGTGGCTAAGCGTTAAGCCAATACTTGTGCGACCACCGCGCGCACTGAGCCTAAACCCGTCGCGACTCCATTACTACCGTGGCCTGCATTAATATAAAGGCCACGAATCTCAGGGTGTTCACCCATAAACGGCTCATCATTTTCCGAGAAAGATAATAAGCTGCTCCAGTGATTATGGATCGGCAGCTCGGTGAGTTCAGGCATTAATTCGCAAGCCACTGCACGCAATTCTTGCTGTGCCTGCTCAGTCAAAGTCTTTTCCAGACCTTGCGAAGAAAACACTGAACCGCAGACAATCCGCCCATCTTGGCGCGGAATCAGGTAATAATCCTGATGCACAATCATGCGCTGCAAGCTGCTGTACTGAGTGCGGAACATAATCGATTCTGCTAGTTGCGGGTGTAATTGCAGGGGGCAGTCTTGAACTTCAGGGAAAACACTCGTCCACGCACCCGCAGTGAGAATCACTTTATGTGCTTTAAACAATTCATTGCCAATATAAACACCACCTATTTGGCCATTGACAACATGCAGCTGCTGCACGGCTTGATGTTGGCTGACTAAAATCGGGCGCATATGCAGGCTAGCCCGTAGCGCGGCATTTAAGCGCGGGCTGCGCACTTGCGCTAATTCAGGGAAAAATAAGGCGTGTTTAAACGCTGGATTTAAGTGCGGTTCGCAGGTTTTTAAGGCGGAACCTTCGAGAATTTCTAATGGATAGCCCCACGTTGCTGCCCAGTGCTGAGCGGCTTGATGTTGGCTGCTATCAGTGATAATTAGGCCGGATTTTAGCCATTGCGGGTCGATATTAGTTTCTTGATAGAGGCGTTCGCATAAAGCAGGATAATGCTGTTGGCTGTCTTTGACTAAGGCACTGACGACGGGGCTGGCCTGCCAAGGATAGAGTGGGGTAATCAAACCACCTCCCGCCCAAGAAGACTCTCGGCCCAGCTCATTTTGGTCGGCCAACATAACATTCAAACCTGCATCATGCAGGAATAAAGCGGTCAGCATGCCTTTTAGGCCGCCGCCTACAATGATGACATCTTTCATGCAATTCCTTCGGGGGTTGACTGTGCGTCAGTATATCAGCCCCGAAGCCAGTATTTGATTAAAACAGTTTGAATGGATGATCGCGGGTCTGTTCGTTAGGCGTGCCCGGATTAGTGAACAAACTTGGGTCAGGCATATTAGATCCTACAGGCGGAGTCGCAGTGGCTACGGTGGTGTCCGTTGCAGCTCCCGGAGTTGTTGTCACGGCGGCAGCTTCGGCTTCAGCAGCACGGGCGCGCTTACCTAAACCAAAAATATCATAAGCATTATCGCTGCTCTGCTCAGATAGATTTTTGACATTAGTGAATAGTGCTGGATCAGGCATAGGGTCAGGCTCAGCAACAGCAGGCGTAGCAGGAGTTACAGTAGTAGGAGCAACGTTAGCGACCGTCGGTGCTGCGACAGTTGCAGTTGTTACAGGTGCAGAGAGGGTTTTATTGGGGCCGCCCACACTGAAGAAGCTTTGATCAATGGGAGCAGTATTATCTGCTTGAACTAAGCTGATAGCACCTAGCAAGGCTAAGGCTGAAGAAGAAAGCAATGGTTTATACATGGAGGCTTACCTGTGAATCAAAAAGGGCGAAGCGCCGATGTAACCATTATACCGAGGAATGTACTAAGTCGCCTATAAGCTTACAGCGTTGCGCTATAGACAATCAGCATTAGACCCAACCATGCCGTACTGTGCATCCACATCGCGCGCCGATAGCGATGCGCTAAGCGTGCAGGTGGAATATTAGTAATCATAAATAAGCGCCCACCACTGGAGCGCTCAATCACCTGCGTGCCCACCGTCTGCTGTTCACGCAGAAAATCTTCTTGAGCGACTTGTTCCGCAGTTTTGCAAACTTGTTGCCACTCTTCCTCATCCAAACGCCCGTCACCATTGCGGTCATAGCTTTCTAAGAGGATGTTGGGCTTGAGTTTCCAGCGCGATAAAAGTTCAGCCATTCGATGGCGTAGCGGTTGATGATTATCCGTTTTCAAAGTACGCATATCGCCAAGCACATACAGCTCTTGCCCCGGATAAATCGCATGCAGCCAATCTAAATAAGTATCTGCGGGGCTAGTGACAATTTCCGCATATCTAGGGTAAAGCAAGCAGTGTCCATACCCGTCGTCAATTACAAAAGGCTGATCTTCAATATAACCCGGAATCCATAAAGTGACTGGCAAATTAGCTAAACCACGTGTGCATTCGCCCGCCGGTAAGAAAGCGCGCCCACGTAAAGACACATAACCTTGGGCACTCTGGCTGATAAATGAATGCGGTGTATCCAGCATTAAGCGATAGCGTTGAAAAAACCTAATTGCAAACAATAAATTGCAGCAGGCGAGCAGCAGCAACCAAATAGGGGCAGCTTTAAGAATAATCAGATAACCAAGCGCTAGCCAAACTGGGATGAATTTAAGCTGTGCTGCAAAATTTAATAGCCCAGCACGCCGCAAGACTGAAGCCGCTTGATTACGCGCGACTTGCTCCCAAGCGAAAACGCCAATAGCTTGCATTTAAGAACTAAAATGCGCAGCAACATCGACATCTGCTTTTTCAGCGCTGGAAAAAGTCATCAAGCGATAAGGTTTAAAGCTCAAGGGGCGCGCAATTAACAGATCAGGGAATTGGTCAATACGCACGTTATTAATGGTCGCCGCATCATTATAAAACTCGCGCCGATCGGCAATGCTGTCTTCTAAACTGGTAATGCGGCGTTGTAGCTGCAAAAAGCCTTGGCTCGCTTTTAGCTCGGGGTAGTCTTCAGCCACCGCAAACAAATTACCTAAGCCGATCCGCAATTGATCTTCAGCCGCACCTAAAGCACCTAAATCGCCGCTACTCATCGCATTAGCCACTTGGCTACGCGCTTCGATCACACGCTGCAACGTGTCTTGTTCATACTTCATATGCTCTTTACAGACGGTAATCAGCTTCGGCAACTCTTCATTGCGCTGCTTGAGCAGCACATTGATATTACTCCAAGCCTTATCGGTATTGTTTTTCAGCAATACCAGCTGGTTATAGAGCGCAATACCCCAGAACGCTAGCCCACCTAATAGGGCAAGAAAAATCAAAAGTCCGCTGGTCATGGCTTTATTGTTAGTGATTAAACGGAGTTTAAGCCTAACAAATTTGGCTGCTTGCTAGGGGTTAGGCCGATAATTGGTGAGCTAGTTATTTTTAATATTTAGTATCATTTTTAATAGCGTTTAAGATCAGGTGCTGATGTTGAACTAGAGGAGTATAAAAACTATGCCATGTGTGACTGTCTCACCACAATTCAAGATTAAAATTCCTGCATCTATTTGTGAATCTATGCAGATTCACAGAGGGCAACAACTCCAAGTATTGCCTTACGGCCAAGGCTTGATACTGATCCCATTCAAGACAGCTAAAGAGCTGCGCGGCTTTCTAAAGGGGATTGATACTAGGGTCGAACGTGAAGAGGATCGACTGGAGTAGTTTAAAAAATAACAGAGTTTATTCTGCTCACTAATTCTGCTATTAATCCCTAAGAGTTTTCAAAAGGTGTCGCTGGGAATGATACAAAAACCGCCGCGAGTGTTTATTAGTTATAGCCACGATAGTGAAACCCATCGAGATTTAGTCTTGGGTTTAGCAAATCGCTTGCGGAATGATGGAGTAGAAAGCTGGATTGATCAATATGTACCCAGCTTTCCGGTGCAAGGTTGGCTGCGGTGGATGAAGTCAGAAATCGAGCAAGCTGATTTTGTACTGTTGGTTTGTACGCCACGGTATCTGCAACGCTTTAATGGTGAGGATACGGAAGGCGGGCGTGGAGTTAATTTTGAGGGCGTGATTATCTCCCAGACTTTGTACAATCATTATTACCGTAATACTAAGTTTATTCCCGTGCTGCCTCCCCAAGGCTGCTTTGAGCATCTCCCCTTAGAACTGCAAGCCTATAGCGCTTATAAACTAGATACAGACTATCAAGATTTATACCGACTGCTCACAGATCAACCGAAAGTTACACCACCGCCTGTTGGGCAAGTGGTACAGCTTCCAGAAAAAGCGAATCCAGCCTTCCTACCCAGTTTGAGTATTGAAAGTGCGTATTTGCAAAGCCTGCTGCAACAAAGCCAACTGCGGTTTACGGATAAAACTTATATCACGCTCTCAGGCCAATTCCAGCCAGATCGCTCCCTGATTCCGCCCGAATGTTTAATGTCTGCCAGTTTACTCTTTGAGGCTTATCGGCCTAGCCATGCAGTACGGGATTGCCCTAGCCCCAGTGAGCAGCAAGATGATCTGCTCGCGGCTTTTGCCAAATATCAGCGCTTGGTACTTTTAGGTGAACCGGGGACAGGTAAAACTTTTTCCCTGTGGCGGATTGCCGCCGAGCAAGCTCGCAAAACGCTGTTGAATCCGACTGAGCCTTTACCCGTGATTATTCCACTCAATCGCTGGACGGATGCCGAGCAAAGCTTAGCCTCTTTTGTCTTGGAGCAAATGGGCAGCCTCGCCAGTCATTTTACGCAACTTTGCCAAGCAGGGCGCGTGCTGCCCTTGCTGGATGCTTTGAACGAACTACCCTTTGATCAACGCGCCCACAAACTGCCGCAAGTTCGCGCTTTTGTGAATCAGGTTACTCGTCTGAATCAGCCAGCCTTTAGGCGCTTGCTTCTGACCTGTCGACAACGCGACTATGTGGATGCTTTAGAGCAAGACTTAGATCGGCTGACGATTGAGCCACTTGACCCACCGCGGATCTGGCAATTTCTGCAGAATTACTTCCATTATTTTGCGGAGCAACAACCGCAGCGTTTTGCAACGAAGCTAGCTGAACGATTATTTTGGCAACTTGCGGGGGGTGAAAAGGTGCAAGCCTGTTGGCAGCGTTGGCAACAACAGGGCAAAACCGATCAATGGCAAGCTTTTTGGCAGTTGCGCAAAATTCCAGATGATTGGCCTGATCAACTAAAATGGCTGGATTATGCGAGGCAAGCCCAATTAGCCGATCAGCGCAGCTTGCTGAAGCTGGCGGCCAATCCTTACCTGCTGTTTTTAATCACCACTTTATATGCCCGTTATCAAGAGTTGCCACAAAGCCGAATTGAGCTGTTTGGGCGTTTTGTAGAAGTGTTGCTCAAACGTGAATCAGAAGAAAAGGCTAGTAGTCGTGCGTATGTGCCGGAACGCATGGCTTTGCTCACTGCGCTAAAGCAACTGGCTTGGCAATTACAAAGCCGCAGCAGAACAACTCAAGAAGCCCGTACCGTGCTGGCTCGTGATGAAGCCCTGCAAACGATACCCGCCGCTGATTTAGAATTTGCTGCCGCCGCGAGTTTATTGGAGTTGACTCGTGATAGTGTGCGTTTCTCGCATCAACTCTTGCAGGAGTTTTTCACGGCGCAAAGTTTCAAGGATCGCCGCGAACAAGGCTTCACTGCTGCTGAGCTATGGCCGCCTGATCAATGGTGGCAACCTAATGGCTGGGAGGAAGCGGCTAAGCTGGCGGCAGAATATGAAGCAGAGCCAAGTCTTTTTCTACAATGGCTAGCCGTTGGAAATCCAAAACTCGCAGCCGAAATTGCCTTAACACAACAAATTCCTGAAGCCCTGCTGCTGTTTCGGGAAGAATGGCAAGCAGCGATTACCGATGTAATTAATTATCCTAATCCCAAAGAACGCCATGCCATTAGCACTGTTTTAGCATGGCTCGATTGGGACAAGCGCTTCGGCATTGGCTTAGACGCACAAGGCTTGCCCGAAATTGATTGGCTAGAGATTCCAGCGGGTGAGTTTATTTATCAAGACGGCGAGCGTTTGCACTTACCAAGTTTCAAAATCAGTCGCTACCCCATCACTAATGCTCAATTTCAAGCTTTTGTACACGCAGCGGAGGGTTATGCTGATCCACGCTGGTGGCAAGGCTTGAGGAAGCCTAAAACAGCCCAGCAATCTGGTTGGCAAGAGAGCAATCGTCCGGTGGAATCAGTGGACTGGTATCAAGCTCTCGCCTTTTGCCGTTGGCTGTCTGCTAAAACGGGCTTAACTATTAGTTTGCCAACTGAGCAGCAATGGGAAAAAGCAGCACGCGGCACGGATGGGCGCGAGTATCCGTGGGGAAACGGGTTTAAGTCTGAGTACTGCAATGGGCGTGGTAGTTTAAATTCAACCTCCGCCGTAGGCATTTATCCGCAAGGGCAAGCAGCTTCTGGGGCTATGGATATGGCGGGTAATGTGTGGGAGTGGTGTTTAAATAAATATGATGAGCCTATCGAGATTGCGCCGGATTTATCGGAAGACGCTCGTGTGTGGCGCGGCGATTCTTGGGTCGGTTCCACTGGGTATCTTCGGTGTGCGCTTCGTTCCGAGACCTTTCCTAATTATTATAACGACTTTCTGGGGTTTCGAGTTTGTGCCTTCTCCCTGGCTGCTGCTTGCTGATTTCTGTCTTCTGAATGCTGTTTTCTGCTTGCTAGCTTGCCCTGCAGGCAAGCGTATCCGCCGCGTAGCGGCGCCGAAAATTTTGTTTTTAGCAGCCCCTCCCAGCCTCCCCTTTTCAGGGGAGGAGTGAAAGCATGCCTCTAGTTCTTGTCTCTCCCCTGACAAGGGGAAGTTAGGAGGGGCTGCTTATGAAAACTACAGGGCGCAGCTATCTAACCCGCCACTCCATGTTCCCGCGTCGAATTAAACTTAATCTCCGGCCATTTTTCCTGTGCCATTTGCAAATTCACTCGCGTGGGCGCGATATACACCAATTCACCCGCATGATCATAAGCCAAGTTTTGGGCGGCTTTGGTCTTAAACTCTTCAAATTTTTTCTCATTCTCTGAGCTAACCCAACGGGCGGTACTCACATTCACCGCTTCAAAAATCGCTTCGACTTTGTATTCATCCTTCAAGCGCTGCATCACCACATCAAATTGTAGAATACCCACTGCGCCTAAAATCAGATCATTATTCATGAGTGGCTTGAATAATTGAGTCGCCCCTTCTTCGCACAGCTCCGCCAAACCTTTTTGCAGTTGTTTCATTTTCAATGGGTCTTTGAGCTGAGCACGGCGGAACAATTCAGGTGCAAAGTTCGGGATACCCGTGAATTGCAGGTTTTCGCCTTGGGTGAAGGTATCACCAATACGAATGCTGCCGTGGTTGTGAATACCGATAATATCGCCGGGGTAGGCATCTTCGACATGCTCGCGGTCAGAGGCCATGAAGGTGAGTGCATCGGGGATTTTGACATCCTTACCAATCCGCACATGCTTAGCTTTCATACCCTTTTCAAACTTGCCCGAGCAAACGCGCAAGAAAGCAATCCGGTCACGGTGTTGTGGATCCATATTCGCCTGAATCTTGAAAACAAAGCCAGTGAAATTGTCTTCAGCCGCATCCACTTTGCGGGTAGTGGTGGGGCGTGCTTGTGGCGCGGGGGCATGCGCCACAAAATCATCCAATAATTCACGAATCCCAAAGCTATTTAAAGCCGTACCAAAATAAACGGGCGTAAGTTTGCCGTCTAAATAATCTTGTAAATTAAACTCGTGGCTCGCACCTTGTACCAATTCGATTTCATCGCGTAACTCTTGCGCTTGAGTACCCAGCTTTTCATCGAGTTCTGGATTATCAATCCCTTGAATTTCTTCGTATTCTTGGCGACGTTCAGTATCCGGTTTATATAAAATCACCTTGTCTTGGTAGAGGTGATAAATCCCCTTTAAGCGTTTGCCCATGCCAATCGGCCAAGTAATCGGAGCGCATTTAATTTTTAAAACCGTTTCGACTTCATCTAATAACTCAATCGGCTCTTTACCTTCACGGTCGAGTTTATTAATAAAAGTCATAATCGGCGTATCCCGCAAGCGACAGACTTCCATTAAATTAATCGTGCGTTCCTCAACCCCTTTCGCAACGTCAATCACCATCAAGGCCGAATCCACCGCCGTCAATACTCGATAAGTATCTTCCGAGAAGTCTTCGTGACCGGGGGTATCGAGCAGATTGACAATATGCCCCTGATACGGGAACTGCATGACCGAGGACGTGACCGAAATGCCCCGCTCCTTTTCCATCGTCATCCAGTCGGAAGTCGCATGCCGCCCGGCTTTGCGCCCTTTAATCGTCCCTGCTAACTGAATCGCGCCCCCGAACAGCAGCACCTTTTCAGTCATAGTGGTTTTACCCGCATCAGGATGCGAAATAATCGCAAAGGTACGGCGGCGAGCGGTTTCTTGTAGGCGGTCAGTCATGGCTGGAGTTGTGCTAAGGTGTTGAAAGGGGGGGAGTATAGCGGAAATTGTTAGGTGAGGGGAGCCGCAGCTAATACGTCAAGTATTGGCTAAAGTCTAATTGCAATAATTTCGCCTATTTGATCCGACAAGTGCTCACAACGTTTTTTGACTAACTGTTGCAAACGTAAAACAAAATCCCACTCAGTTTCATCCGTAAGCTCAACAGCAAGATTCAACTGCCCTAAGTTTTTTGAAACAGCTTGGGTGATAGTCTTTAAACGATTAGCCACTAAACGTCTCGGCAAGCTACAAGTATCCGCAAAATCAGCTAGTTGATAGGCATAGACTGTATGTGAATCAAACTCATCGCCTAAGGCCATCGCCATCTCTTGATCAAGATGCGGGTAAATTGCGATATTGACTAAGTCATAAGCGGGTGTCAGACGTAAACCCTTGTTATCTAAATAAAAGCTAAAGTTCTTTCCATGTGCATCATGGTTATCAATGCATAAATTAAATAAAACTTGGTCTAAGAGTTGTTTGGTGTTTAAGGCTGGAGTGTTGGAGTGGCGTACTAACTCAAATAGCTTAGCTAAACTAGCCCCATCGCGAATATCTTGAACATCACGACCACTACCAAAATTGCGTTCATATTTATATTCAGGTGGCAAGTTCAACGCTTGGCAAGCATCAATCACATACAAGCGCTGCACTTGTTGAGCACTGAGCCGCTTACGATCAAAGCGCTGGACTAGCAAGGCTGGATAGGATCCATAGCGGCGTAAACTCACTTCAGCTACTGGTAGGCCGATTTTTTTTGCCAAACGCATCATCAAAAATTCATTCAACACCAAGTGCGAGTGTTGGCTTTGTTCAAATTTAAGAATATGCGTTGAGCACAAGGCACCTTCACCAAAACCAATGTTGCCGCTTTCATCGAGCAATACATTAATTTTGTCTTGGATGCCTGCCACCGATAAACGCGGCTTGTCATCCCAAACGGCCAAACCTTTAAATTCACGTTCTTCTAGGCGTTTAATTAATTCAGCATCGGCAACAGGGCGAAACTGTGTGGCATTTTCTAAACCTTGGCCTGGTGCTTTGAAGACCAAGCCGCTGGCGGTATCAGTACCTAAAATACGCATTAAACCAAAAGTATTATTTTTACTGATTTGATAGCTAGATATTAAACGCTCAAAACTATTGCCTTCAGGGAACAAATTACGCAAAAAACGCTGTACTGCTATCGGTGAAATCGTATCGTGGAGAGGCAGAAAAGGAGATAAAGCAAATTGCTGGTTTTTCCATGTTTCAGTATAGGTAAGCTGTAAAGCATCAGTTTGAGTGTCTAAACTCAGCTCACCCACTAATTGACCTTCAAGTTCAACAGCCAATACAGGCTTCATTCTTCATTCTCCCAAGACTCCACCTTTAGCTCAATGCCTAAGGCTTGCAAAACCTGCAAAAGACTAGCAACTTGTACCGTATCTTTGCCATTTTCGATTTTGGATAAAGTATCTTTGGCAACACCGCACAAGAGTGCAGCATCATCAATTCTTAAGCCTGCTTGGGTGCGGCGAGCTTTAACATATTGCCCTAGGAGCTGCATGGTGATGAAACCGTTGGCCTGAGGGGTCGAGATGGGTTTGATTTTTCCTGCCATCGAATGATGTATTAGTGCCTATTGTCCTAGGAATAATAAAGCTAGTTAGTGTTTGAGTCTATATTATTCCTTTCATCGTAGGAATAATTATAGAGGTAAGCAACTACCACTCGGCAGAATGCTGTAGCAAGCTAGCAAGCTACTATTTGTCAACTGTTCGCCACACATAAGTAAGCAGCTACCTAAACCCCAAATCACAATAAATTAGGAAAATTGTTATGCCTATTCCATTCATTTTAGCAGGACTTGCGGTTGCAGCAGGTGTTTACGGTATCGCAAAAGGCATTGATGCCATGGACGATTTTGATGAAGCTGACTCAGTTAATGGAGAAGCCCAGCGGATATATGACACTGCCAGCAGCAATCTAGAACAAGCTCGCGATGCCGCTCAAGAAGCACTGGAAAATTTAGGCGAATTAAAATTCTCACTTTATAAACACAGGCTAATACCCTTTGTAGCCGCTTTCAAAAAGATTCATAACATTGATTTTCAACATGACGCGATCGACGATGCATTTCAACTAGATGTTGATCAAGCAGATATGCTATCCATCGAAGAAGTCGCACTCAAAATGAAAGAAGTTGTTGGCGGCGGCATCACTGCTTTGGGCGCAGGTGGATTAGCAGGTTTAGCCGCTTACGGCAGTGTTGGTTTGTTGGCTTCTGCATCGACAGGGACAGCGATTGCTGGCTTAAGTGGCGCGGCAGCAACCAATGCTACACTGGCATGGTTAGGCGGTGGAGCATTAAGCGCAGGTGGCTGGGGCATGGCAGGAGGGACGTATGTGCTAGGCGGCATTGTTGCAGCCCCAGTACTTGCCATCGGTGGCATGATGTTAGCTTCAAAGGCAGAGGAGGCGAAACACAACGCCTATTCCAATTTAAGCGAAGCAAAAGTTGCTGCGGAACAAATGGAAACAGCACAGGTAGCCACAGAAGGAGTACATAGTTTTATTGAAGAACTTACCAATGTTCTGCACTCCTTAAATGAAGCATTTGAGCCACTACTAGATGGCTTACAAAGTTTGGTGACTTACTCCCCTAAAAATTGGTCAGGGAAACTCGACTACATGAAACTACCCAAAGAAGACCAAGTAGGAATAATGACATCCATGATGATTGCTAAAACGACAAAAAATATTCTTGAAACACCCATTCTAACCAAGCGCGGCATTATCAGCAGAGCCTCCCGCCAAGCAATCAATGATGCCTATGCAAGCCTAGAAAATCTTCAAGAATGTCCTGCTTGAGTACCCCATCATGACAAAACTGACGAATGATCTAAGTACTCTCAATGCCAGTTTGCTAGCTAGTCATCAAACCCAACACCTGACTGAGGCAACTCAGCGGGTGTTCGGTGATACTGCACGTTTACGGCAACTCGCTATAGACAAACAAAATGTCCTTGCAGACAAAGCACAAGGCTGGATGTTTGAACAGCTCGAAGTCATCAAATTCAATACAGATGCCGTCCGTAAAGGCAGTCGGTTATACGCGGCAACCACCGACAGTTTAGGGCAAACCAACCACCAAACGACTGATGTTCTGATCAGCAACGGCAAGGCATTTCAGCTTAAATCGGGCAATAAAGCCAGCTCCAGTGCTTTTATGCTTGCCGACAAGCAATACACTGATGTCAACTTAGTCGCACCTTCCGACCAAACAGACAAAGTACAAGAACTTTATGCCAAGCGTGTTGAGAGTGGAACACTAAAAGCACCGGATTATCAAAGTGCCTCAAAACGATTACACAAAGGTGTTGAAGCAGATAATGTGTCATCGGGTGGTACGACCTACGACGAAGCCTTGAAAGCAACCGATGCCAAACACGCCAATCGTGTTGCCAATACCTTTGAAACCAAAGCTGCCCTATCCGATATGCACCAATCCGGTATGCAAGCCGCAAAAATGGGTGCAGCATTTAGCGGTGTCTCATCAGGAATCGGTGGGCTTTATCAACTATCGCAAGGCAAAACCACCACGGGAAAAGTAGCGGCACAAATCATTGTTGATACCAGCAAAGGCTTTGCTACCAGCTACCTAACCACCGCAGGCAGCAAAGGCATTGTTCACGGTCTTGCCAAAGCAGGCGTATCGCAAACCACTGTCGGCGCATTAACCAAAAGCAATGCCCACGTAGCGTTAGCAGCAGGCATACTCAAAAGTGGACAGTCGGTCGTGCGTTATTTGCGCGGTGAGATCGACGGTGATCAGTTCATGGGGGAAATCAGTGAAACTGCTATTACAGGTGCAAGTACCTTTTACTATGGCGCATTAGGGCAAGCAATTATCCCTATCCCAATTATCGGCGCAATGATTGGTTCTACTGTAGGTTACTTTGTGGGTTCAATGTTGCACCAATCTGGCTTGATTGGCTTGGGCGAAGTCGCCGTGGTCAAAGCCGCACGGGAGCGGCGCGAACGTATTGAGGCGATGTGCCTAGAAAGTATTCCATTGATACGCCAGCACCGCTTGGAGCTAGAAACTTTACTCAAAACGCATTTTGCTGAACGTCGCCAGCTATTAACACAAGCTTTTGATGGTATGGAGAAATCTTTGGTCAGTTGGGATGCTGATGATTTCACTAAGCATCTAGAGTCTGTGAATCAAGCATTTGGAAAGTCACTTCCATTCAAGTCATTTAATGAATTCGATACTTTCATGAAAGATAAAAACTCGGTTTTTGTATTGTGACTCCATTCCCTTGTAATCGTTGCGGTGCTTGTTGCCGTAACGTGCATTTAGCTAAAGAAACGCAATTTCTTGATCGAGGCGATGGTTGTTGTCAGCACCACAGCGACGACAGCAAGCAGTGTAGTATTTATGATGGCCGTCCCAGCATTTGCCGCGTGGATGAGCAATATGCTATCAATTACCACTCATTCATGACTTGGGAGGCATTTGTTGAGGTCAATGTGCAAGCCTGCAAAAAACTAAGCCTTTTGTAAGCATGTATGCGTTCAAGCAACTGTATGCCCCGTATGCACACGCACCGCAGGCGAACGGAAAACCCTGCACAATATCTTTCCGTGCTATACCACCAGCCATCAATTCCTGAGCAATATCACCTTCCGTGCCATTGTGTTGTGGCCAGGTTTTACCATTGATCAAATCCAAGCGGATGACTGAACCGTAGATTCGCTGTCCATTTATCCAACCAACGTGCATAAGTTGATAGTGGTCATGTGCTTCGTCGAAAAGTAATTGAGATTCACCTCTTTATCCGCTGCGGAGAGATCAGCATATTCTTTGAGCAGATTTTTGACCGCTTGATCTACCCCATCAAAAATGGATACAAAAGCGTCTGCTAGGTAAGCACTAAAAACACTCCTATTTATCACAACCACGGACTCTCACCAACGCGAATCCCAGCAATCAATCAGAGAAAGCCAGCGATATTTAGCCCACAACGGACAACGCCCGTGCCAGCTCTTCATGTTCAAACGCGGACTCGAATTTATCAGCCTCCGACTTCGACATACCAGCATGAACAGCCACTTTACGCCAGTCTTGCACCGCCGCCACCACGTCCTTCAGTACCCGCACTGCTTCGGATTTAGCAAGGCCAAAATAACGCACCACCCCCAAACAATCAGCAATACTGCCGCTGGGGCCGGTGTCTTCGCTGATCCATGTTTTCAGTTCTCGCTGCTTATCGGGAAACGGGTTCAAATCGAAAGCAGGTGATAATGCCCATTGACCATGCCCACGATGTAAAAAACCGTGATTATTCAAATGGTCATCTACATTCGTGATGAGGATATTGAACACCATCCGTCGCCAAAGCTCCAACATATCTTGCTTAGCGCAAGGGCTATTCGAGCGAATCACATCCACTATTTCGGTGTAACTGTGTTCCTCATCGGCTGTCGCACCAAGCAGGGTTCTAGCAGATGCATACATGATCCGTACTCCTGCTTTTCTGTCAAAACGGCGAATAAGGGCAACAGGTGTATCATCCACATATTCCACACGGCTGATAGCGACATTGAGACCCGCAGCACTTGCTAGTCTCATTGCCAAGACCTCTCCTTTGGTGACAGCTCTATCATCCTTAATGCTGGGGAATTTCCCCAGACACAGTGAACCATCATGGTCAATTACCGTACACTTTGGGCGCATCCCACCCAACGAGGTGCCTTTGCCACGCAAATAAGCTAAATCGCCTGCAGTCTCATTTTCATACTCCACCGCTTGAGTAGCATGATAGATTTTTGCAAGCTCTATTAATGGTGGAGTACCACGCTCCCTATCAGAATGTGAACGTTGTGGAATGCCACTTTCATCAAGTAAACGTAATGCTCCCATACGGCTAATATCATCAACAGCGAGTAAGTAATCTAATGAGTTTAACGGCTGTGAGTTAATAACAGCGTTAGATTCCTGTTTGCGGCGTTTAGCGTAGTCACGCAAGATCACACGTTTGCCCCAACCATCAGGTTCGGTATCGGCTAAACAATCAAAAAATACTGACCCTTGCTTGACTTTTGCCCGAAAAATCATCCCAGACTGCAGTGGTAAATCTGGTGATAGAGCAAAGCGTTCAGAAGATATGAGCCATTCATTATAATAGGCAAACATGCTGTTTTCACGGTTGCCACTGCTCTCATACACTAATCTACCAAGAGGTGTTTTTTCTTCACCTAAGCAAACTTGAATACTTCGATTCATACCAATCCTGTGACTGACTTTTTGGGGCGAACCCGTTTAGGTAAGCGAGCTTCATCCAATAGCAAACCAGCCTCATCCTGTGAAATGTCAAGTAGGTCTTTAATACGATCAGCTTGGCCTAATGCAAACAACACCATACAGTAAATGCCAAATGATACATTGGGATCGCCTTTTTCTACGCGCAAATAGGTGGGCTTAGAGATGCTGGCACGTTGCATCATCATCTCTACCGTCAATTGCCGTCGCCGTCTTGCTGTATTGATATCATGACCCAGCTTCTTGATTGCCCGCTTTAAGGTAACAGGCATAACCTCTTCAATTTTTGACATAAGGTAAATCATAGCTACCCTGAATCATCATAGGGTATCTTATGCTTTACCTTAAAACAAGACGAGCAAAGTATTATCAAGTAGTATGAGATCTGTCGTTCCTTCCTATAAACAACTCAACTTCTGCCGCCCTTCACACTACGATAGTTGAACTAAAAACTTCGGCTCCTCCTCAAATGCTTTCCGCCCATGCGTTAACTTAAACCAAAGCGTATAAACCGCTGGTAAAAACAATAGTGTCAGCAAAGTCGCCACCAATAAGCCCCCCATAATCGCCACCGCCATTGGCCCAAAGAATACGCTTTCCGATAAAGGAATCATTGCCAAAATCGCGGCTAAAGCCGTGAGCATAATCGGACGGAAACGACGCACGGCAGCTTCCACCACCGCATTATGCGGAATCATGCGGTGTTCAATATTGCGGTCGATTTGATCCATTAATATGATCGCAAAAGTACGGCAGCGAGCGGTTTCTTGTAGGTGGTCAGCCATGATTTTGAGTCGTGCTAAGGTGTTGAAAGGGGGGGTATAGCGGAAATTGTTAGGTGTGGGGAGTTTGAGTGGCTCAAGGTTGTAGTGGAAAAGTGGGCAGGCCAAACGCTTACTAATGTATTGATTCCTATTAGTTTAGGAATGATATTGCTCGACAGTATTTGAATCTAGATTATTCCTTTCGGCGTAGGAACAATTATAGAGGGCTTGAACCAGTGGAATAATGGTGGAGGTAAATCATTAGCAGTAAAGAAAACACTGAGCTAAACCAACAAACTCCCAACCTCCACCTGCTGCCCATTCGCACATACAAACGAGCTTCCCGCCTTCAAACTGCGATAACTGGTATAGCGTCCATTTTCTGGCTGCTGAAAGACTTCAAGGCAATTTTCCTTGAGATTGACTAGCCAATATTCTGGAATAGCGTGGCTAGCATAGGAATTAGCCTTGAGCCGATCATAGGCCAAAGTGCTATTTGCCACTTCCACGACTAACACAGCTGTTTGTGGATGGGCATCTCGATAATCCATGAAGCCACCCATCACAACTGCAACATCCGGTTCAGGCTCTGAATCTTCACCCAAGGCTAGTGGCATTTGAATCCGCACGTGATAGCCAGTACTAAATAATTGGCGAATATATTCGGCTATGACTTGAATAGAAGTTGCGTGATAACTGCCTTGAGGAGTCATATCAATAATCTCACCATCCATTAATTCAAACCGCGCTTCAGGGTGAAAGACGCCCGCTTCAACCATGCGTTCATACTCGATACGAGTCCAACGGTGCGGCTTAGCGACTAATGCAACAGACGACATCTGTACAGCCTCCATTTATTCATCTCAAGATAGTACAAGTTAAAGCATAGTGAGTAACAGTCATTTCATCGCACTGGCTTTGACTGGTATAGGCAGTAGAGTGACGTCCAAGTCAGTAACAGGCTCAGGCTCCTCCTCAAACGCCTTCCGCCCATGCGTCAATTTAAACCAAAGCGTATAAACCGCTGGCAAAAACAACAGTGTCAGCAAAGTCGCCACCAATAAGCCACCCATAATCGCCACCGCCATTGGTCCAAAGAATACACTTTTAGATAAAGGAATCATCGCTAAAATCGCAGCTAAAGCGGTAAGCATAATTGGGCGAAAACGACGCACGGCAGCTTCCACCACCGCATTATGCGGAATCATGCCATGCTCAATATTGCGGTCAATTTGATCCACCAAAATGACAGAGTTGCGCATGATCATGCCAGACAAAGCAATCGTGCCGAGCATCGCGACGAAGCCGAAAGGTTTATTGAAAATCAGCAGGAAACTAGCCACCCCAATTAAGCCAAAAGGCGCGGTTAGAACGACCATAATCACGCGCTGAAAACTTTGTAGTTGCAGCATCAACACGGTGAGCACCACCACAATGAAAAAGGGCATACCAGCCTGAATTGAGGACGAACCTTTCGCGCTTTCTTCGACCGCTCCACCGACTTCAAAGCGATACCCGAGCGGTAAAGTTTCAGTGAACTTACCCATGCGCGCTAACACTTCGCTGGTCACAGTAGCCGCTTGTACTTTGCTGTAAATATCGCCGCGAATCGTAATCGTCGGAGTACGATTCCGATGCCAAATTAAGCTTTCTTCTTGGCTATTTTCTAAATGCGCGATTTGCCCCAAAGGAATAAATTGCCCATTACCTGCCGGAATATTTAATGACAACAGGGTATCAATGCTACGCCGATCGGCTTCAGTGCCACGCACAATAATCGGGATGGTTTGATCAAACTGACGAAATTCGCCCACCGCCGTACCTTGCAAAGTGCCTGCTATCGCTTGGCTAATCGCTGCTTGAGTAATACCCGCAGCAATGGCTTTATCTTCATCGACTTTTAGGGCTAGCGACTTGCGTAGCTCATTCCAATCTAAATGCACATTGCGCAAATTCGGATTGCCTCGCATATAACCCGCTACTTGTTCGGCTAAACCACGCAGTACCCAAACATCATCACCACTCACGCGGAATTGCACCGGATAACCCACAGGCGGGCCATTTTCTAAACGCAAAACCCGTCCACGTAAGTGTGAAAACTCACTGCTATCCATTAATTGGATCATCTTTAGGCGCAAGGCTTCACGGGCTGGAATATCTTTGGTGGTAATCACAAATTCCGCAAAACTGGAGTTGGGTAATTGCTGATCAAGCGGCAAATAAAAGCGCGGCGAACCTGTGCCGACATAACTGACATAATTATCAATATGCTCCATCTGGGTAGTCAAATAAGCTTCCACTTTTTTAACTTCAGTTTCAGTCGCCACCAAGGCCGAGCCTTCGGGCAGCTTTAAATCGACCAATAATTCTAAGCGTGTGGCATCGGGGAAAAACTGCTGCTGCACTAACTTAAAGGCAAATACTGACCCCACAAAAGTCAGAGTAGTGAGCAAAATCACAGTGAGGGGAAAGCGTACACACAGGTTAATTAAGCGTTTGAAAAATCGCCCAAAGGCAAGCGCAAAACGATGTTTTAGCTGAGCCAAGGCCTGCAAAAAACCGTGCTTAGGTTTTTGTGCCTCATGCGACTCTGCTTTTAAAATATGATAACCCAACCACGGCACAATAATGACTGCAGCAAACCATGAAAGAATCAGCGCAATTGCTACTACTTGGAAGATCGAGCGCGTGTATTCGCCAGTGGTAGAGGCAGCGGTCGCTATCGGTAAGAAACCTGCTACGGTGACTAAAGTGCCTGTTAACATGGGAAAAGCAGTCGTGCTATAAGCAAAACTAGCGGCTTTAATCCGATCAAAACCCTCTTCGAGCTTCAAGGCCATCATCTCGATGGCAATAATTGCATCATCTACCAGTAAACCGAGTGCCAAGATCAAAGCACCGAGAGAGATCTTATGCAGGCCAATCCCAAACAAATACATGCAAAAAAAGACACCCGCCAGCACTAAAGGAATCGACAAGGCCACCACCGCACCCGCACGCACGCCGAGGCTTAGAAAACTCACCGCTAACACAATCACCACCGCCTCAAACACGGTCGTTAAGAACTCACTCACTGAGCTGTTAACAGCGGCTGGCTGATCATTCACTGCATGCAAATCAATCCCAACAGGTAGCTGGCTTTGAATACGCTTCATAGCAGCATCTAAGTCTTTACCTAGCTGAATAATATCGCCACCCGCACGCATCGACACACCCAACCCTAAAGCAGGCTGGCCTTGATAACGGAAAGTATCAGCGGGTGGATCAAGATAGCCACGACGAATATCTGCAACTTCAGCCAGCTTGACCGTTTGATTACCAACCTTCAAAGGGGTGTTAGCAATATCCTCAATCGTCTGAAAACGACCCGTTGGGTAGATCAAAATATTGTCTTGCTGGGTATGATATTCACCCCCTGCTAGCAGTGCATTCTGCTGAGATAAAGTCGTTTGCAGTTGCTGCAAGCTCATACCAAGGTTAGCGGCTTTGGTGTTGCTGAGTTCAATATAAACTCGCTCGGATTGCTCACCTATCAGCAAGACTTTGGCTACACTCGGCAAGCGTAATAGTTCTTTACGAATGGGGTCAGCAGCATCGCGTAATTGTGCCAAGCTAAAACCATCGCCCGTGAGCGCATAAATATTCCCGTAGGTTTCACCAAAATCATCATTAAAAAATGGCCCGCGCACACCTTGAGGCAAGGAATAAGTCACATCATTAATCCGTTTGCGAATTTGATAGAACATATCCGGCATATTTTGGGGTGCGGTATCATCACGGGCGATAACTAATAAATTCGCCGCTCCCGGAAAATAAAAGCTGCGTACTGAATCAATATACGGTGATTCCATAATCACTTTTTCTAAACGATCCACCACTTGCTCGCCCATTTCTTGGGTGGATGAACCCGGCCATTGCACTTGCACTAGCATAACTTTAAAAGTGAAAGGAGGGTCTTCAGCTTGCCCTAATTTGTAATAGCCGAACACGCCCATGAGGAGCGCCAGCACAAAAAAATACAAGACTAGGTTTTGGTGGGTGAGCGCCCACAACGATAAGTTTTTTTTCATTTAATGCACAACCGCTGGCGCTAGCCCATTATAAGGGACTGGGCTGATCTGTTGGCCTGCATGCAGGCGATTGACACCTGCAGCGATCACTTTCACACCCGCAGTAATGCCTTGGACTAGAATGCCGCTATCCAAATAGCGAGCAACCTGTACTTCTTTCAGGCTCACCACATTGCTGGTATCTAAAACCCAGACGGCGGGTTTTTGTGCTTGTTGATATAAAGCACTAGCCGGTAACCAAGCGACGCTTTGCTCTAAGACTTGATGAAAGGAAACGGTAGCGGTCATGCCTAATTTCAATTCGGGGGTTTCTGGCTGAGTCAAAGCAACTTTGACTAGCCAAGTACGATTTTCATCGGCAGCGGGAGCGATTTCGCGCACTCTGGCTTCAAGCGCTACTTGGGTACTGGCCCAGAGTTTAACTTGTGCGGGTGTATTCAGTTTAAGATTCTGAATAGCTTGCTCACCGACGCGAATATGCACTTCAAATTCGCCAGCACGTGCCACACTCACAATCGGCTGACCTGCGGCAACCACTTGCCCCACTTCCACATAAGCCTTGGTAACCACACCTGCTACCTCAGCTTTCAACACAGTGTAGCCGGATTGGTTTTTTACTAAATCGACTTGGGAGCGGGTATTGCCGACTTGTGCTTCGGCCATGCCCACTTGAGCTTGGGCTGCTTTAACTTGGGCTTGGGTTGTTTTAATCTGACCTTGCAGTGCTCCGATATTAGCATTAGCTGATGCCACTTCACCTTCAGAAGCCTGTACTTGTGCCTGAGTCGTTTTAATTTTGGCAACAGCAGCTTGTACTTGAGCTTGTGCTGCTTCGGCATTGGCTTTGGCCGATTTTACATTGGCTTGAGCAGCCTGTAAGCGCTGGCTATCACGGTCTAATAGGGTGTTACTCGCAAAGCCTTGTTGCACCAATTTAGCGGTACGCTGGTATTCTGCTTGGGCATTTTGCATTTCTGCTTCTGCCACACCCACCGACGCTCTGGCTGAGGCAGCAGTTGCTTTCGCTGCATCAACCGCGGCTTGCGCGGATTCTAAGCCCGTGCGTGTAGCCGCAAGATTAGCCTTTGCGCTGGTTAAAGCACCTTGGGCTGCGAGCAGGTTATTCTGGACAGAGGTTAGCGCCCCTTGAGTTGCCGTTTGATTATCGCGGGCAGCTAAGAGATTCATTTGGCTAGATTGCAAACCCGATTCCGATTGGCTCACCGATAATTTAGAATCTTGATCATCTAAACGAGCCAGCTCTTGGCCTTCAATGACCATATCGCCAACCTCCACATGCCGCCCCAGCAATTTGCCGGGCACACGAAAGGATAAATCAACTAGCTGCCTTGGTTGGATTTCGCCTGAATAAGTTTCCACATTCTCGGCCATCTGTTGTTTGACTTCCCAAATTTGCGCAGGGCGAATGGGTTCAGGTTCGGCAGCTTCTTGCTTACAAGCACTGAGTGCACAAGCAACTAATAATAAATTTAAAATTCTCATGCCGGTAACTCCTGTGGCACCAACAGCCCTTTAAATAAAGTCATCAGTGAATCGTTTAAGATTTGTAGAAAATTATCTTCATTGATGACTTCTAAACACAAAGAGCTAGGTAGTTTCGCTGCTTGATGCAGCCTGTTCTGTTGCAGTAATTGCCACAAACCCAAGGTCAGGGCATAGGCCTGCATCATATTGAGATGAGTAAGCGTAGGAAATTGGCTCTGTAGCGCCGCTAAGGCATTACCCAAACGCTCATAAATTCGTTCTTTGAAAGCAATGGCGGTGTCATGGGGAATATGCCGCTCCATCAGGCCCATGCACACTGAAGACAGCGGCAAAAAGGTGGGCGAGATACTAACTGAGTCTGTCACCAGGTTTGCTAAATCAGCGACTTGCATGGGTTCGGCTTGTTGCGCTCGCTGAACCATGCGTCCAAAAAACTGTTCTATGTCACGTTCGTGTAAGGCGAGTAATACTTCTTCTTTGCTACGAAAATATAAATACAAAGTGCCTTTGGCAACCCCACTAGCCTGAGCTAGCGCATCCATACTGCTCAACCGATCAGTCTGAGTGATCCATAAATGCTGGGCTGCATCCAAAATAGATTCACGCTTACGAAGTTTGTCTTCTGGGTGAATAGCGCGTGGGGGCATAGGGATCTCTTGTAGTGCTTAGCGAGCTGCTAGTACAAAAGAATAAATGACTGAGAGTCAGTTGTCTATTACTGCTGATTATTTTAACTCAAACTGCCTTTAGAGATTGCGACTACACGCATGATAAGGGTTTAGATGCATGAATTATTCATTTTCATCTTATAATAAATACCATTTATCGACACGCCGATAGCTTAGGCATGCATTAATATTCAATAATTTTATCTATTGAAAAACTAAATTAATTATTAAGTTTAAAACATCAAATCTTAAGCCTTAGCTTAGGTTGTTAAGTTTTAGCTTATTGATTTTTATAACTAAATAATAGAGAGCAAGCATGATGAGTAAATCCATCGCAGTCGCACCCACTACCTCAGAACCCACTAGCAGCCGCCGGAGCTTTTTAAAAGGCTTAGGTTATGCGGCAGCTTCGGTCGCTTCTTTACCCTTGGTATCAGGTGCTTTAAGTAAAGTCCACGCGGCTGACTTTTACTATGGATCTACCCCATCAACCAATGTGCTGACCCGCAAAAGCAAAAGTTTGTCACTGCGTCAATTTGCCGCATCCATTCAATATGGTTTGAGAATCCCCACACAGACACCTAATCAAGATGAGTTTCTCTACAAGGGTAGGATCGCTAACTTTTCTAAAGGTTTACCACACAATAGTTTAGGTGAAGTGGATGGGGTGGCTTATGACCGCTTGCTAACAGCGATTAGTTCAGGCCGCCACTCTGATTATGAGGCAATTCCTATGGGTGGTAGCGTAAAGCTGGCCAACCCACAAGCTGCTTTAGCTTATCAATTAGAAGGTGGTGATTCACATTCCTATGCAGCTCCGCAATTCTTCCCCTTGGCCAGCGAGCAACTGGCTGGCGAGATGGTAGAAATGTATTGGCATGCCTTAGCTTTAGATGTGCCATTTTCACAATATGGACTGGAGCCGCAAACGACTGCTGCAATCAATGACCTGAAGCGTTTCGCAAATTATTCGAGTGTGAATGCGGCGAGTTTATTCCGTGCGGGTTTACCGGGAGATGCGACTGGCCCTTTAGTCTCTCAATTCTTGTGGAAAGATATACCTTGTGGCGCTTTCACTTTGCAACAACGTTACAAAGTACCTGTAGCGGGCGATGTGCATATGACTAATTATGATCATTGGTTAGCAGTTCAACGTGGTGCACCCGCGATCACAACCGCTAATTTTGATAATACGCCGCGTTACCTGCGGAATGCACATGATTTGGCAGAGTGGGTACACAAGGACTTTACTTTCCAAGCTTTCCAGCATGCTGCTCTGATTTTAATGGGCATGAATGCACAACGTGATAGCCATCCGTATTCAAGTTCGGCTAGCCAAGCCGGTTTCATTACCTTCGGCGGCCCACATATTTTAGATTTAATCTCTAGAGCCGCGTATGCAGCCCTGAAAGCGTCTTGGCATCAAAAATGGCATGTGCATCGTTCATTACGCCCTGAAGTATTAGCAGGTCGTGTGCACAATCATATTCGGGGTGCAGCTAGCTATCCATTACATAGCTCTTTATTGAATTCTAATGGTGCTCAGCAAGTATTCTCACGTTATGGGACTCATTTGCTACCCCAAGTTTATCCAGAAGGCTCACCAACGCATCCTTCTTATCCATCTGGGCATGCCACGATTGCAGGGGCTTGTACCACCGTATTAAAGGCTTTCTTCAATGAGTCGTTTGTACTGAACAATAACGTGATGTCTAGTGATGATGGCTTAAGTTTACTGCCTTATAACAATAGTGCACTGACTGTCGGTGGAGAACTCAATAAGTTAGCGGGCAATATTGCCTTGGCTCGTGACTACGCGGGTGTTCATTATCGGCAAGATGCCATTCAAGGTATTTTATTAGGTGAGAAGGTTGCGCTGAACTTATTAAGTGAAGCAAAATTACTGCTTAGTGAAGGTAATATACCTTTTACTCTAACGCGGTTTAGTGGGCAAACGGTAACTTTTTAACTCCTTACTTTTTAGCGCCCTAAGTGAACGATACTTAGGGCGTTTTTCTATTTTGTGACTCAGCAAAATCTGCACTAAAAATCCCTGAAAATTATTTTTTGCAATCACGTTTAAAGAAAGCAATCAAAGCGTAAAATGCCTGTCTACACTAAAGGAATAATAACTTCATACCTTGCGGGGATCGATAATGAACATAGTACCTTTAAAGTTAAGGTCGCTACCGCTTACTTTGCTGATGGCGAGTATCTTAGGTTTAAGTGCTTGTGGTGATGATAAATCAAGCACAAACGCTACCAATCCAGAACCGGCTGCGACACCCACTAAACCAGCTAGCACGCCCACAGCTAGTGCTAATGTAGCCCCAGCCAAACCCGTGTTAGACCCAGCGCGGATAGCAACTGAGCTATTAGCCCAACGCCCTGCACCCATTCAAGCGCGTAATCAGTCCATTGCTTTGGGGTTCCGCCAAGCCATTATCACTGAAGATAAAGCGGGCACGAGTGCCGATGCCTTCGTTAGTCTCACGCCGCAAGTTCCGGGCAAAGCACAGTTTGATGGTACGAGTCGGATTGTGTTTCAACCTGATGCCCCTTTAGCTTCAGGTCAAGCGTATAACTTAAAGTTAAAGCCCCAAGGCTTACTTAATGTTCCTGTAGATACACCCGAGCTAGATTTTGCCTTTAAGACTAAGCCCCTAGAATTAGAAGTACAAACCTCGGGTTTAGATCCAGTCCCTGATCAAAGCGCGCAGCTGCAATTAAGTGGCAAAATATTCAGTTCTGACTATATCGAACCCGATCAGATTGAAAAAGTACTGCAAGCTAGCATACAGCAAAAACCTTTGACGATTGCTTGGGAACATAATGACAGTGGTACTGAGCATCGCTTTACCGTCAAAGCGATTCCTCGGGAAACTTTTGCTACCGATCTGAATTTGGCATGGGATGGTAAAGCCATCCATGCAGTCGGTGCGAAGAGCAATGGCCAGAAAGCACTGCCTGTTCCTAATATCAAAACCTTTACAGTCACGCGCTTTGAAACGCTAACCGATGATAAGGATGGTAAACCCTATGTCAGCGTTAGCTTTTCTGATCCACTTGATCCGCAGCAAGATTTAACCGGTTTAGTTCAGTTAGGTAGTGGTGAGGTTAAAAGCCAGATCGTGGGTAATCGCTTACTGGTTTATCCAGCGGCGGAGCTAGAACCAGGCGAACATAAACTTATTCTGAATGCAGGCATCAAAGCAGCTTCTGCCGAGTTGGGTAAACTCACTGAGCGCAGCGAGCAAACGATTGCTTTGGAGCCACCGAAACCGGGCGTGCGCTTTGTGGGTAAAGGTAGCATTCTGCCAGACAATCAAACCATGGAAATTCCTTTAGAAGCGCGTGGTGTGAATGCCGTGCAGATCACCGCTATGGAAATTTTCCCCGAGAAAATCGAGCAATTCCTGCAAGTCAATGGCTTGAGTGGTGATTCGGAAGCAGAACGGGTTGGACGCTATATTTGGCGTAAAACTATTCCACTCAATGCCGCGAATCCCAATCAATGGAATCGTTACAGCATCAATGCCAGCGACTTATTCAAAACGAAGCCGGGCGCGATGTACCGCTTAGAATTAGCCATTGATCGCCGTCATTCTACCTTCCCTTGCCCAGCTGGTACGCCTGCCCCACAGATTCAAGATAAGCCTTTACCGAATTATGATGATCAAGATGGCTCATCAGCGAGTGGCTGGGATGGCATTTCTGAATACTATGCCAGTAGTGAAAATATCGAGTACGACTGGGATAAGCGTGATGATGCTTGTACCGATAGCTATTTCAATTACACCGATAGCGCTAAAGCCACGCATAACTTTGTCGCCAGCAATCTTGGCTTAATTGCCAAACAAGATGCGACCGGTAAAGTGCATGTGATCGCTACTGATTTACGTACGGCGGCACCTTCTGCTAATACCACGTTGACCTTAAAAAATTTCCAAGGCCAAAGTTTAGCTACAGGCACGACCAATGCGGAAGGTTTTGCTGAATTAGCCACTCCAAGTGCCCCGTTCTTGTTGGTGGCACAACAAGGTGCTGATAAAGCTTATTTAAAGGTCAATGCGAATACAGCATTGGAGGTCAGTCAGTTTGATATTGGTGGCGAAACCATCAGTAAAGGCTTGAAAGGGGTATTGTATGGTGAACGTGGTGTTTGGCGTCCCGGTGATGACATTCATCTGACTTTTGCCTTACAAGATCGTAGTAAGACTTTGCCGCCCAGCCATCCAGTGACAGTCCAATTATTTAACCCGAAAGGTGAGCTCAAGCAAACGCTTACTAATCGCCAACCCACTGGCCCTTTTTATACCTTTAACCTCAAGACCACCGAAGCTGATCCAACAGGGGATTGGTTGGTAAAAGCTGTTTTGGGTAGTAGCACTTTCAATAAGTCCCTAAAGATTGAAACAGTGCGCCCCAATCGTTTGAAGGTTGATTTGAATTATGGCATTCCAGCTTTGTTTGGTTATAAACCTTTGCCAGATGCTAAGTTGTTCGTACAGTGGCTGCATGGCGGTACTGCAAGTAATTTAAAAGCAGATGTCAGTGTGCGCCTACGGGAAAAAACCACGGCTTTTACAACTTTCAGTGACTATTCTTTCGATGATCCTACACGCAAATTAGATAGCGAAGATCAGCAACTATTGGAAGGCCGGTTAGATAATCAAGGCTATCTGACCTTCAATAAAAGCTTCCAACCGGAACAGCCCGCTGCGGGGATGTTAAGTGCTTGGTTTACCAGCCGAGTGTTTGAAGAAGGCGGCGGTTTCAGTATTAGCAAGCAGGAAATTGACTACTATCCGTTTGAAAATTATGTAGGTATCAAGCTGCCAAAGGGCGATGCAGAGCGCAATATGCTGCTCACCGATACCGATCATATCGTCAGCATTGGTAGCTTAAATGCAGAAGGTAAAGAAGTCTCCCTCTCTCAAGTTGAAGTCACTCTCTACAAAATTGATTGGAAATGGTGGTGGGATAAAACCGCCGATTCGTTAGCTGAGTACGCAGATTCCAGCCATAGCAGCAAGCTGCAACAGTCGGTCGTGACCACCACCAATGGCAAAGGTGAATGGAAATTCCAGATTAAATACCCAGAATGGGGGCGCTATTTGGTGCGTGCTTGTGATCTGCAAGGCAAACATTGTACCGGCAAAACCCTGTATGTGGATTGGCCGGGTTGGGCAGGACGTGCGCAAGAAGAAGGTAGCGGTGCTGCGGCGATGCTGCGTTTTACCAGCGACAAGACCCATTACAAAGTGGGGGAAACTGCACAAATTCAATTGCCAGAATCCCAAGCAGGTCGTGCTTTATTGACGGTAGAAACAAGCAGCGAAATTCTGGAACAACGCTGGATTGAGTTTAATGGTCAACGGGGTCAAGTAAGCCTTCCTATCACTAATGCGATGGCTCCAAACGCTTATGTGAGCATTAGTTTGCTGCAAGGCCATCAAAATAAGCAGAATGATCGCCCACTACGTTTGTATGGTGTGATCCCGCTGTTAGTCGAAGACCCGACTACTAAATTGCAACCACTGATTCAAGCTGCCGACGAGTGGAAACCTGAAAGCACTCAGTTGTTCAAAGTAACTGAGCAAACCGGTCGCCCGATGGATTATACCTTAGCAGTGGTCGATGAAGGTTTATTAGGCTTAACTCGCTTCCAAGTGCCTGATTTACATAAAAGCTTCTACCGCAAAGAGGCTTTAGGGATTAAAACTTGGGACTTGTTCGATAGCGTGATTGGTGCCTATAGCGGTAATTTAGAGCGCATGCTCGCGATTGGTGGGGGTGATGAAGCGCAAGTGGACGATGCGGCCAATAAACCTAAACGCTTCCCGCCCGTGGTAAAGTTCTTAGGTGCTTTCCATTTGGACGCAGGCCAAACGCGTGAACATTCGGTCGAGCTGCCTTCTTATCTAGGTGCAGTGCGTGTCATGCTGGTCGCAGCCGAAGGCAGCAATGCTTATGGCATGACGGAGAAGTCAGTGTTCGTGCGGCAACCTCTGATGCTGCAATCTTCCTTGCCGCGCACCTTAAAGATTGGCGAAAGCATGGAAGTTCCGCTGACCTTATTTGTCGCAGATGCCAATCTGAAATCAGTGGAAGTGAAGGCAGAAACCGATGCTGCCTTTGCTACCGTGGGTCCAGTGGTTACCGTGCCTTTCACTCAAGCAGGTGAGAAAACCGCAACCGTCTTCATTAAAGCAGGCGATAAACCGATGCAAGGTAAGCTGCGCTTTACAGCAACCAGCGGAGATCAAACCAGTAGTCATGAAGTGAATATTGAAGTCCAAGCGCCGAATCTACCAAGCGTGCGTACTGTGAGCAGCACACTTGATCCGAATGGTTCGTGGAAAAAAACGATTACGCCCTTTGGGTTAGTAGGAACGAATCAAGCTAGCCTTGAGTTGTCGCCGATTCCGAATTTGAATCTGGAGCAGCACTTGGATTACTTGATTAATTATCCACATGGTTGCTTGGAGCAAACGACTTCAGCGGTTTTCCCACAATTGTATTTACCTAAGTTGATCAAACTGGAACCAGAGCGGCAGCAGAAGGTTGAGCATTTTGTGAAGCGTGCTATTGCTAAGTTCAGCAGCTTCCAAGGCAGTAACGGCAATTTGATGTACTGGCCAGGTTCGACTGAAGCCAATGATTGGGCGAGCTTGTATGCAGGCCATTTCTTGGTGGAAGCCCAGAAGCAAGGCTACAACGTGCCTTTGAGTATGATGAGTGCATTGCAAGCTTATCAAATTCGCCAATCGCAAGATTGGACGAGTGCCACTACAGCGGAAGATACCAGCGCGATTCAAGCTTATCGTTTATATGTATTAGCTGCTGCGGGCAAACCACAATTAGGTGCAATGAACCGCTTACGTGAGTCTGGCAAAGCGAATGAGCAAGCGCGTTGGTTATTGGCGGCAGCTTATCAACAAGCCGGTCAAGCAGATGCTGCCCAGCAAACAACTGCTGGTTTGGTGGCCAATAGCTTAAATGTACCCGTATCTGAAGCGACTTTTAGTCAGCGCTTAGGTCAGTTAGGTTTGCAATTGGAAACCTTATTAGCGCTGCAAAGGCCACAAGATGCTGATCTTGTAGTACAGCAAATTTCAGCTGAGTTAGGGGACGGTACGAAGTCCTTCAATACCCATGATCTGAGCTGGGCTTTGTTATCAGTTTCGCATTATTTGACTAATATGAAGCAAACCGTCGCAGCTGATTATGTGATTGACCAAGGTGCAGCGGTTGCTTTGGCTAGTGCTCAACCGGTACTAAGCCAATTATTAACCGCTAACGATAATGCCTTCTTATTGGCCGTAAATAATAAAGGTGCTAACAAGCTGTATGCGGCTTTGAATCAGCGGGGTGTTGCGCACATTGGCAATGAGCAAGCTGAGTCACAAGGTTTGCATATTCAAGCTGAGTTGTTAGATAGAGCAGGTAATAAGATATGGGATGCAGAAACGGCTGACCCCAATCTAAAGCTGCAACAAGGCCAAGACTATGATCTAAGTATTACGGTGAGCAATGGTACTACTCAAAATCTGAAGCATTTAGCCTTGTCGGCTTTAGTGCCTTCTGGGGTAGAAATTAGTACAGCTGCTTCTGAAGTGGCTGCGACTGAGCCGAAGACTGAAGGGGGTACAGAGTCAGTAGCTGTTCAACCAACGACGCCTGCTACTAATGGCTTAAGCTATCAAGATGTGCGTGATGATCGCGTGTTAAGTTATTTCAACTTAGCGGCTGGTTCTAGCCAGAACGTGAAAATCCGTATGAATGCAGCCTACTTAGGAAAGTACTATTTCCCAGCCCTTAGTGCAGAGGCCATGTATCAACCAACCACACGTGCACGGACAGCAGGCTTAACCGTCAGTATTGTGAAAGTAGCACCTGTACCCGTAGCGCCCGCTGCAACGAGCGCAGCAGCAACTCCAACCGATACTACTGCAGTAACAGAACCGCAAGCGGCGGCTCAGCCTGTAACTGCAACTAGTAACACTGAAATTGCCGCAGAAGAGGCTGAAACTGATACCAATCCTGATGCAGTCGAGGAAGATGAAGAAGCCACTAACTAATCATTCATCCTAGCTAAATCATGGCTCAACAGCCAAAGTCTATGGCTAGTGTTCAACGCCGAACACTAGCCAAACTTGTAGTCGGCGTTCTGTTCTTGGCTGGTTTCCTAGAGGGTTTTAGTTGGTGGTATTTTAAAAGCCTACCACAACCGCTCTTTACCAAAACCCATGCACAAGTTTTATTAGATCGGCAAGGTCGCCTACTGAGTGCGCATATTGCCGACGATGGTCAATGGCGCTTTCCCGCGATTGAAAAAGTCCCTGATAAATTCGCAACTGCCTTAATTCAATTTGAGGATCGGCGCTTTCAAGATCATAGCGGTGTTGATTTCTTAGCCTTAATGCGCGCGACTTATGACAATATCCGCCAACAGCGTATTGTCAGCGGAGCCAGCACTTTAAGTATGCAAGTGATTCGCTTAGCCCGTAGTAATCCACCTCGAACCTTGTCTGAAAAGGCCGTAGAGCTGTTGAGGGCATGGCGCTTGGAATCTTTATATAGCAAAGAAGACATCCTGCAACTTTATGCTAGTCATGCCCCGTTTGGTGGCAATGTTGTCGGTTTAGAAGCCGCAGCTTGGCGCTATTTTGCCCGTGATCCTGGGCAGCTTTCTTGGGCAGAGCATGCCATGCTAGCGGTGTTACCAAATAATCCCGCCCTGATTCATCCCGGAAGGAATCGCAGCCAATTACTAAAAAAACGTAATCGCTTACTCACCTGCTTATACGAAGTTAAAGCGCTTTCGAAGCTAGATTATGACTTAGCAGTGGCCGAGCCTTTGCCTGAAGCGCCCCATTTATTACCACGCTTAGCGCCGCATTTACTGGATAGCTTGGCAGTGCATTACCCACAAGGTGAGCGTTTTCACAGCACGATTGATGCTAATTTGCAGCAGCAGTTGTCTGCCTTAGCCCAACGCACGGGTGATCAATTAGCGCTAGAAGGGATTCAAAATTTAGCAGTCCTCGTTATCGACAATCACAGCATGGAAACGCGAGCTTATATCGGCAATCGCCCGGATATGGATTATCGGGTTGAGCTAGGTCATGCGATTGATATGGTGCAGCGTCAGCGCAGTACCGGCAGTACCCTCAAGCCTTTGTTATTCGCGGATATGTTAGAGCATGGTTTGATTCTGCCCGACTCGCTAGTTGCGGATGTAGCAGTAAATTACACTGGCTTTACGCCGCAGAACTTTAATCGCCAATATCATGGCGCTGTGACTGCTCGCGAGGCTTTAGCACGCTCCTTAAATATCCCATTTGTGAATCTGTTGAGCTTGCGCGGAGTTGACCCCTTTTTAATGTATTTGCGGCAAATGGGCTTTCAGCACCTGCAGCGCTCTGCTCGTGATTACGGTTTGAGCTTAGTATTAGGAGGAGCAGAGGCTTCCTTATGGGAGCTGACAGTAGCCTATGCCAATCTCGCACATTTAGCACAAGCGCCAACCACCAAACAGGTATATTGGCAGCTGGGCCGTCGTTTACAAAGCGAAACCGCAAGCTCTGACCGAGTCGCGACACTGTCTGCGGCTACGGCTTGGCTCACCTTGGATTCGCTATTAGCTGTGGCTCGCCCCGGCGATGAAGGCTATTGGGATAAGTTTAGTAGCAGTCGCAAAGTAGCTTGGAAAACCGGAACCAGTTATGGCCAACGCGATGCTTGGGCGATAGGTACTACACCTGATTATACCGTCGGTGTTTGGGTCGGGAATGCGAATGGTGAAGGCCGTGCCGGTTTAACCGGAACGCAAAGTGCGGCGCCGATTTTATTCAATACCTTCAACTTTTTGCCAGTAGGCAAGGTTTGGTTCCAACGCCCTGATGCGCAAATGACCGAGGTGAATATCTGCCGCGATGATGGTTATCTCAGCAATGGCTTTTGCACAACTAAAGCGGTGAAAATTCCTAGTAGCAGTCATTTTGCGCGGATCACGCCTTATCATCAGCGTATCTATTTGGATGAGTCACAGCAGTGGCGAGTGAATAGTGATTGCGAGTCAGTGGGCAGCATGCAGACGCGCGACTGGTTCGTTTTACCTCCCGATCAAGCCTATTTCTACAAACAATATCATGCCGATTACCAGCTGTTGCCGCCGTGGCGTGCGGATTGTGTAGCGCAAATCGCTAATCAACTAGATGCTTTGAGCGTGATTTATCCCCAAGAGGCCATACAAATCTATTTGCCACGTGAATTGGATGGCAAGTTGGGAGAGGTCGTGTTTCGTGCAGTACCGCCTCATCCTGAGGATTTGTTGTATTGGCATTTGGATAATCAATTCTTAGGGACTACGCAAAACTTTCATCAGTTAGCAGCTCAACCTATAGCTGGGAAACACCGATTAGCGGTAGTTGACGAGGCCGGTAATCGGGTTGAACGGAACTTTGAGGTTCTGATCAATGAAAATAAATCTCAGTAAAAATAATCAGTTAGCCATCTTATTAAATTTATCATTTTTTATTATTAATAAATTAAATTAATTAATGATTGTTTTTTTGCTCAGATTTACTACAATTTCGCCTATGAAAAGTCTAGCGTTTGATCTTCGGATCCGGTTGGCGTTGCGCCACCTGTGAATTAAACCGCGCATTGCAACACAAGGAAGACTGTTTCAGCCTCGCTATTGCCCTAGAGTACGTACCGGTGACGGTACGAGCTGGGTCAATCGCGCCGCCGCAATTTCGTACCGTCACCGGTACGTACTCTAGGGCGCGAGTCAGTGAGTCTTCCATGTACCAGGTATTAAGGTAGATTTTTCGGCTACAACTAAGGGGATAAACAATCCCCTTAAGTTTTAAGCTCAGCAGATAATAGCCTCATACATGCGGCTTCATGATTGTGATACTCAAAACTCTTACCACTTTGAATAAAGCAGGGGTCAATATCCATGCCACTCACCCTTTCTGATATTGAAAAAGCTTGGGCGGCAAAAGACCCTGCCTTAGTCGATTATATCGTTGCGCTAGCTCTCCAACCTGATCCAACACCCGACACGCCGATTCGAGCTGAAGCACTCACCTTCCAGAAATTTCTCAACACTATTTTCAGCTCCAGCTTCCTCGCCAAAAAACTTGAAGAGCAGCAGGCTTGGCGCCTTGAGCAAATGCGTTTATTGGAAGCTGATGATGCAGAACTGCCTTTATCCGAACGTTTAAAATTACACAAAATCATCTTGTTACTTTGGGCCGATAAAAGCCTTTATGCGCGCCACGTTTTACTCAAGGTGATTGCTAAAGTGCCGCTGGTCTATGGCCCTTGGCGTGCACTGAAACATATTTTCAAAGCGGCGGAAGCGGAAAATGACTATCAATTGCTAGGTGCAATTTCGGCACGCTGCGATAGTGTAGAAAAGCCCGAATTTAGCATTGCGACCCTGCTCTATATGCGTCGCCGTGCTTGGCGCTATTTGCACAAACTCGGGCAAACCTTGCCTGCGGTTTATCCTGAAACGGCTACACACTTTTTAGCTGCTTATACCGACGACACCAACTGGCAACAGACTTGGGTCGCCAAACATATTTTCTATCATGAAACGCATACTTATGGCTCAGCAACTTTCGGCTACATCTCCCCGAAAACCAGCTTGCTTGATAAGCGTGCTTTCAAAGCAACGTGGCAGCGTTCGCCGGAGCCTCTATTACGCTTATTAGGCATGGCGCAAGCCGAACATATTCGCAATTATGCTTGCAGCGCCCTAAAAACTGATTTCAAAGTGATGTTGCGCGATGTTGAAGCGCAATGGCTCATTGATTTAGCTAATCTACCAATACGTAGCAAAGCGGTGGATAATTTCATAGTTTGGCTCTTGCAAAACTCACCGAAATTAGAGCAACAGCAATTCCGCAATTTAGGTTTGCACAGCATCGTGCTGAATTTGCTGGAATCAGACGATACCGAAGCGCTGAATTATGCGATTCAATATGCCAAAGCGCATGCGCGCGATATACCGGTTGCTGAATTACTGCGCTTGGCTCTCAAACCCAATGCTGAATTAGCCAAACTGATTCGCCAACTGATTGCTGAACGCGATCCACGCAGCGAGATTGGTTTGGAAGCTTGGGGGCAATTGCTCACGCTGGATCATTATTACGAGTTTGCAGAAGAAGCACTGCGCAAACATTTCGGGCGCAAAGAATTAACCCCCGAATGGTTCCAACAGCTGATTTTCTCAGGTGCGGGCGGCTTCAAATTTGCCAAGAAATACCTACTGGAATTGCATCCACCCAAAACCTTGGGTAGTGCTTATTTCCAAGGCATTTTGGAGCATATCGACACTAATGATTACACGCATTATGAGATCAGCGAATTTGCTCTAAACCACTTGGCACAATTGGATTTAAACGAACTTTCGCCTGAGTTTATTCAAACCGCTTTATTCCATCCGTCTTTGACTTGGAAATTTAGAGACTGGCTGCAAAATGATGCGATTAAAACCCGTCAATTGCTACTCGATTTCTACCAAGCACTAGCCTACGAGCCGGATTGGTATGCACATCCGTTTATTCAGAATTTGCGTCAGTCGAATTTGCCGTGGGCCAAGTACTTAAGTTTTGATGCCAGCCTCGCCGAACAAGTGCGTGGCTGGTTGTCTGATGTGCGCCGCTTCTCGCCTACGGATATCGGCTTTGAGTGGCTGATGAAATTGGTCAATCGCGAGGAAGCGGCTTATCACGATTTCGCGGTAAAATTGATGATTAAGGCGTTTATGCCAGCCGATTTCGCGCCGAAACAAGCGGCTACCCCTGCGCCTAGTGCTCCGGCTGCTACGGATAAAACTATTGATCTAAATAAGCAAACCTTTTTGTTCACCGGCAAGCTTAGCACCATGACGCGCGGCGAAGCAGAAGCCAAAGTCACAGCGGCGAATGGTAAAAATGCGGGCAGCGTGAATGCCAAACTGGATTATTTAGTGATTGGCGACGAAGGCTCGCCTTTATACGGCAATGGACGCAAAGGCAATAAGCAAGTCAGCGCAGAAAAGCTGATCGCTGATGGTGCTGGCATCAAAATCATTTCCGAAACCGCCTTTTTGCAAATGCTTGCCGGTGAACAGCGCGAATTCTCCGAAGACTCCTTAGTGGAAGGTTGCAAGACTTTATGGGCGATGGCGGTAGACAAGCCTGACACACTGATTAGCAAATTCGCGATTCAATACTTGCGCTATCACCACCCTGAATTGTGCCTAAAGCTCACCGACAGACCAGTTGACCCAGGCTCAGAAATTCCTGATAGCTTCGCGACTTTTGAGCAGTTTAAACCCTTGTTTAATCATGCGAATCCGCCGCTGCGCAATATGGCTTTGGATTATGCGAATTATGAATTTGCACGTTGGAATCCAAGCGTGGCTGATTTATTGGCTTTGACCGAATCGAAATACGGCGATGTGCGCGAATTTGTCACTAAAGCTTTGACCGAAGAAGCTAGCCAAGAAAACCGCCGCTATCGTTTGGATGCCAGTCTCTTGCCTGCCAGCGATGTGTATAGCTTCTGCGAAGCGCGCTCACCCCATACCCGCCAATTGGGGATGCAGTTGATTCAGCAGCATGAAAAATTTCAATTGCCGGAAGCCTTATTCCAACTCACTGAAAGCCCTGATCGTGAATTGCGCGGCTTGGTGGTGAGGATTTTGTGGTCGCTGTATCGCCGCTATTCGACAACTGCGCACTGGAAACCAAGCCTGCCCGTGATGGCGAATTTAAGTTCAGTAGATAAAGCTAAACGCGAAGATACTTTGAAAAAATTGGGCACGGGCTTACCGAAACATCCCGAGAATTTGCCTGCGGATAAAGCTGACTTACAACAATTATTGCGCCGCTGGTTGTATGAAATTCCGCCCGGACGCAGGGGCACGGAGCGCTTAACCACACGCTTGAAACCGCTATCAGCAAGTAAGGCGAAAAAAGCGTTGATTGAAACTTTCCGCGATGTCGCACTGGATGATGCCGAATTTGCGCAATTAGTCCTGCCACTGTTTAAGAACTTCACGCGTTCGAACAGTGCGATGGAACAGTCCGCCTGCTTGGTCGCGGTGACACGTTTGCAAACTGCCCACCCTGCTTTGGTGGTGTAAGGAATGACGATGCTTAATTTAATTCATCTGTATCGCGGTCAAATTCGGGGTTTGCTGAGCCAAGGCGCACAAACGGTTTTCATCACTAAGCACCCCGAAAACCAAGCCACCCAGCTATACCGCCTCAATACCAGCACTGAATACACTAGCCTAAAAAACGAGCCTTTGCCTTGTAGTGCCAACGCTTTAACCGGCAATGCCGAGCACATCTGGTTCGCAGGCAGCGATGGCAAACTGTATAGCGCTGCCTTCCAAGAAGGCAAAGCCAAAGCTTTAGGCGATTTAGATTTCAGCCAAAGGGAAGTCTTAGCCCTAGTCCTCTTAGCGGAAAATCGTTTAGCTGTTTTGCAAACCAAGCAAATCAGCATCATTGATTTAAAAAAGCAGAGCATTAGCCAAACGTTCGAAAATGCGGATGCAGCCAACACGCTTGCGGCTAGCCCTGATGGTTTATGGTTCGCCGTTGGTTTTCGTAAGGGTAATATCGCGGTTTATCACGCTGAAACAGCCGATGATGGCTTCGCTTTATCTAGCGAAGGCGCAGTGCATCAGGGGCAAGTTACCGCCCTACTATTTGCGCAAAATGAATTGCAGTTTTACTCAGCAGGGGCGGATAAAAAGCTGTTCTTAACACATGCACGTGGGACTTTGCAGCCTTTGGATAAAGGCAAAAGCAGCAGTCACGAAACACCGATTACTGCTTTATTACTTGGCAAAGAGCGCTTATTCACCGGTGCACACGATAAAAGTGTCAAGGCTTGGGCGTATAGCGGCGGTCAGCCCACCACTTTAAAGCAAGGTTTGGCAGATGTTGCGTATTTAGGCTTGATTGACTACTTGGATCAGCCTGCCCTGCTGGTGGCGGGCACGGATGCGTCTTTACGTATTGTGGGTTTGGATGAAAATGAAAAGCCGACCGAAGTCAAAGTCACCATCAATGATGGCTATGTATGGGCGAAAGAGTTTGCGGGGCGCAGTGATCCACAAGAGCGCGAAAAAGCTTTAAACCTACTCGCCGAATATGATGATAAACCTGCCTTTGATTTGCTGGACGAGCGTTTAAAAAGCGAACAAGACCGTAGCTTACGCGAACAACTCGTCAAGCTAATTGCGAAAGCCAAACACCCCCGCGCCCTCACTTTATTAGAAGCCGCCACCAAAGACACGCGCCACGACACGGTGCGCCAACTTGCCTTCAACGCATGGCAAAATAAAGTCGCCACAGAGGATTTGCGCCCTTACCAAACCGCGCTGGCGACCAATCAGCTCGATATTGGCAAAGAAGCTTTAAAAGTTTTAGCTGCCCTCGCCAAAGACCAAGCCAGTGCTAAGCAAATGCTGCTGCAAGCGCTCAATCACAAACAAGCGGCCTTGCGTTTAACGGCTTTGAGTTTGTTGGAAGCTGTGGATGGCGACTCACCAAAAGCCTCTTTGCAAGCGCTCAGTGTTGCGCAACCCGATTTACAACGCGCCGCTTTAATTCGTTTGTATCAGCGCAATCTGCTGCAAGACATGGAAGTACAGCGCGCCTTGCTGCTCGCGCAAGCCGATAACGACACGAACCTGCGCCACACGGCGTTTCTAGTTTCAATTTTAAGCCAAGCGAATTTGACCCAAGCTTTAAAAGCGCTTGAACCAGATCTAGCACGCCAATTGCAAGAATTAGAAGATTTTGAATTACTCGGCGATGGCACAGTGAAATCAGCTAAGCCCAGCAAAGCGTCTAGCAAAGAGGCGGCGAAACTGATTAAGGCGCTGGAATTTGCCGATTACAATGTGCTCTTGCAAGGCATGAGCAATCGACATGCGGATATTAGCTTCCTAGCCGCCTTTGCTTTGGCAGTGCTGCAAGATCAGCGCGCGTTTGGCATGTTATTAGTGCTCAGCCAAGAGTCGAATCCAGCGATCCGCGCAGGTGTGGGACGTGCGTTTGCATGGCTGAATCAAGAAGACAGTATTCCGACTTTAGAAATTCTGCTAAATGATAAATCGCCTGAAGTGCGCGATGCTGCTTTCACTGCTTTGCAAAAACTGCAAGCCAATGCACTATTGACCGCAGAACGTGGTTTTGCCTCGCAGCATCAAGACATGCATGCGCGCAGTTTAAAAACACTCTTAGATATTGTTGCTGAGCCAGAAGCGGGTGAAAAGTCAAAAAAATCTTTATTAGGCTCGCTGAAAACAGCACTGTTAGGGCAAAAAGCTGCAGATAAAACTGCCCCGAAAAATGACGCTGAGCAAGCACTACATTTATTGCAAACAGCTTTAAACGACCCCTTTGAACTGATTCGTCAAGAAACCTTTAAGACTTGTTTGAATCGCCAACTGGGTGGTTCGGAGGTAGATACGCTGCGCTTATTATTGAGCAGCCGCTATGAAAACCTGCACCGCGAAGTCTTAAATGAGCTGATGGCAAAAAGCCGTGTGTTGCCTGCTTTGGATTGGGTTGAGCCACTGTTGCTGAAACTATTCAATGACAAATTCGCGGGCGTGCGCACCGAAGCTTTACGTTTTGCTTTGAGCGATAAGAAACGCTTCGATATTCAAAATGCCTTAGCCACAGCGGTAAACAGTCCGTTCGCAGATGTTCAGGGTGAGGCTTTAGTCTATATCCAAAAGCATCCTAGCAAAGCTAATCAAGCACATTTGCCTGCCTTGCTGAATGACGAGCATGAGTCCTTACGCAATTTAGCCATTAAATTATTGGTGGATGCTGAGCAGCAAACGGCCTTATTAACGGCTTTAACTAGTCCTTATGATGATGTACAGGTCACTGCGGCGAATGCTTTGGTCAAATGGGGCGAGCCACAAGCGTTTAGGACTTTAGAAACTTTATTGACACGCCCAGAACCGACGGTAAAAGCGGAAAAAGATCAGTGGTTGCGCATTACGGCACAAGCTTTGACGGGCTTAGGTTCGACTGCGCAAGTGCAAGCCTTCCCGACGATTCAAACTTATTTAAAATCAACCCATACTTCCTTAGTGGATGTGGCAGCAAAGGCATTACCTTATGTGGTCAGTACTGAACAGCTTCCTATCTTAATGGAGCTACAAGCTGACGAGCGCCCCGTAGTGCGTGCTAATGCTGGTTTAGCTCTCGCTTTATTAGGCGAGCCACAGGCTAAAGCAGTGCTAGCGGAAACCAAAGTAGTCGAGCAGCAACTCAGCATTCAACAGCGTTTAGCAGCACAGCTCGCACTAGAAACTGCGACACCTTTGAATCTGCAAAGCTTCCTCCAGAACGAAACTACTTTTATTCCTGCGCTGTTGGCACTGGCGAGCCATGAATTTTTACTACATGGCGACGAGCCGGAATTAAGCACTTGGGCCTTGAGTTTAAATCAGTCTGATTTGCAGCAGTTTTGTGCCGATATCTTGGTGCGCTATAGCGATGAGGTTGCACGCTGGGCTTATTTGGAGCAATGGCTGCAGCAGCAACAAGGTGCGGACAGCAAAGATACTGATAAGCGTTGGAATTTTAATGCAGGCACTTTGCAGCAAATCGCCACGATTTTGGTTTATGGCTCCGGGCATTTAAAAGCTTATTTGCTAGAGATTTTAGTACGCCTAAATTCCAGTATGATTGGCAAAGAATGGCAACTACAATACGATGCTTTCACTAAGCGCCTTGCTAATGAGATCAAAGCGGCTGAAGCCAAACTAGTAAAGCCTACCAAAGCTAAACCCGAACAAGCGGCGTGGAATCAACGGGCGTTTGGTGCTTATTTAGGTTTAGTTCGCCAAGACAATCCACAAGTGGCACGCCACGGTTTGTTGAGCTTACGCTTAAAAGCTTTGCGCAGTTTGCAATATCTGGCGCAGCGCGATAAAGCCTTATATGACAGTGTGGTGAGTAGCTTCCTGACTTTGTTGAATCACGAGCAGATCGAACTACGTTTATTCGCTTTTGATACCTTGCAAACGATGAGTGTGGATTTAGCGTTGCTCGGCAATACTGCGACCACTTCGCCGCGCTCTGACATTGCCCGCAAAGGTTTAGAGCTGCTGATTAAGCATTATCCGCTCAAGCAGTCGCATCAATTATTGCAAAATCTGATGGGTAGCAATCACGAGATTCTTGCGCCCGAAGCGTGGAAGCTCTATAGCGCAGATGTTGGTTTGGTGAAAGCAGCACCTTTTGCGCTGCAATCGAATCTGGCCGAATTACGCCTGCAAGTCGTCAATGAATTGGCCGCACATTATGCTGATACAGGCGTACAGCCTTTGCTGGTAGAAGCTAGCCAAAATAATTCTATGGCTGTGGCGATGAAGGCCGCCGAAACCTTAGCACAACAAAAACATCCGCAAGCTTTCAATGCCTTGATTGGCTTATTTAAGCGCGGCACGGATGCACAAAAACGCGATATCTTGAATGCGATGCGTTTAATCCCTAGTGCTGAACCTGCACTGTGGTTAGTGAATTATCTCAACACCGATTTCTTGGCAAATGACTTGTTGAGTCAAGCTTATGAAGTGATTGCCAGCCAACGTCCGGTGGAAATATTCAAGCCGCTGTTAAAACGTTTGGAGCGGCAACCGAAAGAAGCCAAAGCAATTATTAAAGCGCTCACCACCCTTACTGGCTTTGACCAGCCGATTGAAGATTATGACGATGAATCGGCGAATAAACGTTGGTTAGAACTGCAATTCCCACGTCATGAAAATTTACTGATTCTGCTGTTTAACAGCTTAATCCGGTTGAATTATTTGGATGAAGCCACGCGCCTAGCTTATCCACTCGGCTGGGTGCAAAGCAAAGATGCAGATAAGGCTTTGGCGGATGCGTTGCCTGTGCTCGATACCACACAATTAAGGCCTGTGTTAGAAGCCATGGCGCAGCGTGCTCTGAAGCGCGAAGGTCGCGTGAATGGTTTGCTGACAATGCTGGTGCATAAAGATTTGGATGTGCAGTTCCTAGCAGCGGAAGGTTTGGCAAATAGTGGGCATCAACAAGGTTTTAGCATTTTGCTGGCAGCGATGGATTATCAGAAAAATGATGAGTTCCGCCAACGTGCAGCGCTGGCTTTAGGCAAGTCCGGCGATGAACGTGCCTTAGATAAATTGCTGAAACTCGTCGAAGATAATGAGCATTTCCTGCATGAGTCCGCGATCGAAGCGATTGGGCACTTAGGCAAAGGTGAGCAAGGTGAACGCATCTTTAAACAGATTAAATCGCGCTTGAAGAATGCGGAGTATTACTCTGATTTAGCCGAGCATGCGCTCAATGGTTTGCGCTGGTTGAATACCCAAGAGGCTTGGGTTTTGGTGCAGGATTACGCCGCTGATAAAACCCGCTACAGCGCTTATCGCGAGCATGCAGTGAACTTACTGCAATACCGTGATACCCAAACTACCCGTGATTTCCTGCTGAAATTATTGCGTGAAGAAGATAGCAATATGGAAGTGGTGGAGACTGCGTTTAATACCGCGCGCTTATTGTGGAAAGCCGATAAAAATACTGCCAGTGAAGTCGATTACGCACTCTTACAAGGCCATTTCCCGCAAAACGACGAGAAATTGTTGGAACGAATTGTTAATACCGCGCCCACGGCTAAATTATTGGAGTTGCTGGGTCAAGACTATGTGCCAGACGACCCGAGTTATGCACAGTTCATTGTGAATAGTTTGGGGCAAGGTTTACTCAGTCGAGACGATTACAGTGTGGATGAGCTGCAAAGCTTATTGGCTGCGAATAAGCCTGAAGTCGTGGAGCTAGTCGCACGCTTGATTGGGTGCATGGATAAAGTATCCAAAGCCTTGGCGACTAGTTTGGAGCAAGCACTCGAAACCTATTTCGCCCACTGGCAAACCGCCTGTCAGCGCTTGGAGCAAAAGCCGGATGACTACGAGCGTCAGGAAACTGAAAAAGCGTTAGCGAAAGCCATTGAACAACTGTTATGGACACTGGTGCAACAGCATGTACAGCCTGCACGTTTATTGCAATTATTGGCGACTGAGCACAAAGCTGAGCGCGTTTTCCAAGTGCAAATTCTCACTGCCTTATTAGCAGTAGATACCGTTAGCGAAAAACCATTGTTGGAAGCGCTAAGTTCTCTGCAAACTTCGCCAGTCGTGCAAGTCAGTACCTTGGCGAGTCAGCTGCTTGCCAAGTATCAACCCAAAACCAAACTCGATTGGCAGCGTTTACTCGCGCAACCGGATGCCTTAATGCAAGACAGCTTTGCGCAAGCCTTGTCCGAAGCGGCGGGCAGCGCTGCACATCAAGCGCAAGTCTTGCCACTATTGATTGCTAAGCAAGAAGTGAAAACTCTGGCGCAAATCGCCAATGACAAGCAGCAGCAAGAAGCTTTACGTTTGGGCGCAATTGAAGGTTTGGCGCGGATTGTTACACCCGAAGCTGAAGCCGCTTTATACCACATTAAAGAGGCGGCGAATGATGCTGATATTAGCAAGGCCGCCTATCGCGCTTTGCGCCGCTGGCAACGTAGCCAAGCGAAAGCCTCAACTGGAGCACACGCATGAGTACTGAAACGAATCCAGTTCAAGCCACTGAAACCTTTACCCTGCGCTATCAGCAGCCGAGTGATTTTCACGATGATGCCGTGCAATTATTTACGCATTTAGAACGCGACGCGGTGCAGTTTGCGGGCAAGGTCAAACAACCACTCGCCTTCCGTGAAGGTTTGGCGACTTTGTTTGCGATTGTCAGCAGCGATTATCGTTATGTGCCCAAAGACCGCGCCGCTTATGCCGCCTTCATGCAAATGCGCCGCAGCTCGCAGAATCACGGTTTGGCAAAAGCCTATCGTGCCTACTTCGATTGGTTATTGCGCAATGACCCGCAAGCTTGGCTAATTCTCGACCCGATTATTAGCGTACATCCTGATGGTTTATTGCTAGAAGTCTTCAGCAAAGACGAAGGCTGCTATGCGGCTTTAGCCTTAGACAATGACTTCTTTGAAGTCCAAGGCAAAACCCAATTCGGTACCACCAATATTGATTTCAGCCAAGAACTGGCGCAAGGCATTGAGCAAATTCGTAGCTTCCGCACGACGCATTTCGCAGTCGGCAAAGAAGCCGTGAACTTCCAAACGGAAACCGCGCCTGCACTGCCAGATACCGAAGTGATCGAAAAGCACATTCAAGTGCCTCAGACTTGGATTCGTGGTCTGCTGCAAGTGCAATCGGCTTCGCAATTGCCGAGCGACAGCTTTTTCCTAAAGCCGATTGATCTGTATAACGCGCTGCGCCATTTACGCTTAAATGCGGATGTGAAAGGCAAAAAGCGCGGTCTGCGGATTGAATTAGTGCCGAATCAGCAACCGCGCTTGGTGCTAGAACCAAATGATGTGGTGATTGAAGGCAGCGCCGAAGCTTATCAAGGCAAGCAAGCCAAAGTGATTCGTTTATGGGGTCGGCGTCGTTTGGCTTTATTGAAACGCTTCTTGCCTTATGCTGAAACCATTGAAGTGCAAGTGCTGGGTAATGGCATGCCAAGCTTTTGGATTTTGGGTGGTTCGGGTATGAGTTTGACTTTAGCGGTGACTGGTTTTACCGCGAGCAATTGGTCGCAAGCTTTGAATTTTGATTTACTCCTGCCACGTCGCAGTGAAAGCGTGGCTGAGTTAAAAACTGTGGTCGACGCACTGCAAAAAGTGTATGTCGCTAGCTTAGAAGACTTGGCGAAGGCGACCAAACTAAGCGAGAAAGTCTGCCGGACCGCGCTCCAACAAGCGAGTCAGCAAGGTTTGGTGATTTATGATTTAGCACATGATCTCTATCGTTATCGCCCGCTGACCCAAGAGCCGCTGGAGATGAGTCATTTCCAATTCCGTCAACCGGCGGAAAAATTGGCTTATGACTTGGTGGTGCGACAAAAAGCGATTAGCCAATTACAGATGACGGTAATTCCGCTGGAAGGCACTGAAATTTCAGCCGAAATCACCGTGAAAGAAGACAAGCGTGATTATCTGGCCAAGCTGAAGCTCACTGATGAAGGGCAAATTAGCAAGGCATCTTGTTCCTGCCATCAGATTATGACTTATGGTTTGAGCCAAGGTGCGTGCAGCCATTTGATTGCTTTGCGGATTGCTTATGCCGAGCAGCAGGCGAATCGCGATATCAGTGTGATTACGCAGGAAACGCGTATGCTCACCCGCCGCCAAAAACAGCAGCAAGAGCAGATTCAAGTGACTTTAAATAATAAGCGTTTGTTGGTGAGCCGTGAGCTTAATCAGCAAAGCAAACAACAGCAATTCGCCTTCAATTCCGTGCAGGAAGCGCGCCATGCGTATTTAGGCAAAATCGCACAATTGGAAATGAGCGGCTTTATTGAGGGCTAGAGCATGAGTGAAACTAACGCAAGTCGCTACGAAAAATTGTGGCAAGCCATTGAAAAAGCAGGCAGTGTGAATGCTTACGTGCGCGAACAGATGCAGCAAAATGGCTTTATGGTAGTACGCCGCGCGACTGACAATATGTCGAAGGCTGAACTGGAAAAATACCGCCAAGAGCTGAAAAAAGAAGCCACCGAGCAGCGCCGCCTCAATAAAGAAGCGTGGCAAGCCTACCAAGCCAAGCATATTGTGCATTTGGGCGAAGGCATTTATTGGACGGACGACACCAGCGAAGATAAATGGGACGCGCCGAATGCCAATAAACGTTTGCTAGAAAATCAATTACCTGCGATCACTAAAGTCGCGCAATTGTGCGAAGCGCTGAATTTATCAGTCAGTGAATTGCGTTGGCTCTGTTATCAGAGCGAAGTGGCGCTAAAAAGCCATTACACGCGCTTTGAAATCCCGAAACGCTCTGGTGGCATGCGTGCGATTTGGGCACCTTTGCCCAAATTAAAACAAGTGCAGCACTGGATTTTGCACAATATCCTAGACAATTTGGTGGTACACGGCTCAGCACATGGCTTCGTCACGGGGCGCTCGATAGCGACCAATGCCGCTGAGCACACCAATAGCCAATTATTGGTCAAAGTCGATATTGAAAACTTCTTCCCAAGCATTAGCTGGAAACGGGTGAAAGGCGTATTCCGCAAAGCGGGCTATCCTGAGCAAATCGCGACATTGCTAGCTTTACTTTGCACCGAATCGCCGCGCGAAATCGTCGAGCATGAAGGTAAGCAAGTTTATGTTGCCCTCGCCGACCGCTGCTTGCCACAAGGCGCACCGACCAGCCCAGCGCTAACTAATGCACTGTGCTTACGCTTGGATCGACGCTTAACTGGCTTCGCGCAAAAAGCAGGCTGGCGCTATACGCGCTATGCCGATGATTTAACCTTCAGTTTGCCCGCAAATAGCAAAAACAAGCCGGAAATTAGCCGCTTATTAGGCACACTGAAACGTGTGTTAGGCGAAGAAGGCTTTGCATTAAATGCAAAAAAGACCTGTGTAATTCGTACTGGTGATGTGCAAGAAGTCACTGGCTTGGTGGTCAATGGTGAAAAAGCACCGCGCGTTAGCCGTGAGTTGAAACGCCAGATGCGTGCCGCTGTGCATAATTTACAGCAAGGTAAAGCTTTGCCGGAAGGTGAAAGCTTGCCACGCTTAAGAGGTTATGCGGCTTATATTGCGATGACAGAGCGGGAATTGGGGCACCATTTATTAAACCAATTGCAGCAAGTTTAAGGCGGATAAAGCATGGGCGCTTGGGGAGCACAGTCGTTTGAAAATGACTTTGCTTTGGATTTCACCACCGAGTTATTTCAGGGTGATGTGGGTGGTTTGAGCTTGTTGGGTGAGGTGTTTGAAGACAGTATTCAAGCCAAAGTAGAGAGATATATTGAAGCTGGGCTACTAATTATCCACTTTAGGGTATTGAGTTAATTGGCAAAAAAATAAATTTAATAGTAGTTTGTCTATTTACAATTCCTTTACAAATCTTTTATTCGTTTTTAGTGCATTCTCGAAAAAATTAACTAAAATCCTCCGTTGTGCAAAGACTAAGCACATTGTGCCAGTAGTTTCCGAGTGTCGCGTAATTGACTGGCGTATCTACTCTTGGAGGAGTTTCAACGATGAAATTATTAAGTACTGTGATCGGTGCTGCTTTATTAGCTTTCAGTGTATCTGCGATGGCTGAAGACGTTAAGCCAGCGGCGGCTGCACCTATGGAAATGGGCACTGAAGCTGAAGCGCAAGCCATGAGCGAAAAAGCAGCTAAGTTAGTTGATGAAAAAGGCGAAGCCGCTTTTGAAACTTTCAAAGCCAAAGATGGTGGTTTCCAAGACAAAGACTTGTATGTGTTCTGCATGGATGACAAGGGCAAAATGTTGTCACACGCGCTAAAGCAAGAGTTAGTTGGTACGGACATGATGGGCTTTGATAAGTATGGCGACAAGCCTTTTGAAAAAATGGTTGCGACTGCTATGAGTGCAGAAGGCAAAGGCTGGGTGGATTACAAGTGGCCTTTACCGGGTGGTACTGAGCCACAAGACAAGAAAAGCTATGTCATTAAGAACGCAAAGGGTTTCTTCTGTGGCGTTGGTGCTTACGTGAAGAAATAAGCTTCGGCTGATGGCTTCGGGTTGTAGGTTCGCTACAACCCCTCCCGCCTGCAAACTGTTATGCTAAGTAAAACCCCAAGGCTTAGCGCGCATGGACAATCTGATTATCTTCGATGGCGTTTGTAATTTGTGTACCTTCTCGGTGCGCTTTATCCTACAGCACGAATCCGCTCCGATTTTACATTTCACCCCACTGCAATCTGAAGCGGGCGCACGCTTGCTGCAAACCTATGGCTTTGATCCGGCTGATGCGAAAACCTTTGTGTTTATCCAAAACGGGCAGGCTTATACCCGCTCCACAGCTGCCTTAAGAGTTGCTAAATATTTGCGCTGGCCGTGGCGTGGATTGCTGATATTTCGGGTTCTGCCAAGCGCTTGGCGCGATGCCGTTTATGATGTTATTGCACGTAATCGCTATCGTTGGTTTGGGCAGAAAGAGGTTTGTATGCTGCCGACGCCGGAATTGCGAGCGCGTTTTGTGGAAGATTAAGGCAGGCTTACCTGTGTCTCGCGAACTATCATTAAGCTCAGCAGTCTTTATAAAAACGAATTTTTTCTTCTTGGTTCAAGCGAGGCAACCATGAACACTTTCAGCAAATATCTACTGCTTTTGCCGCTTTGTTGCGCGATCACTTATTCCACTTTTTATGCTAGTGAAGCTACAAACTGCCAACTAAAGTCACCCAAGTTAGCGTGAATCAAGTACCACCCCAATGGCTAGACAACTTGAGTGAACAGGATCTGACTTATTATAAGGAACTAGGCCCGCTGCAATTGGCGGCGCATCAAGTGCCTTTACCGACATACCCGACCTGGCGTTTGTATTTTGCGCTGTATCCCAGCTTAGATGCGGATGGAGTTTTGTCGGGCTATCAAGTGAAGGCACAGCTGATTAATTTGTCGCCCTTGCTTTATCAATCGGTGGTTGAAGAATATGGCAAAGAGAACGCTGATCCGACATTGAACAATAAAACGCACTCTGATCAATTCATGCTGCCTTATCTGATTGTACAAACCATCACCGCCGACCAGCTTGAGGACGAAATTAAATACAGCCCCAACCTGCTCAACAAGCAAACTTGTGGCCTGCAATTACGCTGCGATCAAATGTGGGATGATACGCCTGCCAAATGGAGCAAAGAGAAGCCGATCAAATTAGCACGCGCACCTTGGGACAAAAACTTAAACCTACCGGCGGCACTGATTCGCGCCCTCGCGCAGCAAACCAATTGGCTGCAAAAGCAAGGCAAGATTTGGCAATGGGTAACGCCCGAATTGTCTGAAGGCATTAATGCCAAGCGCCCGTGGGTCGAGGTAGTGATTAATAATTATACGGGTAATGGCAGCATGGTCGCTGCGGATTGGATTGAGCGGGTCGCGGATGATAGCGTGGCTCAAAAAGTCACTCGTATCATGCTGGGCGACGATGAAGTGGAAGGCTTAGTTTATAAAGCGAATCGCTGTGCGCGGGGCAATACTAAAACGCTGCTACAGGTTTGCCCTTAAGCGCTTTAAACACCACACTTATTGCCATAGCGCTAAGTGCTTATCCATAATGCAAGTCCGATTACCCGTTAATAGGCTTGCATGTACGCTACTGATCTCCTCCAACTCAAACGCCTCGCGATTTTCGCTACCGTAGTTGAGCAAGGCAGTTTTGCCAAGGCAGCCGAACTCTTGCAAATGAGTCGTTCCAGCGTCAGCGAACAAGTTGCTTTATTAGAAGAGGCTCTCAAGGTACGTTTACTGCAACGAACTACGCGCCAACTGACCCTAACAACGGACGGTCAAGCGGTGTATCCACAAGCGGCGCAATTGAATCAAGCACTGCGTCAGGTGAATGAATTAGTCACACAGGAGCAGCCGCAAGGTCGCATACGGATTACCACGACCGCCGATTTAGCACTGGATTGGCTCAACCCGAAACTACAAGCTTTTCGAGCGCTGTATCCGCAGATTTATGTTGACCTAGTCTTGACGGATCATGAGTTGGATTTAATTGCGGGGCAGTTGGATTTGGCGCTGCGTATTGGTTATTTGAAAGACGATTCGTTGGTTGTACGTCCCTTGTTCAATACCCATGTGCAAATTATTGCTAGTGCTGCTTATTTGGCGCAAGCCCCTGAACCGATTACGCTTGAGTCCTTGCCGCGCCAGCATTGGGTATTATTAAAGCAGCTCAATCCTAGCCAAAGCGTGACCCTGCAACATAATGGCGAGATGCTGCACTTTGTCCCTGAGCATTATCACAGTTGTGATTCGCCCTTGGTGATGCAGCAGTTAATTAAGCTGGGTTTCGGCATTGGTCTACATTTGCCAATTAGTATTCAACGTGAATTGGCTACTCAAGAATTAAGCCTGATCTTGCCACAGTGGCAGGGTGATGAATTAACCTTTTGCTTGGCCTATCCTTCACGGCGGCAATTGCCCCTGCGAGTGCGTTATTTGATTGATTTTCTGTTGCAGCAACCTGCGCAATGGATTCCTACTGAAAAAGGCAGCCTTTAATGACTGCCTTGTTCTAGCTAAATTACTTAGCACTTAATTGACGCAAAGCACCCGCCCAATCTTCTAAGTGGTAGGTTTTTCCAGCGATTTTGCCATTTTCGATATGGTGAATATCAATCGACATTAATTTAAAGCTTTTGCCGCTGTGTGGCACGCCCATAAAGTCGACAGCGGGAGTGCCCGAACCTTCGCCCCGCACCACCACGCGATTGCCAGACACCACGACTTCTTTGATGTCCCATTTCAAATCAGGAATCGCTTTGCCGAAACCACCAATGGTTTTTGCGGCTTCAACGCGCGGCTTGCACACATCATCTGCGCTGCAAGACTCCCAATTCTCCGCCGTGCCTGCCAAAACCAACTTTTCGGCATCACGATCGGGCGCGACAGTAAACGCATCGTAAAACGGTTTAATCACCTCGCGAGCTTGCGCTTCGCTTAAATCAGCGGCTTGCGCGACCTGTATAGAACCCACTAATAGCAAACTACTGACTAAGCTTTTAAGTAATTTAGACATTTTCTAATCCTTGATTGAGTAACTGTGATGACGGCTAGTTTACTGACTTGATTTATTCCCACTAGGCAGCAAACTCCGAATAGATTGTTCGGCTTTCACGGATTAAGCTTGGTAACTCAAATCTACTGAACTCTTGCCCTAGCTTAATAATCGTCTTTCACATCGTCACTCAAGGCCGCAGCTATACTGCTAGCTTGTAAGGTCAAAACTGATGACCAAAATGGCAATCAACTCCAAATATAGCTACAATCAGAAATTATGGCCACAATTGAGACACTACCATGCATGTAGCCGTCCGCGATCTGAAAAATCGTTTTTCCGAATACTTAAAATATGCCCAAGCGGGCGAAGAAATCATTGTCACTACCCACGGCACGCCTGTAGCGCGTCTAGTTAGGCTGGCGTCTAGCCTAAAAGCTCGTCCTTCGCAACCACTGGATAAATTAGCTTGGGTTCGGCGTGGGCAAACTGGCAAAAAACTGGGTTTACCAATTGAGCAGCGAGTACGTTTAACACAAGGCTTGCCTGTGAGTGATTTACTGCTGGAAGATCGTGAATGAGTGTGTCCTTGGTCTATTTGGATACGTCGGCTTGGTTGAAACTGTATATCGAGGAAGCAGGTTCGGAAGAAGTCAGCATCTTGGTTTCCGAAGCTGAGCAAGTTTGCACACATTTGATTGCTTATGCCGAATTACGTGCGGCATTGGCAAAAGCCCAACGCATGAAACGCTTGAGCGCTGAGCAAAAGAGCCTGCTTATTCCGGTAATTGATCAAGATTGGGAAACTTTAAACGTCATTTTGCCTACTGAAATGTTGATCAAGCGTGCTGCCAATTTCGCCGATCAATTTGGTTTGCGCGGCTATGACAGTATTCATTTGGCGGCCGCAGAAGCGATTAGCTTACAAATCATGCCGCAACCACTGGTTTTTGCCTGTTTTGATAATCACTTGAATGCAGCCGCTAAAGCTTTAGGCATGCGTATATTGGATGCGGCTATTTAGGTTTTAACCGATTCCGCGCCCAGACATTCAAGCCCGCCACCAAACCCAACACCACCAACAATCCAAGATTCAAACTCTGCCAACCAAAACTCTGAATTAACACCCCGCCACTCACCACACCCACAATCGCCGCTATCGCAATCACCAATTCGGCAATACCTTGCGCGCGGCCTTTTTCCGCAGCGGGATAAGCTTGGTTGTATTGATTAGTTCCAGCGACATACATCAAATTCCAGCCGATGCCAAGCAGGAATAGGCTAATATGGTAGTGCATTTCCGTTGTGCCCCAGATCGACGCCAACGCACTCAAAGCAAATACGCCTAAACCTGCTAGCAGTACGTATTGCGCCCCGAATTTGTCCACTAATTTGCCACTGACGAAGGAAGGCAGGAACATGCCGATAATATGCCAGCCGATCACCGACATGCCCGCATCGACTGAGTAGTGGTGTTGGTGCATAGCGAGGGGCGCGACCAGCATCATCAGCATCATTACGCCTTGTCCGAAGGCAGTATTGCCCACCCCTAACCAATACGCAGGCAGTTTTAAGAAGCTAGCAGGCGTAGATTTATTGGCGGCTTGCATGGCGGGTTTGGCATTGAGAAAACTGATTAAAATCAGTGCTAGCACACTGAAAATCGCCACTAATCCATAAGCGCCTAAATACTTGGGTTCAGTCACCGCTTGATTGGCAAACCGTGCCAAACTCGGCCCCAACATCGCCGCAAGTAAGCTACCACTCAAGACCCAACCCATCGCCATACCGGATTGTTGCGGTGGCATTTCATCAAGTGCAGCGAGGCGGTAATACACCGAAGACGCTTGATAAATCCCCATTAATAAACTCGCCGTACAAAAGATCACAAAGCTCTGCATGGACAAAGCCAGCATCGCTAAACCTGCCGCCAGCACACCCGAAACTGCACCGATTTGAAAGCCCAAGCGCCTGCCATAACGCTGCATGAGCATCGATAAAAGATAAGTCGCAGCGAGCGCACCCACACTAATCAGCGCATAGGGCAAAGTCGCTAAACTTTCGCTGGGTGCGAGCTGCAAACCAATCACGGTCGACAGGCTAATCCCGACCAAGACCGCGAACCAATAACAGGCTTGCACCAACGACAAAATGACAATTTTAGGATGCATAAACTAAATCCTCGGTGTAGGCGGAGAAACGTTTGCGGTAGTCGGCAGGTGCGACCTTCAAGGCTTGTAGGAATTTGCGACGCAGGATTTCGCTGGATGGAAAGCCGCATTGTTGAGCAATCTTGGCAATGGATAATTCGCTGGATTCAAGCAGCCAACGCGCTTGATCTAAACGGGCTTGGGCAATATAACGTGAGGGCGCTAAACCCGTTTCCGCTGAAAATTGACGCGAGAAATTGCGCACACTCATCGCCGCCAAATCGGCTAAACGCGCCACTTCCAAAGCTTGATCTAAATGTTGATGAATATAAACTTGTGCCTTGCGTAAAGCCGGATGTTGCAACTTACGCTTGGCATGCAGCGGCGAACTAAACTGATTTTGCCCGCCCGGACGATGATAAAACGCTACCATTTGCCGTGCGGTTTCTAGCGCCACCCGCTGCCCACAATCGTCCTGCACCAGTTGCAAGGTCAGATCAATCCCCGCCGTCACCCCCGCCGAACAATAATATTTGCCATCGTGAGTAAACAACGCATCAATATCGAGTTGCACCTCAGGAAAACAAGCGCGAAACTCGGCATAACGCTTCCAATGCGTCGTCGACCTGCGCCCATTCAACACCCCAGTCGCCGCCAAAATAAACGCCCCACTACAAACCGAAGCCACGCGCTGCACATTTGGCAAAAGCTGCTGCAAGCTTTGGATAAGGCTTGGATCTTGGGCGATTTGTGGTGCAGGTGTACCCCCGACCATGATTAAAGTATCGGGGATTGATTGTGCTAAATCTGCCAACACACCATCACATAAAACGCGCGTTTGAGTAGCGAGTTTGACTTCAGGTGTGGCATTCAAAGAAATCAGACGAGTACGATAACGTGGCTGGGTTAACAATTCATTAGCCGAAGCAAACACCTGCAAGGGGCCAAATACATCGACCGCATTCGCGTCATCGTAGGCGAGTAAGGCGATTTCGATTAGGGTTTTGGTCATTGGTGTTGCGATGGGTTATTGAGTGAGGGTGATTATACATGTGTGGAGGTTGGCTGATAGGACATAAAAGCTATTGGATCGGACATCTCTTCCGCATACCTACCTTGAACGAAAAAGAAAGGTTGTTAGTAGTGTGAGCTGCTATGAATAAGTTACAAGCTCTTTAAATTTATTTGCTTCACGAGAGGCTATGCGCCAAACCGTGTTTGAATACATCGAAATCTATTACATTCTGCCAATGGCTCCCAAAGTCCGCTAGACTTTGAGGCGGTTTTTTAACAACAACTTGCTGCTTAACGTGTACATTTTTGTAGGCGGATTTTCATGTTTGGCTTTAACTAGCTGGCCTCTGTACACTACACTTTTCCTGTGAATCTACAGGCCGTTGTGTTTTTGCCGCCTAGAGTCTGGGCAAAATGAGATTGTTCCGTGTTTATTGAGGAATTAGTAATGCGCTTAACAGGGATGCTGCTTTCAGTGATGCTATTCAGTTTGGCTAGCCTTAGCCATGCAGGAGATCGAATTTATTTGCTTGCTGGGCAATCCAATATGATGGGTAAAGGAAAAATCGCTGAAATCCCTGCAAGTTATCGGCACACCCCATCCAATGTAAAATTCTATTATCAAGGTCGCGAGAAGGGCTTAGCTCAATTTGCTTACTTTGGCCCTGAAATTGGCTTTGCCCATGAAGTGGCGCGCGCTTTCCCGAATGATACTCATATCATTATTAAGCAAGCCGCTACTGGGAGTACGATTGAGCGCTGGTTGCCAGGGCAGGCTTTATATAAAGGCTTATTACGCCAAGTCGGTTTTTCGTTGCCTGAAGAACATGCTAAGAAAATTGATGCGATTGTCTGGATGCAAGGCGAAAGTGATGCACGTAGCGCTGATTTAGCAGGACAATATGGCGGACGTTTAAATCGCTTAATTCAAGGTTTGCGCAATGATTTAGATTCCCCCAATAGCCTATTTATTCTCGGGCAGATTAACCCTGAAGATTTAGCTTTCACGAAAGTTGCTCAAGTGCAAGCCAGTCAGCGTCAAGCACAACAAGCCAGCAGCAATACGATTCTGGTATCTACCGAGGGCTTGGGCAAAATGTATGACCATGTACACTATAACGCGAATGGCCAATTAGAGCTGGGTAAGCGTTTTGCTAAGGCTTATATCGACCAAGCGCGGAAACGCGGTCAACTAGCAGCTCGTTAATAGACTATGCTCGAAGCGGTTCTACGTATTGTCGGCATTATTTTTCCAGTCTTTGCTTGCGCTGGCCTAGGTACTTATTACGGCTGGCGCTTTCGCCCTGATATGACAGTGGTGAATAAGCTGAATATGGAGGTGTTCGCGCCCTTTTTAGTGTTTTGGGCGCTGATGGATAAGCCTTTTGATTTCAGCGGCTATTGGGGTTTAGCCGTAGGCGGAGTTGCAGTAGTTTTAGGCTCAGGTTTATTACTCTTGCCAATTGCCCTAGCTTTAAAAATCAATCTCAAAACCTTTTTGCCACCAATGATGTTTAATAATTCGGGCAATATGGGAATTCCACTAATCCTATTTGCCTTTGGCGAAGATTTACTCCAAGCAGCGGTAGTACTGTTCATTATTGAAATGCTGCTGCATTTTACGGTGGGTTTATACATGCTAGATCATAAAACCAATCCGCTGCAGCTCTTAAAAATGCCAATGATAATAGCTGCTATTGCGGGTTTAACTTTAAGCTCTTTGCACGTCAGTTTACCCGCTCCTCTGGCTAATACCTTGAAGCTACTCGGGCAAGTATCAATTCCCTTACTGTTATTTTCCTTGGGTGTACGCTTATTAGATGTGAGCCTAAAAGACTGGAAATTAGGGGTATTTGGGGCAATAGCAGGGCCAGCCGCAGGTTTGCTTTGCGCTTTATCTTTATTACCCGTCCTGCAGTTAAGCGCAGTGGAAGCAGGAGTTTTATTAGTGTTTGCCGCCTTGCCACCTGCGGTATTTAATGTTTTAGTGGCCGAAAAGTATCAGCAGGAGCCAGAACAAGTGGCTTCTTTGGTGATGCTGGGTAATCTAGGTAGTTTAATTATTATCCCAGCGACCCTCTGGTTTGCCCTAAAAATCTAAGCCCAAATCGTTAAACAGCCGTAATGACTCGAATCGTCACTGGCATGCGTGCGCCATCGGCTAGAATCAACAAGCCTTTAATAGAGCCACGCGTACTGTCCAAATATAAGTTGCGTGCAACCACTTGATTACCTTCATAAAAGACCGGCTTAACTGTCTCATCATATTGGATTGCAATCACCGCTGATGGATAATCCTTTGCTTCGCCCAAGAGAATAAGATCCTTATCTGGAAAAGGATTTTCTGGATCAACTAGACGTGGCATCCGATCAGCAATCCCGCGTACCTCTTTAGGCTGCCCTGCGGTGCTAATCGGTTTATAAAAGCGTTGCGTTGCAAACTGATATTTGCTCTCGCTTTTATGTTCGGCGTAGTCTTCGCGCCCAATGATTTGTTGTAGAAAGTTGCCAACTAAACGTGCCATTTGCTGATACAACGCTCTTGGCAAGGCGAAGTTGACAAAGAGATCTGAATGGCGACGTAAATCACGTTGGTCGTATTGATTTTGCTCTATGGGCTGAATACTACTAGTGGAATTAGTCCGTACTTGCCCGTTTTGAATAGGCGTTAGCATTTGGTCTTTCCCTTTACCCCAATTAAAATCCCGAAATGTTTCCCTGAGGATTCATCATCTTAGATTCGCTTAGCAAAGCAGAGCTTGAGGAGGACAAGTGCAAAGGTATGCCCGATAAAATTAGTAATATTTGTTGAGCTGTTGATAGATTTATCAGTGCCCTAGGAAAACTGCTGAAGACTTAGGCAGATTAGTTCTGTAGTAAATGCTTTGGATTTGTTTGATTTTGGCTTTCAGGCTTCAGCAACTGCTGACTGCTGAATTTTTTAAAGTGCAATTCAAACCGGCTTGTAGTTTTCGATGCGGGACGAAAGATCGGTTTTATGTTGCCTTGAATTCAGCGCTCCATTCGCTTGGAATGCAGCGCTGAATAGGCAGGGCATCACATTGCTTTTAACAGCTCTTGATGCACTTGTTTATCTAAGCGTGCGCCATAGACTTGAATGATTTGTGCAGCCGCTTTACTCGCTAATGCGCCCGCTTGGGCATCGCTTAAACCTTGGGTGAGTCCATATAAAAATGCTCCGGCAAACATATCACCTGCGCCATTGGTATCTAAAGGCTTCACGGCTTGAGCAGCTATTTTGACTTCATTATCTGCATTCACCACCAAGGCACCATCACTACCTAAAGTGATCACTAGTTTTTGAGTTAAAGGTTTGAGTGCTTGGATAGCGTCTTGCAACGTAGTTTTGCCCGTAAACGCAAAGGCTTCTTCTTCATTGCAGAATAAAACATCCACACCTTCGCCAAGCATTTCTACCAAGCCTGTTTTGAAGTAGGTAGCCATTGAGGGATCAGAGAAGGTCATCGCCATTTTAACGCCATGTTGTTTAGCGACTTTGCGTGCTTCTAACACCGCCGCACGTGAAGTATCTGAAGTGACTAAATAACCTTCAACGTATAAATAATTAGATTGCTTTAATTCTTCATAATGCAATTCAGCGGCTGAGAAATCGCTGGTGATGCCTAAATAAGTATTCATGGTGCGCTCAGCATCGGGTGTGACCATCACCATGCATTTGCCGGTTTTGCCTTCTGAGCTGCAACGGACTTGATCTAAGCGCGTGTCGACGCCTGCGGCATGTAGGTCGTGCATATAGAATTCGCCGAATTCATCATTCGCTACTTTGCAGGCGTAGAAGGTTTTACCACCGAATTGGCTAATTGCGACAATACTATTCGCCGCTGAGCCGCCGCCAGCCCGTTTTTTCAAGCCAAAACTTTGTTTTAAGCTAGCTAATAAATGATTATGGCGCTCTTCATCAATCAGGGTCATTAAACCTTTTTCGATACCTTGAGCCGCTAAAAAAGCGTCGGTGACTTCAAATTCTTTATCTACTAGCGCATTGCCAATGCCGTATACGTCATATTTCATAGGTGTACTTTAAAAGCTAAAAAAGATGGGAGGCACTTGTACCGTATTCATCACTAATTTTCTAGAGAAGAGTGCTGATCAATTTATTTTAGAATTAAATCGTTGACTAGTTTAGACAAATCATCAGCGTTAACAACGAGCTAATAGGGACTTATCTACAAACTTATCCACAGCTTTATGCACATCAATCCAACGAGGCGTTAAATAATTTTTTAATATGGAGTGGGATAGGCTGAATAAAATTCCAGATAATTTGCTATTTAAAGCCCTAAAACTACCATTTATCGGTAAAAATCTACCAAAAAAGCTAAATAAGCTTAAGTATAACGAGACCTACTATATCTAGTGGTTCAAAAAATGCTTGACCACAAGAAGCAAGCTTTTGACTTATCCACAGCAAAAATTGCTTGACAGTTTATGGTTATTTCTGAATTAAGCTGTGGTAGAAAAACTACCTGTACGAATAAAACTGATGCATTCTTGCACCACTCGGCTTGAAAATAGCATGCTGCTATGAGAGACCGGCAAAATGCGATGCGCAGTTTGCGCAGGATGATAGGTTTCAGACAGGGCTACAACACCATCATTAATTTCAGAAATTCCACCTAATAGACGACCAACACCTATCGGTTTATTGCCTGCGAGCGCCCCCCACTCACGGCTTACTGTTGCTGGTAAGCCTTGCCCATCTAAGCCACCTTCAAAGCTGCGCCCAATCAACGGGCGGCAGAGATTATATTTAGCTAAGCGATGTGCAATCAAGCTACCTTTGGCTGGAGTACCTAAGGTCACTAAACGTCCAGAGGGGAAGTCAGGATAAGAAGTGAGCATTTGCAAGGCAATAATTCCACCTAGGCTATGCGCTACGATATGCAAGCGTTCAGCCGGTAGAGCATAACGTTGGACTGCTTGATAAACTAAACCCACATTATTAGCTGAATTGGCACTAATCGAGTGGTAAACCGGGGTAATAACTTCATAACCTGCTGCATTAAACTGTTGCTGCAACCAGCGCATAGCCCAAGGATGCAACCAAAGGCCATGCAGTAAGAGAATTTTTTCAGTCATCTAGGCTTAGAACTTTATTTCCGTCTCCAGTTCAGGATCTTTTTTATCGACTAAAGTAGCACTGGTGGGCACAGTAGCCTGATTGTCGTCTAAACGCTTACGCATACGTTCGGCTACTCGAGATTCTTCTTCCTCTAAACGCCGCATTTCGCGCTGTTGTAAAACAGCACGCCAGATCAAAGCCAGAATAAATAATAAGGAAATCAAGGCAACCGCCAAAGCAAGTGGGGACACACCACGCAACGAAGTAGAGGTTGCGGGTGTAGCTGCTTTATTACCAGTCGCGCCACTTTGATTACCACTTTGATTACCACTTTGATTACCACTTTGATTACCACTTTGAGATAACATTTGTGAAACCGGCACTGAGCTTAAAGTTTTCACATCATTGGTAGGTTCACTAGTAGTGGCCGTTTTGGCATTACTAGGCGCTTTAATGTCTGAAACTGTTTCAGTGCTAGTTGTTGAAGGTGACTGACTAGCTGTACTGCCAGCTTCTGTCTTAGCATCTGCTGGTCTAGTTTCAGCTTTCTCAACTGCCTTATTTGTATCCGCAGGTTTGTCTGTAGTAGCAGCTGTTGATACTGGCTCAGTTTTAGTTTCCAGCTTAGTTGCTTCCGTTTTGTTAGTAGCGCTTGCACTATTACTTGGAACTGCCGCTGCTAGAGTTTGCGGTTCATTATTGGGTTTATTCGCAGTTGTTTCACTACCCGTTGGCTGACTTTCAGGCGTAGGTGCTGGGCTAGAGCTAGTTTTTGTCTCCGCTCCTTCCGCAGGTTTTGCTGTCTTGTCAGCATCGGTTACAGGCTTTTCATCTGCCCAAACTGATTTGGCATTAGTTTCTTGTTTGCTTGCTTCTACCGCCGCTTTACTAGCTGCTGCGACAGCCGCCGTGGCTGCTTCTACAGTACTCAGTTTTAATTCGGATTTGCCTTCTGAGCTAGGTAGGGCAGGCACACTGCTTGGGCTAACTTCCTTGAGCTTGTCATACAAACGCATATTGTCAGCATGCTGCGATTTGATTGTTTCGCTGGCATTTTTTAACGAATTTTGCAACGTTTTAATGTGATTATCTTTCTGATCAAGCACGCCAGTGAGTTCTTGCAACTCAATTTTAAGCCGTTTGACTTGCGCATCTAATTCAGGGTTTGGTTTGGTTTTACTTTGCTTGGCTTGTAAAGCGTCTAATTCAGCCATGAGCTGTTGATTTTTGGTTTCTACCGCCTGCAATTGCGCTTGGAGTCTAGAAATCCGCCGATTAATATTTCTTGGAGTCGGTGCATAGCGCGTTGCCGTTTTCGCAATAATTTGTTTGGGGCGTTTATTAGATTGGCGCTCTTTAATTTTGGGAACAGGTGGGGGCGTGGTTTTGGGGAGATTAGCACCCCGCTTCCAATAGTTGTTATGTTTGCGAGCTTCGCGGAGTGCCCCCAGCCGCTGATAACGACGTGCCTCAGCCGAAGTGGGCGCTTTAATCACCGCACCTTTCATGAGAGAGTTAATGTTATTGCTAGCAAAGGCTTGTGGGTTTTTGTAGTAAATAGCCAGCATGGTTTGCTGGACGGTGGCGCTCTTATCCGGTCGCAGTTGGTCAGCAATATTCCACAAAGTATCCTGATCTTTCACGGGACCATAAGAACGAGGGGCTGCTTCGACAGTCCAAGATAAGGCTAGCCCTAAGAGCATTATCGGCAGGGTATGCTTAAACATAAAAGCGGCAAGTCCATTCATTTAGCTATTCTGTATCATTGGGTTATAGCTGATTTTAGGCTGGAATGCAGCTTGATAATAGATAAACTCGGTGGAATTCCAGCCAAAGCCTACCGATTGTCGGTAAGTTCTGGCTGATAAACAAGCAAGTGAAGCTTAAAAAGCGACTTTATTGAGTTGCATAGCTTGGATGTATTTGGGGGCAAGCACGTATTTAGGCTTGCCAACGCCACCTTCCGTATTTAGCTCGACTACCGTTTCCTGTTCTAGGGTACGTAAAATAGCCTCAGCAATTTCTTGGCGCTGGGGCTTACCCATTAAAGACGCTTTGATGCCCATGCGTTCGCCTTTTTCACGAATAATGGTACCGACTGCATCAGTCACAGGGCGCACGGTAGGTTTCACTTCGCCATTCAAAATCCGATTGCGAACATCGGTATAAATAATCTTGAAAAAACGTTTTTGCGTCATATCCGCTACTTTGTTGGCGTCTGACTCAGCACCTTCTAATTTCTGTAAATTTTCAGTGGGCATAATTACATTCGTGCGTTCAGAACGCTCAGGTGATACCCAATCCAAATACTCATCGCGTAATTGATTTGCATGATCTTTGGGAATAATTCCACGTGATGCATGTTGTGCAACTAAAGGAGTATCCGCAGGTGCATTAATTAAATGTCCATGTGAATCACGCCCCATAGATAACAATGCAGCTCGGTGATCAGCTACATAAGCCCCTACAAAGTGAAAAGCATATTCAAAAGTCCCAATAATAATTACTGAGAATAAAAATGAAGCCCAAATGCCAGTCACACCCAAAAAATCTTTAATTAAACGAATCATCGCATAATGCTTATCTTCATCATATTCAAGTTGCTTGGCTTGAGTAATTGCGCTGCTTAATAACGTCGAACGGGTTTGATCTTGCATACTGACTTGATGATTATACGAGTCAATCCTGCGCTCATAATCTGCAATCTTCCGATCTAAACTACGATGCGAATATTTAACCGACTCGTGATTTGCACTTTTTTGTGCTTTTAAATCTTGCCAGTAAGCTAATTGCGCACGGGTGTCTGCTAAAGCCCGCTGCTCAGTAGAAACACTGCTCGCACTATTGGCTAACGTACCGATACTGCCGACGGCGGCTTGGAATACGGCAGAGTTTTCAGAGCGGTGACGTACCGTGGCATCTTCCCGTTCCATCGATTGCGAGATTTCTGAGAATAGACCAAAGAAAACCACAATAAAGGTAGCGACAATAGCTGCAGAACCTTTATAACCAGAAGCATATAAAAAGGCTTGGGCTGCCGTAATGACGGCGGTAATGCCTAAACCTAAAAAGGCATTCATCCATTGTTCCGCAGTCCAAGTTTCGGGCGTCATATCGCCACCCACGAAATATTTCACCACGAAAAAAGCCGACGCTAAAAATGCGGCAATGGCCGCTATAAATAACCATAATTCAGCTTTACGTAAATCCCGTAATAAATCACGCAGCGATTTACTGTGCGCAATAAAGCCGGGCCGATCAAATTTGGTTTTTACCCTTGAATCAGTCATAATTCTATCTCCTGTCGAATCTTCCCAAATGACACAGGATCAGGTGCGGAGAGAGTTGCCGCTTTCTTCGCACCCTTCACTTACATCCAGCCTGCCAGTAATAGCAAGACTCCCAAAAACCACAATAAATGCTTATCAGAACGCATGCTGTAAGAAGCGAATATCGCTGCAATTAGCCCAAGGCCAATAAATACTGTCGGTAAATGCAGCATTGCAGTGGTGGCATTAATGATTTTATCCATACCGGGCATCATCACTAATAACAGCCAAACACCGATGGCCCAAGCGACTAATACCCAGCGAATAACACCCCAAGCTTCTTTTAAGTCTAATGAGTTTTTTATTTCCTCAGCATCGGGTTCAACGACTAAATGATTAATGCTAGTAGGTAAAGTGGTTTTTAAATTTACAGATGATTTTAAATTTTGTTTCATAGCCATGTTGAAGCTCCCATTTATTTATAAATTTTTTAAAAAAAAGGCAGCGGTATACGCTGCCTATAATGACCCTAGTGGTTGGTCTAGGGATCAGGGCATCAGATTAAATTCGGTTGAGCTGAATTAGTAACTACGGAATAAGCCGACCATTTTTCCTTGTACCTGTACGCTACTGGCTGGATAAACCATTGGCTGCATATTGCTATTTTCGGGGTGTAGCTCGACACGACCATCCGCTAAATAAAAAATTCTTTTTAAAGTAGCGCCATCTCCCTCCACATAAGCAACCACGATATCGTTATTACAAGCCGTTTCTGCATGTTGAATCACGACGTAATCGCCATCCATCACGCCAATATCCCGCATGGATTCACCTTGAACTTTTAAGGCGTAACGATTTGGACCCAAAAATAATTCATTCGGGCTAATTTCGTTTTTATCTAAAGCTTCGATTGGTTTGCCCGCAGCGATTTTACCTAAGAGCTGTAAGCCACTCGGAAGAATCAGCGCAGGCTCTGCTGTCCAAGCGGCTGGAATACCATAAGCACGCTTGCCTTCAGCAGCTTCTTCTAGGTAACCTAGGCCAATCAAGCTCTGTACATGTTGGTGAACCGTGCTGCGGGTATTAATGCCAGCTTGGTTCCCAATTTGATCTAAAGTAGGGGCATAGCCATTCATCTCGAACAACGAGCGTATGGTTTGTAAAATTTCCTGTTGCCTGCGCGTTAATTTTGACATTTCCTGTCCTTCCCGTTGCAAACCGAACCAAACACGAACTAAATATACGAACTATAGACGAACATTGCCAATCAAAATTTCTTGGCCTTTATTCGTTTTTTGTTCGCTTTTTCCGATGAGTGGTGGTTGATTCTTTGCTATTGGGCTTTTGGGTTGAAAAAATGCGCAAGGCATTACTACAATGAATGGGTATTCAAGTGGATTGAGTAGCAACGTGTTGGTGTGTACGCTTGGTCAAGTGGGTTGCTATCCGTAGGCGATAGCCAAGCGTTTGATCCGTAAGTGAGGAGTAATGGTTATGAGTAGTTCATTAACGCCAGAATCGAGTGCTGTTTTAAAGCATGTGGATATGTATCAGGCTTTGATTAATAGGATGGCTGCGAATAGTTCTGCGTGTAAGCAGTGGGCGGTGACGCTGGTTTCGGCAATTTTGGTGCTGGTGGTCGATGAAGGGATTGTAAAAGCAGCCGCTTTAGCGGCTATTCCAGCAGTTTTATTCTGGTTTTTGGATGCTTACTATTTGGCCTTGGAGAAGCAGTTTCGTGCAGCTTATTCTGGCTTTTTAGATAGGTTGCATGGTCAGGCCCTGAGTGCGAATGAGTTATATCGAGTGCAGGTGGATGGTAAGTTACCTGCTACGTTTTTGGTTGCGTTGTTATCGTGGTCAGTGTGGCCTTTTTATTTGGGGATGTTGGGTTTACTGGGGTTGGCGAAGTGGGTGGTACTATGATTTTTTTAGAAATTACTCATATCATTCCACTAACTTTCAAAGCCTTCACTATATCTAACTCGCTATCGTAATACCTTGGGTAGTCATCTAGTGATTTTTTATATATAGCCCATATTAATAAAACGAAATTATCTTTTTCTAAATCATCATAAGTTGAAGTATATAAGTCACCAAGTAAAATAGGAATCTTAGGTATAAAATCAATAAAGTCTTGAAACTGCTGAATTTCTTTTTTATACTCTTGTGAGGTTTCCTGAATTTTATTTTCCCAATATTTTTTTACAGGACTTAATTGGCTTTCTTGAAAATACTTAACACCATAAGATATAGGAAATATATGTTTTTTTACAATTATTGGATTGCTTTTATAGTATTCAAATATTTTCATTAACTCTAGCATACCATACTCAGACTCTAAGTATTTAACATTTACAATTATGATTAATCGTGAACTATCTGTTAATTCTTTTATAAAAGTTGATACGCTGTCACCAATTTTTAATTTTTTTCTGTCATAAATTATATCTAAATAAGGAATAACTTTATTCATATATTCGTCTATTTTTTTAATTATTTTTCTTGTAACTCCATTTTCATCATTTCCATAAGATATATAGATTTTTGGTCTATTTATTATAGCATTTATTATTCTTTCTAGATTTTTAGGATTATTAGATGTTAGTGATGTTTTTCTTATTCGAAAACAACGTTCTTCCACATCCAATATTGAATTAGATAAATGCTTTGGTGCGAGTGACTCTACTAATCCGAAAGTAATTTTTTTATTTTTTTTCTGTCTACCAATTAAATGAGTCAATCCATGTGAAAAACAAGTTTCATTAGTTAGAGTAATTATGTAAGCTTCATAACTATTATTAGTAGATAATAATCGCAAAGCATCATCACAAGATGAAACTTCGTCTATATCATCTTCACAAACCCCACGATTAATTAGTGTATTTTTAATATTTTCATTTATACGCTGAGAAAGTGGGTTATTTTTATCATCTAAGGATGAACATAGGAATATTCTCATAAGCTACTCTCCCATTACGGATAATATATTGTCTGTAAAGCTTTTTCTATTGATAGGCTTTCTCTCTACACTGCTTATTTTCTCTATAATACGATCTACTTGATCTTCATAAAACTCCACTTTATCGCGATGAGAAGTAGTGAGAACGATTTTAGCATCACCATAAGATTCTTTTATTAATTTAACTAGCGAAAGGCCATCAACATTATTATTACTTGTATTATCTAAAGATACATCAACTGAAAACAAAACTGGAGGAACAGAGAGATTACTCATCATTTCCAGAGCTTGTTTTTTTGAGTTCGCCACTTTAGTTTCATATCCCATAGACTTTAACCATTTTTCTATCAAATCACGCCAAGAGACTTCATCCTCAATAATAATTGCTATTTTTTGCATTTTATTTTTTTCTGTAAAGATTGGAATAGTTACAGTAAATATTTTCCAGGAATCTAACTCTTGAACTGAAATACTTCCTCCTAATGCAGTTGTTATTAACTCTGCCCTCCAAAGACCATAGCCACCACCATCATTTTTGGTTGACTGTCCAAGTGAGAATATATTAATACCTTTGGGAATTGGAGTGCCGTTATCTTTAATTTCAATAATCATTTCATTGTTTTTTTGATAAATAGAAATTATTATGTTTTTTTCATTTTCTAAAGTTAGATTAACTGAATAGACAGCATCTACCGCATTATCTAATAATATGTAAAGAAGATTATATATATTATTCTGAAGTGATAATAAGTAGTGAGAGTCTTTTGCTATGCTAACTTTAAATATGCTTTTATCTAATCTTTTCTCCAAAGATAGGTTGTCAATAATATTGCTTAGTAAATAATTGATATTTATTTTTTCAGGTTTTAGTTCTTTTTTAAGCTGTGTGTCTTTGATAAGTATATTAATGGTTTCTTTAGAGTTTGACAGTAGTTTTTTACAAAAAGTTAGTTCTTTGATATTTTTTGATGTCGTATAACTGTCTAAATCATACAACGACTCATCAATATTTGCTGCAATAGATCCTAGACTATTATTTAAGCGATGTTGTATATCTTGAATAAGAGAATATTGAACCATTTGCTTTTCACGTTCAACTATCATATTTTGAGCATTGTGTAATTTTTGATTAACTTCCTCTAAAGTCAAAGCCCTAAATAAACCAGATACTGGCAAGGCTAACATCTGTAAAAAGAATAAATCTCCCTGCGAATAAATATATTCTTCATCAGAGTGATAAGTGGCAATCACCCCAATAACGCCTTCTGATGTAATAATCGGTACACCAATCCAAGAGGCTAATACATCACCTAAAAATTCCTCATGATTAGGTTCGTCATACCAAGCTTGAGCTTCTTGCTTAGTTTTATGTAGGATAGGTTGTTCTGTTATGATGATTTCTTCTGTTTTACCACGCTTAGCTTGATTAAGTGGGCGAGGTGATAGATTCAACGGCTTACCATCTTTCACTATGTATGGGAAAAAAATTTCATTTTTTTGCTTATCATAGAGTGCAATATATAAATTCTCAGAATACATTGCCTTAGAAATATATTGTTGTGTAATTTTAATAATTTCTTCTTTTGTTATTCTTTTGATTTTTGCTACTACATTACCAAACTCTAATATTAAATCTAATCTTAAATTTTCTTTACCTTGTTTATCCATAATAGTAGCTATCATATCAGACAAGTCATCAATGTAGCGTGCTGTCAAAGGGCCGCAATTAGAAGCTGGAACGATAAAACAACCCAACTCATCACCACCCGATCTCATGGGAGCTGCGATTAGCCTACCTAACTTAGGGTGATCAATCGTTAGTCGGTTTTTTAACTCATCAATAGGTAATTCATTAATATTTAATTTACCCGTAGTCTCGATGTGATTGGCTAATTCCTTTATAAAATCAGCATCCAAAGAAAACTCTTGAATTGTCGTATCAGTTAGCTCTAAACCCCTTGTAGTGCGATTTATCCTGACAATTGCTAAGGGTACAGTACCGTATAATTTATTTAGCTCATCTTGTGCTGTTTGGTACAGACATTTATCACTAGGTAAAGTATCAGCTAATAATAAATCTTTAACGGTAAGGATCGATTTTTCCCGTAGATTTTTACGGAATTCAGTTAAAAACAAAGCTGCGAAACCAGCAATATCACTGACTAACTCTCTCTCCCAAGCAGTATACGCTTCTGTGGGATTATTCTCTAAGAGGATATAGCCTACGTTTTGATCAGAAGCGATTGCCATTTTAGCCCCTAACCATGAATTATAGTTAGTTGTTGGCGCTAATTCACTTGGTTGCTCTAAGTACTCAATAATTTCTTTTAATTTTGAGGTATCTTCAAGGTTTTGTTTTATGTTGCGATAGTCTTGAATTACTTCGCTATCTTTACAGGCAAAAAAGTATTCATCAATACTAAACGGATCAATAAGTAAGATATTAATCTTATCAATACTGAACCATTTTTTAAGTTGCTTTAATAAAAGCTCAATAATTTCATGTTCTTGATGAAAGGTTGTTTGCAATAGCTCATTTTTAAATGATTTAAAACTATTAGCGCGTCTTGTGATGAAATTTATATATAAATAAAAAGCTAGTCGCTTGCTTAAAGCAGCTAAAGGATTTTTCAAATGTGCGTAAGCATTTTCTTTTGAAGAACTATGAACTATAAAAACACCAATATTTCTAATATCACTTATTTTTAGTGGAATCAATAGTAGGCTTTTATATTGATCAGGAAAGCCTTTTTCCATACAGGCGTTTTGAGTTTCTAGATAAACAGGCTCATTACTATTGTTATTGATTATGTCTTTAATAGCCGGTAAGTCTGCTGAAAAGTCAGTATCCGAACGGACATCTTTTTTACTAACGATTTCTCCAGAACTAACTAAAAAAATCGGCTTAGCTGTACCGTATTTTTTATAAACAATAGAAATTTCAGTTAATGGAATTGGCAAACCTTTATCTCGCAGCATTAAGAGCAGGTCTTTAAATGACTGAGCGGATAATATTTCACTCTGTATTTTGCTGGTAATTTCAATAATGCTTTCCCACGCACTATCTGGGGTTTGGATAAGATCACTCATTTATTTAGACCTTCTTACTGCTCATAGCAAATTAATAGAGTTAGATAATACAAGCTTGTTTATAAGCTAAAGGCTTAGATAGCTTAGAAAAACGCTGCCATTCCTCTTGTAAATACCGGATAGCCTGACCATGGGTGGATGATGACGCTAATGCATTTAATTGCTCGTTAATATTCCAATCCAATAGCAGCATTTTTTTCATAAGCTCTCTGGCTAGTTTACGCATAATGTATTTACGCCCACCTCGTCCCGGTGCGGGTGCCCCATGTTCCACTAAACTAATAAACGCCGAAAGGTGATCAAGAATCAGCCCTAACGCCTGCTCCGCTTCAGTATTATGCGGTGGTAGTAGCGCGCTGAACTGATTTCGCCATGCGGCAAAGCGCTGGATGTGATACACCGTGGGCAGATGGCGCAAGATCATTTCAAGACGCTCTAAGCCCACGACACATTCAGCAAATACCGTGGGAGCTGGTATTAATTGCCCAAACTCATTCAGGTAATTTTCAATAAATAAAGAATTAGCGATTTCCACAAAGCGCCCACAGCGACAAGTCCCGATGGGAGGACGGCGCTGTTCACATTGAGGACAAGCGACTTCAACTCGCTCGTAAAACACTTCCGTATGTGGCCCACATTTCTTTCCATCACTCGCGATTTGACCCGTGGAGCGTTGCCGCCAGAAACAATGTTGTTGATCTAAAGGTATTAAATGTGAAGGCTTCACACCTAAACCTTGCCAACAATCAAAGCTTGCTTGGTCACGGCCTAATTCAGCATCATCTAAATAACTAATCCACAAGTGCTCTTGAGCTAGGTTTAAAACTTCAGTTAAAAAATACCAAAGGCGCGGTAATACTGTTTCACGCTCACTAGAACCGATGTTAAAAGCGGCAGCCATGTGAAATAAGCTTAAACGTGTGGGGTCTAAGCCAACCTGCTGCAGATCAAAATGACGGAAACAAGGCTGAGTGAAGGTAAATTTCCCTCCCGTTTCTTCAATAATCGTTTCTAAATTATTTTCTACTTGAATTAAACCGGCACTCATCACAAATGACATAGGTACCGAATCATGTAATAAAGAGGAGGGCGATAAACGTGTAAAACCCGATTGAGCGTGCAAGCTGAGAAAAGCTTCACTAATTGCTTGGGTATCGAATGCAGCCAGTTGTGCCAGAAGCATGGCATAAATTCCTGTACGGAGGGGTTAAACCAATATTCATCTCCAAACTAAACATTGGTTTTGATTGAGTACTAGCTAAAATGTATACTCAAAATTTGTGCACGTCTACTTAAATATTGCGTGCAAAACTTCGATATTTTCTATGATATTTAACCATTTTTCAGGATTTTCTTAAGCAAACTGCGTAAAACTCAATGCTAGGCTTAAAACCAATAATTAGGATAACGTCGAAGGGGTGAAAGATTATTAATGACGAGAGCGACGATTAATAGTGACACCACGCCCAGCAAAATCGGATCAAATACAAACCAATAGCCCAATTCATGCACGCGCTCGCTACCTGCAACTGCAATTAAGGCTGTACCTCCGCCAGGTGGGTGAGTAGTACGAGTCAAATACATCAAGACAATAGCTGTCGATACCGTCAAAGCTGAGCTTAACCACAAGGGGTCGGGCAGCAGTTTATAAAAGGTCACGCCTACCAGTGCACAGATCAAATGCCCACCCAATACGTAGCGCGGTTGTGAAAAAGGCGCACTGGGTGAACCGTACAGGAGCACGGCGGTAGCGCCAAAAGAGCCGATCAGCAATAAATGATCGTGGGTAGTAAGGCTAGAGCGGCTATCCAACCAACCGACTAAGGCGATTCCGATAAAACCGCCTAACCAAGAACACAGAGCATTGCGCCAATGAATCGGATGCGGTGAATGGTTGCCACCGCCGTTCATTTTGCTGAAATAGTGTTTAAGCGTAGTGATTAGCGGCATAGAAATTCCCTGTTTTGGGGCATTCTAACGCTTATTTAGGCCAAGGATTAGTGCTAAAGGTGATAGATAAGCAAGTTTTTCGCAAGCACAAAGTTTTCACTATGCAGGCCTGCAGCTCCATTTTTTCTACGCATTTGCGCGTTAGTATAAACGGATGAAAATGACTATCTTCGCCAAACTACTCATTACTATCCTCACTACCGCTTTTGTGGTGATATTATTCATGATGTTTTTCATGAATTGGAGTTTTCGTACCGGCTTTGCGGACTACCAGCATCGCAATGATTTGGAGCGGGCGAACCGGATTGTGGAGCGCTTAGAAGAAACATGGGCCGAACAACAGGATTGGGAAGTGCTACGTTTGGATCGGCGTAGTTGGGCCATCCTCTTGGGAGAAGCTGGTGAAGGTCGCCGTGCGCGGCGTGCAGAGCATTTGGGGAATGAGCATGGACGGTGGCAGCAACCGCCGCCACCGTTGCAAAGCCTTGCAGGGCGTTTACGCTTATTAGATAAAAATGGCCAAGTGGTGGTTGGCACACCTGACTTGCGGCGCAACGATAGCACCACTAATTTAGCGATTATTGTTAACTCACAAACGGTCGGTTGGTTGCAAGTGGTGCAGCGCCCAATGATCAATGATCAGATTGCAGAAACCTTCCGCCAACAACAAACCCATAATGCCTATTTAATAGCGCTGTTTGCGGTCGGTCTATCGCTGCTGATTGCTTTGATTGCAACCCGCCAATTTGTGCAGCCGATCAAGCGTTTGATGCAAGGCGCGAAAACCTTAAGCGAAGGGCATTACAGTACGCAAATCCCGGTCACTACGAGTGATGAATTGGGTGGTCTAGCCACTCGCTTTAATCAATTAGCGGAATCCTTGCAGCGCCATCAAGAGCAGCGTGCACAGTGGATTGCAGATATTTCGCATGAATTACGCACACCTTTAGCGGTGCTACGCAGTGAGATTGAAGCCATTCAAGACGGTATTCGTAGCCCCACCCCTGAGCGGATTCGCTCTTTGCATGCTGAAGTCTTATCGCTGGGTAAGCTAGTGGACGATTTGCACCACCTTTCCCTATCGGATGCGGGCGATACCGATCAGTCTGAGCTAGAGTTGCTAGATGTGAATGAACTGCTACGTGATTTAGTCCAAAGCAATAGCCATCGTTTAGCCAACAAAGGTTTGAGCTTGGAGCAGCAATTAGCAGAGCAGCCTTTAAGGGTGCAGGCCGACTATAAAAGCTTGCGCCAAGTCTTTGGTAATCTGCTGGAAAATAGCTATCGCTATACCGATACACCGGGGCAAGTGGTACTACGCAGTCAACGCAAAGGCAATAAGGCCGTGTTAACCGTCTTGGATAGCGCACCCGGCGTGCCGGATGCCGCTTTGCCGCGCTTATTTGATCGCTTATTTAGAGTCGATAAATCCCGTAGCCGCGCTTTGGGTGGGTCTGGCTTAGGCTTGTCGATTTGCAAAAATATAGTGGAAGGTTTAGGCGGCAGCATTGACGCACAGCACTCGCCTTTAGGGGGCTTGGCGGTGTATGTTGAGTTTCCCCTCGCGGATGAGAAGAGTTAAGCATGGATAAGCAAAAAAGCATTCTGATTGTGGAAGATGAACCCAAGCTCGCTGCGGTCTTGCGAGAATATTTGCAGCAGTCCGGCTTCAAAGTTGATTGGCTAGCGAATGGTTTGGAGGCGGTAGCTTGGGTGCGTGAACAGCAGCCAGACTTAATCATTTTGGATTTAATGTTGCCGGGCAAAGATGGCTTGCAAATCTTCCGTGAAGTTCGTCAATTCACCGATACGCCGATCATTATGGCGACAGCTAAAGTCGATGAGATTGACCGCTTAGTCGGCTTAGAATTGGGCGCGGATGACTATGTGTGCAAGCCGTATAGCCCACGTGAATTAGTGGTAAGGGTGAAAAATATCCTGCGGCGCGCCTCAATGCCTGTGCGCGAATTGCTGGTGGAAACGGGGATTGAAATTGATGCTGAGCGCATGGAAGCGCGCATTAATGGGCAGGCTTTAGTGCTCACGCCGGTTGAGTTTCGCCTTTTGCAGCAATTTGTTAACAACCCCGGTAAGGTTTATTCACGCAATCATCTGTTGGATCATTTGTATAATGATCATCGAATCGTGACGGATCGAGCCGTGGACAGTCATATTAAAAACCTGCGCCGCAAGCTGGAAGCCGCTGTGCCCGAGCAGGAAGTAATTCGCTCAGTGTATGGTGTGGGCTATAAGTTTGACCCCACAGGCATAGACAATTAAAACAAAACTGGCAAAGATGTGTCTTTGCTAATAAGAACTACCAAGGATTGTATTTTAAATGTTAGAAAGACTTGCGCGCTGGAACCGCTCTGCTTGGTTTTGGCTGATGTTCATTGTGCTCTGCGTAGCGCTCGAAGCTGCTGCCTTAGTGTATCAATATGTGCTTTATTATGACCCCTGTGTGCTATGTGTGCATATTCGTGCGTGGATTTTAGGGATCTTAGTGGCTTCGATTTTGGGCTTGCTGCTACGTAATAGTCGCTTAGGTTTGATTATTTCCAATCTGCTAGTCTTGCTGTGTTCCTTAGGGTTTGCAGAGCGTGCTTATCAGACTTTAGGCACAGAAATGGGCTTTGTGACTGGGGCTTGTTCCATGAATCCCAATTATCCTAGCTTCTTGCCGTTAAATATTTGGTTACCGAGTGTCTTTGAGCCGCTGACTTCTTGCGGTTATACCCCGTGGGTCATCCCGCAAATCTTGTCGATGGCGCAAACTTTAATGGCTGTAGCGGTGATTCTAGTCATCGGCATGCTGCTTATGTTGTTAGCCAGCTTGCGCCGCCCTGTCGATAGCTTTTAGCCTGTAAAAGCTTCTTTTGAGTTTAAGTACTCTAGCTCAGCTGGAGTACTCTCCCGCCCCAACGCTGCATTCCGATGCGGAAAACGTCCAAAGCGTTGCACTATTCCCCGATGATGTTCTGCAAAACGCGCATTCTCCACCAAGCCAGATGCTGCAAATAAACGCACCGAAGCCTCTTGATCCGCTAAATGTTCGCTATGCATGAGCGGCATATATAAAAACATCAGGCGCTCAGGCGGCAATTGCTGATCAAAACCTTGCGCAAGCGCATGTTTAGTTACGGCTACCGCTTGTTGCTCGGTTGAGAAGCTTAGCGCTTGCCCGCGATACATATTCAAGGGGAATTGATCGAGCACAATACACAGTGCTAAGCAACCTTCTGGGGTTTGTTTCCATGCATCTAATTCGCCTGTCTTGGCTGCAACCCAAGTGCTTTCAAAACGTGTACGGATGTCCGCATCAATGGCTGCGGTGGAGCTAAACCAGTGCTGTGACATCGGCGGGGTATACCAGAAATTGAGAATATCGGTGGCTTGCATGAAAGCTCCAAAACTTGTGGTTGATACGGGCATTATAAGCAATCTGCTAGAATCTCTATAATAAGCTGGTTTTTAATCGGCTCACTTAGCTAGTCATCATCGAGGAAGTATCTATGTCTAATTCTAATAAGTTGCAACTTGTGAGTTTTAAAGTTTGTCCGTTTGCTCAGCGTGCGGCGATTGCTCTGCAAGAGAAACAAGTCGCCTACGAAACCGAATATTTAGTCCCTGGCAACGATCAGCCGGAGTGGTTTAAGGCCATATCACCTTTGGGAAAAGTGCCGGTCTTAGTGGTAAATGGTACGCCAGTCTTTGAATCGGCGGTGATTCTGGAATATCTGGATGAGGTATATGCACCACAATTACATCCAGCTGACCCTTTAGCTAAAGCGCGCCAACGGGCGTGGATGGAAATGGCTTCGGATTTATTCAGCAAGCAATATCAAATGGTGACCTCTAAAGAGCAAGCAGGCTTTGAAACCGCTAAACAAGAGCTGCAAGCCGGTTTGGAGCGCGTCGCAGCGGCTTTAAGTGCAGAGCCGCCGTTCTTTAACGGTGCAAATTTTGCGCTGGTGGATGTCGCCTTTGCCCCTTTATTTGTACGCTTAGGGATTTTGGAAAAAGTCTTTAAATTAAACTTTCAAACTAATCCACGACTGAGCGCTTGGAGCACGGCTTTATTAGCCAAAGACTCCGTGAAAAATTCGGTAGTCGCTAATTTCGAAGAAGTCTTCATGATGTTTGTGAAGAAGTCGGATGGTTATTTGGTGAATAATCTCTAACAGTTTATGCAGGTAGAAGTGAGCCAGTTTCACTTCTGCCTAAATAAGCGCTCATAATCCCAATCCCGTAAACCAATCAATAACGTTGAACCCTCACGCTCACCAATCGCTAGGCTGGAGTCATCTTTGCTCATCGCATCAAATTCTTTAGCCAGTTGCGCCATTTTGCGCTGGAAGAGTTGATTGGAGGTGTCGCTGAGCATGCCATTCATCACCACTAACTTTTCGGTGCGTTTGCTAAAATTAGTGCGGAAGTATTCGCTTTCAATGCGGGCACGGAACAGATTCATGATCGGGCCATTTTCGCGCCATTTAAAATTGGGAGCGGTGAGGAGCTTAATTCGGTTGCCGGGCTGGAGTTCGATAATGCGTAGGCGGTCTAAGTGGGCCAGGTAGCGAATACATTTGGCTTCAGTGAATTGATAGTTTTTTAGAATATCTTGCAAACTCCAGCGATTGAGCACGCAAACGGTGATCATCATCAGGTTTAAGTCATCGGCGATTTCTTTTTCCTGAGCATGACTGAGTTCGCTAATCGCATGCTCTTGTTCAGCACGCATTTCGCGCACTAGATCAGAAATCTCTAAATCCATGAGCGCACAGATACAGTCTAAGCGTTGCAACGATAAATTTTGTTCAGAAAACAAACGTTTAACGCTGGCTTCGGATAGTTCCAAGCGCTCTGCGACTTCTGCATAGGTCTTATTATGCCGCTTTAGCAGCTTCTTAAGGGTCTCAAGCAATTCATTGGTTTGTGCCATCGTGTGCTACCTTTAGCCGGATTTTAATTTTTAGTTATTTCAGAGATATAAATATCGAAATATATCACTTTTTTAGATGTTTAATCTCACCGATACTGCGCGCATTCGATTAGATAGAAGTAAAATCATGACACAACATGAAGAACAATTGCACGCACTGGAGGACGCCTACACAAGCTTAGCTTTAGATGAAGCTTTGCAAGCGTTGCGCGCTCATTTCAGTGGGCGGATTGCCTTTTCGACCAGCCTTGGTTTGGAAGATCAGGTCATTACCGACGCTATTTTCCGCAACGCTCTGGATGTGGATGTTTTCACTTTGGATACCGGGCGTAATTTTAAAGAAACTTACGATACCCTCGCTGAAACGGTGCAGCATTATGGCAAGCCGATTCGTGCGATGTATCCGCAAACCCAAGCCATCGAACAATATGTGAGCGTAAAAGGGATTAATGCCTTTTACGAATCGGTCGAGCAGCGTAAAGAATGCTGCTTTATCCGCAAGATTGAGCCTTTGAATCGGGCACTGGCGGGCGCGGAAGTCTGGATTACCGGGGTGCGGGCGGCACAATCCGATTTTCGAGCGAGCATGAAATTTTTTGAATGGGATCAGCAGCGCGGTTTAGTGAAGTTCAATCCACTGTTGAATTGGAAAACCAAAGATTTGTGGGCCTATATCAAACAACATCAAGTGCCGTATAACAAGCTGCATGATCAGCATTTCCCGAGTATTGGTTGTGCACCTTGCACGCGCGCGGTCTCAGTCGGTGAAGATGAGCGGGCTGGGCGTTGGTGGTGGGAAAGCCATAACCAAGAATGCGGTTTACATGATGGGACTAGCCAATTGAGGAGTGCTGCTTAATGACTGCGCCGATCCCGAAAGAGTGGAATGTAGTAGTGCCGAATGGCTCCGCCGTTGAGCATATTAAAGATCGTAGCGATTACTTGCGCGGCAATTTAGTGGAGGATTTTCTGAATCCGATCACCGCTGCGGTGAGTGAAGATAATGTACAGCTGGTGAAATTCCACGGCTTCTATCAACAGGATGATCGTGATGTGCGTTTGCAGCGCCAAGATAAAAAGCTGGAGCCTGCGCATTCGTTCATGATTCGCTTGCGTGTGCCGGGTGGCGAGTTGAGCGCTGAGCAATGGCTAAAAATGGATGCGATCAGCAATAATTATGGCAATCGCACGATGCGGATTACCACCCGCCAAGCGCTGCAATTCCACGGCATTATCAAGTTTGAAATGAAAAAAACCATCCAAGCGATGCATGCTGCTGCTTTGGATAGTATTTCTGGTTGCGGTGATGTGAACCGTAATGTGATGTGCACACCCGATCCCAGCTTGTCGCCACTGCATGCGGAAATTTTCCCGTGGGCGCTGAAGATTAGTGAGCATTTATTGCCGCGCTCACGGGCTTATCATGAGATTTGGTTGAATGAACCCGCTGGTAAGCGCTTAGTGGCAGGTGGCGAAGCCGAAGAAATTGAGCCTTTATATGGCAAGCATTATCTGCCGCGTAAGTTCAAAATCGCCATTACTATTCCGCCTTACAATGATATGGATGTGTATGCGAATGATATTGGCCTGATTGCGATTGCCGAAAATGGCAAACTGCAAGGTTTCAATGTCGCTGTCGGTGGCGGTTTAGGTTTGACCTTTGGGCGTGAAGATACCTATGCGCGTTTAGCTTCGGTGATTGGCTTCTGCACCCCTGAGCAAGTGCTGGATGTGTGCTATCAAATCGTGGCGATTCAACGTGATTTTGGCAATCGGCAAGATCGTAAGCTGTCACGCTTTAAATACACGATTGATAAATACAGCCTTGAATGGTTCCAGCAAGAATTAAATACCCGTTTAGGTTTTGATTTAGCTGCCATCCATCCGTTTGAATTCACGACCACGGGCGATCGTTTTGGTTGGAGTGAAACGGCGAATGGTTTATGGCATCTCGGTTTACGCTTGGAATATGGGCGCATCCTCGATACCGAAAGCCAACAATTAAAGACCGCACTATTAGAAATAGCGCGTTTGAATTTGTGCACTTTCCGCATGACCGGCAATCAAAATCTGGTGCTGGTGAATGTAAAGCCTGAATATAAAGTCGTCATTGAAGGCTTCTTAAATAAACACGGTTATGCTGCGGATGCGCGCCATCTTTCGGGTTTGCGCCGCAATTCGATTGCCTGTGTCGCTTTAAGCACTTGCCCACAAGCGATGGCGGAAGCAGAGCGCTATTTGCCGGAGTTGATTACCAAGCTGGAAAGCTCACTGGATAAATACGGTTTGCGCCAAGAGGAAATCAAGATCCGGATGACCGGCTGCCCGAATGGGTGTGGGCGCTCGGTCTTAGGTGAAATTGGTTTAATCGGCAAATCACCGGGACGTTATAATTTATATTTGGGGGCGAGCTTTAATGGCGACCGCTTAAATACTTTATATCGCGAAAATCAGGATGAAAAAGCAATCTTGAGCACCCTCGATGGCCTGTTTGAAGCCTATGCAGGCACACGCCGCACTCAAGAAACCTTCGGTGACTTTGTACAACGCACGGTATTAGCGACTTAAATTTGCTTAATCAATGCTAGGTTTAATTTGACAGCCTAGCATTTAGCCACTACATACAAGCTTTCACCTAGCAGGAGCATTTTAGTGAAAGCTTTCTTCCAAGTATCCTTAGTCAGTTCCCTATTACTCTTCAGTGCAGCTAGTCAGGCAGCAGATTTGACCGTCACCCTGAATGGTGTCGATGCAAAAGGCATCGGTGGTGAGGTTGGGCAAGTGGTGATTAGCGAAACTCAATATGGCCTAGTCTTTACGCCTAGCTTGGCGGGTTTGCCCGAAGGTTTGCATGGCTTTCATGTGCATGAAAATCCTAGCTGTGAACCGCAAGAAAAAGACGGGAAAATGACGGCTGCTCAAGCAGCGGGCGGGCATTATGATCCTGCCAAAACCGGTAAGCATGATCTACCTTGGGGCGAAGGCCATTTAGGGGATTTACCTGCACTCTATGTGGATGCAGAAGGTAAGGCGACGAATCCAGTACTAGCTCCGCGCTTGAAAATGGCGGATTTAAGCGGGCGCGCTTTGATGATCCACATGGGTGGCGATAATCATGCTGATCATCCCGCGCCTTTGGGTGGCGGTGGTACACGCATGGTTTGTGGGGTGATTAAGTAGTGTAAATTTCCCCATCCCCAGCCCTTCACCCGCAAGGGGTGAAGGGAGTATGGGAAGCATTTATTTATAAGACTTAATCTTTTTCAAAAGCTGCTGGGTTTTATCTAAAGTCGGGCTCTTGCTTAAGGGCGTGAGGATTTTATCCCAAGTCGCGAAATCAATTTCTTTCACATTATCCCGCTGATTGGGTGCTTCTTTGGCCATGTAGCTTAGCTCTTCATTAATTTCCTCAAGAATAGGCGTGACATAGCGGCCTTTGGGGTAGCGCTTGAGATATTCGCCTTGAGTGATTTGCAAGCGATACGACATGCATTCTACAAAGCCTTCACATTCACCGCCATGAGTGGCATGGGCCGCTTGCCAAGCAATCACATCGCCCATTTGGGCGGCCTTGTATTGATCGGCGAGCTTCCACCAAGTGCGTGGGTCGATGTAATAGCCGCCTGCTAATTCATGATAAAACACTTGATTGCCCAGCGATTTAATCCAAGCCACATAGGGTGGTTTTTTGTCTTGATTCATCGGGACGGCAGATAAGCCTTGTTGCACGGCTTGCCAATACGCGAGCTGTAAATCACCGGCTAAATCGACTGATTTGGTTTTGCTGGTGGCTTGTTGGGCGTATTGGCTGACTTCAACGGCATCACTGAAATTGAGCACGCCACTATCCATCACTCTATCGGATTTGCCGAGCTTGCCACGAACTAATTGCACCGCTGTTTTATCAGGGTTTTTCGCATCGTAATCTTGCAGCAAACCGCCAAATACCCAGCCCTTCACAGGGCTGTTGACCTTATACCAATAGTCTTTTTTCGCACCGACGGTCTCTTGTGTAGGGGAGCGTTGTTGCGTCACGAGTACCGTACCAAACGGTAATTTGCCGACTTCAGCGGCTGCGACTTTAGGATTAGCGCGCACCCGTACACCCGTTCCGGCAACGATTTTAGGTGCTTGATAAGCGGATGTACTTTCTGCATAACTGGGGGTGAATGGGGTGACTAGACAGAAACCTAACACGGTTACCGCTGCTCTAAGGATGAACTGCATGGGGTGGCCCTCGCTGGTGATTTGGAATCTTATTATTAACATAGATAGCGGCGATACCAAAAAACTTCAGCTACCGTCCTTCCCTCATTCGCCCTCTCGGTTGCGCACCTGTAAACCACCGACTTGATCTTGGGAAAGTATAGTCAGAAAACCTTAATCAGTATGTGCCCCCACACCAAGCTCTTCCTGAGAAATCGCGTCCTTTTGCGGTGGATAATGCAGGATGCGTTGAATCGTAATCAGTTTGCGTTGCAGTTTCTCAAAGTAGCTGGCGGGCAGGTCAAGGCTCAAAGCGACTGCACTAATTAACTGCCTCGCTAAGCTTACTATTGCAGCATGATAGTCTTCGCACTGCTGCTTAAATTCCGGCATTTCCTCTGACATTAAATTCATGCCAAAGAACGGTGAAGCCTCGCTGCCCGCTTGCCCATAATCAAAACATTCTTTGAAATCGTGCGTATTTTGCGGGTCGACATTCTCACCATAAAAGGGAATATAGCCGCATAAAGTGGGGCCAGAGTGAATGATATTGAGTTTTTCTTTAGCTGCCAGCGGTAGGTCAAAAAATGCTTGGGTGACGGCATACATGCGCTCGATTAAAGCTTTGGGGACACCATAATCTCTTCCAGAATAGCCGTCGATGCATGGTGAAAAAGCAATCTGCTGGAAATCAGCATGCGGCCTTTTCTGGATATTATGCAGACTATCCCCGCCTTTGTTTATCTAGTTCCGGTGGTGATGCTAATCGGCATTGGTAATGTATCTGGCGTGATTGTCACCATTATTTTTGCCTTACCGCCCCTGATTCGCCTGACCTCATTTTATGAAGCGGGTGTGAAAAATATCGGTGATTTGAAAGACCCGAAAATTGCCGCACGTTTTGATACCGATAACGATGGCAAAGCGGAGCTAGCCGGTTGTATCCCTAGCTGGGGCTGTGAACGCAACATCGAACATCATTTAACCAAGTACAAATTACGCGATACGATTGAGCACAATCAAGGCACTTATGCGGTGATGATGGTCGATACCATTACCCGCCATAAAACCGGCAAACCTATCCTCTACTTTACAAAGAGTACACCAAATACGCAGGCAAAGAATTGGGATTTGCTGTCATCACCAACAAAGCCTTCATTGAAAAAATCCAGCGGCTAAAGCAGTGTTTGAAGTCGCCAAACTCGATATCAATGACATCTCCGCCGAAAATGGCCTGATTAAAGATGACGAAGATAAAGAGAAAGATATTGAGCGGCACGCTGCGGATTGGATCAAGAAAAACCAAATCACTTTTGATGATTGGGTGAAAGAGCGGCGTGATGTTAAATAAGCAGCCCGCTTAAATGCAAAAAGGCGACCCGAAGGCCGCCCAGCTAGTCAAGACAGAAATTAGCGATTAATTGCTCGGCTCAACAACAGGCTCTGGCTCAAGTGGCAGAGCCTTAGGCTGAGGTAAAGCATTCGCCGTTAAGGCATACCAGTCTAAATGGCGAGTCGCTAACATTAAGGCAGCCAGCACCGCAAAGATCAGTAGGCTACCCATTAATAAAGCATTATCTTCGGCCTGCAGAATCACATACAGCACTGCATACAAACTCAACAAACCGCCACCTAATAACAAACCCAATCTATGGCTATGCAAAATCGCCCCGAAGTAGAGGGTTAATAAACCTGTGCTAGCAAGTGCTGCGATTAAATAAGCCCAAGCGAAATCAATATGCTCAGATAAGGAAATCAACAGCAGATAAAACACGGTTAAAGCTAAACCCACTAAAAAATATTGAATAGGGTGAATGCGCAGCTGCTTTAATAACTCAAACATGATCAGCACCACGAAAGTCAGTAAAATAAATAAGACTGCGTATTTAATACTGCGCTCAGACTGCTGATACACATCCACAGGCTGCAATAAATCAAAACCGACTGAACGACTCAGTAGTGCATCACATTGATTATTCTGGCATTGCTCTAAAGCCGCGCTGACATTATAAGAGAAGGATGAAGCGCGCCAGTGAGCCGTAAAACCTTGTGCATTAATAGAGCGTTCTTCTGGCAATAATTCACCACTGAATTTGGGGTGCGCCCAATCAGCTACTAAGCGTACATCGGAGTTTTCTGCCAACATGGCAAAATTCATTGAACTCATGCCACGTAATTGCAAATCAAAATTAAAACTAAACTGCTGATTAGCTTCAGTGCTAAAGTCAGGAATTTTTGCATACATACCTGCACTCGCATTGGGCAAATTAGTCCCCGGGTTAAAGGCCAGTTTTTGTTGATTCCAAATCAATTCGGGCGGTGCAGCAATACCACGTTGGTCACGCACTAATACTGAAAGGTAAGGGCTATATAATTGCAGTTGATTATTTTTTTGCTCGTTAATTAAATCAACTAAGGCTTGCGTTTCAAACTTACCGGTAACTTGCAAGCTGCTGTTATAAATCGGTACTGCATAAATCCCGCGTGAGCGTGTCTCGCTATCCAATTTGCTTTGCATATCCAGTTGCTTGGGGATCATGATCAAACGCTTATCAACCGTTTGCGTTTTGGCGACTTCGCGGGTGGTTCCATCTTTTTCGGTGACTGTTTCTTTAGTATTAAAGGTTAGCGAGTACGGAACCACTAACACGGGCCCCGCTAAGGTTTGTGAACCCGGCCAACTTTGCTCGATACTGCTATAGGCTTCAGCACGCCAGCTTGCTCGTTCGCCCACTAAGCCCATCAAGGATGCTTGTGGAATGAATAACAGCATTATTAGCATAAAAATAATGAACAGTTTTAAGGCTAGGCGGTAATTTTGCATGGTTTACTCCTTCTACATTGGTGCTCATGCTAAAGAATATCCATGCAAAATTAGGGTGAAAGGATTTGGAATTTATGCGTAAGTATTTGCAAATACTGTGCAGCTTGCTGTGATGTAGCAGTTTTGCAACAGGCAACTTCTCTTCAGCAGCTTTTTCTGATACTTTTGTAAAGCATCCAATTGGAGGAGGAATAACGATGATAAATTTACCTGCTAGAAGTCTTCTAGCTATTTCCATAACCTTGGCTCTAAGTACCACAGTACAGGCCGCCGGTTTTGCTTTAATTGAAAACTCAGCCTCAGGAATGGGGAATGCCTTTGCAGGTGCGGCGGCTGTGGCAGAAGATGCCTCAATCACCTGGTTTAATCCTGCAGGGATGGCTGAATTGGGTGATGGCATCCAAACCAGCGTGGCGGGTCATATTATTATCCCTAAAGCGAAATTCACCGATAAAGGCTCTTGGGTCAACCCTGCTTTAACCGGTGGCAATATTGACCAAGCGCAAGCTGCACTCACCGGTATCAATGATGATGGCGGTAAAGCAGCCTTCGTCCCGAATAGTTATGTAGTGAAGCGCTTTAACGAAAAAATCACGGGTGGCGTTGGAATTAATGCCCCCTTCGGCTTAGAAACTGCTTATGAAAGTGATTGGATTGGGCGCTATAACGCACTCGACTCCGCCATGCAAACCGTCAATATTAATCCATCCATCGCCTATGAAGTGAACGAGCAACTCACTTTTGGTGGCGGTGTTAGTCTGCAATACATCACGGTTGAATTAGGCAGTGCCATTGACTCATCAGCCGCTTGCCGCAGCATTGCGGGTGCGGCCAATAGCGGAGATTTACTGCTGAGTTGCTTAAAGGCTATGCCGACTCTGTCTAATCCAGCCACTGACAGCAAAGTGGTGATTAGTGGCGATGATGTATCCTTTAGCTACAACTTGGGCGCGATGTATAAACCCAACCCGAAAACTAAAATCGGTGTCAGCTATCGTGCAGGCACCAATCATGAGCTGGAAGGTAAAGCCGATTATAGCGTGAATGCCGCCTTACAGCCGATCCTCAATGCAACCGGTGTCACCCGTTTTAATGATGTCGATGTGACTGCTGAAGCCAATCTGCCAGACACTTTATCCCTATCGGTTGCACATAAAGTAAACGACAAAGTTGAATTACTCGGTGATTTCACTCAAACCGGTTGGAGTAGCTTTGAGCGCTTACGGGTGATTGATAAGAAAACCGGCGCTATCGTCACTAATGTGGATGAAAAATGGGAGGATGTTTCACGCTTCTCAGTCGGTGCTAATTATCAATATAACGACCGCATGAAATTACGCGGTGGGGTAGCCATTGATAAAACACCGATTCCCAATGCCAAATTACGGACGCCACGCACACCGGATACGGATCGTACTTGGTTAGCCGTCGGTGCTAATTATAAATTGAATAAAACTTCTAGCCTCGATTTTGGCTACGCGCATTTATTCATGGATGAAGCACCCATTGATAATACCAGCGAAGATAATGGTTACGCAGTTCGTGGGGTTTACGACAGCAGCGTTGACATTATCAGCGCACAATTCAATATGTCATTTTAAGGGGCGTAAACATGATGAAGCGTACAGCCTTAGCTTTATGTCTAGCTGCTGCATTGGGTTTACAAGCCTATACGAATGCACAAGCCTATGATTTTGATGCGAGTGAAACCGATGCTCAAAACAACTATAGCGCTGCCTTAGCACCGCTATTTGATCCAGCCAATGGGATTATTCCAAGTACCAATGACCTGTTATTCCGTAATAGCACCGATGCCACTTTAAATATCCCAACCACCAATTTACCTACCTCACAATTACCTTTGTATGATGCAATCAACTCCTTGGATGGTTTTGGTTTAACTGCACCGATTACGGCTAATTTTAGCAATGTGATGGATGCAAGCTCTGTACAAGTGGGTAGCAGTGTTTATATTTATGAAGTAAAAAAAGACCCTAGCACGGGTGCGGTGATGAGCGTCGAGGGTGAGTTAACGGCGGCTGATATTTATGCCACACCAACCGCTGATGGTAAAACTTTAGTATTACTCCCACTTAAGCCGTTGAAAGAAAGCACCAGTTATATGGTGGTACTCACCAATAGCATCAAGGATAAAACGGCTAAAGCCGCTGCTAGCCCTGGAGCTTATTTGCTGGCTAAAGCGACTCAATCCTTAGCGGGTACACCGTATGCCGCGCTAGAGCCAGTAAGGCTTTTAACCGCAACTCAAGAGGCAGCAGCTGTCGCTAAAGGTGTGGCGAAAGCGCGGATTATCCTGAGTTGGACCTTCACCACTCAATCGGTAACACCGGTATTACAAGCGACAGCCACCCAAGCTAAAGCTGGAAAAATGATCATGTCGCCTGCGTTGGGTACAACCAAAACCTTCTCTAGCCTGTTACGGGGCAAAGCGAATGTGCATGCAGGTACTTTAGCAGTACCGTATTATTTAAAAGCTAAAGAACCATTAACGAGCTATTGGCAAGGTATCAACTCAACTAACCTGACGCGCTATAATCCAACGCCTAAAGTAAAAAGCACCCAAACTATTCCGGTGCTGATGAGTGTACCGAATGCCACTTCTTTGGCGGGTGCGACGCCACCAGCGACTGGCTGGCCGGTGATTATCTTCCAGCATGGCATCACCCGTAGCCGCATAGATATGCTGGCGATTGCTGATACGCTAGCGGATGCAGGCTTTGCCACTGTTGCTATTGACCTACCTTTGCATGGCATTACGGATACGACGAATCCATTAAAGGCTGACCTTAATCCGATTTCTACCAAGGATGCGGAGCGTACTTTCAATTTAGACTTACGCAGCAATACGACCGGCGCTACTGGCGCTGATGGTGTAATTGATAGCTCTGGTTCGTATTTCATTAATCTAAGTAGTTTGCGTACTTCACGCGACAATATCCGCCAAGGCATGTCCGATTTAATGGTTTTGCGGCAAAGCTTAGGTGGCATTCAAAGCGCCAGCCCGATTCCCTTGAATACCAAGAAAATTGGTTTTGTCGGCATTTCATTAGGCAGTATTGTTGGCACAGGCTATCTCAGCCAAGAAGGCACTAAAACTCCAGCAACCCTAGCAGTTCCGGGCGGTGGGATTGTGCGCCTATTAGATGGCTCTGAAACTTTCGGCCCACCGATTCAACAAGGTTTAGCGGCTAGCGGGATTGTGAAAGGTACTTCAGCCTATGATACCTTTATGGCCGTAGCGCAATGGGTGATCGATCCAGCCGATCCGATTGTTTTGGGTAAAAAAGCTGCGGATAAGCATCCGATTCACATGATGGAAGTAGTCGGCTTAAATGGTGTGGGTAGTGACAAAGTTATCCCTAACCGCGTGGCGGGCGCGCCACTGTCTGGCACTGAGCCGTTAATTAGCATTATGGGCTTAAAATCCATTAGCCAAACGGGGACACCTGATGGCGTAGTGCGTTTCACTGAAGGTGCACATGGTTCGCTATTAGACCCCAGCAGTTCCTTAGCAGCCACTACAGAAATGCAGGCGGAAACGGCTGTTTTCCAAGCCAAGTTTGGTACTGCTATTCCTGTCTTTAATCCTGCAGTCGTTAAGCAATAAGCTTAATTTTTCTGGCGTTTTCAGCCCTTTTGCTTGATGTAAAAGGGCTTTTCCCAGCTCCTAATCTGTGGATGTGTTTTCGTGCTTGTTTTGCTATGGTGTAGAGCTAATAGGCTCGTTGGAATAGTAAAAAAATGTCCGAAAATAACCGTATGATTTCCCCGACTGGTTCGCGCGAAGAAGACTATGTCGACGAACATATTCGCCCGCGCCGCCTAAAAGATTATATTGGCCAACCTGTCGTGCGTGAGCAAATGGAGATTTTCATTGGAGCCGCCCGTGCCCGTGGCGATGCTTTGGATCACACCCTGATTTTTGGCCCGCCCGGCCTTGGCAAAACTACCCTCTCGAATATTATCGCCCAAGAAATGGATGCTAACTTGCGCCAAACTTCGGGGCCAGTCTTAGAAAAAGCAGGTGATTTAGCCGCTTTGCTAACTAATCTTGAGCCGCATGATGTGCTGTTTATTGATGAGATTCACCGCTTAAGCCCGATGATCGAAGAAATTCTTTATCCCGCGATGGAAGATTTTCAGCTAGATATTATGATCGGCGAAGGCCCTTCAGCCCGCTCGATTAAGCTGGACTTGCCACCCTTCACTTTAGTCGGTGCGACCACACGAGCTGGCTTATTAACTTCGCCACTACGCGACCGTTTCGGCATTGTGCAGCGCTTAGAATTTTATAATGTGGAAGACCTCGCCTATATCGTCAATCGGGCGGCCAGCATTTTAGGCGTACCGATGGAAGAAGGTGGGGCGCATGAAATTGCTAAGCGCTCACGCGGAACCCCACGGATTGCGAATCGCTTATTGCGGCGAGTGCGCGACTATGCGCAAGTCAAAGGCAATGGTCAGGTTACCCCCGAAATCGCGGATCGCGCGTTGAATATGCTGAATGTGGATGATCAAGGCTTGGATCACATGGATCGGCGCTTGCTGCTAGCCTTGCTCGAAAAATTCGATGGTGGCCCGGTCGGCGTAGATAGTTTAGCTGCGGCGATTGGCGAAGAGCGCGGCACGATTGAAGATGTGCTTGAACCCTATCTGATTCAACAAGGTTTTTTAATGCGCACTCCGCGTGGGCGCGTGGCAACTCGGCATACTTGGCATTATTTTGGGATGTCGATGCCATCCAGTGCTGCACAAGAAAATACCAGCCTCGACCTGTTTAACGATAACTAAGCCAAGGATTGCGCATGCGCTTCAACCCCTTAGATGAAGTCCGCTCGACTTGGGTGGTAGGTATATTTTTCTTTGTGTTTTATTTCGTGATTGGCTCAGGTTATGCCTTTCTGCTGCAAGTTCAAGAAAACCAGCAGCTATTTAGCAAGGGTGAGCTTTTTACTGTGCAAAGCCTGCTATTCACCGCACTCTATCCCTTACTTGGAATACTGCTCTGGTGGCTTACCTTTAAGCAGCGGGATGAATTAGCCGAGCTATTGCTGAATGTGCCAGCGCCCTCAGAGTTGCCTCAGTATGCTTGGCTAGCGGTTGGTATGATTATTTCAGCCATAGGCTTCACTTATTTAATGTATTACCCCTTGTCTTTTATTGCGCCTGATTTGGTCCAAAGCTGGTTATTAGATAGCCCCGCTTTATTTTACTGGGATGAACAAGGGTATTATTGGTTGGGCAATCTTTTAGCTGTCATAGGCGCGGTGATCTTTGCACCCGTAGTGGAAGAGTTTATTTTTCGCGGCTATCTACTGAATCGCTGGACGCTGAGATTAGGTGCGATTCCTGCAGTGATTTTATCGTCTGGCTTATTCGCATTCTTGCATAGCGATATGTTGGGAGCCTTGGTTTTTGGGATCATCCAATGCTTGTTGTACATGAAGACCCGCTCATTAATCGGCCCAATCCTCGTGCACTTTTTCAATAATGTGATCGCCGTCAGTATCGAGTGGATGGATTTAATGTGGTGGAGCGGCTTTACGCCCATGACCCTGCAAGACTTCTATGATCAAGCCAGTTGGGGCGTCTTTGGTTTATTGGTGGGTGTACCTTGGCTTTGGTGGTTTGCACAGAAGAACTTCAAACCACTGCCTTCTTTATTAATAGCGCATCAGAATGGTGGGCAGACAGCTAACTCTCAAGCGATTGTTTAAGCACTCAATCGCTAGAGCTAAGGTGACTCAAACCGCCTCCACCAACAAAATAATCCCCTCCACCCCAACGACTTCCACCCGTGTACCTGCGGGTAAGTCAGCGCCACGTACTCGCCAAGCACTATCACCAATCCGTACTGAGCCGCTCCCCTGCACAATCGGCTCATTCAAAACATAGTGCTTACCAATTTGGCTGAGTAGCCGATTATTTAACTCCGGCTCAGTGGAAGGCGGATTACGGAAAAAACGGGATTTGCGCCAAGCATATAAACTCAATAGCGAAGTTGTGCCAAAAATTAATAACTGCCAAGCGAGCCCTAAATCTGGAAACAACCAGAACACTAATCCAGTAATCGCCGCCCCAAAGCCAAACCATAGGAACACAGCACCGGGAATGAACATTTCGAGAGTGAAAAGCACCGCGCCGAAAATTAGCCAATACCAAAACTCAACTTCGATCATGCTTATTTCTTCTCCTGCATGGTTTTCCACAGCTCATTGATACTGCCAATCGACCCCATTAAACCACTGGTATCTAACGGCATAAACACCGTTTTCTGCTGTGGAGACTCTGCAAATTTACCCAAAGCTTCTACATATTTTTGCGCCACAAAGTAGTTGAGTGCTTGCACATCACCTTGCGATACGGCCTCAGAGACTAATTGAGTGGCTTTGGCTTCAGCTAAAGCCTCCCGCTCACGCGCCTCTGCCCGTAGAAATGCAGCCGATTTAGCCCCTTCAGCTTCGAGAATTTGTGATTGTTTTTTACCTTCAGCCTCGGTGATTTGGGCGCGTTTTTGGCGTTCAGCAGTCATTTGCAGATTCATCGCACGGACTAGCTCAGCAGGTGGCTCAATATCTTTAATTTCAACGCGGAGGACTTTTACGCCCCAAGCACTAGTGGCCTCATCGACAATCACCAAAACCCGCACGCCAATCTCATCCCGCTTACTTAATAAATGATCTAGCTCCATCGAACCGCAAACAGAGCGCAAATTGGTCATGGTTAAATTCAGAATCGCATTTTCTAAATGGGCGACCTCATAAGTAGCTTTAGCTGGATCAAACACTTGGTAGAAGATAACGCCATCAATGCTGACATTCGCGTTATCCGCAGTAATCACTTGTTGGGGCAGGATATCGAGGACTTGCTCCATCATGTTAACCTTGCGGCCAACCCGATAAATAAAAGGAATGATGATGCCTAAACCAGGCTGTAAGGTATAAACGTAGCGCCCAAATCGCTCCACCGTGTAAGCAAATCCTTGTGGAACTGTTTTGACACCCATAAAAAATAGCGTTGCGATCAAAACCACAATCGCCACTGCGAAAGATAAGAACATGCTTCCCTCCTTATTCCCTTGTTTTTATAGAGTAATTGTCTTTTAGACTACACCAGTTGGAGTCCAATAAGCTATTAACCACGCTTCAGCTTATGGTGATGATCATGCAGCTCATCGGAAAAATTTTATATTCAGCATGAAAGCAGAAATGCTTCTGCTATAAGTCAATGCTTCCTTAGCGCAACTGGATCAGGGTATATGGGCAAACATAAGCTATCGACGGATAATTTTCTTGTTTTGCCAACAGCTGTTATGCATGAACAACTGGCTTGCTTAGCTAGCTATGGTGCAACTTTATTCTGGTTACATACTCTTGCAGCTTTATTTTTATGTTTAATCATCTGGGCGCATCCGCCGTTTAATGCACTGGTTTTGCTGATCTGGCTGATGGCAGTCACTTTATTAGCGGGCAGTTGCTGGTGGAGTAGTAGTCATTTTCAGATTGATAAAGTCTCTGAAGAAACTCTGCATACTCGAGCACAACGCTATGTTTTATTGAGCACTTTGCTGCATGCACTTTGGGGCGCTTCTGGCATTTTATTATTTACTAGCCAGCTAGAGGTCTTGGCAGTACATAGTGCCTTGCTACTCTTAATCACTGTAGCAGCTATGCCTATGCTCTTATTATCTTGGCCGATAGCTTCGATACAGATGATTACCGTCTTGCTGCCGATGGCCATTATGCTCTTATTACCCGACAGCTCTATTCTTCGCTTACTGGGTTTAGTGCTAGTGTCTGCTGCAAGTATTGCCGTACTTGCTAGCCGTCCGCTAGCTCAATTGATGAATAATTTTCAGCTCGCTCAACGCAAATTATTAGAGCAGATGAATACTGACTCTGTGACCCAACTCGCGAATCGACGACAATTTGAACAGCTCTTTAAATTAGAATGGCGGCGCTCAGCACGTACAGGCGAACCTTTAGCCTTATTGATGCTGGGAATCGATAAAAACAACTCGACTGATGTGAATGAACAATGCCTGATCGCTTTAGCCCGCTATCTTAAAAGCGCTGTACAACGCGCTGGCGATCTGGTGGCTCGTTATGATGATCAGCGTTTCATTGTGCTCTTACCCACTACTCCTATTGATGAAGCAGCGCAATTAGCGGAAAAATTCCGGGTGGAAATCGAGCGCAAGCAACTAACTTGTGCCAATTTAGCCGGCTTAAAAGCCAGCATCGGCGCTGCAAGCTGCCAACCACAGGCTAGCCGTGACCAAGCTAATCAAGAGAGTATTCAGCAAGATGTAGCCTATCCAGCCCTACTGATTAAAGCTGCCGAGCAAGCTTTATATAAGGCACAACAAAGTGGCGGCAATCAGGTAGCCATTGAAAACGCCAGCGTTTAATCGAACAATTAAGTTGGAACAGGGCTGCAAATTTCAATCAAAAAACCATTCAGGTCGCTCACATAGGAAATGGTTTGCCCCCACGGCATCAGCTCAGTGTCTTTTATTAAAGTCGCACCTGCTGCTACGGCTTGGGCTAACGAAGCGGCCACATTATCGGTTTCAAACGCGATTTCGAACACTGGCTGCTTCGGGTCAGCCATACCCGGATGTTTACCCAGCTGCCGCATTAAGTTTAAAGAAGAAAAAGCCAAGAGTGTCTCACCTGTCTGCAACTCCGCATAATCACCCGATTCATGCTGCATCTTCACGTCAAAGCCAAAAGCTTGCTGATAAAAGGCTAGCGTAGCAGCCACATCGGCCACATAAAGAATAGTGTATCGTAGACGCATGACTCACTCCCATTAGGTATTTTGTAAGAGTATAGCAACTAGATATTCAGCTTTTCTAAGACAGCTAGTTTGGCAGTTTGGTCGGTAACTCAATAACCAAGATGCTCATAAAGACGGATATTCTGTGTATTCTGAATGCCAGTAAACAACTAAGATTTGGAGCAACTCGCGATTGATAAGCATGTTTTTATAAGTCAATCAATGGTGGGTAAAACTGCAAAAGCAGTTTTAAAAATAGCTCTGAAGAAATTAACCACCCCAAAAAGCAAAAAGCCCTGTAAACTATTCATTTACAAGGCTTTAAAGGTGGTGGGTCGTATGCGATTCGAACGCATGACCACCTGATTAAAAGTCAGATGCTCTACCGGCTGAGCTAACGACCCGTCGAGGCGTGCATTCTACACAATCACCGATACGTTTCAAGCATTTTTTTAACTGAACCACTAATTAACTCAACTTTTTTTAAAGGTTGAGTTATCAAACCATTCAATACTAACTAAGCGGTTAAAATTGGCTCGTTTTGGATGCATTGAATCGTTTTTGCCACGTGTACCCCCTCAGGAGCTTCCTGCATAGTCACCCATGCTTGTTTTAGATGCCCTAACGTAGCCTCTTGTAGGCTTTGTAAAGCAGCAGCGGTACGTTCAGCATCAAAGAAAGCAAAGGGTTCATCTAGGAAAATGAATTGGCTCTCACTGTCATTACTTTCTACTAAGGAGTTGCCTAAAGCCATCCGCATCGCAAGACTGATCTGACGTTGCGTACCTGAGGAAATTTCATCAAAATCTAGGTAATCGCCTTTTTCATCAGAAAGCACTCGCAGCGCAAAATCATTATTGATTTCTAAGCTGTTGTAGTGGCTTTGAGTGAAGTCCGATAACAAACCTTGGCAACGTTGCTGCACAATTTGATTAAAACGGGCAATCGCAAACTGTGATGACTGTCTTAATAGCTCAGAAGCTTTACCCTTAACCTGCAATTCCTGTTGATAGTTAGCAATTTGGGTCGTTTGTTCAGTAGCTTCGCGGTTTAAAGCCATTGAGCGTTCGACAAGGCTGTGTTCTTTCGTAACATCCTCGTCTAAACTTGTCACGCATTGGCCTAAAAATATTCTGCGCTGCTGCATATCCTCACTAATCGCCTGCCCTGTGTAGCGGACTTGATCAGGTATAGCCGCATAATCACGGACTTGTTTAGGTACATCCGCAGAGAGTGATAAATCACTAGCCAATTTGCCAACCTCGGGAGCTTGGGTGAATAACTGGCGCTCTTGCAAATAAGCATTCGGCTTATTGCCTAACATCTTATCTAAAGCTGTATTGGCTTGTTCCCAACCTGTTTGTAAGGTGTGGCTCAACTGATTAGCATTATCGCGTAAAGGCTGTAAGCGGTAGCGCTCCACATACCAGCCTCTAAATAAAATAATACTTGTAATAATAGCGATACTCACACCCGCCCAAAGCAACATACGCGCAAACAGCGGCTCGTGAGTAAAGTCAGGGCGGCTTATCCCATCTAACCATTGCGGAACGATAGTTAATAAAGTCCAGCCCGCTAAGACCAAAATCAGGGCAATAATGCCTAAGATGCTCCAACGCCCTAGCCAACGGCTTTTTTTGCGATAACTCTGATAATTGCTGTAGTCGTCTAAATAACGCTCACTACCTGATGGAATCGCACTAACTAAAGCTTGGCTTTGCTGTTGCCGATCTTCTAAGGTTTCACGTATTTCTAATAAATCGGGTAAGCGTTGTGCATCAAGTGTGATGGCAGCTTGCGCAGCTTGAGTTGCTTTTTGATCAGTTTCTAACTTGGCTAAAGCCTCTTGAGAACTTTGCAACTCTTGATGCAACTCATCATCAAGTTGTGCATAAGCCCTGATGCCGGCCATCGTATGCAAATTAGTGATATCTGGCTCGCGCTCAGTCGTCGCTAACTGCTGGCTCCAATAAAAAGTGCGGCTAAAGGTTGAATAGTTAAAACCTAGTAGTCGAGTTAGGGCTTGATCAACTGTGGCGGGGGTTGAAGCTAAAACCTGTTGTTCTTCATCCAGTAAAGTTGCGAGCTGGCTGCCATTTTTATCTACACTGCGCTTTAAACGATAATTTTTGCCTGTATGCAAAAAACTCAGTTCAACGCTAGCCTTATCAGCGCCCCAATAAATCAATTTATTGGTTCGATCTGTCGTTAAATTATCAGTACGTCCAAATAAACTAAAGCTTAGTGCTTCACCAATACTACTTTTGCCCGACTCATTGCCACCGGTGATTAGAATCAATCCCAGCTGTGGTAAGTCCTTCAAATGTAAACGCGCGTATTTACGGAAGTTTTCCGCAAGCACTTCCGTAATAATCATCCTTGATCTCCTTGCGCTGCAGTTTGCTCTAAACGCTCAATCACTAATTGAGCTGCCTGTTGATACAAATGGGCATCGAAATTAGGCTGATTAGACGTTGCTGCAAAGTTTTGCTGGCAAAATTCAGCAAAACGGCGCGCAGCCATGCTTTTTAGTTGTGAAGTATTAAGCCATTCGGCTTGTACGGGTTCAGATGACACTCTTTACCTCCGTTTCAAGATAGGTTTGTCTTACTATAATGCAAAATCACAAAAAAAGGCCGATTCATCCTTGTTACCTTCTATCTGTGAAACAAAAACTACAACTCATCGCTTAAATCTGTCGCTTTGTCAGGGTGATTCGTTTAAAGCATGATTACATTGCCTAAATGACTAAGATACCGCCTCTTTGGTGGATCTGAAGGATATGTCACTATGGCTAGAATTTTAGTACTTGATCTCAACTCCAAGCTTGCTTACCCTGATTTATCTATCGCTTATTTGGTCACTCCCCTGCGGGCTGCAGGCCATCAGGTTGAAGTCAAAGCTTTTGAGGCACAAAAGCAAAGCAATCAAGTGCTTAAGCATGCCGCTAGTCCGCTCAATTTGAACCTGACAAATATCCAAAACTACTTAGAGAATACCAAACCAGCCTTAATTTTAGTGCCCACTTATTTAAATCATTATGCATCCATCCAATTTTTAGCTAACTGCGCGCACCAATTGCAGCTGCACTTAATCTTAGGCGGCTCATGTTTAAATAGTTGTAGCAGCGAAGACTTACCTTTATGGTTAAATCTTCAAGGCATATCCGCCGTTTTTATAGGTGAAGCGGACTGGGTTATTACCGACATAGTGGATACTATTATCAGCAAACAAGACCTATCGGCTTGGCCAGGAATAAATCAACAAGGCGTAGAGCTTGAAAGTATTAGTGCTCCACCTTTACAAGAACTAGAGCTGTTACCTATTCCAGACTTAGCTGATTTCGCGTGGAAAGCCAATCCTGCTGCTGTGATTCCGATTCTTACAGGGCGTACGGTCAGCCTAGACAATAAGCAACGTGTGTATAGTGCTCGACCTGTACAAGCTGTTTTAGATGAGTTGCAGATTCAAGCCGAACGCTACCAGCGCAAAAACTTTGCCTTTCTGGATACGCGCCTAAATAACAATTTAGCGATGTGGTATGGCTTGATTGATAATATCCAGCATGTTGTGCCAGGCTGTCATTGGATGGCAACCATTTATTTAGATGGTGAAAATGAACTTGGCTTAGATCTCAATACCTTAGTTGCTGCGCGTGCTGCGGGCTTACGCCATTTGAATATTAACCTTGAAGCCTCAAAAGTGCTTAAACACGGCAAACTTTTAAGCGCTGCTATGGAGCGCAACCGTGCTTTAGTTGACCACGCTTATCAAGCAGGTTTAAGTGTTCGTTGTTTAGTCAGCAACAATGATGCCTTAAGCAATTTAGCTGACCTACCCAATACGAATGATTTTTTACTAAGAAAACTGGTAGAAACTGAACAGTCTAAAAAAAACCAGAGCAATCAAATACCTGTAAACATCAACCCTCTCAGAGCTGAAACTCTTAGCACTCAAGCTGAGCTTACAGCTAGCAAGGTGAAGAAGAGTGCTAATAAATCTAGCAATCAAGCAGCAACTAACAAACAAGCTAAAAGCTTTTGGCAACTGTTTAAACGGCACACTCCCATAAATAAATCAAATAAAACAACTGCAGTAAATCAGTTAGTTTGAGCAGGTTTTTTATAAATCATTTTAATTAATCAGTGACCGTTCAGGCACTAGCTGCGAGGATGCTCACAGAGCGGACAGCTCGTCGGGTAAATTTAAGCAGCTTTGTGAATGATTTTATATTTGGATAACAAATCCTAATAATAAAAACAACGAACGGCAACGACTAATGAAAAAATACAATCTACTTGCACTTGCTGCAATTGCAGGCATGGGACTGTCTGCATGCAGTCAAACTCCCCAAACGGTTCCAGAAGCGGATGCATTAGTAAGCTCACCTGTAGTGCGCCCACCGCATTCACAGCAAGCCATACGCATCCCTAAGAATCAGCAATACACCTATCAACACACGATCCCACGGGCTGATCCTTTACCGCATGGGTACTATCCCCCTTCGAATCCACAGGGTGTCTATATTCCTGCTGTTCCGCCACAAATGGCCAGCAATAGCCAGATGCCCCGTTTGTCGCGTGTTGAATTACGGGCGATTGGTGACCAGATTTTCAATAACGAGGGTGGTGGAAATCTAAATAACCTAGTGCATTGGAATGATGGGGAAGACTTTGCCTCAATGGGTATCGGTCATTTTACTTGGTATCCAGCAGGTCGCCGCCAAAGCTTCGGTAATACCTTCCCAGGTTTACTCGACTATATGGCGCAAAATGGCGTGCAGTTACCAGGCTGGTTACAACAAGCGCGCGTCCAAGGTGCACCTTGGTCCACTCGTGAACAGCTAATGGCGCAGAAGAATTCTGCACAAGTTCAACAGCTGCAAAACCTTTTATACAACACCCGTGAACTGCAAGCCCAGTACATTGTTGACCGTACCCGTACAGCGATGCCAAAACTGGTCAAGGCTTCAAATCAACAATCGGTGGTAGCGCGCAATCTGAATGCGGTGGCAAATACACCTGGCGGCTGGTATGCCTTGATTGATTATGTGAACTTCAAAGGTGAGGGCTTAGGTAATGGCGGTTATCGCGGGCAAAACTGGGGTTTACGTCAAGTCTTAGAGGAAATGCGCCCAGGTGTACAAGGGCAGCAAGCCTTGCATGAATTTGCAGATGCCGCGATGCGTGTCCTACAACGTCGGGTGAATAATTCAGATCCATCCCGTAATGAAGCGCGTTGGTTACGGGGTTGGCAAAATCGGGTAGATACCTATCGTAATCCAATCGTTTAAGGCCAGTTAGTTGTTAGCTAGCAGTGTTAGGCTGCTAGCTATTAAGCTCTAATGCGTGCCGCACTTGACGCTGCTTGCGTGCGTCTGTGCTCGCCTGTTGTACCACTCGTTGTCTTAAGCCGGGGATAAAAGGAATCTCACCTTTTTGCCCACTTCGTGCGTAATCAGTCAACATTTTTTCCGTAAAATCGTCAGTTAAACCCAAATCATTTAAGGCAATTTCATGCACCAGCTTAAATAAGCGCGGTAAAGCGATTTGATGTGTCTGTCCCGATAACTCATGTAGGCGCTTGCTTAAAACCCAAAAACGAGCAAACGGCTCCTCACCTAGCAAGGACTGCAAACTATGTTCAAAACGCCCTGAGTTACCAATTAAATCCCAATAGCGCGCAAAGCGATTCATCTGCTGCATGGTGAATAAATCAATGCGATCTGTGGCTAAAATGTTATAGGGTGGATAGGGGTTATACACCATGCCAAAGCTGTCAGTATGGCGAATAATCGGCGTACCACGTAAGCGCTTCAGAATACCTACTTGAATCTCATGAGGGCTTAAAGCTACTAACTGATCAAAGCCCTTAGCAAAACTAGCCAAATCCTCGCCCGGCAGCCCAAAAATTAAATCAGTGTGTAAATGCGCGGTGCTAGCAGCCCGCAGCCAGCGTAAATTCTCAATCGACTTGACATTATCTTGCTTACGGCTAATCAAAGCTTGTACTTCTGGATTAAACGTTTGAATACCCACTTCAAACTGCAAGCTACCCGCTGGAAAGCGCTGGATACAAGCTTTCAAAGCATCCGGTAAATGATCAGGGACTAGCTCGAAATGCAAAAAGGTATCAGCATCTAAGCGTGTAAGAAAAAACTCTAAAATCGTCTGTGTGGTAGCTATTTTGAGATTGAAGGTACGATCAACAAATTTAAAATGCCGCAAGCCACGCTGCCAAAGCTGATCCATTTCCTGCAAAAAACGCTCTAGTTCAAATGGATAAGCGGTTTTGTCCAAGGCGGACAAGCAAAATTCGCATTTAAACGGACACCCGCGTGAAGCCTCGACATAGATAAAACGCTGTTTTAAATCAGTGTCAGTGTAGGCAGTATAAGGAAGATTTAAGTTTGCCAAAGGCACTAAAGGGCTGGGTATAAACTTTTCTCGCGGAGCCTCGCCTGCAAGTAAGGCTGTACATAAACGCTGAAAGCTCTGCTCAGCAGCGCCACTAATGACATAATCAGCCTGCTTGGCAATAGCTTGATTTTCAGCCTCATAACTAACTTCTGGCCCGCCTAAAACGATAATTAAATCTGGCTGCAAGGTTTTTAGTAGAGCCACTACAGCGGTTGTTTCGACCACATTCCAGATATAAACCCCAAAACCAACAATTTTAGCTTGCTGTGCTAACAGCTGCTCCACGATATCTAACGGACGCATGGCGATGGTGAATTCAAAGATCTCTGCAGATGACTGTAAAGGCCCCAAATTGGCATAGAGATAGCGAAGACCTAGAGAAGCGTGGTTGTAACGCGCATTGAGCGTAGCGAGCAAGATTTCGGGCATATTGACTGTTAATGGGGTAGTAAGTGCGCATTTTAGCACAAAAACAGTACAAACGCTTATTTCATGGTTGTTGTAAAGAGGAAAAATGTAGTTTTAATACGACATTTATCTCAATATTTAGCACCAATAATCTAAAAAATAGATTGATTGTTTTTTCGACTTTCACATATTTTTTGATTTGTCAATAGGGACTGAAACCCTTATTACAATTGATTTCAATGTTTTTTTATATACATATAAAAAAAATAAATAGATATAAAAATCATTCATTTGCAACCCAGACTACCATCCAAAAAATGGCTGCTAGACCTATTCATCCTCAAACAAGCACGTGTTACAGTTCGCCCCGATTCATAGCTAATCCTCGTGATTGGTCATGAATTGCTTTTATAAACATACTGTTAGGTTATTGTTATGACATTGTTTAACCATTTTCTAGCCTTGCTAGTAATGGCACTTGTTTGTTCAAGTCCAGCGCTAGCAGCCGGAAAGAAGGAGACGGCAATCAGTCTTCGCGTAACTGCGACTGCTTATAACTCTCTACCTGGTCAAACGGATAATACTCCAGACCTTGCTGCTTGGGGCGACCGTTTACGTCCAGGCATGAAAGCCATCGCTGTATCTCGTGACCTGCTCTATAAATATGGATTAAAACGGAAAGCTAGGGTACGAATCAGTGGGTTAGATGGCGAATTCCTTGTGCTTGATAAAATGCATCAGCGCTGGGAAAAAAAGATTGATATTTATATGGGGATGGATCACCGCAAGGCACGGCGCTTTGGGCGCAAGAAAGTGACTATTAAGTGGTAATTCTTTAGATCCAAGGAAGGACATCAAGCCCGCTTCGTGCGGGCTTTTTCTTGTCGATTCATGCCCGAGCTTTTTCACAGACCAAAATATTACTTTCTTATCTATTTGATTACTAATAAACGCAATTTATTTATCAGCTTGGCTTTAGTTCTGGTTACTAGTAGCACAACGATATAGGCAGTTTATAATGCTAATGCTGATATGTATGCATTTTATGCTTCAAACAAGCTTTAAACTCAAACCGTTTAGGTTGAGGCATCTAAAATTTAGATGCCTTTTTTTATCAATGGGCTTCATCCCAGTTATCACCAACACCCATTTCAACTAACAGCGGCACTGACAAATTGACTGCATGGGTCATTAGCTCAATGATTTTTGGCTGTACTAGCACCATTTCATCTACGGGCACTTCAAATACCAACTCGTCATGTACCTGTAGAATCATTTTAGTTTTAACCTGACTGGAACGCAGCCAACTATCAACAGCAATCATCGCCTTTTTAATAATATCGGCTGCAGAACCCTGCATCGGTGCATTAATCGCTGTACGTTCTGCATATTGGCGGGTTGCTGCATTGCGTGACTTAATGTCTGGTAGGAATAAGCGCCGCCCAAAAAGGGTTTCGACATAACCCTGCGCGCGTGCCTGTTCCCGCGTATTTTCCATATAGGCTTTCACGCCCGGATAACGTGCAAAATATAAATCCACATATGCCTGCGCATCACGCCGTTCTACATTGAGTTGTCGAGCCAGACCAAAAGCTGACATGCCATAAATCAAACCGAAGTTAATTGCCTTTGCAGCCCGACGTTGATCATTAGTGACAGCTTCTAAACTCATCCCAAATACTTCGGCTGCAGTGGCACGATGCACATCCAAGCCTTGTGCAAAGGCATTCAATAAGCTTTTATCGCCAGATAAGTGCGCCATAATCCGCAATTCAATTTGTGAATAGTCGGCGGCTAATAATTGACAGCCCTGTTCAGCAATAAAGGCTTGGCGAATGCGCCGACCCGCTGCAGTACGAATCGGGATATTTTGTAAATTCGGCTCAGTGGAAGACAGCCGCCCCGTTGCAGCTACTGCTTGATGGTAGGAGGTATGCACTCGCCCAGTGCGGGCATTGATCTGCTCAGGCAAGCGGTCAGTATAAGTGGATTTGAGCTTGCTCAAACCACGATGCTCTAAAATCAGAGCAGGCAATTCATGGCCTAATTCAGCCAACTCCTCAAGTACATCTTCTGCTGTAGAGGGTTGGCCTTTTGGTGTTTTACGTATCACTGGCAAAGCTAATTTTTCGAAGAAAATCTCTTGAATCTGTTTAGGCGAGGCCAGATTAAACTCCTGCCCAGCGGCGTTATAAGACTCAATAACCAGCTCATGCAGGCGCAGCTCTAATTCGCGGCTTTGCTTGGTGAGCATCAGCGCATCCACTTTTACCCCATTGCGCTCCATTGTGGATAAGATCGGTACTAAAGGAATTTCTACTTGTTCATATAGCAGGCGCTGACCATCTAAAGCTTGTAGCTGTGGCCAGAAATAGTGATGCAAGCGTAAAGTATAATCCGCGTCTTCCGCTGCATAAGGTGTGGCTTGTTCTAAAGCGACTTGATTGAAGGTCAGCTGATTCTTGCCTTTACCAGCAATGTCTTCAAAATGAATCGTGGTGTGTTGTAAGTGTTGTGCACACAAGGTGTCAAAATCGTGACGGCTTGCAGTGGAGTCCAGCACATAAGATTCGAGCATCGTGTCCTGCTTAATTCCATTCAAGCTAATGCCATGATTCAGTAAGACATTGCGGTCATATTTGAGGTTTTGGCCAATCTTTTTCAAGCTTTCGTCTTCTAATAACGGCTTGAGCTGCGCTAGGGTTGCTTCACGCTCTAACTGTACCGGAGCACCTAAATAGTCATGCGCTAAGGGTAAATAGGCCGCATCACCCGCTTGCAAGGCAAAGGAGACCCCCACAATCTGCGCATCCATATAATTCAAACTGGTGGTTTCAGTATCAAAAGCAAATTCTCCCGCTTGCTGAATCCGCTCCAACCATTGATCTAATTCAGCTTGAGTCAAAATAGTTGGGTAGTTGAGATCAGTAGGCTGCTTAATCGGTGGCAAGCTTAAATTCAACGGCAGAGAAGAGAGAATATCTGCTGAATTGGATTTAGCCGTTTTAGGCTTAGTAGATTCTTTATCTAAAGCATTCAAGCGCGAACGAAACTCATAGCGCGCATACAATTCACGCAAAGTTTCCATATCGACTGGGCTAAAAGCTAAACCCTCCGGCTCAAGTGGCAAAGGGACATCACATTTAATGGTGACTAATTCATAAGATAAGGGTAGGTGAGGCAGGGCAGCACGCAGATTCTCGCCAACTTTGCCTTTAAACTCATCAGCACGCTGCATAATATTCGCCAGTGAGTCATATTCCTGCAACCACTTCACTGCCGTTTTTGGACCGACTTTATCCACGCCCGGAACATTATCCACTGTGTCGCCCATCAAAGCTAAATAGTCCTGAATCCGCTCCGGCGCCACACCAAACTTCTCGATGACTCCAGCACAATCTAAGTAGCTATTACTCATGGTATTAATCAGATGCACACGCTCATCAACCAACTGCGCCATATCTTTATCGCTGGTCGAAATGATGACACGGCCTTCATACTCCTTAGCCAGTGTGCCAATCACATCATCAGCCTCTACGCCTTCTACAATCAGCAAAGGGTAGCCTAGCGCTTTGACCATATCTAATAGGGGTTGGATTTGATTGCGCAATTCATCCGGAATTGGCGGACGATTAGCTTTGTAGAATGGATATAAATCATCACGAAAAGTTTTGCCTGGGGCATCAAAAATCACCACCATATGCTCTGGCTCATAATCTTTTCTGAGCTTATCGAGCATATTAAGTACACCATGCATGGCACCGGTTGCTTCGCCTTTAGAATTAGTCAGCGGTGGCAAAGCGTGGAAGGCTCGAAATAAATATGAAGACCCATCAACAAGGATAAGTGGTTTGGTGCTAGACGCGGATGGGGCTGTCATGGGTAAAGCTCATAGTAAACTTAGGAGTGCTAAGGTTAGCCTGCTTTAGGAGGTGCGGCGAGTAGAATTAGTGTTCACCAAAAACAAAGCCCCTGACAGCTGGGGCTTCGTTAATTACAACGAATGCGCTAGCTTATAAATCAGCCATAATATTCGCCCGACCTACGATCAACGGGTCAATGGATTGAATATTTCTTAAGTCTTTACCGGTGTAATGTACTTTGTGTAGGATATAGCGCATCGCATTTAAGCGTGCACGCTTCTTGCAATCCGATTTCACAACCGTCCACGGTGCTTCTGCAGTATCAGTATGGAAGAACATCGCTTCTTTAGCTGTCGTATACGAATCCCATTTATCCAAGGAAGCCAAGTCAATTGGGCTGAGTTTCCATTGTTTTAAGGGGTGTAATTTACGCTCTTCAAAACGACGACGTTGTTCTGAACGGCTCACTGAGAACCAGAATTTAATTAAGTGGATACCACTACTGGCTAAATGGCGTTCAAACTCAGGGACTTGGCGTAAAAAATCATCATATTCTTTATCAGAACAAAAACCCATTACGCGCTCAACGCCCGCACGGTTATACCAAGAACGGTCAAATAATACGATTTCACCCGCCGTTGGCAGATGCTGTACATAACGTTGGAAATACCATTGGCCACGCTCTGCTTCAGTGGGCTTTTCCAGAGCGACTACGCGGGCACCCCGAGGATTGATATGTTCCATGAAGCGCTTGATCGTCCCCCCTTTTCCAGCCGCATCACGCCCTTCAAAGATAATAACCACACGTTGACCCGTCTCTCTTACCCACATTTGCATTTTGAGTAGTTCGACCTGTAAGCGGAATTTTTCTTTTTCGTAATTTCTGCGCGACATGCGATTTTTGTACGGATAAACCGCAGAACGCCAATTATCCACTAGCTCGTCATCTTTGCTAGCAGGCGCTTTAGGTGAGTGCGCTTCCCAACGAGCCAAAGCCAACTCTAAGGCTGCTTTATCATCCGGTGAGGCACCATCTAACATAACCTGTAAACGCCTCAACATTTCTGCAGCATCCGCAGGGCTTGCTTGGGTAGCTTCTTCCAACAGCACAGTAGCCGCAGCCACCTGTGCATCTTGTGCAGCATTCACTCTTTGTACTACATTGAAGGTTTCAATACCTGCTTCTGTTTCACTCGCTAAATTTTCTTCTTTCGTATCCATATGAACTCCAGCTTGCCTTTATCTGTCATAAGACAAGCGTATGTTATTTGTCAATTGAGTTGCGTTGATGAATGTCAAGGGACTTCAAATGCTATAATGAAATCCTTACGCACTTATTATTATAGTGGAGACTAAACCATGAGTTTAAAATTCGGGCAATTTATAGCCTTAGCCGTCGTTGCTCTGGTAGCAAATAATGCCTATGCAGCAGGCGCTAAACCGGGACAACGCTTTGGTGATTGGGGTGTTAAATGCGAAACTGCGCCTGATAAAACGCAAATTTGCTATGTTCAGCAAGTATTATCCGAAAAAAACAATAAACAACCTTTAATGATTACTGTTTTGGGTTATGGCAAAGGTAAACCGTTTCCGACTGCTATCTTTGAGCTTCCCAAAGGAGTTGATATGAAGCAGGGTGTGCAGTTAAAGGTCGATAAAAATCAAGCAGTTGCTTTTAAAGGCAAATGTGACCAACAAGGCTGCCGTGCTGGTTTTACTTTAGATAATGCAATGATGCAACAAATCGCTAAAGGTCAACGTGCTTTATTAGCCTACCGCCCTGGTGCAAATAAAGAGCCAATGATTCTGCCTATTTCTTTAAAAGGCTTAGTAGCAGGCTTAAAAGCAGTTAAATAACTTCGTGTAGAGAATAAATGTTTTATACCCCAATGTTTTCAATAAATTGGGGTATATACCGCAACCTTGCTTATTTGCCGATACAGAATGAGCTGAATATTTCGCCTAGCAAATCATCTGAGCTAAATTTCCCAGTAATTTGCCCCAAAGCATCCTGAGCCACTCTTAACTCCTCGGCCATTAATTCGCCTGCGTTAAAGACTATTAATTGCTGTTCTGCACGTTCAACAGCATCTTGTGTCACTTGCAAAGCTTGCAAATGGCGACGACGTGCCATGAAAGTATCTTCACGTTCACCTTGATAACCCATTCGCGCTTTTAGTTCAGCTTTGAGTACTTCTAAGCCTAAGCCATGCTTGGCGGAAATATAGAGATGATCAGCCTGCTTGCCGACCACTTTCCCGGTTAAATCTACCTTGTTATGTACCGTCAACACGGGAATAGTATTAGGTAATTTAGCTAAAATAGCGGAGTGACCTTCAGTTTCTACCTGCGTATCATCCACTAGCATTAATATCAAATCAGCCTTTTCTACTTCGCGCCAAGCACGCTCAATCCCAATTTTTTCAACTGGGTCTTCGCTCTCACGTAAACCTGCCGTATCCACCACATGCAAGGGCATACCCTCTAAATTAATACGCTCACGCAAAACATCTCGAGTAGTCCCTGCAATTTCGGTAACAATTGCAGTTTCTTGCCCAGCCAAGGCATTTAATAAACTAGATTTACCTACATTGGGCCGACCTACAATTACCAAATGCATCCCATCACGCAACAGACTACCTTGTTGTGCTTTCTGAAAAATTTCAGTTAATTGCTGTTTGATCTGTGCTAGGCGGGTAGTTACTGCTGAATCAGCTAAGAAATCAATTTCTTCATCAGGAAAATCTAAAGCTGCTTCAACATAGACGCGTAATTCAATTAAAGCTGTGAGTAACTTATCCACAGCCTGTGAAAAGCTACCTTGTAAAGAGCGCAGGGCAGAACGAACTGCCTGTTCAGAACTAGAATCGATTAAATCTGCAATCGCCTCAGCCTGGGCTAAATCTAGTTTATTGTTTAAAAATGCACGTTCTGAAAACTCACCAGGTCGGGCTAAACGTGCGCCTAACTCTAAACAACGTTTAAGCACCATATCTAAGACAACTAATCCACCATGCCCTTGTAATTCAAGAACGTCTTCACCAGTAAAAGAGTGAGGCGCTGGAAAAAACAGAGCTAAGCCATCATCGAGGGTTGAACCATCCTGAGCACGAAACAGACGATGGCTAGCGGTACGCGGAGGAGGAAGTTGGCCAAGCAATTGCTCAGCCAACTGGGGTAGATTAGAACCAGAGAGGCGAATAATACCGATCCCACCACGACCGGGGGGCGTTGCTATGGCAGCAATCAGCTCGGTACTAGTCATAAGCTAATTAGGCATGCCCTACAATTTTCTTGTTGATAAACCACTGTTGGGCAATCGACAACACATTGTTCACGACCCAATACAGCACTAAACCTGCAGGGAACCACAAGAACATGAAGGTGAAAATAATCGGTAAGAATTGGAAAATCTTCTGTTGAATGGGATCCATTTGTGGCGGATTGAGCTTCTGCTGGAAGAACATGCTCGCCCCCATTAACAAGGGCAGGATAAAGAACGGGTCCATAATCGACAAGTCCTTGTACCATAAGATCCAAGGTGCTTGGCGCAGCTCGACACTTTCCAACAGCACCCAGTACAAGCCCATAAATACAGGGATTTGAATCAAAATCGGCAAACAACCACCCAAAGGATTGATTTTTTCCTTCTTGTACAATTCCATCATCGCTTTTTGCTTAGCTTGTGGATCGCTAGAGAAGCGCTCATTAATTTCCTTCATCTTCGGCGCCGCTGCTTTCATTTTTGCCATTGACTTGTAACTAGCAGCAGAAGGTAGGAAGAATAAGATTTTAATGAAGAGTGTTAAGAGGATAATAGTCCAACCCCAGTTACCTACAAACGAATGAATTGTTTGCATGACCCAGAAAATAGGCTTAGATACGAAAGCAAAAATCCCATAGTCCACCGTCAAATCTAAGCCTTTAGCGATCGCTTCTAGGTCATCCTGCATCTTGGGGCCAATCCAAAGTTGGCTTTTAAAGGTATCGGTAGCGCCTGCTGCAATCTCTCTAACTGGGCTACGCACACCTAAAATATAGTTTGGAGTACCCGCTTGTTGATTTTCCATCGAGTAATAAGTGTTACTCTGATCCTGTGGCGGCACCCAAGCACTCACAAAATAGTGCTCCAACATACTCACCCAACCACCTGTAGCAGTTGCCGTCAAAGGGTCCTTCATATCACCAAAGGCAACTTTCTTATACTTATCTTCAGTATAATAAGCGCCGCCGACATAGGCCTGCACACCACTGGTTAAGAAGTTATTATTGACATGACTAGGGCCATGTTTTAATTGACGATACTCTGAGCCAACCCAAGGCTGAGCAGAGTTATTTTTAACCTCTTCCTCTAAGGTAACGTCAAAACTACCTTTTTTCAGGCGGTAACGCTTAGTGACTACTACGCCATTAGAACCTTGCCAAACCAAAGGTACAACTACTTCGTTTTGATCAGCACCCAGCGTATATTCAGTTTTTTCTACTGTGAAATCAGCCAAATGATTAGGGGCTAAGCCATCAGCATTTTGCCCATTGACAGGTTGATGCTGTAGACCAGATTGCGCCACATAATTGCGCCCATTCAGATCCAAAATCCGCACTGGCTTATCCGGCTCATCTAGACTGATTGGATAAGTCAGTAAATCCGCAGCGACCACATCGCCACCTTTGGTACTGATTTGTAAATCCAAGACATCTGTTTTGACACGCACAATTTGCCCAGCGCCCAAGGTCGTCGTAGTGGAACCGGCTCCATTAGGAACAGCAGGTACTGTTTGGTTCGCAGTAGCTGGATTAGTTTGCGCGGGAACTGTACTAGATTCCGTTGTGGTGGTGGGTAGTACAGGTTTCGGTGCATGATCTTGTTGCCAGCTAGTCCATAACAAAAACCCTAAGAAAATTAGGGTCAGGTACAGAAACGGGCGTTGGGAATCTATCATGATTCAATCCAATATATTGGGGGAGTTAAGCTTTAAAGGGTCAATTTGGCTTGGGGAGCTGTTTTTAAGGCAGGATATAACCTGCGTAATTGCTCCCATAAGATTACAAGCTGCTGCAGTATAGCAGCGTTGTTAAGTTGTGCCACCTCAGACTGAGTGATGATAACAATATCAACGGCTGGAAGCTGCTCACGATGTAAGCGAAAACTATCACGCGTTAAACGCTTAACTCGATTACGATCCACCGCATGCTTTAGTGAATGTTTAGACAAAGCAAAACCGAGCCTAGCTTGAGAACTAGAGCTTTCGCGCACACGGGCAAACAAGCCTTGAACCTGGACACGCCGATGCAAACCACGTTCAAATACACGTTGGAATTCGCTAGGTCGTGTCAGACGACAGGTGCGCGGATAAGAAGCCACGCTAAACTTAAAGCTTATGGAATAAGATTTTTACGGCCTTTAGCACGCCGCGCACTGAGAATTTTACGACCATCAGCAGTACTCATGCGAGCGCGAAAGCCTTGTTTACGTGCATGACGTAAATTACTTGGTTGGAACGTTCTTTTCATTGCAATACACCAACAAAAAATTGAATTAAAAGCAGTTTTGCTGGGATTATATGCAAAAGAACACCATAGCCCAGCCGCCAAAAGGTCAGGCAAATTACTTGATAAGTCTATTTTTGTCAAGTGAAGAGCTTCTGTACAAACAAAGTTCTTAGCTTGTGGATAACTTCATTCACACCCTATAATAGCCGCATCCATTCCAAATCCACTTTGCCTGTTCACCACTGCGGGACGCTTTTTTATGCTTTGGCAACAATGCCTTACTCAACTTGAACATGAATTTCCGAGCCAAGAGATCAATACTTGGCTGCGGAGCTTGCATGCAGTTGAAAAGCCCAAAGCGCTCTATTTGCTAGCGCCCAATCCTATTGTTTTACAACATATCCATGAGATTTTTTTGCCCCATATTGTTAGGCATGTGCGTAATTTATCAGGGGATCATAGTTTTGATGTCATGTTGCAAATTGGTTCACGTAGTGCTCCTAAGCCGATTCCAAAACCACCTGCAGCCGCTGTGGTAGTACCCACCCTACAAACACCCATTGCACAAACTGCTAGCGCACCTGTATTGGCTAGTAACTCTGTGAGCAGCACAGACTTTAATACCATGACACCTGCACCAGCTTCAGAGCGTTTTGTTAACGCTTTGAATGCTAAAATGACCTTTGAAAATTTTATTGAAGGCAAGTCTAATCAATTAGCACGTGCTGCTGCTTTACAAGTTGGGGAAAATCCAGGCTCTTCTTATAATCCTTTATTTTTATATGGTGGGGTTGGTTTAGGTAAAACCCATTTAATGCATGCGATTGGAAATTGCATTCTGCAAGCGAATCCTGAAGCGCATGTAGTCTATGTTTATGCTGAGCGTTTTGTCAATGATATGGTGAATGCTTTGCGCACTTCGCGGATTGAAGAGTTTAAACAACATTATCGTAGTGTGGATGCTCTATTAATTGATGATATTCAATTCTTCGCCAATAAAGATCGCTCCATGGAAGAGTTTTTCCACACTTTCAACGCCTTATTAGAAGGACAAAAACAGATTATTCTGACTAGTGATCGCTACCCTCGAGATGTAGAAGGTTTAGATGATCGCTTGCGCTCGCGTTTCAATTGGGGTTTAACGATGCAAATCGAACCGCCTGATTTAGAAACACGTGTAGCCATCTTACGGAAGAAGGCTGAAGATCATGAATTGTACTTACCAAAAGAGATTGCCTTCTTTATTGCTAAGCATTTCCGTTCGAATATTCGTGATCTAGAGGGTGCTTTGCAACGAGTGATTGCGAGTATGCGCTTGCGCTGTATCCAAGAAATCAACATGGACTTCGTTCATGATGTGTTGCGTGATCAGCTGGCCAGCCAAGATAAAATGGTGTCGATCAGTAATATCAAAAAACATGTGGCTAAATACTATAATGTACGTGTGACTGAAATGGACTCTAAACGCCGAACACGTTCAGTAGCACGTCCACGCCAAGTAGCCATGGCTCTAGCCAAAGAATTAACTAGCCATAGCTTACCCGAAATTGGCACTGACTTTGGTGGCCGCGACCACACAACAGTACTGCATGCTTGTCGAAAAATTGCTGAATTACGCGAGTCTGATCCTCGAATGGAAGAGGACTATCGGATTCTAATACGGAGTCTAACAAGTTAGGTATAAGTATTAGGATAATTATGGGGAAAACCTGTGGATAAATTAGGGTGTCAAGATGATCCACATCTTATCCACAGGTTTACACTAGCACTATCCAAGGAAGAGTTAATGGCATTAAATCTATTAAATTCAGTACCTTAAACTACTTATCCACAGAATTTGTTAGCTTTATTATTACTATAGGTAAGATATATATCTAAATGAAATTAATACAGACTCGTGAAACTTTGTTGGAAGCGCTACAAGCAACACTCGGTGCTATCGAGAAGCGGAATACCTCACCGATCTTAGAAAATGTACTTTTAACGATTACAGATAATCGTAGCCATTGGCGAGGTACGGATCTGGAGTTGGAGATTGCTACCTCCACTTTTGTAGTAGATGCTACCGAAGGTTCGATAACCTTACCTGCGCGCAAATTAGCCGATATTTGTAAATCCCTACCTGCGGAAAGTTTAATTACAATTGAGGTTTTGGATAATCAACGTGCTTTGGTAAGTTGTGGGCGTAGCCGTTTTGAACTAGCTACTCTGCCTGCGCAAGACTTTCCAAGTTTGGATGATATTGGTGAAAGCTATCAATTTGAATTACCTGAATCTGATTTAAAGGCTTTACTGGATAGCACTGCGTTCGCGATGGCCAATCAAGATGTGCGTTATTATTTAAATGGTTTACTTCTAGAATTAGCCCCAGCGCATTTGCGCACAGTTTCTACGGATGGACATCGTTTATCGCTTTATACTTATCCACAGGAATTAGCACTTGTGGATAATGTTGTACAGTTTATTCTGCCACGCAAAGGGGTGATTGAATTAACTCGGTTATTACGTAGTGATGCTAAAACGCCAGTCAATTTACAAATCAGCCAGAATCATTTAAGAGCACAAATTGATAATTTGCAGTTCACCACTAAACTAGTTGATGGTCGTTACCCTGATTATCAAGCTGCTGTTCCAGCTAAAGGGCGGATTAGCATTGAAGTAGAGCGCAAAGCATTTAAAGATATGTTGACTCGGGTAGCCATCCTATCAAATGAAAAATTCCGTGGTGTGCGTTTGAGTTTGAAACCTAATGTTTTGACCGTGCAATCCAATAATCCTGAACAAGAGACAGCTCAAGATGAGTTGGATATTTATTATCAAGGCGAGGAGTTTAATATTGGTTTTAATGTGAATTATTTATTGGATGCGATTAATCACATTAATAATGACACGATTACTTTGCAGTTAAACTCACCCGAAAGTAGTGCGCTAGTGACTGATCCGCAAGATGAGGCGATTCGGAATGTGATTATGCCGATTCGTTTATAGGTAAAACTTTGTCTGTTTGGTTACAACAAATTGCGATTCAACACTGCCGTGTTATTCAACAGGGTGAGTTGAATTTGTCACCAACTGTTAATTTTCTAACGGGGGCGAATGGTTCTGGTAAGTCAAGTTTTTTAGAGGCTTTATGCGTGTTATCACGCGGACGCTCGTTTCGTACCCATCGAATTAATGAAGTGATCAGCCAGCAAGCAGAGGCTTTAACAGTAACTGGTAAATTGGCTAATGAGGCTTTAGCCAGCAGTTATCGTTTAGGCATTGCTAAACAACGTAATGGCGAAACTCGAATTCGGATTAATCATGCGGATGTTGGCCAACAGGCTGAATTAAGTCGTCATTTACCGCTAACCTTGATTCACCCTGATAGTATTGATTTGATTGCAGGTTCACCCATACACCGCCGCAGCTTATTGGATTGGTTAGCCTTTTATCGAGAATCTGAGTTTCAGCAGGAATGGAAAAACTATCAGCGTATTTTGAAGCAACGGAATGCTTGTTTACGTGACCCTAAACAGCGGTATGCTTTGGCTGATTGGACACGGCAATTGATCCAAGCTCAGCCAAAACTCTATCGATTTAGGCTGTATGCTACAGAGGCTTTGGAAGTAGCCTTGGCTTCGGTTGACTTGTTGTATTCTGCCATAGGTTTGATCAATGTGCGTTTACACACCGGCTTTCCTGCACAGGTTGATCCTACCGATGTGGATGCACTGCAGCAGTTTTTTCAAGAGCGTCAAGAGCAAGAATTACGTTATGGTGTAAGTTTGTTTGGTGCACATCGTGGAGACTTGCTGATTACGATAAATGGTGAGCCTGCAGTGCGCCATGCTTCACGTGGACAATTGAAACTATTAGGCATCGCCTTATTACTCGCCCAGAGTGAGGCTATCAGCACACGCGATACAAAACGTGGTATAGTAGCGATTGATGATTTAGCTGCCGAATTGGACGTGGATAACCAATACCTGCTGGCCCAGGTCTTACAAAAAACTCAGAAACAATTGCTTATCACTGGCACACGTCAACCTTTACCCGAATTTCTACCTCCAGATGCCCATTTGTTTCACGTGGAACAAGGTCAGATTCATCTGGTGAATACTTAGGAACAATCATGAGCGAGAACCAATACGATTCCTCGAATATTAAAGTACTGCGTGGTTTAGACGCTGTACGTAAGCGTCCAGGTATGTATATCGGTGATACCGATGATGGCAGTGGCTTGCATCACATGGTATTCGAGGTTGTGGATAACTCGATTGATGAAGCATTAGCGGGTCATTGCAAAGAAATCAAAGTTGAAATTTTTAGTGATGGCTCAGTTAAAGTTTCCGATGATGGCCGAGGCATTCCGGTGGATATTCATCCTGAAGAGGGTCGTTCCGCTGCTGAAGTTATCATGACCATTCTGCATGCAGGGGGTAAGTTTGATGATAACTCGTATAAGGTTTCCGGCGGTCTACATGGGGTAGGTGTTTCCGTTGTTAATGCTTTATCTGAGCAACTGGAATTAACTATTCGTCGAAATGGCAAATTACACCAACAAATCTACAAATTAGGCGATCCAGTTGCACCTTTAGCGATTATTGGTGATACCGAGGGTACTGGAACTTCAGTACGTTTCTGGCCTAGCACCACTATTTTCACTCAAACTGAATTTCACTACGAAATTTTAGCCAAACGCTTACGCGAGCTTTCCTTTCTGAATTCAGGTGTACGCATTCGTTTAGTCGACCGTCGTGGTGAAGGGCGTGAAGATATATTTGCTTATGAGGGTGGTATTCGAGCCTTCGTCGCGCATTTGAATAAGAATAAAACTCCAGTACATCCTACGATTGTTTACTTCTCCACCGAGCACGAAGGGATGGGTGTTGAGGTTGCATTGCAGTGGAACGATTCTTACCAAGAGAATGTCTATTGCTTCACTAATAATATTCCCCAACGTGACGGCGGTACGCATCTGTCTGGTTTCCGTGCAGCCTTAACGCGCACGCTGAACAACTATATTGAAGCTGAAGGCTTATCCAAGAAGGAAAAAATTAGCCCTACTGGAGATGATGCTCGTGAAGGGTTAACCGCTGTATTATCTGTAAAAGTGCCTGATCCCAAATTCTCTTCCCAAACTAAGGACAAATTAGTTTCTTCCGAAGTTAAAGGGGTGGTTGAAGCTGCGATGAATGATCGCTTGGGAGCTTTTCTTTTGGAAAACCCACAAGAAGCTCGTTTGATCACTGGAAAAATGATTGAAGCCGCGCGGGCGCGTGAGGCAGCACGTAAAGCGCGTGAAATGACACGGCGTAAAGGTGCTTTAGATATTGCAGGCTTACCCGGAAAATTGGCTGACTGCCAGGAAAAAGATCCAGCCCATTCTGAGTTATTCTTGGTCGAAGGTGACTCAGCAGGTGGTTCGGCTAAACAGGGGCGTGATCGTCGCACCCAAGCCATTTTACCGTTGAAAGGTAAAATTCTAAACGTGGAAAAGGCTCGTTTTGACAAGATGCTAGCTTCACAAGAAGTGGGCACACTGATTACTGCTTTAGGCTGTGGTATTGGCCGCGAAGAATATAATCCAGACAAGTTACGCTATCACCGTGTGATTATTATGACGGACGCTGATGTAGATGGTTCGCATATTCGTACTTTGCTGCTGACCTTCTTCTATCGGCAAATGCCAGAGTTAGTTGAGCGTGGACACATTTATATTGCTCAACCTCCTCTCTATAAAGTGAAGCGTGGTAAGCAGGAGCAATATGTCAAAGATGATAATGCTTTAGAGAGTTATTTAATTCAGTTGGCGCTCGATAGTTCTCAATTGCATCTTGCAGCTGACTTGCCTCCCATCAGTGGTGAAGCTTTAGAGTCTTTACTCCAGCAATATAATTCGGCGCGGCAAATTATCAATCGTTTAGCGCGTCGTTATGATCATGATGTTCTAAGTAGCTTATTGTTTGAGCCTATGCAGACCTCTAGCGAGGAACTCAGTGCTGATGGTTATTTTGCTTGGGTTGAAAGTGCGATTAAACGCCTCAATGCTACAATGAATGGTGAGCGCTTGTATAAGGTAGCCTTTCGTAAAGAAGACGATAAGCAATGGGCCGTTGATGTCAGCCGGCGTCAGCATGGTTTAGATCATGTCTTAGTCATGGATCAAGGCTTATTTGCTACGCCCGAATTGAAGCTACTCATGCGTGTCAACCAAGAGCTAGATGGTTTATTAGCGGAAGGTGCTTATATTCAGCGTGGTGAGCGCAAACAAGAAGTGCAACGCTTTGATGCTGTTGCTGCTTGGTTGATGCGTGAGGCTAATCGTGGCTTAACTATTAGCCGCTACAAAGGCTTGGGCGAAATGAATCCTGATCAGTTGTGGGAAACTACCATGGATCCAGCCGCAAGGCGTTTAATGCAAGTACGGATTGAGGATGCTGTTGGTGCAGATCAAATCTTTACAACCTTGATGGGTGATCAAGTAGAGCCGCGCCGTGAGTTTATTGAAAGCAATGCACTTGCAGTTGAAAACTTAGATATTTAGTGTTTCACGTGAAACATCAAGCAAGCAGTAGCAAATAAGGTATAAATAAGCAGATGAGTAATCCATTATTAGCAGACAACGGGCTACCCACTTTTAGCACTATTAAAGCAGAGCATGTTGAGCCTGCTTTAGATCAAGTGCTTGCTGAAAATCGCCAGTGGTTGGATCAACGCTTACAAGAAGGTGTACAGCCTTCTTGGGATAATTTGATTTATCCTTTGGATGAAGCTGGCGACCGTTTAGAGCGCGTTTGGTCGCCTGTAAGTCATTTGAATGCTGTTGCGAATACCGACTCCTTGCGTGTTGTTTACAATGCTTGTTTGCCAAAATTAAGTGATTACCACACTGAAATGGGGCAAAACCAAGCTTTATATGAAGCAGTTAAAGCAATTGTTGAGACTGAACAGCAATTAGATTTAGGCCAAAAACATGCTTTACGGCGTAGTTTATTGTCCTTTCGTTTAAGTGGTGTGGCTTTAGCTGAAGATAAAAAACAACGTTATCGTGAGATCAGTCAGCAACTTTCTAGTTTAAGTTCGAAGTACTCAGACAATATTTTAGATGCTACTAATGCTTGGTTTAAGCAAATTAACGATCTTCAGGCACTGTCAGGTATTCCTGAGTCGGGGCTGGAAATGGCTCAACAAGCAGCACAGCAGCGTAATTTGGAAGGTTGGGTATTTACCTTAGACTTCCCTAGTTATTATTCAGTAGTTGCCTATGCAGATAACCGTGAGCTACGTGCTGAGTTATATCGTGCATATACCACCCGTGCTTCCGAATTGGGTGCTAATCCTGCTTGGGATAATACTCAAACGATGCGCGATATTTTACGCCTGCGCCAAGAAGAGGCCGAGCTATTGGGCTTTTCCAATTATGCTGAAGTTTCTCTAGCCATGAAGATGGCTGATACGACTCAAGAAGTTGTCGAGTTTTTAGAAGACTTAGCTAAACGTAGTAAGCCGTTTGCTGAGGCTGAATTTAAGGAAGTACAAGCTTTTGCTAAAGACCACTTTGGGATGGCTGATGTACAAGCTTGGGATGTGACCTATCTCAGTGAAAAGATGAAAGAAGCACGTTTTGATTTCACTGATGAAGATTTAAAGCCCTATTTCCCGGTTGGTAAAGTGATTCAAGGTTTATTTAGCCTTGTTGAGCGGCTTTATAATGTGCGTATTCAACAATCAACGGATGTGGATGTTTGGCACCCTGAGGTTACTTTTTATCAAGTTTTTGATGCTGATGGCAGTTTGCGTGCCGAGTTCTATTTAGATTTATATGCACGCCAACATAAGCGTGGTGGTGCATGGATGAGCGATTATTGTGGTCGTTTTCAGCGCAAGAATGGTCTGCAAATTCCAGTCGCCTTTATGACCTGTAATGGTACACCGCCTGTAGGTGATAAACCTGCCCTGTTTACCCATGATGAAGTGGTTACTTTGTTTCATGAATTTGGGCATGGTTTGCACCATATGTTGACCAAAGTCGATTACCCAGACATTGCTGGTATCAATGGGGTGGAGTGGGATGCAGTCGAATTGCCTAGTCAGTTTATGGAAAACTGGTGTTGGGAGCCTGAAGTACTGAAGATGATTTCTGGGCATTGGCAAACAGATGCCCCTTTACCTGCTGAACTGTTTAATAAAATGCAAGCAGCTCGTCATTTCCAAACGGCTATGATGATGGTGCGCCAGTTGGAGTTTGCGTTATTTGATATGCGTTTGCATATGGATCCAAAAGCAGCTGAGCCGGGTCATTTAGAGCAAATTCAGGCTAAAGTACGTAATGCGGTTGCTGTGGTCAAGCCGCCTGTTTTCAATCGCATGGCGCATAGTTTCTCGCATGTCTTTGCTGGTGGTTATGCGGCAGGCTATTACAGTTATAAATGGGCTGAAGTGCTCTCGGCGGATGCTTATGCTCGTTTTGAAGAAGATGGCTTATTCTCTGCTGAAGTCGGCCAAGCTTTCTTGGAAGAGATTCTACAAGTAGGTGGTTCACGTCCTGCGATGGAATCTTTCATTGCTTTCCGTGGTCGCAAACCTGAAATTGATGCTTTATTGCGCCATAGTGGTTTGGTTCAAGCAGCTTGAAACTGGCAATTATTCTACTATTAGCTTTTATAGTAGGTGTGGGTGGCTACCTTGTATACCAAGGTCAGCTACCTGCCTCGCCAGATGCTGCTAAACCACTTCAATTTAGTTCTGAAGCGAATTGTTTTCTGCAAGAGCATTCTTGTACAGCCTCAACTGAACAAGCGCAAATTACTTTAACGCTGACCCCTCACCCTGTGCCTTTGATGCAACCTGTGCAAGCCACGATAAAAATTTCAGGCTTGAACGCTCTAAATGCTATTGAGCTGAGGATTGAAGGTGTGAATATGTATATGGGCTTTCAAAACGTACAACTAGTTAAACAAAGCAATACTGACTGGCAAGGTAGTTTTAGTTTACCTATTTGTAGTGAAACTGAGATGCAATGGCTAGTTACGGTAGCTTTAAGTTCTCCCCAGCAAAATTATCAAGCAAGCTTTAATTTAGTGACTCAGCGCTAATTCAGCTTAGCCTGAACCCCAACTGAGCCAATTTTGCTAGTTTAACCGCCAAGCGTACAAACCTTATTTTCCATCGGTTTTTGGTGGAGGCTTGACCAAAAAAACGATTAGATAGTCTTACCCAAACAAGCCCCCACATAAAAATAATGATTACAAAAATAATGGCATCAGGTTGCTTTTACCATGCTGTCGATTTATCTAAGACTTATCAACTGATCCTCTTACTTAGTACCGGTCTTTGTATTCTGGGTGGGTATGCAGTGGCAGCTGCAGATATGAATAATCACCCAATGCTTAGTATATTAGATAGCCGTGTAGCTGCAGAAGATATCAAACCCTCTACTACTACCCTCACGGCAGAGACAGAAAATTTAGTCTTAAACGCACACTTAGCAGTGTCATTGGCAGTACCCGATCAGGCTATTCATTGGCAAATTAACAATGCCCAAGGTGTACAGGTACAGACAAAACAGGGAAAAGATCAGCTTTTAAAGCTAGCTACTGGTGAGTATCAGATTAAGCTCAGCATTGGCCAATTTACGATAATTAAGCAAGTTGCCATTAAAGATAAAGTAATCAGTAAACCGTATTTCAAGGCTGACCTTGGACGTTTAGAGGTAGTAGCTAATCATGCAGCCGATTGGACAGTTATTAGTTTGAGTCATGCTAATATAAGTTTTGAAGTCAAAGCCACTCAACAATTAGATGCTTGGGTACCTGCTGGATTTTATGAGCTTAAACCTACCCATGCTGGTGCAGCGCGTCGACAAGTTGTGAATGTCTTAGCAGGCGATATTAGCAGGGTGAATATTGATATTCCGGTCGTGCAAGTGAATTTGATTGCGGTCGAAAATAACCAACCATTTTTTAAACCAGTAGACTGGGATGTCTTTCGTTTAGAGCAAGGAGAGCGCCAATACATTGGTAGCTATCACCAACATTCGCAGGGTATTACTGTACCGACCGGCTACTATGAAGTGGTGGCCACTCATGCTGAGATAGTGAGGAGTAGGCAATTCTGGGTAAAGGAAAATACGACCAATAAGATCGTATTAGCTATGGATTAAGGTAGGCATACTAGCAGCCTGCTAAGAAGCTGCCGTGCGTTGAGCCAACTTGGCATAGTAGCTTGAAGAGTAAGTGAAGAAAGCGCGCTCTTGTTCAGTAATGGGGCGCATTTGTTTGATCGGGCTTCCTGCATACAAGTAGCCACTTTCTAAGTGCTTACCTGGTGGGACAAGGCTCGCAGCAGCGATAATACATTCATCACCAACCACTGCACCATCCATCACTGTCGAACTCATCCCGATTAAGCAGCGGTTACCAATGGTGCAAGCATGTAATACCGCTTTATGCCCAACAATGACATCGTCGCCAATTGTTAAAGCTAGACCCGTTGGAGTGGTAAATGGGCCGCCATGCGTCACATGTAAAACAGCGCCATCCTGAATATTGCTACGTTCACCAATGGTAATGGGATTGATATCGGCGCGAATGACTGCCATTGGCCAAATTGAGCAACCTGCACCTAGAGTTGCTTGACCACTTACATAAGCAGAGTCGTCCACCCAAGCTTCTGGGTGGATTTGTGGATAATGTCCTTCGAAGGCTTTAATCGTCATTTTAACAAGCCTTCTCTTCACCCGGCGGCAGCTGCAGGTAAAAGCCATTTTCTTGAATATTACGTTGTACTTCGCTGGCTTCAGCTAAGACCATTTTTTTTTCAGCTGAGAGTGCAAACTCAAAAGAAAACTCTGCATCACCAAAAAGCTTTAATAACGAAGCAGGTACTTGAGAGAAGTCGTCGCGTTTCGGCAAAAACAAATAAGTTTGTTGTTTACGCCGGCTTCGATAAACATAACACTGCATAAGGCAATCCTTTACTCGCGGGTCATTACTTCACTGGAAACAATATCCGTGAAGCTTACCTTATGTTCGACTAAGCCGCCATTCACTCGCCGTTCAATCCTTAGTGAATCTGCAGCAGTCCCTAGTAGCTTGCCTTCAAATTGACGACGATCTTTTTGAGTGAGTCGTATATATTGGCCTTGGTACTCACCTAGTTGTTGAGCTGCAACGCTTTTATACGACATACTAAATAAAGCGGCTTTAGGCAGGTCTGAACCAGTCGGCAAAGGAGCTGCGGGCTTGTTCGGATCATCATTCAGGCTAGTGGTGGTTTGATTAGTCGTTGCTGGCAATTTAACTTCAACTGCTTCTGGATGAGCGGGTAAGTCACCGGTTGCTACTGGAGTGCTGTCTTGCTTAGTCGGTAGCTCAAAGCCTGCTTGGTGGGCATGTTGATAGACTTGCTTATCCGCACCTGCAAACCAAGTAGCAATAGCTAGCAATAAGCCTATAAAACCTGCCATGAACCAGCCGTAAACTTGATGCCAAACGCTAGGTAATACCAGTACATTCACTACAGGAATAAAAGCTACTATCCCTGTCAAAAAATGATGAGCAAAACCAGCAATAATGATCCGTAACCAGCTTACCAAAAATAGTAATAGCCCTATTGCAAATGCAATAATTAATAGATACTCCACAGCCAACCCTCTGAGTATTTCTAGTCTTCTAAATAAGTATAACCGATTAGACCTGCTTCAATTTCACGCAGCAGCATTTTCTGACGATCGGTATTGTCGACCGCTGCGGCTAGCTTCTTCCGGCATTGAGCTAATAAGTCTTTGGGTTCAAAGTGAATTGAACGTAATAACTCATCAATCGTATCGCCGCGCTCAGGTTCACTTATTTGATAGCTGCCATCTGGAAACAGTTCCACATTAATCGAATCAGTATCCCCAAATAGATTATGTAGGTCGCCTAAAATCTCTTGATAAGCACCCACCATAAAAATACCTAGTAAATAGGATTGTTCAGGTTTCAGAGGATGAAGTGGCAAGGTGGTTTCTAAACGCCCATTTTCAACATAGCGCTGAATCGTGCCATCGGAATCGCAGGTTAGATCTTGCAAAGTAACCCGACGAGTAGGTGCTTCATCGAGGCAATGCAAGGGCATGATGGGAAAGATTTGATCAATCGCCCAAGCATCTGGCATTGATTGGAAGAGGGAGAAATTACAGAAGTATTTGTCAGCTAAGCGTTCACGTAAACTAGTTTGAATTTCACTTTCTAGTGAGTTGAAAATTTCAGGGTTGGCAATCAGCTTTTGACTAATGGCGCGATGTAAATTTTCCGCTTGAGCACGTTGTTGCAGATTAATCGCGCCATGTGCATATAAGCCGTGCGCTTCGCCTAGCCAATAGGCCGCATCATGATAAATTTCTGAAGGCGGTAAAGCGTTCATACCTTGGAGTAAGCGATACAAATTATGCAGAATGGTCGGATCAGCCTCTTGTGGTTTAGTAATGACCGGCACTGGTTCGGGCTGCTGTGGGTCAGTATCAATCACATTAGTAATCAGAACCGCATGGTGCGCTGTCATCCCGCGTCCTGATTCCGTAATAAAATCCGGCATCGGGACTTTATAATCTTCACAAGCATCCAACACACTACGTACCACCGTGTTCGCATATTCTTGTAAGGTGTAATTGATAGAGCATTCACTGCGCGAACGTGAGCCTTCATAATCGACACCTAAACCACCGCCCACATCGACCACGCGAATATTCGCACCGAGTTGATGGAGTTCCGCGAAATAACGGCTGGCCTCCCGCATCCCGCGTTGGATATCTTGAATATTGGCAATTTGTGAGCCCATGTGGAAATGCAGCAGTTGTAGGCAATCAATTTTGCCAGCTTGTTTAAGCGTATCTAGCATTTTTAAGGCTTGGGCAGCGGATAAACCAAACTTAGATTTCTCACCACCGGTATTTTGCCACTTACCTTTACCCAGCGAATATAAGCGTACCCGTATACCCAAGAGTGGCTCAATTTGCAGTTTTTCAGCTTCTTCTAAAGTCTCCAGCAATTCAGAAGGCTTTTCGACGACGATATAAATCTTGTGACCCATTTGCCGCCCAATTAAAGCGAGGCGCAAATACTCGCGGTCTTTGTAGCCATTACAGATAATGGTGCAGCCTTCGGGAGCTGAGCCAAGTACCGCCATTAATTCAGGTTTGCTACCTGCTTCTAAACCAACTTGCTGCTTACCACCTGCTAAAATCTGTTGCACTACGCTGCGTTGCTGATTCACTTTAATCGGATAAATAGCCGTATAACGGCTTGGCTGGCCGGATTCGGCAATAGCTTTGTTGAAGGCAATTTGCAGACGTTGCACTCGATCATGTAGCACATTTACGAAGCGGACTAAGAGTGGGAAGCGCATGCCATTCTCTTGATTGACACGTTGTGCAAACTCATAGAGATCGACTTGTTGTTGGCTTTGTGGGAGGCACATCGCTACATGGCCTTGATCATTAATATCGAAATAGCCATTGCCCCAATTACGAACTCGGTAAAGTTGGCGGGCAGAATCCAGATTCCAAGTGCTTTCTGTACGCATATTAATCCTGCTAAATTTGAAGTTATTTGCTGCAATTCGTGCAGAATACTCGCAAAGTTTCCGAGAGGCTATCTCCGCTAGGGTCAGCAAGGTTGGTGTTTAAAACTGCATTTAATTCGCCACGTTATTTTTGCCGAAAAACATCTTGTGCTAAGCACCAAAATCCTTATGATGTTTGACAAATTCATGCAGTTGACTCACAAATTTCATATACCCTTCTGCTTTTCAGGGCAACGCTAACTATAGGAAACCAGCTTATGGGCAAACCCTTCGATGCCAATATGACCGATGATCAATTCGATCCCCTTGAATTGCAAGCTAACCTCAATAAAGCGTTTGGGCTGTGGCAACAGTTCTTATTACGTGCATCAGGTGCAGCACTTAAAACGAAGCCGCGCCTATCAGCGGGCGATATGGCTTTTCAAAATGCCTCGATGCGCTGGGCTGCTAATTTAGTCTGGCATCCCTTTGCGATTGCACAAGCGAATTATAAGTTTCTGCAAGATCAGTCATTGCTGAGTCAAAAGCTCGGGATGTGCATGCTGGGATTTTCGGGTGTAGAAATTAGCGAGGAAGCCACTCTGAAAGATCGGCGTTTCAAAGACCCAGCTTGGCGTGACAATCCAGTGGGCGAAACACTCATGCAATCCTATTTAAATGTAGCGGATTACTGGAAAAGTCTGATTAATATTACCGAAGGTTTGCCTGAGCATGAGGCTAAAAAAGCTATTTTCTTTTTGAATAGCTTAGTCGATGCTTTATCGCCAAATAATTTTGCGTTAACCAATCCACAGGTTTGGAAAATGGTGCAGGATACTCAAGGCGCAAATTTAGTCAAAGGCATGGAAAACTTACTCAATGATTTCCAAGATGGCGAATTGCGTATTCGCATGACGGATATGCAAGCCTTTGAGTTAGGCAAAGATATTGCGACGACTGCGGGGAAAGTCGTGTTCCGCAATGAACTGATGGAGCTGATTCAATACAATCCTAGCACCGAAAAAGTTCGTCAGTGCCCGCTGTTAGTTGTCCCACCTTGGATTAACAAGTTTTATATTCTTGATTTACGTGAGCAAAACTCCTATGTGAAATGGGCTGTGGATCAAGGCCATACGGTTTTTATTATTTCCTGGGCGAATCCAAGTGCTGAGCAACGTGATTTAAGTTTTGATGATTATCTAAAATCAGGCACCTTGGCGGCACTGGATGCTATTGCACAAGCTACTGGCGAGCGCGAAGTGAATGTGGCTGCTTATTGCTTAGGTGGGACTTTAACGGGTGCTACTTTAGCATGGCTCACTGCCAATAAAGATGAGCGTATTAAGAGTGCTACCTTCTTCACGACTTTGTTGGACTTCTGTGAGCCAGGTGAAATTGGTGTGTTCTTAGATGAGCCACAAGTCGCTGCTTTAGAACAGCGGATGGCAGACAACGGTGGCTATTTGGATGGCAAAAACATGGGTTCAGCCTTCAATATGCTGCGTGCCAATGATCTGATTTGGTCATTTTTCGTGAATCTGTATTTGCTTGGCAAAGACCCAATGCCTTTCGATCTGCTGTTTTGGAATTCAGATAGCACCCGCATGCCAGCGGCGATGCACAGCTTCTATTTACGCAATATGTACTTGGAAAATAAACTCTGCCAACCAGAGGGAATTAAATTACTCGGTACACCGCTTGATTTGAGCAAAGTCACTACCCCAGTTTATTTTGTGTCTGCTTATGATGATCATATCGCGCCATGGCAAAGCACTTATGAAGGAGCCAAGTTGTTTGCAGGCCCAGTGCGGTTTGTTTTAGGCCAATCAGGACATATTGCGGGCATTATTAATCCAGCGACTGCTGATAAATATGGTCATTGGCTGAATGATCAGTTACCTGCTGCTGCAGAAGATTGGTTCAAAGCTGCGAAGCTGACGAAAAAGTCATGGTGGCATGATTGGGATACTTGGGTGGCTCAATATGCCGGTGGTGAGTCTGAAGCACGCGAACCGGGGGCGGGCAATTTAAAACCACTGGAGGATGCGCCTGGCTCTTATGTGCGGGTGAAGGCTTAAAATGACTGAATCTAGCCAGCGTCGTTTAGTATACAGCTGCACCCTACCAGTGCGCTGGGGGGACATGGATGCTTTTGGGCATGTGAATAATGCGATGTATCTACGCTACCTTGAAGAAGCTCGGGTACAAATGTTAGTCAATATGCTTGGTAACCAAATCACCGCAGGCGACTTTGCGACCGTGGTGATTAATGTGGGTTGCACGTTTTTAAAACCAATCACCTATCCAGACAGCGTGCGTATTGATTGTTATGCAGGCGAGCTGGGGCGTTCGAGCTTTATGACATGGTATGAAGTATTCGCCCTTTCAGATCCCAGCCAAATGGCTAGTGAAGGCTATGCTAAAGTGGTGTGGATGGATCGGCGTAGCGGTAAATCAGCACCCTTGCCAGAATATATTGTTCAGGCCGTTACGGGCTAGTTAGCGATTGGGCTTAGGTAAGTCTTGTTAACTTGCCTAAGCTACCGCCCTGCCTTTTGAATGCTTGACCCCTAGCCAAGATTAATGTTCAGATCTCCTTTTCAGCATAAGTTTTTGGGCTGCTATGGATATTCAAGCACAGCATCATTATCTTCACCAACAAATTGATGCCTTGACGGGTGTCTTGCCTATTCAAGCACCCTTGCCCGATTTTGTGCACTTCAACCCCTTAATGCATTATGAGCAATTGCCTTTTGCTACCGCTTTAAAACAGGTTTACCAGCGTACCGGTGCGCTGGGTTATCTAAGTCAAGCGGAGTACAAATGCTTCTATGATCAAGGTCGGATTACTGAAGCAGATATCCAAGCCGTTCTAGCAACCGAACCAGAGCTAAGCTCCACTGAATTCGTTTTAGAAGGCTGGACAGTTCGACAATTAAGTCAATTAGTTCTCCTCAATCCCATTAAAAAACTTAGTTATCGGCAAGTTCGTTGGAAGATTGAAGAAGAACAAGCATTAGAAAAATTTCAGCCTGAAGTTTCAGTGCCAAACCAAGAAAAGCTCTTACAAGCAGCACACTTAGATCGAACTAATGCGCAGCAAGCTTTGCAAGATCTATGGAAATCCACTTTACGCATTTTGGATATTCACGACGACTTTTCGCACCCCGAAGCGGTTACTTATTTAAGCGCAAGCAACCTAAGCCATCTGTGGCAGGAAATTAAACAAACAGCGCATCTAGATGAAGACATGGAGCAGCAAGTACGTCGTGTAGGACATGAACGTTTACAACGTTTGATCGGGCAGGTTGGCCCCGTGACGACTTTACGTGGTTTCCTCAAAGCCCTGACTGGCGAAGATGTGCTGCATGATTTGTGTCCTCTGTTATTTCGCCAGCTTGGGCAATGGCTGGATTTAGAGTTGTCGGGTTTAACGGTTAAGCCACAAAGCTTTTTGTTGTACTGGAAAGAGTTAGCACTCAACGACCATTTCCCTGGCTTCAGTGAACTAGATCCTTGGTATGATTACATCAATTCCTTGGATGATGATCCATTAGCAATCATTCGTACCGAGCTTATGCGCATTGGGATTGCACGGGAACACTGGGGCGTCTACTTACGTAGCCTTGCATTAGAGATGCCGGGTTGGTCAGGGATGATTAACTGGCGTGCGCAACATCCCAATTATGCTGAGCAGGCCAATACGATTGTGATGGCTGATTATTTAGCCGTGCGTTTAGTGCTAGAGCATTTGCACTGCCGCAAAGTCACACAGGAGCATTGGAATATTGATGCTTCTCTGCCTGATTTACGTGGCTATTTTAATCATAATCTTTCCGAGTTATTGGTGCGTTTCTACGCTTGGCAGGCGCGTTTGCCTGAGCATTTGCAAATGCTAGCTTCTAGTTTACTCAATGGCATTGGTGATGAAGTCTCACAGGAGCAATGGCATCAACTGGCGCACATGATCATGACTTGGAAATTAGCAGCGGGTAGTACCCTACCGGTACGCTTGGACATGTACCAAGTAGTGTGGCGAGTTTTTGTCTTATCACAACATTTAGGGATCTCTGCGCAACAGTTAGAGCAATTATCACGCGAACAGATTGAGCGCATTAGCAATTTGCTACAAACCCTCGATGATCCGAATAAGCGTGGTTATATTTGGCTGCGTGCTTATGAGCGCCATTATCGTTTAGAGGTGTTTAATGCCTTAATGAACCCGCTGAGCTTAAATATCCAGAAAAAGCCTTTAGCCCAAATTTTGTTTTGTATGGATGATCGTGAAGAAGCGATTCGCCGTCATTTAGAAGAAATTGAACCGCGTTTTGTTACGGTTGGAGTCGCAGGGGTATTTGGCTTACCCAATAATTGGCGTAGTTTTAATAATCCAAAAACGCTTAAGTTAGCTCAGCCAGTTGTCACCGCTGTGCATGAATTTCGCGAAGTGCCCGATGCTAACAACTCGCCCACAAAGATTACACAATACCTTAAAAAGGCTAGTTGGCTAGAAAAGCTCAAGCTATTCAAAAGCCATGCCTTGCGCCAATATGGTTTAAAAACTTTTTTGAGCCTACCAGCAATCAGCACTTTTGGTTTAACTGAGTTACTCGGACGTAGTGTTGCAGCGGGTCATTATCAACAGCTCACTCAAAACTTGACCAAGCAAGTCTTAAACCCCATCTCATTACGAGTGCAATACAGCACAACTGCGGCTATTCGAACGACTAGTGATTCGATTCAGTGGGGGCTGACCTTAGAGGAAAAAGTCGAAAAGATAGCGGCTTTTATTAAGGCGGCTGGTTTTACAAAAGAGTTTGCACGCTTAGTCTGTTTAATCGCACATCGTGCCCAGCATTTAAATAATCCGCATTTATTGGCTTATGGTTGTGGTGCTTGTAGTGGACGGTTTGGGGGGCCGAATGCACGCGCTTTTGCAGGTAGTATTAATGAACCAGAAGTACGGGCTGCTTTAGCTATCAAGCATCAAATTAATCTTCCACCCGATTGCTGGTTTGTAGCCGCCGAACACGATACCACCAGTGATTATATTACTTGGTTCGATACCGATTTAATGCCCGAAACGCATCAAGCTGAGTTTGCGCATGTACAAATACAATTAGCCAAAGCGTCACAATCTTCTGCACATGAGCGCTGTCGAAAATTCGCGACTGCCCCACTTACTATTACTCCAGCCAAAGCTTTCCAGCATGTACAAACGCGCGCAGCCTCGCCTGATCAAGCCCGGGCAGAGTTAGGGCATCAGGGTTGTGCAGTGGCTTTTATTGCTAAGCGCTCTATGAGCCAGCAGCGCTTTTGGGATCGGCGTTCCTTCTTGATTTCTTATGATTATGAGGAAGACCCAAGTGGGCAATTATTAGAGGGGCAGCTCTTAGGTAATGGTGTAGTGGGTGTAGGCATCGCTCTCGATTATTATTTTTCGCGCATTCAAAATGGTTATTTAGGCTCAGGCAGTAAAGTACTGCATAATTTAGTGGGTGGCTTTGGGGTGATGGAAGGCACTGCGAGTGATCTGCGTACTGGTCTTGCCCAGCAAATGACTGAGTTACATGAACCCATGCGTTTATTGGTGGTAGTTGAAGCTTTAGCCGAAACGGTGACTGCTATTTATCAGCGCCAACCTTATTTAACACAACTTTTAGATAATGAATGGCTACAGTTGGCTGTTAAAGATCCAAAATCGGCAGTTTTATATGAGTTTATTCCAACTAAAGGTCTGATAAAATGGGAAAATATTCCGACCCCTTTACCGCTAGTTGCAAACTCAATGGATTGGTATTTAGGCAAAAGAGACTATCTTTCTCCTGCTAAAATTATGAGCGCAGCGGCTTAAGGGCGGGAACTAATTTTCTAAAGAATAATCTATAAACTGTCTAGGGAAGCGGTTAAATCTAAGACTTTGTGGAGGCTCTAGATTACGATGAAAACGATAATTTTCTTGCTGAGTACAGTAAGCTTGTTAGCAAGTTTACCTATTCAAGCAGATACCAACAGTCTTTTACCTGTACAGAATGCCATGGCTGCTGAGGCGCCACTGGATACCGACAGTAATAAACTGATGCAAGAGCTATGTGAAAGCTATGCGAATGATGAAGGCTTAAAAGACAGTGCGCGTGATGCTAGCATTAAAGAATGCTTAACTAGTATGACGACTGATCTTTCTGTGATGGCAGTCGTTGCTAGCTCAATTGATTCGACTGAGCAGCCGATTGATAGTGAAGCGGCTCATCCTGAAACCTTAATCGCCAATGAGCTAGTAGAAAAGCCTTTACCTGGTTCTGAAGAGTTAGTCCCGCAAACCCCGCTGAAGACTGAATAGAGCTATTGACCTCTTAGAAAATAACTCATAAGGTATTTGAATAAACATATCAAAGATCTAAGGGTTAGGGTCTACAATCGGGGGCTTATATGTCGGGCAATCCAATCCTCAATGGGGATGTCATCACTAATAAAAGCAAACAGCTGGACGTTTTTTCGGGTGCGCGCTTTCTGTTGGCTCAAGGTATTAAGGGCGATACTGATAAATTAGAGCAAGCTGCACAAAGCTTCGAAAATGATCCTTTTACCTTAAGCCTCTTAAGTGCTTATCTTAAACGTTGGCATGCAGGACGTGTAAATGGCTTAGAAAGCATTCCAGTCCTCTTTGATCAACGCCCCACGGGGCGTGCTTTGCGGCGTGTACTGGCAGCGTTTCAAATGAAGCTCGCCGGAGCTTCAGATATGACTTTGCTGTATTTGCTGAGCTTAAGTGATCAGCCAGTGCCGCAACTGCCCATGAAATTGATGTTCCGCTCGACCTTTGTGGAGCGTTGGTTGAGTCGGCGTGACGATTATGTTCGCTTTTTATCTCCACTAGGGCGCTTAAACGAAGATCATTGGCATTGGGTAATTGAGAACCTGCGCCGCCTTAATCTGCTAGAACCGGCAATTCCTGGTCATCATGATTTACTACTCGTTCCCGAGCGGATTCGCATTTATTTACGCGAAGAAATGCGCTTAAAAAATCCAGTCGCTTACCAACAAGGTTGTGCTGATATGGATAGGCTCTTCCGTGAAACGGTCGTACAGCTGTATGCGCCAGAACCTGTTAAAGAGGAAAAGCCTAAGCCCGTGCTCTGGGAAATGAATGAGCTGGATTCAGTCCAGCAACAAGTATTGGCCTTACGCTGCTCTTTGGCTGCTTTGCGCCAGCATAGTCACGATTTGCATCAGCATGTGTTGAGTATTCGCACTTCCAATTTAGTTGTGTCAACGCAGGAAAATAATGCACAACCAACCTAGCTAGTTGAAAAGCGAGCTGAGATAATCCGCAGCATGGCATTATTACATCTACGCAATATTCACCTCGAAAATGGGGACAATCGTCTGTTCGATGGCATTGAGCTGCAAGTCGAAGCAGGCGAACGCTTATGTCTAGTTGGACGTAACGGTACGGGTAAATCCACGCTCATGAAGCTTTTGTGCCGCGAGGTACAAGCCGATGATGGTGAAATTATCCACTCCCCTGATTTAAAAATCGCTCGACTTCAACAGGATGTCCCACACGGCAGCAGTGAAAGTGTATTTGACATTGTTGCTGCTGGTTTCGGCGACAACCACGCGGAAGAAGAATGGCAAACTCAATGGCAAATTGAAGCGGTCTTAAGCCGTTTGCAATTAGATGGCGAACAAGGTTTTGATGATTTATCGGGCGGTTGGAAGCGCCGCGCTTTATTAGCACGAGCTTTAGTTGCCAATCCTGATTTATTGCTGTTGGACGAACCTACTAACCATTTAGATATTCCTGCGATTGAGTGGCTCGAAAATTTCCTCTTAAGCTACAAAGCCACCCTGCTATTTGTTAGCCATGACCGTGCTTTTGTACGCAAGCTGGCAACTCGGATTATTGAATTAGATCGTGGGCGCTTAACCAGTTGGACAGGCAACTTTGATAAGTACCAAGAAAACAAACAAGCTGCCTTAGATGCTGAGTCCCAACAAGCAGCTTTATTTGATAAGCGCTTAGCGGAAGAGGAAGTATGGATTCGCCAAGGCATTAAAGCGCGCCGCACACGGAATGAAGGTCGAGTTCGCCGCTTAGAGTCGATGCGCGAAGAGTTTCGTCAGCGCCGCAATCTACAAGGTAAAGTCCAAGCGCAAATCGGCCAAGCAGAGTCTTCTGGCAAAATCGTCTTGGAAGCTAGCAAACTCAGCTATGGTTTTGATGATCAGCAGCTGATTACCAACTTTAACACTACGATTTTACGTGGCGACAAAATCGGTATTATTGGCCCGAACGGGGTCGGAAAAACCACCCTGATCAAATTATTGCTGGGCGAACTGACTCCACAGGAAGGTACGATTAAGCAAGGCACTAATCTGCAAATCGTTTACTTTGATCAGCATCGCTCACAATTTGATGATGAGAAAAATCTGCGTGAAAATATTTCTCTAGGTTCAGACTTTGTGGAAATTAATGGTCAGCGCAAGCATATCATTAGCTATTTACAGGATTTTCTATTCACACCGTTGCAAATTCAAAAACCCGTTAAAGTGCTATCGGGTGGCGAACGTAATCGCTTATTGCTAGCCCGTTTATTTGCGCAACCTTCTAATCTGTTAGTGCTCGACGAACCCACCAATGATTTAGATGCAGAAACTTTAGAGTTGCTGGAAGAACTCTTGATTGATTATGCAGGTACTTTAATCTTAATCTCGCATGATCGGAGTTTCTTAAACTCAGTGGTGACGCGCAGCATAGTGTTTGAGAATGGTTCAATCTGTGAATATGCGGGTGGCTATGATGATTGGCTGGTACAACGCCCCGATCCTGCATTAGAAAAGCCTAACGATAAACTGACTGCTAAACCAATCACTACGCTGAAAGAAGAAGTTAAGCCGGTAGTGAAAGCAAAAAAGCTTAGCTACAAAGAGCAGCGCGAACTGGAGCAATTACCACAAGTAATTGAACAGCTAGAAAATAAAATGGCTGAATTGCAAATAGTGATGGGCACACCTGAGTTTTATCAACAAGATGCTGCGAAAATTACTGCTAAACAGCAAGCGTTGGAGCAATTAGAAGTTGAGCATGCCACTGCCTTCGCGCGCTGGGAAGCTTTAGAAAACGCTTAGAAAAATCAACCGCTTGTCGCTTTATTGGTTTTATATCAATAATTAATTGTGCCTAGTGGGGGCTTTTGGTAATTTATCATAAGCCCTCTAATCATAAATAAAAATAATCGACAGGCATGAAAAAACTCAAACCCTTATGGTGGTTGTTAGCTGGTGTTGGCTGGCAAGTATTGCCTACAGTTCAAGCAGCTCAGTCTGTTAAACCGATCACTCCGATTTTGTTTGCTGATCCACAAGCAAATGTTCCTGTTACTTTAGTTTATACAGTGACGACTCCAGATACAGAGAGTTCAACGGGCTTAGGCTTGCGTGTCCACTATAATTCCAGCGCCTTAGATTGGGTGAGTCAAACCGCTTATGCTAGCCAGCTACAGCCTGTTGGTGCGACTAGTGCTGATACACAGAATTTAGATGGTGATTCGACTACGGATAAATATTGGGTGTTAGCTTGGGTGGATTCCAATGCTGCTTGGCCGGGCATTGGCACAACTCCCCTAAACTTATTAAGCAGCAATTTCAAAGCAAAATCTGGTTTTACAGGTTCTACCACTATCCGTTTTTCAGCTTCCGCAACTGCAAAAAATACTAGTTTCCAAACTCACCCTGTAGTGGTTTGTGCAAAACCCACAGTTTCGCTTACTACTACCGATGCAATCGCCAATGAAAAAGATGCCAATACGGCTAGTTTCAGAATTAGCCTAGCTAGCCCATTACCCACCGATTGTGGCAACTTAACTATTAATTACCAGTTGGGTGGTACAGCAACAGTGGGTAAGGATTATGTGACTTTAAGTGGAGCAGTAACGATTCCAGCAGGTAGCCAACATGCAGACGTCCTGTTGACTCCATTAGCGGATAGTTCAACAGAGGCTGATGAGTCAATTACACTTACGCTACAAGCTGGCAGTGGTTATCAGTTAGCCTCTACATTTCAAGCGAGTGCGCAGCTGCAAGATGCAAGTACGAATACCTTGCCTACCGTGATGCTAACGAGCGCGAAATTACAGGTTTTGGAGGGTACGGATAACACAGTTAATCTGACTATAGCGCATCAGGCGCGTGATTTATCTAAAGCCTTAACGGTTTATCTACAGGCTAGCGGTAGTGCAATAGTGGGCAGTGATTATCAGGCTTTACCTAATTCGCTGGTAATTCCTGCTGGGCAAACTAAAGCTAACTTAGTCTTGAACGTATTGAATGATGCGCTACAAGAACCAAATGAAACCTTAAAAATCAGTCTACAAGCTAATGCTGCTTACCAACTCACCGATCTGAATACGCTCGATTTAACCTTGCTTGATGATGAATTGCGTAGTAATACCGATTTAGCCATCGATCAAACTAAGCCACAAAATGTACCGACTTTAAGTGTGCAAATGCTGTTGTGCTTAAGCGCCTGCTTAGCGTTGTTGGTATTGATCAATCCACCGTTACGCCAGTGTCTAAAAACAGGGGCTAAAGCGTGAAAATAATACCTGCCCTACTTTTTGGGGGGTTGATGGCTATTAGCTTTCTTGTACCTAGCCAAGCGACTGAATTAGTTGAGTCAGAAATCTATCAGCCCGCTCCTTTGAATACAGCAGCAGCTAAAAACCAACTCAAGCTATCGACCTTAAATGCAGCCAATCGCAGCTTAAGCACTTTGTTATTTCCTGCGCAATCGATGAATCTGAGTGCGCCCACTGCAACCGAGTTAGCTGCACTCCAACAGCCAGATAGTCAGCATAAAGCCTTGAAAATCGGGATTGAACGTAAAGTACCTGCTCTGCCAGACGTGAAAGACTGGGTATGGATGCCTGTAACAGGTGGGCAAGCAGCCCAGTTTATTATTAGCTCTGAATCGGCAAGCAATCTACGTGCTTTAGTGCAATTAGAGTCAAGTTTGCCTGCTGGTGTAGAGCTACGTGTATTTTCGGCTGAGCAAACAGATGAAGTTTATGGAGCCTACCAGCAAACGGATTTCAAACACATTGAGGGTACAGCTGAGCTTGCTTGGTGGACACCGACCGTCAGCGGTAGCCAATTAGGCTTGGAAATTTTTGTACCTGAAATAGTTAATCCTGCGGAGGTTAAATTATCTGTTCGGCAAATCTCACATATTGCCTACAACTTAAAAACAGCGAAATTTAAAGGAGTCAATGACTCTTTCCTAAAGTTTTCAAGTTGTGATGTGAGCATGGCGTGTGCCCCGGCTGCTTGGCAGCCCACGAGCCAAGCCGTAGCACGTTATGTGTTCACCGATAACGCAGGTAGTTCCTATTTATGTACCGGTACACTCTTGGCAGATAAGGATACCGGTACACAAATCCCCTATTTCATGACGGCTGCGCATTGCATTACCCATGCTGATTTAGCCGCGACTATGGATTTTTACTGGTTTTACCAAGAAAGTAGTTGTGGCTCGGGTAGCTCAACTTGGACGCGTACTACCGGTGGCGCTGATTTATTAGCAACTCGTAGTGAATTGGATATGTCGTTAGTGCGTATGCGTACACCACCGCCAGTAGGTTCTCTGCTATCAGGTTGGTCGCTGCAAAATTTACAAACTAGCAGTACGATAGTCGGTATTCATCATGGTCTAGGTAATCCTAAACAATTCAGCCAAGGCAATTTTGTAAGTTATGCCAATGTATCAGTCACTCCAACCGGTTATATGGTGACACAAGATTCAAACGGTAGCTTTACTCAAGTAGCTTGGACTCAAGGTATTACGGCACAAGGTAGTAGTGGTTCAGGGTTGTGGACAACGATTAATGGAAGTCCTTATTTTAAAGGTACTTTAATCGGAGGCTCGTCTAGCTGTACTGAGCCGAATGCACCCGACGAATATACACGCCTAGAGCGTTTTCATCCTTATATCACTACCTGGTTAGAGGCGACAGGTGAACCCTTAACTAGCTTAGTCGATAGTAGCAAATCGTTAAATGGCTTAGTGGATGGAGTGATCATTGCGCGCTACTTAGCAGGCAAACGTGGAACTGATTTGTTGGCTAATGTAGCAATAGGCACCTTCAATTTGACACAACTTGAAAGCAAACTTGATCTACTTAAGCCAAGCTTAGATATTGATGGTGACAACATCATGGATGCTAACAAGGATGGTATTTTGGTGATTCGTTATTTAATGGGATTAAGGGATGCTGCTTTAATTAGGCAATTAGATTTTACCAATGCTAAAAGAAAAACAGCCACAGAAGTTAATCAATATCTTGAAACAATATTATTTTGAGAAAAATCGATATTCTGAAAATACGGCTCGGTCACAAATCAATGCTTCCGAGCCAGAATGCGCTACAGGTTTAGTGCACCGTAGCTAGTTTCCTCACTAGCGGTTGAGGAATGAAAAACTGGTTGGATGAAGCGGATAGAACTACCCCTGAGTGTAGTGAAAATTTTTTAGAAGTCAAATCTATATATGGCATAAAGCATTGATTTCAAATATTTTAGATTATTAGTGTATTCTAAAATATGCGTCCCTTAGCAATTCCACTATACTAGCCGATTCTTTTCTTGCAGTAGCACCCATGGCCGATTTTGAATATATCGATAAACCAGAACAATTAAATAGCTTTTTAAAAAAAGCTCAGTATTCTGATTGGATTGCCTTAGACACTGAATTTATTCGAGAAAAAACTTACTATCCGCGTTTGTGTTTAATTCAATTAGCTACTGCAGATGATTTAGTTTGTCTCGATCCTTTAAATATAGAAGATTTATCAGCCTTTTTTGAGTGGCTGCGAAATCCGCAAATGCTTAAGGTTTTCCATGCTGCTTGGCAAGACTTAGAAATTCTTTATCACTTAAGCGGGCAAGTGCCTGCACCTATTTTTGACACACAGATCGCTGCTGCAGTTCTAGGTCTGGGTGATCAATTGGGTTATGCACGCTTGGTAGAGGAGCTATTAGGTGTGCAACTGGATAAATCGCAATCCCGTACTGATTGGGCGCGCCGCCCTTTGACTCATCAACAGCTTGATTATGCGATTGATGATGTGCGCTATTTACGACAGCTCTATCCGATTCTAAAACAGCGTTTGCAAGAAACTGGACGTTTAAATTGGCTGAATAAGCCGTTTGAGCGTTTAACTGAAGCCAGTGAATATATGCCTGATCCGTGGATGTGCTGGGAGCGCGTGAAGGGCGTGCAGCTCTTAAAACCTAAGCAGTTGGCGGTATTACGTGAGTTAACGGCTTGGCGTGAAGAATTAGCGATTCAAAAAGATTTACCCCGCCGCTGGCTGCTCACGGATGAAGTGCTAGTAGATATGGCGCGTATGAAAAATCGTGATCTGCATGATTTTGCAGATATTCGTGGTTTGAGTGCCGAGCAAATTGCACGTTATGGCCAAGTTTGGCTGGATTTGATTCGTCGTGCCCAAGCCTTGCCTGCCGAAGAATGGCCTGATTTGCCAAGGCGACGTAAGTTAGACGCGGAGCTGTCTTTAGTTGCTGATCTACTCATGGTGGTCGTTAATCAGCAAGCTATTGCTCATAATATTTCGGCGGCGATGCTGGCGAGTCGGGCGCAAATTGAAAAAATGCTGACGGATGGTCGCACACAGCTCTCGGACGATTGGCGTGGTAGCTTGGTGAATGATCTATTTGCGCGCATCTTAACGGGTAAAGCTTGTGTACGAGTACAGCGCCAAACCTTAAAGATTGAAGACTAATCTAATCTGCATAAAAGCTATGTTAAACTGCGATTTTAGTAGTTTGAAGATGTAGGCGATGGGTATGACTGAGCGTATGGCTACTGTGGAACGGAATACTTTAGAAACACGTATTTCCGTGACAGTCAATTTGGATGGCACAGGTAAATCTAGTTTTAATACGGGCATCCCTTTTCTTGAACACATGCTGGATCAAGTCGCCCGGCATGGCATGATTGATCTCACCATTACTTGCCAAGGTGATCGGCAGATTGATGACCATCATAGTGTGGAGGATATTGGTATTACCCTAGGCCAAGCCCTGAATAAAGCAGTCGGTGACAAGAAGGGCTTGCGTCGCTACGGACATGCTTATGTGCCTTTAGATGAGGCTTTATCGCGAGTCGTGGTGGATTTCTCAGGTCGTCCTGGTATCGAGCATCATGTCGATTATCGGCGTTCGCATATTGGTCAATTTGATACCGATCTATTCTTTGAGTTCTTCCAAGGCTTTGTGAATCACGCACTAGTCACTCTGCATATTGATAATCTGCGTGGGCACAATGCACATCATATCGCTGAAACTATTTTCAAAGCCTTCGGACGTGCTTTAAGAATGGCGCTGGAGCTTGATCCTCGCATGGCAGGCATTATGCCTTCGACCAAAGGCTCCCTGTAATGAAAGTCGCGATTATTGATTACAATATGGGCAATCTGCATTCGGTTGGGCGGGCAGTAACGCATGTAGCGCCTGCGGGTGCGCAGGTCGAAATTACGGCTGATCCTGATTTTATTCGCCATGCTGATCGGATTGTATTTCCGGGGCAAGGTGCAGCACGCGATTGTATGCGTGAGCTAGAAACCCGTGGTTTAAGTGAGATTGTGCGTGAAGTTGCCAAAACCAAGCCATTCTTAGGCATTTGCATGGGCATGCAAGTGCTGATGGATTTTTCTGAAGAGAATGGTGGTGTTGAATGCATGGGCGCTTATGCAGGGCAAGTGCGCTATTTTAAAAGTCTACATATCGCTCATCTGAAAACGCCGCAAATGGGCTGGAACCAAATTCAGCAAAAAACCGCGCATCCACTTTGGGCTGGCATTAAAGATAATGCTCGTTTCTATTTCGTGCATAGCTACTATGTGCAACCTGCTGATGCAAGCTTAGTGGCTGGAGAAACCTTCTACGGCTTGAATTACGCTTCAGCGATTGCCAAAGATAATGTATTTGCGATTCAGGCTCACCCTGAAAAATCAGCAGAGGATGGCTTACGGCTGCTAGCAAATTTCATGCAGTGGCAGCCGTAAGCGAAGTTCTTTAGACAAGCTTGCTATCAAAATCCCACATCAGGGTTTCCTTTTGTTTAGCTGCTTTCTTAAGCAGCTCTAGCAAGGGATAAGCACGGCGATTGACCGATACAGGCTCTTCTTCGTCATCATCTTTTTTCGGTGTTAAATGCTGGTTTTCTTGTTTGGCCGCTTCACTTAAACCTGTTTGGAAAATATGCAAAGTTTTCTCAATATCGGTGCCTAAAATTGCACCCGGAACGGTGTCGCTATGCCCCATGAGCTTGATCATATTGCGGGCATCTTTTTCAAACATTGAGAAAGTACCCACTTTGCTATCGAAACGAACTAACATGGTTTAACTCCTTATCAAGATATTGAGTGTGCTATTTCTGGCAGATCAGTCCTTTTAGATAATAGCCCTCAGGAAAAGCTAAACGGATTGGATGGTCACTCGCTTGGTCGAGTTTGCGAATAATTTGTGCATCACAACCCGCATCCACCGCAGCATCAGCCACGATTTTTTGAAACAGATTGCTATCCATTAAACCCGAACAAGAGAAAGTAAATAGTAGCCCATTCGGTTTCAATAACCTAAAGCCTAGTAAATTTATGTCTTTATAGCCACGTGCAGCTTTCTCAATTTGGCTTTTATTTTCGGCAAACTTGGGCGGATCCAGCACAATTAAATCAAACTGTCGACCTTCATCACGATATTGACGCAATAATTGAAAAACATCGCCTTGAACATTTTCCATTTGCTCAGCATTAAATCCATTTAAAGTCGCGGCTTGTGCGGCTAAATCTAAAGCGGGTTGCGAGGCATCAATATTAATTGCTTTGACTGCTCCACCTTTTAAAGCTGCAATCGAGAAGCCGCCGGTATAGGAAAAGCAATTGAGGATGGTTTTGCCGTGAGCATAATGCTCGACCGCAGAACGATTATCGCGCTGATCTAAGTAGAAGCCGGTTTTGTGGCCGTTGATGACATCGACTCGATAGTGACGGCCTTCTTCGACGATATCAATAAAGCTGGGTGGTGCTTCGCCGCTTAAAACACCAGTGATCGTAGTTAAACCTTCTTTTTTGCGAATATCGACATCCGAGCGCTCATAGACGCCTCGACACGGAATCAGCTCCATGAGTAACTCAGCAATAGTTGACTTCCAATGTTCGGCTCCAGCAGTGAGTGCTTGCATAATCAGCCAATCACCAAAGCGATCCATCACAATGCCGGGAACGCCATCAGATTCTGCATTGAGAATACGATAGGCTGTATTTCGTGTTGTGATACCTAAAGTTTCGCGTTGTTTTAAAGCAGTTTGAATGCGTTCAGCAAAGAAAGCACGGTCAATAGTCGCACGTCCCACCGCCCATAAGCGTACTTGAATCTGCGATTCGGGTGACCAAGCGCCCATACCGAGTAAATCACCGTGTTCGGAGCGTACTTCGACGGTTTCGCCTAAAGCAGGCTCGCCTTTAACACTGGCAATCGCCCCTGAAAACACCCAAGGATGACGGGCACGGATATTTTTATCACGGCCACGGTGTAAGACAACTTGGGGATAGCTGGGTCTGAGGGTAGAGGATTTGGTCGTCAAGGCAGGGTCTCCGATTCACAGCTTGCTGTTATACCTGCCTGCTTTCCCTTTGGTCAAATAAGATCGTATTAGCTTTTTGTAAAAGGGTAGCTTGCTCCCATTCGAGTCGAGGCGTAGAGTTAATCTTTGAAACTCATAAGTAATATCCATGTCTGAATTTCTAGCCTCTCTCGCGTTCTCGCTGAATGTCACGGGTCCCATTTCCCTGATTTTAATGCTCGGTGTGTATTTAAGACGGATTGGCTTGCTCACTGATGCCTTTGTCGAAGCAGGTTCGCGCCTAGTTTTCAATGTCACCTTACCTGCTCTGTTATTTATTAGTGTCAGCAAAACGCATATCAGTGAAAGCGCTAATTTCGCCTTAATTGGCTTGGGTGCAGCCATCACCCTCGTTACTTATCTGCTATTAGAAATTTTTGCTTATTTCAGTGTAAAACCAGCTGAAGATCGGGGTGTGGTCGTACAAGGCGCGTTTCGCTCCAATATGGGGATTATTGGTCTTGCCTATTGCGCGAATGCTTATGGTGAAGCGGGTGTGGTTGCTGCCTCTTTGTATCTAGGCTTGATCACTATTTTATTTAATATTCTTTCCGTGCTTACCCTAAGCCGCTCCTTACACAAACAAGGCCAAGGCATCATGCCCATCCTTAAAGGGATTGCGAAAAATCCACTGATTATTGGCATTCTGCTCGCACTACCAGTGTCCTATCTGCAGTTGAAAATCCCTGAAGTGGTACTCAAATCCGGTGAGTATTTTGCACAAATGACTTTGCCGTTAGCTCTGCTGTGTACAGGTGCTTCACTCAGTTTCAAATCCATGCGCCAAGATATGCGTAATACCGTGAGTGCGAGTCTTGGTAAGCTAATTTTTATTCCCATTATCTTTACTTTAGGTGGCATTTGGGCTGGTTTTAGCGGGATTAATTTGGGTGTACTCGCTTTAATGGCTTTTGCCCCGACAGCGGCGGCGAGTTATGTGATGGTGAGAGCTATGGGTGGCAATAGTGTGTTAGCCGCGAATATTATTGCCGTAACTACGTTAGGCTCGGTTTTAACCACCAGCATCGGCATCGCTATATTGAAGGGGGCAGGCTTGATGTAAATCAGGTTTCAAATGCATCGTCGACCCACAAGGCAAAATCTCGTTACAATAGGCAACTTTCTGTTTAGCGAGCACGAGCATTCCACTATGAGCCAACCGAATATTGCGGCGGTTAAAACTTATTTATTAGCCTTGCAAGATGATATTTGCGCCCAATTGAGCGCTGAAGATGGCCAAGCCAGCTTTGTCGAAGATGCTTGGGAGCGCCCGGGTGGTGGCGGTGGGCGTACTCGGGTTTTAGCTAGTGGTGCAGTATTTGAACAAGGCGGGGTTAATTTCTCACATGTCTTTGGCTCGACTTTGCCGCCTTCTGCCACTGCTGCTCGCCCAGAGTTAGCGGGGCGTAGCTTTCAGGCGATGGGTGTATCTTTGGTGATTCACCCGAATAATCCCTTCGTGCCTACTTCACACGCCAATGTACGTTTTTTCATTGCAGAACATCCTACCGAAGAGCCGGTTTGGTGGTTCGGTGGTGGCTTCGATTTAACACCTTATTATGGCTTTGAAGAGGATTGCATGGCTTGGCATCAAACCGCTAAGCAGGCTTGCGATCCTTTTGGCGTAGATGTTTATGCCAAATACAAGCGCTGGTGCGATGATTACTTTTTCCTAAAGCATCGCAATGAGCCACGAGGTATCGGTGGTTTATTTTTTGATGATTTGAATGAGCAGGGTTTCGAGCAAACTTTTGCATTTATGCGCAGTGTGGGCGATCACTATATCCAAGCCTATCGCCCGATTGTGCAAAAGCGTAAGCACATGCCGTTCAATGAAACGCAACGGGATTTCCAACTGTATCGCCGTGGGCGTTATGTCGAGTTTAATCTAGTTTATGACCGTGGCACTTTGTTCGGTCTGCAATCCGGGGGGCGTACTGAGTCGATTTTAATGTCGCTGCCGCCTTTGGTGAAATGGCGCTACGATTGGCATCCAGCTCCTAATTCTGACGAGACTCGTTTGTATACGGACTTTTTAAAGCCTCGTGATTGGTTGGGCTTAGGCGGCAGCTAACTAGACTTACCAGCTTTTTTCGCCGGGTTGAGGTTTATGATTCGACAGCTTCATAAACTTCCAAAATAAATAACCCAAAAATCCCAGAATGAAAATGATGGTGATGCTAGACATCATTAAGATGCCAGACATGCTGCTGAAAAAATTTGACATGGCTTGTCTCCTAATTGAACTGTGACAAGCTTTATTGTGCGATTAGGCTAAAAATCTACTTTGATTTCGATCAAACGCAAACAGCCAACTTAAGGTTTTGTTGGCTTAGATCAAGTTTTTAATAATCAATTTCTAGCTGCGCCGCGTAAGGCGGCGAGTGCACGATCAATGTTGACTAAGCCATAGCCATAATCATTATCGCGGCCTTGTTTACCTAGATCGATTGCGGTTTGCTCAAGTAGTCTGGGGGTAACGCCTTGCTTATTCATCGATAGCAATAGTGCGATAAGACCCGTAACATGCGCAGTAGCCATGGAGGTTCCACTAGCCAAGTCAAAAGTTCCAGCGGGAGAGGTTGTGAAGATATTTACACCCGGAGCAGCCAAATCGATATAAGCCCCCCGATTCGCCCGCCTGAAAATACTCTCTTGCTCATCGACAGCAGTCACAGCTAACACATCCTCAAAAGCTGCGGGGTAAGCAGGCTCAGCTTTGGGGCCGCCATTCCCTGCTGATGAGACAACAATAATATTATGGTTGACTGCTTTTTGAATTATCTTTCTCACCAACGGGTCACTCTTGCCAGCAAAGCTCAAGTTCAAAATATCAACTTTCTCTTCGATGCATAAATCGATAGCTTTGGCGACTAAACCTGCGGTGCTGGTACGGTCATTAGGATTTTGTGAATCAGCACTAAAAGCACTGACTGCATAAAGAGAGGCTTCTGGCGCAACACCAATGCGCGGATTTTGGCTAATTAAGACGCCTGCAATCGCAGTTCCATGTTTTTGATTATTTGAGTCACCTGCAGGGATGAGTTCAATGCGCCGGACTTTAGAGTTATCTAAAGAGCGGTGTAAAATATCAACCGGTGTATCCACCATCCCAATTTTTATACCGGCACCTTTAGTAAATTGATGCGCTTCGGCGATTCCAGTTAAATCGAGTGGATACCCGCAGGAGTAGCAGCTGTGAAAAATAAACTGCTTAAATTGGCTTCAACCTTTTCTTCTTTTTCATTGATGGTTTCGACTAATGACTGAGGGTCTTGGCCATTAGTTGCTACGGTCAGCATTTTGGTACGAATCGAAGTTAATTCGTCACTGCGTTTCTGGGTAAGTTGATAACGTTGTAGAACATCTTCAGCAAAACTGGCTGGTTGATTGGAGTCATACAGGAGCAACAATTCGTTTTTACGAAAATCACGACTTGTATCTAGCGCATTGCCGACACACCAAGCGTTAGAAATTTGACAAGCAGGCGAATCATAACGAAGTTTATTATCAATAGGTGCAGCCGCTGCTACTAAAGTTAAAGATGCAGTGCTTAAACCGAGCAAAACCGAGCTAATACGTTTAACGCTTAGCTTTAATATCACGGATACTTGAGCTGAAATTCTACTCACTGCGTGGTGTTATCCTGAAACTGTGGACCCAAAAACAGGACTGGCGAACTTTTTTGTGCGGTTTGCTTCATGATATTATCGGCTAAAGCGACTTTATCGGTATTCGGTGCTACCGGCATTTCAATCGTAAAAATACTTTGGGCATTAGGGCCTGCTACAATATGTGCATGCCATTGATTGAGAAAGTCACAGATTTCTTGATGCTTAGCCGCATTAGCAAATTGCACTAAAAATCGACTCACTTCTGTTTTGCCATCGGTATTGACTGGTGTATTAGTTTCTACACTCGCTACAGTGAACTTATTGCCTGTTGCTGGCGTGCTAGCTTGATAAGCTAATAAAGCACCCTGTGCGATTAGCAAACTCGCAAATACGGCATTAGCTGGCGTGAGCCAGTTGAGATTAAACAAAGGTTCACGCCAAAAAAAATCAAACCATTTTTTCTTAGCTTGACTGGCTGTATTCACTTTAGGTTTTACTACGATAGCGGGCATGACTGGATTTGTTAGAGCTGGCTCTTGCAGTAGTAGTTCAGTCTCTTCAAGCTTTTCGTCTTCGCGATCAATACGGGCTAATAATTTATTTAAGCGCTGCTCGGTGGTATCCAAGGCAGACAGTTCTAATAAGCATGTGTTGGTGCGCACGACGCGCATCATTTTTTCTTCTTGTAAAAGCTCAGACTGCAACTCTGGAAATAACTCCAAAGCTTGATTCACTAATCCCTGCTCTGCTTTGCTAAGCTTATCGGTGAGATACCAAGGAAGGAGACGCTGTGCTTCTTCCAAGAGTTTGTTGGGCTCAAGATGACTCATAAAGATGACCAGTTTATATATCGAATTCCATGATTCCAGCCTTCTCTAGCATTTGACCTAAACGCTTGCGGGCATAGAACATGCGTGTTTTGACAGTGTTTTCCGAGATTTTTAAGATGTCAGCCACTTCTTTGACTGACTTATCTTCAAAATACGTGAGTTTTAAGACATCTCGATGTTCATCTGTCAAATGATTCATCATGCGTAGTAATTGATTCTTTATGTCTTCTTCAATCTGAGCTTCCTCAGGATTGTGGGCAGTATCTTCTATGGCCAACATAAGGGCATCATCATCTAAAATAATTTCAGATGTTTTTCTTAGCCAAGAAATAAGCTTGTTGCGAGTGATGGAGTAAATCCAAGTAGATGCTTTTGATTTACCTTCAAACTTATCAGCGGATCGCCATACATCAAAGAGCGCATCATCCACGATATCTGCCGCTTGGGCGACATCATCTTTCAGTAAGCGGGCACAATAGCTCACTAAACGCGGTTGATACTTCAAATACAAACGACTGAACGCTTGGCGATCCCCTTGGGCAATCTGGCTTAATAGCTCTTCATCGCCAACGCGTCTAACGTTTTGCTCTGCACTGTTGCTATCTATTTCTTGGTGCTTGATTGAACCGTTCATTAGCTTCGTCGCCTTGAGTCAGTATTTGGTTTGAATTTCTTGTGATTTTTTCTTGCACAATTTTCTAAATAGAAAAAATAAATGAACTAACGGTGATTAAAGCACGACAGAGAGTCATTAGATGACCGGCTACTGAAGAACTGAGAGTTTGCCAAATTGCACCTCGAGGTTCATTGCATAGTGGCTTCCGCCCTAGGAAGTGGTCATTAGCATAATCGAACTAGTCATCATAAAATTATAATACTCCCTCGCAAATCTAACGGGCCTTCGGGCCCGACTTTTTACACCAAATGATCTATATGCTTGCCTAAAAGCAAACTGCTATTATTCTTGAACATTCAAGATCGGGCAAGTTGGTTTTGTCAGCCTGCTCATAAAGCTGTTTTTATTCTGTTTTAGGACTCAATGTTATGTATCAAATTGGTACAACACTCACCCAATATATTATTGAAGAACAACATAATTATGAGGGTGCTAGCGGTCATTTCACTGGATTGCTAAATGATATTGCCACGGCCTGTAAAAAATTATCAGGCTTAACTAGAAAAGGTGCCTTAGTGGGCGTCTTAGGTGCGGCAAACTCAGAAAATGTCCAAGGCGAGATTCAAAAGAAAATGGACATTATCTCTAATGACGTTTTCATCGAAGCGCTAGAAAACAATGGGCATGTAGCTGCTTTAGCGTCTGAAGAGATGGAAGAGGTCTATAACCTGAAAGAGGGCAAGCGTCGTGGTGGCTATTTAGTGACCTTTGACCCACTGGATGGTTCTTCCAACATGGATGTGAATGTCTCGGTGGGTACTATTTTTTCGGTGGTAAAAGCCCCCAAAGGTGTTGTAGATCCAACCGCAGAAGATTTTTTGTTGCCCGGTAGTAAGCAAGTCGCAGCTGGTTATTGCCTGTATGGGCCATCAACTATTATGGTGATCACCACAGGGCGTGGCGTTAATATGTTCACCTTAGATAATAGCTGTGGTGAGTTCATTCTCACCCGTGAAGATGTAAAAATTCCCGAAGATACTAAAGAATTTGCCATCAACACTTCCAATCAACGTCATTGGGAAGCTCCGATGAAGCGTTATATTCAGGAGTGTATCGAGGGCAAAGAAGGTGTACGTGGCAAAGATTTCAATATGCGTTGGGTCGCTTCGATGGTTGCTGAAGTGCATCGCATCCTCTCTCGTGGCGGGATTTTCATGTATCCATTGGATGAGAAGATGCGCAAATCTGGCAAAGAAGGCAAATTGCGTCTGCTCTATGAGGCTAATCCGATGGGGATGGTAATTGAGCAGGCCGGTGGTTTAGCGAGTACCGGGCGTGAACGTATTTTAGATATGCAACCCTATGCCTTACATCAGCGAGTGCCTGTCGTATTAGGCTCAAAAAATGAAGTACAGCGTGTGATTGATTATCACCAACTGTAAAGAATTTTTAGTGGAGTAAGCTACGTGCTTGCTCCACATCAAGTTTAATTTGCTGCTTCAGCAAATCAAATGACTCAAAGCGCTGCTCATCACGAATAAAAGCGATTGGCTCAATCGTCCAATGCTGTTGGTAAACCTGTTCTGCAAAATCAAACAAATGCACTTCAAGGCGCATTTCTAAGCCATTCACGGTTGGGCGTGAACCTAGATTCCCAATGCCTTTTACTAAAACTTGATCACTGCGCGAAGCATGTACTGCGTAGACGCCTTTACGCAAAGCAATATTTTCTGGGATACGTAAGTTTAAAGTAGGAAAGCCAATGGTGCGTCCACGCTTATCTCCGTGCCGAATGCGACCTGATAAGGTATAGGGACGACCTAACAAGGTGTTGACCGTGCTTAAATCAGCGCTTGCCAAGGCTTCACGTACCCAAGTACTGCTCACACGCTCGCTAGCATGCAGCAAAGTAGAGGCTCGCAAGACTTCCATGCCTTGTTTAGCACCGATCTCTTGCAGCATTTGATAATCGCCACGGCGTTTGCGTCCAAAGCGAAAATCATCACCTACGACTAATGCTTTAACTTGCAGCCCATCCAACAAAATTTCTTGAATGAAATCTTCAGGCTCCATTTCGGCCAGCGCTTGATTGAAGGTTAAGCAGGCAAACTGCTCAATTTGTAAGGTTTGGAGATAAACGAGTTTATCGCGTAAGGGCAAAATGCGCGTAGGTGGCGGTTGGCGCAAATACTCAGCAGGTAAAGGCTCGAAACTAATCACCGTGGAAGCCAGCCCTAAACTAGCTGCCTTATCTTGGACTTTTTGAATGACAGCCTGATGGCCTAAATGCAAACCATCAAAATTACCGATGGTCGCGATGCAAGCTGTTGTTTGGCGGTTCCAAGTGCGGATTAGCTGCATAGCCTAGCTTAAACCTGCAAAATTTTGCTGGCGCAACGCTTCATACACAACCACGGCTACGGTATTAGACAAGTTTAAACTCCGGCTATCAGGCAGCATCGGGATACGCAGTTTTAAATCCTCAGGCAAGCTCAACAAAAGAATTTCAGGTAAACCACGGGTTTCCGGGCCAAATAACAGTACATCATCCTCTTGGAATTGAGTATCTGCATATGAAGTTTGCGCTTTGGTGCTGCAAGCAAACACACGCTTACCGAGCATCGCTTTATTAAAAGCAGCAAAGCTTTCATGCTCTTGCACAGCTGCCAAATCTCGATAATCCATCCCGGCGCGGCGTACTTGCTTTTCATCCAAGGAAAAACCGAGTGGATGAATCAGATGCAAACAACAACCGGTATTCGCACACAAGCGCATAATATTGCCGGTATTCGGCGGAATTTCTGGTTCAAATAAAGCGACATGAAACATGGCTCAGTTTGCCTCTGGAGCTTGATAAACAGTCCGACCCGCCAAGAAAGTACGTCGTACTTGGCCATTAAAGCTCCAACCTGCAAACGGTGTATTTTTACCTTGGCTGAGCATGGTTTCTAAGGTGAAATCCCAAAGTACATCGGGTTTTAATAGCACTAAATCCGCAGGTGCGCCGATGGCAATGCAACCAGCATTACTGCCAATAATCCGTGCAGGATTAAAAGTAATCTTCCGCAAGGCCTGCAATAGAGGTAATACACCATCTTCTGCTAAACGTAGCGTCAAAGGAACTAAAGTTTCCAAAGACGAAATGCCCGGCTCGGTTTGTTGGAAGGGAGCTAGTTTCGCATCCAGCTCATGGGGCTGATGGTCGGAACAAATCGCATCAATCGTACCATCGCTCAAACCTTGTAAGAGCGCATCCCGGTCGGCCTGTGCACGTAAAGGTGGGCGCACATGACAGAGGGGATCAAAATCTAAAACATTGCGCTCAGTTAAATACAGTTGATGCGCAGCCACATCGGCAGTCACCGCTAAACCATCACGCTTAGCTTGGCGAATCAGGCGCACACTGCCTGCTGCCGATAAGCGACAAAAATGCACCCGGCTACCGGTCAATTCCATTAAAGCAATGATTTGCGCCACGGCTACTGTTTCCGCAGCGGCAGGAATGGCCGGTAAACCTAAGCGTGTCGATACTTCGCCTTCATGCATCACCCCACCAGCTGCTAAGCCATGTTCAAGTGGATACATGAACACAGTTAAATCATGCGTAGAAGTGTATTCCATCGCCCGCCGCATGACATTCAGGCTCTCAAAAGGCTGCCAGCCATTGGTGACGCCCACACAACCGACTCGGCGTAAGCCACCAATATTGCAGAGGCGCTTGCCTTCTAGTTTAAAGGTCATATTGCCAATCACTTCGACATTGGCAAGCTGCAAACCTTGATTGATCTTGCGAATTAAATTCACCGCTGCGGAGTTATCAATCGTGGTGGCAGGCTCTGGTTGATAGCATAAAGTAGTCACTCCACTAGCCACCGCTGCGCGGGTTTCGCTGGCTAAACTGGCTTTATGATCTAAACCAGGTTCACGCAACCAAGCCGCCAAATCAATCGCACCGGGCATCAACCACAGGCCAGCAGCATTCACCTTTTCCGCATCCTGAAAGTTTTCTAAAACAGTCGATTGATCGCCAATCGCGGCAATTTTGCCCTCTTGAATATAAACATTCGCGATTTGGTCGGTGCGTGAGTTCGGGTCGAGGACGCGAGCTTGTTGGATAATGAGATTTTTCATGCTGCACTCCCACCCATAATCATCGCCATTACTGCCATCCGTACTGCTATCCCATTGGTGACTTGCTCTAAAATCACCGAGCGCACGCCATCGGCCACTTCGGTATCAATTTCGACCCCACGATTAATCGGTCCCGGATGCATCACAATCGAGTCTGGCTTGGTGAGTTCTAAGCGCTGTTCATTCAAGCCATATAATTTGGCGAATTCACGTTCGGAAGGGAGCAAAGCGCCCGCCATACGCTCGCGCTGCAGGCGTAACATAATCACAACATCGACATCCCGCAAACCTTCATCCATATCATGAAAAATCTTCACACCCATGCGTTCAATATTGGCAGGGATTAAGGTTTTCGGGCCAATCACGCGTACTTCACCCGTGAGTAGCGTCGTTAAAGCATGAATCTGCGAGCGTGCTACCCGTGAATGTAACACATCGCCCACAATAGCCACTTTCAATGGCTCGAAAGCACCTTTCTTTTGGCGAATCGTAAACATGTCTAGCATCGCTTGCGTCGGGTGCGCGTGGCGGCCATCACCTGCATTTAAGACGCTAATATGCGGTGCTGAATAGCGGGCAATGAATTGTGCAGTACCTGCGTGTTCATGACGGACGACGAACATATCGGCATTCATGGCTTCCAGATTACGTACCGTATCCAGCAGCGTTTCGCCCTTAGCCGTCGAGGAGGTGCGAATATCAAGGTTAATGACATCAGCACCGAGGCGTTGAGCGGCGATTTCAAAAGTGACACGAGTGCGGGTCGAGTTCTCGAAGAACAGATTCATCACCGTTTTACCCCGCAGTAGCGGTGCTTTTTTCTGCTGCTTGGCGGGTAAGGTTACGAATTGCTCAGCACGATCCATAATATCGTGCAGCAGTTGATAAGGAAGCCCTTCAACGGTCAGGAAATGCTTTAATTTATTACCCGGCGCGAGCTGCATGCTCAGAGGCAAAGGGCCGGGTTTTAGATGAGGGTGCATGAGGCGTATTCGCTAGATGGCTAAGGTGGCTGTATTTTACAAGTTTGTGTCAGCCTGATAAACCCTTAAACTTAGGCTTTACGCACCAATTCCATCCGCAGCGGGTCTTGAGAAATATGATAAATGTATTCTTTGCCCGGTTCTTCGCGCAGCACACAGACTTGCGGTTCTATGGGCAGTTCGCGTCCTTGACGAGCGACAATCGCCGCTAAAGTAATGCTAGCTGGGCGACCATAATCGAATAATTCATTCATCGCTGCGCGAATCGTGCGTCCGGTATGAATAATGTCATCAACCAGAATGATATTTCGATCTTCTAAGTTTAAAGGTAAGCGTGATGGCTCAGTCTGTATGGGCAAGCCTGTACGATGGTAGTCGTCGCGATAGAAGCTAATATTTAAAGTGCCTAACTCTTCAGTCAGTTGTAAACGTTCATGCAAGACTTTGGCTAGCCAAACGCCCGAACGTTCAATCCCAACCAATACCGGATTATTAATCTGGTGATCTTGTAGATAAGTTTGGAGTTGGTCAGCGAGTTGGGTGAGTAAGTCAGGTAGGTTGTATTTGTTGTTGGTGGGCATGTTCTTGCATCCAATTCTCTAAAATAATCGCAGCGGCCAATTGATCAATTTCTTCCTTGCGAATTTTCCGCTTGCGACCGGCTTGGCGTGCACTCTTCAACACTTGCTCCGCTTCCCGAGAGGATAGCTGTTCATTCGCAGTCTGCACAGGGAGCGCAGTACGTTTTTCGAGTTCACGGCAAAATTTTAGGATAGTTTCCTGCATGCTGCTATCGCTACCATCCAGTTTTCGCGGCATACCTACTACTAAAATCTTTGGCCGCCATAATTGAATTAAGCGTTCAATGCCTTGCCAATCCGGTTGATTATTTTGGGCGTATAAAACCGTTTGCGGAGTCGCTAGGCCGGTTAAAGTATTGCCAACGGCAACACCGGTACGATTCAGGCCAAAGTCAAAGCCTAAGACAGTAATTGACATGAATTAACTATGGCCAGCTACAGTGCCTAGCAGATTAACATCAATCCCTAAAGTGGAAGCAGCGCCGCGCCAGCGATGTGGGTAGGGCATGTCAAATAGAATCGAATTATTGGCATCACAAGTTAGCCATGCATTCTCTTTAATTTCCTCTTCAAGTTGCCCCGGACTCCAGCCCGCACAACCTAATACCAATAAAAATTGGTCAGGGCCATTACCTGTTGCTATGTCCGTCAAAATATCTTTCGAGGAGGTAATAGAGAGGTTTTCAGCAATATGCAAGGTGCTTTCCCAAACACGATTAGTGTTATGTAGAATAAAACCTTGTTCAGATTGTACTGGCCCACCACTCATGGCTACTCGGTTAGAAAGCTGAATATCACTCAGCTCAATATCTAATTGCGCCAGTAATTCACCAATAGTCACTTCGAGCGGACGATTGATCGTCACACCAAATGCGCCTTCTTCGTCATGCTGACAAATCAAGGTCACCGTGTGATCAAAATTGGGATCATCCATGCTCGGCATGGCGATCAATAAGTTATTGCGCAAATTAGAAATAGCCTGCATAAACTCTATTCTGTGTTAAGAGTGCCGCTATGGAAAATCCAAGTGCGGGTAATATTTAATTGATCCCATTTTTTACGGATTTCTGCGGGAAGTGGTGGATAAGGTGAAGCCAATTTCACAATCCGCAAAGCCGATTTATCTAAGATATTGAAACCAGATGATACATCAATCTGGCTATCCACTACACGACCGGCATGGTCGAGGGTCACATTCAAAATCAACTTACCGCTCATATTGCGGCGAATGGCTTCTTCTGGGAAGTTAATATTGCCAATTCGCTCAATCTTCTTGATCCAGCTATCAATGTACTCTGCTTCTACTGCACTTTTGGCGCTCACTGCATCAATAAAATGAATCCGTGGGCGGCGTGCATACTGTGCCTCTGCAGCATCTACCTCTGCGAGTAATTGTGCAATTTCCTGTGCACTATCTGCGGTAATATCTGCAATCAGATCATGCTGGTTTTCAGGTTGATCGGGATCTTTACTGATGGCAGTGAACGTCGTGCCTTTGGTGGTGAGAATTTGCGGCTCCAGCTTTGGCGGCAAATCTTCAGTGCTAGCCTCGGATTGTAAAGGTGCTTCACCAATATCTATTTGCGGAAACAGCGAGGCCAAGGGGCTCCGCGGTTTATTCTCTTCCTCTTCCGTACCGCTGGCTTGTTGATTGGCCTGTGCTAAAAAATTGACTTCCTTAGGCGTTTCTTCGGTCGGCATTTGCACAATAGTAATATCTAATGCGGGTGGTATTGCCAGACGCGGTAGTGCCATCGGTACAAAAGAGATACCAAAAATAATAACAGCGTGTACTGCCAAGGCCAAGGGCAAGGTTTTGATTAGGGGAGTATGATTCGGTGCGTAAATCGCCGCGTTCATGAGTATCGTCTATTTAGGTCACTAGTTGATTATATTATTACAGCTATTACTGGCTTTTGGTTATTTACCCTATTCCTAGAATAGTAACATTAGCTGTTTTAGATAGGTAGTGTTCTCTATAGTAGTTACTTGTTACGCTTAGGGCTGGCTGCTAAGATTTTTGCAATTCGATAACCATCATTCGCATTTAGAAAGTGCCCGCCTTCACTGAAAACTGCCTCAGTCTTGCCATTCAATGCAAACACTCTATCCATATCTTGGCTATGCGCGGGTACTACGAAATCCACAGAGTCTGGATGTTTGCTCTTACGCACAATCGCTACATAACGAATCGCAGGGTGTGCTTGGTGATTTAGCCAATATAAAAAAGTACCCGGACGTTCTTCACGTAATTCTGCATAGAGCTGTTCAGAGTCAGCTAAATTGATGCCCATACCTGCTGCAAATTCAGCCAAAGGAGTGTTCATGGCTGATTCGCTAAGATTAGCCCAAGGTGTTCCAGTGTGAGGCGTGGCAATGGTAATGAGCGTATTCACTGGTATGCTAGGATGGGTAACTAGCCAATAGCGTCCTACCAAACCACCTGCCGAATGCCCAACCAAAGTTAGGGGTTCTTTACGCTTTTGTGAGATGGCTTTTAGGTACTGATCTAACACAACAGCTTGATGAGTAATAGACAGATGATTGGGTAGTTCAATAGTATACAGCACTTTTTTCGGGCGCTTAGCAAGACGAACATTATTAACAATACCCTGTGACATAGCAGTCAAATTGCCCCCGTCAACCCAGCCTGAGGATTCGAGGCTTGAAGTGACATGATGCGTGCGCCAAGCCATCCCCTCTTCTTGAAAGCCCGGGATTAAAACTAAGGTTTCAGCCTTAGCCAGTGTGCTCAACAGGCTTAAAGCTAACACGGCTAGCCAACTAAAAGACTTCATCTTCTACCCTTATCGGTTAAAACAGCAATTTACTGCTAGTATATAGTTTTCTTCAGATTGAATACTGCTGATGACCATTCGCTGTATTGCTTTTGATTTAGACGATACTCTCTGGGACTGCCATGCAGTGATTCACCATGCAGAACAAACCATGTTTGCTTGGTTCCAACAAAATCACCCCGCCATAGTGACGCATTACCCTGACTTAAACAGCTTGGTGGCTAGCCGCATTGCTTATGTGCAGCAATATCCTCATTTACAGCATGATTTGACCACATTACGCACTAATTGGTTGCAACAGCTAGCGCTTGAAAGTGGGCATGATCCACTCCTTGCTAAGGATGCTTTTCAAGTCTTTTGGAGGGCGCGCAATCAGGTGAAGTTCTTCCCAGAAGTACTGGTCAATCTGGAGCGCTTAAAGCAAGAATATTCCTTGGGTGTGGTTACTAATGGTAATGCTGATGTGCAGCATATTGGTATTGGTCATTTCTTTAAGTTTGCGCTTAATTCAGCCGAGGCTGGAGTTGCCAAACCGCATCCTGCAATTTTTCAGCAAGCCTTGCAGCAAGCGCAAGTAGATGCACATGAAATGGTTTATGTGGGTGATGACCCTGAAAAAGATGTAATCGGTGCTCAGCAAGTCGGATTGCGTACTATTTGGTTTAATCCGCAACAGCGTGAACTACCTTTAGGGCTAAAGCCAGATGCAATAATGACGAATTTTGCTGAAATAGAAGTACTAGTTAAATTATTATAAAGACTTCTTAGGGCATTCTGTATTACTAGAACAATTTATAATTGCCAATAGCTTCATGGACGAAGACGGACAGGGATTTCAATATGCAACACAGCCAAACCGTCAACTCTAAATCACGTGATTTAGATACTTGGGTGCAGCGTTTATGGGTATCCAACCAAGAGCGCGATTTAGACCTGCTTTATAAGGCAATCGGGCCTTTAGTAGCACGCCACGAGGAAGTACATTTACAGCCTTGCAGTTTAGATGTGGCTGAAAATCTACGCTTGATGGAGGCGGAGCAGCTGACTTTATTAGCTGCGTTATTATCAGATCCACTCTATGCAGAGCCATTAAAGCAAGGTGAAATTGAGCGTGAATATGGCACTCAAGTTAGCCGTGTCTGTTCTGGCATGTGGAGCTTGCATTCATTCCGCGAACATACGATTGCAGCCGCTGACCCTACTCAAAAAGAGCAAGCTGAGTTAGTGCGTAATATGGTGCTAGCGATGGTCGGCGATATTCGTGCGGTGTTGATTAAACTGGCTTGGCAATTACAATATTTACGCTTACTCGCCCGCGAAGAGTTGGGGCCTGAGCATACCCGTGCTGCCAACCTCACTATGCTACTATTTGCACCCTTGGCAAATCGGTTAGGTATTAGCCAAATCAAATGGGAATTAGAAGATCTATCCTTCCGCTTTTTAGAGCCACAGCAATACAAATCTATCGCTAAGTCACTCGCCAACACACGTTTACAGCGCGAAAATTATATTGAAGACTTCATCCAAGTCATTCGCTCTATGTTGAATGAGGCGAATATTAGCTCTACCATTTATGGACGCCCTAAGCATATCTACAGCATTTGGAAAAAAATGCAGCGTAAGCATATGCCGATTGATCAACTCTATGATTTGCGAGCCATTCGAATCATTGTTGAAGATAGCGATACTTGTTATGAAGTACTTAGTCTGGTACATGCGCGTTGGACACATATTCAAGAGGAGTTTGATAATTATATTGCTCATGCCAAATCGAATGGCTATCAGTCTATTCATACAGTAGTGATTGGCCCACAGGAGCACGCCGTAGAAATTCAAATTCGTACTCAAGATATGCACCAGTTTGCTGAGCTGGGGGTGGCTGCGCATTGGCGGTACAAAGAAGGCAGTCGCTATGACCGCAACTTAGAGCGCGTGATTAACTCCATGCGCCGTTTATTAGACCCTGATATTGATGATGGCGAGCTGCTGGAAGACTTTCAGGCTGAATTGTTTTCTGACCGAGTGTTTGTGGTCACCCCGAAAGGCAAAGTAGTTGATCTGATCAAAGGCGCTACACCGATTGATTTTGCCTATGCGATTCATACTGATATTGGGCATCGGTGTCATAGCGCGAAAGTCAATGACCGGATCGAGCCACTCACCTATGAGCTTAAAAATGGTGACAAAGTTGAAATCATCACTAATAAAGAGCCACGCCCCAGAATTAACTGGCTGAATAGCAGTCTTAATTTTGTTAAGGCTCCACGTACACGCCAAAAAATTAACCATTGGTTCCGTCAGCAGAATCATGATCGTAATTATCAAGAAGGTCTGGCAATTTTAGAGCGGGAAAAGCATCTGTTGAATTTTCCGAACCTAAAAGCTCAAGATTTATTCCAGCAATTTGGTAGGCAAAATGAGCGGGACTTTCTGATTGCCCTAGGTCGTGGTGATATTAGCCATAAACAGTTTTCTGATTCGATTATTCGCTCACGTTCCACCGAAATTCCGATTCGCAAGCTCAAAAAAGTGGCTCCAACTAAACAAGTAGGGGGAGTCGCTGTACAGGGGGTAAATGATTTGGTCACACAGATCGCACAATGTTGCCAACCTTTACAGGGCGAAACTATTGTGGGCTATATCACGATTGGTCGTGGCGTTTCTGTGCATAGGGTAGATTGCAAAAATATCTTACATTTAAACGATGAACAGAAAAAACGGTTAGTGGAGGTCAGTTGGCGAGGGGGGGCTATGGATTATGCGGTTGATATTCAAGTCAGTGGGGAAAATAAGCCAGGCTTAGTACGTGATGTGGCTGATGTATTAGTGCGGTTAAACATCAATATCCATGAAATTAACACCTTACCTCGTGTAAATGATGGATTGTCATTTCTGAATTTAACCATTCAGATTCAGGATATTGAGCAATTATCTGAGGTTTTAGAGAAACTGATGCAGCTTCCTTCAGTGAAAGATGCCCAGCGGCGCTCTTAAGCGGCTTAAGCTAGAAGCTCACACGTATTGAGGTAGTCTGGCCTGACCGTAATACGGTCAGCTCTGCGCTTGCACTGTTCATGAGACCTTGCATGGCTTGTAAGCTAGACGCATTGCTGTTCAATGGAGTGCCATTGATGCCAGTCACCACATCACCTGCTTGTAAGCCAGTTTGTCTAAACAGTGCTTCGTTTTGACCTGGGGTTACTCTAAATCCTGTTAACTGGCCTTTTTCAGAAACAGGGCTTGGGCGAACGACTTCTAGTAATTTCAGGTTATTCTGAGCTACTTGTTGGCGAAAATTACCTAAGCCAGAGTCACCTGAATTCGCTTCAGGATCAACTTGTGGTGCTTGTGGAGGCACTGCACCTGGAGGAACTGGTACTTGAGGCACACCATCTTCTTCCGCTTCTTCTTGCTGAATTTGTTGCTGTTGCAATTCCTGCTGTTGCATCATCAATTGGTCAGGAACCACTTCAGGTTCTGGTTCGGGTATATACTCCTCTACTGGAGCTGCATCACCACCGCCACCGTTCCCAATGGATTCACTAATTTTAGGCATACCTAATGTTTCAATTTTACCTTGCCAGCTAATTTCAACTTTATCAGCATAAACTTTTTCTAAGGTAGCACCATTACTATCAACAATCGCTTCACCAATTCCTACCACTTTTTGTGCATTGCCGCCTACTTCAATAACAGCCACACCACTTTTATTCGGGAGCGCATAAACACCCACTAATTTGAGAGGAACACGTGGTGCTTCAGGCGTTGGAACTGGAGCTTGCTCTACTACAGGTGCTGGAGCAGCCGGTGCTTGTGGAGCTTGATAAACACCTAGTAAATGGTAATTAGCTAATTCTTGTCCAATATCTGTTGAGCTTGCATTCGCAGGGATAACTTCGACGGCGGGAGCAATTTCAGATTGATTGGCTGCATTGATTAATGAAGGATCCGCTGGGAACAGAGTCCAAGTCAGGCGTGCTAAGAGAAAACCACTGAGGATGACCAATAAAAAGGTCACATGGTCAGGCAGTTTTTCCAGCATGCGATCCAACAGTTGTTGTTGCTTAAGTTTTTGCATAGATCAAACCTGTGCAGTCAAAAATCAACCTTATAATACGCACGATACCAGTCTATAAACCGACTTGTTCCTTCATAAACGGAGGTTGTGGGTCGATAGCCGACAGCGCTTACTAAATCCTCAACATCGGCAAAAGTGTCAGGGACATCACCGGGTTGCAAGGGTAGAAGATTTAGCTGTGCTTTTCTACCTAAATGTGACTCCAGTGCAACAATATAATCAAGCAGCTCAATTGGTTGCTGTTGTCCTATATTATAGACCCGCCACGGCGCAGAACTACTACTTGGATCAGGTTTTTTGCCATTCCATGCAGCATTTTTTGCTGCAGGTTGATCCAAAGTGCGAATGACGCCCTCAACAATGTCATCAATATACGTAAAATCACGCCGATGTTTGCCGTAATTATAAACATCAATGGCCGCGCCCGCTAAAATCGCCTTAGTGAATTTAATGGGCGCCATATCCGGGCGACCCCACGGGCCATACACAGTGAAAAACCTTAAACCAGTCGTGGGTAATGCATACAAATGTGAGTAGGAATGCGCCATTAGCTCATTCGCTTTCTTAGACGCTGCATACAATGACAAGGGGTGGTCAACGTTATCATGCACTGAGTAGGGCATGGTTTCATTTGCCCCATACACTGAGCTAGAGGAGGCATAAACGAGATGCTTAATCTTTTGCTGGCGGCAGCCTTCGAGAATATGTGCAAAACCCACCAAATTGCTATCAATATAAGCCAATGGGTTTTCTATGGAATAACGTACACCGGCTTGCGCGGCTAAATGTACTACCGTATCAAATTGCCGTTCAGCGAAGAGCTTAGCGATGCCTTGACGATCAGCCAGATCCATTTCAATAAATTGAAACTGCTGCTTTGCATCCTGCTCTCGAATGTTGGCTAGGCGGCTTTGCTTTAATTCAACCGAATAATAATTATTTAAATTATCTAAACCGACTACTGTATCGCCACGTTTTAACAGCGCCAACGCCACATGCATTCCTATGAAGCCTGCAGCGCCGGTAACGAGAACATGCATTGCTAAAATTCCTCAGTTTGACTGGGTTAGCAGTGTAGCGACTTCCTGATATTTCTCAGCGGTTTTTGCGACAATCGAGCTAGGTAAGCTAGGGCCGGGATAAGTTTTGTCCCAATCTAAGGTTTCTAAATAGTCCCGCACAATCTGTTTGTCGAACGAAGGTGGATTACTGCCCACTTTATATTCTTTAGCCGCCCAGAAGCGTGAAGAATCAGGTGTGAGAATTTCGTCGATCAGAACCAAATTGCCTTGCTCATCTAAACCAAACTCAAACTTAGTATCGGCAATAATAATATGGTGTTCTAAAGCATAAGCAGCCGCGCGCTTATACAGTTCAATACTGATATCACGGATTTGCTGAGCTAAGTCTTTACCAATTTTCTCTTCAACTTGGGCAAAGCTGATATTGATATCGTGTAGGCCGACATCTGCTTTGGTTGACGGTGTGAAAATCGGCTCAGATAGCTGCTGTGCCATCCGCAAGCCCATCGGTAAAGGCAGCCCACAGACTGTGCCGTTCATTTGGTAGTCTTTCCAACCTGAGCCAATCAAATAGCCACGTACAATCGCTTCTACCGGTAAAGTTTTTAGGCGCTTCACCAGCATGCTGCGTCCTTCGAGCATTTGCTTTTCTTCAGGGCTTAAGGGCAGATCATCTAGGGTTAAATGGCTCAGATGGTTAGGTACGACAGCTTGCAGCTTTTCAAACCAAAATAAAGCGACTTGAGTGAGAATTTTGCCTTTATTCGCAATCCCCGTTGGGAGCACTACATCAAAAGCAGATAAGCGATCAGTCGCTACAATCAGCATGTGCTGATCATCAATCGCATAAATATCCCGCACTTTGCCGCGTGCAAGTAGCGGCAAGTTTTGCAGGTTGGTTTCAAGAATAGGTACGGATGAATTTAAGGTGCTGACAGATTGGCTCATTGCTGCATAAAGTAGTGAGAAATGGATTAAGCCGTTATACTATCAGATTTTTTGTTTCATAAGGGTAGCAAGATGATGCAACCACTCGTAGGGGTGGTCATGGGCAGCAATAGCGACTGGAAAGTCATGTCCAAGGCCGTTGAACTGCTAGAGCAGTTTGGGGTAGCGCACGAATATAAAGTCGTGTCGGCGCATCGTACTCCAGACTTATTATTTGAGTATGCCAGCACAGCGCAAAGTCGTGGTTTGCAATGCATCATTGCGGGCGCGGGTGGAGCAGCCCATTTACCCGGTATGCTCGCCGCTAAGACACCTCTCCCCATTTTAGGTGTGCCCGTGCCTTCACGCTATCTCAATGGCCAAGACTCCTTGTATTCGATAGTGCAAATGCCAAAAGGTATTCCTGTTGCCACCTTTGCGATTGGTGAAGCAGGTGCTGCAAATGCTGCTTTGTTCGCGATTGCGCAGTTAGCTTTGCAGGATGCAGATTTGGCTCAGCAGCTGGCTGCCTTCCGTGAAAACCAACGCGAGTTTGCTTTAAATATGCCTTTGCCGCCACCTGCGGAATAGGCTTTCTAACCCCTATCTTTAGTTCATTGAGTGTCGAGTTAATGCTTCTTCCCGGTTCAACGATTGGTATGCTCGGTGGTGGGCAATTGGGGCGTATGTTTACCATAGCAGCGCGTACTTTAGGCTATAAAGTCATCGTGCTAGAGCCTGATCCACATAGTCCCGCAGGCCAGTTAGCTGATCAACATATCAAGGCTGCTTACCATGACGAGCTAGCCTTAACTGCATTTGGCCAACAGTGTGATGTGGTCACTACTGAGTTCGAAAATATTCCAGCTCAGACTTTGGAGTTTTTAACGCAATTTTGCCCCGTGCGTCCTTCTGCATCAGCGGTACAAGTCGCGCAAGATCGGATTGTAGAAAAAGAGTTTGTATGTAGTTGTGGTTTGTCGCCCGTACCTTTTGTAGCCATTCGCAAGCTTGAGGATATAGCTACTGCCTGTGAGCAAATCACCTTCCCGGCTATCCTGAAAACAGCTCGCTTAGGTTATGACGGTAAAGGCCAAGTTACTGTTAACAATCAAGCAGAAACTGAACAGACCTTTCAGCAGCTTAAGTCAGTTGATTGCGTGCTAGAGCAGCGCGTCGACTTAGAGAAAGAAATTTCGGTGGTGCTGGCTCGCAGTGCGACGGGTGACATGCAATGCTTCCCTATCGCAGAAAATCTACATCGGCAGGGTATTTTGCATCAAACGATCGTACCCGCCCGCCTTAGCGAGGCTTTAGCTGAACAAGCCCAGCAAGCTGCACAAAGCATGGCAGCTAAGCTGGAGTTTATTGGCGTGATGGCCGTGGAGTTTTTTGTCACTCGCCAAGGCAAGCTACTGATCAATGAGATGGCTCCGCGCACGCATAATAGCGGTCATTATACGTTAGATGCTTGCATTACCTCGCAATTCGAGCAGCAAGTGCGCATGGTGTGTGAGCTGCCCTTTGGTGAGCAACGCTTACATACGCCGGTGGTGATGATGAATCTCTTGGGTGAGCTTTGGGGTAGCAGTCAGCCCGTTTGGAACGAGCTATTAGCCAGCCCGAACAGCAAATTACATTTATATGGTAAGCAGGAAGCGCGCTCGGGGCGAAAAATGGGGCATTTTTGTACGCTCAATCCCGATTTGAATACCGCGATTGCTGAAGCGAATCGCATTTTCTCTACACTACAACAACAGGTTTAAAGCATGACGGATAGCAATTATTTACGCGAGATTCGTCAGGATATTCGCTTTGAAGCTGAGCTGTGTGGGCATCCCTTCACCTTGCTAAGCACTTGGGGGATTTTTTCACCCCGCGAAATTGATGAAGGCACTGAACTACTTCTCAAATACCTCGAAATCAATCCGACCGATGATTGCTTTGACTTAGGTTGCGGCTATGGGCCAGTCGGTTTAGCGCTGGCGAAACTGGCACCGCAAGGCAAAACTTTAATGGTGGATAAAGATTTCATGGCGGTTGAATACAGCAATCGCAATGCCCAACTGAATAAGTTACCTAATGCGCAAGCAATGCTCAGTAATGGTTTTCAGCATATTGATCCGAGCTTGCGTTTTGATGTGATTGCCTCAAATATCCCAGCCAAGGTTGGCAAGGAAATGATGACGATTTTACTCACTGATATGAAAAAACATCTGAAGCCGGGTGGACGGATTTATCTAGTCACGATCAATGGTTTGCGTGAATACATGAAACGCAATCTGCAGGAAGTGTTTGGCAATTACAGCAAGCTCAAGCAGGGTAAAAACTATACGATTTCTTATAGTGAGCGGCGCTAAATGAATTTGGTCGTTAGTTTTTCCAGCTTTGTCCTGAAATTTTAATTATTTGCTAAGTAGAGCAATCTATTAAAAACACCTGAACTATACTTCAAACTGTCTCGACTTAAGATCGTATTTAATCAATCTAACAATGAGGAGTATGGCATGGGTGTCGTTGAAATTTTAATTATGTTGGCAATCGGTGCTGTGGCGGGTTGGTTAGCGGGCAATCTGATTCGTGGCGGTGGTTTTGGTTTAATCGGTAATATTGTTGTAGGCTTAATTGGCTCAGTAGTGGGTACTTTTATCGGTGGCATGGTGAGCGGTGCGTTGAATTTGAATATTCCAGGGATTGTCGGTGCAATTATTTGGGCTACTATCGGTGCTGCTTTACTATTGTTTATCATTAGTTTATTTAAGCGCGTTTAGGTAGATTCACTACTAAGCAAGCAGGCTTTTACTAGCTGCTTGCTTAGTTTATGCCTTCTAGCACAATATTTTCTATCATCCAGTTTTCCTCCCATTCACAAACTCAAGTTTTATACTTCTCTCTCTTGCCTGATCGGGGTAAAGTAAGTAGCTTTCCTCTCTTATCACCGCAGGACTATAACAATGGCTGACGAATTATCCCAAGCTGCCTTGGATTATCACCGCTATCCAACTCCCGGCAAGCTAGAAGTTACCCCAACCAAAAACATGGTCAACCAGCGCGATTTAGCTTTGGCTTATTCGCCGGGGGTAGCGGCTGCGAGTCTAGCGATTGCTGAAAACCCTGCTTGTGCTGCTGATTACACCACACGCGGTAACTTAGTTGCGGTTATTTCCAATGGCACTGCCGTTTTAGGTTTAGGTTCTATCGGTGCATTGGCTTCCAAGCCGGTGATGGAAGGCAAGGCCGTACTTTTCAAAAAATTCGCAGGCGTGAATGCCTTTGATATTGAAGTTGATACCCTCGATGTTGATCGTTTTGTGGATGCAGTCAGTCTATTAGAGCCAACTTTTGGTGGGATCAACTTAGAAGATATTAAAGCGCCCGAGTGCTTTGAAATTGAAAAGCGTTTAAAAGCGCTTATGAAAATCCCGGTATTCCATGATGACCAGCACGGCACCGCGATTTGTGTTGCTGCTGCAATTCGGAATGGTTTGCGGGTCGCTAATAAGAATATTGGTGAGATCAAATTAGTCTGTTCAGGCGCAGGCGCAGCAGCTATTGCCTGCTTGAACTTGCTGGTCGAAATGGGTTTAAAGAAAGAAAATATCACAGTCAATGATCGCTTCGGCATTATCTACAAAGGCCGTGTCGATGAAATGAATCCCTACAACTCAGCCTATGCAATCGAAACTGAAGCACGCAGTTTAGACGATGTGATGGACAATGTAGACGTATTCTTAGGCTTATCCGCGCCCCGTGTGCTAAAGCAAGAGCATGTGAAGCGCATGGCTCCTAATCCTTTGATCCTCGCCTTGGCTAATCCCGAGCCAGAGATTCGCCCTGAACTGGTTCACGAAGTACGTAGTGATGCGATCGTCGCCACTGGACGCAGCGATTATCCGAATCAAGTCAATAATGTTTTGTGCTTCCCCTTCTTATTCCGTGGCGCTTTAGATGTCGGTGCTACCGAAATCAATGACGCAATGAAAATCGCGGTGGTAGAAGCGATTGGCGATCTAGCCATGCGTGAAGCAGCCGATACGGTCGTTGCTGCTTATGGCGGTAAAGCTTTCAGCTTTGGGCGCGAATATTTAATCCCAAAACCTTTCGATCCACGCTTGATGACGATTATTCCGCCGCGTGTCGCCAAGGCTGCCATGGATACCGGGGTTGCCACGCGCCCGATTCAAGATTGGGAGGCTTATCAGCGCGAGTTGGAAACCTTTGTCTTCCGCTCAGGTATGATCATGAAGCCGGTCTTTGAGTTGGCTAAGCGCAATCAACAGCGGATTGTATTTGCCGAAGGTGAATCGCAGCGCGTCATTAATGCGGTACAAATTCTGGTGGATGACAAAATCTGTAAACCGATTCTGTTAGGTGACCCTGCTAGTATTCAACAAAATATTGATAATTACGGCTTGCGTTTAAAAGTCGGCGAAAATATTGAAGTAATCGACCCACGGAACAACCCCGAATATCAAAAGCACAAGCAGGCTTATTACGAGTTGATGTGCCGTAAGGGGATTACGCCGTCTTATTCTAAGCGGGTGATCGCTACGCGGAATACCGCCTTGGCTGCGATTATGGTACGTGCGGGCGATGCCGATGCGATGATTTGTGGGGTAGAGGGCAACTACATTTCCCATTTACGTTATATCCGTGACTTGATTGGCGCTCGCCCCGGCTTAGCCGATGTGGCCGCTGTCACTATGCTGATCTTAAAGAGGGGTACTTATTTCATCACTGATACGCATGTCAGTATCAATCCAACCGCTGCGCAAATCGCTGATAGCACAGCGCTAGCGGCTGAGTTGATCACAGGCTTTGGGATGGAGCCGAAAGCAGCATTGCTCTCGCATTCTAATTTTGGCAGCCGCCAAAACGAACATTCAGAAAAAATGCGCCAAGCGCTGCAAATTCTACGCGATAAATATCCACAGATTTTAGCGGAGGGTGAAATGCATGCTGATGCTGCCCTTTCCCAAGAAATTCGTGACCGCTTATTTAAAAATTCAGCCTTTACGGGTGAAGCAAATCTGCTGGTTTGCCCATCTTTAAATGCGGCGAATATTTCCTACAATATGGCCAAAATGTTGGCAGATGGTTTGCCGGTCGGCCCCATGCTAGTGGGTACAAATTATCCAGCTCATATTCTGACTGAAAGTACCACGGTGCGCGGTATCGTCAATATGGCTGCTTATGCGAGTCTTGATGCAATGAATCGGAAGCTTTAAACCGCTTCAAGGGATACTTCAATGTTGGAGTATCCCTAGTTATTTTCAGCCGCGCTTTTAGCGATTTTAGCCTTCACATAGCGCGCTAAAAACCGATCTAATTGATTGGCAAACGCTTGCCTATCTTGCTGATTTAAAGCCGGTGGCCCACCGCCCGTAATGGTACCGCTACTTCTTAGCTCCTCCATTAAATTCCGCATTCTTAAGCGCTCACGCATATTTTCTGGCGTATAAAATTCACCACGTGGATTTAAGGCATGGGCTTGGCGCTCAATCACCTGTGCTGCGAGCGGAATGTCCGCAGTAATCACTAAATCGTCAACTTGCACGGTTTGCGCAATATAATTATCGGCGACATCAAAGCCTGCACCGACTTGCTTAGTTTTAATAAACGGTGAGCGTGGCACGCGCAAGGGCTGGTTGGCGACTAAAATCACTTCAATTTGCTGGCGCTCAGCAGCGCGAAATAAAATATCTTTAATCACATTTGGACAGGCATCCGCATCGACCCAAATTTGCATAGAACTTCCTCGATTGTGTTATGGCTAATAGATAATAACGCTTAAAACCCGGAACTTACCATGCACTGCTAGACAGCCTAGCTCCATAACGTACAATCCACTCATGGACATATCACCAATTCTTAATCCCCTTAATACCCCGCAACGCGAAGCGGTCGGTGCTCCTCCCAAACCACTGTTGATACTAGCTGGGGCTGGTAGTGGTAAAACCAAGGTTTTAGTGCATCGCATTGCTTGGCTGTTGGAAGTCGAAGGCGTTTCATCCTTAAGCATTTTAGCGGTCACTTTCACCAATAAAGCCGCAAATGAAATGCGTGGGCGGATTCGGGATTTGCTGAATGTGCAAGTCGGTGGCTTGTGGGTGGGCACTTTCCACGGTTTGGCGCATCGCTTATTGCGTTTGCATTGGCGGGAAGCGAACTTGCCACAGACTTTTCAGATTCTGGATTCGGAAGATCAGCTGCGGATGATCAAGCGCATTCTTAAAGCGCTTGATTTAGAGGAAGCTCGTTGGCCGCCACGTCAAGTGGCAGGCTTTATTAATAGCCGTAAAGATGAAGGTTCGCGTGCCAAACACCTCGATGATCGGGGTGATCTGGTACAAGCGCAGTTGATTCGTGTGTATAGCCTGTATGAGGAGCAATGCCAGCGCAATGGGGTGGTGGATTTTGCCGAATTATTACTACGTTCGCTGGAAGTCTTGCGGGATAATCCTGATTTACAAAGCCATTATCGGAATCGCTTTCGGCATATTTTGGTGGATGAGTTTCAAGATACTAATGCCCTGCAATATGCTTGGCTGCGCCTCATTGCTGGACAAAAAAATCCGATTTTTGCAGTGGGTGATGATGATCAATCTATCTACGGCTGGCGGGGGGCGAAGATTGAAAATATTCGTAATTTCACTCGCGATTATCCCGATTGTGAAACGATTCGCTTAGAGCAAAACTATCGTTCCACTGGCAATATTCTCAAAGCCGCCAATGCTTTAATTGATAATAATCGCGGGCGTTTAGGAAAAAATCTCTGGACGGATGGCAGCAATGGTACACCGTTAGATTTATATGCAGCCTTCAATGAATTAGATGAAGCTCGCTATATTGCTGGGCGGATTAAGCAATGGGTTGATCAAGGCGCGCGCCGCGATGAGGTGGCAATTCTGTATCGCTCCAATGCGCAATCACGGGTGTTTGAAAGCGTTTTCAATGAGCAGCGGATTCCGTATCGAGTTTATGGCGGCTTACGCTTTTTCGAGCGTGCTGAGATTAAAGATGCACTCGCATATTTGCGTCTGACTTTGAATCATGCCGATGATCCTTCCTTTGAGCGGATTGTGAATCATCCACCGCGTGGGATTGGTGAGCGCACCGTAGATACTTTACGGCAAGTCGCACGTGCGGAAGGTCGCTCAATGTGGGAAGTGACTGAAGAGGCTGCAGGTTCGGGCGAATTTACCCCGCGTGCTGCCAATGCATTGCTGCAATTTATTCATTTGATTAAGCAAATGGGCAAAGAAATTCACCGTTTACCTTTAGCTGAGCAAGTGGATGCTGTGATCGCTTTAGCTAAATTAAAAGAGCATTTCTTAGCTAAAGAAAAGGGCGAAACCGGCCAAGCGCGGGTGGATAACTTAAACGAATTAATCACCGCAGCAGCAGGCTTCATTCAGGTGCAAACTGATGAATTGCCCGAAATGGATGATCTGTCTTCTTTCCTTGCGCATGCTGCTTTAGAGGCGGGTGAAGGCCAAGGTGAAGCTGGAGAAGATTGTGTGCAGATGATGACTTTGCACTCAGCGAAGGGTTTGGAGTTTCCTTTAGTTTTTCTCGCGGGCTTGGAAGAAGGCTTATTCCCGCATCAAATGTCGGCGGATGATCCGGGGCGTTTGGAAGAGGAGCGCAGGCTTTGCTATGTGGGGATTACTCGCGCTGAGCAGCAGCTAGTCTTGAGTTATGCGGAGCAGCGTCAATTGCATGGACAAACTCGCGCTAATCCACCGTCGCGCTTCTTGCGTGAATTACCCGAAGAATTGCTCAATGAAGTGCGCCCGAAAGTACGTACTTATCAAACTAATTATCGTGCCACTGCACCCGCAGCGCATAGCCTACCACGCGGAACTAGAACTGAAAGCGGTTATAGCATCGGTCAGCGGGTGAGCCATGCAAAATTCGGTGAAGGGATTATTACCAATGCAGAGGGAGCGGGCCAGCATGCACGGGTTGAAGTGAATTTCAGCGCAGTGGGGCGTAAATGGTTGGTTTTGGGTTATGCCAATTTAGAAAAGCTTTAGTGCTAATGATAAATGCCTTGCTGCATACTCAGCAGGGCATTGACGGCAGCGGCAGCAAACATAATTCCACCCCAACGACCTTCAATTAAAATATAGTCAACACCCAATTCATCGTAACTTTCTTCTAAAACTTTTTTGCCATATTCAGTATTTACAAAACCTGAAGGCATGGCGATTATCAAAGCAGGCTTTTCCACTTCTTCGGCCTTTAATAGCTCTAATAAGCGGCATAAGGCGGTGCTGGAATAGCCAAATACCACAATGCTGTTTTTTAGATAGGGTTTCCATAAATCGACGGCAGTCATAGCACGTGTTTGTTTCGTGCTTTTGGCCATTGAGATTACCGAGGATTTATTGATAAAGCACAATGGCTCTTGATAAAGCAATTTTCTGTCTAAAGTGCTACCTAAAGTATCATGGTCATACAACATATAGGCATATTTCTTGATAGATTTTTTGCCAGCTTCGATAGCATTAGGACTAAATTTGACTCGTTCGGCTAAGGCCGGTTCGCCACAAGCACGAATCAGATACAAAATAATTTGCTGCTGATCCTCAGTGAAATTGTCCAGCTGGCTGAGTTCGCGGATGCGCTCCCAAACCTGCACCTCGATTTTCTCGGGGTCGCGGATATATTGCATAATTTTGTATTACCTAACTCGCTTTATTGAACGACAAAGTCGAAATATTGATGCGGATAAGGTTCATGACGCAAGGTAAAGTGCCACCACTCCAACCCGAAGCCCTGAAAGCCATAGCGTTCCATGATGAGCTTCAAAAGTAAACGGTTAGCACGTTGATCTGGGGTGAGTTTTAGATAATTGGGTGCAGAGGCTTTACCAAAAAAATCAAATTCGGTGCCCATATCTAGTTCAGGATGAGCGCTGTTGTGCAAACTTATCAAGGTCAAATCAACCGTGCTACCCCGCGTATGGCTGGAACGCTTAGCAATATAACCTTGGGCAAATAATTCAGATTTGCTCAAGCTAGGGTGGAAGCGAGCAGCAATCTTTCGATCTTCGGGGGTATGTTCCCAGCGCAAGAAGTGAGTTACGGCTCGTTGAGGGCGATATGCATCAAAAATTTTTAACCCTAAGCCAAATTCGCCTAAAGCTGCTTGAACTTGTACCAGTGCTTTTGCAGCAACAGTGGTGAGAATCGCTTCATTTTTTAGATAGCCATCGACGGTTTCACCGAGAAAGTTATTGCTACCGCAATAACGCAGATCCTGAATAATGGCGGGCGCAACTACTGATAAGCGTACAAAGCCCGCCGGCAACGAAGTTTGTGTCACTTCGCTTTGCCAGCCAATAAACCATTAGGGCGAATTAAAGAGCGAATATCTTCATAGGGAATAGTGAATTCAGTAGGCCCCATTACATAGGGTGCGACTTCATAGCTATTGAAGATAAAGCTTAGACCGTCCTTATTAACGCCATAATTATCATTGAGAACGAAAGCATTATTCGCAAAGTTAAAACCATCTTCCTCAAGGCTAGAATGCTCAGCTAGTTGGCGGGCTTCGCGGAAAGCTTTTTCACCTGCCACATTTAAAGCAGCTTCATAACCCGGATTCATGACATCATTTAGGCTGACTTGATTGCCATCGGCTAAATTAAGCACGATAAAGCGGCTACCATTGAAAGGATGTGCGCCCCCTGTGGAGCCAAATTCTTCGATCAATAGGGTTAGGAGTGTATTGGTGTTATAAGTAATGCCAACCTTGCGCTCTAGTTCCCAGCCAGTGAAGTTATTGGCATCATCTTTGTAATCCTGAATAAAACTATCAGCGAAGGACTCCAAAGATTTAGCTTCTGAAGCTTCGCTAGGTGCACCTTCAATGGCATCTAGAAGTTGTTGTTGAATCAGCGCATTTATCTTGATGGCTAGCTCAGGTTTGGTTTCAGAGCTAATTTCGGGATAGCTGAATCTGACTAAAGCGCATAAGTCTTCAGGTTTGGTTTTATTAGTTTCGTTGGGGCACTTAGTTCCCCCTTGACGCTTGAATTCGCGCATTTGATAGCTAATACCCAAAGAAGAGGTACTTGCATTTTCACCTGTAACATTGCTGCCGCTATCACAAGCAGATAGAACGGATGCCAATAGAAGGATTGGCAAAAAAGGCACTCGCATAGATATTCTCGCTTATAATGGCGCCGCGGACATCGTTAACCGAAGACACAGCCTAGCGTATCAAAGTTGGCTAGGCTTGCGAAGCTAAAAAGCATTTAGATATGTTTTTGGGCTAAGGGGATAGGCGTTCAATTTGCCAACTAGTTTGCCCAGCTTGGCGGCGATATTCAAATCGATCATGTAGCCGATTGGGCCGACCTTGCCAGAACTCTACTGTCTCAGGAATGATCCGAAACCCGCCCCAAAAATCGGGCAAGGGAATTGCTCCGTGGCTAAACTTTTGCTTCATTTCTTCCAATTTAGCTTCAAGCAATTTACGGGAAGTAATGATCGAACTTTGCGCCGATACCCAAGCCCCTAGCTGGCTACCCTGTGGGCGGCTGGTAAAGTATTTGAGCGATTCAAGGGTAGAAACTTTTTCAATACGGCCTGTGACTTCCACTTGGCGTTCTAATTCTTTCCAAAAGAATAAGGCAGCAACTTGTGGATTTTCAGCAATTTGCTGGGCTTTTTGGCTGTGATAGTTGGTATAGAATACGAAGCCCTGTTCATCAAAAGCTTTTAAAAGCACAGTGCGTAGCGTGGGTTTACCTTGAGGCGAAGCGGTGGCTAGCTGCATCGCATTGACTTCGGCCAACTGAGCTTGGTTGGCTTGCTTGAACCAGACTTCAAATTGCAGAAAAGGATTCATGGCAAGATTTTCGCGGCTTAATCCTGCTTGTGTGTATTCGCTGCGTAATGCTCCAATATCCATGCTTGATTCCCTCAGCTTAAGTTAGTGGGAAGTATAACGCTTAGGGAATACAAATAAAAAAGCCAGACACGAGGTCTGGCTAAAAAAGCGCAAAGGAAGGGCTAGAACCTTTGCGCCAATAGGAGTCCAGTCTGGACTCTAGGGGCTAACAACACGAGTAAAACTTATAAACCATAAAATTCAGCAATGTACTGTTGATCCTGCACAGGCATAGGCATGACAGGCACAGCCTGTGGCTGAGGAGCATCGGTACGTGCTATGTAGTTATTCACTGCGGTTCGCTGGGGTGCAACTTGCATTCCCGGAACGGCTACTGTTCTAAATATATTGGGTAACATGCCATCTGCTGGGCCGGGTAAATTCATACGGTAAGCAGCATAGGCTTGTTGTTCCCAAGTCTGGTAAACCGAGCTAGTTTGTATGCCGGAGCAGCCTGCCAATAAATTAGCAGCCAACACTAGCAACACGAGCCGTTTCAGCGGTCTTATTCTTATTGCTTTCATGATGTTTTGGGTTTGTTTGGGTTTGTATGAGCTTATGGTGGCAGAGAATTTTTTCTTATGCACTCATCATTTGGATGAATGGATGCTTCCCTAGATAATTGGCTTTAATTAAGAGATTAAGGGAGGTTTAAGCTTGAAAAGGTAGTTTAAGCCTGCTGTTCCAAGGCCCATTCAATATGTTCACGCACTAAGGGGCTAAGCGCTGTATCCAGTTTAGCCAGCAAAGCTTGCCGCGTTTTAGTGCTTTTCGGTGCATTGCCTAAAGCCACTGCGATGTTGCGTAGCCAGCGTTCGTGGCCAATGCGCCTGATTGCGGTGCCTTCGAGCTTGGCTAAAAAGGTAGTTTCATCCCAAGCAAATAATTCTAATAAACTTGCACTATCTAATTGATGACGAATTTGAAAATCAGTTTCCACACTGTTTTGTGCAAAACGATTCCACGGGCAAATTAATTGGCAATCATCACAGCCATAAATTCGATTGCCAATTAAGGTTCTGAATTCCACTGGGATCGAGCCAGCATATTCAATGGTTAAATAAGAAATACAACGATTGGCATCTAATACATAAGGTTCAATAATCGCTTGAGTGGGGCAAATATCAAGGCAGGCGCTGCAAGAACCGCAGTGTTCGGTGGTCGCTCCAGTTTCAGTGAGCGGAAGGTCAGTATATAGCTCGCCTAGGAAAAAATAAGAACCAGCATGGCGATTAATTAGATTGGTATGTTTACCCAGCCAACCTAAACCGGCTTTAACGGCGATAGGTTTTTCTAAGACGGGAGCACTATCTACAAAAACGCGATAGCGCATTGAGCCAATTTCAGTTTGTAGGCGTTGCGCTAGCTTTTCTAAGCGCTGCCGCAACACTTTATGATAATCACGTCCAAGTGCATAACGCGAAATATAGGCAAGCTCAGGATGATTTAAAACCATTTCAGCGGGAGCACTCGGCTCGGGCCAATAATTCATGCGCACACTGATAATGGATAAGGTAGCTTCGACTAATTCAGCAGGGCGGCTACGCTTCGTGCCATGTCGTTGCATCCACTCCATATCACCGTGATAGCCGTTTTCCAGCCAAGTCCAGAGTTTTTGTTCCGCACTGGATAAATCAATCGAGCTGATACCAAGCGCATCAAGGCCGAGTTCTGCTCCCCATTCGGGCAGTTTGGCGCTAATATCAACGATTAAGGCGGCTTTTTTAGGATCATCCAAGGGCATGTGGCTTAGCAGTTCATCTAATAAACTCCCAGTTTACACCATTGAGCAAGTGCGTGAGCTAGATCGTATTGCCATTCAAGAGCAGGGTATTCCGGGCTATGTGCTTATGCAGCGGGCAGCAGCGGCATTGTTTGCAGCTATTCTTGAGCATTACCCCAAGGCTTGCTCTATGTGCATCGTTTGTGGGGCTGGGAATAATGCAGGCGATGGTTACGTGTTGGCGCGTTTGGCTAAACAAGCGAACTGGCAAGTATCGGTGTTAGCAGCAACTCTGCCCGCAAGCTTACAAAATGATGCACAGACGGCTTATCAAGATTATTTAAATAGTGGCGGTCATGTTGACTTTTTCACTGGAGAGTTGCCCTTAGCTGATATGCTCGTTGATGCCTTATTCGGGACAGGGTTAACTCGACCCTTACAAGGGGCATTTGCAGCAGCGGTTGAGGCGATGAATGCCTATCCGAATCCAGTGATTGCAGTGGATATTCCTTCTGGCTTAAATGGCAATACCGGACAGTCTTTAGGTATTGCTGTGAAAGCAGCTTTAACGGTGACTTTCATTGGTTTGAAGCAAGGCTTACTCACCGGGCAAGCACGCGATTATGTGGGCGACTTGGTATTGGCTGATTTAGGCTTACCTGAAGCTGTGCTGCAACAAGTACCTGCTCAAGCGTTTACGCTTACTAACCATCTTTTAAAAAAGCTGCTGCCCAAGCGGGCGCATTGCGCACACAAAGGTCAATTCGGGCATGCACTGTTGGTGGGTGGGCAAGCCGGTATGGCTGGAGCTATTCGCTTGGCAGGTGAGTCGGCTTTGCGTACCGGCAGTGGCTTGGTTAGTTTAGCAACCGATCCGGTGCATGCAGCTTGGCTCAATCTCAATCGCCCTGAACTCATGGTGCATGCGGTGCAAGCTAGGGATATAGCGGATGCGTTAACAGGAAAAACCGTAGTGGGTTTAGGGCCGGGTCTAGGGAAAACTACATGGTCGCAATCGCTTTGGGCAGAGGCTCTCAAAACTGATTTGCCCTTGGTATTAGATGCAGATGCCTTAAATCTGCTAGCTCAAGCGCCACAACCGCGCCAAAATTGGATTTTAACGCCCCATCCTGCTGAAGCAGCACGCTTATTAGCTTGTAGAACGCAAGCAATTGAACAAGATCGCTTTGCTGCGCTTAAAGCCTTGCAACAAAAATACGGTGGTGTGGTTGTCTTAAAAGGGGCAGGAAGTTTGATTACTGATGGGAAACACACTTATGTCTGTCTTGCAGGTAATCCGGGAATGGCAACCGCAGGGATGGGGGATGTATTGACTGGAATTATCACCAGTTTAGTCGGCCAAGGTTTGCGCTTAATGGATGCGGCCTGTGTGGGCGTACTTATCCATGCTTTAGCGGGTGATAAGGCAGCGCAACAGGGTGAACGTGGCTTAGTGGCTAGCGATGTGGTCAATGAATTGCGTGGACTAGTAAATATATGAAAAAAAAAGAAATTTATCTAGCAGATGAAACTGCTACTCTGGATTTAGGTGCGCAAATTGCGCAACAATTTCCCACTGGCGGTATTATTAAGCTGCATGGTGATTTGGGCGCAGGAAAAACGACTTTTGTGCGCGGCTTATTAAGGGAACTTGGGTATCAAGGCACGGTCAAAAGCCCTACTTATACCTTAGTTGAGCCGTATCAGCTGGCAGATCGTACGATCTATCATTTTGATTTGTATAGGCTAGCTGATCCAGAAGAGCTAGAATATATGGGTATTCGGGATTACTTAGATGCCGATGCGCTCTGCATCTTGGAGTGGCCTGATAAGGGCGGGGCCTATATTCCGAAAGCCGATTTAGAGATTAACATTCAGATGCATTTAGCAGGGCGCATTGCTTGTTTAGAATACTGTTAATTTAATATTTTCAATTACTTACAAAGTATTCATAAAAAAATACTTGAAAAATGTTCGTTGTAGTTTAGTATGTGATCATACCGTAATGTCTATTCTGCAACGGATTGTCTATTCCTCAGTGATAATTCGAAGGCTGGCTGGGTCTATAAGTTATGCAAAACCAATATTTGACACGTCGAAATTTTATTCTAAAACTTGCAGCTGCTTCCGGTGTGCTGGGTAGCACTTTGTTGACCAGTCAAGTATGGGCAGCGGCTCCACGTGGTAAGTTGATCGGAGCCAAGTTATCGGGTAACTCTAATGCACTCAAAGTTTCATTGATGCTGAGTGCGCCAGTTAAATACAAAACTTTTACCTTAAGCAACCCTGATCGGGTGGTGATTGACCTCTACAATACAGAATTAGATGGCAGCTTGAAACAAGGTCGCCATGATCGCCCTCCACTGCAAGCCATTCGTTATGCTGTGAGGGATGATGGTAAATTGCGTGTAGTGCTCGATATGGCGAATTCGGTCAATGTCGATTCTGCTATGAGTAATGAAGGTGTTTTAACTTTATCTATCTCAAACAGAGAAGCTAGCACTAATTCACGGCGTCGGCGCCAAGCTGAGAAAGCCAGTAGCCAAGATACTGGGCCCGATGATGAAGGCCCAGCTCCCTCCAGTCGTGCTAGTTTTGTAGTGGCCATTGATCCGGGGCATGGAGGCCATGATCCGGGAGCAATTGGCAAGCAAGGTACGCAAGAAAAGGATGTGGTGTTGGCTGTTGCAAAGAAGCTAAAGGCCAGAATCAATGGAGCAGCAGGGATGCGTGCGGTTTTAACCCGCAGCGATGATCGCTATGTTGACCTACGTGAGCGCACCGAAATTGCACGCCGTAACAATGCGGATCTGTTTATTTCTATTCATGCCGATGCGAATAATCGGGCTAATTTACACGGTTCGTCAGTGTACATCTTGTCAGAAAATGGTGCTTCCAGTGAAGCAGCACGCTTATTAGCGGATAGTGAAAATTCGTATGAATTGCGTTTAGGCAATGTTCGTTTGGCCGGTAATAGCGACAAGATCGCTTCTATCCTGCTGGACTTGAGCCAAAATGCAACGATGGATCGTAGCTTATCTTTAGCTAAGCGCACTTTGCGTGAGCTATCGTCAGTCAGCAATCCCTTACGTCCACAGGTTGAAAGCGCCAGTTTCGTCGTGCTCAAAGCACCCGAGATCCCATCAATGTTGGTTGAGACTGCTTTTATTAGTAATGCAGCTGAAGAGCAACGTTTGCGTAGTGCTGAGTATCAACAGCAATTAGCAGATGCGATTTTTAAAGGGGTACGTAGCTATCAAAAGGCGTATCACCCTAATAGCCGTCGCAGTAGCTATTCCGCTGATGCTGAGATGGAAGACTACGCGCAAATTGTTGATCCTTTAGGTTAGATCACCCTGAGTTGAGGATCCTTGATCCAGTACTTGATATCTGGAACACTAGGATCTATTTTTATAGCCAGACTTTGTTCTGGCTTTTTTTATGGTTTGAGATGTTCAGCAATGAAATCCTCTCGATACGGCAGATGTTCATACACGCTCTGCATGTACTCAGCGACTGAACGCTGTTCGTACTGAGTATGCTGGCGAATTGCAGGTTGAAAAGCCGGGCTTTCAATCCAATGGCTAGAGCGAGTTAGCGTGGGTATAAAGCCGCGTGGCACTTTATGTTCACCTTGAGCGCCGGGTTCAAAGACCTGCAAATTATGCCGGATACAGTATTCAATGCCTTGGTAATAGCAGGCTTCAAAATGCAGGCTATCAAAGTATTCCGTGCAGCCCCAATGCCGCCCATACAGGCGTGTGTCACTGCGAAACATCAAGGAACCAGCAATACATTCTTGATCTTTATCCGCCATGATCAAGATGACTTGATCGGGTAATAGCGCGGCGACTTCTTTAAAAAAACCTTCATTTAAAGTAGGTGTGCCCCATTTGCTTTCAAAGGTATGCTGATAAAAGAACGCAAAGCGTTCCCAGTCTGCATCGGTAGCGGTATACCCATTGAGAATACGCAAATCAACGCCCGCTTCTTGAACTTTACGGCGCTCTTGTTTCACGTTTTTGCGCTTTTTTGAGCTGAAGGTTTCGAGGAAGTCATCAAAGCTGGCATACCCAAAATTACGCCAGTGAAATTGACAATCATGGCGGGTAATCAGCTGTTGCTCACTCAGCCAATCTTGTTCTACTGCTAAGGGGAAGAGCCAATGAATACTGCTCGCTTCCAGCGCTTCGGCTAATTGCACTGCCGCTTCGAGCAAGATCGGATAAATCTCCGCTTCCCGCCCTAGTTTAGCTAATAAACGTTGACCGCTAGCGGGCGTATAGGGAATAGAGGAAACCAATTTGGGATAATAACGCAGCTTGTGATGCTTATAGGCTTCTGCCCACGAATGATCAAAGACGAATTCGCCATAGGAATTGTATTTTTCATACAAGGGCATCGCGCCAATCAATTCAGACTCTTCGTAGACGGCAATATGCCTTGGGAGCCAACCAAATTTTTTGCCCACGCATTCGTGATGTTCGAGTGCAGACAAAAACTCGTGGCGTACAAAGGGATTGTTATCCTGTACTAAAGCATTCCACGCGCTGCGGGAAATTTGATCTAAATTAGATATGATTTGAATATGCATGCCGACATTGTGCCAATTGCTAGCAGTCTCGCCAATGTCTGCGGAAAAAGTAATACAATTAGCCGAAGCCGCTATTCAAAACGAGGAAAATAAACCCATGCCAATCGCGCCTGCACTCTTGGAGGCTTTCCCAGCCGCACTACATCTTGCTGCTGAATTAGCTTTAAACGCTAGCCCTTATTTGCAAGAGCAACTCACGCGCTTCCCGCAATGGATTGAGGTTTTGCCAGCGAGTAGCGCTTATCAAGAGGGTGAACTCACGCAGAAAATCGCTACAGAAATTGCTGCACTGCGCGATGAGCCGAGCTTAATGCGCGCAGTGCGCCAAATTCGCCATCGGGAAACGGTGCGTATTGCTTGGCGGGATTTAACAGGCGCTGCTGACTTGATAGAAACCTTACAAACTACCTCGGATTTAGCGGATGCCTTAGTGGGCAGCGTTTTGGATTGGTGGCATCAAGAATTAGTAACTAAACATGGTCAACCGCTCAATCGCGCTGCTATACCTCAACGTATGTTGGTATTAGGCATGGGCAAACTCGGTGGGCGCGAACTGAATTTCTCTTCGGATATTGATCTGATTTTTGCTTTCCCTGAAGCCGGTGAAACCGATGGCCGTCGCAGTTTAGATAATCAAACCTTCTTCACCCGAGTGGGGCAAAAGCTAATTAATACCCTTGGCCAAGTAACCGGCGACGGCTTCGCGTACCGCGTGGATATGCGTTTGCGTCCCTTTGGTGAGGTGGGGGCTTTAGCCTTGTCCTTTGATGCGATGGAGCATTATTACCAAACGCATGGACGCGAATGGGAGCGCTATGCGCTGGTCAAAGCGCGCGTGATGGCAGGGGATGTACAAGAGGGGTGTGAGCTAATGGAGCGCTTACGTCCCTTCGTGTATCGGCGCTATTTGGACTATGGCGCGATTGAGCAGTTGCGCACAATGAAGAGTATGATCAACCGCGAAGCACTGCGTAAAGGCAAGCAACAGGATGTGAAGTTAGGCAAAGGTGGGATTCGCGAAATTGAATTCACGGCGCAAGTGTTTCAATTGATGCGTGGCGGGCGTGAGCGTGCTTTGCAAGAACGTAATCTATTAAAAACTCTCGATATTTTAGAGCAGCAAACTTTATTAAGCGCTGAAGACGCGAACATTTTACGTAAGGCTTATCATTTCTTGCGTCGCGCCGAAAATCGAGTGCAAATGTGGAAAGATGAACAAGCGCATGCTCTGCCCACTGATTCAGAGCAACAACAAATCATGGCGGTGTCTTTAGGTTTCGTCGACTGGACTGGCTTCATGCAAACCCTAGATGTACATCGGGAACAAGTCAGCCAGATTTTCAAGCGGATTTTCGTGGTGGAAGGTGAAGAAGAGCAAGCCGATGAAGACCCGAATCGCGAGTTAATCCAACTCTGGCAAGGTAGTGTGGATGAAGAGCATGCCACTACCACCTTGCTTTCTTGGGGCTTGAAACCAGAAACTGAATGTTGGCAGCAAATCCAAGCTTTGCGTGAAGGCCGTTTATATAAATCATTGACTGAACTAGCTCGCACGCGCCTAGATCGCCTAATGCCAGAGTTATTAGCGGTATGTGCTACCCAAACCAAGCCCGCTCAAGCCTTAACTCGCAGTCTACAAGTGATTCATGCGATTGCACGCCGCTCGGGTTATATCGTGATGCTGGTGGATCATCCGGGCGCTTTGGAGCAATTCGTTAAACTGGTACATGCAAGTGTATGGATTACCGCGCAGCTCACACAGCATCCGATTTTGCTGGATGCTTTGCTGGATACTCGGCAGCTTTATCGCCCACTGAATCGCCAAGCATTGGGCGCGGCGCTTAAGCAAGTTTTGAAGGATGTCGACCCCGAAGATACCAGTTTAGTCATGGAGCGCATGCGCCAGTTTAAGCAAGCGCAAGTCTTGCGGGTGGCGGCTGCGGATATTACTGGCATGTTGCCGCTAATGGTTGTCTCTGACCAACTCACTTGGATTGCAGAAGCCATCTTGGAGGAAACTACGCGCAATGTTTGGCAGACCATGACCGCTAAATCGGGTGTTCCACAATATGTCCTGAATGGGGAGAAAAAAGATGCCAGCATTGCCATTGTCGGCTATGGCAAATTGGGTGGGATTGAATTGGGCTACGGCTCCGATTTAGATATTGTGTTCCTACATGATAGCTGTGGTGAACAGCAGGTCACTAATGGCGATAAGCCCCTAGAAAGCCAAGTCTTCTTTGCGCGCTTAGCCCAGAAGATCATTAATTCACTCTCTACTTTCACCCATGACGGACGCTTGTATGAAACGGATACGCGCCTACGCCCGAGTGGGGCTTCAGGCTTATTGGTGACCAGTGCAGAATCATTTCGGCAGTATCAATTAGACAAGGCTTGGATTTGGGAACATCAAGCCTTGCTACGGGCGCGAATGATTACGGGTAGCCCAGAGCTGCATGAGCAGTTTGAGCAAATCCGTCATCAAATCCTCTGCCAACAGCGCGATCCTGAAATTCTACGCAAAGAAGTGGTGAATATGCGTCAGAAAATGTGGGATGCGCTAGGTAGCAAAGATGCTCAAGCCTTTAATGTAAAAAAGGATCAGGGCGGCATTACCGATATTGAATTTATCGTGCAGTATTTGATTCTAGCGCATGCTCATCAGCAGCCTGCTTTGGTGGAGTGGAGCGATAATATTCGCCAATTAGATTCTCTGCGTACCGCCAATATTCTAACAGCTGAAGAGGTGAGTCGCTTGCAGGAAATCTATCGCGTTCTACGTAATCATACACATAAGCTTGCCCTGCAAGAGGCGTCAACCACTGTCAGTGTTGATAATTTCGCGGAAGAGCGTGATTATGTTAAAGCCCTATGGCTTAAATACTTGGGAGACTAGTCACCCTAATGTTAATAGCCTCAACTCGCACACAAGCCACCAGCGCATGATTCAACTCGCGCAAGACAGGAACTTCCTTGCGGCACTCATCCTGCACATAAGCACAGCGCGGCCCAAACGGGCAGCCTTGCGGTGGCTTTAAGGGCGAGGGTGGTTCGCCTTGCAGGTGAATGCGCTCACGTTTTTCACCGACTTCAGCCACGGGTGTGGCGGAAAACAAAGCTTGGGTATAAGGGTGTTGCGGGTGGCTAAAAATGGTTTTTGCATCGGCATACTCCACCGCCCGCCCGAAATACATCACCATCACATCATCGGCAATACGCTGTACCACTGATAAGTCATGCGAGATAAATACATAAGCTAAGTCTAAATCTTGTTGCAATTCGGTGAGTAAATTGAGAATTTGGGCACGCACGGATAAATCGAGTGCAGAAACTGGCTCATCTAATACCACCACTTGTGGTTTCAGCATTAGAGCGCGTGCAATCGCAATCCGTTGGCGCTGCCCGCCAGAAAACATATGCGGATAGCGCTCGGCAAATTCAGGGCGCAAACCGACACGCTCCATCATGGTAGCAACCGCCTGTCGGCGCTCATCGCCTGACATTTTTGTATTGAGTAATAAAGGCTCTTCCAGCATTTGCTGAATGGTTTTGCGCGGATTAAGTGAGCCATAAGGATTTTGGAACACCATTTGAATGCGCTGGCGCAAAGCCGCATCAGGTTTGTGGGCAGTGTCGACTTGCTCGCCCGCTAGCCATAATTCACCTGCGGACGGCTTTTCAATCAAAGTTAGCGAGCGTGCTAAAGTCGATTTACCGCAACCTGATTCACCGACTACGGCTAAAGTTTCACCTGCATTGAGAGAAAAGCTTACGCCATTGAGCGCACGCACTATTAGCGGCTTTTGCAGCATACCTTGGCGCGCCACGTATTCTTGCTGCAAGTTCACCGCACGTAAGACTTCAGCCATGTGCCACCTCCGCTTTTAGATTTAACGGATAATGGCAACGTAGCCATATTTCGTTATCGCGTTGCAAAGCAGGTTGCTGTTTGTGGCAGTTTGCTTGCGCATGTGTACAGCGTGGCGAGAATAAACAACCGGTCGGTCGATCTTTTTGCCCCGGCACTATGCCTTGAATGGTGGGCAGGAAATCACCCGCTGGTGCGCGTTCAGGCAAAGCATCTAACAGAGCGGCGGTATAAGGATGATGCGGCGTATTAAATAAACCTTTCACCGGCTGTTTTTCCACCTGCTGCCCTGCATATTGCACCACCACTTGCTGCGCGGTTTCTGCGACCACGCCCATATCATGGGTAATCAGAATTAAGCCCATGCCTTGAGTTTGTTGCAGCGTTAACAGCAACTCCAAAATCTGCGCTTGCACGGTGACGTCTAAAGCCGTGGTTGGCTCATCGGCAATCAGTAATTTAGGATTTGCTGCCAAAGCCATCGCAATCATCGCGCGTTGACTCATCCCCCCGGACATTTGATGCGGATAGGCTTGATAGCGCCGCTTCGGATCAGGAATCCCGACGATTTCGAGCAAATGCAGCACGCGCTCGGTGCGTTCTTTTTTCGAGCCACCTAAGTGAATCCGAATGGTTTCGTCGATTTGATAGCCCACGGTAAAGCAAGGATTCAAACTAGACATCGGCTCTTGGAAAATCATCGCCACCGTGCCGCCATTCAATTGACGACGCTGTTTGGGCGGCATGGCTAATAAATCCTGTCCATCCAACTTTAATTCATCGCAAGTAATACGTGCGGTCGGTGGTAGCAGGTTCATTACAGCCATCATCGCCACTGATTTACCTGAACCCGACTCACCGACAATGGCTAACACATCACCCGCATTCACATCTAAATAAATGCCTTCGACTGCTTGAAACCAGCCATGTTGGGTGGGGAAAGCGACCGATAAATTGCGCACAGTTAATAGGCTCATGAGCGGCGCATCCTTGGGTCGAGTGCATCACGTAAGGCATCACCCACTAAATTAATCGACAGCACAGTCAGCAAAATTGCAAGCCCCGGAAAAGTCACCACCCACCAAGCACGGCTAATAAATTCACGTGCCTCAGCCAGCATCGCCCCCCATTCGGGCAGAGGTGGTTGTGCGCCCATGCCTAAAAAGCCTAAAGCTGCTGCATCCAAAATCGCATTGGAGAAAGATAGGGTTGCCTGCACAATCAGCGGAGCCATGCAGTTGGGCAGAATGGTGTTGAACATCAGCCGCCAATTCCCTGCGCCGACAATCCGACTCGCTACCACATAATCGCGATTCTTTTCACTCAATACATTGGCGCGAGTGAGGCGCACAAAGTGCGGCAACATCACTAAAGCAATCGCATACATCGCATTGAGTAAGCCAGGGCCTAAAACCGCGACTAGACCCAAAGCGAGCAATAAACTCGGGAAGGCTAAAATCACATCCATCAAACGCATAATTAGCGTATCTAGCCAGCCTGAATAATAGCCTGCAAGTAAGCCAAGCAAAGTGCCGATAACCACTGCAAGAGACACCACCACAAAACCAATAAACATCGAGTAGCGTGCGCCATAAATCAGCCGCGACAACATATCGCGCCCGACTGCATCAGTGCCTAAAATATAAGGCCAATGCCCTGCTTCGGTCCAAACGGGCGGCAGCAATAAAGCGTCACGGTTTTGTAAGCTGGGATCAAAGGGGGCAATCACATCGGCAAATACCACGCAAAAGAGCACGATGGCCAAAAAGCCTAAGCCCCACAAACCGCCTTTGCTTTCTTTGAAATAATTCCAAGTAGTGCGCCAAGCATCATCCGCGAACAGTTTCATTTGCCGTCCCTCACACGCGGATTAATCCAGCCATACATCAGATCCACCATCAGATTCACCACCATCACTAACATGGCAATGAATAGTAAGCCACCTTGCACGGCTGGATAATCACGATGCGAAATCGCATCAATCATCCATTTCCCCACGCCCGGCCAAGCAAAAATACTTTCAGTTAATACCGCACCCGCCACCAAAGTTCCGACCTGCAAACCGATGACGGTAACTACGGTAATCATCGCATTGCGCAGAGCATGAATCCCAATCACCCGCCAAGTTGGTAAACCTTTGGCATAGGCGGTGCGAATATAGTCCTCGCCCAAAACTTCGAGCATCGCAGAACGAGTCTGGCGTGCAATCACCGCCATCGGAATCGTCGACAGCACCACGCTCGGTAAGATCAAATGGCGCAAGGCGGACTTAACCGCTCCCTCTTGCCCAGAGAGCCAAGCATCAATCGTCATGAAACCGGTAATCGGGTCAAAGTAATAATTAATAATATCCAGTCGCCCCGAAACGGGCGTCCAACCCAAAGTGGTGGAAAACAGCATAATTAGCAGCAAACCCCACCAGAAAATCGGCATGGAATAACCGGTTAAAGCCGTGCCCATTAAGATATGATCTGGCCAACGCCCGCGCTTCACGGCAGCAATAATCCCTGCAGGCACACCCACTAAAACTGCAATCAAAATCGCAAAAAAGGATAGTTCTAAAGTGGCAGGCAGGCGTTCAAAAAATTCTTCCACTACCGGACGATGCGTCGATAAAGATTGACCGAAATCACCTTGTAAGAGGTTTTTCACATAATTGAAGTATTGGATAATCAGCGGCTTATCTAAACCTAACTGCGCGACCATTTCGGCGCGGCGCTCGTCGGACACACCACGTTCACCCGTTAAAATAGTAATTGGATCGCCCGGCAATAAACGCACGAACAAAAACGCGGCCAGCGTAATGCCAATGAAAGTGGGAATAATTAAGGCGATTTTACTGAGAATAAACTTGAACAAGCTGTGGCTCCTTGCGCAAAGGGAGAGCCACCCACAGGCAGCTCTCGTTCAAGTGATTATTCGGCTAAATCAACACTTTTGAATTGGTGTAAACCAAACGGAGATTGTTTATAGCCAGAGACTTTTTTATTGGCTACTTCATACACCACCGAGTGTGCAATGGTTGCCCAAGGCGCTTCTTTCTTAAACACTTCTTGCGCTTGCTCATAGAGCTTTGCGCGTTCGCCTTGATCGCTCAGGGTTTTGGCTTTCATGACTAAATCGTTGAATTCTTGATTACACCAGAACGCACGATTCGAGCCATCTTTCACTGCATCACAACCGAGTAACACGGCTAAGAAGTTATCTGGGTCGCCATTATCACCCGTCCAACCCATCAATAACGTATCGTGTTCGCCTTTCTTGGAGCGTTCTAAATATTCCGCCCATTCAAACGACACAATTTCCGCCGTGACACCGACCGCCTTCCAATCCGCCTGAATCATTTCTGCCATGCGCTTGGCATTTGGGTTGTAAGGACGTTGTACCGGCATCGCCCAAATATTAGTTTTTAGGTCTTTGACACCCGCTTCTTCCAGTAATTTTTTCGCCGCTTCGACATCGTATTTATCGTCTTCTACTTTGTCGTTATAGCTCCACATGGTCGGTGGAATCGGGTTCTTGGCAACTTTGCCTGCACCTTGATACACCGCATCCAAAATGGCTGGCTTATTAATCGCCATATTCAGAGCTTTACGCACCCGCGCATCATCAAATGGTTTTTTAGTGGTGTTATAGGCAAAATAACCAACATTCAAGCCTTCTTGGCTCAATACGGTGACCTCTTTATTTTCCTGCATCGCCTTCAAGTCAGCAGGATTCGGAAACGGCATTAAATGGCATTCGCCAGCCTGTAACTTTTGCCAGCGCACTGCATTGTCAGTGGTGATGGCAAACACTAAATTGTCGATTTTCGGCTTGCCTTCAAAGAAAGTCTCATTCGCTTTATAGCGAATCATCGCGTCTTTTTGATAAGCGACTAATTGGAACGGCCCTGTGCCAACCGGATCGGTATCAACCTTCTCTGGTGTTTTCGCCTTCATCATCGCATCAGCATATTCAGCGGATAAAATCGAAGCAAAATCCATCGCTAAGTTCGCAAGCATCGGCGCTTCGGGGCGATTCAGGGTGAATTTCACTGTGTAATCATCCACCTTATCAATCGCCTTCAACACATCCGGCATCGACATGCCCGAGAAGTACTCATAGTTACCATTGGAAATTTTGTGATAAGGATGATCCGTTTTCCACTGGCGATTAAAGGAGAACAGCACATCATCTGCGTTAAAATCACGGGTCGGCGTGAAATCTTTGGTGGTGTGGAATTTAACGCCTTTGCGCAGTTTGAAGGTGTAAGTTAAACCATCCGCGCTAATTTCCCATGACTCTGCCAAAGCGGGTGAGACATTGGTTTCACCGGGTTTGAACTCAACTAAGCGATTATACAGCGCTTGCCCTGCTGCATCGAAAGTTGATCCATCGGTATAAAATTGCGGGTTAAATCCCGACGGTGAACCTTCCGAACAATAAACAAAGGTTTTGGGGGCTGCGTGTGCTTGGGAAAAAAAACAAACGGCACTTAGAATAGACAACGCAATTAAACGCTTCTTCATGGCTAACTCCTCGTTATAAATTTTGATTTAACAGCAAATTTTATCCTCGCTCATTTCCAGAATATGCTCCTTTGCAGTTTGCTTCGTCAAGCAGCTAGGTCATGATTTTGGGTGTTTATTTTAAATTTAAAATAGTTAAATTGTACTTAGGGATTAGCGCCTGAAACGCTGGCTTGAGCGCGCGCAATGATAATAATCCCAATCAGCGAAACGATCAGCCCCACCACCATTGCCCATGACAGTGGTTCACCAAACATTAACCATGCCCAGATCATGGTCACGGGCGGGCTGAGATATAAAATCGCGGTGACTCGCGTGGGCGATGATTTTTTTAGCGCTATGTAATACAGGCTCCATGCGCCGAAAGTGGCTATAAATACCAACCAGAGGATGCCACCAATAAAGCTCGGTTCCATCACTGGGATGATGCCACCTTCATACCAAGCCAATAAGGCGAAAATCGCCGCTGCTGATAAGCACTGAATACATAAACTTTGATGCACGGGCATCGTATTAGCGCGGCTGCGTTTTTGTAATAGGGTGGCCATCGCGAGCGAGAGTGTGCCTAACACGGGCAAACCATAAGCCCAAAGTGGAACCTCACCTATTTTCACCGACCAGCCGGAGGCAATCAGCACCCCCGCCAAACCCAGCGCAGAACCGAACCATTGACGTGCATTCAAAGCCTGCCCGAGCAGCGGCCAAGACAGGATGGCTACCGCTAAAGGCAACATATCGGTAATCAAAGCCACTAATCCGGTAGGCACACCGAAAGATATAGCTAGTGCAAAGCCCGCCAAATAACCCGACATCGCTAAAGCACCAAAACCGATCTGTGGCAAGACATCTTGCCATTTAAGCTTGGGGCCAAGCATAAGCGCGAATGGCAATAAAATCAGCCCAGATACCAAGCTGCGCCACAGCAAAATCAGAAAAATGGGCGCATGGTCGACGGCAAAACGTACACCAACAAAGCCTGCACTCCATGAAATCACTAAGGCAGCTTCGAGCAGAATTAAAACAAAAATCGCCCATAGGCCGGTTTCCCGTTTAGCTAAAGTAGTGGCTAGTTCGCTCATGCTGGGACTGCAACGCTTGTTAGGGGCAATTTGCTGAGGTGTTTGCAGTTCATAAACGCTCCAACATAGAAGCTACCATTTTGCGCACTGTTTGCAGGCGTGCATCATGCCCCTCTAAGCCAGCCCGAATCATCGCGCCTTCGAGCAAAAAAGACAGGTGCTCCGCAGTTTCTGCGACTAAAAGCGGATCAGTAGGATGCAATTCAGCGAGGTATTCTTTGAATAATTGCTCGACTTCAGCCTTTTGTAAGGCAACCACTGCCCGCCCTGGATCGCCTAATGGCAATTCAGCAGCCGCATTCAGTAAGCCACAACCGCGAAAGCCCCAAGCATAAGCCTCTGCTGCATGATCGGTGTAGGAGTCGAAAATCGCTAGCACCCGCTCTTTAGGCGTATGAGCTTGCTTGAGGCGTTCTCGATAAAGTGCCTGCCATTCTGCATGCCGCCGCTGGAGATAGGCATTGACTAAATCAGCTTTGGATGAAAAGTTGTTATACAAACTCATTTTAGCAACGCCTGCATGTGTCGTGATGTGATCAATCCCAGTCGCACCAACACCCTCTTTATAAAACAATTCAGCTGCTGCATTTAACAGACGTTCCCGAACGGGCAATTTCTCAGCCATGACTTTACTCCAAATTATAGGTAGAACGATCTACCTATTTTTAGTGACTGTCAAGCCTTCACGATTTATCCTCTAAGCATGCACTAAATATCCAAATCCATCATTCACACTGCTGAGCATGGTAATGAGGACTGATAATGAAAAAACTGCTGCGCTTTTTGGTAGTAATGGCTTTGGCGAGCGGGGTTATTTATTGTGTGTTCCCTCAGCAAACCCAAACTACTCTTAGCTTCGTGAAAAGCAAAACTACTGCAAAATACACTACTAATGCTCGTCTGGAGCAATTTGGCTCTGCAGTACAAGCACGGTTATTGCCACATTTTGAAAAAGCAGGTGTTCCATTTCCACCCCAAGCTATTACTTTGCTAGCTTTTAAAGACAGCAAGCATGTGGAGCTTTATGCACCCGATACTCAAGGCGCTTGGCAGCGGATTACTGATTATCCTATTCAAGCAGCAAGTGGGAATTTGGGGCCGAAGTTAAAAGAAGGTGATCGGCAAGTGCCGGAAGGTATTTATAGCATTGAGCTACTCAATCCGAATAGTTTGTATCATGTATCGCTACGTTTAAATTACCCGAATGCCTTCGATCAAGAAATGGCCGCGACAGAGGGTCGCACCCAATTAGGTTCAGACATTATGATTCACGGTAAAGCAGCATCAATTGGCTGCTTGGCGATGGGAGATACAGCAGCAGAAGAATTATTTGCATTAGCCGCTTGGCTGGGTAAGGAAAATATAAAAGTAGTGATTGCACCCACGGATTTTCGGGTGAACGTTCTGCAAAAATTGGATGTTAGTTTGCCGGTTTGGGCTGAAGCGCTTTATGAGCGTTTACGGGTGGAATTGGCTCAATATCCCGTTTCTTAAAAACTACTTTGGCTACTTTTTTAAATATCCTGTTGCTTGTATAGTGCTCACCATGAATCAATCACTCTTGCTTTCAATATTTGCCAAGCGCTGGCTACTCCTCTGCGTTCACACACAGAGCAGCTAATTTTTTGTCTTTTAAGTAGCTGCGGGATCACCCTCAGCTAGTTAGCCTTCATCCCGCAGCCCCTACGGAGCAGGTCATGCGGAAACACATCATCAATCATTCAAACGCCGAGCAGCATAATTTTCGGCTGGGTTTATTTTATGCCTTCGGTGGCACAGCGCTGTTTGCGCTCAAGTCTATTTTTATCAAGCTGGCTTATGCTCAAGGCGTTGATACCGTCACCTTACTGACCTTACGGATGTTGGTAGCAGCACCGTTTTATTTGGCGGTGCTGTTATGGCTGTTCTACAAAATCAAAGTCGTTCGCCCTATCAACAGAGATTTGCTGCTGATTATGTTGCTCGGCGCGCTGAGTTATTACGCCTCGTCTTATTTTGATATGCAGGGGCTGAATTATATCTCAGCGCAGCTGGAACGCTTGATGCTGTATACCTATCCGCTGATGACCGCTCTGCTAGGCTGGTTATTATTTCGGGAGGTGCTCACGCGGCGCATTATTTTGGCTTTAGTACTGACCTATAGTGGCGTGCTCTTGTTGTATGCTTATGAAGCTAAATTAGCTGGCAATAAGGTCGGTTTAGGCGTGCTGTTGGTGACTATCTCAGCAATTATTTTTGCAGTGTATTTGGTCTACAGTAAGCGGGTTTTGAATCGAGTGACTAGCCCGTTATTTACCAGTATTGCCATGCTTTCAGCCACAGCCTGTGTGTTTATCCACTTTCTATTCACCCATCCCTTGAGTGCCTTATGGGTGAATTCTACCGCTTGGTTTTATGCACTGTTGCTAGGATTTTTTAGCACGGTGTTGCCTAGTTTTATGCTCACTGAGGCGGTGGCAAGAATTGGTGCAGCCCGTGCCAGTATTATGGGTACTGCAGGGCCGATTATTACCATTCTGTTGGCGGTTGTGTTCTTGGCTGAACCCTTTGGTTGGGCGCATTTTGCAGGTATGGCACTGGTCACGTTTGGGGTGAGTTTATTAGGTAAAAAATGATCAAGTGAGTAGCCCAGGTTGATAGATTTCGGGCTGCTTAAATAGGCATAAGGTGAAGTGACAGTGAGAGGGTGCTCCGTCCTTGGAGCCTGCGTTCCCTATGCACATTAAACCATCATTCCATGGGCACACCCAAGCCTTGTTTAAGATATTTTTGTAACCGAGTTGTCCTATCTTTGGTTAACGCGGCCAGTTCGCCATTACGTAGCATCGGTTCCATGCTACCCCAACAGGTACGATCATTCGTATCACAAGCAAACATCGCTTCGATTTCCGCATCTCGGAAAGCAATCCATGCCTTTTGTGCAGTCTTTAATTTAGCAGTGGCCGTTTTATCATCCTTAAACTTAGCCATGAGCTTCTTCCAAGTCTCATTGAGCTTTTTGTCGGCTGCTTGATAGTCGTCGTAAGCGCACTGATTTAATTCAGCTTGGTTACCTGCTGGATTGCACTTAAAAGCAGATTCTTCTGCATAACTAATTGATGCAAAAAGCAATAATGAGATTCCAAACAATGTTTTCAAGATGGACTCCTCTCTAGGTGGTTAGTGCTATTTGAGCTTAGTTTTAGAGTGGCGGTTAAGCAGTGCCTACAAATCGACTAACACCTGAAAGCCACCATAAGCCATGCGCTTGAAATCAAACGGCGGATCTTCCATATCACCACATTCTTCTAAGCGCGGATCGGCATAGACTTTGGCGTTCACTTCATCACGATGTTCACGCGATTCAAAAGTGATAAAAGCAAAGATTACTTTCTCATTTGCGCTCGCACTCACAGCTTGTGGGAAAGAATCACCGGCCCATTCTGAGCTTAAGTCATCGCCCAAGCACTCTTTATATGAAAGTGCCCCATGTTCGATCCAAATCTGCCCAGCGCATTGCGCCATCGCTCGATAGGCTTCAATATTCTCAGCAGGTAAAGGCAAAATATAACCGTCAACATAACTCATGATTGGCTCCTAGATGAAGCAGTTAGTGGCTAACTGCTTTTATTCATTTAATGGCTCACAACAGGCTCAAACTTTAGCCGTGCGCAATTGGCGCAGACTAAACAGCATTAAACCTAAGGTAGTGAGCGGCAAAGCACCGTATAACATGATCTTACCCAAAGCGCCTAAGGCAGGATTGCTGGTTGCTAAGAACACCAAGTACACGGTATAGGCGATGTAATAACCTAAGAAGAGGCCACCCTCAGAACGGCTAATCGTTTGGCCGGTAAAGAAGATAGGCAAGCAAGCCAGCGCTACCCCAATCATCACCGGAATATCAAGGTATAAGGTGGAGGTTTCAACCGGAATACCTGACGGTGCAACTATGCTCGCAACACCTAGTACGGCCATAATATTGAAAATATTGCTGCCGACCACATTCCCCACGGCAATATCGCGCTCGCCACGGATAGTAGCAATAATGGAGGTCACTACTTCAGGTAAAGAAGTGCCCGCCGCCACAATCGTTAAGCCAATCACCACTTCGCTAACGCCAAAGTATTTGGCAAAGATCACCGCACTATCGACCAACCAACGCGAGCCAAGTACTAACAGCACTAAACCGACCACGATAAGGCCAATGTTTTTCAGCCAAGCGTCTTTTTCACTGGGATCACCTAATAACTCGGCTACTTCAGGGTCAATTTCTGCGGCTGCTTTGCGGTTATCTTGACGGCTTGTATAAATAAGAAAGCCTACATAGGCGAGTAAACCCGTGAACCAAACAATGCCCTCAATACGGCTAAAGCTACCATCTAAAGCAAATAAGAAAACGCTAACTGAGAGCGCAATCATTAAAGGCACATCAAATCTAATCAATTGCTTAGAGACTACCAAGGGCATAATCAACGCAGACACGCCCAAAATAAACAGTACATTAAAGATATTGCTACCCACCACATTGCCGACTGCAATACCCGCTTGATCGGATAGGGCGGCTTTAACACTCACGGCTAATTCGGGTGCGCTAGTGCCAAAGGCGACTACGGTCAAGCCGATGACTAAGGGCGAAATGCCCAAGGCTGCTGCTAAACGCGAAGCGCCACGCACCAGCAATTCAGCGCCAATGACTAGAAACACTAGCCCTGCTATAAAATAAACAATGGTCATAATTAAGCGGCCTTTGAGGGTCAATAAAGGTTAAAAATAAGCTTAGTACAGGATAAAGGGAAGGTAAGCCTGCAGAATGCGGGGATAAACGATTTAGCCCTAACCTATCAAGCTGATAGATTAGGGTAAACAAGCGCTTGAGTTGTTTTAACTAGGGGTACTATCTAATTTGCGCATGAGTTGGCGCAAAGCCTGAATTTCAGCAACAAACTCAACTTCGACCCGATCCAGCTCGGAGAGAATGTGCTTTTTTAGTTCATCCCGCGTGGATTTGGCATCAACAATGCTGTCTAGCTCAAAAATGGCTTTAGCTAACACCGGAGAAATTTCGTGAACTTCCTCGGTTTTAGCCGTGCCGCTATCTATCATGCGCGTTTGTACTGCACGGCCAATGTTGTAACTACGGGTGACGGGCAAGAGTGAACCTTTCGGGCGCTGGTATTTGATTTTCAGTACATCGGTCGCAGGTACGATATGCGAAAGGGTATAGCCGGTAATTTCCTGCGGATTTTTCACGCCCATTTGGGCTAAATTTGGATATTTATCAGTAGTCATGGTTGCTAACCTAATTGTTCTGTGGAGGAGAGCGAACTATAACACTCACGAAAACAAGAGGAAATGACTGTTCAAAGCGCTTTGGATGAGTTTAATTAACCATTTTGAATACAAATATCGAAGCGAAACCTAGCTCACGCTAAATTACCCTCCCTTTGATCGTACCAAGATTAATGCACTGTGGACACACCAGCCCTAACGAATAACCATCAGTTTCGTAAAAAGCTTAATATTGTGCAGTGATTGCTTACAACATGGTGGCGATAAACTACCAGTAAACCCGAAGACGAAGAAAGTGGCCTTGCCTATTTCGGGGCGCGTTATTACGACCCGATCTTAGGTCGATTTATGGGAATGGATCCCGTTGCACCAAACCCTGAAAATATCCATAGCTTCAACCGCTATGCTTATGCGAATAATAATCCGTATAAGTTTGTCGATCCCGATGGGCGAAATCCTGAACTGCTTTTTAGTAGCTGCCCTACTTGTTTCTCCACAGGCTTCGATAATCCAGAAACCGCTTACTCTTCGCGTGCAAATGCGTTAGGTGTTAACTTAAATACGGCGGAGGGAAAGCGCGAACTTGCGGGAAGCATGTTTGCTGAGGCAGCGACACTGAGTACTGTTATACCTGCCGAAGGGGCTGTAGCAGCAGTATTATCTCGTTTTGCTGTTGCAAAGTTTGCAGATAAAACCAAGCTACTGAGCCATTTTGAGAAACATGGTACGGAATTTGGAGTAAAATCTGCCAGTGAATATTTGCAAGTGGGAAGAGAGATTATGCAGCAGGGGCAGAAAGTCCAGTATCTATACAAAGGTGAAACTAGAACAGGTTATGTGCAATTTATGGGAAATACCTCACGTGGCAATGCAAAGTTTGGTTTTGTTGGAACCAATGCCGATGGTGCTATAACAACTATTCACACACAAAGTGGAAAAAGCTTCTGGAAACTTCTTAATGGAAGTTCAACCGACAAAACAATCCGGCCAATACCATGATTTACTATGCTGAAGTAATGCGTCTAAGTAATGATGTAGAGGAAGAAGTGGATTTGCGCATTAACAGTGTCAATATCACCTGCTTTGTGAGCGTTTGTCCATTTCAGATTCGTGAACATGCAATTTATAAGGTTGCCTTGACTCCCTTTACCTTCGATGATTATTTTATCTGTGAAGCCTCTAAGGAAAGCTTTCCTTCACTGGTGAAAGTAAAGGCTGGCTTTTCATATGAGGTGATTGGTGAATTAACCGGCAATCGGTTAAACGCTGGTTGTATTGTGTTAGAAGACGATATTTTACTCAGCGACTACGGCTATCTTGATGGAAAAATGGTTCTCTGGATGGTTGACCGTATAGATGTAGAGTTCATTTCTAATTGAAAATATTTTACTCAAAACTCTAGCTTGCTACCTAGCAAGCTAGGTCAGGGCGACCGAATTTGACTTTTTGAATTATTGTAAAATCAAAGTCTTATTTGTTTTTTTGATCAAAAAGGCATTAGTTGCATCTCTTTGATTCACAAAAGTTTAAAATTTAGATGCGCTCGCCCTGCAAGCTAGGTAGGTAGTATTGTTTTTGGTGATTGTTTTTTTACATTTCACTCGACTAATTTTTCGGAGCACTTGCATTACCGCTACCATGTAACAGCTCAAAAAAGCGGCCTTGCCTATTTCAGTGCGCGTTATTACGACCCGATCTTAGGTCGATTCATGGGCATTGATCCCGTTGCACCAAACCCCGAGAATATCCATAGCTTCAATCGCTATGCTTATGCGAATAATAATCCGTATAAGTTTGTTGATCCCGATGGGCGTTTGCCGATTTTGATACCACTGGCTGCTTTTGTAGCTAAAGAAGCCGCAGCAGAAGTCGCTAGCTATTACACGGGAGGTTGGTCAGACTATCTCTCCGTGAGACGAGTCGGTACTAAAGTCGTTACCGCAGGGGCGGATCTGGTTGAGACTAAACTCAGTGCGGCGGTGAGGGAGGGGATTAGGGATTGGCCGGTAAAGGGTGTTGCAAAGAGTGCAGGTAAATCTGCTAGAACACCAGTAGGTCGCTCAGGGCAGCAGAATAATTTCCCAAATCCAAATGCCCCTAAACCTCGAAATGCTCCAGAAACAATAAATGGTCGAGATTATAGCGGTCATGCTATTGATAGGATGCAAGAAAGAGGTTTTACCCCGTCGGTCGTAGAGAATGCTTTGAATAATGGTGTTAAAGGTGCCGGTAATAAACCAAATACATCGGTATTTACTGACACTGTTAATAACTTTAGAGTGATTACTAATTCTGAAACAGGGAAAGTAATTACAGTAATTGGAGGCGGTGGCTAATGAGTTATGGAAACAGTATGGAGCTTTATGAGGTAGTGCGTAAAGCAGTGCATCATCAATGGGATCCTATTGGTGTAGTTGTATTTTCCGAAGAGATGGGGGAGTATGATAGTTATATCCCCGCAATTGTTAAATTGGTGGAAAATGGTATTAGTCGTGATCAACTATTTGAGTTCTTGTGGACGATGGAAACAGAGTCTATGGGGTTGGAAGGCGATAGACCGTCAACCGAAAAGTTTTCAGATTGGCTTTTCCAATTAGACAAATAATGATTGGCCCTGCAATTGCAGGGCTAATTATTTCTAGCTACTAATTTGAGTAATGCGCTTAGTCTGATGTTTTAAAATCATTCCTTCCAGCAAAGCCTTCATCGGTGAACAAGGCCAAGAGCAGCGAACTATCCTCGTGTCTGTACTTCACGCTAAACTACCCTCCCTTTAATCGCACCAAGACCAAGGCACTGTGGACACGCCAGCCCCAACGAACAACCATCAGCTCCGTAAAAAGCTCAATACCGTCATGGGCAGTGACCGTTTTCGCTTGCGGCGTGAATTCCAACAATTAGAACGTAAGCCTGATGAAGCGCGTGCACAACGCTTGCTGGAAAAAATTGAAGCGAGTTACCAGCGGCGCACTTTACGTATTCAAAATAAACCGCAGCCAGATTACCCCGAAGATTTGCCAGTAGCGCAGCGGCGTGAAGAGATTATTAAGGCGATTCAAGAGCATCAAGTGGTGGTGATTTGCGGGGAAACGGGTTCAGGCAAAACCACACAGCTACCGAAAATGTGCTTGGATGCAGGACGCGGGATTGATGGTTTTATTGGGCATACCCAACCCCGGCGAATTGCCGCCCGCAGTGTTGCAGATCGCATTGCCGAAGAGCTAAAAACTCAGCTCGGGCAGCAGGTCGGTTATAAAGTACGCTTCACCGATAAGACTCAGCCAAATAGTTATATCAAGCTGATGACCGATGGGATACTGCTGGCAGAAATTCAGCAAGATCGTTATCTGAATGATTATGACACTCTGATTATTGATGAAGCCCACGAACGTAGCCTCAATATTGATTTCTTGATGGGTTATTTGAAATGGCTGCTACCCAAGCGGCGTGATCTGAAAATTATTATCACCTCCGCGACCATCGACCCACAGCGCTTTGCCGAACATTTCAATGGTGCTCCTATCATTGAAGTCTCAGGGCGTACTTATCCCGTGGAGCTGCGTTATCGGCCTTTAGTGGATGTGGAAGGCGAAGATGAGCGTGATCTCACCGATGCGATTCTGGATGCAGTGGATGAATTAGGCGCGGTGGGTAGTGGCGATATTTTAGTATTCCTCCCCGGCGAACGCGAGATTCGCGAAACCGCCGAAGCACTACGCAAACATCATCCGCCGTCCACCGAAATTTTACCGTTATATGCGCGCCTTTCTGCTGAAGAACAGCATCGAGTATTTGAAGCACATGGACGGCGACGTGTGGTCTTGTCGACCAATGTGGCGGAAACCTCGCTGACCGTTCCCGGAATTCGCTATGTGGTGGATGCGGGTTTGGCGCGGATTTCGCGCTATTCGTGGCGGGCGGGGGTGCAGCGTTTGCCGATTGAAAAGGTTTCGCAAGCGTCGGCCAATCAGCGTTCAGGGCGTTGCGGGCGGGTGGCTGCGGGCGTGGCGATTCGTTTATACAGCGAAGAGGATTATAACAGCCGTCCGCTCTTCACCGAACCGGAGATTCTGCGCACCAATCTCGCTTCGGTCATTCTGCAAATGGAAACCATGCAGCTGGGCGATATTGAAAAATTTCCCTTCGTCGAAGCGCCAGACCTGCGCTTGATTCGCGATGGCTATAAGTTGTTATTTGAAATTGGCGCGGTGGATGCCGATTTCAATTTAACCCCCAGCGGGCATACCTTAGCCAAGCTGCCGGTTGATCCGCGCTTAGGGAAAATGCTGCTCACCGCTGAAAAAGAGGGTGCTTTAACCGAAGTTCTAGTGATTGCCGCCGCTTTAGCCATCCAAGATCCGCGTGAACGCCCCATGGATAAGCAGCAAGCTGCGGATGAAAAGCATGCACGTTTCAAAGCCGAAAATTCCGACTTTTTAAGCTTATTAGCGCTCTGGGATTATTTTCATCAGCAGCGCAAAGAATTGTCCAAAAGCCAATTCCGCAAACTGTGCCTGAAAGAATTCTTATCGTGGACGCGCTTGCAAGAATGGCATGATATTCACCAGCAGATTCGCAGCACTTTGCTGGAAACTAAGGTTAAAGAGAATGAAAAGCCAGCGGAATACAGTGGTATTCATCGGAGTCTTTTATCCGGTTTGCTTGGCAATATTGGCCTGAAAGATGAGGATGCGGAGTATCAAGGCGCCAATGGACGCAAATTCTTCATCTTCCCCGGCTCGAATCTACGCAAGAAAGCGCCGCAATGGATTATGGCTTCAGAACTGGTGGAAACCAGCAAGCTCTACGCACGCACTGTAGCTAAAATTGAATCGGAGTGGATTGAGGAATTCGGAGCGCATCTGCTTAAGCGCAATTATACCGAGCCGCATTGGGAGCAAAATTCAGCGAATGTATCCGCTTTTGAGCGGACTTCCTTGTATGGCATCACCATCACACCTAAGCGGCGTGTGAGCTATGGGCGGATTGACCCGATTATCAGCCGTGAAATCTTTATCCGCCATGCGCTGGTCTATGGCGAATATAAAACCAATGCGGCTTTCTTTCGGCATAACGGTGAATTGATTGCACAGATTGAAGAGTTGGAGGCCAAGGGCAGACGGCGCGATATTTTAGCTGATGAGAAATTGCTGTATGACTTCTTCGACCCGCTGATTCCGGCGGAGGTGGTGAATGGTGCATCCTTTGAAAAATGGCGCAAACAAGCTGAATCCAAACATCCGAAGCTTTTATATCTGACCCGCGATTATTTAATGCAGCGCGATGCAGGTCACGAACGTAGCGGGCAATTCCCGGATAGTATTGCGGTGCAAGGCATGATTTTGCCCTTGCGCTATCATTTCGAGCCGAATGCTGAAGATGATGGCGTGACGGTACGCTTGCCGCTATTAGCGCTTAATCAGTTGTCGCCGACTCGATTTGAATATCTAGTGCCAGGGATGTTGGAAGAAAAACTCACCGCGATGATTCGTGCACTGCCGAAACAGATTCGTAAGCAATTTGTGCCAGCACCGGATTACGCGCGTGCTTGTTTGGAAGCGATTGAGCCGAGTGAATCCATGTCTTTAAAAGAGGCTCTAGGCCAGCAATTGTTACGTATGAGTGGCTCACGGATTGAGGCGGATGCTTGGGAAGCTATCGAATTACCTGAGCATTTGCTGATGCGCTTTGAAGTGGTGGACGATAGTGGTGTGGTCGTTAAAACCGCTCGTGATTTATACGCCTTGCGCAATAAAGTCGGCCAGCAAGCTAAAGCTGAATTAATTCGCCAACCGACCCAGCATATTGAACGCCAAGGTTTAACCGAGTGGAATTTTGGCGATATTCCTACCACACATTTACTAGATATGGGTGGGATGAAGCTGCATGCATGGCCTGCTTTAATGGTCGCTAGCCCGCAAAGCAGTTCGGTCGATATTAAGCTGTTTGATAATGAAGCTGAGGCACAGCGCCAACATCGCTTAGCGGTGTTACGCTTATTTATGCTAGCGCTGCCTGCTGATGCGCGTGATGTCCCCAGGCATTTGTCGCAAATGCAGCAGCTTTGTTTGCATTATGCTGCCAGCGGTAAATGCGATGAGCTGAAAGAAAGCATCACCCGCTACGCCTTCCGCCAAGCGTTTGCCGAGTTTTTAGATGTGCGTAAGCAAGCTAGTTTCAGTGCAGCGCTGCAAGTGGGGCGGAAGCAAATTTTAGTACAAGCCCAAGATTTAGCGCGCATGCTTGCACCGGCTTTAGCGGCTTACCATGATATTCGTAAGCTCTTGAAAGGCAAGCTGAATCCGGCTTGGCTCGAAACCCTCAATGATGTGAATGATCAACTTTCCCACCTGATTTATCCGAATTTCTTAGACGAAATGCAGCCGGATGAATTGCGTCATTTACCGCGCTATTTAAAAGGCATTCAGCGCCGTTTGGAAAAAATGCTCGAAGCACCCACGAAGGATCGGGCTTTGCGGGTACAAATTCAGCTGTACTGGGATCGCTACAAAGAGCGTTTAAATAAAAACCGCAGTCAAATGGATGCGAACCAAGCCGCTGCTTTACACGAATATCGCTGGATGGTCGAAGAGTTTCGGATTTCGCTGTTTGCGCAAGAACTGGGAACGGCGAAGCCTGTGTCAGCGAAGCGCTTGGATAAGGTTTGGGAAGAGGTTTAAAGCAATTTTTGGCTTCTATCGCGGTAAAATTTTTTAAGTAAGGGAGAAGTAATATGGCACATCAATACACGGCTGAGATTATTTGGGAACGCGGCAACCAGAGTTTTCTCGATAATCGTTATAGCAGGAAATTCCTCCTGAAATTTGATGGCGGTATTGAAATCGCTGGCTCGTCCTCGCCGCTAGTGGTTCCGCTGCCATTTTCAGAGTCGCAAGCCGTTGATCCTGAAGAGGCTTTTGTTTCAGCCATTGCTAGTTGCCATATGCTGTGGTTCTTATCCATCGCTGCTAAACAGGGCTTTGTAGTAGATGCTTATCACGATCAAGCCGTTGGTGTAATGAAGCCGAATGAACATAAAAAGTACTGGGTTGCCGAAGTGATACTTCAGCCTAAGATTCTATTTTCTGGAGTGAAAATGCCTTCGGCAGCAGAGCTTGAGCGGATGCATGCTGAGGCGCATGAGGAATGTTTTATTGCTAATTCAGTGAAGACGAAGATTATGGTTAAGTCTCAATAAGACTATCTTGGATAACTCACTTGAGTTCAAGGTTAATCAATTCATTAGCAATCATTTCAGCCTGTTTCAACACGGTTTCTGTCGCTAACAACTGCATATCCGGTGGGTAGCCGTATTGTCGCAAGGTGCGTTTGATGATGACCTTTAACTTGGCCTTGACGCTTTCCTTGATTGTCCAGTCAATAGCGGCATTTTCCCGTACCCGTTGAGTTAGAACCACTGCCAGTTCACGTAGTTTATCCTGCTGCATCAACGAGCGGGCACTGTCATTGTTGGCGACGGCGGTATAGAACGCATACTCAAAATCGCTCAGCCCCATCTGCTTGGCTTCATCGTCGGAGGCAACGATTTCCTTGCTGATTTTAATCAGTTCGTCGATGACTTCGGCAGCGGTGAGGATTTTGTTCTGATAGCGTTTGATGGCAGTTTCCAGCATTTCCATCAAGCTTTTGCTTTGCACCAAGTTCTTCTTGGCACGGGCTTTTAGCTCATCGTTGAGCAGTTTCTTCAGTACTTCCAACGCCACATTTTTGTGTTCGTGGTCTTTGAGTTCAGCGAGAAATTCATCGGAAAGGATGGAAATGTCAGGCTTCTTGATCCCCGCTGCGTCAAAAATATCAACCACCTGTTCAGATACCAGTGCCTTGTCGATTACTTGGCGGATGGTGGTGTCAATTTCATCGCTGCTGCGGCCTTCGCTGGGGCTGTCAAACTTGGCAAGGCGGGCTTTAATGGCTTGGAAGAAGGCAACTTCATCCTTGGCATCGAGTGCTTGTTCATGGGGAATGGCAATAGCGAAAGCTTGCGACAGGGCGGTAACTTGGTTGATGTAGCGTTTTTTACCGTCTTCCAAACCGAGAATGTGTTCCTCCGCAGCCAAGATTAAGGCGAGTTTTCCGGCGGTATCGGTGTCGAAATAGTTTTCGTAGGCAAAGCCGTGGTACATGGCGGCGATAATTTCGATTTTTTCCAACATCAGGGCAACGGCTTGTTCCTGCAACAAGGTGGGGTCGCCCTTGCCGCCTGCATCGGAATAGAAGGACAGGGCTTCCTTGAGGTCAGCCGCAATCCCCAAATAGTCAACCACCAGACCTCCGGGTTTATCTTTGTAAACGCGATTGACCCGTGCGATGGCCTGCATCAGGTTGTGGCCTTTCATGGGCTTGTCGATGTAAAGCGTGTGCATACTAGGGGCATCAAAGCCGGTCAGCCACATATCCCGCACGATCACCAGCTTGAGCGGGTCGGTGTCGTCCTTCATGCGTTCTGCCAGTTGCTTGCGTTGCTCCTTGGTGGTGTGGTGCTTGGCGAGTGCTGGGCCGTCACTGCTGGATGCAGTCAGCACCACTTTGATAATGCCCTTGTCCAATGCGTCATCGTGCCATGCAGGACGCAGTTTGATGATTTCGGCGTACAGGTCGGCAGCAATGCGCCGTGACATACTGACCACCATGCCTTTGCCCTCAAAGACTTCCTGACGGGCTTCAAAGTGCGCCACGATGTCTTGGGCAATGTTACGGACACGCGCAGGACTACCGATCAAGGCTTCCATTTGCGTCCATTTCGCCTTGGCGCGTTGGGTGGTGGTGAGGTCTTCTTCTGCCAGCTCCTCATCCAGTTCCCTGACCAGCTTCTTGCCTTCTTCGCTCAGGGCAACTTTAGCCAGGCGGCTTTCGTAGAAAATCCGCACGGTTGCGCCGTCTTCCACCGCTTGGGCAATGTCGTAGATGTCCACGTAATTGCCGAATACTGCCGGAGTGTTTACGTCAGTCTTTTCAATGGGAGTGCCCGTAAAGCCGAGGTAGGTAGCATTGGGTAACGCATCGCGTAGGTATTTTGCGAAACCATACACCACCCGCTTGCCGATCACGTCGCCATCAGCATCTTTCTCGTCTACGGTCTTGGCACTAAAACCGTATTGGGTACGGTGGGCTTCGTCGGCGATGACCACGATATTGCGGCGGTTACTGAGCTGCTCATAGACATTGCCGGTTTCGGGCTGAAATTTCTGGATGGTGGAAAACACCACCCCGCCAGAGGCAACTTTTAGCAAATCTTTGAGCTGTTCGCGGTTATCGGCTTGTACGGGGTCTTGGCGCAGGAGCTGTTTGGAAGCCGCGAAGGTATCGAAAAGCTGGTCGTCCAGGTCGTTGCGGTCGGTAATGATCAACACCGTGGGATTATCCAGTGTCAGGACGATTTTGCCCGTGTAGAACACCATTGATAACGATTTGCCAGAGCCTTGGGTGTGCCAGACAACCCCCGCTTTTTTGTCGCCTTTGGGCTGGGTGACGACACCGGGTAAACCGTAGCTGGCGGGGCTTTCCTTTATTTGGCTGGGGTCGGCGATGGCGGCGGCACGTAGGGTAGATTCAACCGCAGCATTGACGGCGTAATACTGGTGATAGGCCGCCAGTTTTTTGACGGTATGAATACTGATAACACCTGTCGTGGGGTCTTCTTTTTTGCTTTTTTCAAACACAATGAAATGGCGTAGCAAGTCCAGCAGGGTGTGTTTGTTCAACATGCCGAGAATCAGGGTTTCCAGTTGGCTGACCAAGTGCGAGGCTTCGGCTTTGCCATCGGCACTTTTCCAGGTCATGAAGCGGGTAAAGCCTGCGGAAAGTGAGCCAGCTTTGGCTTCCAGACCGTCAGAGATCACTAATAAAGCGTTGGTGTTGAACAGGCTAGGGATGGTGTGCTTGTAGGTGTCGAGTTGTTGGTACGCGGCTTTTAAGGTGGCGTTTTCGTCAGTGACATTTTTTAACTCGATGACAACCAGTGGTAGGCCGTTGATGAATAGCACAAGGTCAGGACGTTTGTTCTGGTGGTTTTCAATCACGGTGAACTGGTTTGCTACCACAAATTCGTTATTGTCTGGGTGGGTAAAGTCGATTAACCAGACCCGTTCCCCGCGCTCATCGCCGTCTTTTTGGGTACTGACGGGTACGCCTTCGGTGAGCAGGCGGTGGATGGTTTCGTTATTGGTCAGCAATTCGGGGGAATTGATGCGCTGCACTTCTTTGAGCGCGGTTTGTTGTGCGTTAGTGGGCAGTTTGGGGTTGATACGCTGGATTGCACGTTCCAATCTGCCGGTCAGGAATACGTCGGCGTAATTGCTGCGTTCGGGGGTGTCGCTATCGGGGGCAATGTCCGGTGCGTGGATGTAGGTGTAGCCCTGCCGCTCCAATAACTTGATGGCGAAGTCTTCAATGGCGGATTCGGTGAGTTTAGACATGGTAGGTGTCAGCTTCCCAGCGCTGGGGATTTGTTTGGATATAATCGGCAATTTTCACATAAGCCGTTTCGTTGCGGATGATATGTTCATAGTAATTGCGTTGCCAGACCGAATGTACCTCGGTATGGGTACGAAACCATTTCGTCACACCAATTTTAAAACCGCGCACCACAGAACCCAAAGTTCGCGCCGTTCCCGGTTTTACCTGTGGGGGCAAATGATTATTTGCCCCTACGTTACCACCGCCATTGGGTTGTAGGGGCAAAAAATCTTTTGCCCCTACGTTGGCATCACCCATGACAATAATGCCGTGTACGTGGTTTGGCATCACTACAAATTCATCCAGAATGACCGATGGAAAATGTTCAGGGATGGCCTCCCAACATTGTTGCACAAGGATTCCTGCCTCGTTTGGAAACATCTTTCCCTCTATGATTTCACCAAACAATGGCAGCCGGTCGTGAGTGCAAATGGTGACAAAATATAGCCCTGCTTTTGTGTAATCATGTCCCCGCAAACGGATAGAGTGGCGGTGATGGATCGTCGGATTGAATACCATGTTTAACCTATTGAATACCGATGGGGCAAATGATGATTTGCCCCTACCATGATCAATGCAACCCCCGCCGTTGTAGGGGCAAAAAATTTTTTGCCCCTACGGTTGCTGTCGTTATACATAATCCACACGCACCTCACCATTCATCAGCTTCGGCAACAGCGTATCCCGCATTTTCTCCAACGTCAGAATCTGTGCACTATTAATCCCTATTTTACTCAAATAGTCATTTGCAATTTTGTTAAACGCATAAAGTTTTTCAGAAGGGGGCTTATTAAATATAATACTTCTGAAACTAGCAAGCGAAACATACTCTTGTGTACTACCACTAATATGCTCATCAAGAAACTGCCTACCAAGACTCGATTTCAGCCAGAAATATGTATAAGCCAACCACTGAATATTCTGTGATTTTTTAAATAAGCCAATATTTTTTATTGCATAATCAATATTATTAGACTGCTCTAAATAAATTAAACCTATCGTACCAATCATTGAGATCAAAATATCATTTTTATCAACTTTGCTACGGCGACTTATTTTATCAAAATCCTCATCCGAGATTAAATAAGCATTTCCAATATCCAGATGATTGCCCAAAATATGTTTTGAGGTAATCAATGGCTTTCCTATTGTTTTTTGTTTTGGTGAATCATGGGTGCCATCTTTAATATCATATAATTCTGTTATTCTCACGTCTTCCCAATCCTCCCCCGCTTCTTCCACAAACCACTGCCTGAACAGCTTTTCTGCCATTGCTTCGAGGGTTTTGTTTTGGCGGTGGAGCAGGTCGATTTTGTCGTCAAGGCTACTGAGGATGGAGGCAATGGCGCGTTGTTCGGGGAGAGGAGGAAGTGCAATATCAAGATTCTCAAGCATTACTTTTGTAATGGCATTTCTTGTCGCACCAATTTCAGCATTTATTAGGAGTTCGGGTTTAATAAACTGTAGATAATAAAAAACAAACTTATAGTCAGATAAATCATTCGCTCTAATTATTGCAACATGCTGATTTACTCTTGCTGGTAAGTATTTACTAGGAACAATACAACATCTTGCAACACTATCCCCTGTTATATTGAATAGAATATCATTTTCTTTAACAGTAACTCCTTTGAGTTCATTTGCTTGTTCATCATCAATAAAAGCAAGACCTGATACTGTAAATGAAAAATCTAAAACATTCTGGCTCCTGATTAATGAAATACCAGCAGCCTTATAATTATTAGAGCCTCCCCTTGGAGTTGAGCCACTTCCAATTTTAGATGTTAAATATCGTAATTTACATTCTTGCCACTCGCTCATGCTTTCCCCCGCACATAATAGGTGCTACGCCCACTGCCGCGCTTTTCAATCAAGTCTTTACTCGCCATTTCTTTGAGAATTTCTCTGGCACGACGCTCTTTGAGGGAAAGCAACGCCTCTGTTTGTGGAGTCGTGATGTTTCCATGCTGTTCCAGATAAACGATAACAGCCTCTTCCTGTATCGTCAGATTATCCGGCACTATCCGGCGGTATCCGCTACTTTTCCGCTGCTTTTCGGCAGTATCTGCTACTTTTCCGCTACTTTCCGCTACTGGGCGGTAGAATTCGGCATCTATATTAAATAGTTGCAACACTGTCACAACTATTGCGTTGTTCGGTATATGGATGGACTGGCTCAAGCTCATGGCAGTTTCACCTTCACCAGATTCTCGGTACTCGCTTGGTTAAACACAGTATCCAGCCTCATAAAGTATTATCCTTTTGGTCAAATACGCGCAGATACGGATCAAACACAAATAAACGGTTACGGCTTTGTCCTGTCATTTCCCTGAGTATTTTATGCTGCTGGAACAGAGCCACCAGCTCATTGGCAGGACGATAATTAACATGACAAACCACCGCTGCTTGCTCAACGTTAATGACAGGACGTTGAAACAAATGTTGTAACAACAACATACCCGTCCTTGCCCGTCGCCCAAAATGCTGGTGAATATATTGTTCAGTATCAGCCTTGAGCTTAAGTATTTCCGTTAGCGTCTTTACACCTTGTGTTGCGGTTTGCTCAACGCCTACCAAAAAGTATTTTAACCATTGCTGCATATCGTGATGAGTGCGCACCCGCATAAGATTGTCGTAGTAAAGTGCTTTGTTTTTCTCAAAATAGCTGGAAAGGTACAACAGGGGTTGATCCAAAATACCTTCACTGACCAAAAACAAGGTAATCATTAAACGCCCAATCCTGCCATTCCCATCAAGAAAGGGGTGGATCGTTTCAAACTGATAGTGTGCAATGGCAATACGTACCAATGCAGGCAGGTAAATTTGGTCATTATGCAAGAAATTTTCCAAATCCCCCATCAACGATTCCACATGATGATGAGCAGGTGGAATGAATACCGCATCTGCCAGACTATTGCCGCCAATCCAGTTTTGACTGGTGCGATAACAACCAGGCAATTTATGCTCTCCACGGGCATTGCAAAGCAAGGTTTCGTGGGTCTGCTTAAGCAGGCGTGAAGAAAGGGGTAAATGTTTCAGTGATGCCATCGCCTGATTGAGTGCCAGAATGTAGTTATTGACCTCCCGCCAATCATTACGCCTTTCAGGGTCTATCTCTTCCTCTGGCAACAATGCCTCATCCATATTGGTTTGTGTGCCTTCGATACGGCTGGAAATAACCGCTTCTTTTGTTACATGTAGCTGGATAAACAAGTCAATGTTTGGTACTAAACGTGCAAATGAATTTAATTCCCCTAGCTTGATCGCCGCTTTTTCAACCAACTGATTGATCTGAGGAGAATCCCAGCCCCATACAGTATTGATGGCGTTAGGCAGAAAATACTGATATTGATAGCCTTTCTCATAAGAACCTGCGTGAAATTTTTCCAACTTGATGCTCATCAATGACCAATCCCGTTAAACGTAGGAACTTAATTATTTCACTTTTTACGTCTAAAGTGAAATAACGAAAATATTATTTCACTTTCGGGCATCAACCACGACCTTAGCTAGGTTGGTTAAAATAAGTTCATTTAGCTGGGTTTCTTCTGCTAGTTGCGCTGCAAATTCGGCTTGGAGGGCAGCGAAGCGTTCGGCAAAGTTGAAATCGTCCTCTTCGTCTGGCAAACCGACATAACGCCCCGGTGTCAGCACGTAGTCGAGTTCGGCGACGCGCTCCAGCGGTACAGAGGCACAGAAGCCTTTTACGTCTTCATAACTGCCTTCACCCGTGCTCCAAGCGTGGTAGGTGCTGGCAATCTGCTGGATGTCCTCGGCGGAAAGTTCGCGAGTACGGCGGTTGAGCAAATGACCGAGGTTACGGGCATCAATGAACAGAATTTCGTTTTGGTGTGGGTGATTGCCTTGTTGACGGGCGCGGTTCATGAACCACAGCCCCGCCGGGATCTGGGTATTGAGAAACAGCTTGGCGGGTAGGTTGACGATGCAATCAATCAAGTTGCCATCCGCAATCAAAGCTTTGCGGATGTCGCCTTCACCACTGCTTTTGCTGGTGAGTGCGCCTTTTGCCAGCACCACCCCGGCTTTGCCAGTGGGCGAAAGGTGGTAAATGAAGTGCTGCAACCATGCAAAGTTGGCGTTGCCTGCGGGAGGTGCGCCGTATGTCCAACGTCCATCCTTGCGTAGCAGTTCACCGCTCCAGTCACTGACGTTGAACGGTGGGTTGGCAATAATGTAATCGGCTTTCAGGTCTTTGTGGGCATCGTTGAGGAAAGAGCCTTCGTTGTTCCATTTGACTTGGGAGCTGTCAATGCCACGGATAGCAAGGTTCATCTTTGCCAGTCGCCAAGTGGTTTGGTTGCTTTCTTGCCCGTAAATCGAAATATCGTTGGTGCGCCCTTGATGCTCTCCCACGAACTTTTCCGATTGGACAAACATCCCACCCGAACCACAGCAAGGGTCGAATACACGGCCTTTGTACGGCTCTAACATGGCTACCAACAGTTCTACGATACTGCGCGGCGTGTAGAACTGCCCGCCTTGCTTGCCTTCTGCCAGTGCGAATTCACCGAGGAAATACTCGAACACATGCCCCAATACGTCGGCACTGCGGGCTTTGGCATTACCTAACGCGATATTGCCTACCAAGTCGATCAAGCCGCCCAAACTGGTGGGGTCAAGGTTTTGCCGTGCAAACACTTTGGGCAACACGCCTTTCAGGGAAGGGTTTTCTTTTTCGATGGCATCCATTGCCCCATCAACGAACATACCAATGGTGGGCAGTTTGGCTTTCGCCAGCAGGAATGACCAACGGGCTTCTTGCGGCACAAAGAATACGTTTTCCGCTTTGTATTCATCGCGGTCTTCGGGGTCAGCTCCGGCATAATCGACTTCGCCTGCTTGCAGCTTGTTATAAAGCTCTTCAAACGCATCAGAAATATATTTCAGGAAAATCAGCCCCAGCACTACGTGCTTGTATTCGGCAGCGTCGATATTCTTACGCAGTTTGTCGGCAGCTTTCCAGAGCTGCTTTTCTAGCGATTCTTCTTTGTTATCTGCTGCTGTTTGGATACGAGCCATGAATTATTTTCCTTACACATAAAAGAAGCTGGATTATTAACAGAGTATATAGAACTCCCTACGCTCAGCGTTATGCTTAGGTATAGCTATTGTAAGTTTATACTATTATCCTCAAAATACGGATTTTGAGGATAAGTCATGAAAACCATCAAGGCCACAGAAGCGCAAAAGCAGTTCGGCTCGCTGATTGATGCTGCTTTGCATGCCCCCATTAGCATCACCAAACACAGCCGCGAAGTCGTGGTGTTAGTGTCTGCACAACGCTTTTATCAATTAGTTGAGTTAGCTAAAGCCAATTTAGAGCCAAGCGCTAGTGCACTGGCTCCCCATGCTCTGTTAGGTATGTTAGGTGCAGGGAAAGAAGTTAGAGCTTTTAGTTCACCAGAAGAGATTGACCAGTGGCTGCACGCTGAACGTGAGCAGTGGTCGCCAGCGGCATGATTACTAGCCAGAAGCTGTATTTAGATAGCAATATCTTCATGTATACGCTGGAAGGCCATGAACTATATTGGGCTGGTTTGCAAAAACTGTTTCAGCATATTGCTAGCCAGCAAATTTTGGTATGTACCAGCGAGCTGGCTTTAGCTGAGTGTTTAGTAATGCCGTTTAAACTAGGCAATAAGCCCTTAGCTGAATTATATAAGACGCATCTCACTAGCCATGCAGGTTTGGAATGTGTACCCATTTCGCGCGAGGTTTTAATTCAAGCTGCCCAGTTGCGTGCTGACTTGAATCTCAAATTGCCGGATGCCATTCATGTCGCTACTGCGCTCGCAGTCGAGTGCGATAGTTTGCTGACGAATGATCAAGGTATTCGTGCCCCTTCTGCTTTAACTATTTTCCAGTTAAAAGATTTTTTATCCGGTTAAGTGACTTACATAATTGGCTTAGTATTTAATAGTGGCTATGCAAACTAACCTTCACATTCAAGCCGACACCCTCTACCGCTTCATTCAACTCCATCCACGCTTGCTGGCATTAACGGGTGCGGGTGTAAGCCTCGCTTCGGGTATCCCGACCTATCGTGATGAAAACGGGGTTTGGCAACGCGGCGCTCCTTTGCAGCATTATGATTTCATTCAAAAAGAAGCCATCCGTAAGCGCTACTGGGCGCGCTCTTTTGTGGGGTGGCCAACGATTTCCCAAGCGCAACCGAATGCGGCGCATCAAGCGTTAGCTAAACTCGAACAGTTTGGCGTTGTTGAGCAGCTAGTCACGCAAAATGTCGATAACCTCCATCAAGTAGCGGGTCATCAACAGGTGGTGGATTTGCATGGTAATTTGCAGCGTGTCGTTTGTTTGCAATGTGCCAATAAAACCACACGTGCCGAGCAGCAAGAGCGTTTAGTAGAGTTCAATCCGCAATTAGCCAGCCTACAAGCCGAAATTCGCCCCGATGGGGATGCGGCTTTGGCGGACGATTATTTTGAGCAGGTCAATTTGCCAAGCTGCTTAGTCTGTGGCGGCGTGTTGATGCCGGATGTGGTGTTTTTTGGTGGAACGATTCCAGTACCCCGCGTGGAACAGTGTTTAACGGCTTTAGAACAGGCTGATGCTTTGCTGGTCGTGGGTAGTTCGTTGCAGGTGTATTCAGGTTATCGTTTTTGTGTGCGTGCGAAAGAATGGGGCAAGCCAATTATTTTGTTGAATCCGGGGAATACGCGCGCAGACGATTTGGCACAATTACATATCCGTGCTAACTGTGGCGAGGTATTGACAGAGTTAGTGGAGTGCTTTTTCTCGCAGCTCCATTGTAACTGCGAGGATTGAAAGCTGAATCTTGCTTACTTATTCGGTCGTGCTAGAGCCGCCTTTATTAAAAATATTAAAGGCCCCCATCCAGTGTTTAGTGAAGTCCGAATTATTCATAATAGAAGATTGAAACAGGCTCATTGGGTCATAGCCTTCAGCACCAAGGGTTAGCTTTTCAAGCATTTTATCCATCACCTGTTTATTGAATTCTTGCACATCCGGTAAGCCAACAAGACGGCGCATTTCTTCGGGTGTCATATCAACATCGAATTTTATATTCATGATTCTCTCCTCATGAGAATAAACGCTTATTTTAATTCTTAGAACGGGTAGCCGCTGAGTGTTGTGCTTAATAACACCGCAGCTTGGTTAGGATCGTCTGCATCAGTAACCAGCAGCAAGTGCAACTGATTTCCCTCGACTTGAGCAGCGATACCCTCGATTTTGTAACGATTATCCAGCACGGTCAAATAAACTAGATCACCTTGTGCATTAATCACACCCAAGGCAGCCGCGACTAAGTCACCATCTGCATAGCTATTATCGGTTGCCTCTGCGGCTGCCGAGAACAGCCAACTACCATCAGGCAAAGCCACTGCATCCGTAAAGCACAAGGGCACGCCTTGGACTTCACTAATGGCATGTGGCTGAATATTAATTAGCAACTCACCGGATAAGGCTTGGTTCTGAACCAGTGCTTTTAAGCTTTTTTGCAGGTCTAAGCGGACGCAGGCATTGTGATTATCAGCCGCTTTATTCCCACGCTGTAATAAATTCAAATATTGATTAATGAATACACCTTCAATATTCAAATCCGCAAAATGCTTGGCTAACTCGCTATATAACGGTTCAAGATCAATAATTAAAGGCTCAGTATTAATCGAGCCATCGGCTGCTAAGCCTAACAGTACGCCTCGGCAGCGGCGCTTTTTTGAGCCAGAGCCGAGTGCGAATAAAGCCCCCTTCGGATAGTCACCGAAGGCGGGTAACACCGTCAGTGCTTCAAAATCGGGTTTGTGCGCTTTCCGTTGTTTCGGCTCGTCCGGCAAATCACCGTCCAATAAGCGCAATAAGCGCCCGGGTGCAGGTTGCGAGCGTGAGAAAATCCCCAAATGATTTTCATCGTCGGCGACTATATATAAATAATCGCCCACACTCACTAAACCACTGGCCGCCGCTAAGAAGTGCGGGCGACCCGTTTCAGTAGGTTCGACTAGATCTAACTGACGTAAAACTTCAAGCTGTAAAGGCATCATTCTAAGCCTTGACTGCTTAAGTATTCGTCGTAAGTACCGCGATAATCGACAATCGTACCATCACCTTTCACGTCGAAAATCCGTGTGGCGAGCGAGCCAACAAACACCCGGTCATGCGACACGAACAGCAAAGTGCCATCGTAGCGATCCAAAGCACCATTTAAGGATTCAATCGACTCCATATCTAAGTGGTTGGTGGGTTCGTCCATCAGCATAACATTGGTGCGCGAAAGCATCATGCGCCCGAAAATCATTCGGCCTTTTTCACCACCGGATAAGACTTTCACTGGTTTTTTCACAGTTTCGCCGCCGAATAGTAAGCGCCCTAAAGTGCCGCGAATTTGGGTTTCTGCATCTTCACCTTCGTAGCCTTCTTTACGCACATATTCACCGATCCAATCAGTGAGTTGGCGGTCACTTTTGAATTCATCTTCATGGTCTTGATCATAAGTGGAAATACGCACCTTTTCCGCCCATTTAATCGTGCCTTTTTGCGGCTGAAGTTGACCCAGTAGCAGTTTCATCAGTGTGGTTTTACCCACGCCGTTTTCCCCGATAATGGCCACTTTATCACCCGCGTCAATGGTGAAGCTGAAGTTCTTAATCAGTGGTTTATCCATACCTTCATACGCGAAACTCAGATTTTCCACTTCCACTGCGAAACGATGTAAGCGCTCTTTTTCATCGTATTCAAAGCGAATCCACGGATATTGACGGCTGGAGGGTTTCACATCTTCTGGGCGCAGTTTTTCAATCAGCTTGCGACGACTGGTGGCTTGCTTGGCTTTGGATTTATTCGCAGAGAAGCGGCGCACGAAGTCTTGTAGCTCAGTGATCCGTTCTTTAGCTTTAGCATTGGCGTTGGCTTGGCGTTCACGCGCTTGGGTGGAAGCTTCCATGAAATCGTCGTAATTGCCCGCATATACCTGAATTTTCCCGAAGTCTAAGTCAGCGGTATGCGTGCAGACTTGGTTTAGGAAGTGGCGATCATGCGAGATGATAATCATGGTGGATTCACGATTATTTAGGGTTTCTTCCAGCCAACGAATCGTATTGATGTCGAGGTTGTTGGTCGGCTCGTCCAAGAGCAAAATGTCGGGATTTGCAAACAGGGCTTGGCAAAGCAGTACCCGCAATTTCCAACCGGGTGCTACTTCACGCATCGGGCCATTATGCTGCTCAACCGGAATGCCCACCGCTAGCAATAATTCGCCCGCCCGCGATTCAGCGGTATAGCCGTCGATTTCTGCGAATTGGCCTTCCAACTCAGCAGCGCGCATATAGTCATCTTCAGTCGCATCGGGGTTGGCGTAAATCGCATCCTTTTCCGACATGACTTTCCACATGTCTTCGTGTCCCATCATGACCACATCTAGCACACGCATCTCTTCAAAGCCAAACTGGTCTTGGCGCAGATAAGCCATGCGTTCATTGGTATCTTTGGAGACATTACCGTGAGTGGGTTCTTGGAGGCCACACAAGATTTTCATAAAAGTCGATTTACCCGCTCCATTCGCACCAATCAGGCCGTAGCGGTTACCGTCACCGAATTTAACGGAGACGTTATCAAATAAGGGTTTTGCACCAAACTGCATGGTGACATTCGCGGCAACTAGCACAGAGTATCCTCGTAAACAAAACTGGGTATGTTAATGGGATGTTACTTTAGCAGTTTTGTGCTGTGCACGCAGCGTCGTTCGCTGCTTTCCTTGTGGTATTGGAGAAAAGTTTTACGGCTAACAGTTAGCTAGAGGAGAGGTTAAAAGTGGTATATTATATATATAACGATTTCTTTATATATGGGATGTATGCGCTATGCAAGCCGGACTCGCAGAAATTCAAAAAAATATCGCCATTTTGACCACGCTGACTGAGCCTCTACAGATTGTGGATAAGCGTCGGAAGCAAATTATTGCCACGGTTTACCCACGCCTGCGAACACAGCAAGCAAAAAAGCTAGCAGGCAAATATCAGGCTCGTATCCCTGTTGATTTGCAAAACCTAACGTTTGAGCAGGTTCGTGAGGCAGCCCTATTGGTAGCGATGAAGGAAAAATATGACACTGCTGATTGATACCAATGTCATTGTACGTTATTTAATCGGTGATCATGCTGAGCATTTAGCGATTGCGACCACACTGTTTACCCAAGTTGAGCGTGGAGAGGCTGAGGTCATTATCCTTGACAGTGTCGTGATGGAGGCTTTCTTTGTATTGACTAAGTTTTATCAATTGCCGAAAGCAGAAGTGATAGATGATTTAAAAAATATCTTGGCGTTTGCCGGGGTAATTAATGACGATAAATTTCAAATCATTGAAACTTTAAATTTAGTCTTATACAAAAATATCGATTTCGTTGATGCTTGGCTATGTGTCAAAAGTAAATTGTATGAATTAGAGCTATTTAGTTTTGATGAGCGTTTAAATAAGCGCTGTGTTTAAGTATTAAGGCGGACTTACACAACGCTGATAGCGCGTATTCACCGTATTCGCAAACTTCGCTGTGGTGAGAATCCGTGAAGACTTTTCGCTGTGTAATTCAATGCCCGGCAGTTGGGCATAAACCGGGGCTTTGCCAGTTTCTTGTTTGTAAGTTTTTAAGATGGCTTGATAAGTAGGTGTGCTATTAAAAGCCAACTGCTTTTCTTTCAACAAATCACGGCGGATTTGGTAGTCTTTTAAGCCTAAATTATATTTCTCTACCACAGTACGCAGGGCTTGTTCAGTACCGCTCACGGTCATTTCAACATCGCCATCTTGCTGATAAATCAATAAATCACCATCACTAGCAAGGGCTTTACCCGCTAGTTTAGCCAGCATGGTTTGAAAGGCAGCATTACGGCTGCTATAGCGCCCAGCATTAAAATCAGCGAAGCGATAGATTTTTTTATCATAACCCGTCTCATAGCCGAGCAAGAGTAATGTGCCGTAATACAAGCCACCTTTGCGGGTATAAAGTTTATCACGGATTTGATAGACCTCCTCTAAACTCAAAGCCTTGCCCTTGCGCTGCTCACGTTCAAACTGAACCGCAAATTGAACCGCGACCTGCATAGAGCCAATCGTGCTTATTTCATTATTACCCTCAATAAAATTATTGGCGAAACGATTATCCACTAGCCAATTGAGCTTATATTGCTGCGCGTACTGTGTAAGCCCGCCAATTAAATCCCGATAAGCTAAATCTAAATCACGTTCAGTTTTGGCTTTACGAATTCGCTGCATAAAACTGTCATTCGCATTGGGGAATTTATTGAGGAATAGCACGGCTCCATCGCCAAGCAGCGAATATTTCTTTAATTTCGTACTCACCGCTTGTTCAGAGATTTTACCTAAATTCGGCACCGTAGGGTTCGCCACAAAGCCAGATTCCTGATCAGCAATCGCAATCACCGCACAGATATTCTCGCGACTTTGCTCAAGACCATGCTCTTTTAAGACGGCTAGCAGATCAGTTGCCCAAGCACGAGATTCGCGCACATCTGGCTCAGCGGTTTGGATGAGTTTAGTAGTTTGCTCAAGGTTCATGGCAGGTATAGCAGGCTTGGCATCAGCCGTCGTTTTTACTTCAGTGAGCTGGGCTTTGATGACAGGATAAAACCAGATGCCTAGACCAACAGCCGCTAAGCCACCGAGCCAAATGAGTAGGGTTTGGATTTTTTCTAAGAGCCAATCGAGCATTGTGCAGAGTCTTATATTTGCTTGTTACGGCACTTTAGCAAGCAGTGAATGGTAGGGCAAATTCTGCTAAGATGCATAAAAGCTTAAACAGGCTAAAGTAGCGGCAGCAGCAAAACTGATTTTCTGTGCATGATATAAACTAGCCGCTAGAAAAACTCAGCTGCATCCTTGCCTAGGGGTTCTAAGATGGCATCAAACTCAGTTTTTAAAATAACAGTCATGGTTTTATCCTAACTCAAATAACTTTTCAGATGTAATCTAGCACAGCTACCTAGTGTTTTCTCAGGTCAACTTAGTGAGGCTTCCTCTTCCTCCCACCCCGACTAAACCTATACTATTAGTTAAGAGTTGCAGTTTGAAAATGTTTGTATCACGACGCGAGGGTCGCAAACGGATGAATTCATGTTTGACAGCTTAAGATCACCGACGGCTCACCGTTTTATCGTCGCTGCTAGCCTGCTGGCGATGGGCTTGGCGGCGGTTTATTGGCAACAAAGCAAGGCTAGTAAACCACCTGGTCTTCCGCCTAAGATCAGTTATTACCACTGGGCGAACAGCTACACAGATGATCCAGCTAGTCTCAAAACTTATGCACCTGCGCAGCTTTACCTCAAGCTCTTGGATATAGGCTATCGAGATCAGCAATTGTCGATCAATCCGACCACCCTGCGCACACCGCCTTCTCTACCGATCACGCCTGTCGTGTTTCTAGATAATAATGCCTTGAAGGCGGATGTATTGGAGACCGTGTATGCACAAATCCTTAGCCATATTCGGCCACAAACCTATCAGCGTTTGCAGATGGATTGTGACTGGACAGAACAAACCCGTGACCGCTATTTTTCCTTCTTAACGCGCTTAAAAGCTATCTACCCGCAATTAAGTGTGACTTTGCGTTTGCATCAGGTCAAATATGCCGCCCGTACTGGCGTTCCGCCAGCAGAGCGAGCCGTCTTGATGTATTACAATATGAGTGATATTCGTGATCCAGAAACAAAAAATTACATTCTCGACCCTGCTGTAGGCCAACCTTATCTACAAAACTTTGCAGAATATCCCCTGCCAATGGATCTTGCCCTGCCGCTGTATCAACAAACCCGGGTGATTCGACAAGGTAAATTAGTGCATTTAGCCAATAGTGCCGAGCCTAATACCGCTAAAACCGAGCGTCTGGAAGATCATCATTATAAGGTGACACACGGGCATTATTGGCAGGAGTATTATCTTTACCCTGAAGATGAGTTGCGGGTGGATACGGTTGACCTGAAGGCTTTACAGCAAGCTAGCCAGCAGTTGAAGGCTATCATGCAGCCGAATGAACTGATTTTTTATACTCTTCGTGATGCTGCCCGCTTTCCCCCAGACCAACTTGCAGCCATTGCTGCCGATTTTTCATCAAGGAGTCAACCAGAATGAATTACCTTAAAAAGCTGTTCTGGACCGTGTGTATCTCCAGTGTCTTGTTTACCACGGCTGTTTTTTCCTGTGGTTGGAGTGAAACCGAGTATTTCTATCACTCGAAGAGCCTTGATGTTTTGTACGGTGAGCTAGTCAAACAGCATTTTGTACGGCGGCGCAGTTACTTTCCCGGTTCTTACAACAGTGATGAATACGATGAATCTCAAGTCACGGAAACCTATAACTTGCAAGCTTGGAGTAACTATCTAAAGGTTTCGGCGGAGGATGCCAAAGCCATTGTCTATGAGCGCAATGAAGAGAAGCTCGCCAGCCAGTCGCAAGCGGTCAAAACCTATCTGGGGATCGTGGCGAAACAAGAGCCTGTGGCCAACCAAGGCGATCCACGCTGGCTGACTCAGGAAGAGCAACAACAGCAAAAGGCAGAAAATCAAAAGCTTGGCGCAGAAGTGCTCGCTACTATCCGCCAACAACTTGAGACTGAAAAGGATGCTTTTTTACGCCAGCGTTATGCATACTTGCTGATTCGCCTGCTGCATTACACCAGCCAATACCCTGAAGTTTTGAGCGAATACCAGCGCCTTGCGTCTGACATTCAGCAGCCAGATAAAGAAGTCGCTGTCTGGACAGGCTTACTGTATGCCGGAGCTTTACAACGTACCGATAAGCGAGCCGAGGCGGCTTATCAATTTGCAACACTTTTCAATCAAACGGCTACCAAGAAACTTCAGGCACAGCTCAATTTCAGCATTAAGACCGATGAAGAGTGGAGTGCTTTGATGGGCTTGTGCCAAAACAAGGATGAGCAAGCCTTGATGCATTTTGTGCGTGCCTTGCGGGTTAATGCCAATTCACTGGCAGAACTCAAGTCGGTTTATGCCTTGGCTCCAGATTCGGACTGGGTTGATACGATGTTGTTCCGTGAGTTGGAGTTTGCTCAGTTTGCCGACCATGTGCCCGGCAACGAAGCTGAACCTTGGTTGCAAGCCTCACGTGGGATCAATCGAGAAGTTCTGATTGATGACCTCAAAGCGTATGAGGAGGCAAAAACTGAGCAGGAAAAACAGAAACTACGTGACCGCCGCAACCAATACTTGAGCCAACTTAGCCAATTAGTTGATCAGATCAAACAGGGTAAACAGCGTAAGGATTTGTTTCTAACTGACTATGCGGCACTCTATCTCAAAGTATTAGCCGCACAACCCATCACAACAGCGGAGGTCAGCACTTTCCTAGCCGCTTATCCCAATGATGCACGTCAGTCCTATGTCCAACCCTTGGAACATCTGGTCTACCTTGAGAATCTGAGCACCATTGATCCTAGCAGTGAGCTGGCTTTAGCCGATAAGCTCACGGCAGTCGAAGCCCTAGAAAAACCCAGCAACTCAGCTGGCGGGGATGATGAATACAACAACCCCTACAAGCGCCGTACTCAAGACCTTATGACCTATACCTATGCCAAGCTGACACCTTTGTATTTGAATGCCAAACAGCCCGGCAAAGCTTATCTCGCTCAACAGCGTGGCGATATTATCTTAGATGAGATTAAAGTCGCTGAAATCCGTGAGTTGCAAGCGCTGCAAGCCAAAACGCCCCTAAACCGTCTTGAGCAAAAAATGGTAGCTGATTTTACGAAAGCCTTTGGTGGCATCGACTATGAAACGAACCAGTTTGTGCTGAATAATGATCCCAACGAACTGATTGCTAGAAAATACTTATCCGCTGGTTTACTGGATCAAGCAAAAACGGCTGCACTGGAAGCCAAGAACAAACTCTTCAAAACCACTTATAACCCATTCACGACAGGGCGTAGTGGCAATAATCGGGTCAAATCCAAACCGATGACCCTGCTGGAAGTGATTAATACAATGCAAGCCTTGGAAGCCAAGGCCAAGAGTGACCCCCGCGATGCTCAGAACCAGTTCCTATTAGGGACAGCCTATTACAATATGACTTGGTTCGGAAATTCACCGATGCTAATCAAGACAGAGCGCTCAACGGTTGCTTGGAAAAAAGGTGAAACTGATTTCAGCAAGGCTCGCAAACACTACGAACTCGCTTTACAACATGCAACTAATCGAGAGCTAAAAGTCAAAACACTCTATGCCTTGGCAAAAATTGAGGAGGACGAGTTTTACAAGCAGCAAGAGAAAAAAGGCACTGATCTTGATAACTACTGGCCACATGGCAACAATGACAAATACGCTAAAGCCGTAAAATTCGCCAAGAAAAATGGCCTGGGTACTTATTTCAAGCAGATTCGCGCTTATGAAGATACACAGTACTTCAACGATGTGATCAAGCAATGTGCGGATTATCAGTACTATTTTTCATCATAAAGCATGAGAGCGGCTGGCAGCCAGTGTAGTTTAACTAGCTACACTAGCTCTGCAGTAAGCTAAGTCTTAAAATGCGAAGCTTAATTCTGATACCCTAACTAGGCTCTCCATGAAATACCTAAAAATCCCCGTAACCCCCTTCCAGCAAAATTGCAGCCTTATTTGGTGCGAGGAAACCAAAGAATGTGTGCTTGTTGATCCGGGTGGAGATGTGCTTAAGCTAAAAGCAGCCATCGAAAAGGAAGGTTTAAAACCCATAGCGGTCTGGCTCACCCACGGCCATTTAGATCATGTCGGCGGCACGATGCCGATTGCTGAGCATTATCAAGTTCCAGTGATAGGCCCACACGAAGGTGATGCTTATTGGTTGGATGGATTGCCGATTCAATCCAAGCAGTTTGGCTTTCCACATCATGATGCGTTTCGCCCGACGCAATGGCTCAAGCACGGTGACATTTTAACCGTGGGTCAAGAGCATTTTGAAGTAGCACATACACCGGGGCATACGCCCGGCCATGTCGTTTTATTTAATCGAAAAGCAGGTATTGTCTTTGTCGGCGATGTACTCTTCGATGGCGGTGTGGGGCGTACCGATTTTCCCGGTGGAAATCATCAGCAACTGATGCATTCAATTAAGCAGCAGCTTTGGCCTTTAGGCGATCAAGTCACCGTCGTTCCAGGGCACGGGCCGAATACCACGATTGGGGATGAGCGCCGTACTAATCCCTTTGTGCATTAACGCATGCAGCACCCAATTGTTTTCTTCATCCTAATATTCACTTGTGTCGCTTGTACGGTAGCGCCTAGTGCTCCAGCACGTTCTTTGCTGATGAATGAGCGCATGATGCTGGCGGCACATAATGAAGTACGTGCACCCTTAGGTTTGCCAAGTTTGCGCTGGTCAGGACGTTTGGCAGGCTATGCACAGGCTTGGGCGAATACTCTCGGCTGTCAAATGCATCATCGCAGTGAGTTGGGTAAGGATGAATGGCAAGTGGGTGAAAATCTATTCTGGTCGGGAGCAAGGCGCTGGACGGATGGGCGCAGAGAGCTAGAGCCAATTACGCCAAGGCGAGTCGTAGCACTTTGGGCGGGTGAAGTTCAAGATTATGACTATGCTAGTAATCAATGCCGCCCTGGCGCGCAATGTGGACATTATACACAAATAGTTTGGCGCGATACGCAAGAGGTGGGTTGTGCAGCTGCCGTTTGTGGCAATGCTGAACAAATTTGGGTGTGTAATTATAGCCCAGCAGGCAATTGGCTAGGCCAGCAGCCTTATTGAAGTTTGATGGTGTAAAACACCTCGCGGGGCGGTTGCCCTTTGAGGTCAGGCTGTTTTACACCCAGCTTAATTTTTTCACCCTGTTTATATTTAGCTAGGCAATTATATAAATCAGCCACACTGGTAATCTCTTCACCATTCACGCTGGTGATTTTATCACCTTCATGTAGACCCGCTTTATCTGCTGCACTATTCGGTACGAGCTTGCCAATCGCCGCACCATTCTGTGCGGGTACTAGCCATGCGCCTAATTTTCCAGTGGGTGGCAAGCTTAAAAATTGAGTGAGTAGTTGATAATCAACTTCATCATTCAAGCGTTCGCGCACATCAACACTATGCAGCGTCGCTTTGCTGATCTTGGGTAGGCGGCGACTCATATCATTCGGGATTGCTGCTTTGGAGCTCACATGCCCTGAGCCTGCAAACACAATCATGCGGGCTTTATCATTGGCTTGCAGGAATTTAACAATATTCGCTGCCATCGTTTCATCCCAAATACGTTGCACCATCGCGAAGTTTTCAAATTGGCCGTGACCATGTGCATGATCAGCGAACACTTGGCGCAGCTTATTCAGATAAGAACCCTCGGCTGGAGTGATTTCAGCAGGTAATTGAGCGCGTTCGGCTTTAGTTAAACTCTCTAAGCCTTGCATGCCCACTTTACTCGTAAGCTCAGCAGGCGCGTTTAAAGCAATCACGGGCAATTTATTGGCTTTCGCGTATTCAAGAATCGGGCGCAGCATGCGAAAGTCATAGCGCCAACGATTGTAATAATCGGTTTGTTTGAGCAATTCGTCTTCGCTGAGCTGGCCTGCCAAATAGCTATTGATCACTGGCTGAAAGCTCTGTTGAAACCATTCAACGCCAATTCCAAGATTAGGATTTTGCCGATGCATAGAACGCAAGATCAGGAGTTGATTAATATGGTGGTCATAGCGGTCATGGGTTTCGCCTACAAATACCACGCGTTTCGCTTGTAGGCGTTGCATCAGTTCTGGGAAGCTGATTTGTTGGTTGCCATCAATAGCAACGGGCTTCCAGCCATCCAAAAAGCTATTTATTTCGGTCAATGAACGATGTTCTAAAGTAGTCGCGGAGGCAGTAGGTAGATTAAAATTGACGAATAAACAGACCAGAGTCAAAAAGAAAGTCATTCGATATCGCATTCTCATAGCTGTATTTTGTATCCTTGAGCGAATCTTGATGTCAGATAGAGTGTATAACTTTGTGTGCTAACCGATGCTTACATGCCCTCGCTGTTATGTTAGCACTCTGTCGGAAAAACGCGCATATCCCTTAGATAATCGGATGAACCAATGACCTTACTTAGACTTTTCGCGCTTGGTGCTTGGCTGGTGTTAATGTGGGGCTTACCTGTCAGTTCTAGCGAAACAAATGCTGTTGCTATTAATTCGAGCGACCTTTATTTACAACACCGGCTGAAATTAAAGATTGATCTCGCATCTACTCGTTTGTCGGTGGCTGATCAGCTTAGGTTCAGCACGACCGCCGCAGAAACTTGGCAATTTAGTTTAAGTGATCAATTTAGTTTAGACCCTAATCCGGCAATTGAGCTGCTTGCTAGCAATAATGGCTTAAACCATTATCGTGCCAAGCAAGCAGAGGTCAGTTTGCAATACAGCGGACAGCTCAAATCCACCCCAGATTGCGCATGGTTGACGCAAGCTTGTGTGCAATTTGATAGCCAAGGCGTGTATTTAGATGCCAATAGCCAGTGGTATCCTGACACAGCTAATGCGCTGCATACTTTTGAGTTGAGTGCTGGCTTACCCAAAGATTGGGTCAGTTTAAGCCAAGGCGAGCCCATTCAAGCGACTTGGAAAGAAACCCAACCGCAACCAGCGATTTATTTCTTGGCAGGGCCTTTCAAGGTGTATAGCGAGCCAGGTCAGTACGCAACCGCCATGGTTTATCTACAGACTGCGGATGATGACCTAGCCAAACAGTATTTAGCAGCTACCCATGAATATATCGAGAGCTATTCCAAGCAATTGGGTGCTTATCCCTATCGTAAATTCGCTACGGTGGAAAGTTTCTGGGAAACCGGTTGGGGGATGCCGTCGTTTACTTTGCTGGGTTCAAAAGTGATGCGCTTACTGTTTATTTTGGGTAGCTCATTCCCGCATGAAATTGTACATAATTGGTGGGGGAATAGCGTCTATGTGGATAGCAAGCTGGGCAATTGGAGTGAGGGTTTAACCGCCTATTTAGCTGATTACCAAATCAGCGCGGGCAAAGGCGAGGCGATGAATTATCGGCGCGATAGTTTGCAAAAATACGCTAGTTTCACCAGCAATTTTCAGGATTTCCCCTTAAAAGAGTTTCAAAGCCGCCACGATCAAACCACGCAAGTGATTGGTTATGGCAAGTCTTTAATGCTGTTTCAGATGCTTAAACAGCAGATTGGTAAGGATAAATTTGAGCAGGGCTTACAGACGCTTTATAAAGATTATGCGTTTAAAAAGGCCAGCTTCGCTGATCTTCAAGCAGTTTTTGAAAAAGTCAGTGGGCAGAACTTGGCAAGCTTTTTCACTCAATGGCTCGAACGCACAGGAGCACCGCAATTAGCGCTCGGCGAACATCAACTTGTTGAGGAAAATGGCAAGACCTTGTTGAATTTAAGCCTAAAACAAACCCAAACGGGCGAGCCGTATCAATTAAAAATTCCAGTGGTCGCAGGTTTTAAAGAAGGACATACTGAAACACAATGGCTCGATTTGGACACTGCTCAGCAAACCTTCAAATTAAGGTATGCGCAAAAGCCGTTAGCGGTAGCGGTTGATCCTAATTTTGAGTTGCTGCGTATTCCTGCTTTGGACGAAGTGCCGACTGCTTTAAATATTTTGTATAACGCACAACCGAAAACCTTCGTCATTGCTCGCCAAGTTCCAGCAGGTATGGAGTTGGCGTGGGAGGAGGCAATTGCAGCTTTAAGCCGTGAAGATAAACCGAAGACTCAATATGATGATGCGCCACTGCCAGAAGAAGGCATGGTGATTTTATTAGGTGGTGATAATGCAGCGCTGACAGGCTTGCTTGAGCGGGCTAAACAGCCCTTCAAACTGAGCGAAACCGCGTATACCTTGAATAGTGTGAATTACACCTGCGGCTTGCATTCACTAGCCTTGACCTTGAATGCGGGTAAGCAGCAATTGGTGTTATTAGATGCAACGACACCCGAAGCTTTGCAGCAGCTCATTAATAAACTGCCACATTATGGAAAATACAGTTATGTGCTATTCAATAGTGTCAGTGGCGAGAATGTGGCGAAAGGCCAATGGGAAATGACCGATTCGCCCTTAACTCTTCAATTTAAACCTTAACTCAAGCGATTTTAACTACTGTGCGCCCGACAATTTTATTTTGTAAATAATCAGGGAAAGCATTTAATAGCTCCTCGAATTTAATTTCACGCTGCACGATTTTATCTAAATGTCTTGGTTTGAGATCAGAGCCAAGGCGTTGCCAAGCTTCATCACGCATTTCGCGCGGCGCTTCGATATTAATGCCAATCAAGGATACACCACGCAGAATGAAGGGCATGACCGTAGTGGCGAGTTCAAAACCACCGGTTAAACCAATGCTAGCAATACTGCCGAACGGCTTGAGGGTGCGAGTGAGCCAAGCGAGGGTTTCGCCGCCAACATTATCCACTGCCCCGCCCCAGAGTGCAGTTTCGAGTGGACGCTTGCCCATTTCCAGCGTATTACGATCAACAAAGCGACTAGCGCCTAAAGCTTGTAAATAGGAGTGATGCTCGGTTTTGCCGGTATAGGCGACCACTTCATAGCCGCGTGAGGCTAACAGATCAACTGCAAAGCTACCCACCCCCCCGGTGGCACCTGTCACAATCATCGGGCCGTGTGCAGGCGTTTGCCCCATGCGCTCTAAGCGAATCACTGCAAGCGCTGCGGTGAAGCCTGCTGTACCCATGGACATTGCTTCACGCTCGCTCAAACCCTGTGGAACGGGTACGACACAAGCGGCAGGTACACGCGCGTATTCCGCGTAGCCGCCATCCAGCGTTTCAGAAATACCCCCACCAACGACTAAGACCGAATCACCCTCTTTGAAGCGTGCATCCGTGGAGCTATGTACTTTACCGGCTAAGTCGATCCCGCCATTTAACGGGAAATTACGCACAATCTTGGCGCTGCCGGTCGCGGCCAAAGCATCTTTATAATTGATGCACGACCAGCTGACTTTGATCACCACCTCGCCAGCCGTTAATTCGTCTAACTGCAGGGTTTCAAAAGCAGCACTAATTTGTTTATCTTGCTGCCGAATGCGTAAAGCTTTAAAAGCAGTCATTGCATACAACTCCTAGCTGAGAAAAAGGTGGGTATGCATGAGTCTAGCGGTGGGGAGTTAATTTAGTCCAGAGTCAAGCTGAGTTTAGATAAACCTAATTTTCCTAAGGGATAGGTGCTATTCACTGCCGGTCATCCTGAGTTATTATCGGCGCTCCTTGCGTGCAGTCGGATTGGCTGAAGTTAATGATAGATTTCCTGATTCTCTTGCTACTGCTACCGGTAGCAGGTGCATTTTTTATTCTTTTTTTGCCAGAACATCGGCAATCATGGATTCGCCCTGCTGCGATCAGTACGGCGGCTATTACCCTGCTTTACACTTTATATTTAGCCAGCCAAATCGATTTCAGCAATCCTGCGGTGCAATTAGTGGCGGAGTATCAATGGAATGAGCGCTTAGGTACTTATTTTTCTTTTGGTGTGGATGGCCTGTCTTATCCCTTAGTGGCTCTCACCAATTTATTGACCCTTGTAGCGATTGCTGTTTCCACGCAGATTAAAGAGCGGATCAAAGGCTATTACATCCTGTTACTGCTGTTAGAAGCCGCCACGATGGGTGTATTTCTCACTCAAGGTTGGGCGCTATTTTATGTCTTCTGGGAATTGGTGTTAATTCCGCTGTTTTTCTTAATTGATCGTTGGGGTGGGGCGAATCGGCAGCGCGCGGCGTTAAATTTCGTGCTGTATACCATGGGCGGCTCGGTATTTATGCTCTTGGGCTTATTAATGCTATTTGATGCTAACCCTGAGCATCGTTTCTTATTTGCCTCTATTAAGCGTGCCTCTGCAGTGATTCCAGAAGAAACGCAAACCCTGATTTTTCTCGGCTTAATGATTGGTTTTGGGGTAAAAATCCCACTATTTCCTTTACATGGCTGGCTGCCTTTAGCGCATGTCGAAGCACCTAGCCCAGTGAGTATTTTGCTCTCAGGCATTCTGTTGAAAATGGGGGCTTATGGAATGATTCGCAGTGTGGAAATGTTGCCTGCAGCTGCGGTGAATCTCCAATCCTTCATGATGGCCTTAGGCATGATCGGCATGCTTTATGGTGGTTTGCTCGCTTGGCGACAGAGCGACCTGAAAAAGATGATTGCCTATTCTTCCATTAGCCATATGGGTGTGGTGATGGTCGGAATTGCGGCTCTCAATCCGAATGGTTTAATGGGTGCGGCTTATCAGATGGTGGCACATGGCTTAGTAGCAGGAGCTTTGTTCATGCTGATTGGCCTGTTATATGAGCGTACTCACACCCGCGATATTAATGACTATGGCTCACTCTTGCGGGCAACTCCACGCTTTGCTTTCTTGATTATTTTGGCCTTGGTCGGTGGAGTAGGTTTGCCGGGCACAGCAGGTTTTATTGGTGAATTGCACGCGTTGATTGGTGGTTTTGAGCGTTGGGGCTGGTTAGTCGCTGCTTTATCGCTAGGGATGTTAATTACTGCAACTTATAGCTTGCGGACGGTAAAGCAGCTTTACACAGGGCCGGTCAATTTGACTATGCAGCAGGTTGAGGATTTGCGTCCCTTAGAGCTAGCAGCAGGCGCAGTATTAGTCGGTGGCACTTTACTCTTAGGATTTTATCCTTTGCCTTTATTGAATATCTTACTGAGCAGCTTGCAAGCTATCGCTGCACCGTTTGGAGGCTAAGGTATGGTTGATTGGCAATACCTCATCGCCTTCTTGATCCCGAGTTTACCGCTGCTAGCCTGCTTATGGCTTGGCGTAGGGGTGATCTTTAAGTGGAATCGGGGCGAAAAGGGTGAGCGTGAAACGGCTAGGGTTGCAGTAGGCTCTGCGGCACTGGTGTTCATCTTATTACTGGTCTTGGATATCTACAGCCTTGTGCAGGCTCCGCTGGGTACGCTGGTGATTTCGCGCTGGCTAGAAAGTGGCAATATTCAAGCCAGCTTTAGCCTGCTATTTGATGCCCTTAGTTTGACGCTAGCCACGGTCTTCAGCCTGATTATTCTGCTAACCTTGCGCTTTTCGGTGAATTATCTGCACCGTGAAAGCAGTTTTCAGCGTTTTTTCCTGATTATGTGTGTGTTTAATGCCGCTATGCAGTTGATTGTCTTGGGCGGCAATTTGATGGTGACTTTCATTGGCTGGGAGTTAGCAGGAATTAGCTCTTATTTGCTGATCAGTTATTCATGGCAACGTGAATATGCCAGCACCAATGCTACTCGCGCTTTCGTCACTAATCGAGTGGGCGATGCGGGGTTTATTCTCGCGATTTTTATGGCGCTGATGTATTGGGGAACGAGTGAATGGGAAGCAATATTGGTACAGAGCCAATCAGAATCGAGTTTAGTCGCTAATATGATTGTGCTTGGGCTGATGCTGGCAGCTTGTATCAAGTCAGCGCAATTTCCTTTCTCGGCTTGGATTACGCATGCACTGGAAGGGCCAACGCCTTCAAGTGGGGTATTTTATGGCTCGGTGATGGTGCATGCGGGTGTTTACTTGCTGTTACGTGTGTCTCCTATGCTGGAGCAAATGCCGATTATTACTTGGTTACTCGCTGCTATTGGAGCCGCGACAGTGATATATGCTTGGTTTTTGGCGCAAGTACAGACCGATATTAAAAGCTCGCTAATCTTTTCCACCCTGATGCAAGTCGGTTTGGTGGTGATTGAAATTGCGGCAGGCTGGACAACGTTTGCCCTCATCCATTTAATCTTGCATGCGATTTGGCGGATTTATCAATTTTTATTGTCGCCTTCCTTTTTGCAGCAAACGACTAGCCCAGCACCGGCTGCACCTACTTGGTTTCAGCGCAGTTTGTGGTTGCATAATGCTTGCCTGCAGCGCTTTTGGTTGGATCGTTTGGCGGATGCTTTTCTAGTGCACCCGACCCGGTTGCTCGCGCATGAAGCACAATTATTTGATCAACAAGTGGTTGATCGGCTCACTGGCACGCCTTCGCATGTCAATATGCTCTCCACTTTGGCGCAAATGCAGGCGCTGCAAAGTGGTAACTTGCAGCTGAGTAGTCAGGTTGGAGTGGGTTCAGGCTTTTTTGGCAAGCTTATGCAGCGTTTGGCAGAAATGCTGGAGTGGTTTGAAGAGCGCTTGGTACTCAAGAGTAGTAGCGATGGTTTGGGGCGTTTGGCTACGGTGCTAGGGCGTTATGCCGAATTGATTGAAGGCTATTTGCGCCAGCCGCGTTATATGCTGGTGTTGATCGCTGCGACCATGGTTGTTGTGTTGTGAGGGCGCAGTAATGGCGTATGACGAAATCGCAGCGGTTTGGCCTTTGCTCAGCCTCTTACAATTAGTGCCGCTATTGGCAGGGCTGTTGCTGATTCGGATTCGTGGCAAGCAGGCGATTATTTTGGCGCTGATTGCGTCCTTTATCGAAATTGCTTTAGCACTAGTGCTGTATTTGAATTTTGATAACACTCAAGCTGCTGGCGTGATGCAGTTTGCCGAAAACTTGCCTATTTGGGCGGCTTTGCAATATCACATGGCAGTCGATGGCATGAGCGTATTGTTTATTTTGCTCACTACTTTGCTTGGTTTTCTGTGTGTGGTCTTTATTCTGTTCCGCCGCTTGCATGCTAGTTCAGTCCTATCGGTCATGATGCTGATTCAAGCTAGTTTAGTCAGCCAACTGGTGACGATGGATTTGCTCTGGTTCAACTTGTTATCCATGCTTGAAATTCTGCTGGTGGCTTATTTGACCAAGCGTTGGCCAGCTTCTGATGATGTGATGCCTGCCTTAGTGCGGTTTTTGCAGTTTATGGCAGTCGGCTTAATTTTGCTGTTAGCGGGGACTTTATTATTTGGCTGGAGCCATGCTTATCAATATGGTTTCTGGTCATTTGATATTTATCGACTCGCCACCGTTGAAGTGCCAGAGGATATGCAGGGAGTACTGTTTTTCTTGCTGTTTTATGGCTTAGCAGTCCGTATTCCAATGTTTCCTTTTCATGGCTGGCTGCCCGACTTTCTACGCTTTGGCAATGTCGCGATTGCTCCCATTTATTTATTGGGCTTGAAGCTTGGGGTTTATGGCCTCTTACGCTTTGTACTTCCCCTGATGCCGAATGCTGTGTGGCAATGGCATTATGTTGCAGTGGCCTTTGCGATGGTGGGGGTGTTTTATGCCGCCTTATTAGCGCTCAAACAGCAGAATATGCGTAGTTTGTTAGGCTTTGCGGTGGTCAGTCACACCAGTATTTTAACCATCGGTTTGTTTAGTCTTGATCCGTTGGCTTTACAGGGTAGCGTGCTTTTAGCTGTGAATTTTGGTTTGGCGATTTCTGGTTTATTGTTGATGACTGGCTTGGTTTGGCAGCGGACTCATACCACTGATTTACATCGACTGGGTGGGATGTTTGATTATATTCCACTGGTGGGCATTGCTTTCTTAATTGCTGGCCTTGCGATTGTAGGGATGCCGGGGACACCGGGGTTTAATGCGGTGCATTTTGTTCTCGAAGGTGCGATTAAAACCTTTGGTGCACCAGTCACGATTGCGGCATCGATTGGTAATTTAATTGCTGCGGGCTTTTTGCTGCGGGCTTTTCAGCGAGTGTTTTTGTCTAAGCCTAGCGGCAATACCAGTCATTGGAATACCGAACCTTCACAGCTCACCGAAAAGGTATTAGCAGGCACGGTCATTTTCGTGATTGTAGTGGTCGGTTTTTATGATGTGCCTTGGCTGACTTTGATTGCTGAGCCAGTCGGTGGGGTTGGGGAGTTATTTAATGAATTGCGTGCAACTTCGGGAATAGCTAATCATGAATGAAGCCATCCCACTCACTAGCGCGGCTTTTCCTTGGCTCAGTCTACTGATTTTGCTGTTGCCTCTAGGTGCAGTGATCGCTGCTTTTTTAGCGCCTCGCGAAGCACGCTGGGCAGCTCTAGCTACTTCGGTAGGGGTTTTGCTGATTTCACTGATTATCGTTGCAGGCTTTAATCCACAGTTAGCAGGCTTCCAATTTGTGGAGCGTAGCCCGTGGATTCCCTCGTTGGATATTCAATATCTATTGGGCGTGGATGGGATTTCGGTTTTATTTTTGCCGTTTTCGGCTTTACTGTTTATTGGCGTGATTTTAGCTTCGTGGAATGCGATTCAGAATTTACCACGCTTATTTTTCCCTTTAATCCTGCTACTTGAAATGGCGATGATGGGGATTTTCTCGGCTTTGGATACGATTCTATTCTTCCTGTTCTGGGAGTTGAGTGTTTTACCCATTTATTTTCTGATTAGCTTATGGGGCATCGGGCCAAATCGACGTTATGCAGGGGTGAAATACACACTGTTTATGCTCACAGGCGGCGTGCCATTGCTGTTGGGTTTTGTGGTGCTCGCCCTGCAAAATCCTGGGGGTATTACGTTTGATTACACCCGCTTGCTACATATTGCGCATACACATAATTATCAAACAGCGATTTTTATCCTGCTGACCTTTGCGTTTGCAGTGAAATTGCCTTTATTTCCGCTGCATTCGTGGCTGCCGGTGGTCGCTCAAGAAGCACCGACCCAAGTGGTCGCTATTTTGGTGGGATTGAAGGTTGGCGTTTACGGGATGATTCGCTTTGCCTTTCCTTTAGCGCCGAGTGCCTTTCAAGACTTTCAATACATCTTGATTGGTTTGGGCATGCTCGGTGTTTTGTATGGTGCACTGGCGGCTTTAGGGCAAACCAATCTAAGGCGCATGCTAGCATTTTCGAGCTTGAGCCATGTGGCGATGGTGTTTTTGGGTGTAGTCAGTATGACCCAGCAAGGCTTGCAGGGTGCGATTTTTCAGTTGCTTAACTTTACAGTGATCGCTAGTGGCTTATTTTTAATTGTGGGTTTTATCTATCAGCGCGTGGGTTCCAGCGAGATTCCAAGCCTAGGTGGGATTGCCAAAAGTATGCCGCTCTTGACCACTTTTTTCTTTATTTTAGGAGCTGCAAATTTAGGTATTCCGGGTACTAGTGGTTTTCCTGCTGAGTTTCTAATGACGATTGGGGTCTTGGAAAATTATTTAGGTGCGGGCTTGCTGGCTTTATTTAGCATTATTCTGGCGGCTGCTTATTTTCTCTCAGCCTATCGCCAAGCCTTCTTAGGCAAAACTCGCCATGCAACGATTGGTGAATCTCCCGACTTGAAGCCACGTGAATTATTTATCATGTTATTATTCACTAGTATTGTGCTGATTTTTGGGTTTTATCCACAGGGCATTTTGGATTTAATCGCTACCAGTAGCATAGATTGGTTGGAGCGCATGACCTTAATGATGGAATAAAGTTCCCCAGATTGAGCTATATACCCCTATCAGCTATTGCGTATAATCGCCTTGCTTGCTGGCTTCGGCCTAGAATAGCGCCCCTGAAACTGACTGATGAATTTTAATTATGGAAATGCTGCTAGACATTAATGTGTGGAGCGCATTCCTAACACTAACCATTTTGGAAGTAGTGCTAGGGATCGACAATATTATTTTCCTGACCTTAATGGTCAATCGCTTGCCTGTTGAGCAGCGTGCTTTAGCTCGTAAATTAGGCTTGTTTGGCGCGATGTTTTCGCGGGTCTTGTTGCTACTGTCGATTGCCTGGGTCGCAAAATTAGTCACACCTTTGTTTAGTATTATGGGTCATGAGTTTTCTGGTCGTGATCTGGTTTTATTGTTTGGTGGCTTATTCCTGATTTATAAAGCAGTGACTGAAATTCACGGTAGTCTTGAAGGTGGAGTCGATGAGGGTGAGAGCCTGGTTAAGAAAGGTGCCTCCTCTTTCATGGTTGTCATCGTTCAAATCGCGATTATTGATATCGTATTCTCGTTAGATTCTGTCATTACCGCGATTGGTTTAGCTGAGCAAGTCTCTGTCATGGTAGCTGCGATTGTCGTCGCGATTCTGGTCATGATGTTTGCTGCAGGCCCAATTGGTGACTTCGTCGAGAAACATCCCACCGTAAAGATGCTCGCACTGACCTTCCTTGTCTTGGTAGGCGTAGTCTTAGTTGCCGATGGTATGGGTCATGAAGTGCCAAAAGGCTACCTGTACTTTGCGATTGCTTTCTCCTTCGGTGTTGAAATGCTGAACTTGAAGCTGCGGAAGAATCAAAAGAAAGTCGTTGATTTGCACGATACGATGCCGCAAAAAGAGCAAGATCTAAAAAATTAAGATGCGTTTATTCAGCCGTTACTGGATGCTTTTAAATTGCTGTTTTGCCTTGACCGCATGCAGTGTGCCGCCAGTGACGGCTGCTCCTCAAGCCTACTCAGAAGTAAAAGTCCTGAGCCATTTCACCGTGCCACGTACTGTGTTTAAGGGTGAAACCATCAGCGAGCTTTCTGGGATTGCTTGGGATCACGATGAGCAATTGCTTTATGCCGTCTCCGATCAGGGGCGGCTATTTCATTTCAAATTAACGATTGAAGGCGAACAAATTACGGCGGTGCAGCCGGTATTAGTCGCGCCTTTAGTCAATGCGAAAGGTAAGCCGATTAAGTTACGCGACTCAGAAGGCTTGTTTGCGATGAATGCCGCCAATGGCAAAAAGGGCGATACTCAGCTAGTCGTCTCGTTTGAACATGGCCCCCGTATTTTTCGGGTCAACCCGCAAGGGCGTCAAATAGGCGAGCTACCACTGCACAAAAGCCTGCAAAAATCTAAGACTTATCGCTCCTCAAATTCCATGCTCGAGTCGGTGGCTTATCATCCCAAATACGGCTTTCTTACCTCTCCAGAGCGTAGCCTAAAAGGTGAGCCAGACAACCTTCAATCTATTTATTCAGCCAAGCGTAAATGGTCATTTGGGGCTTATCCGGCAGAAAATAGCGCAGTTACAGGTCTAGAAATTCTGCCAGATCAAAGCATTTTAGTTTTAGAGCGGGCTTGGTCGGGTATTTTGCATCCTATGGTGATTAGCCTACGGCGAGTCGATCTGAAGGCTTGTAACAAAGATGGCCTTTGTGAAGTGCGGGATTTGGCGGTTTATACAAGCTTCCTGCAAGTTGACAATTTTGAAGGTCTTACACACATTAAAGGTAATCTCTATTTAATGGTTAGCGATGATGGCCAGCGCGATTTATTGCGTACCGCGTTAACTCTGTTTAAAGTCGAATAATTTAAGGGTTCAGGGTGTCGAACCATGCAAATTAAACAAACTTGGAAAAATCTTTTCTGGTTAGTCTTGGGTATTGTCCTTGCCTGGCTAGTCCTACCTTTTTTTCAACGAATTCCAGGTAGCAGCCCCATTGCCGAGTCACTGAAAGTTACTCCAGCGGCTGCTTTCACCAATCAAGAAGAACGCACGATTAGTGTCTTTGAAACAGCTAGCCCTTCGGTGGTGTATATCACTACGACCGACAAGGTTCTTGATTTCTGGACACGCAATGTGAGTGAACGTCCTAGTGGCACAGGTACTGGTTTTGTTTGGGATAAGAATGGACATATTGTGACCAACTACCATGTGGTAGAAGGGTACAAAACAGCCAAAGTACGCCTATCTGACCAGCGTATTTTTGATGTGGATGTCGTCGGTGCTAGCCCGCGTCATGATTTGGCGGTGCTAAAGATGCGTGAAACTAAAGAGGTTCCGCCGCCGGTACAAATCGGTACTAGCAGTGAACTTAAGGTTGGCCAAACGGTATTAGCAATTGGTAATCCGTTTGGTTTGGATCACACCCTAACGACTGGAGTGGTCTCCGCTTTAGGCCGAAGTATTGATGGTGAAGGGTCTACTAATACCACTATGGAAGATTTAATTCAGACCGATGCCGCCATTAATCCGGGCAATTCAGGTGGGCCCTTGCTGGATTCTTCTGGGCGGGTGATTGGTGTAAATGTGGCCATTTACAGCCCTTCGGGTGCGTCAGCAGGGATTGGTTTTGCGATTCCTGTGGATACGGTGAATCGTGTTGTACCACAATTAGTACAAAATGGGCGCTATATTCGGCCTGTTCTTGGCATTACCATGAATGATGAGGTGACTGGACGTGTCGTAGATCGCTTGGGTGTACAAGGTGTCTTGGTGTTGGAGGTTGCTCCAGACTCTCCGGCACAGAAATCAGGCTTGAAAGGCACTACTGTAAAAGCGAATGATGAGCTGATTTTAGGCGATATTATTCAGTCTATTGATGGCAAGCTTGTTACGAATACCAGTGAACTGACGGCTGCGATGGATAAATATAAGCTCAATGATACCGTGAAAGTACAATTTCTTCGTGATGGTGTGAATCAGCAAGAAGTGGATGTGAAACTGACGATGCAACGCTAAGCTGACTTTTAACTTTAGTTAAGCTCACTGTTCGGAATGCTAATGCGTAAGCCCGAATCCAGAACAAAAGACTGGGCATAATCTAAGTCACTGCCTTGCCTTAGGGTCGGGCCATAAGCCTGATAAACAGCTGGGTCATAGCCCAATAATTGTAAGGTGCTGGGGAAAATTTGCTCCTGAGCATACAAGCGATTGGCTAATTTAGGGAATTGTGTTTTAGCCCCCTCAGTAAATACCATCAAAGGTACTTTAAACTCACCTAAAGGCAGATCTTTTGGCTCACTTGCATAATGACAGTGTGTTAATGGGCTATGTTCCTGCTCAAACAAGCTTTGCCCATGATCGGAAGTATAGAAAATGACCTGCTTATTATTTAAGGGCTTAGTTAATAAGCCTTGTAGAAAATAATCTACGCTGTAATGCAAAGCATTCAAGTAAGCATTGGTTAAAATCTCGCGATTTTCTGTGCGCATTTCGGTTAAAGATTCAGTAGCTGCTGGCTTGAATAAAGTTTGTTGTGGTGGATAGGCTAAAGAGTAAGGCCAATGTGCGCCCCATTTTACAGCCACAATCAATTGGTTTTTCGCAGGCTCATTAGCTAATAAATGCTCCAATTCTTTTAACAAAGCTTGATCACGGTCTTGTGGATGTATTGAGCGTGGGAAAGCTAGATTATGATCAATAAATTTCAAATCCTGCCCGGTTAAATTATTTTGCATTTCTCCCGGAGCGATCTGTGCGTCGATTAAATACGTTTCAAAACCCGCCCGTTTAGCGTATTGAAAAATGGTCGGTAGCGTGTTTTTTGCCGTTTTAAAATCTTGCTGAACTGCCGAAGTTAGGCCAATTCTTAGCAAGAGATTTGAGGTATTAGAACAATTGGAAATGGGTACAACAACGCCATAATTTTGCATGTTTGCATGCGTTTTGAAGGAGTCTAAAAATGGAGTATTGGCTTGCGGATAACCATTCACGGCTAAGTAATTACCCGAAATGGATTCGTCAATAATCCAAACTATAGTTTGGTAAGCCGCAGGCTTCAACGGAGTCACGGCTGCATTGAGTTCACGCTGTGGCGCTGATTGATTTTCTGCAAAATATTCGCGTAAGATTAAAGGTGCTTTAATCGGTGCTATATAAGATTGGGTTTTAATAGAAAATATCTTATGGCTGAGCAAGGCTATAGCAATCATAGTAATGACTAGTAAGCCTAAACTCCACCCAAACCAGATTTGATTTTTTGCAGGAATTAACTTCCTAATAAGCTGTGCAGCACTGAAAAAAACTAAGGCGGCTACAGCAGCGTAGAGCAAAGGTTGTTTATAAACTAACAAATCCGAGATTCGCCCTGCCTCATTAAAAGCAGTTGAAAGCAAGGCAAGCGTTAAGCCATTTGTGCTACTACCTAATAGCTGTACAAAGAGATCAATGCTAAATATAGTAGCGCATAAAATAATTAATAGATTGGCAATCCATTGATTAGAAATAAATAAAATAGAAGCTAGCGCCACCAGACTAACTAGATAGCTAATTAGATATAAACCACCTTTAATCAAGCCTTTTTGATCATAAGGCTCGCTTAAATAATGAGTTTCAGTAATGAAGCTAAAAGGGCTATGAATTGTTTGAATAAACGCTAATAAGCTAATAAAAGCTAACAAAGCAACTGAATTAAAGAATGTTTTTGCCTGCATGATGGATAAGTCCCTAGTGCTTGCACTAAGGAATACCACAAAGAAGCTTAAACTTGATTCTCTATAGAGACTAATTGCTAGCTTTAGCAGATAAAAGTTTATTTTATTTATAAGAAGGTAAAATTAATGATAACTAACCTTAGTTCAAGCTAATGCCTTGCTGACAAGCAGGATCAGTCGGCGAAGGGCTGGCATCCGGGTAGAAAGTACGAATGCCTCCACTGCGCCGGACAAACACGGCGGTAAAGCGCTGCCCCTCATCTTGAATAGGGGCTAAACAGGCCGTGCTTTTATCACGGCTGTCAGTAGGGTTTTCGGCAAAAGCTCGCGTAGCCACTTTCAATAAGTCTTCAGCGCTCAGTGTGAGGCCATAACCTTTGATTGATGAGCGCGCAGTATTATTGCCAAAGCGCATGGTTGCGCCCATCGAATACAGTACACCCGGCACGACTTCATTCTGCCGATAGTTATCCATCCGACAAGCTTCGCCGGTTTGCTGGAGCTGCACATAGCGTCCGACATAATGCAGCCCACCAATCGGGCCATTTGCCTCCGGCTCACCGCAGAAAATATGGTCAAATGCATGCACTGCAAACCAAGCTTCGGTTAAATCATTTAAGTAAGCTTCAGTCGCGGCTTGAGCAGGGCGATTAGCGAACACCTTATCTTGGGTGAAGGCTTTGATTCGCCCCAACACCTCAGGGTGATTACGCAGCAACTGCTTAAATTCATCGGGGCTAACTTTCTTGCCTGCTGGACCACAAGTGGTATTCAAGGCTTGTCCAAATGCATCAAGCGCAGGAGCGGGCGGGGTAATATCCGCGAGGCCATTTTTGAGTTTGACCGGATTATTGCTGGTATCAAAAAACGGTAAGCATGCATTAGCGGGCGGGGTAACTGGGCGCGGCTGAGTAGCTGCCGTATTCGCAGGCGCATTGCTATAGTGACCGCAACTTAATTCCACCCATTTTTTATCTGCACCAATTTGCAGGTAAATATGCGTTGGATTCGGCTCGCGATTCGTACCTAAAGCGGGAAAAGCTTGGCCTGCTGCTACGGTGCTTACATTGCTATGTTTTTTGATGGAAGTAACCGCATCGCAGCCACGATCTAATACAAATTCATGCGGTGTGGAAAAGTAAACTTGAGCGGAAACACTCGTGGCTAAGGCTAAAGTACATAACCCTAGTCCCATTTGAAGAAATTTCAAGATGCAAAGTCCTTATGAAAAGAAGCAGACTAACACAGCCCTTCAGTGCTGTTTAGGTTCAAGTTTGGACTGCGCAGCTTGGCTATAAGTTCAGCGCTAGATATCCTTCATTAAGCGCAAGGCGTCATAAATCGCGGCATGCGTATTGCGCGCTGCCACGGCGTCGCCAATTCGATACAGCAGGAATTGCCCCTGAGGATTTTTAACTGCGCTTTGCTCATTTCCGGCTAGTAGCTGTTCGTAATTGACCGCGCCTAAGTTTTTCGATTGGGGCTTTAGCTCAAAGTACAAATCATCAAGGGGTAATGTGCCATGATTCACAATGATTTGGTCATACTCTTTGCGCTGCTGCCAAGTACCATAATCGCTACCAATAATAGCGGTAAAACCCTTCGCGGATTTCTCTGCCGCTAATAAGCGATAAGTGACGGTGAAAGTGACTTTTTGCTGCTGCAAATTACGCAAATAAGGCACTAAATTCATCCCCATGATTTCTGGTGCAAAGCTGCGGTCAGGGGTCATGATTTCTAATTCAGCACCGCTAGCAGCGATCATTTCAGCGGCTTGTAAGGCTGCATGGTCGCCCGCATCATCATAGAGCAGCACCTTGTTAGCGGGCTTGACGCTGTCGGCTAGCACATCCCAAGTCGACACCACATATTCATTGCCGCTCGCTAAAATTTCGGTATTGGCTAAGCCTCCGGTCGCAATGATGACGACATCCGGCTCAAGGGCGAGCACGTCCTCCGCTTCTGCCCAGCAGTTAAAGCGGAATTGCACGCGGTGCTGCGCGCATTGCGCTAGTCTCCATTCCACAATGCTGATCATTTCGCGCCGCTGTGGGCTACGCGCCGTCAAACGGATTTGACCGCCTGCTTCGCTATCTGCCTCCAACACGATCACTTCATGTCCACGTTCAGCAGCGACGCGGGCGGCTTCTAAACCTGCAGGCCCAGCACCGACAATCACAATGCGCTTTCTTGTTGGGGCAAGTGTAATCTGTTGCGGCATTGTCAGCTCACGCCCGGTGGCAGCATTGTGAATACAAAAAGCTTCGCCGCCTTGATAAATACGGTCTAGGCAATAAGTTGCACCCACGCAAGGCCGAATCGTCTCTTCTTGACCCGCCAGCAGTTTACGCACGATATGCGGATCGGCTAAATGTGCGCGCGTCATGCCAACCATATCCAATTTGCCGCTGGCAATCGCATGCCGTGCAGTAGCCAGATCAGGAATTTTCCCTGCATGAAAGATCGGAAAACGCGTGATTTCGCGAACTTCACCGGCAAAATCTAAATGCGGTGAATTGCGCATCCCTTGTACGGGGATCACATCAGTGAGTGCAGCATCGGTATCAATATGCCCACGAATAATATTCAAGAAATCAATCAGGCCTGAATCACGCAAGCGGCAAGCAATCACAATGCCTTCGGCTTTGCTGAGGCCGCCTTCGAGCATTTCATCCGCGACATTGCGCACACCAATAATGAAATCTTTGCCCACACGCTCACGCATCGCTTGCAGCACTTCCAGACTAAAGCGCATGCGGTTTTCTAAAGAGCCACCATACTCATTTTCCAGCGTATTGGTATAAGGCGACCAGAATTGATCCATGAGATGCCCGTATGCTTCCAGCTCGATACCATCCATACCCGCCGCTTGCATCCGTTCGGCAGCATCCGCGTAATCGCGAATAATCCGTTCAATATCCCAATCTTCGATGAGCTTAGGGAAAGCACGATGCGCCGGTTCGCGCCGCGTTGAGGAGCTGACTACGGGAAGCCAATCGCCGCGTGACCAATGGGTGCGCCGCCCTAAGTGGGTGAGCTGAATCATTACCGCCGCGCCCTGTTCGTGGCAAGCATCAACCAAATCACGCAAATGGCTAACCACTTCGTCTTTATAGGCAAGGATATTATTAAAAGCAGGCGCGCTATCCTTAGACACAATCGCCGAACCAGCGGTCATGGTCAGCGCTACACCCGCTCTAGCACGCTCCACATGATAGGCTCGATAACGAGCAGTTGGCATGCCATCTTCAGAATAAGCTGGCTCATGCGCGGTTAGCATAATGCGATTGCGCAGGGTTAAATGCTTGAGTTGGTAGGGCTGTAATAGAGGATCATTCGTCATCGCAGGTCAGTTCCTTGCTTAATACCACCTATCAGGTTTGGCAGCTTTTTTCTCACGGATAAAGGCTTGCAGGGCTTCATCAATACTTGGATCAAGCGCGGGCGCTACATAGTCAGCAAGTTGTTGTTTCCAAAGTGCATTGGCGCGTTGCTCAGCGGTTTTGCTGCCATCAATTTCCCATTGCTCAAACGAACCGCTATCCGCCGTGGTGGATTCATAAAATACATCACTGTAATTGGCAAGTGTATGTGCTGTCCCTAAGAAGTGCTCATTGTGCGTATTACGTTGGCGATAGGAGTCTAAGGCGAAAGCGTTGTCATCCAAGGCTAAACCTTGCAGCATGCGTGCCATCATCCCGAGGCGGTTGGCATCCAGAATAAATTTCTCATAGCCCATGGTCAGACCGCCTTCGAGCCAACCTGCTGCATGTAAAATCCAGTTTGCACCCGACATTAAAGCAGGGGTTAAAGAGTCGGTACTTTCTTGACCTGCTTGGAAATCACTGACTTTGGAGGAAGTAAAGGCGCCGCCACAGCGTAAGGGTACACCCACACGGCGCGCTAATTGCCCAATCGCAAAATAAGCGAGGCTCGCTTCCGGTTGGCCAAAAGTCGGTGAGCCATTGCGCAACGACATGGTGGTGAGGAAATTGCCATAAATCATTGGCGCACCGGGGCGGACTAACTGCGCCAAAGCAATGCCGACTAAGGATTCGGCATGCGCTTGGGCAATCGCTCCAGCGGGCGTGACCGGCCCCATAGCCCCACCGAGCACGAAGGGACAAACAATAATCCCTTGCCCTGCTGCTGCATAAGCCCGAATCACACGGGTGACATCGCCATCAAATAGCAGCGGCGAAGTGGCATTAATATTACCCATCACCACGCAATGCTTATCAGTGAACTCTTCGCCGAACAGAATACGTGAAAGCGCTATCGAATCCTCTGCGCGCTCTGGGCTAGTGATTGAGCCGAGATAGGCTTTGTCAGAATAACGAATATGTGAGTAAACCATATCTAAATGGCGCTTATTCACCGGAATATCCACAGGCTCGCAAATCGTGCCGCCCGAATGATGAATATGGGGGCAAGTCCAAGCGAGTTTAATGAAATTCTGGAAGTCTTCGAGCGTGCCATAGCGCCGCCCACGATCTAAATCCGATACAAACGGCGAACCATAAGCGGGTACAAACACCACATTATCGCCACCAACGGCAATCGAGCGTGCTGGATTGCGTGCATGGTGGATAAATTCGCGAGGTGTGGTTGAGACTAGCTTCTGAATTAGCCCCGGTGGGAAACGCACGATTTCGCCTTGGGCTTCCGCGCCTGCCTCCACAAATAGCTGAATTGTTGCTTCATCGCCACGAAATTGAATGCCAAATTCCTGCAAAATTAAATCAGCGTGATGTTCAATCGCCTCAACTCCATCCACCGTCAGTAGCTCATACAGCGGAATATTGCGCTTTAAAAAGGGGGGGTAAATGGCTTCGGTGCGTTGGCTGGTGCGTGTGCGCCGCCGAGGGTTGCGTTCGCTTGAGGGATGATTTGTATTCATGGGCTGACCTGCTGGCTATGGCTTTATTTAACTGTAGCGTGCTTTTCCTAAATAAGGTTTGCAATATTTTTGGATTGGTTATTGCTAGAAATACAGCAGACCGTGAAGGAAAAGTAGCTTTATAAGGCTGGCTCATAAAGCTACTAAGCCAAGACTTATTCGAGAACTTTTGGCACTAAATACAAGCCATCTTCCACTTCGGGCGCAACCGTCTGATAAGCCTCACGGTGATTACTTTCAGTCACTACATCGTCGCGCAAGCGCTGCATGGCATCCAAAGGATGTGCCATGGGCGCGACACTTTCGGTATTCACCGCGCTGAGTTGCGCCACTAAATCAATAATGCTGTTGAGTTTGCTTACATAGCTTGCAGTTTGATCGGCGGGCAGGGCTAAGCGGGCCAGATGCGCCACTTTTTGAACTTCAGCTTCACTAATGGTTGACATGCTTAGCCCTCCAACTTCTGTTTGAGAATGTCATTGACCGTATTCGGATTTGCTTTGCCTTTAGAGGCACGCATCGCTTGACCGACAAAGAAGGCGAACAACTTATCTTTACCGCTGCGATATTCAGCGACTTGCGACGGGTTTTTCTCAATGATTTCATCAATCATTGCTTCAATCGCGCTGGTATCACTGATTTGCTTTAAGCCTTTGGCTTCAATAATCGCATCGACAATGCCTTCGCCATTCCATAAGGCTTCCAAAACATCCTTGGCAGCGGTCGAGGAAATCGTCTTGTCTTTAATGCGCATCAACAGGCTAGTTAAGCCTTCAGCAGTGACCGGTGCAGCAGTAATTTCCAGCTCATGCTTATTCAATAAAGCGGCCAAGCCACCCATTAACCAATTCGCAGCTAGCTTCGCGTCTTGAGTCCCTTGAGCCACGGTTTCGAAATAATCACCTAATTCGCTACTGGCGGTTAAGGCATCGGCTTCATAGCTACCTAATTGATAAGTCTGCATAAAGCGCTGTTTTTTTGCGCCCGGTAACTCAGGTAAAATCGCCCGCACGGCTTCAATATCGGCTGGGGTAATTTCCACCGGCAATAAATCAGGATCAGGGAAGTAGCGGTAGTCGTTCGCATCTTCCTTGCTGCGCATGGAGCGTGTTTCACCTTTGTCAGGATCGTACAGCCGTGTTTCTTGCACGACAGTGCCACCGGATTCAATCAGCTCAATTTGGCGTTCAACTTCATAATTGATAGCGCGCTCGATAAAGCGAAATGAGTTCAGGTTTTTGATTTCTGCCCGCGTACCAAACGGCTGACCGGGTTTACGCACCGAGACGTTCGCATCGCAACGGAAGGAGCCTTCCTGCATATTGCCATCACAGACACCCAAATAACGTACCAAGGCATGCATCTTTTTCATATAAGCGACCGCTTCTTTCGCCGAACGCATATCCGGTTCAGAGACGATTTCCAGCAGTGGCGTACCCGCGCGATTGAGGTCGATACCGGTTTTGCCATGAAAATCTTCATGCAATGATTTGCCCGCATCTTCTTCTAAATGCGCGCGGGTCACGCCGACACGCTTGGTCGTGCCATCGTCCAGTTCAATATCCAAATGGCCTTGCGCCACCACCGGCAATTCAAATTGACTGATTTGATAGCCTTTAGGCAGATCAGGATAGAAATAGTTTTTACGCGCAAACACTGAGCGGGGCGTAATCGTGGCATCAATCGCTAAACCTAAGCGAATCGCCATTTCTACAGCTTTCTTGTTTAAAACTGGCAAGACACCTGGCATGCCTAGATCAACCAGGCTAGCCTGCGTATTTGGCTCTGCGCCATAAGCAGTCGGCGAGCCTGAAAAAATTTTGCTATTCGTGGATAGCTGAGCATGGATTTCCAGCCCAATGACGGTTTCCCATTCCATGACGGTCTCCTTATGCAAACCGTGCAGGCATTTGTTGATGCCAATCACTCGTTAACTGATATTGATGCGCCACATTTAGCATACGCGCCTCTTGGAAGTAATTGCCAATTAACTGCATGCCAACCGGTAAACCATCCGCCGCAAAGCCAATCGGGAAAGTCATCCCCGGTAAGCCCGCTAGGCTGGTTGGGATGGTATAAATATCCGCTAAATACATCGCGACCGGATCATCCGCCTTTTCGCCAATCTTAAACGGCGTGGTGGGCGCGGACGGCCCCATAATCACGTCCACTTCCTTGAAAGCATCCACAAAGTCTTGCTTAATCAAGCGCCGTACTTGTTGGGCTTTCAAATAATACGCATCGTAATAACCGGCTGATAAAGCATAAGTACCGATCATAATCCGGCGTTTCACTTCTTCGCCAAAACCTTCCCAGCGACTGCGTTTGTATAAATCCATTAAGTCTTTCGGGTTTTCGCAGCGATGCCCAAAGCGCACCCCATCAAAGCGCGAGAGATTAGACGAGGCTTCAGCCGGAGCAACCACATAATAAACCGGCACCGCTAAATGCGTATTCGGCAAAGAAACCTCTTTCACGACTGCGCCGAGTTTTTCAAACTCTTTCACTGCGCGCTCAATCACCGCCGCAACTTGCGAATCTAAGCCTTCAGCGAAGAATTCTTTCGGCAAGCCAATCCGTAAGCCTTGAATCGAATCTGTTAAGTTGGCCGTGTAATCAGGAACAGCTTCTTGTGCAGAAGTGGAATCACGCTCATCAAAGCCTGCAATCACATTGAGGGTGATCGCGCAGTCTTCCGCAGAAGCCGCCATTGGCCCACATTGATCAAGGCTCGAAGCGAAGGCAATCATGCCATAGCGGGAAATACGCCCGTAGGTGGGTTTAATCCCGGTCACGCCACAGAATGAACCCGGTTGGCGAATCGAACCGCCCGTATCCGTGCCTAAAACCATCGGTGCTAAACGTGCTGCAATGGCAGCTGCCCCACCACCTGAACTGCCACCGGGGACGCGCTCGGTATTCCACGGATTGCGTACTACTCCATAAGCTGAATTTTCATTAGAAGAGCCCATCGCGAACTCGTCCATATTGTTTTTGCCCAGCAGTATGCCACCTGCTTGTTTTAATTTGGTAGCAACATGCGCGTCATAGGGCGAGACAAAGTTGGCTAGCATCTTCGAGCCACAAGTGGTCAAGACGCCTTCGGTGCAGAATAAATCTTTCAGTGCATACGGCACGCCTGCCAACGGGCTATTCAATTCACCTTGACGAATTTTCTGGTCAATGGCGAGAGCCTGTTGTTTAGCCTGCTCGCCTAGCACGGTGATATAAGTGTTCAGTTCGCCATCTAAACGCTCAATACGGCTTAGATAGGCATCAGTGGCTTCCATCACTGAGAACTTGCCGGTATGAATGCCGGTATGCAGTTCTTTGAGTGATAAAGAGCTAATAGAATCTTGGGACATGCTGTCTCCGAATTTTATAAGCGTGATTAGCGATACTGCTAATAGAACTGCCCACTAAGAAGTGGGCAGGTTTAGTCAGTGAATTAAGCGGATAACTATAGTTCAAGCGCTTAGTAGGTCGCAAGCAACCACTGTCTTATTTAAACGCAGGAACCGCTCCATTGATAATATAGTTAGCGCTAAAGGTGGTATTTTCAGGGTGTAATAACACATTCCCCAGCATGACATTAGTATCATTATTGGGCCCTGCGTAAATGGTTACACCATCTAAGTTTATATCGGTTGCAAAATAGCCGGGGAGTAAATAGGCGGTGTTAACACCTGTATTGCCCGGAGCAATTAATAGCGCACCCAAGATAATATTTAAGTCACTACCTGGGCCATTGGTGATAACAGTATTGCTGTTATTCACATCGCCAGCCCACAACATAGCGACTTTGCTGTTAGTCAACTGCGCGTTTTTGCCATAAGTTGCTGTTTTAGGACTGCTGAAGTCAACTAGCGTGCTAATAGGGGAAAGCGCCAGCGGTGTTGCTGTCATGACACCCATATGGTTGCGGTGATCAATCGAAACGTAGTAGTTGCCGGGCTGCACATCGTGAATCAGAATTTCTTTAGCGCCAGTTTTCCCATCCACAAGATCGCCATCTCGTTGCAATACACTAGCACGGGTCATGATGCGTTTCGTTGGAGTAGTCGCATCCCTTATTTCAATCAACACCCAATCTACTAACGCATCATTACCTGTCACTACATAGTTAGTATCAGTGATTAATTCTTTGCCCACATGCCCAAACGGTGAAACTGCATGAGGTGAATTGGTATAGCCAAACGAATCACTGAGTGAGCTATAAGGTTGTGTCTTAGGCAAGTGACCAAGGCGCCGCAGATCATCCGACATCAAACCCGTACTAGAGCTATACGAGCCTTGTAAGATGGCACGTACACTAAGGCGAATATAGGGGTTAGCCACGGGGTCTAAATAATCCAAAATTTCATCTAAGTCGGTATCTACAGCATCGGCTGGATTGCCATCAGCATTTTGATCCGGTTTCTCATCACGTGTGAGTAGGCCGTCATTATCATCATCAGCATCACGGTAGTTATGAGTTCCATCCTTATCCGAATCTAAACCATCATCAGGATTACCATTACCATTTGGATCAGGTTGCTCGTACTTAGTTAAGATTCTGTCATTATCATCATCTGCATCTAAATAGTCAGGGATGCCATCTTTGTCGGTGTCGTCATCTGTTGGCGTATTACCATTGTAGTTCTCATACCAAGTGCTGATGAGGTCGCCATCATCATCCTTGTCCAAATAGTCTGGAATACTATCCTTATCGGTATCATCGTCTACCGGTGTACCACCGTTGTAGTTTTCTAATTTAGTCAGTACTCCATCATTATCATCGTCTGTGTCGATGTAATCGAAAGTGCCATCTTTATCAGAGTCGGTCGTTGGCGTGTTCTTGCCTGCATTTTCAGTAACAGTTGGAACTCCATCATTGTCATCATCAGGATCAATAATATTAGGGATTTGATCGCTATCGCTATCTAATGGTGTGGTGACGGAGGAACCTACTTCGAGCTTGTCAGGCAAGCCATCCTTATCACTATCAATGCTGTCAGGATTAGAGCCTAAGGTAGCTTCTTGGCCATTAGTTAAGCCATCGCCATCATCATCTTTTTCAGGACTATGAGCGTCATCTTTATCCAAATAGTCTGGAACCTTATCGGCATCAGTATCCTTAGCATCTTCTGGTTGATGATTGCCATTCGGGTCATTACTTTCACTGGCAGATAGTTTGCCATCCCCATCATCATCATTATCAAGATAGTCAGGGATCGCATCTTTGTCGGTATCATCATCGGCAGGTGTGCCAGCATTATAATTTTCGTATTTGGTGTACAAGCCGTCATTGTCGTCATCAGCATCTAGATAGTCAGAGGTGCCATCTTTGTCGGTATCTTTAGTACCTTCCGTTTGGGTGCTTAAGCCATCACCATCATCATCGCTATCTAGATAGTTAGGTATAGTGTCAGCGTCGGTATCTTTAGTACCTTCGTCTTTGCTTAGCACTCCATCGTTATCGTCATCTGTATCGCGATAGTCATAGATTCCATCCTTGTCAGTATCTTTGATGCCTTCGCTAGTAGTGTTTATACCATCGCCATCATCGTCGGCATCAAGATAATCAGGAGTACCATCTTTATCAGTGTCATCATCTTTTGGGATGCCGCCATTATAATTTTCAGCATCAGTAGGCAGACCATCGTTATCATCATCCTTATCAAGATAGTTAGGTATTCCATCCTGATCGGTATCATCGTCCTTTGGCGTGCCCCCATTAGGATTCTCATCTGCAGTCAGGATCTCATCGCCATCATCATCAGTATCTAAAATATCGGGTATGCCATCGCTATCCGTATCACGTGGATTTAATGGGTCACTACCTACTTCAGTTTTATCATCAACACCATCACTATCGGTATCTATATTATCTAAATTACTACCAAGGTCTGCCTCGACACTATCATTTAAGCCATCGCCATCACGGTCTTCAGGGACATCGGTGACTTTAACGGCTAACGTCTGTTGATCACAGGATTGGTAGGTATCGCAGACTTTAACGATGGCATTGTAAGTATTGTCTAAGCCTTGGTCTTGAGGCTTTTCATAATCTGCTGCTGTTTTGAAGCGTAATAAGCCAGCGCTATCAATGCTGAATAAAGCATCATCTGTGCCACCACCTAAGCTCCAAGTTAAACCTTTACCCTCCGTTTCACCTTCAGCATCGGTAGCGGCATAATCAATCACTGCACTAGTGGTATTTTCTGCCGTGGTCACCGTTGCAGTCGCTGCACTATTCGCATTGCTAATGCTCGGTGCGGTGTTGCTTACGGTTGGCAATAGTAAGCTAGAGGTATCATCTTCCGTTGGCTTAGCTAAACGATTGTAAGGCGTTGAGTCTGGATCTTCATTGAAGGAGTAAGTGATTTCAGCAGGAATACGATAGCTGGCATCCGCACCCACTTTGGCGCGGATGGTAATAGTACGCTTGCTATTCGCTAAGACTTTACCAACTGACCAGTCACCGGTAGTGCCATCAAATAAACCCGCTGAGTTATCACTCAAATAAACCATACCACTAGGGAGTGAAATATTCGCAGTGACTAAGCGTGCAGCGGTGACGGACTTATTGCTAATGGTATAGGTAAGCTCAACAGTGCCATTTCGATTCGGTTTGATCGGTAAAGCAGTACCTGTCAATTCTAGGTCAATTTCCGTAGATGATGTGCTAGTTAACCACTTGAAAAAGGCTGCAGAATCATAAGCTTGATCACCCGTATCTGCTAAAGCCAGCTTTACATGATAACGTTGATTAGCTTGTAGGCCACCCAAAGAAGCAGTCAGCGGCGTGGTGAAACCATCCAGCTGCGTGCCCGTTTTGCCGCTACCATTGCCATTATCAACGAAGTAAGCGGAGTTACCTAACTGACAAGTTGTACCATCTTTTAGGCTGCCCGCTACGCCCGCATTTACATTATTAACTGCAATCGCTTGTTTGGTATCAGGCAAAAAAGCTGCATTCTGAGTGCCAATTAAACCGGGGCCAGAAATAAATAAACCGAACACGTCATTAAACTTACTACAAACATATTCTGGATATTCATCAGAGCCAAAGACTAACAGAAAGTTGATCCGGTCGCCTTCAGGAACAATATCGAACTCAATAATGGATGGGTCATTAATTGCCGTCGCAGCCAGTTTAGTTAAGTCAGGGTCTGAATATTTAATCGTAGTATTGTAGGTATATTTTTGATTGCTATTAGGGCCTAGGATACTGCCCAGGTTACCTGTGCTCATAAATAAGCCTTCATTCATACCTAAAATAGGATCGTTACCTGATGGTTCAAGGCCACCTGTAAAAATACCGTATTGGTTTTTTATACCTTTAGTAATTTGTAGGTTTTCAACGGCTAGGCCGGGGCCATCCAAAATTAAACGCATATCACTCATAGTGGGTGCTGCATTTAAGGTCAGCGCTGCAGAGGCTGGCAAACTACTAAGCATTAGCGTGCTTAAAAGAAATGGACGTACACGCCCGAGAGTACGTTGGGACATAAGCGAGTCCTATTGTTTTTATTATCAAGCCCAAACAAGGTGGTTACATAGCGGCAGTGCTATAAACCCTTTGTCACACAAATAGGCTATAAGATAAATTTATGCATGTCAAATGCCTAATTAAAACCATTAATCTGAATGCATCGTTCATCCCTTCCTAAGCTAGCTGAGGCAGGGGGTAATCCCTAAAATCCCATACCACTATAAGTTTTTGGGGATAGCTCTGAACTAAGCCTCTATTCATCTAACTAAGCTTATGGTAGACCGTGTGAGAAACCTTTATTCTCAATCTACTAGGCTTGGCTGGTACCTAACAGGATAACAAACTCATGGTAAACCTTATTGATGTTGTCATCATTGCGATTGCATTGATGGCCGCCTTGGGCGCGTTTTTGCTATTGCGACCCCAAGTACACCAACAAGACGCGCATGATGTGCGCAAAATTCGCTTAGGTGCTGAGAAGGATCAGCAGCGGATCGCTGAGATTCTGAATACGATTCAGCATGGTGCTCAAGATGCGGATTATCTAACTGCTCAACTGAAAAACCGTGTTGAGCAAATTAATCGCGAAGGCCAATCTAGTCGTGTGATTACGGAAGAAGCAGAGCGCATGATCAATCGGGTAAAAGAAGCTGAGAGCGAATTACGGGGTATTTCAACTCAACTCGGTGAGCGTATTCAATATGTGCAGACTTATTGGGATGGACAATTAACTGACACGGTTGAAGCTGTGCGTAATGTGCATACTAAGCTGACTCAGGGTCTGAGCCAAGTTGACGATGGTTTAGGTCGTCTGCGTGAGCAAGAAAAGATGGCGCAAGGTTTCACGCAAAAGCTTATCGAAAATCAGAAAATGCAATTCTCGGCTCAGCAGGAAAATGCACGCTTAGCGACAGATATTAATGTGCAGTTAGAGTCTATGCTGCGTGAATCCAGCAAAACTTTACACAGCATGCAAGAGCAGCAAAAGCAAGCTAACAGTCTTTTTGCGCATTTCAGTACTGAGATGCAAGAACTGGAACAGCAAGCTCAAGAGTATTTCACCAATACCTTCCAGACCACTGATGTAGCCCGCCAAGAGCTAATTCAAGGTTTGGATGAGACGCGTGAAAAATTGGCCAAACTGCGCGAGCAAGACGAGCAAGGCAGTGTGATGGGTCAGCGTATTCGTCAGCAATTCGAAAAAGTGGATAAGTTACAAGTTGACCGGTTAGCTAAGGCTGTCGACTTGACCGATGAGATGTGTGTGGACTTGCAAACTGGCCTAGAGAATGCACGTAGTCTTCTGAAATTGCTTGAGGAAAAGACCCAACAAGTTTTGAATGAAGCGGATACAGAACAAACTAATGCACAAAAGCCAGCAGATGCCACTAAGCGTAATGATAACTTATTTTCTTTAAGTGCTTACCGCTAGGAAAAGAAGAGCCATCCGTGGCGTCCCGAAGGTAGCTTTCCGTGCAGTTTTGACCTTGACTTCTATAACGGAGACCGAGACCAAGCACATAATATGTTTGGGCTGCGATAATGAGTGTAGACGCTTTTAATCATTTCGCTAATAAAAATCTAGGAATAACCACCAAGGTTTATTTATTAATCTGGCCTAAACAGCTTCCTTATCTTTATCATGTAGTTGTAATTCCCACATTTGCTTATAAATTCCCGCGTGGTTAATGAGTGCGGCATGAGTACCTTGCTCTACTACTTGCCCATGATCCATCACTAAAATTTGATCGGCATCGACAACCGTAGAAAGTCGGTGAGCGATCATAAGCGTGGTATGCTGGCCTGCTACTTCATTTAAAGTTTTCTGAATGGCTTGTTCGGTAGCGCTATCTAAAGAAGAGGTCGCTTCATCAAAGATCAGAATCGGTGGCTGTTTGAGGATGGCACGGGCAATTGCGACTCGTTGCTTTTCACCACCGGATAGCTTCAAGCCACGTTCCCCAACAACCGTATTCCAACCCTCAGGTAAGCTTTCAATAAAGCTGCGAATTTGTGCCATTTCAGCAGCACGCTCAATATCCGCTTGGCTAGCTGCTGGATTGCCGTATTGGAGGTTGTAACGGATGGTATCGTTAAAGAGTACGGTATCTTGCGGCACAATCCCCATCGTTTTACGCAAGCTATGTTGAGTGACTGCGCGAATATCTTGCCCATCAAGCAGAATTTGCCCGCTCGTCACATCATAAAAGCGATACAGCAAGCGCGATAAAGTCGATTTACCCGCACCGCTATGCCCAACCACGGCGACTTTTTTGCCTGCGGGTACTGTGAATGAAACTTTATTTAAAATCTGTCGTTCAGGGGTATAGCCAAAATCAACTTGCTCAAAACGAATTTCTCCTTGCTGGATTTTAAGCTCTGGAGCATGGGGCTGATCATTAATTTCTGGTGGCGTTTCCAGTAGATGGAACAGCATATCCATATCTGCCAGCGTGTATTTTAGCTGGCGATACATAATACCCAGCGCTCCGAGTGGGATAAAGAGCTGCAACATAAAGGCATTCACCATCACCAAATCGCCCAGCGACATACTGCCTTTCACGACGCCGTTGGTGGCTAAGAACATAATAATGGTCACGCCAATTGCAATAATCGCGCCTTGCCCAAAGTTGAGAATGGACATCGAGGTTTGGCTTTTTACCGCCACATCTTCCCATTCGGCTAAGGTGCGGTTATAGCGCTCCAGTTCGAGCTGCTCGTTATTGAAGTATTTAACCGTTTCGTAGTTGATCAGGCTATCAATAGATTGATTGCTACCTTGGGAGTCCAAACGGTTCATAGTATGGCGGTGTTCCATGCGCCATTCGGTGATTTTTACGGTGAAAATCACATACACCAGCACCGTGGCAAAAGTCACGATTGCGAAAATGGGAGCGTAGTTGTGCAGCAAAATGACCGCAACTAAGGTGAATTCAATCGCAATCGGCACAATGCTAAAGACCAGATAATTTAGTAAGGTGCTAATTGAGCTGGTGCCGCGCTCAATATCACGAGCAATACCGCCAGTTTTACGTTCTAAGTGATAACGCAGTGAGAGTTTGTGCAGATGTTCTAGGACGCGCACCGAAACTTGGCGAATCGCGTGATAGCGCACCCGGGCAAACACAGTATCGCGCAGTTCATTAAACAGCGCACCGGCTAAACGCAAAGCCCCATAAGCCAATAACAAGCTCAAAGGTAAGATTAAAATTTGCTGTGGTTTGCTCTCAAGGCTATCCACAATCAGTTTAAGAACGAGCGGAATGCCCACATTAGCTATTTTAGCAGCGACTAAACAGGCGAGTGCAAAGAAAACCCGACCGCGAAAATCAATCAGAAACGGCAACATCGACTTGAGGTTATGCCAGTCACGGCGATTAGTATGTGCACGTTCAGTCCGTGCGGCAGGCATTATCATGGAGTGCATATCGATCCCTGTATAACAAGGCCGTTAATAGTACGCGCGTTTTCCTGACCTTGAAATCTTTGTGTAAGAATCAGTTTCGAGCGTTTGTACACTTGTCTATTGCCAACAAGCTGCTAGGGTAGTATCCCTTTTGACAGTCTACTTGCTAATAAGGAGACCCTCCCTTGGATCACAGCGTACACAACAAACTCATTTCCTTCATTTGGGCTATCGCCGACGACTGTTTACGCGATGTGTACGTGCGCGGCAAATACCGCGATGTGATTTTGCCGATGGTGGTGTTACGCCGTATCGACACGCTGTTGGAAACCACCAAGCAAGCGGTGCTGGATGAGGTCAACTTCCAGCGTGAGGAAATGCAGGCAACTGAACTGGACGATGAGCCATTGAAAGCCGCCTCCGGTTACGTGTTCTACAATACCTCGCGCTGGACGCTGAAAACGCTGCGCACCACCGCCACCAATAATCAGCAAATCCTGCTGGCAAATTTTGAAGAATACCTGTTGGGCTTCAGTGATAACGTCAAGGAAATCATTGGGCGCTTCAACCTGAAAGCACAAATCCGCCACATGGCTGCCAAGCAAGTGCTGCTGGATGTGGTGGAAAAGTTTGTTTCCCCGTATATCAACCTCACGCCCGACATTGCCGAAGACCCCGACGGCAATAAACTTCCTCCACTGACCAATCTAGGGATGGGTTATGTGTTTGAAGAACTTATCCGCAAATTCAACGAAGAAAACAACGAAGAGGCGGGCGAACACTTTACCCCGCGTGAGGTAATTGAGTTGATGACCCACTTGGTATTTGACCCGATCAAAACCGAGTTGCCGTTGACCTTGACCGTGTATGACCCCGCGTGTGGCAGTGGTGGGATGCTCACCGAATCGCAGAATTTCATCGAAGAAAAATACCCCAGCACCACCACCAAACGCGACATTTACCTGTACGGCAAGGAAATCAACGACGAAACCTACGCCATCTGTAAATCCGACATGATGATCAAGGGCAACAATCCTGAAAATATCAAGGTCGGCTCGACGCTTTCCACCGATGAATTTGCCGCTGACCGTTTTGACTTTATGCTCTCCAATCCGCCTTACGGCAAAAGCTGGGCTTCGGAGCAAAAGAACATTAAAGACGATACGGGGGTGATTGACCCACGTTTTAAGGTGACACTGACCGACTATTGGGGCAAGCCCGAAGTGGCAGATGCTACGCCGCGCTCTAGCGATGGGCAATTGCTGTTTTTGATGGAAATGGTCAGCAAGATGAAAGCTGTGCGTGGCTTCGACTCCGCTCAGCCAGCGGGGAATAGTTCGGGGGGCAGCCGCATTGCTTCGGTGCATAACGGTTCTAGCTTGTTTACGGGTGATGCGGGCGGTGGGGAAAGCAATATCCGCCGCTACATTATCGAAAACGATTGGCTCGATGCGATTGTGCAATTGCCGAATAATCTTTTCTATAACACCGGTATTACTACCTACATTTGGTTGCTGAATAACAACAAGCCGAAAGAGCGCAAGGACAAGGTACAATTGATTGATGCCAGTCTGTTGTTCCGTAAGCTGCGCAAAAATCTGGGCAATAAAAACTGTGAGTTTGCGCCGGAACACATTCAGCAGATTACCCAAATCTATCTGGATTGTGCCGCGATTGAGCGCGAACTCGATGCCAACGGTGATCCTATTGGCATTGCCAGCAAAGTTTTCCGCAATCAGGATTTCGGCTATTACAAAGTCACGATTGAACGCCCGGATCGGCGTAAGGCGCGGTTTTCCGCTGATGCCATTGCGCCGTTGCGCTTCGATAAAGCGTTGGCGGAAGTGATGGAACACCTTTACAGCACGCACGGCGACAAGGTGTATGACACAGCCTTTTTGAAAGCGCAGGAAAAAGCCATTCTCGGCTGGTGCGAAGACAATGACATCAGTCTCAACAGCAAAGCGAAAGCCAAACTGCTCGACGTGAAGTATTGGGCAGGCTTGAAACAGCTATTCGAGACGGCGCAGCTACTCATGGCTGAGTTGGGTGAGGCGGAATTTGACGACTTCAATGTATTCAAGGAACAGGTAGATGCCGCGCTGAAAACCCGCGCTATCAAGCTGTCTGCCTCCGAAAAGAACGCCATTTTGAATGCGGTGAGTTGGTATGACGAAACCGCCGTCAAAGTGGTGAAAAAGGTGGTGAAATTGGCGGGCAAGGAATTGGATGATTTGTTGGAACGCTACGATTGCGCAGTGGAAGATTTATCGGATTTTGGGTATTACCCTGTAGTTCCCTTCGGCTCCGCTCAGGGAACGACATCTGCCCGTTGGCTGAGCGGAGTCGAAGCCAACCGTTCGGAGAAGAAAAGCAAAATTTCAGAATTCGTTACGTATGAAACCAGCGCGGATTTGCGCGACAGTGAGTCGATTCCGCTCAAAGACAGTATTTACCAATATTTCCTTGATGAGGTGAAACCGCACGTTGCCGAGGCTTGGCTCAATATGGAGTCGGTGAAAATCGGCTATGAAATCAGCTTCAACAAGTATTTCTACCGCCACAAACCGCTGCGTTCGCTGGAAGCGGTGGCGGCGGATATTCTGAGGCTGGAACAGCAGGCAGATGGGTTGATTGCGGATATACTAGGTTTGAAGAAACAGCCTGAGTGAACACAACGATGCAACGAGATCAACTGCTACAATCCATTGCCAATATCATGGTGGATTACCGAGTGGGTGAACTTCCTACACCAACGCCTGAGCATGTGGATAGATGGGTTAGTCAGTTTGCCCCAGACGTGCAGCTACCGCTGTTGGCGGAAATGAACCATGTGCTTGCCCGAACCTATCTCAATAAACAGCGTGTAGAATCGTTTCTTGCCCATTTAGTCAAGACACCTAAACTCGCGGGGGCGGATTTTTGTGCGTTTTGGCGTAATGTGGAATTTCTGGATATTCAGCAAGGCGGCAATAGCCAGCACGAAATGCTCACCATGTTTAGTGCGATTTTGCAGCAAGAATGTGGTTTCCCTGCCCAGCAAGGGCTGCACAATCCTCATGCCTACATCTATCTCGATGATGCCATTTTTACAGGCAATAGAACCCTGAATGATTTAAAAGCATGGTTGTTAACCGCGCCATCGGAGGCGGTTGTTCATATTATTACCATTGCTTTTCATCGTGGTGGTCAGTGGTATGCCAGCACTAAATTGCAAGAAGCGGCATTAGCCTTGAATAAACATATCAATTTCAATTGGTGGCGAGCCGTTGAAATTGAAGATCGGCGAAAATATATCAATGCCTCTGATGTATTACGCCCTATTTTGCTTCCTGATGATGCAATGGTGCAGGCGTATGTACAAAGTCTGCGTTACTCGCCAACACTTAGAGTGGCTGGACATCTGGGTGTAAACGGCTTTTTCTCTTCGGGGTCAGGGCGGCATTTGCTGGAGCAGACATTTTTGCAAGCGGGTGTCCAGATACGTTCCCGTTGCCCACAACTGGGAATATACCAACGTCCACTCGGTAACATGGTGTTGGATACGTTGGGGTTTGGCTCATTGTTTGTCACCTTTAGGAATTGCCCCAACAATACACCGCTGGCATTTTGGGCAGGTTCGCCTTGGTATCCACTCTTTCCAAGGAAAACGAATTAATGAGTAGTACAGCGGCTATTCGGACATATCAGCAACCCGACGCGGTGGTTTTTTTAAAAACCAAGGAAGCATTTGGTGGTTTGTCCAATATGGCATCGGGTTATCCGCTGCTGGTGAATGGTATCCGTATTCTATCGTCTGAAGCCCTGTATCAAGCGTGCCGTTTTCCGTCTTTGCCGGATGTGCAGCGTTTGATTATCCAGCAAACCAGCCCGATGACAGCGAAAATGGTTTCCAAGCCTTATCGGGCGCAATCTCGCCCCGATTGGGAGCGGGTGCGGGTCAAAATCATGCGCTGGTGCTTGCGGGTTAAGCTGGCACAGCATCGCCAAGTGTTCGGTAAGTTGTTATTGGAAACGGGTGATTTACCTATCGTCGAAAAGTCTTTCAAGGATGAATATTGGGGGGCGAAACCTAGCTACGCGGATACGCTGGTTGGCATGAATGTCTTGGGGCGGCTGCTGATGGAGTTGCGTGAAGAACTCAAATCGGGTGAGTTTGATGCCAAAGCCTTTCTTGAAACACCCGCTATCCCTGATTTTTTGTTGGATGGCAAACCCATCGAACCTATTACCAGACATCAAGACATTGCCGGAGTGAACGCCATGTTGCTATACGATTTGCATACCCACAAACAATATATTGAGAATCTCGCGCGGACATTTGGGGCGCAGCGCATTCGGGTGTTTGGTTCGGTGGCGCGGGGTGAGGACACGGAAGCCAGCGACATTGATTTTCTGGTCGATTTCCCGCAAGGCTACGACTTGTTCCGGCAACGTCTGCCGCTGATGGAGCAGTTGAAAGCCCTGTTGGGCAGGCAAGTGGAGGTTATCCCCGAACACGAGTTGAACCCGCACATCAAAAGCCGTGTATTGGCAGAGGCAGTGGAATTATGAGCAAAACATGGCAACCTTACGCGCTGCATATTCTCGATTGCGTCGCTAAAGTCCAGCGCATTCAGGCGCGTGGCGATATAACCCAAGATGACATTCTCTATGATGCGGCGTTAAGAAACCTGCAAACGCTTTCGGAAGCTACCCAAAAACTCGCTGAAAACAAGGCGGCAGTTTGCCCGGAAATCCCTTGGCGGGAAATCAGCGGGTTTCGGAATATTCTGGTACACAACTATCTTGGCGATATTGATCCGCTGACCATCAAGCGGGTGATCGACGAGCATTTGCCACCGCTTGAAGATTGCGTCCGCAAGATGCTGGAAAGTGAATAGTTCGCGGTGTGGTGGTAGTTGTTGGCTTCGACTTCGCTCAGACAACGGGGACTAGCGTTCCCTGAGTGGTGATGTTGGCTTCGGCTTCGCTCAGCCAACGGGTGGCACTATCCGTTCCCTGAGCGGAGTCGAAGGGAATAGTTCGGAGTGAGATGTCAGAGAGCATAACAATGGAAGGCTATATGTATATTCTCAGGTGTGTTGATGATAGCTATTACACGGGTAGTACAAAAAACATGACGATACGTTTGTGGCAGCATCAAAACGGCTTGGGAGCTAAACACACGGCAAAACGATTGCCTGTGGAATTGGTGTATGTTGAAGTATTCGACCGCATTGATGAGGCTTTTTGGCGTGAAAAGCAGGTGCAGGGTTGGAGCCGGAAAAAGAAAGAGGCATTGATGGCGAGTGATTTTAATCAGTTGCATTTGTTGGCAGAATGTCAGAATGAAACCACGCATCGTTCCCTGAGCGAAGTCGAAGGGAACAGTTCGGAGTGCGGTGGTGATGTTGGCTTCGACTCCGCTGACTTCGACTCCGCTGACTTCGACTCCGCTGACTTCGACTCCGCTGACTTCGACTCCGCTGACTTCGACTCCGCTCAGTCACCACAGCCAACGGGCAGCGACCGTTCTCTGAGTGGTACGCTGAGCCTGCCGAAGTGCGAAGTCGAAGGGAGCAATCGAGCATGGAGTAAAGCATGACAGCATTAACGGCAATGCCCAAATACGAAACCTACAAAGACTCCGGCATCGAATGGCTCGGCGAAATCCCCGCGCATTGGAAAGCCATTAAGATGAAATATTTATTTCGCGATGTTTCAATTAAGAATAAGCCAAATGAGACATTACTTTCTGTTACTCAAGATAAAGGTGTCGTGCCTAGAGACTGGGTTGAAAATAGGATGGTAATGCCTTCAGGAAATTTAGAAAGCTTTAAATTTATTAAAAAAGGTGACTTTGCAATTAGTTTGCGTTCGTTTGAAGGTGGGTTGGAATATTGTCATCATGATGGAATCGTTAGTCCAGCATATACGGTTTTAAAATCAAGTAAGCCATGTTTGCTGGATGGTTATTACAGGTATCTCTTTAAAAGTCATATTTTCATATCAGAACTTCAGACATCTATAGTTGGCATTAGAGAAGGTAAGAACATTTCTTATGATGAATTGAGATATTCTATTTTGCCTATTCCTAAAGAAGCAGAACAAACCACCATCGCCCATTTCCTCGACCAAAAAACCGCGCAAATCGACGCTGCCATTGCCATTAAAGAACAGCAAATCACCTTATTGAAAGAGCGCAAACAAATTCTTATCCAACAAGCCGTTACCAAGGGTGTTGGCTTCGACTTCGCTCAGCCAACGGACAGCGATCGTTCCCTGAGCGAAGTCGAAGGGAACAATGGTGTGCCGATGAAAGACTCTGGGGTGGAGTGGATTGGGGAGATTCCGGCGCATTGGGAGGTTAAAAAACTCAAATACGTTCTGGAAGAGAGAAATGAACGATCAAAAACAGGAGAAGAACCCCTGTTTATGATGAGCCAGATACATGGTTTGGTTGTACGGGCAGATTATCACGATAAAGCCGAAGTTGCGGCAAGTAATGTTGATAATAAAATTGTCTACAAAAATGATCTTGTATTCAATAAGCTCAAGGCGCATTTGGGTGTGTTTTTCAAAAGCAATATTGAATTCAATGGATTGGTTAGCCCTGATTATGCAGTTTATAAAAGTAAAGCCTATATCCATGATATGAAAATATTGGAAGTGCTTTTTCGGCATCCTTCTTATATCGAGCAGTTTATTATTAGAGCAACAGGGATTGTTGAAGGTCTGATTCGTCTTTATACGGGTGATCTTTTTGATATGTCAGTGCCGATTGCACCGAAAAAAGAGCAGTTGGAAATTCTGGAGTTCATAGATAAGCAATACACTTTGCATGATAACGCGATAGTTATACAACAGCAGCAAATCGAGAAGTTGCGGGAGTATAAAACCACGCTGATTAACAGCGCGGTGACGGGTAAGATTAGGGTCACGCCCGAAATGGTGACGGCATCAGCATAGCGTGAAATTGGGCAACAGCTTGTTGCCCAATTGCTGCGGGTGTAATTTACTCGTGCGAATGTTGCTTGAGTTCCTGCAACATGGACTCACGCAGAATCACATTGATTCGGGTCTGATAGCCGCGCCCCTTGGATTTAAGCCAAGCCAACACATCAGCGTCCAACCGCACCGTTGTCATCTGCTTGGTAGGGCGGTACATCGGGTTGACTGCTGCTTTATACCATTCAGCATCCAATGGAGCAGGTGGCGCATCACTGTAATCAATATCAGCATCGGGCTGTTGCGCCAACTTTTCCAACATGGTTTGCTGTTCTGCGGATAATTCCGGCAGTTTGTTCGGATCAAGTGTTCGCTTGATGATACGCTCGTTGTTCGCTTTCATTAGCTTTCCTCGCTGAAATTAACCGGACAGTTTCGCCGTCTTCCCCGCGCAAGGTATAGACGACATACAGCATGGCAGGTCGAACCAAACCAATGGTGATCCAGCGGTCTTCGCCATAGTCCTGACGCTCATCGTAACGCTCGATACGCAATGGATCGAAAAACACAAGGCTGGCAAGTTCAAAGTTGATGCCATGTTTGCGTTGATTACTGGCATCCTTGGTATCATCCCACTCGAACTGCATTACTACTCCAGTGTTATTACAATAATGTTAATCCTAGGGGATGCTTGGACAGACTGCAAGAAGTTACTCAATACACCCATATCTTGCAGTACAATTGCGAAACAGCTTGTTTCGTAGTTGTGATAGAACTTTAATCAACAACGTTGGAGTGGACAGATTGATATGACGAGCCATGACTTGATGGAAATATACACCAGTGCAGATGGCAGCATCGAGATTCAAGTTCAATTTGACCAGGACACCGTTTGGTTGTCACAAGCGCAACTGGTGGGTTTGTTTGAACGTGATGTTTCCGTCATCTCTCGCCACATCCGCAACGCCCTGAATGAAGGTGAAGTGAGTGAAAGCAATTTGCAAAAAATGCAAATTGCAAATTCAGACAAGCCCGTTACGCTCTATGATCTGGATGTGGTGATTTCTGTTGGCTATCGGGTTAAGTCAACACGTGGTGTTCAGTTCCGTCGCTGGGCGACTCAACGTCTCCGTGAGTACTTGGTACAAGGCTACGCGCTCAACCAGCAACGCTTTGACCAAAACGCCGCCGAACTCCAACAAGCCATCGCGCTCATTCGCAAAGCCGCCCAAGCCCCCGACATCAACGCTACCACGGGGCGCGGCTTAGTCGAAATCGTCAGCCGCTACACCCAAACCTTCCTTTGGCTGCAACGCTACGACGAAGGCTTGCTAAACGACCCGCAAGGGCAAACAGGCGGCGATTTGCCCACGCCTGAAATCGCCATGCAAGCCTTGCAAGAACTCAAGCAAGTGCTGATGGAACGCGGCGAAGCCACCGCCTTATTCGCCCACCCACGCGAAGACGGCTTAAGTGCCATTTTCGGCAACCTCAATCAAAGCGTTTTCGGCGAATCCGCCTACCCCACCATTGAAAGCAAAGCTGCCCACTTGCTGTATTTTGTCGTCAAAAACCACCCATTTGCCGATGGCAACAAACGCAGCGGCGCATTCCTATTTGTGGATTTCCTGCACCGCAACCAACGCCTGTTGAATGAACGTGGCGAACCTGTCATCAACGACACGGGATTAGCCGCACTAACCCTTTTGGTTGCTGAGTCCGATGCCAAACAAAAAGAAACCCTGATCCGCTTGATCATGCACATGCTGGCGAGACCTTGCACAACACCCATGAATTAACGATGATGCAGCAACGGTAAATAGGGCAAGCAACGACAGGGGCAAACATGGCAAGTCAAACCAACGAACAGGCATTTGAAGCCGCGATTGAAAAGCACCTGTGCGGCATTTCTTCGGAAGAGTTACAGAAGAAGCTGGGTGAAACGCCTGCTGTTTACGGTGCTATTCCCTTCGACTTCGCTCAGGGAACGGGAAGTGCCACTCGTTGGCTGAGCGAAGTCGAAGCCAACAACACCGCCCGCTACCACATCGGCAACCCCACCCAATTCAACAAACAAGTTGCCCTCGACGAACAATTCTTCTGGCAATTCCTGCAAACCACCCAAGCCGATGAACTGGAAAAACTCCAAAAGCACAGCCCCAGCGATTGGCAGCGCAAAATCGTGGAGCGTTTCGACCGCCTGATTAAAAAGCACGGTCTGTTGCATCTGCTGAAAAAGGGGCTAGGCGTGGATGATGCCCATTTCCACCTGATGTACCCCGCGCCGTTGGCAAGCAGCAGTGCCAAGGTGAAACAACAGTTTGCCGCCAATCTGTTCAGTTGTACCCGTCAGGTACGCTATTCCAGCACCAACCCGCTGCAAGAAATCGACATGGTGCTGTTCCTCAACGGCTTGCCGCTGATCACGCTGGAGCTGAAAAACCCGTGGACAGGGCAAACCGCCCGCTACCACGGGCAAAAGCAATACCGCGACGACCGCGACACCACCCAGCCGTTATTGCAGTTCGGGCGTTGCTTGGTACACATGGCGGTGGATACTGATGAAGTCTATATGACCACCAAACTGGCGGGCAAAGACACGTTTTTCCTGCCGTTCAACAAAGGTCACGCAGAAGGGCAAGGCAACCCGCCCAATCCACGCGGGCATAAAACCGCCTACCTGTGGGAAGAAATCTTCACGCGGGAAAGCCTTACCAATATCATCCAGCATTTCGTGCGCCTCGATGGCACAAGCAAAGACGCGCTGGACAAACGCACCCTGTATTTCCCGCGCTATCACCAACTCGACGTGGTGCGGAAACTCATCAACCATGCCGCCACGCACGGGGTAGGGCAAACCTATCTGATTCAACATTCTGCCGGTTCGGGCAAATCCAACTCGATTACCTGGGCAGCGTACCAATTGATTGAGGTTTATCCTGCCGCCCGTGTTCCCTTCCCTTCGACTTCGCTCAGGGAACGCGCTCAGGGAACGGATCGTGCCCGTTGGCTGAGCGAAGTCGAAGCCAACACCCCACGCCCGCTATTCGATTCCGTGATTGTGGTGACAGACCGCCGCCTGTTGGATAAGCAATTGCGCGATAACATCAAAGAGTTTTCCGAAGTCAAAAACATCATTGCCCCCGCCCACAAGTCATCCGAACTGAAAGCGGCGTTGGAAAACGGCAAAAAGATTATTATCACCACCATCCAGAAATTCCCGTTCATCATTGATGGCATTGCCGACCTCAGCGACAAGCGTTTCGCGGTCATTATCGACGAAGCCCACAGTTCCCAATCCGGTTCAGCGCACGACAATATGAACCGCGCAATGGGTACGGTGGCTGAGCGAAGTTGGCTTCGGCTTCGCTCAGCCAACGGGCACGATCCGTTCCCTGAGCGAAGCCGAAGGGAACAGGCGGACGACCCTGAAGATACCCAAGACAAAATCCTGCAAGCGATGCGTTCGCGTAAGATGCGCGGCAATGCCTCCTACTTAGCCCTCACTGCCACTCCGAAAAACACCACCTTGGAAAAGTTTGGACAGAAACAGCCCGACGGCTCGTTCCATCCTTTTCATTTGTACTCCATGAAGCAGGCGATTGAAGAAGGCTTCATTCTGGATGTACTCGCCAATTACACCACCTACAAAAGCTATTACGAAATCCAGAAATCCATCGACGACAACCCGCTGTTTGACACCAAAAAGGCGCAGCAAAAGCTCCGCGCTTACGTCGAGAGTTCGCAGCACACCATTGATACCAAAGCCGAAATCATGCTGGAGCATTTCATTCCGCAGGTGGTGGCAGCCAAAAAGCTCAAAGGCAAAGCGAAGGGCATGGTGGTCACGCAAAATATTGAAACCGCGATCCGTTACTACCAAGCGATTACCCGCTTGCTGGCAAAACAAGGCAACCCGTTCAAAGCCCTGATTGCGTTTTCGGGCAGCAAAACCGTGGATGGTGTGGAATACACCGAAGCCGACATCAACGGGTTTGCCGAAACCGACACCAAGGACAAATTCGATACCGACGAATACCGCCTGCTGGTGGTGGCGAACAAATACCTGACAGGTTTCGACCAGCCCAAGCTGTGCGCCATGTATGTGGACAAGAAACTCGCCAGCGTGTTGTGTGTGCAAACCTTGTCGCGCCTCAACCGTGCCGCGCCCAAGTGGGGCAAGAAAACCGAAGACCTGTTCGTGCTGGATTTTTTCAATAGCGTGGACGACATCAAGACTGCCTTCGACCCGTTCTACACCTCCACATCGTTATCGAAAGCCACCGACATTAACGTGCTGCACGAGCTGAAAGACGCACTGGATGAAGTCGGCGTGTACGAATGGCAGGAGGTCGACAACTTCGTGACGCGCTATTTCAACAACGAAGACGCGCAAACCTTAAGCGGAGTGATTGATGTGGCGGCAGCACGTTTCAACCACGAATTGGAACTCGACAATGCTGCCAAAGTGGATTTCAAGATCAAAGCCAAGCAGTTCGTGAAAATCTACGGGCAAATGGCGGCGATCATGCCGTATGAAATGGTGACGTGGGAAAAGCTGTTTTGGTTTTTGAAATTCCTGATCCCGAAATTGAAAGTCGCTGACCCTGATGCCGAGTTGCTGGATGAGTTGCTGAACTCGGTGGACTTGAGTACCTACGGCTTGCAACGGGTGAAACTGAACCATGCGATTGCGCTGGACGATGCCGCCTCAGAACTTGACCCGCAAAACCCTAATCCACGCGGGGCGCACGGCACGGAAAGAGAGGCTGACCCGTTGGATGAGATTATCCGCACCTTCAATGAGCGTTGGTTTCAGGGTTGGAGTGCCACGCCGGAAGAGCAGCGCGTGCGCTTACTCAGCATGGCGGAATCCATCAAGGCACACCCCGATTTTCACGACAAGTACCAAAACGAACACGATCCGCACAACCAGCATTTGGCGTTTGAAAAGCTGTTTAAGGAAGTCATGTTGCAACGGCGCAAGGATGATTTGGAATTCTACAAGCTGTTCGCGGGTGATGCTGCATTCAAAACAGCGTTAATGCAAAGTATGCAGCGTATGGTGAGTGGTTGAACTTGGTATTACGTCAAAAGGTCGGGTAAGAGCGCGAGATTTAAAAACAGCTCCACTCAAAGAGCAGAGCTGTACCTCTAGCGGTTTATTTATCTAATCACTTTATTTTGTGATTTTGCGCGAAATTTACACAAATCAAGGTGAATGTTCTCTGAATAATGTTGCATCTTTAACCAGCTCTTTAAGTGAGTGCTTGTGTCATAATAGCGTTTTTATGACCAGCACGGCTGGAGTGTAAAGGTATTTGGGATGAAAGAACGTATTCAAAAGCTGCTGTCCCGTGCAGGTTATGGTTCGCGGCGTGAAATTGAACGCTGGATTGAAGCAGGCGATATTCTAGTTAATGGTAAGCGGGCTGAAATAGGTCAGCCTATCAGCGAAAGCGATAAGGTGATTTTACGCGGCAAAACTCTGCATTTGGAGTCCAAGCTACGGGCTACGCCTAAAGTGTTGATGTATCACAAAAAAGCCGGTGAAATGTGTACTCGTCACGACCCAGAAGGCCGCCCTACGGTTTTCGATAATCTGCCGCATTTACGTCAAGGTCGTTGGATTATGGTGGGGCGCTTGGATGTGAATACTGATGGTTTATTGCTGTTCACCACGGATGGCGAATTGGCGAATAAACTCATGCATCCTTCCTCAGAAATAGAGCGTGAATATGCGACGCGGGTTTTGGGCGAAGTGGATGAAGATATGTTGCAGCGCTTGCAGACTGGCGTACAACTTGAGGATGGCCCCGCCCATTTCCTAAGAATTATTGAAGGCGGCGGCGAAGGTGCAAATCATTGGTATCACGTGGTGCTCGCTGAAGGGCGCAATCGCGAAGTGCGGCGCTTATGGGAATCTCAAGGTATCAAGGTCAGCCGCTTAATTCGGGTACGCTATGGCTTCTTGAGTTTGCCGCGCTCTTTGCGCGGTGGTCATCATGAAGAATTGGATGTGAAAACCATGCGGCGCTTGTATGAATCAGTCGCTTTGAGTTTTGAAGATGTGGTTCCAACTGAGCAAGCTAAGCCTGCAGGCTATCGACCCGCCTTAAAAGAGCCGGGTAAGCCACGCTCACCTAGTCCGTATAATAAACCACGTGCTGCTGCGAAAAAACCTACTGAAGCGGGCAAGCCACAGCGCCCTGCACGCAGAGACTCCAATCGCACTAAGTAGTTTGGTTCAGCAAGCTTAGCGGTGATTTGTAACGGCTAATCTAGGCGTCCCTATAAGTATTTTGTATTTACTTCCATGCTAGCCCTCATGCTGTTTTACCGAGGGCTTGCTATGTTGAAACCCGTATTAAGCGGTTTGGCGCTATTGCTGATTAGTTACTCAGCCGTCGCACAACCCCAAATTGAATTAAAACTCACTCAATTAATCGACCCTAATTGTCAGGGCACTGAATTGCTTGCAGATAGCAGCGCTGAGCCGGGGCAATGTATTCGCTATCAATTAAAGGTTCATAATCTAGGAACTAGTGCCGCGCAAGCAGTGAGTCTGAGTTTGCCCGTGCCGCAACATACAAATATCAAGCAAAGCCTAGAGAGTAATCAGGTGGGTTTGCCCGCTGCTCAACTACAAACCACCGCAAGTGGTGAAAAGCTGCTACAGACTCAAATTGAGCGACTGGATGCGAATCAAGAGTTGACTCTGAATTACAGTGTGCAAGTGCTGTAATTACTTCACCAGTTCTGCGAGCAAGTCAGCATGGTGCTGTAATTGGCGCTTTAAGCGTAAGCGTTCGCTGCGGAAAATCGCCACTAAATCGGCGAGTGCATCCTCAAAATCATCATTGATGATCACATAGTCGTATTCAGCATAGTGGGCGATTTCATTGCGCGCATCCCGCATCCGGCGCTGGATAATTTCTTCACTATCTTGTTTGCGATTCCGTAGACGCTCTTCGAGCGAAGCTTGGCTTGGGGGGAGGATAAAAATGCTGATCACACTATCAGCACGCTCGCGAACTTGGCGGGCACCTTGCCAGTCAATTTCCAAGATCACATCTTTGCGCGCAGTGAGGAGAGTATCGACTGCTGTTTTGGAAGTGCCGTAATAGTTATCGAAGACTTGCGCATATTCTAAAAACAAATTTTGCTCGATTTCTTCTTTAAAGGTTTCGAGGCTGACAAAATGATAATGCTCACCATCCACTTCACTGGGGCGTGGAGCGCGGGTGGTATGCGAAACTGAAATGATTAAATGCTTCAGCTGCTTGCAGAGTTCGTTCAGCAGACTGGTTTTGCCAGCACCCGAAGGAGCGGAAACGATATAAAGTTGACCGGGTTTCATGCTGCTGGATTCCTCTAATTAAAAACCAAATATCCACTTGAAAATACAAACTTGAAATATATTTACTAGTAAAATGTCAAAGATGCGAGTATAGAAACTTGAGGGAGCGTCATTCTAATCAAAACGCACAGAATGCAAAAGTAAGCGAGGTACTAGAACGATGATTCAAGTCATTAGCATTCCAGCTTTTTCGGATAATTATATTTGGCTGATTACCAATGAAGAGCGTAAATTCGGCGCTATTGTTGATCCGGGCGATGCGCAACCCGTGTTAGCGGAGCTGACTCAGCGCTGCATTGAGCCAGTCGCTTTATTAATCACTCACCATCATCGCGATCATGTCGGCGGCATTGCTAAGCTGCTAGAAGCTTACCCGAATTTAAAAGTTTATGGGCCTGCACACGAAACCATTCCACATATGACTCATCCCTTGCAGGATGGCGAAGTGGTTGAATTAGCTGAACTAAATGCCAGTTTTCAAGTATTAGATATACCAGGACATACCGCTGGACACATTGCTTATTATGGCGAAGGTAGCTTGTTTTGTGGCGATACCATTTTCGGTTGCGGCTGCGGGCGTGTGTTTGATGGGACTTTAGATGGTTTGCATGCATCTTTGCAGCGCTTAGCCAAATTGCCCGCAGAAACGGTAGTCTACTGCGCTCATGAATACACCATAGACAATATTGGTTTTGCTAAATGGGTCGAGCCGGACAATAAAGACTTAGATGCGCGCTTAGAAGAGTGCTGGCAATTACAGGAGGGCACGCCCAAGCGTGCTACTGTGCCGTTCACTTTAGGTAACGAATTCCTCACTAATCCATTCTTGCGCACTCATATCCCTGAAGTGATTGCGCGTGCTGAAAAAGTCGCTGGGCGTGAATTGCAAACCCAAGCCGAGATTTTCGCGACTTTGCGAATTTGGAAGGATACTGAGTACGACTAAAGCTTGGCTTCAGTCTGAGCCGATTATAAGCTAATAAAGTGCTGGCGATAAAATTTCAATTCATTAATCGAATCATAAATATCGTCCAGCGCTAAATGGCGTGATTCCTTGGTATATAACTCTAAAATACTGGGTTTCCAGCGCTTCGCTAGTTCTTTGACAGTGCTCACATCTAAATTGCGATAGTGAAAGAATTTTTCTAATTCAGGCATTAAACGCGCTAAAAAGCGTCGATCTTGGCAGATGCTATTGCCACACATCGGTGAAGCACCGGCTGGAACTTGTTCTTTTAGGAAATTCAACGTGGCTTGTTCGGCTTGCTCAGCAGTCCAAACACTGTCGCGCACGCGCTGAATTAACCCTGAGCCACCATGCTGCTTTTGATTCCATTCATCCATTTGTGCCATTCTTGCATCCGTTTGGTGGAGCGCAATCACGGGGCCTTCGGCGAGAATATTCAAGTCTTTATCCGTGACCACCGTGGCAATTTCAATAATGAGATCATTTACAGTGTCCAGACCGGTCATTTCTAAATCGATCCATATAAGATTGTCCTGATGCAAAGCCATGTGTTGTTATACTCGGTTACTTGAAAGATGAACTAAAGCGCAGATATTTACCTGAATCTCGCTACTGAGTTCAAGTGCTAATTACGGAAGTGCTGAATGCAAACCTTTACTTTGATTTTTTTAGTTTTTTTATTCGCCTCAACTTTGACACAAATTTGGCTATCGTTGCGCCAAAAGCAATCAGTACAAAGTCATCGTTCCGCTGTACCTGACGCTTTTGTAGATAAAGTTAGTCTAGCCGAACATCAAAAGGCCGCCGACTACACCTTAGCCAAAGGCAAATTCGGACGTATTCAACTCATATTGGGTATTGTGGTGCTGTTAGCTTGGACTTTGGGCGGCGGCCTAGAGTGGCTTGATCAAGCTTGGCGCAGTGTCGGCTGGGGGCCATTGTTGACCGGTACAGCCGTGATTTTGAGCATGACTTTCATTTCAAGTCTGATTGATTTGCCCTCTTCGCTGTATAGCACTTTCGTGTTGGAAGAGCGCTTTGGCTTTAATAAAACCACTTTGAAAATTTTTGTGGTCGATATGCTCAAAGGCACGGCTTTGGGTTTAGTGATTGGCGTACCGCTGATTTTATTTGTGCTCTGGTTAATGGAGTCCGCTGGGGGCGCTTGGTGGGTTTATGCTTGGCTGGGTTTGACGGCTTTTTCGCTATTAATGACTTGGGCTTATCCGAAGTTTATTGCACCGCTATTCAATAAATTTCAACCCTTAGAAGAGGGTGAAGTAGCTAATCGAATCAATGCTTTATTAGAGCGTACTGGCTTTAATAGCAAAGGCGTATTTGTGATGGATGGTTCGCGCCGTTCTGCGCATGGCAATGCTTATTTCACTGGTTTTGGCAAAAATAAGCGCATTGTATTCTTCGATACTTTATTGAAGCATTTAACGCCGTCACAAATCGAAGCAGTCTTAGCCCATGAGCTAGGCCATTTTAAGCGCAAACATATTGTGAAAGGCATGCTGCTCTCAGTGCTGATGACTTTAATCGGCTTTGGGGTTTTGGCTTGGTTGATGCAGCAGTCTTGGTTTTATAGCAGTTTTAGTATTTCTGAGCCGTCCACTTATATGGCTCTTATCCTGTTTATGCTCGTTAGTCCGGTATTTACTTTCTTTATCACCCCGCTAATGGCAAGGTTTTCGCGTAAGCATGAGTTTGAAGCGGATGAATTTGCAGCGCAACAATCAAGTGCTACGGAACTGATTGCCGCTTTAGTAGGTCTTTACAAGGAAAATGCCAGTACTTTAACTCCCGATCTGCTGCACTCGGCATTTTACGACTCGCATCCCCCGGCTGCGATCCGCATCGCTCATCTACAGAAACAGACTTAAACGAGGATAACCATGAAATCCATCGCGTTATGCACTGCATGTTTAGTGCTTAGTATGTCCGCTCACGCTGCTGCACCTGATCCGATTAATGGCGAGCGCTTATTTAAACAGTCGCGCTGTTTGAGTTGTCATACTACGGAGGTTTTTACCAGCCCGACGCGAAAAGTGAAAAGCTACGCTGCACTCGAAAGCCAAGTGCGACGTTGTGACGCTAACCTCAGCACTAATTGGTTTGATGATCAGATTTTGGATGTGGTTTCCTATTTGAATCAAATGTATTACAAGTTCCCCACCACGGCTGCCACCCCCGTAAAACCGTAATAGTTTCAGTTCGCTTTCTGAGAGTTTTGCTTCACAATAAGCACTATGATGAAAACTGCACAGGATATTGGCCGAGTCATTACCCGTTATGGGGCTGAACTCATTTTGGAAACTGCCAGTGGTGGGCACTTACGCTGTACCACTCGGCGTAAATTAGAAAATGTTGCTTGTGGCGATTATGTCCGCTGGCAAACTGAGCAACAGGGCAATGCTAGTGTCTTAGCGATTTTACCTCGGCAAAATGTTCTCGAACGTCCCGATTTTCGTGGCAAATTGCGCGCAGTCGCTGCCAATATTGATATTTTGTTAGTGGTCAGTAGCTGGCGTCCCGAACCCAATTGGGAAATGTTAGACCGCTATTTAGTCTCCGCCCATTTATTACCTGCCGAAATTCTGATTGTCTTTAATAAAGCCGATTTGCGAGATACTTATCGTAATCCTGAGCATGAGGTTTGCCTTAAAGAATATTTGGAAATTGGCTATCAAGTCGTGCATACCCAAGCTAATCAGGCACAAGGCTTAGCCGAAATCGAAACCGCGATTCAGGGTAAAACGGCTATTTTTGCAGGGCAGTCAGGTGTTGGAAAATCTTCGTTGATTAGCCAGCTCGTGCCTGAAGAGGAAATTCGGGTGGGTGAAATTGGTGATACCGGCGAAGGACGGCATACCACCACTGTATCGCGCCTTTATCATTTACCGGGGCAAGCGAGCCTGATTGATTCGCCCGGAGTGCGTGATTTTCCACTACCGAAATTAACGGTAACTCAATTACAAACTGGTTATCCAGAATTCACTCGCTTTGCAGGTGAGTGCCGCTTTAATAATTGTACTCATCAACATGAGCCGGGTTGTGTTATAAAAGCGGCTCTAGCCGCTGGTGAACTGCCCCCACGTCGTTACCAACGTTATTTGACCCTATTAAAAAGCCAAAGTAATAACTAATTTAAAAACGGCTATTCTCAAGAGTTTATTACAGTGATGAAGGATCGTTTCAAGCTCAAATTAACTGCTGGCTATGTGTTCGGCTTATTGAGCTTCACTCTGAATGTCAGTGCCGGCACTCTGGAAGAGCAACGCATTACTTTCCAAACAGCACGTGCCGCTTTACAGGAAGGTAAAGCTGAGGATGCCCGTTTATTAATGCCCCAATTACGCAACTATCCCTTAGCACCTTGGCTAGAAGCGCAGCTATTAACCGCCGAGATAGCGCAAGTTTCGGATACCGCCTTAACCACTTTCATTAGCAATAACCCTAATTCTTCAATGAGTGATAGCTTCAGTGCGCGTTTGGCTGAGCGCTTAGCCGCGCAAGGTAAATGGTCGACGATTCTGCAGATTATTCCGCATAATTCTGAACAATTGACCACGCAGTGCTATCGCGCTGAAGCTTTGTTAAATACTGGCTTGGTCAATCAAGGTTTAGAGCAGGCTAAAAAAATCTGGGAAAGCACTAAGAAAGACTTTCCGAATGATTGTTCTAGTATGCTGTTGCAATTACAAAACCATAAAGTATTAAGCAATAGCGACTATTGGCAGCGCATTAAACTGCTGATGAGCAATAATCGGGTGAGTGCTGCGCGTGATTTGACTGCCTATGTAACGGAAGAAGATAAAAAATTTTTTGAGTTGTGGGTAGAAACCCGTGCCGCGCCTAGTGAAAAGCTGCCTGAGCTATTGACTCAAGCCGATAGCCCACAAGTGCGCGCGATGGTGGTGGATGCGATTAAAGAAATTGCTGATGACAAACTAGAAACTGCTTTACCGCTTTGGACGCAGGCTCAAATTACGTTTAAATTCACGGCTGCTGAAAAAGGTGAGGTAGAAAGCCGTTTAGGTATGTGGGAAGCATGGCGGCATGATGACGATGGTTTGCAGCGCTTAAAGCGCATTCCGGTCGCTGATCGTACCAAAGAGGGGAATGCTTGGTTAGCACGCTTAGCCATGCGTTCCCAAGATTGGCCTGCTTTATTAGAGGCTTCAGTCGTTTTAGAGGCGAGTGAAGGTACCGATGATGAATGGGATACTTGGTTGTATTGGCAAGCCCGCTCATTGGAGCGTCTGAAAAAGACCGCAGAAGCACAAGCGGTTTATGAGCGCTTGGCTAAGAATTCGACTTATTATGGTTTTCTGGCGGCTGATCGAATTGGGCAAGCTTATGCCAAGTTACAAGAAACACCGCCGGATCGTACCCAGCGCGTTCAGGGTTTACAGAAGCTAGCGGCTTTTAAGCGTTGGCAAGAATGGAAGGCTATGGGTGATCGTAGCCAAGCCCGTAAGGAATGGTTCAGACTATTGCAGGCAATGGATAAAGAGGGTGTATTGGCGGCAGCAGAGTTAGCGCTGCGCCAGGGTGATGCTAATTTGGCGATTTGGACGGTCTCCAAAGTGAAGGATTGGAATAGCGTCGATGTCCGTTTTCCCTTGATGTATGAACAAATTGTAATGGATCAAGCACGTTCGCAGGGTATACGCCCTGAGTGGATTCTGGGTATTATGCGTCGAGAAAGTGCGTTTGATGCGAGTGCAGAGTCCAGTGCTAAAGCTTTAGGTTTGATGCAATTGATGCCGGGGACAGCGCGCGATATTGGCCGACAAATGGGCATGCAAGTGGTTGCTAAAGAAGATATTTTGCAGCCAGACCTGAATGTTAAGCTAGGAAGTACCTATCTGCGTGATATGTTAAAGCGCTTCTCAGGGAATTATGCGCAAGCGACTGCGGCTTATAATGCAGGGCCAGGGCGGATTCCTAAATGGGCTCCTTCGCAAACGCTAGCCGCTGATCAATGGATTGAAAGTATTCCCTTTGATGAAACGCGCAAATATGTGCGAGCTGTGATGGCCTATACGACCGTATACGACCACAAGCTCAATAAAGATCAAGGTTTGCGTTTATCAATGCGCTTACAACCGATTCCAGCCAAATAGGTAGTTTGGCAGTTTAATTGGAGAATGTTTAGGCATGAAGTCGCAGCGGCGAGAACAAGGTGTAGCTATGCTCACTGCGCTGCTGATTGTGGCTTTAGCAGTGGTGGTAGTCAGTGCTATTTTCGTGCAGCAACGCTATAGCATCCGCTTAAGTAGCAATCTGCAAGATATGGAGCAAGCCTACCAATATAACTATGCGGCTGAAAAAATGGCAGCGACTTGGTTGGAGCGGGATATTAAAGATATCAAAGATGGTACTTATGATTCGCTCCAAGATAAATGGGCAGGAAAAATTCCGCCCTTTCCAATTGATGATGATAATGGGCAGCCCATTGGTGAGCTTCAAGTAAAAATTGAAGACTTACAAGCCTATTTCAATGTGAATAATCTTTACGATGTGCAAAAGAAAAAGCCGCATGCGCCGATGGTAAAAGTGTTTCAGCAAATCTTGCAGTCATCGGGTGGCTTACCAGTAATTTTTACACATAGCATCGTTGATTGGATTGATGCCGATGACGAGTTAATTGATCGAGATAGTGCCGAGTCAGATTATTACCTGCTACAAGATCAACCTTATCGGGCAAGTAATGCGCTGTTATTAGATACTAGCGAGTTAAGTTTAATAAAGTTGGGCAGCCTGAGTGATACAGAAGAAAAGCAAAAATTACTGGCGGAGTTAATGCCTTTAGTAACTGCATTACCAACACCTGCTGCGCTGAATGTGAATACCGCCTCTGAAGAGGTACTCGCGGCGATTGGTCTAACGAGCCAACAAGTACAAGCAATTGCTCAAGAAAGAGAAGCCGCTCCCTTTAAAACTATTGCTGATGTCAATAAACTAGTCCCTAATTTATCGGCAGAGCATAAAGTTTTATTAGGTGTAAGTTCTAATTATTTTCGTTTAACTGGGCAAGTGCGTTTAGGGAAAAGCCGCTTGTTTTTAAATAGCGTGTTATTTCGCTCAGCAGAAGGAAAAGTTCGTGTCATACTGCGCCAGTTTAATCGGGTCAAACCGGCCCCTGAAACCGAGCAAACCGAATCTTAAAACCAACTGCTTTTACCATGAATAACTAGTTGATGACTGATTATGTTGATCCTGCGTTTACAAACACCTCAAGATACTGAATTTGCTTATGCAAATTTGGGTGCTAATGCTATTGCCGGTGAATGGCGTCAAGGTACTTGGGAGCAGGTAAACAAGATTAATGGTGGCCAGCCGGTTACCTTATTAATTCCTACTGCCGATGTTTTATTAACCCGCACGTTATTAATTACTACCAATAACCGCCAATTAAAGCAGGCTCTCCCCTATGCCTTAGAAGAAAGTTTGGTCGGTGAAGTAGAGGATCAGCATTTTGTCTGGCAAGTCGAAACAGGTAGCATGCTTGCGGTAGCTGTGATTGATCGAGCCCGCCTCAAAGAATGGATGCAGGTTTTAAAGCAGCAAAAACTGCGAGCTAAGGCGATTTTACCTGACATATTTGCACTACCTTGGGTGGAAAATACGCCTACGGTTTGGCTGAGAGAGGGGCAAGCTTGGGTACGTACGGGTGCTTATAGTGGCTTTAGTTGCCCTGCGATTTCCTTACCGCTGTTAGTCGATAGTTTGTTTGAAGAGGCTAATCAAGAGCGCAAAATCCAGCTCTATACCGATCAAACGGCAGATTGGCAGACGCGGTTTAACGTGACTCCCGAAACACAATCGCATGTCTTGTTACAGAAAAGTCTGCAAGCAGGGATGGGCTTAAATCTGCTGAATAGCTATCAAGACGAAAGCATGTCCAATTTCAATCGAAATTGGCGGCGCTGGAAAGTGGCAGCGATTTTAGCGTTCTTATGTGCAGCTGTTTGGGCTGGCATTGAAGGCATGAGTATTTGGCAAACTTCCCAACAACTACAAGCTGCTAAGCAACAGAATTTAGTGGCCTTCCAGTCAGCTTTCCCTGAAATCAAAGATGTAACAGCTGATGATGTGCGTTCGCGGGTGAAATCTGAACTGCGCCGTTTAGAAGGCGCGAGTTCATCAGTGAGTGGCAAAATCAGTTTATTGCCTTATTTCACGATGGTTGGGAAAGTTTTCCAGCAAGAGCAGGGCTTAAGAATCACTGAGATTCGGGCGCGTAATGGGCGCTTAAGTGTGGTATTTGAAACTCCAGATTTACAAGCTATTGAGCGTATTGGGCAAGGGCTAACGACTATGATGGGGCGTGAAATTGGTGTGAAGTCAACGCAGGCCAAAAATGTAGTACGTGGTGAAATAACCTTAGGCGCAGAGGGTGAGAATACGTGAAAGCTTGGTTCTTAGCTCTTTCTGAGCGTGAGCGCTATTTATTGATTATTGCGGTCACCGTGATTTTGGGTACTCTGCTCTGGTTTTATGCTTGGAAGCCCTTGGTTAAATACAAAACTCGCTTGGATACAGATTTAGTTGCCACCACCGAAGATGCTAATTATCTCCAGCAGGTAAAAGCGCAATTGGCAGCTAATCAAGCAGCAGCTGCAACAGCACAACCGATTGATACTAACACTAGTGTGCAGCTAGCGATTGCACCGATTTTACAAAAATATCAACTAGATAGACCAGAAATTTTGTCGCGCTCTGAAGCTAAAGGTAAAGATGGGGTCAGTCTGCGTTTGGATAATGCACCGTTTGATCAAGTAGTCGCTTTTTTAGCTGAGCTAGAAGCACAGTATGCGATTTACGCAACGAATATCGGTCTAATACCAGGTGCAGCACCGGGTTTAGCGGGTATGCAATTGACATTAGAACGATGAAAAAACAAGTATTTTGGGTATTAGCTGGCCTTAGTAGTTTTGCAGTATCTTTAGCTGCGTTAGCGCCACTGCCTTTTTTTGCACAGCAAATCACTAAATATCGGCCTGAATTGAGTTTTACGGGCGTGAGTGGCAGCCTTTGGCAAGGCCAAGTAGCTCGGTTAACAATTTCACAGGCACAAATCACGGATTTAACTTGGAAATTTGCCCCGGCAAAATTATTGTCAGGTGTGTTGGCAGCTGAGCTTGATGGCAATCTGCAAACAGTCCATCTGAAAGGGATTTGTGGTGTTGCTTGGAATACAGATATTCATTGCTCTCCCTTAGATTTAGAGCTGCAAGCTAACTCCTTAGCCAAACTATCACCTGCTTTACAAAACTTACCAGTCTCTTTGGGTGGCACGTTCCGCGCTATTGTTGATGAGATTAGCTGGGATCGTGCAGGCATTCCGGCAGTCAATGGTTCAGTGGTTTGGACGGATGGTAGTGTGCAAACGCCGATTGCGGTGAATTTAGGTGGGCAGTATCGCGCCAGAATTAAAGAAAGCACCGGTGATCAGGCTTTAAATATTGCCTTGCAGTCAGATCAAGCCAAGATTGTCTTGGACGGCAAAGTGGATATAGAAAAAGATGGGCAGTATCAGGCCGAGCTTTTCCTCAAACCCTCGGCTGAGGCTGACCCTAGTATTGCTCAAGGTTTAAGTTTGTTGGGTGCACCGCAAACGGATGGCAGTATTCGGATTAAACATGCGGGTCAAGTGCCAGTCCCGATACAACTATCTACATCAACCCCAGTAGCTGTAGACAATCCAGAACAGCAAGCTGTGCCAGCTCCAGCTCCAGCTCCAGCTCCAGCTCCAGCTCCAGCTCCAGCTCCAGCTCCAGCTCCAGAAGCTACACCTGTAGCACCGGCTCAGCCTGCACCTGCAGCGGAAGAAGATTAAACGACTAGGCAGCTAAGATTAACTGCCTAGCCATTTTAGTTTAGAGCACCGATAAATCCGCTACACGCAAGAATAAGCTACGTAATTGATTCAATAGGGCTAAGCGATTATTGCGTAGTGCCTCATCGTCAGCCATTACCATCACCTCATTGAAGAAAGCATCAACAGGTTCACGCAAATGCGCCAAAGACAGTAAGGCTTGCTTATAGTCGCCCGCCGCAAATAACGGTAAAACCTGCACTTGTTGAGCTTGCAAAGCCTCAGCTAAAGCTTGTTCTGCTGTTTCTTTAAGTAAACTAGGATTCACTGCTGCTGGAATTGCAGTGTCAACTTTCTTCAGAATATTGCTAATCCGCTTATTGGCAGCCGCTAAGCTTTCAGAGGCAGTTAATTGGCGGAAAGCAGCCACGGCTTTGATGCGTTGATCAAAGTCTAAAGGCTGAGTTGGCTTTAAGGCTGCAACTGCTTCGACTAATTCCGCGCCAATGCCTTGCTCTTGGTAATAAGCCCGCAAGCGCTCAAGGATATACTCCAAGGCTTCCTGCATATCAGGTTTGCTGCCTAATTGGGTGCTGAGATTATCGGCGGCTTGATCCAATAAATCCGCTAAATCAAGCGGCAATTGCTGCTCAATCAGAATCCGCAATACACCTAAAGCCGAACGACGTAAACCGAAAGGATCTTTAGTGCCGGTAGGTTTTTGCCCAATCGCGAAAATACCGGCTAAAGTATCTAAGCGTTCAGCCAGCGCCAAAATCCGGCCTGTTTGTGTTGCTGGTAGTGCATCGCCCGCAAAGCGTGGCAGGTATTGCTCTTCCATCGCTTGGGCGACTTCAGCAGGTTCGCCATCATGTTGCGCATAATAGCGCCCCATCGTGCCTTGTAGGTCAGTGAATTCAAACACCATATTAGTGATCAAATCGCATTTACCTAATTCGCCAGCACGCAACGCGAGGCTTTCATCAGCGTTTAACTTCTGTGCAATGTACTGGGACAAAGTAGCAACTCGCACCGACTTATCATATAAACTGCCTAGCTGCTGTTGGAAGACCACCGTTTTTAGCTTGTCACGGCGTGAAGCCAAAGACTGTTTCTTGTCTTGTTCCCAGAAGAAAGCCGCATCGCTGAAACGGGGGCGAATAACGCGCTCATTGCCTTCGCTGACTTTGCTCGGGTCTTTGCTTTCAATATTGCTAATGGTGATAAAATTCGGCATTAGCTTGCCATTAGTATCTGTCAAGCCAAAATACTTCTGGTCGCCTTGCATGGTATGGATGAGTGCTTCTTGAGGCACATCGAGGAATTTTTCCTCAAATCGACCTGCGATGGGTACGGGCCATTCAACTAAAGCCGCCACTTCATCAAGGAGGCTAGCTGGCATGATGGCTTGGCCACCTAACTCAGTGGCTAATTCTTGCACGCGCTTGCTGATCATTTCGCTACGTGCTTCAAAGCGAGCGATCACATAAGCTTCGCCCAACTGCACCGCATAATCAGCAGGCTTGCGAATATTGATCGGAGCGGGCGCATGGAAGCGATGACCACGGCTTTCACGTCCAGTTTTAATGCTCAGAATTTCAGCATCAATCACTTGCTCATCGGCGAGCATCACGATCCAATGCACTGGGCGCACGAATTCGGCATCGCCATCCCCCCAACGCATCCGCTTGGGAATCGGCAAATTATCTAAAGATTGTTTTACGATAGCTGGGAACAGTGCAGCGGTTTTTTGGCCTACTTGCGTTTGCCGAAACACCAGCCAAGCGCCTTTATCTGTTTCTAAGCGCTCTAAAGCGGAAAACTCCACGCCACAAGAAGCCGCAAAACCTTGGGCTGCTTTGCTAGGGTTGCCCTCTTTATCAAAAGCAGCTTGTACCGCAGGGCCGCGTTTTTCAACTTGCTGATCCGCTTGCTGGGCGGGTGTGCCTTTCAACCAAACTGCTAACCGGCGCGGTGCTGCATAAGCCATCACTTCATCAGCGATGACACCGGCTGTTTGCAGGCCAGCCACAATCCCATCGGTGAAGGCCTCGGAAAGTTTCTTTAAAGCTTTGGGTGGTAGCTCTTCAGTGCCAATTTCTACCAACAAATCAATTTTATCTGTCATTTTAGGCTACCTTTTGTCCTGATTGCAGCATCGGGAAACCGAGCTTTTCGCGAGTCGCGTAATAACCTTCAGCTACCGCACGCGCTAAGCTGCGTACCCGTAAAATGTAGCGTTGGCGCTCAGTGACAGAAATGGCTTTACGTGCATCCAGCAGATTAAAGGTATGCGAGGCTTTGAGCATTTGCTCATAGGCGGGTAAAGGTAAGCCTGCTTCAGACATACGTTGGCTTTCGCGCTCAGCCACATTGAATTGATGGAACAGCGCTTCCGTATTCGCATGCTCAAAGTTGTAAGTCGATTGCTCAACTTCGTTTTGATGATAGACATCCCCATAAGTGACGATGCCTTGTGGACTTTTTGCCCAAACCAAGTCGTAGACGCTGGTCACATTCTGCATATACATGGCTAAGCGTTCTAAGCCGTAAGTGATTTCACCACTTACCGGACGGCAATCTAAGCCACCGACTTGTTGGAAATAGGTGAATTGGGTCACTTCCATCCCATTCAGCCAAATCTCCCAGCCTAAACCCCAAGCGCCTAAGGTGGGGGATTCCCAGTTGTCTTCCACAAAGCGAATATCATTGACTAAAGGATCGAAACCTAAGGTTTTGAGCGAGCCTAGATATAGCTCTTGGAAATTGGGTGGTGATGGCTTCAGCAGGACTTGGAATTGATAATAATGCTGTAAGCGGTTGGGATTTTCACCATAGCGGCCATCGGTAGGACGGCGCGATGGTTGCACATAGGCTGCTCGCCAAGGCTCAGGGCCAATCGCCCGCAAGAAAGTGGCGGGATGGAAAGTACCTGCGCCCATTTCCATGTCATAAGGCTGCATTAACACGCAACCTTGCTCAGCCCAATACGCTTGCAGTGCTTGAATCATGCCCTGAAAGGTGGATAAGTCGTAGTTAGCCATTGTTGATTCTGTAATTTTTGCCAAGAAAGCGCGAGTATACTGCACATTGCTTAAGCTAGCAGCAGATGGCCGATGAAAACGAGATGAGTGGCGGGAATCAAAAGAAGGGGCGCAGAGCTTAAGGCTCATGGCATAATCCCCCCATGCAACGCGCCCAACAAATCCTTAAAGACATTTATGGTTACACTGATTTTCGCCTCAATCAGCAGGCGATTATTGCTGCGCTTTTAGCGGGGCAAGATGCCTTAGCCTTGATGCCTACTGGTGGTGGTAAATCGCTGTGTTATCAAATACCTGCTTTAGTGCGCGAGGGCGTAGGTATTGTCGTCTCGCCACTGATAGCTCTCATGCAAGATCAGGTGGTGGCTTTGCAGCAATTGGGTATTCGTGCTGAGTTCTTGAACTCCACCTTAGAATTCAACGAAGTCCAACGCATTGAAAAAGCCTTATTAGTCGGCGAATTGGATTTGCTGTATGTAGCACCTGAACGTCTCGTGACAGACCGCCTGCTAAATTTGTTGGAAATTGCGCAGGCACGTATGGGTATTTCGCTATTTGCGATTGATGAAGCGCATTGTGTTTCCCAATGGGGGCATGATTTCCGTCCAGAATATCAGCAGCTTTATATCCTTGCGGAGCGCTTTCCCAATGTGCCACGTATGGCGCTCACCGCGACTGCTGATCTACGTACTCGCCAAGAAATCATTAACCAGCTCAAATTAGAAAATGCTGCGGTTTTCATTAATAGTTTTGACCGTCCGAATATTCGTTATTTGATTCAAGATGGCTTGAATGCACGCCAGCAGCTTTGGGATTTTCTTGAGGCGAATCATCCCGAAGATGCAGGTATTGTGTATTGTTTGTCGCGCAAAAAAGTTGAAGATACTGCGACTTGGTTGGCGCAACAGGGGCGAATTGCTTTGCCTTATCACGCTGGCTTAAGTGCTGAAGTTCGGCGCGTCAATCAAGAGCGCTTCTTGCGTGAGGAGGGCGTGATTATTGTGGCGACCATTGCTTTTGGGATGGGCATTGATAAGCCTGATGTGCGTTTTGTGGCGCATTTGAGTTTGCCAAAAAGTATCGAGGCTTATTACCAAGAAACCGGGCGTGCAGGGCGCGATGGTGAGCCAGCGAATGCTTGGATGGCGTATGGCCTACAAGATGTGATTAGCCTGCGGCAAATGATGGAGGCTTCTAACTTACCCGCGCAGCAAAAGCGCATTGAATATCACAAACTAGAAGCCATGCTGGGCTTATGCGAATTAATCACCTGTCGCCGTCAAGCGCTCTTGGATTATTTTGGCGAAACGGGTTCTAAGCCATGTGGCAATTGTGATAATTGCCTGCAAGCTCCAGAAAGCTGGGATGCTTCTTTAGCGGCACAAAAAGCCTTGTCCTGTGTGTATCGAACGGGGCAGCGTTTTGGGGTGACTTATGTCGTTGAAGTCTTGCAGGGCAAAGATGATGAGCGTATTAAGCAGTTTGGCCATCATAAACTTTCTACCTTCGGTATCGGCCAAGAGCTAAGCCCTAACGAATGGCGTACCCTGTTTCGTCAGTTGATTGCCTTGGGCTACTTAAATGTCGATTTAGAAGGGCATGGGGCGCTCTATCTCACTGAAAAGGCTAGGCCCTTGTTGCGGGGTGAAGCCAAATTATCCTTACGCCGTGAGCGAAAAGCCGAAAAGAAAAAGGCCCGGATTAAAGCCAGCGCTGAGCAACCAATTCGTTGGACAGATCAGCCTTTATGGGATGGTTTACGCCGGGTGCGCTCGCAATTAGCGAAAGAACATGCTGTGCCACCTTATGTGATTTTTCATGATGCAACTTTGCGCGAAATGTTGCATCAGCACCCTAAAACACTCGCAGAGCTGGCCTTAATCAGTGGAGTAGGCCAGCGTAAATTAGCCAGTTACGGGCAAGCGTTTTTAGATGAATTGCTCCAGCACTAAGGCTTTAAGAGTGCTCATATAAATTCCGGCGGCGGCAGAAGGATACGACAATATAACGTGTACCTTTCGTGGTTGGCCGTCCGCCATGTGGATGCGTAATGCAAGGGAAGAGTGTGCAATAGCCACTCTTAGGGTTGCCCAAGATCTTCTGGCGTACAAACCAAGTACCACCGCCTTCAAAGCCACTATTCAAACCAACGGTAAAGGTATAATCAGCATAATCTTGATGGACAGAGAGTAGCACTTGCTCATTAGATCGATATCTTGCCATGAAGCTTTCTTCGACCATATCCTCCCAATGGCGGCCTTCTAAACGCCACAATTTACGTGCTACTGGATGGCAGAAGGTAAGCATCACTTGGTGATACATCTCAGCTAAACCTAAATCGGTTAATAACACATCAGTGGTGGGATAAAATTCGTGGCGGGCAGTTGTCCATTTACTTAAACGCTCGGCTTGCTCAACCACTTCGTAACAGAAAGCATCGGTAAACAAAGGGAAGCAGTAAATATCTGGGCCGAGTTCATCAATCATTAGATCAATGTCTCCAGTACGGATACCAGACGCGATATACTTTTTAATCCAAGCGTCTTTATTGTCGCGCCAATCGAATAAAGAGATGTCTTGCATGATTTTAGATTCCATTTTTTTATTAATTTACAAAATCATGCCAGAAACTAAATTCATTGTTCTAAGCTGGCAGATGTTCGGCGAAAGCGAGCAGCTTAAGTGGTTGCTAGCAAAACTGGCTGACTTACAGTATAAGAAAAGAGTTTATTATTCTTAATCAAACCCATTTAATGGAGGAGTAAGCGTATGAGATTAGTCCCAAGTTTATTGTTGGCGGCTACTATTGGCGTATTGAGTAGTGGCGCAAGTGCGGCCTGGCAATCTATTCCTGGTGCTGCTTGTAGCCCGCAGTTAGGTAACCAAACTACGCAATTTAATGTTGTTAATGACACGGGTTTGGCACGTGTTGGCGCCAATAGTGCTTGGGTATCCTGCCCCATTCACCGCACGATGTTGGTGCGCCAAATTCTCTATGTGAATTTAAATCATCCCGCAGCACGTGAAACCGCCTGTAAAGTGGTTCATAGTAATTATTTCACAGGTGTGGCTCGCACTATGGTGATCAACGCTCGTGGAACGGGCAATGTTGTAGCAGGCTTCAATACCAGTACTTTAGGTACGATGGAGGCTTATGATACTTATAGTGTGAGTTGTAATGTGGCTCAAGGTACTACCATTCGCGGTGTGAGCTGGCAGGATAACTAAGCTTAAGGATTTAGGGTTGGGTGCTATGCGGATTGTCATCAGTTTAGTCGCTGTTTTATATGTATTAGCTGCTTTCTATGGTTATTTTTGGTGGAGTGACCGACAAGAGGCAACAACTCAAACCCAAGTCAGTCAAGCTATCTCAACTGCTCCTGAAAAAGTACAAACGGAGCAGTTGAGGTTTCCTAATGTACAGCCTGTTGAGGATAGTTCCAGTGCAATGCAGGTTCAACTCATCACTCAACAGCTAAACAGTATGCAAACTTCCTTTGCAGCACAGCTTCAGCAAGCAGACTTAAAACAACAAGCTGCTTTTAAAAATCTACAAAAACAAATTGATGATTTGAAGCAACAACAGGCTCAAGGCGCTACACCAACCAAAACAACTGAACCTCTTATAGCGGATAGCCAGCCTATAACAACCAATGCCAACCCTCCATCTACAGAGCAGCTACTTGAAGCTCAAGCAGTTAATGCCAAGCAGCGCTTAAAAGCTGATATGAGCCAGCTTGATCTTAATCTGCAAGCCGAGGCTCCAGATCTAGCTAGGCAAAGTAACTTACAGCAAAAAGTCGAGGATGCTTTCAATCAAGCTGAACTTGCTAACATGATTCAAGGTCGTACTGAATGTGGTCAAGTGTTTTGCAAGCTTGATCTTCAAGGCCAAGCACCTGAGGGTGTTGATGTGTTGCAGACTTTATGGGAGCAGCAAGTATTTCCCGAAGCGACGGAAGTGTTGACAGTGCCTAAGTCGGATGGTTCTGGCTGGGTTGTGTATGTAGCTCGGGACGGGCAGAGTTTACCAACTATACCTTAAACTATTAGTATTCTATGAGTAGAAAAGTCATAGTTAATCAAAAGTATTTTGGTTATTTATATAGCTATTTTAATTTTTTTAAAGCTAATTAATTTCTTTTTAAAAAAATCCAAAATAATACCAATTATGGTTTATGCTTTAGTATAAAGTTATAACTTTATATAACTAATGTCCTAGGTATCATCGAGAGGTTGATTAGAAATGCGAGTTCTGATCATAGATTCTTATCCCCTATTTAGAGAGGCTATTGCTTTACAAGTAGCCAAAGTGATACAGCCGGTATCAATTTTTGAGGTCAGCTCTGCTGAGGAGGCTAGTGCCTTAATGTCGATAGCCTCACCTTTCAATCTAGTCATTTGTAGCTTAGATGAAAATACTTATCGGTGGCTGAGAGAGGTCAGAGATAAATCCAGTGAGCTATGCTTACTAATTATTTTAGATGCAAAACAAGCGTTTACGGAGTTAAGCCAGTTACATGGGGTTAATGGAGTGCTGGCTAAGGCAGCAGATTTGCACGAGGTAAGTAATGCTTTGAAGTTGATTTTAATGGGGGAGTCATACATCTCCCCTAGCTTGTTGATAGCCCAAACTCTTCCGAAAGGCGTGTTGGAGCTAAGAAAGCATGAACCAGCCAAGTGCAACCTTCTGACTCCAAGGCAGTTACAAGTGCTTAAATTAGTGGCAACTGGTCTTTCAAATAAAGATATAGCTAATGAATTAAACTGTTCAGATGGAACTATTAAGTTACATGTTAGTGCGATTTTGAAAGAGCTCAACGTACATAATCGCATCGGTGCGATTAAATATGCAGCAAGACTAGGTTTGATTGTGAATAGTTAACTATGCTTTTCTATATATTAAATTATCAAGTATATATAACCTCATATGGCCTAATCCATATTGTTTTTTTGTGAGTTGGGTATTAAATTTGTTTCATTATATTAAAAGCGAGGTGAGTAATGAAACAAAAAATTTTATTAGCTAAGCTAGCTTTAGCGAGTGTTAGTTTATTTGCAACTAGTGCTTTATTAGGAGCAGATGCTGACTCAAGGTCCAGCGAAGATGCTGGTGTAGTAAAAACGACTAAAGAATTTACAGGTTTTAAAGTAGAGCTGGTAGCTCCAGCATCAGTCGATGCGCAGCAGTTAATGAATGCAATTCCTGCAGGGCTTACTTATTCTCCAGATGTATTTACTAAAGTTTCAGAAGCAGTGGATAAGGTTAGAACGAAGCTCTATCCCGATGCATCAATATCTTTAGATGTTAGTCGTCTAGGTGCGAAAACTGCTAATAAAACAACTTCTGGCAGTGTAACGCTATATAGCGTGCAAACTCGGTGGAATAAAGTGGTTGGTTATAATGGCCAAGCCTATTCTTACAATTACTACAGAAATACAGCCGTTTGTTTTGCGCGTGTACAGAGCGGATCTTGGTATGGGCAGGTTCAATATAATGGTGCTTGGACAAATGTAGGCTATGTGTACGCTGGAGGCGTGCAACATATGTATTCAACGGGTACAGATAACTATAAAGGCTGCAATTGGTGGGGCAAGTCCAGTTATAATAAAGGCGACTTTATTATGTACTTTTTTGACTAACCTGCTTAATTCAAAATTAGAAGACATAGCTAACCACGCTAGTAGGGATGCTAGCGTGGCTTTTTATAGGCTAGTTGGCAGTATTCATAGCCCTAATTCTTGCCAAATTATATCGACTTTATCCTTCACGGCTTGATCCATCACAATCGGTGTGCCCCATTCGCGATTAGTTTCACCTTTCCATTTATTCGTTGCATCCAAACCCATTTTCGAGCCTAAGCCAGAAACGGGCGAAGCGAAGTCTAAGTAGTCAATCGGTGTATTTTCGATGAGCACTGTGTCGCGCGATGGATCCATACGGGTGGTCATTGCCCAGATGACATCCTGCCAATTGCGGGTATTGATATCATCATCCACCACAATAATAAATTTGGTGTACATAAATTGGCGCAAGAACGACCAAACCCCCATCATCACCCGTTTAGCATGGCCTGCATATTGTTTCTTAATGCTGACCACCGCCATCCGATAGGAGCAGCCTTCAGGCGGTAGATAGAAATCGACAATTTCTGGGAATTGTTTTTGCAGAATAGGCACAAAGACTTCGTTCAAAGCGACACCCAAAATCGCCGGTTCATCGGGGGGGCGACCGGTATAAGTGCTGTGATAAATTGGATTTTTGCGATGCGTGATGCGCTCAATCGTAAACACAGGGAAGCTGTCGACCTCATTATAATAGCCCGTGTGATCCCCATAAGGGCCTTCAGGTGCATAATCATTCGGATAGATAAAACCTTCTAGCACAAATTCAGCAGAAGCAGGAACTTGTAGTTCGGACAAGAGCGCTTTCGCTAATTCAGTACGTGATCCACGCAGTAATCCAGCAAACGCATACTCAGAAAGCGTATCCGGCACAGGGGTAACTGCACCTAAAATAGTGGCAGGATCAGCACCCAGCGCGACAGCTACAGGGAAAGGCTCGCTTGGGTGTTTACGTTGCCAATCGAGTAAATCCAAGGCGCCGCCACGATGTGACAGCCAGCGCATAATAACTTTATTCTTGCCCAAGACTTGCTGGCGATAAATGCCCAGATTTTGGCGTTTTTTCTCAGGCCCTTTAGTAATCACTAAGCCCCAAGTAATTAAGGGCGCAACATCCCCTGGCCAGCAATGCTGAATAGGCAGTTTGCTGAGATCAACTTGCTCACCCTTCAGCACAACTTCTTGGCAAGCAGGGCGACTGACCACTTTGGGCGCCATATCTAGGACTTTTTTGAAAACGGGCAACGCATTCCAAGCATCTTTTAAACCTTTAGGCGGTTCAGGTTGCTTGAGCGCTGCTAGTAAAGTACCCACGCCGCGCAAAGCTTCCGTCGATTCCTCGCCCATACCCAGTGCTACCCGGCGTGGTGTCCCGAAGAGATTGGCTAACACAGGAATGCTATGACCTTTCGGATTTTCAAATAGCAGCGCAGGGCCGCCCGCCCGTAAAACCCGATCAGCGATTTCGGTCATTTCGAGATGGGGGTCAACTTCGGTTTTAATCCGTTTGAGTTCGCCCATTTTTTCCAATTGCTGGATAAAATCACGTAAGTCTTGATATTTCATCGGGCGATGATAGCGGAAAATAGCTTAAGCTGACTATGTCTCAACTACCTTTTCTAAGCCTGTTATGCCACAAGAACCTAGCCAAGCACTGCTCAGCCAGCCACTTTTAATTCGTTATAGCCTAGCTACTCGGCCAGCCTTTCTCTTAGCGAGCATTGTGCCAGTTTGTGTGGGAGCCGCTGCGGCGAGTTATCAAGGCTATGAGTTCAAGGCCGGTTTATTCGTGTTGAGTGTGCTAGCCATGATGTTCATTCATGCAGGAGTGAATGTGATCAACGATTATTACGATGAGCAAAATGGCACCGACCGCCTCAATACCGAGCGAATTTATCCTTTTACTGGCGGCAGTCGGTTTATTCAGAATCAAGTCTTAAGCGCTCAGCAAACCTTTTATTTTGCTTGGCTGCTCTTAGGAGCTGCGATTCTGATTGGTGTAGGTTTAGTTTGGCAAACTGGTGTAGGCTTGCTTTGGATTGGCTTAACTGGGTTTTTAGTGGGTTGGGGCTATTCTGCACCACCGTTGCAACTGAATAGCCGTGGTTTGGGTGAGCCGGCGGTCGCTTTGGGGATTGGTGTACTCGCTCCTCTCGGTGCATGGTATGTGCAGACGAGTGTTTTTAAGGGTTATCCTTGCTTGATTAGCTTACCGCTAGGCCTACTGGCGATGAATATTTTACTGATTAATCAATTTCCTGATGCCAAAGCCGATGCAGCCAGTGGTAAACATCATTGGGTGGTGCGTTTTGGCGCAGAGCGAGCGGCTTGGGTTTACAGGCTTAATGTACTACTGGCTAGCTTGATTTTATTGAGCTTAATTATCAGTGGGCTACTACCTAGTTTGGCCTTGATCAGTCTTTTGCCGTTGGGTTTAGCTGGGAGGGCTGCTATTTTGCTCAAGCGCTATGCACTGCAAACTGAGCGGCTCACCTCAGCCATCAAAATGACTATCGCTAGCTTAATTTTGCATGGCGGTCTGTTAACTTTAAGTTTGGCACTGGTATAGTCAGCAGATGACTACTAATTTTACGATGGCGGCCTTTGCCCGCGCTTATGCAGCACCACTGACCGGTCAGTTTCGGGTGCAACCTGAAGATTTTATGGTGAATGAGCAAATGGATATTGCCCTATCTGGAATGGGCGAACATTTGTGGCTACAGGTTCGCAAAACGGGTGCGAATACCGATTGGGTAGCAGGCCAACTAGCCCGCTGTGCTCAAGTGCCCGCAAGTGAGGTTGGATATGCAGGTTTAAAAGATCGGCATGCAGTCACCACTCAATGGTTCAGTATCCAACTGCCCGGTAAAGCGGATCCTGATTTTGCTGAGCTACCACCAGAAATTGAAATTTTGTATCAGCAGCGCCATGACAAAAAGCTACGGCGGGGTGCTTTACTCAGTAATCAATTTATCCTTACGCTGCGTGATTGCTCAGGAGATTTTGCGGCAGCACAAGCGATTTGTACTGAGATTAGTCAGCGTGGTTTGCCCAACTATTATGGCGAACAGCGTTTTGGGCACAATATGGGCAATCTCACTAAAGCCGAGCGTTGGTTTGAAGGTGGTTTCACCCCCAAGCAGCGGAATCAACGTAGCTTATATTTATCGGCAGCCCGCTCATGGATTTTCAATCATGTTTTGTCAGCACGTATCCAGCAAAACACTTGGGATCAGCGTGTAGAGGGTGATGTGTTTATGTTTGAAGGCGGCAGCGCTTGGTTCAATGATGATGCTAGCACGGATTTAGCAGCGCGCTTAACTAGCTTAGATATTCACCCCACCGGCGTATTATGGGGGCGTGGTGAGTTGGCTACCCAAGGTTTCATGCATGAATTAGAGGCTGAGCAAGCTGCCCAATTTCCGATTTTCTGTGCAGGCTTAGAAAAGCAAGGGCTGAAGCAAGAGCGGCGAGCGTTGCGAATTAAAGTAGCTGATCTTGAGTATAAGCAAGTTGCAGAGAATAGCGTGCGCTTAAGTTTTAGTCTGCCTTCGGGAGCTTATGCAACCGTATTGCTAGGCCAACTCGGTCATTTCAGCACAGCCAGAGAAAATTAATTAAATTCGCTATAATCGAAGCTGTTTTTGTTGATACTTTCAACTTATCCTGCAACTCGACCCATTGCTATCTTATTATCTAGCAATGGGGAGTTGGAAGATTACTGGAGCTAGTTAATAAGTATAGAGTTCTTTGTAAGTTTTTCTAAAGCTGAAGCCAATTAGTAGCATCCAAATACCACTGCTAATCAACTCAACTGCTAGCAATACACCTAAAGTGATGACTGCACTGATCTGTATATTAGAGAAAATTACAAAAGCTAGAATTAAAGAAATCAATCCAGAAATTAACATCCAAGCCCAGCCATTTAAGGGGCGTAATTTGAAAGCATAAACGAGTTTAACCAGCCCCAAAGCGCTAATTAGCGAGGCTGCAATGAGAGTTAAACTAAATAAACCTGCTATTGGATTACGTAACAATACAACCCCAAGAGCAATAAAAAGAATGCCTAATAGCAAAGACCAAATAAATGCGCCAGTACTAGAAGAACGGAATAGCTGAATAGCTTGTAATAAGCCACCTAAAATGAAGGCTATTGCAGTGATAGTTTCGACTGCCAACGAAGCGACCACCGGCTTAAAGAACGCGAGTAGGCCACCCACCAACAAGACTAAACCTGCAAGCACATACCAATACCAGTTTGAAGTAACGCGCGCCACTTGCGCATTAGTCTCCGCTAACGCGCTCGATAAAATTGTACTCATAAACTTATACTCTTCATGCAAATTGATGGGCTTAAGCAGCTAACCACCCGATTTTAAAATTATCTGTTGGTATTTATAGTGATTAGGGATTAGTTGAAATAGGGCTGATTGAGGGATCAACAGGTGCGGCTACGGTGGGTGCCGCTTGTTGAGCTTCAATATGTGCTTGAATATCGGGAGCGGCAAGCACCTGACGTAATTGCTCTTCCTGATCCTTGGCTAACGAGGTTTGGATAATTGTACCTTGGAAACCTTTTAAGCCTTCTAGCACTTTATCGGTGGTAGCACGGCGTACTAAGACAAATAACATGGCATGGCCTGATTGCATAGAGGTGCCCAAATCTTTCATGAATGTATCATCAATCCCAATATCGCTTAAAGCGCCAGTCAGTGCGCCGGTACCTGCACCTACCGCAGCACCTAAGAGCGGGCTTAAGAAGATCATACCAATCAACATCCCCCAGAAAGTACCACCTACAGCCCCGGCGGTTGTTAAGTTCACGGCTTGATGCAATTTAAGTTTGCCATCAGCACTTTTGGTGACAACCACAGCATCTTCCATTTCGATTAGATATTCTTTCTGCATGGATACTAATTTTTCACGCATATCGAACGCTGTTTTTTCTTCATTAAAAGCGATTGCTACTAATGTGCTCATCTGAAGTCTCCTAAAAGTGGGGTATATGTGAAAGACAGGCGCACCAAAGCCCACGCCCGATACCTATGTTGTGTAGTACGCTTTTAGTATTTTGTAAACAAACTTATTTTTTAGTACGGGCTAAATTTTCTTAGGCTATAGAATGTTAGCTTAATGCGTTAAGCCTCAAAAAAATGTTCCAACATAGGGTAGTGTTTTTTATTATTTGTCCATAAATAGGCATTTTCTTTGTTTGCAGTGGCGGCTATTAAGAAATTCTCTAGGGAAATTTTATTATGCGATTTTCGATATTGGTTAGCATACTCCCCTGCTAATTGAGCAGTTCCTATATCTAATACTAAGGGCGTCAAAAACCCAAGCAGCTGCTCAATGATCGGATACTCATGCTTGAATGCACCCGCATAAACCTCAGCACTAACAATGGGGCTTAGCAAACAGATCGTGCCTTTGCTTTGGGCTTCTATAAAAGCAGTGATGTAGCTTTCTTGTTTACGTAATAGCCAAATTACAATATCAGTATCTAGCAAAACTTTATTCATCACGCAAGATCCGGCTATTTGAACGCAAATCCTTTACCCATTTTTCAGGCTCAATAGTACTAAAGCTTTCTAAGGGTTTTAGTTGCTGGAAAAACGTTTCAAGTGCTGCGGTTCCGTCTTCTTTATGTGCTAGCTGTTTAGTTAATAGCCGCCTAATCAGTTCAGACATGCTGATGCCTTGGTATTTGGCGTGCGCGAATAGCTGCTGATGAAGTTGGTCGTCTAAATAAATTTGGGTGCGATGCATGGCTCTACTCCCTAGCAATATTGATGTATGTATCATACATCAAGGATCATGCACTTTCACAAGCTTGTTATCTATTGACCTGTTTGGCCTAGAGCCTTGAAGATGGACAAGCCTTGGGTTTGAGTGTCTAGGTTAAGGACGGTGAAGGGTTATGACGGTGGTGTTGAATTTGCCAATGGCGCGTTTTCAGTTTGAGTTGCAGGCGCGGACGGTTTTGAGTTTTCCGCCTTATGCGGGTTCGACTTGGCGTGGAGCGTTTGGGACGGCTTTGAAGCGGACGGTTTGTGTGACGCGTCAGCCTAGTTGTGCGGGTTGTTTGTTGCAGCGTAGTTGTGTGTATAGCCAAGTGTTTGAGACGCCTGCTGGGGCGGAGCCTTTGTTGAGCAAGGGCAATGCTGCGCCGCATCCGTTTATTTTGCATCCGTTGGCGACTTCGGGGCAGCAGTATCAGGCAGGGGAAAATTTACGGATTCAGTTAACGCTGTTAGGGCAGTCGATTGGGCATTTGCCGTATTTTATTCACAGTATTCAGCAGATGGGCGAGCGCGGTGTGGGGGCTAAGCAAGGGCAATATGAGTTACTGAAGGTTTGGCAGGAGCAGCGATTAGGTGCCGAAGATTGGCAATTGATTTATGCAGCGCCACAGCGGCAGTTAAGCCCGCTGAATCTGCTTAGCCCAAGCTTGCCTGCTGCGCCCGATCAGTTGCGGCTGGTATTTAAGACACCTTTTCGAGCACGGCATGGGGGGCGTTTGGTGCATGAAACGCTGTTTGAGTTGCCGAGTTTTATGGTGGGTTTGATTCGGCGGTTGTCGTTGTTGAGCGCTTATCACACTCCAGCACGTTTGGAGGTTGATTTTAAACAGTTACGTGAACAGGCTCAGCAACTGACAGCCTTGGACACGGCGTTTAACTGGTTTGAGTGGACCCGTTATTCCAGCCGCCAGCAGAGCTTAATTGCGATGGATGGCCTGCTCGGCAGTTTTAGTTTGGCAGGCGATGATTGGCAGGCTTTTTGGCCGTGGTTGTGGTGGGGGCAATGGGTGCATGCGGGTAAAGGTACGGTAATGGGGCAAGGTCAGTTTCAGTTGGAAAATGTGACTTGACCGTTTTTTCTGCAATCATTACACTGTTTAGTGTGTCGAGTTCTTTAACAAAAGATAGTTGAGTTTAGTTGGTTTTTTATGCATTGCTTAAATTTTTCTCATGCAAACTTTTTATACAGCGCATTTCCTGCTAAGGGCCTCTGTAAGTTGTTGATTTTAAAGGCTCGCTAGACACGAAGGGTTTGAATGCTGCCCCGTTTGAGAGGGGATTAAGACAATAACTATATTGCTTTGTTAAATTTCCATATTGTTTGAATGCTGCCCCGTTTGAGAGGGGATTAAGACCATCGTCCCATGCTTGGGTTGTGTCCCACACAGGTTTGAATGCTGCCCCGTTTGAGAGGGGATTAAGACGGCTTGTTGGTTCTGGTTTTGGTTGTGCACGAGCGTTTGAATGCTGCCCCGTTTGAGAGGGGATTAAGACATCCTCCCCTTCGGGGAATGTTACTCCCACCTCGAGCGTTTGAATGCTGCCCCGTTTGAGAGGGGATTAAGACTTTTAAATTGGCGGCATTGATTGCTTTGGCTTGGTTTGAATGCTGCCCCGTTTGAGAGGGGATTAAGACTGTATATGCGGTCTCGGGTCGGTAGCTCAATTTTGTTTGAATGCTGCCCCGTTTGAGAGGGGATTAAGACATCGTGCAGTTGACTTAAAAACCCGCGTAGTTGTTTGAATGCTGCCCCGTTTGAGAGGGGATTAAGACCTTTGGCAATTCGTGTCATCTTAATTTTCGCAGTTTGAATGCTGCCCCGTTTGAGAGGGGATTAAGACATTGCCCATAGACACAAGCGTAATACGTCATCTAGTTTGAATGCCGCCCCGTTTGAGAGGGGATTAAGACGTTGGTTTAGATCATAAACCGTATGTGTGCTGTTTGAATGCCGCCCCGTTTGAGAGGGGATTAAGACTTTTGCGGTCGCCGCTTCTTTGAATGTCCGTTTGAATACTTCTCTAAAATGTCAGGTAGTGGCCTTTAAAAGTAGGTTCGGTCACGGGTTTGCACTATACTTTTAGCTTCCACCGCACCAACGCACAGGCTTACGGGTATGCAAGACATCTACCTCAACCCCCTCACTGATTTTGGCTTCAAAAAGCTGTTTGGTGAAGAACCGCATAAAGACCTACTGATTAGTTTCCTGAATACCCTGTTGCCTGACCATCACCAAGTCTCGGCACTCACCTACACCAAAAACGAATATCAAGGCATCAGCGCGTCTGACCGCAAAGTCATTTTTGACCTCAACTGCATCAGTCCTTCTGGCGAGCGCTTTATTGTCGAATTGCAGCGCGTTAAGCAACTCTATTTTAAAGACCGTAGCCTGTTCTACTCCACCTTTGCGATTCAAGAGCAAGCCAAGCGCGGGGATTGGAATTATAAACTGGCGGCGGTTTACACCATTGGTATCCTCGACTTTCTGATCGACGATCACGAGCAGGAGGTCTTGTATCATGCCCAACTCAAAGACCAACATAACCGCCTGTTCTACGACAAACTGAATTTTATTTACTTAGTGCTACCGCGCTTTAATTTACAGCATCATGAGCTTGTCACGTTACAAGATAAATGGCTGTTTGCGTTTAAGCATTTGCATGAACTGGACCAAGTTCCCGCTGAACTTCATGAACGGATTTTTCAACGTTTATTTAGTATCGCCAAGATCGCACAGCTCCCCCCCGAGGAGCGCCAAGGGTATGAGCGTAGTTTGAAAGATTACCGAGATTTTATGAGTGCTCAAGATACGGCTCATTTAGAGGGCTATCAGGAGGGGATTGAACAAGGCATGGAACAGGGCAAACAAATCGGGATTGAAGAAACCAAACGAGAAATGGCACAACAGTTACTGACCTTGAATCTATTACCGCCTGAACAGATTGCCCATATCGCCGGACTTTCTTTGGATGAAGTGCTCCGTTTAAAAATATGATCATCTGCTTGTTATCGGTTGGCTGACTCAATTTTAAAATTTTTTAAGTTTTCAGTGCCTTAAGAAACAACCTATACTGGCTAGATGACTAGCCCCAATCCCTTACAGCCTCATACCTACCCTCGGCGCATTTTATTAGCGGTCGCTGCTAAATCGCCGCAAATTATTACCGAAACTATTTATGCATTAGCGGCGGATCAGCCGCGCTGGTTGCCGACTGAATTGCATGTGATTACGACTGGGCGGGGCGCAAAAACTATTCAAGCGGCCTTAGGGGTTGAGGGAGGAAATTGGCTCGCGCAATTATGTGAAGATTACCAATTGCCAGCGATTAGCTTAAACAAAAGCAATCTGCATATTATTACCAACCCACAAAACCAGCCTTTAGAAGATGTGCGTAATAGCGCAGATAATGCTTGCGCGGCTGATTTTATTACTCAATTTGTACGTGAATTTACTGCCGATCCGAATTGTAGTTTATATGCCTCGCTGTCGGGTGGGCGCCGCACCATGACTTATTATATGGGCTATGCCCTGTCTTTATTTGGTCGCCCCCAAGACCGCTTAACCCATGTCTTGATCGAAGACGAATATTTTTTCAACGAGCAATTCTATTACCCACCTCCACACTCCAAGCTCATCCCCTGCAAAGATGGCACACAGGTTGATGCCCATACGATTGAAATCACCTTAGCCGATTTACCCTTCATACGCCTGCGTGATACTTTACCCGCTGAACTATTCTCTGGTAAACAACGCTTCACCGATTTAATCGCCGCCGCTCAAGCGCAAATTATCCAACCTAACGTTCAATTTAACTGGGCTTTAAAACAGCTCGTTTGCGGTGATAAATTCATTAAAATGCCGCCCCTGCAAATGACCTTTTATGTTTGGATGTTGGAGCGGTGTGCGAGACAGCAAATAGCCATTCACTGGACGACTCAAGAAAATCCCAGCCTAGCCACACAATTCCTCAAACTTTACGCACGCTTATTTGGCATGAATGGGCATTATGAAGCCGCTGCCAAAAGTATTGCTAACGGTCTAACTAAATCTTGGTTTGAAGAGAAAAAATCAAAAATAAACACAATGCTGACAGAGCAATTAGGCCAAAGTGTGGCATTGCATTATCACATTCACTCTCAAGGTAAACGCCCCCTCACCCGATTTGGCTTAACACTGGATGCGAATGCCATTAGCTTTTCGGGAGCTAATTGATGAATCACCTTTTGTAAAGGTGATTTTGACAAGCTTGTTATTCGTGACCCATTGCCTTAATTAGTTAATAATCCCTTTTGTCAATTTATTGCAGTAATGGCAGAGAGACTTGTTATGGCATTAACCTTCAAAGAACCACAAATTATTCGGGCAACGTACCGAATTGTGACACCGATGTTTATCGGGGATGCAGAGCAAAAAGTATCTGGCATATCTCCCGCTTCAGTCAAAGGTGCGTTGCGCTTTTGGTGGCGGTCGTTGATGTGGGGACAGATTCGTTCCAATGAAAAATTCAATACTGATGAGCTAGCTTTGCAACGTTTACACAAAGAAGAAGCTGCTTTGTTTGGTATTGCGATGGATGAGCAACGTGCTAAAGATAGAACTGCAAATAGACAAGGGCAATTTACGTTGCGAGTAGAGCTTGCATCAGGCTACAAAACTACAGAAAAGGATACAACTCATCTCCAACTTAAGAATCACGATGCAGCTCGTTATCTTGGCTACGGGTTAATGACCGCTTTTGGCATAGACAAAGGAAAGCTTACACGAAGCTGCATTAACGAAGATCAGAAATTTACTGTTAAATTAATCTTTAAAGGTACAGTTGACTCCTCCATAACAAATGCGTTGATAGCATTGGGCTTGTTGGGGGGATTGGGTAGTCGGGTAAGACACGGTTTTGGTAGCATTGCACTGGAGTGCCTTGAGATTGAGCATAATAAGCATACGACTAAACTATATGAGCAACCTAAAACCAGCAATGAATACATTGCCGCAATTCACAGCATTATCAATAATCTAGCTACTATTTCACACCCCCCATTTAGCGCATTTAGCCAAGAAACGCGTATTGATCTACTGGAAAAATCGACGAATCCATACAACGTGTTAAACGCCTTTGGTAAAAAAATGCTGCTATACCGTAGTTGGGGGAAAGGTGGACAAGTGCTGAATGAACCATCAGAAAAACGTTTTACTGATGATCATGCATGGCGGCATGTGAGCATGAGGAAAAACTTATCCGCACAGTTCCATCCCAAAAGAGTTGTATTTGGTTTACCACATAACTACGACAAATATGAAACTCATCAGGTAACACCAGAAAAACATCGTGACCCTTATCCAGACGGTGTTTACAAACATGATAGACGTGCCAGCCCATTGTTCTTTCACGTCCATAAAATTGGTTCTGAGTACATGGGTGTCTCCTTGCTGTTACCTGCCACTTTCTTACCACAGGGTGAAAAAATCAATGCAGGTGGAGTAAACGTTCCTGCCAAAATCGAATGGTCAATCCTGACTGATTTCTTAGACGGTAAGGATAAGAAAGGCATTATCCGTTTTCAGGGAAAGCAAAGTATTGTTAGCGGAGTAAGTGTATGAGCAACACCCACCACTTCCACTTCACCCTAGGCCCCGTGCAAGGCTTTGTCTCCCAAGCCCGCCGCACCCGCGATTTCTGGGCAGGCTCGTTTATTTTGTCGTGGCTGGCAGCCGTCGCCATGAAAGCAGTGACTCATCAAAACGGTACTATTGAATTTCCCCAAGCGGATGAAAATTTCATGGCTTGGTTAATCGGTGAAGGTAAGAAAGATAATGAGCCCAAGCAAGGCAGTATTCCTAACCGCTTTAAAGCAGCCATTGACCCCAATAAATTTGATCCTGATTTAGTCACTCAGGCTGTGCAAGAAGCATGGAAAGCGCTGGCCGAAATCGTGTGGGAAGCTGATTTAAAAGCACACAGCAACGGTGTACAGCGCAATATCTGGGATCGGCAAATCAGTAATTTCTGGGACATGAGCTGGGTCATCACTGAAGATAAAAATGACAGTTCCGTACTGGATAAACGCAAAAACTGGCGCACCTACAACCCACCCGAAGAACCGGGGGTGAAATGCGCGATGATGGACGGCTGGCAAGAACTTTCCGGCGAAAAACAACCGAACCGCAAAGCCATGAATCTATTCTGGGATCTAGTGCGTGAAACGGGCAAAGCAGGCATGAAAAGTGATTTGCGTCCTAATGAAGCGCTGTGTGCCATTGCGTTTGTCAAACGCCGCTTCAGCCGCCATTTTGAAAACCTTAATCACAGCATGAAGCAAGGCTGGAAACTGAAAGGCTGGAACGTGCCCAGTGCCGTTCCTTCTGTTGTCTACATGGCGGCGGTGCATTGGCTGAAGGAGGTATTAAATAGCGAAACCGTAGATACCAACTTATTAAAAGCATTTCATGATAGAGCTTACCAACTCACTGGCAAAGAATACGGCGAATTCCATTCCAATATTAAATGCTTGGACAAATTGAAGCATTCCCACGTATTTGATCGACTGAAATGTCTTGATGGCAATGTATTTTTTGAAAGCTCGCTCGAAAATCCCAACATTTTTAAAGATGAAAAGCAGGCTGGAATCGTGTTGAAAGCACTCAATGCTATGCGTGGCAGTATCACGCCAAAGTTGCCCCCACCCACACCGTTTTATGCCATTCTGATGATGGATGGTGATTCACTTGGTTCACACATGAGTGATACCACCAAGCAATGCGCTATTACTGAAGGTTTAGCTGATTTTACTAAAAAAGTGCCTGACATTGTTTACCAACACAACGGCTTTTTGATGTACGCAGGGGGCGATGATGTACTGGCAATCTTGCCGCTGGAAAATGCCATTACCTGCGCTGCTGCACTACGCACCCATTACATGAGTTGCTTTGACTATGACGTGATTCCCACGACACTTTCCGGCGCGATTGAATTTGTGCATATCAAAACCCCGCTCACCAAAGTGCTACATGACGCGCATCAACTACTGGATGAAGTCGCCAAAGACGGGCGTGGGCGCGATGCTCTCGCCATTCGTGTATGGAAACCGGGCGGCTTGCAAATTGAATGGGCGCAACCGTGGGAAATCATCCTAGAAACCGTTAAAGATCAAGATGGAAACGAGATGAAAGTGCCCATCATTAACCGCTTGATACAAAGCTTTCAGGAAAACCAAGGCAAAGATGCCGACTTTTCCAATAAGTTTTTCTACAAAATACGTGAGCGCTTTACCTTGTTGAGCCCAGCGAAGGACAGAGATGGGAAAATTATCCATGCCAATGTTCTCGATGAGGAGCAAGCCATTGATTTAATGACCATGGAATACCTGAACTCTTGGGGCAGTAACAAGAATAAAGACATTAAGACAGCAAAAGGCTTAGTGACTACGCTGCTAGACCAATGCCGCCCCCGCAAACGAGATAAAGATAATTCTGATTCTAATAGTTGGCTGCAAGTAACAAAAAAAGACATAGAAGAAAAGTTCGCTAAAAAACTAGAACTGCAAGATGAGAAAAGTGATGCTGACAAGCAGGCTAACTACAAAAAACTAGCCTGTATAAAAAATTGGGAAGCCGATGGTGCATTGCTGGTAAGGTTCTTGGCGCAAAAAGGAGTGGAAAAATGAGCAAGCAACCCCAGCCAAAATACAGCAACCACTACAAGAAAGCCGCTACCCCTCAGCCAGTTAACACGGCTAAACACGTTGCAGAAAAAATTACACCACCCCCTAAACCCTTAGACGTTAGTAAGCCAGTCACCTTGGTATTCAACGCCACAGACACGCTGTTTTTCCGCGAATCACGCCCAATGGAAGCACTCGGCGAAGCGCAAAGCGTATTCCCACCACCTGTGCGCACCTTAGCGGGTGCAGTCCGTACATTGATTGGTGAACATTTTGAGGTGAAGTGGCACGATTTTAACCAGAAACAAGGCGAACACCCACTGGCTGACCACATTGGTTACGGCGAATCACTGGGCAAGCTGCGTTTTCAGGGCGCATGGTTAGCCTATAACAGCGCACGTTTATATCCTGCGCCCTTGCATTTGATGAAAAAAGACGAGCAGATTTTTCAACTGGAGCTGGCTAAAACAACAGAAGCAGTACGCTGTGATTGGGGTGAAAACGTGCGTTTGCCCAAACTCCCTAGCGATGATGCCAGAGGCAGTAAGCCACTGGAAAACACTTGGCTAACTCAAGCAGGTTTAGCGGCTGTACTTACAGGCAAAATCCCTAGTCTTGAAAAGACCTCTAAAGAAAAGCCCAATGTCAAAACTCAAGTTTATTTTGCCAAAGACTTGTTCGAGCAAGAATCGCGCCTCGGAATTGCCCGCGACAACGCGACCCGCACGGTACAAAAAAGCTTACTGTACCAAACCCAACACATTCGCCCCAAAGCCGAATTGTCGATTGAGCTAGATGTGGAAGGCTTGCCTAAAGACTTTCTGAAAAGCACAGCAATGATTCGTTTAGGTGGCGAAGGACGCACTGCTAGCCTAAGTGTTCAACAAACGGATAGTGCTCTTCCCACTGCAAACATCAGTAGCACTAAATTTTCCCTCTACTTACTCACACCTTTATATGGCTCACCCTGCCTTGATTTTCATCGCAAGAAATGTGAGCCGACTATATGGCAAGGCGAACTGAATGGCATTGCCCTCACTTTGCATGGCGCCATCACGGGCAAAGTCCAGCGTGTGGGTGGCTGGGATATGGCGGCAGGCAAACCGCGCCCCGTGAAAAGCCTTGTGCCTGCTGGCAGTGTATTTTTTTGCAGCGTAGAAGATGGCGGTGATGTTAAAGCAGCAGTTAAGGCAGTAATTAAAGCATTACACAATCAACGCATTGGCGCATTCACCGAATATGGCTACGGACATCTCGCCGTTGGCGTGTGGAATGACAACGAGACTCAAGGAAATAAAGCATGACACAAGCAAATACGATTCTGGGCTTATTAGCACAAACCTCCATCCACGCTGGCACAGGCTCAAACACGGGCGTTATCGACTTGCCGATTCAGCGCGAAGGGCATAACGGCTACCCATGCATTTTCGGCTCAAGCATGAAAGGTGCATTGCGCACTCGTGCCGAAGCGGAAGCCAACGCAGAAAGTGTGAAGTGTGTGTTTGGCCCCTCATCCAGTGATGAGAAAATTGATCACGCTGGCGCGTTAATGGTCAGCGATGCACGCTTGCTGCTGTTGCCGATCCGCTCACTCACTTCGCAATTCAAGTGGGTCACTTGCCCCGCTGTGCTGCAACGCTTCAAGCGTGATGCGGAACGTTTTGGTACGAAATTAACCTTCACAGTGCCAACAGTTGAAAAAACGAATGCGCTTGTGCCGCAGCAAACCAGCAATGACACGTTATTCTTGGAAGAATACCGCTTCGATGCGACACCAACCGATTTGCAAGACATCATCGCCGCCGTTGCAAAGTTAATGCGTGACGATGCGAAAGTAGAACTGGAAAAGCAATTAGTGCTCGTCAGCGACGATATGTTCGCGCACTTGTGCCAACACGCTACACCTGTGAATGCGCATATTGCGATTGATTCTGCTACTAAAACCGTAAAAGGTGGCGCGTTGTGGTACGAAGAAACTTTACCGCCGGAAACGCTGCTATACGTTGGCTTGAGTGCTGTCAAAGCGCGAGCGCAAGGTGCTGAAATGAAAGCCGCAGACATTTTAAGTGCTGTCACAGGCATGTTCGATAAAAAATTGTGGCTGCAAATCGGTGGCAATGAAACCGTCGGCATGGGCTGGTGCGCGGTCAAGAACATGGGGGGCAAATAATGCAAACCATCCAACAACAACGTGCCAAGTATGCACTTGATGAAGTAAAAGCCGCTCTTGATCGCGGGGTCAACAAGAAGGAATACAAAAGTTACGCGTCTAGCTTACCCGCAATGATTCACATGAATGGTTTGGGGCAGGCAGCAGCATTTTTCAAATCCAAAGGCGGTACGCATCGTGAGTTGTATAACTTGTTGTCCGGTTGGCTAACTCAGGCAAATCAACCGTATGTGGGTAAGGATTTATTGGAGGGTATCACTACCGAGAATATGCACGCTTACCGTTTGGCACAAGCCGAAGCACAAGCCCTAATGGATTGGGTCAAGAAATTCGCCAAAGCCTTCATGATTACAGAGGAGGATGCTCAATGACAGCCCCGCTTTATTTAGGTCATCAGAAGCCAAACCGCTGCGAAGGCAATCAAGGCTTGTGGTTTGAACGCTTTTTCGATCAATACAACGATCAACAACAGTGGGCAAACCCCAAACCTGACACCAAAGCCAATTCCACTTGGCTGCAAACATTCAAAAAAGCAGGCGATGACAAGCAGCTTGCCGCTCATGCACAAGCCCAAATGCAGTTGGCCGCCAGTCTGCAAGGGCAAAGCCATGTCTTCAAAGCCAGTTGGCACTTTGTCACCGGCATGGGTAATCCGCATCCGGTAGAAAACGGTTTTGCGTGGCATCCGACCTTGGGTGTGCCTTATTTAACAGGGGCGGCAGTTAAGGGTTTGGTGCGTAGTTATATTGAAAACTATCTGGATGATACGCCGGAAAAGCGCCAACAATTGCTGCTTCATTGGTTTGGGAGTATTGATAAAGACCCCACCGTGAATAAAGGCAAAATGCAGGCAGGCAATCTAATATTCTTTGATGCTTTGCCGATTAATCGCGTGACGCTCGGCGTGGACATTATGACCCCGCACATGGGTAAGTGGTATGAAAAGGGCGGCACTGATAAAGCTGTTGGAACAGCCGAAGCCGTTCCTGCTGATTGGCATGATCCCGTTCCTGTAGCGTTTTTAGTCGCTAAAGACATTACGTTGCAATTCAGCTTTGCCCTGCGCCAATATCCAAATGCTGACAGCAAACGCCCTGCGATTGATTTAACCGATGTGGAACAAGTTTTGACGGCTGCTTTGAATTATGCAGGGGCGGGTGGTAAAACGGCGCCGGGTTATGGTGGAATGCAGACTGACCCTAAGTCTTTGGAAGATTTGAAGGCAAGCATCGACCATCAAGCCAAGGAGCGTGAAGCACAAGTACGTCAAGCCGCACAACAAGCAGAGTTACAAGCCGAATTGGCTACCCTCAGCCCGTTAGCTGCGGAGTTCAAACAACACTCAGTGAAGAATAACTGGGAGCAAAACAAAGATGCTTTTGTTGCACCGGGGGTGATTGAAGGCTGGCTGGATAAAATGGAAGCTGATCACGATGCAATGGCTATTGCAATGCTAGTTTCACTGGTTGAAACCCACTTTTCTAAGGAGCTGCTGGAAAATCCAGAGGCCGTTAAAGGCAAAAAAGGTAATGAAAAGCCAGTTTTTAAAGAGCGCCAGCGAAAAATAGGTAAGCGTCTAAATACGCTACGAAACGGATCAACAAATGCTGGTTACTAGTCATTGACAAAGACCACAACGGCAAGACCACGCGCATTGGGATGTTGTGACATGCAGTTACCGGTTAATATAATTAAATGGTCGCTACCTACTGGAGAACCATGATGCCACTCGCACAACAACCAGCGGACTACCTCACCGAAGCTAACTATTTGGAAGGGGAAAAGCGTGCCGAGGTACGGCATGAGTATATCAATGGACAGGTGATAGCGATGGCTGGCTCCAGTTTGCGCCATAACGACATTGCTTTAAACCTCGCGTTTGCATTACGCAGTGCAGCAAGAGGAACGCTTTGTCGGGTCAATGTCTTCGATGTAAAAGTGCATATTGAGCAAGTGCAATCTTATTATTACCCCGATGTGGTGGTGAGTTGCCAAACCGAGGATATAGCTGCGCATAGTATTAAAAACCCCTGTCTGATTGTTGAAGTGACATCGCAGTCAACACAATGGCGCGACTTCACAGAAAAAGCGGTGGCTTATCAAAAGTTAGAATCGTTAAAAGCCTATCTGGTGGTCGCACAAGATGTTGTACAGGTGACACTTTACTTTCGTGATACGGCGGGCGGGTGGCAGGTCGCACGCTTTGATACGCTAGATCAGGAGCTATCACTACCTTGCCCACCAGGGACGTTATTTAAGGTGAGTAATATTTATGCAGGTGTAGAGTCGTGAACTTCGAGTCATTTTGGGACATCCTCGACAAAATCGGCATTTTTGCAGCCGTCGCTAGTATTTTTGTTTCGCTTTCCATTCGTTTTTATCTATGGCGCAAAGAAAAGCAAGACAATGCTTTGATAGATATTCACCTTTATTGCCCTGAGCCAGAAATCACGATTAGGCTGCAAGGCCAAATTCGCCGCAAGAATCTGACCCGTGCTGAAGTGCAAGGGCTGCTTGGGATTTTGCCGATGAAGGACAAGGGTAAGCGTTATGAATTACAAGCTTTGAATCAGAAGGCTTTTTTTGATGCCTTGGAAGAGGCGCAGGTGAATACTAACATCTATGAATTGGTGATCGCCTGTACGGGTCAAGAGTTAGAGCAATTTGAGTTAGGTCTGTTGGTGTAAAGTAGGGAGCACGGTGGGTTTGGTGCTAATCTTAGTGATCATGCGTTATCTAACTTTGGCGCGAGTGTGCTGATGAATTTAATCCACATAAGGAAATCCCCATGCCTTTAGCCCAATCCTTATCCCATCTCAGTATTGAGCATTACCTTCAAGGTGAGACGACTAGTGAGATTAAGCATGAATATGTTGAGGGTCAGGTTTATGCAATGGCGGGGGCGAGTATTAATCATAATCGCATTAGTAGTAATTTACTAACCGCCATTGCTGCACAATTGCCTGATGCTTGTGAAGTATTTACCTCAGATTTATTGGTAAAAACCCGTGTTAATCGTTTTCGATATCCTGATTTAGTGGCGTTTTGTGAGCAACAGCAGGGCAATCAGCAATTTCTGGATAACCCGTTATTAATTGTTGAGATACTGTCTAAAAGCACACGTCAGCAAGATAAAGGTATAAAGCGCACCGAGTATTTATCATTGCCTAGCTTGCAAGAATATATGTTAGTTGAGCAGGATTTTGTAGAAGTTGAAGTATTAAGACGTAGCCAAGGTTGGAAATCGGAGAACTATTATCTGGGTGACAATTTTAAGCTGGAATCGATTAATGTGGAGCTGAGTGTCGTAGATATTTATCGAAAAGTGGATAATGCGGATATGTTGGAGTATTGGGCTGCTTTGCAGTTGAGAAAAGACTAATCACAGCAATGGGTATATATTTTCTAACTTCTTAAGGGCAATCAAACATGGCAAAAATATTTATCAGTTTTTTAGGCACTGGAATGGGCGATCCTGATTCGGTTACTCCCGGCTACAATGAAGTTATCTATCTATTTGAAGATGGCACGCCCTCTCAAATGACCCGCTTCGCACAGCGTGCGATTATAGAAAAGCATGGTGCTCAATCTTTTGAGCGGATTTGCTTACTGATGACCGAACAGTCTAAAAAGCGGCATCGCCAATTGCTTGTGGATGAGCTTGCTTCGATAGGTTGCTCAGTAGAAACACAAATTGAAGAAGATGATTCCATTACTACCAATCAGAATGCTGAACAGCAATGGGAATGGTTTCATTCATTGCAAAAACTCATTAAGGATGATGATGAAGTTATTTTCGATTTCACACACGGTTTTCGTTCTGTACCTATTATTTTTTCTACTGCTATAAGCTTCCTCCAGAAAGTTAAAAGATTTGAGCTTTTACATGCTTACTACGGTTATGTTGATCAAAAAGCACAAAAGAATGAAATCATTGATATGGCTAAGTTTTATCGTATCAATGAGTGGGCTGATGGTGTTTCTCGCTTAGTTGATACAGCCGATGCTTCTAAATTAGCAGCCTTAGCTGAGGAAGGAAAAGATGATGGGTTTGCCGCCTTAAATGATCCTAAACTAGTAAAAGCCCTACGTGATCTAACAGACCTTATTAAGAATATTGATGTTAATAATGTCGCTAAAAAAGCAGATGAAGCTTTAAATCTTATCCAACAAAAGCGTAAGCAATGCTCGGGTGCTGATGAGCAACTATTAAAGATGGTGGTTGAAAAATTTGAAACTTTAGCTATTACATCGAGCACGCGTTATGATCAAAACTATTTTAATCTTCAACTTGTTTTGGCAGAAATGTTATTAAAGCACGGATTTTATATGCAAGCATTTACAGTAATGCGCGAATGCATTGCTTCAATTGGTATGCTTGACTTACCAGATGAATATAATATGGCCAATCAATTTTCATCCCCAGCTAGAGCTATCCGCAGGAGATTTCCTGAAATTTTTGTTGCATTGTGCCAATTTCCTAAAGAAAAATGGATATATGAAGATAGCACAAAAAATATAGATCCAAATAAACTAAAGGATTATCGAGATGTTGTTAAGCCCTTATATGACCGTTTAGAGATAGCTGGTATAACACCAATTCTGCATAGCTTTGTAAAACCTATGGCAGATTATCGTAATGGATTTGACCATGCGTGGACATCTAAAGCACAGGCTCTACCAGATATTTCAAATGCGGGCGCTAACTATTTAAAACAAATACGTACTGTCGTAGAACAACTCAAGCAGCATAAATTCATTTAATAAATATGACCACCTATTTCATTTCCCGCCATTCCGGTGCTATTGCTTGGGTAGAATCGCAAGGTTTTCATGTTGATCAGCAGTTGGCACATTTTGAGGTGAATGTCGTTAATGCCGGTGATTCGATTTTGGGGACTTTGCCAGTGAATTTAATTGCTGAGGTGAATCAGCGCGGTGGGCGGTATTTTCATTTGACTTTGGAGTTGCCTGCAGAGTTACGTGGGAAAGAGTTAACGGCTGAGGTGATGCAGCAATACGGAGCGCGTTTAGAAGAGTACGCAGTGCAAAAAGTCTGAGTTCTTTAGTTTAGTTATTGCCTTCAATTCTTTATTTAATAGCTCGTTTGGAGTCGATTCAAACGGGCTATTTTTGTTTATGGCGGGGCTGTTGTTGATTTTGACAAGCTTGTCGATTGCACTTAATGATTTTATTTAAGGCATGATGCTGGGCAGAAACTTGTGACAGAGGTTAAGGCGAGCATGAGTGGGCGTTTATTGTATTTGGCTTCTTATGATGTTTGTGAGGATGGGCGGTTGCGCGCGGCTTTGGCTTGTGTGCGTGCCTATGCGACAGGTGGGCAGAAGTCGGTGCATGAGGTTTGGTTGAGTTCAGCAGAAAAGGGCGAGTTGTTGTTGGAAATGAATTTGCTGCTGAACTTGCGTGAGGATAGCTTTTTACTCATTCGCCTCGATCCACGGCAGCGTGTGCATACATTGGGAATTGCCATTCCACCGAGTAATCCTGATTGGTTTTATGTGGGTTAGGCGTATGAGTACTCTTTATTTAGATCATCACTATTTAAGCTTAAAACTAGAGGGCGAAACGCTGGTCACGTGGTTGCAGGATCAGCGCCAACGCCCCATTCCTTTGGCGCTCCTTGAGCGGGTGGTGTGTTTGAGCAATGTGCAGCTGGAAAGCAATCTATTGGCGGCTTTAGGTGAGCGCGGGATTGCTTTTAGTGTCGCCAATCCACGCAAACCTAAGCGGCGCGCGCTGTTATTGGGGCAAGGGCATAATGATGCCAGTTTGCGCTTATTGCATTATCGCTTGGCGCAAGATGCCGCTTGGCGTTTGCAGTTTAGCCGCGAGTTATTAGCCGCCAAATTCAAGGCGCACTTACGCTCCCTTGCTGAGATGCAGCAGCAGCGCCCTGATCAGCGCAAAGTGTTGCTCGCTGCTGAGCAGCAGATTCAGCAAGGCTTGATTAGTTTGCAAGCAGCACAAGGTTTGGAAAATCTGTTGGGTATCGAAGGGGCTGCGGCCCGCGCAGGCTTTGCGGCGTTGGCGGCAGTGCTACCTGAATCTTTAGGTTTTAAAGGGCGGAAGCGTCGCCCCCCACCTGATCCGGTGAATGCGGCTTTGTCGCTGGCGTTCACGCTGCTGCACAATCGCGCTGTACAGGTTTTGCATACCCAAGGTTTGGAGCCACTACTGGGCTTTTATCATGAGCTGAGTTTTGGGCGCGAATCGCTGGCTTCGGATGTGATTGAGGTGTGGCGCCCGACGATTGAAGCTTGGGTTTGGACTCAGTTCAGTCAACAGCGCTTGCGTGAGCATCATTTTAAAACGGATGCGAATGGCTGCTTCTTGGATAAAGCGGGGCGGCAAATCTTTTTTGCAGAGGTTGAAGCGTGTTTGCGCCCGCTGACTCGCGCCTTACGCTGGCAAACGCGCGCTTTGATTAAGGCGATGCGCGCTTGGGAGGCTCAATCTTGATGAAGGAAGCACGCCAAGCTTTGTATTTGGACAGTTTGCAGGCCGATCATGTGAGCTTGGATACGGTCGCGCTGCGTGTACAAACTCATGCGCAAGTCACGCTCTTTTATCCCTTGCGCCGGATTGCGCGGGTGGTAGTGACCGGCAAAGTCGAATGGCAAACAGCGGCTTTATTAGCCTGTTTGGATTATGGCATTCCCTTAGCATTTCGGGAGCGTGATGGGCGTTTGATCGGGCATTGTTTAAGTGAGCGTAGCAATCAAACGCCGTTGGAGGCTTTGTTGGTCTATTGTGCGGATCATCCTGAGGGGGATGCTTTGTATCAGCAGTGGCGCTGCCAAGAGGAATATCAGTGGGTGCAACGGGCGGGGCGGACGCGTCACTATCATTTGCAAGGGCGCTTGGCTTATCAGGTGTTGGCGCAAGTGGAGCGCTGGTTGCAGGCGCAGTTGCCTTGTCGGTTTGCACAATTCACCGCGCAGTTGCAAGCCCCTATCGCCAGCCATGTGGTGGAAGTGTTAGCGGCGTATGGGTTTAGTGACAATATTCATTTGCCTGTGACGCGGCGGGTGCATTTGGCGCGAGACTTAGCGCAGTTGTTGTTATTAGAGGCTTATTGGTTGGTGTTACGCGGTGAACGCCCCAGCTTGGATGCACAACGCGGTTTGCGCTATAGCCTGATTGCTTTTTATGAAAAACATCAGGCGCATTTTGAAGAGCGGGCGCGCATTGCTTTGAATCGCTTGTGGCGGCAATTAAAAACCTTGGAGGTGGATTAATGGCACAGCGGCGTTTACCGCATATTATTAGTTATGATATTGCTGACCCGAAGCGTTTAAGGCGGATTCATCGGTTTTTAAAAAAGATCGCATTGCCTTTGCAATATTCGGTGTTTTTAATAGAGGCGGATGCTAAACGGATTGAGCAACTAACCGCGCAATTAGCCACGATGATTAATCCACGTGCGGATGATATTCGGATTTATCCGTTGCCTAATCAGCCGAATTGGTGTGCTTTGGGTAAACCGTTGTGGGATGAGGGGATGTTGCTGACAGGGTTTAAGTTGCCGAGTGCGTTGCAGACGCAAGCGGATATTTTTTGGGATGAGCCAGCGAGATGATTGACTCACCGAAAATGGGTGCGCTACACTCAAGAGGTGTTCAGTTCTTTAGCAATTTAGCCTTGGATTTTGTTGGATTTTATGCATTGCTTAAATTTTTTTCATGCAAACTTTTTATACAGTGCATTTCCTGCTAAGTGCCTTTGTAAGTTTTTGATTTTAAAAGCTTTCTGGACACGAAGGGTTTGAATGCTGCCCCGTTTGAGAGGGGATTAAGACGTAAACCTTGATGGTTATATGTTAATTTATGAAATGTTTGAATGCTGCCCCGTTTGAGAGGGGATTAAGACACATTGGATCATAACCTAAGTGATCCATAACTTGAGTTTGAATGCTGCCCCGTTTGAGAGGGGATTAAGACCCTTACGTACAGGGGGTTTGCTCTCCCGTACCGTTTGAATGCTGCCCCGTTTGAGAGGGGATTAAGACGAAGACACTGTCTCTGTTGTCTTATCGGGAGAGTTTGAATGCTGCCCCGTTTGAGAGGGGATTAAGACCCGCCAGTTCTAACGCCTCGGTGCGGTACGCACCTGTTTGAATGCTGCCCCGTTTGAGAGGGGATTAAGACGATCATGGCACCGTAAGCACTACTTTGGGTTTGGTTTGAATGCTGCCCCGTTTGAGAGGGGATTAAGACGTCAGAACCTTTCGGTTCATAAACATATTTACGTTTGAATGCTGCCCCGTTTGAGAGGGGATTAAGACAACCCGCTAGGGTCGGTTTTTTCATTTTTAATCCGTTTGAATGCTGCCCCGTTTGAGAGGGGATTAAGACATTCCCTGATGCTTATCAGGATGATTAGCACTGTGTTTGAATGCTGCCCCGTTTGAGAGGGGATTAAGACTGCTTCGTCGACCCAGCGATCAATATTCTCCTCGTTTGAATGCTGCCCCGTTTGAGAGGGGATTAAGACATGTGTATATTCCTGGTTTTAGCCAGCACACACAGTTTGAATGCTGCCCCGTTTGAGAGGGGATTAAGACCGTATTCCTTATCTATAAAAATAAACTTTATCTATGTTTGAATGCTGCCCCGTTTGAGAGGGGATTAAGACATTATGAGCGATCCCATTAGATCTGATGGTTTAGGTTTGAATGCTGCCCCGTTTGAGAGGGGATTAAGACGCCTCAAAGGTCAGACTGCTTGCGATTACTTAGCATGATCTAGGTATAGTTTGCCCTTCGACTTCGCTCAGGGCGCGGGTCGGCGGCACAGACCGAGGGCTGAGCGGAGTCGAAGCCCGATTCTCACGATTCGCTCAGGGCGCGGGTCGGCGGCACAGACCGAGGGCTGAGCGGAGTCGAAGCCCGATTCTCACGATTCGCTCAGGGTGCGGGTCGGTGGCACAGACCGAGGGCTGAGCGGAGTCGAAGCCCGATTCTCACGATAGGCATGATTGCCTACAGAACTGCGCTATAATCTGGATAGCTTGGCGTAAAAGGTCGTTATCATATTGGCAGTCAAACAAAATACCCCTCATTAAATCACCGAGCAGGAATATCTAGCGGGCGAAAAGCTCGCGGAAGGACGCCATGAATATGTAGGTAGATGGTGTTGTGTACGCGATGGCAGGCACGACCCGACGACATAACCGGATTGCGATGAACATTATTTTTCCGCGTGATAAGAAACAGTACTTGCCGTACTAATCAGCTGATGGATTTGTTGAGGGGATAGTGCAAGCTCGCACCCTTCCTGCTGTATTCCAAAGCGTTACCATGCGTGAATTGTTGCCTAACAACTTAAAGCCTATGTGACTCCCCACACTTCCGGCGTTAGAATGCTGCTTTATCCAAGTTTTGCTCAGGAGAGTTCCCATGCCCGTTTATCGTTCTCGCACCTCCACCGCAGGTCGCAATATGGCTGGCGCACGCGCGTTGTGGCGTGCAACTGGCATGAAGGATGATGATTTTCAGAAACCGATCATCGCGATTGCCAATTCCTTCACCCAATTCGTTCCGGGGCATGTGCACTTAAAAGATTTGGGGCAGATGGTCGCGCGCGAAATCGAAGCGCACGGCGGCGTGGCGAAAGAATTTAATACCATTGCGGTGGATGATGGCATCGCGATGGGGCACAGCGGCATGTTGTATTCCCTGCCTTCGCGTGAACTGATCGCTGATGCGGTCGAATATATGGTGAATGCGCATTGTGCCGACGCGATTGTGTGCATCTCCAACTGCGACAAAATCACCCCCGGCATGTTGAATGCGGCAATGCGTTTAAATATTCCGGTGGTGTTCGTGTCCGGCGGCCCGATGGAGTCTGGCAAAGCCTTAATCAATGGTAAAACTGTTAAATTGGATTTGGTCGATGCGATGGTTTCCGCAGCCAACCCCACTGAAACCGATGAAAATGTAAATAAAATGGAGCGCTCCGCTTGTCCGACTTGCGGTTCGTGTTCGGGCATGTTCACTGCCAACTCGATGAACTGCTTAACCGAAGCTTTGGGGTTAAGTTTGCCCGGCAATGGTTCCTTACTCGCCACCCACGCAGATCGCAAAGAACTATTCTTACGCGCGGGTCGTGTAGCGGTGGAGTTAGCCAAGCGCTATTACGAGCAGGATGATACTTCGGTGTTGCCACGCTCGATAGCCAACAAAGCCGCGTTTGAAAATGCCATGTGCTTGGATATTGCGATGGGTGGCTCAACTAATACAGTGTTGCATTTGCTGGCGGCGGCGCAAGAAGGCGAAGTCGATTTCAATGTATCCGACATTGATCGCTTGAGCCGCAAAGTACCAAATTTGAGCAAAGTCGCACCGGCTACCCAGCTTTATCACATGGAAGATGTGCATCGCGCAGGCGGTGTCATGGGTATTCTGGGTGAATTAGATCGCGCCGGTTTAATCAATCGTGATTGCAAAACCGTGCATAGTCCGACGATGGAAGCCGCCTTGAATCAATGGGATATTATGCGCAGCAAAGATCCATCCGTGCATACCTTCTTCAGCGCAGCACCCGGCAATGTGCCGACCCAAGAAGCCTTCAGTCAAAACAAGCGCTGGGAAGAACTCGACACCAACCGCGAAGGCGGCTGTATCCGCGACAAAGCCCATGCTTACTCACAAGACGGCGGCTTAGCGGTATTATTCGGTAATATCGCGCTGGAAGGTTGCGTGGTGAAAACCGCAGGTGTAGATGAAAGCATCCTCAAATTCTCCGGCCCTGCACGCATTTTTGAATCGCAAGACGCAGCCGTCAGCGGTATTTTGGGGGATAAAATCAAAGCAGGCGATGTCGTCATCATTCGTTACGAAGGCCCGCGCGGTGGCCCTGGCATGCAAGAAATGCTCTACCCGACTTCTTACTTAAAATCGAAAGGCTTAGGCAAAGTCTGTGCTTTGATCACCGATGGACGCTTCTCTGGCGGTACGTCTGGTTTGTCGATTGGCCACGTTTCCCCCGAAGCGGCAGAAGGCGGCGCGATTGGCTTGATCGAAGCAGGCGACACCATCGACATCGACATCCCGAACCGCACTATCAATGTGCGCATCAGCGATGAAGTCTTAGCCCAACGCCGTGCTGCGATGGATGCCAACGGCTCAAAAGCGTGGAAACCGGTGAATCGTGAGCGCCAAGTGAGTGCGGCATTGAAGGCTTATGCGGCCATGACGACTTCCGCTTCGCGCGGTGCGGTGCGTGATGTGAGTCAGTTGGAGAGGTAATTGATTTGAGGTGAGCTTAGCATTCGAGTTAAGCTCGCCAAATTGCGGGACAGTCTTATTAGTAAGGCGCTGCCAAATTCGGAAATATGGGAAAATGCTTTAAATTGCAGGTGACCAATTCCAATTGGTGTTCCAATGCTGTTGCCGCCAAGAGTCCATCGACTAAATCAGTACCATGACTGCGCATATATTGATTGAGTAATTGCCCACCTTGGAGCACAACCGGATAGGTGACTGGTAAAATATCGCAGTAGCTGAAAAAATTTTCAAATAAAGTCTGTTCGCGTTTATTGCGAATACCTGCCAAGATTTCTGTTACCGTTAATGCGGATAAAGCAGGTGCAATGGCTAAGGCGTCGATAAAAGCCATTGCATCAGGTTTGCCGCGTGAATAATCAATTAAAATACAGGTGTCTAATAGCTTATTCACGACTCAAGCCTGCCATCCGTGTATTCAAAGCTCGGCGAATAGTTTGCTGTGTTTCTGCTAGATCATGATGATCTTGCCAAATACCTACTAATTGATTTGCCGCTTGCTTCCAACTTTGTTGCTTTTGCTTTTTAGATTTCAGCAAGAGATCAACACCTTGGCGGATTAAATCACTTTGCGCCACACCAGAAAGATGAGCGAGTTTTTTGAGAGCTAAGTATTGCTCTTCGTGTAAAAAAACTTGGATTCGTTGCATGCTAAAGTCCTCAAACATACATACATGATGTATGTAGTTTAGCAGTGCTTAAGTCGCTTGCAAGCTCAATTCATGAACAGTTTTGATGTTGATTGGCTGGGCATCCAGAAAATTAAGCCTCTCAATAAAGCAAGTTTTGTAAAATCCCCCAATACCTACTAAGATAAATCCAGTTCAACCTTTATCACTCTCGGAGGTACAAGATGATTGTCACAACTCCCCCCAATACCAAAACAGCACTGCAAACTCGCACTAGGCTGTGGGAATAAGTCAACAAGCGTCTTTCTAAACACTTGTAACCAGCTGATTAGTCAGCATCTCGCTATTCTCCTTCGCTCCTAAGTGCCCTAGTTTTAAGTGCGCTCACTTAATTCATTTTCAGAGTGGCATTTATTCATGCAACAAACCTTAGCAAATTTAGGCTGGCGTCCGGTTTTCCAGCAACAATTAAATCTCGATGAATTAGAAGCTTGCACCCCCGCGCGTATTATGGCTCAGCATCGTTCGGAATATGTGCTGCAAAGCGAGCACGGCGAATTGCACTTACCCATTTTGCATTCCATGCCGCCGCTCACCGTGGGCGATTGGGTTTTATTAGATGCGCATCATCAATTCGTGCGTGAGTTGGAGCGTTTTTCGCTATTTAGTCGCAAAGCGGCGGGACAGAAAAGCGAGCTGCAATTGATTGCAGCGAATGTCGATACCCTGTTTATTGTGACTTCGCTGAATCAGAATTTTAATCTGAATCGCATTGAGCGCTATTTGGCTTTAGCACATGAAGCGCAGGTTGAGCCGCTGGTGGTTTTGAGTAAGGCTGATCTTTGCGCGCATGCTGAGGATTATGTGCAGCAAGTGCAAAAATTGGATAGGCGTTTGTGGGTGGAAACGGTGAATGGTTTAGATGCTAGCAGCGTCGAAAAACTCAAGCCGTGGTGTCAAACGGGTCAAACCATAGCACTCTTAGGTTCATCCGGCGTGGGCAAATCCACCTTGGTGAATACCTTATTAGGCAAAGCGGCACAAACCACGCAGTCTATCAGCGCCGAGCAAGACAAAGGCCGCCACACCACCACCGCCCGCTCCTTGCACGCCATGTCGATGGGCGCACTCTTGCTCGACACACCGGGGATGCGCGAATTGCAATTGAGCGCCTGCGAAACAGGCGTGGAAACGACCTTTTCCGAGATCAGCGAATTGGCACAACACTGCCGCTTCGTCGATTGCCAACACGAAAACGAGCCGGGCTGCGCGATACAACGAGCGATTCAAGCGGGTGAATTAGAAGCGCGGCGCTTAACTAGCTATCGCAAATTACTGCGTGAACAAGCTCATAATGCCGCAACTATTGCCGAGAAACATGCCATCAATCAGCGTTTCGGACGTATGATTAAGGCCATCCAGAACGAGAATCGCAAGCAAAAGAAGGGATAAGTAAAGCAAAGCGCCTAAAGATCATTAGGCGCTATTAGTCGGTTGTTAACCGGTTTTACGTTGATTACTGCGTGGCCGTCTTCTTGCACGGCTACCCGGTTCAGCAGCTTTAAGGTTTTTAGACGCTTTCGGCTTAATCGGCAGTACTTTAGCACCGGTGGTTTTAGCCTTATTGCCGCGAGCCGCTTGATTATTATTCTGCGCTGGTTTTTGCTTCGGTGCGGTATGCGGTACGCTGTGATCAGGCTCAAAACCATCCACTTGCTGACGCTGGAATTTGCGCTTGATCAATTTCTCAATATCTAACAACTGTTTGGCTTCATCCGCACAGACGAGCGAAATAGCATGACCGCTAGCGCCCGCACGACCCGTACGCCCAATCCGATGTACATAATCTTCAGCCACTTGCGGTAGGTCGAAATTCACCACATGCGGGAGTTGGTCAATATCAATTCCCCGAGCAGCAATATCAGTTGCGACTAGAATCTGGGTTTTGCCCTGTTTAAAGCCCGCTAAAGCTTCAGTGCGCTGATTCTGACTTTTATTGCCATGAATCACCGCAGCAGAAATACCCACGCTGACTAATTGGCGCACTAAACGATCTGCACCATGCTTGGTTTTGCTGAAGACTAAAGCCTGTTGCCATTGTTGTTCTTGAATTAGATGGGTAAGCAGTGAGGTTTTGCGTGCTTTATCCACTTCATAAATAGTTTGCTCAACAGCGACTGCCGTTGAATTTTTCGGGCTAACACTAATTTCTATTGGATCTTTTAAAATCCCTTTAGCGAGGCTACGAATTTCTTCTGAGAAAGTGGCAGAGAATAAAAGATTCTGGCGCTGCTTCGGCAGGAGGGCGAGAATTTTGCGGATATCATTAATGAAGCCCATATCCAACATCCGATCCGCTTCATCTAAAACGAGGATTTCCAAGTCATTAAATTGCAGTGCGTTTTGCTCATACAGATCCATTAAACGCCCGGGTGTTGCGACCAAAACATCCGCACCACGCCGCAACCGCATCATTTGTGGATTGATTTTCACGCCACCAAAGACAACGGCTGAGCTGAGTCTGAGATGCTGACCGTAAGTCTGTACGCTTTCTTGAACTTGGGCAGCTAATTCACGTGTCGGTGTGAGCACTAAAGCACGTACCCGATTGGCACGCACGGGTTTGCCTAAATTCAAACGATGTAACAGGGGTAGGGTAAACCCCGCCGTTTTGCCTGTACCAGTTTGGGCAGCAGCCATGATATCGCTGCCTTTTAAAATCGCTGGAATCGCTTGTGCTTGGATGGGAGACGGTTGGGTATAGCCTTTTTCTTCCACAGCACGGACTAAGGCCGCATCGAGACCTAAATTAGTAAATGTCATGTTGTTCCCTTAAATAACTCAGGAGTTGCGCTTAAGCTTAAACGCATAAAGCGTAAGCCGGATGCGGCATTCAGTAATTGGCACTCAAGGGAGGGGCTGATCTAGATGCAAAAAGCAGGTGGGATCAAACAACTAAGGATGTCGCGGTTTCTGTGATTTATGGTCAAACAGAGGGCAGCGAATTTAACATGATTAGCACTAAGAAGCACTGTTTTTTAGTAAGTTAGCAAAAAAAAGCTGCTTAAACGGGGATGTCTAAGCAGCTGATCAGCAATATGCTTAAGGCATAGAGCGTAACAATGAAAACTCTTGAACTCGACTACTTTGTCAATATAACTAAACAAAATCCCTCCCGAAAAAAGCCATTCACAAAAAGTAAGTGAGTGACCTGAACTCCGTGCTTGAGGGCAGGAAGTACTACGAAATTATTACAGTGCTTTAGAATAGCAATCTGTTTCTAATTAGCAGAAGTAACATGAAAGCGTTACATTCAACGTTTTCAACTAACTAATTAATTGAGGATTACACTGTAGTAAGTTTGTAGTTAATCTTCATCTCAGTCGTAACCAGGTGGTTTTTAGCTCAGTGTATTTGTCAAATGCATGTAGAGATTTGTCACGCCCAATCCCTGATTGTTTATAGCCGCCGAAGGGAGTAGTGATATCGTCAGCATCGTAGCAGTTGGCATAGACTACGCCTGCTTTCAAAGCCCGAGTGGCTTTGTAGAGTGTATTGACATTATCACTCCACACTCCCGCAGCTAAGCCATAAATGGATTCATTCGCGACTTTAATCGCCTCATCCACTCCATTAACGGTGATAACTGAAAGTACCGGGCCGAAGATTTCTTCCTGAGCAATTCGCGCTTGATTGCTGACTTTGTCGAATACAGTAGGCTCGATATAGCAGCCGCCGGTTTCAAGGCGTGCTTGTTTGCCGCCGACTAGCAGCTCGGCTTCTTGTTTACCGCTAGCGATGTAATCCATCACCCGTTCTGTATGTGTCTGATCAACCATCGCCCCTAAACGCGTTGCTGGATCGAGTGGGTCGCCGGGTTGCATGCCTTTAGCAAAACTCAGAATTTTTTCCATCACAGCTTCACGAATCGGCGCATCTAAAATTAAGCGCGAACCCGCTGAGCACATTTCGCCTTGATTGAAGAAAATCCCAAAAGCAGCCGATTCAGCCGCCGCCTCTAAATCGCCACAATCAGCGAGAATAATATGCCCCGATTTGCCGCCGCATTCGAGGCCAATTTTCTTCATATTCGATTGTGCGGAGTATTGCATGATGTATTTGCCCACCGCTGTCGAGCCAGTGAAGAACACACCATCAATATCCATATGTAAACCAATCGCTTGGCCTGCATCTTGGCCTAAACCCGTGACGACATTGAGCACGCCATCAGGAATACCCGCTTCCGCCGCTAAAGCTGCTAAGCGAATCGCCGTCAGGGAGGATTGCTCAGCGGGTTTGAGTACAATCGAATTACCCGCAGCGAGTGCAGGCGCGAGTTTCCAAGCCGCCATAATCAGCGGGAAATTCCACGGTACGATCACACCACACACCCCTAAAGGCTCGCGGGTAATCGTCGCTAGCACATTATGTGCCGTCGGGGCAACTTCATCATAAAGTTTATCCACTGCTTCAGCGTACCAACGGAAGCAGCGTGCAGTGGCGGGGATATCAATACTCAAGCTATCACGGATCGGTTTACCCATATCTAAGGTTTCTAGTAGGGCTAATTCGTCGCCATTTTTTTCAATTAACTCAGCTAAACGTAATAAAACCGCTTTGCGCTTAGCAGGGTGGCTACGGCTCCAACGACCATCATTAAAAGCAGCACGGGCAGCAGAGACGGCTTGATCGACATCCATTTGATTGCAAGCAGCGATTTGGGTGAGCTTGCGGCCATCAATCGGGCTAATGCAGTCGAAGGTTTGCTCGGAAACTGCATTCACATATTGCCCATTAATAAAGGACTTGCCTTGAATACTGAGCTGTTGCGCTTGTTCAGTCCAATTGGGGCTAACAGGTTGCGTCATAAAATTCTCCTCGGTTAAGCAGATAAAGCCTGCTCTTTAAAATGTTCATGGATGCCTTCAACCGCTTGAATCGAGGCTAGGCCATCACGAATATCGGCTTCAATCGCACGGCGTAGTGCAAAAGCATTTTGTTGGCGCAGCGCTTGTAAGGCTTCTTGGTGGCGATCTATCCGATAGTGCTGGGTCAGCTTGTTCTTCGCAAAGCGCACAAAAGGGCCTAGCTGTAGCCAAATACTCTCAATCAAAGGCACTGCGACTTGGAAGGGATTGCGCTGGTATAAATAGCGATGAAACTCTTGATTCGCCAAGCTACCTTCACCGGCATCACTATTTTGATAGGCGAGATCAATCAGACTGTCCAAATGCTCTAACTGCGTAATATGCTCAGGCCGACAATAAGGCAAAGCGCTTTCGGCTGCATGGGTTTCAAGGACGATACGTAGCTCGTACAATTCTTTGAAACGGGCGGCGGTCATTCGTGGCACCATCACACGGCGATTATCGCGTACTTCGACAGCACCTTCGCAAGTAAGGCGATGCAAAGCTTCGCGTACTGGCATGGGGCTGACATTCATCACTTCTGCCAGACCACGAATGGTTAGCGGCAAGCCCGGTTCAATTTGCCCACACATAAGGGCGCGGCGTAGCGAGTGATAAACCCACAGATTAACACCTTGTTCAGGCGTTTTTTCCAAAGGGGTCACGGATAAAACTTGAGCAGATTTGGCGTTCATAGTCTCCTGAGAGCTGACAGTTGAGTTAGGATTATATGATCACATTATTGGGTATTTCCAGATGAAATTATAGAAGATTTGGGTTGAAAAGGTTGTAAATAAATAGATTGGCTCTTGACCCTTGTCATTTTCGTGATCACAATTAAAGGGTCAGTGGACAGTAGTTGTCACTGTAATGCGGAGAACTGATCATGGATCAGCTAAACAATAATAGACAGACGCCAGAATTAGATATTTTCATCACCGATCTCAACGGTAACCAGCGCGGTAAGCGTGTTCCGGCAAGTTCAGCCAGCAAAATTTTTAAAGAAGGCTTTAAAATGCCGCGCTCAGTCATTGGCCTCGATTTTTGGGGAGATGATATTGGTAACGCAGAGCTAGCACTGGCAAGTGGTGATAGTGATGGTATTTGCCATATCGTGTCACCTAAACCTATTCCGGTTCCTTGGGAAGATGGCGAACATTATCAAATGATGGCGATGATGGGGTATCCTGAGGGTTGCCAATTTGCGGCTGATCCCCGTTATTTATTGGAATGTGTGTTGCAGCGCTATGCGGCGAAAGGCTTAACGCCCGTGGTAGCTGCAGAGCTTGAATTCTATTTATTAGATGCCGCTTCAGAGCGTGAAAATCGCCCTGTGGCTTCCCCCTTGATTCCCGAAAGTAGTTTTGCTCGCCCCAATCCGTATGCAATTCGTAATCTCAATCGTTTCCGGCCAATTTTAGAAGATATTCGTTACGCTTGTAGTGTGCAGGATGTACCGGCTGATTCGATCATTGCTGAATTTGGTGATGGTCAGTTTGAAGTGAATTTGAATCATGTGAATGATGCTTTATTGGCAGCAGACTATGCAGTGATGTTTAAGCGCATTGTGCGTAATGTGGCACGCAATCATGATCATTTAGCCAGTTTCATGGCGAAAACCTATGGCGATGAAAGTGGCAGCGGTATGCATGTGCACTTTAGTGTGCTGGATCGGGATGGTAAGAATATCTTCGCGAATGGCACCGAACAAGGTAGCCCGGATTTAATCCATGCAGTCGGCGGCATACTGGAAGCTATGCGCGGCTCGATGTTGATTTTTGCCCCGCACCTCAATTCATGGCGGCGCTTGCGTCCCGGTAGTTATGCACCCGTTGCAGCCAACTGGGGTTATGAAAACCGTACCGTATCGGTACGCATTCCTGATAGCCCCGATGAAGCGCGGCGAATTGAGCATCGCGTTTCAGGCGCAGATGCCAATCCTTATTTAGTAATTGCAGCGATTCTGAGTGCCGCTTTATATGGGATGGAGCATCAAGTCGAGCCGGGCGAGGAAAGCACGGGTAATACCTATGCTAATCCGCGTGCTGAACAAGGCTTGCCAACTCAGTGGTATGAAGCGATTCATGCTATGCGGAATAGCATGTTAATGCGTGAATTGCTTGGGGATGCCTTTGTTGATCTATTTACGGCGATTAAAGATCAAGAGTTAGATAAATTTGCCAGTCACATTACAGATGCAGAGTATGAAACTTATCTAGGTGTGGTATAAGGATAGTTCGTGTTGGATATTCAAAACTACGCAAGTTTTATTGCAGCCATCCTGGTCTTTCAGTTGATTCCGGGGCCAGGGACTTTAGCCATCTTAAATGCAACGGCGCGTAATGGAGTTAAAGCTGGCCTTGGGGCTGTGCTAGGTACTTTATTAGGTGACTTCTTGTATATGGTGGCAGCCGTCGCGGGTTTAGCCACGATTATGCAGGCTAACCCGCTGCTTTTTCAGGGTTTACAATGGTTTGGCGCTGCCTATTTATGTTGGATAGGCCTTCAATTACTGCTCACCTCAATCCATCAATCCACTGCTAAACCTGAGCCTAAACAAAGCGCTTGGATTTATTTTCGGCAAGCTTTTGCGGTCAGCCTGACCAATCCCAAAGTCACTTTATTCTTTGTCGCCTTCTTCCCGTTATTTTTAAGTGCGGATGCTTCTTCAGCAACCTTGGCTGTGATGATGTTGCATGTAACAGTACTCAGCTTGCTCTATCAAGTTGGTTTGGTGTTGTTAGGTAATCAAATAGCTCAAAGTCTGCAAACATTACCTTCAGCGCGTAAAATTGCCACTCGCTTAGCGGGCATGGCTTTAATTGGTTTTGGGATAAAACTAGCTTTAAATAATCGTTAAACTAAGTAGCTTATAAACAAGGAACTGACGGAAATAATGCAAGATTCAAACACGAATACTGAACATGAATACGGTGATCAAGCTTTTCGGCGCCAAGGCTTATTAGGGCAAGGTGCAGAAATGACTTATGGCGGTGCTTTGAGCTTTCTACGTCGTACGTATAGCCGTGATTTGCAAGGCGCAGACGTTGTGGTTAGCGGTCTGCCGTATGATTCTGCGGTGACTTATCGCTCGGGTGCACGCTTAGGGCCAAGAGCCATTCGTGCTGCATCCGTGCAATTAGCGGAGTTAAAATCGTTCCCGTTTGGCTTTCATCCCTTTGATCATTTAGCGGTTTTGGATTATGGCGATTGCTTTTTAGATCCGCACCATCCAGAAACCATTATTGCTAGTATTGAAGAGCATATCAGCCGCATTTTAGATGCAGGTGCAAGCCCACTGACGTTTGGTGGCGATCATTTTGTGACTTATCCGATTTTACGGGCGATTGCTAAACAGCATGGTTCCGTCGCTTTGCTACATTTCGACGCGCATTGTGATACTTGGGATGATGATGGCACGCGCTTTGATCATGGCAGCATGTTTTTGCGTGCTAAGCGTGAAGGCTTAATTGATGTAACGCACTCGATGCAGGTGGGCATTCGCACTTATAACGATAGCGATCATGGCTTCAGGATTCTGACGGCACCTTGGGTGCATCGTGAAGGCATTAAGCGCACGGTTGAGGAAATCTATGAGCGGATTGGCAACCAAAAAGTGTATTTAACCTTCGATATTGATTGCCTTGATCCAGTGTTTGCGCCCGGTACCGGTACACCAGTGGTGGGTGGTTTGAGTACCGCACAGGCTTTAGGAATTGTGCGCTCTTTAGGCCAGCTCAATTTAGTGGGCATGGATGTGGTTGAAGTCGCCCCTGCTTATGACGTATCAGAAGTAACGGCTTTAGCAGCCGCAACTTTAGCACACGACTATTTATGTTTATTAGCAGAAAAGAAAGGCGCAGTACGCGCACCGACAGGTTTATTGTGAGGCAGTGATGTTAATCGGTATTTTAGAAACAGGTCGTCCGCCGGAAGAATTGCAAATCGCCTATGGCTCATATGCAGATATGTTTAAGCGTTTATTAGGCGAGGCAGATAGTAGCTTTGAATTTAAAGTCTATGCAGTCTTGGATAATCACTTGCCTGCTAGTCCAGAAGAATGTGAGGCTTGGTTAGTGACTGGCTCGCGACATGGTGTGTATGAAAACTTGCCGTGGATGCTCAAATTGCAAGATTTTATCCGTGCCGTTTGGCAAGCTGAAGTTCCAATGATCGGTATTTGCTTTGGGCATCAGGTGATTGCAGCAGCTTTAGGTGGGCGGGTTGAAAAGTCGGCTAAAGGTTGGGGTGTTGGCTTGCAGGAATATACAGTTAAGCAGCATCAGGATTGGATGGGTGAGCAACAGAGCATTACTTTCAATGCCATGCACCAAGATCAAGTAGTCGAGCTGCCAGCTAATGCTGAAGTATTCGCAAGTTCAGAGTTCTGTGAATTTGCAGGCTTGGTTTATGGTGGGCGGATTCTCACTTTCCAAGGCCATCCGGAGTTCACTACCGAATTTGAAGAAAGTTTATTAAAACTACGCCGTGGCACAGTAGTGCCTAATCCTGTGGCTGATCAAGCCTTAACTGATTTAGAGAGCGGTGAAATACAAGCCGAAGCGCAAAGCGGGCAGTGGATGGCGAGGTTTTTAAAAGGTACTAGCTAATCAAGCTAAATGAGCCTATAAGCTGCTCAGTTTTTCTAGCAGCTGTGTGCGTGCATCGTTATCAGTAATTCTATTCAACCAAGCAGTGGCTTGTGCCTGATCACCGAGCACGATGCAAGCAGATGCTAGTAAAGTCATCGCTTCTGCTTGTTCTAAGAGGGAGGCGGAGGTGTTGGTAGCAATTTCTTCCGCCACAGTGATGAATTCGCTAGCCGCTTCTTTTTGCGAAAAACGATGATAGTCCTTAATAATTTGCAGAATAATGCCCAGTTTTTGCGTTTGAGCTGAGCTGGCTGCATGCGTATCCGTTACAAATAAAAGATCATTTTCGGTCGATTTTAGGTCAGCAATGGTTGGTGTTATGGCCGCTTGTGCCTTGTCCTCCTGCCCTTGCAGACGAAATAGTAAACTAAAACTTGCATTAATCAATGGCTGTTGGATTGCAGGTGCTCTACTGAGCAGGTTATTGAAAGTCCTGAAAATGTCTGCATCATTATTATGATGGTCTTGCCGTATTTCAGCTTGCGCTATATCTAACAACAGCAAAGAAGCTGCATAGTGATCATTCAATTCATTAACAAAGGCTACTGCTAATTCAGGCTTATTTAGCTCCATCAAACGGGCTAATTTTTGGCGATCAACTTTGAATTGTTCTGAACTTATTTTATTAAAATAAGGATTAGCAGTATCTAATTCTAATTGCTCTTTTAGCTTGTCTATATAGGCTTGAGTCAGCATTTGCTCGTCAGTGCTGGTAGAATTAGATAAGGCGTCTTTGACAACCGTTATTGCTGCTACTGGCCTTGGGAGGGGGACAACAACGAGACCAGTCGGCTTTTCAGGTGCGGTTTGCTGTGTTGGCTCGCTATTAGCGGTGTTAGCGTTGGATGCACTGTTGTTTGGACGCATGAAAGTTTGCAGTTCTTTAGCCATTAGAGTTTGATGCTGGGCATCTTCTGCAGTTTGCGTTTCTTTACGTTGAACCGTGGGCACAATCAGAATACCTGCAAGCACCATTAAAGAAATAGCGGTAACACCAATCGCAATATCTAAAGGCCGTTTTTTGCTTTCTAAACTCAGTTGTAGCCGTGCTTCGCGTCTAATTTGTTCCTCTTGATCGGTACGTGCGCGCTCTAAAGCTTCACGCATAAGCTTTTCTTGTTGAAATTTATAAACCTGACTTTCTTGTACGATGATGTCTTCGCGGCGTTGATGGCGTTGGTATTTTTCAGCGACTAAATTGCAGTTTTGGCAGGTATTCATCCCCGATTTGCTGCGTGGCTGCTGATGATGACAGGCGGGGCAAGTATGCAAGTCGTTAGGGTTAGAGCTTTGCTCTTCGATTTTTTCAACAGCCAATTGAACGGTAGGACGCAGAATAGTTTCTACCAACATTTCCCGAAAACGTTTCTGATAATACTCAGCCTCATCTTTGCTGATATTTTCTAAAATAGCGGTTTTGCTTTCAGGAAAGAGCAGGCCTTCAGAAAGTTTATATTCGATATAAGGATCGCCTTTCTTATCTAGCAGCATCAACAAATCACGCACTAAACGGTCGACTGGCTCAACCGAGGCGTTATGCTGAATGACTAGATCGTAATGGCTATCCGACATGGAAACCTAAACCTTATTGTTATGCTATTTGTGTCTATTGCGCTAACTTAGCGGTTCGTTATTGGGCTGTAAACTTTTTAGGAGTGAGTGGATAGTCGGTTAAGGCCGATTAAGTGTCGGTTGGTTTGGTATGGGTGGTTTTGGGTTCAGGTACTAAATCAACGCCACCTTCATGCCAAGGATGACAGCGAGAAATGCGCCGTAGCCCTAGCCAGCTACCCCGTAGCGCCCCATGTTTCTGAATAGCTTCTTGGGTGTAATGTGAACAAGAGGGGTAATAGCGGCAGTTACTGCCCAGTATCGGGCTGAGGAAGAGTTGATAGCCGCGAATCACGCCAATTAAAACTCGTTTCATGCAGTGTATAAGGTTTTGGGGTCAACTAATGGCTCGCTATCCACGATCACTTGCTCACCTTCCACTTTGTAGAAAAAGCAATGTCGCCGCCCTGTATGGCAAGCTGCACCGGTTTGATCAACCAATAAAAGAATCGTGTCTAAATCGCAATCGAAGCGTAACTCTTTCAGTAACTGCATTTGCCCCGAGGATTCGCCCTTGCGCCAAAAGGCTTGGCGGGAGCGTGACCAATAGCAGACATGACCCGTTTGCAGGGTTTCCTCAATCGAAGCACGATTCATCCACGCCATCATCAGCATTTCGCCGGTATCATGCTGCTGAGCAATCGCTGGAACTAAGCCTGCTTCATTGTATTTAAGTTGAGCTAGGATTGTGCTTAAGCTTTGGGGTTTAGCGGCTGCCATTAGATGATTTGCCCCGGTGCTTTGCGTTGATAACCCTTCGCAGCGAGCCTTGCTAGATAGTCATCCCAATGTTGCTGCTGATTTTTGCCAAGATCATACAGCAGCTTCCAATCGTACAAGCCGCTGTCATGATTATCGTCAAAGACCAGTTTGACCGCATAGTAGCCGACCGGCTCAATCGCTGTGATATTCACATTTTCCTTGCCAATTTGTAGTCTTTCTTGGCCCGGCCCATGTCCACGTACCTCAGCCGAAGGCGAGTACACACGTAAGTATTCACAGCTTAAGGTATGTATTTCACCATCCGGCCACTCGATGACTAATTCGCGTGACTTTTGATTGAGTGTTAAATTGGTCGGCGTCATGCCTTGCTCCTTAGAGGATATAACGGCTTAAATCTTCGTCTTTGACCAATTCGCCTAAGGTGGCATCCACATGTGCACCATTGACGATTTTTGATCCATCACAATCAGGCGCAGCATAGAGCACATCTTCCAATAGGCGCTCCATCACGGTATGCAAGCGGCGAGCACCAATATTCTCAGTGCGCTCATTCACCTCAAAGGCAATTTGCGCAATCCGTTGAATCGCATCGGGAGTGAATTCGAGTTTGACACCTTCAGTCAACAATAAGCCTTGATACTGCTCAGTTAAAGAAGCACTCGGCTCAGTCAAAATCCTCTCAAAATCATGCGCAGTTAACGCTTCCATTTCGACCCGAATTGGCAAGCGACCCTGCAATTCAGGAATTAAATCAGAAGGTTTCGATACATGGAAAGCACCCGAAGCAATAAACAAAATATGGTCAGTTTTGATCATGCCATATTTGGTATTGACGGTTGAACCCTCAATAAGAGGTAGTAAGTCACGCTGCACGCCTTCGCGCGACACATCAGCACCACTGACTTGACCACTACGCGCAATCTTGTCGATTTCATCGAGGAAGACAATACCCGTTTGTTCAACCGAAGTGAGGGCACGCTGCTTGAGTTCTTCCTCATTCACCATTTTATGTGCTTCTTCTTCAGTCAGAAGTTTAAGCGCATCTTTGATTTTGAGTTTACGGCGGCGTTTCTTTTGGTTGCCCATGTTCTGGAACATGCTTTGCAGTTGGCTAGCCATTTCTTCCATGCCGGGTGGAGTCATAATTTCGACTCCCATATTCGCGCCGCTGAGTTCTACTTCCACTTCTTTATCGTCTAGCTCGCCTTCACGCAATTTTTTGCGGAATTTTTGGCGAGTGGCGTTATTTTCTGGGGTTTCTTTTTTAGTGGTTTCGTCTGGGTCAATTTCTAGCCAAGCATTAATCGAAGAGCTGCTAGTTTCTTGTTTCGGGCGTGGGAGCAGAATGTCTAAAATGCGCTCTTCTGCCGCTTCTTGGGCACGATAGCGGACTTTATCCACTTCTTGCTCACGCAGCATTTTGACCGCGACATCAGCGAGATCACGGATAATCGAATCAACTTCTTTACCGACATAGCCGACTTCAGTGAATTTAGTCGCTTCGACTTTAATGAACGGTGCATTGGCTAAACGCGCTAAACGACGGGCAATTTCGGTTTTACCAACACCCGTGGGGCCAATCATTAGGATGTTTTTTGGGGTCACTTCATGGCGTAAAGGATCTTGCATTTGCTGACGGCGCCAGCGGTTACGCAAAGCAATCGCCACTGAGCGTTTGGCTTTATCCTGCCCAATGACATGCTTGTCTAGTTCTTGAACAATTTCGCGGGGAGTCATAGTGGACATGGAATTACATCTCTTCAATGGTCAAATTATGATTGCTATAAATACAAATATCGCCAGCGATATGCAAACCCTTCTCAACAATCTCGCGAGCACTTAAATCAGTGTTTTCGAGCAATGCACGGGCTGCTGATTGAGCAAAAGCACCACCTGAACCAATCGCGATCAGGTCATTTTCCTGCTCAACCACATCGCCATTACCAGTGATGAGTAAGGAGGCGCTGCTATCCGCGACGATTAATAGAGCTTCTAGGCGGCGTAGCATGCGATCAGTCCGCCAATCTTTGGCAAGCTCCACCGCAGCACGAGTCAGATTACCATTATGCGCTTGCAGCTTCGATTCAAAGCGCTCAAACAAGGTAAACGCATCTGCTGTACCACCCGCAAATCCTGCGAGCACTTTATCATTGTAAAGGCGCCGCACTTTGCGTGCATTGGCTTTCATGACGGTATTGCCTAGTGTGACCTGTCCATCACCACCGATCACAACTTTGCCGTGACGGCGCACACTTAATATGGTGGTTCCTCTGTACTGCTCCAAAGCTGGCTCCGCAAGTTTTCTAAGTATCAAGTCTGGTCTATATGGGCACAATTGCTAAATTCAATAGTCTGGATAGCTTATGAAAAATGATGATTTGTAAAAAGCTAGTATTCTATGTTTATATGGTATACTTAAATGATTGTGGAAAAGCTTTTATCTTCAATGGCTTATAAGTGACATTAGTTGTTTTTTAACCACAATTCTATTCAGAGGTTAAGGAGGTAAATCATGGCTATCGTCGTCGGTCTTGTAGTTCTAGGTCTGCTAGTAGGGTTCGTCTGTTACACCAGCCGCTGCACAGTGCGTAATAGTCGCGCTTTACCTAAAGAAATCTCCGACAAGCTTATGTAGCATTTTTCACTTAAATAATAATTTAGACCACAGCAAATTCTACGTCTCACTCCACTCTATCTATTTACTCAGGTAGAGTTCTGCCAAGTATTCAAACTTTAACTTAGCTCAAGCTAGTTAAAGTTTTTCTGAACGCTTATTGCAACTAATCATCATTGTTTTTTAATTAGTCTGCGTATATATACTTAACTTGAAAAACTAATAATCTTTATGTTCTGATTAGGTGGTTTTTAGTGAGAGGCGAGAGAAAATGAGGTTGGCGGCCACTGGTTTAGTCCTTTGTTTGAATTTATTACTTGCTTGCAACCAAAGTTTAGCTAGCGAAACACGGTTCGATCCAAATCTGCAAACTGAAATTAGCAATACAGAGGCAGCTCCCCGTTTATTAATCAATACTACCGGTGAAAGCGTAGAGCTGAATTTAGAATTGGCCAATATACACAGCTTTATTCAACGTGCGGCCTTGCTCGAAATCCTAGGGTCTGCTGAGTTAAAAAAACAATTAGAGGATGGCGCTACACTCTTTCAATTTAATGCTAGCGCTGAATGCCGCCTAGCTGCCGCACAAGCTGAATCAGGCTACTTAAATTTAGATCACAACATGCAGAGCGCTACTCCAAGCAAGGCCTTGCATATAAACTGGTCATTTTACTGCGCTAAGCCTGAAGCGCTGCAAGAGGTCACAATTGCTCTGTTTACTCATTTCCCACAAGGTTTTGAGCAATTAGCTATTGAATGGGTTTCTGAATTTACTGAGGGCAGTGTGGAAACGAGCACAGATACTTTAATCAGGCTTAAATAGTTGAGAGATCTTTAGTGAATATCAGCAAGGTACTCGGTTTTATTAGTTTGATGGTGTTTGCTCAATTAGCACTAAGTGCTTGCCATGAGCAAACAGCCGCTACCAATGTTGGCCAAGCAGCCGAAGTTCAAACTAATACCAGCAAACAGCTGGATTGGATTGATTTATTGCCTGCTACTGTTGATCGCGAAGCGCTGATGGAGCGTTATGCGGACTTAGTAATTCAGCGTTTAGATCGGTCAGAGGATGCTAGCCTTCAGGAGCAAATTTTGAGTGAATTCAAACAAGCGCCTATTAATCCTCATCTTAGTGGCCTTAAGGTGCGTTTAGCCGGTTACATGGCTGTGCTGGATGATCGTGATGGACGAATTAATGAATTTCTCTTAGTGCCCTATTCAGGCGCAGGCGTACATCAGCCTGCACCACCAGCCAATCAAATGGTGCTAGTGCGGCTCCAACCAGAACAAGCCTTAGCTACGAATACTCAATATGAGGCAGTTTGGGTTGAGGGTGTTTTGCAAGTACAAACTACGAGTACTTCAGTTGCTGAGGCGTCTTATGCCCTTGATAATGCACAAGTCCAGCCGTATACAGCTGAAGATGCTAAGCAAGCGGAGGCTGTGCAAGCCAAACATGAGCAGGCTCATGATTAAACGCAGTTAGGTTGCCGCTTTAACTTTGAGTAACATTCTAAACAGCAGCCAATACAACAAGATACCTAAAGCATCAGCTGCGAAATCCCAAAGTGAAAACATTCGCCAAGGGGTAAAAGACTGCAAAACCTCAATTAAGGCACCATAGCCCAGCAAAATGGGCACTTGGAACCGCCAAAAGTCTCTGCTACTAGCCATATCAAGTAAAATCGCATACGCCAAAAAAGCAGTGGTATGCATTAGTTTATCATTGACTTCGAAGCCACCTGTATCTGGTGAAGGAATCAGTGCTAGGACTAAACCAACAGCCAGTAAGATCAAAAATAACTGCATGAGTAGGCGGCGTTTATGTGCGGGTAAATTAAAAAAATTAGTTAGCATGTTTAGGCTTATGGACTCATTGCGCTTTCGATTTCAAAACGTAAACGCTGCACACTTTCACGTCCAGCATTAATTGATTCTTGAGCACGGTAAAATTCTAATAGGCTGATATCATTCAGTTTAGGGACTAACAAGACATCGGGTGGATCCCCTGCCATCCGGCTACGGGTAATTTTGTCTTGCATAATATTAATAGAGCCTGCTAGTGCTTCAATCAAGTTGGGAGCAGGCAGCAATTTATTAGGATTAAACAAAGTGGCTGAATAATCACGTAACGAGGCTGCTACATTTGTGAAGGGATTTTTCGGTTGCTCGTCTTCTGTTTTAGCTTGGTTTAAATCCTTGTTGGTTGTAGCGGGTGGTGAGGGTTGGAAGTGACGACGAGTAATTGCACCATTTAAATTAACAGCAATCACTACATCAGCACCCAGAGCACGGCACAAGGAAACAGGCACCGGATTCACTAAGCCACCGTCGACTAGCCATTGATCTTGATAAGAAAAGGGTGCAAACAAACCAGGTAAAGAAATTGAGGCCATGATTGCATCCATGGCTTTGCCTTCGGTAAACCACATTTCACGGCCTGAGCCCAAATAAGTCGCCACGGTCGCAAATTTATGTTCTAGCTTCTCAATCAGGGTCTCTTTAGGGCAGACGAATTCATGAAAAAATTGCTCCAAGCGTTCACGATGTACAAAACCATTGAAGGATGAGTTGACATCAAAAAAGCGCACTAAATCTAATTTATTGAAGCTAAGAACTTCTTTTTCCAGTTGATCTAAATTGCCAGCTGCATAAGCAGCTCCAACAATGGAACCCACTGAACAACCGGCCACGATCTCTGGACGAATGCCCATTTCTTCCAAAGCACGCAAAACGCCAATATGTGCCCAGCCGCGTGCTGAGCCGCTACCTAAGGCGATACCAATTTTGGGCGTATGTTTTTTTGCAGCCGTATCAGCCATTTTTCGCTACCTATTTATCGACTGCGTAGACTATAGCCGGTCTAAAGCGGTAATTCACGACTAAGGTTGCTCCGCATTTAAAGTATTTAAAAACGCAATTAAGGCCGACTTTTCCTCTGCTGTTAAATTAATTGGCTTTAAATCGGCGCGCCCTGCTTGGATCTCAGTGGAGTTAATATAATGATCTAGAACTTCAGCTAGAGTTTGCTTGCTTCCATTATGAAAATAAGGCGCCGTATTACCCACATTACGTAGTGAGGGTGTTTTATAGGCTCCAATGAGTTGATGCCGATTGCGCTGCATATATTGTAGTTTGATACAAGCTTCAGCCGGGGCATCACTGAATTTGCCTAAGCAATTAAAACGATCAAAGCGAATTTGATCCACAACTGCAGCTCGCCCTGTATCCTTGCCCATTTCACCCGTGCCAATACTATGAAAGGATTGGTTGCTCAATAAGGCTCCTGCATGGCAGTTTAAACATTGATTTTTAGGATTTATGAATAAGCGTAAACCCGCTAATTCTGTTTCGCTAAACGGTACATCTGTTTTGCCAGCTTTGAGCGTACTCACATAGTGGTCAAAACGGCTGGTTGGTGGTTGGAGTGTGCTGACATAAGCCGCTAGACTTTTACCTAAATTCGCAAAACTGGTATCAATATTGTGGCGTTGTTGTTCACTTAAAGCTTTCCATGCTTTGATTTGCTCTATGCTACCGGAGGGGCGGGCATCTTTAGGCCAAGCTTGAATTTCTTCTGCACTAGGTAAGGCTGGCCCAAAGATTGTTTGATATTTTGCGCGATAGTTGGGGTCAGTGAGGACGAGTTTAGCTACATCAGTACGTGCAAAATTATGTTCTTTGGGGTCTTCCAAGGGAGCGAGCGTCTGTGACCATAAGCTGTCTTTGCGCCCATCCCAGAAAAACCATTGATTCCAAGCAGCTCCCAAAATAGATGGCGTGTTACGTGCTCCAAGATCCACTCCTTTGGCTGTTTTTAGGCCATCGCTAAAAAACTTTTCAGCTTGATGGCAACTCGCGCAACTAATTTGCCCATTGGCGCTTAAACGCTTATCGAAAAATAATTCAGAGCCTAATTGCGCCGCTTGTGGTTGTTCTAGGTAGCGGTTACTAGGGTCGGTCGCTTTAGGTAAAGCATCTAACGAAAGCGATTGAATTAGAGTCCATTCTTGTGGAGTCCAAGGATTAGTAACAGGTGTATTTTTCTCTGCACAACTGCTTAGGCTTAAATTTAGGATTAAGAAGCAGGTAAATGCGGCTGCTGTGCGCATGCGGCTTGTTCTATAGTTGAAATCTCAAAGCTAAAGACTACTTTATCTTGACTAGATGCGGTCTTAATCATAAACCCAAGTAGCCAAGCACCCGGCATATTATATTGCAAACCATCAATGCGGTAATGCCCTTGATTGTCTAATAAAGTAGTTACTGGTGCTGTGGGTAAGCCATGTCCGTGGCTAGGCATGCCACCATCAATACTAATTTTAGCATCATTGACTACTTGGCCTTGTTTGTCCTGTAATTCTATTTGGCAGTCTTGAAACGGACCCACCGACGGCTGATGCCGACACATTAAGCTCAGTTTAAATACACCATTCACACTAGTTTGTGTTAATTGCCAAGTGGGTGCATTAGCCTGATCGGGTTCAGTTTCGGCTTTGCAAGCCACTAGGGTGAAAAGGATAGAACAGAGTAAGAGTGTATTTTTAATCATGGTTCATTCTGGACTCGCTGAGCAAGGGAGGCATTGCGTTAGCGCAACACCTCCCAAATTTTTTAATATTTGCTGATTCGCAGGTTATCAATAGCAGCTTCAATAATGCTGCCAGCACCACCATCCGCGGCTTCTACTACAAGCCGAATGGAGTTACCTGCAAAGCTAGTTAAATCTACCGTTAAACTCTCCCATTGTGCAGAGCGTGCAGCTGCTGTACCGGTTTTTTCCAACACAGTCTGCCGTTGGCCTTGGCTATTTTCAACACTAATGCGTAGAAAGTCAGCATTCGTCGTATTCGCAAGATGGGCAAAATAATAGCTTAGCTGTAGTCGATAGCTCGCATTAGCGGCTAGATTAATCGGTGGAGAACGCATTGAAGTCATGCCTCCATCCAAATCATAAGCCCCAATACTTGTCCCTGCTGTGTAGCCAGTCACTAAAGCTTGACTCCCACTAGCAGCGGTACCTAGTTGTAGGGCAGTACTTTGATAACTAGTCGCTTGGGGTTTCCCAGGTTGCCATTGGCCTGCTATTGCCGAATCGGAGCCAGCTGCATTCAGTGTCCAATTTAAGTTGCCTTCAAAGTCTTCTGTATAAACAGTCGTGCTACCTGTACCTGTACCTGTACCTGTACCGCTGCTTTGCTTAACTACTTTGAGGTTGTCAATCGCAGCTTCGACAATACTACCTGCTCCACCATCAGTAGCCTCGACCAAGATATAAACCTTTTTACCTGCATAGCTGGCTAAATCAGCGCTGAAATTCGACCATTGCGCGGGGCGATTGCTTAAATTGCCGCTTTGCTCTAAGAGTAGGTGGCGGTTGTTGCCTTCAATCAAGCTAACTTTTAAGAAGTCGCTACTATTGGCATTCCAAAGATGAGCAAAGTAGTAAGCAAGCTCCAGTTTGTAGCTGTTATTAGTAGGGAGATTGATTTCAGGTGAGCGCATCGAGGTCAAGCCACCATCCAAATCATAGGCTCCAATGATTGAGCCAGCTTGAATACCTGTGGCTAATGCTGAGTTACCCGTATTTGCGGCACGTTGCGTTGCTGTACCTTGATAAGCCGTTGCTTCAATCCGCCCCATTTCCCACAGGCCAGCAGTCGCTTGATCAGTATTATAGGCATTGCGTGTCCATTGATTAGTCGCTTCAAAGTCATCTGCAAATAAGACCTCTGCAGTATTGGTAGGAGGTGGAGTGCCACCATTGCCGTTACTGCTATTACCACTATTAGCACCAGACGTATCAGCTGCGGTACTTAAAGGATGGTTAGCATGCCAATCACGTGGCGTCAGGCTAATATACGACCAGTGTGCATCCATCTCGGGTGCGTCTTCAGCACGGGGCATGTGATAAAAAGTCGTGCTCGGCCAAACCACTAAATCTGCACCGGCTAAGTTATCGTCATCCACAAAGTCAGCTAGATTATTTGCACAGTCATTTAAAGTAGGATTATGAGAAGCGAATAGCTCGCAGCTATTATGCCGAGTGACATAAATATCATTCTGGGTAAATGGCTCACTGGCGGGGCCGACATCTTGTTGCTCGGATTGATGCAGACGAATTTCATAAGAAATTGGTAGACCTTTCGCATTTTTGGCCAAGCCATCCACCACTCGCCAAGTGCGTGAAAAGCTGGGATCTACTGAGCGCGCCGTTTCAGTATTAAAGCGCGTTTTGGCTAAGCTGGTCTGTCCGCCATGGGTCGTGAAGTTTAATTCTTCCACATAATCATCAGTACTGGTGCCATTTAAATCAAAGTCCAGCCGCCAGAAGAAATTATGTAAATGTGCAATACCTACTTTGTTTTCAGCGATTAACCAGCCCTGTTGTTCAGCCGTGCGATCATTGTAGCGTTGCAAAGCGCCTGTAGCACCTACCCCAGGTTCGACAGAGCCATCATCCATAAAGCGCCAAATGGGGATGTAGTTATAAGCCCCAATTTTAGACACGCTAAATAGACTGAAAGAGTTGCCTTGTAAGCGATCCGTGTTAGAGCTAAACGCAGTACCACGCGCTTCATTCTGTTGGCAAACGACCGATTTACCACCAAACTTGAGCAGTTTGCCGCCGGGGCAGTCAGTTTGGTTTAAAGCCGACATGTAATTGCCACCTAAACCATAATCAGAAATATCGTGATAGCGTGCACCATTATCATCATAAGGCACATGAATTTGTGCGAGCGCGGCTTGGTTGAGGACTAAGCGCCGCTCACCCGCTTTCGGTGTGTAGTGAATTTTAGAGAGCACAATACCTTCACGGTTACGATGCTCCCAGCACATATCCCAGCGGGCTTGATTGGGTAAAGTGACATTCACATAGTAGGTGTCCGAGCAAAATTCAGCAGCGTGAGCACTACGCTGCCCATTGATTAACAGCGCAAAACATAAGAGTGCAAACAAGGATATATTTAAAGTTCGCATAGCGGGTTCCTATTAATTTTTTTAAGAATTAAGGGCTAATCAGAAGGGGTTTTGAGCATTCCAATCACGGGGGAGTAATTTGAAGCTAGACCAGCGGATACCCATACGATTGCTATCCTCGCTACGTGGCAGATAGTGGTTGTTCTGTTTGTACCAGAGCACGACATCTTGGCGATTGATGCTTTGTCCAGACACGAACTGTGCAGCATTCTCACTACAGTTAGTGCTAGGGTTATTCGCAGCGAAGCGCTCACAAGCATTGTAAGTCGTGAAGTACACATCATTAGCTAACCAAGCTTGGTTGCGATTATTCGCGCGGCTTTGGTCATAATTTGAAGGGACTAATTCATAGGAAATGAAATAACCCGCTTGATTACGGCTATCACCATCCCGTACTCGCCAGAAGCGCTTAGTTTCAGGGTTTAAACTGCGGGCAGTTTCAGTACCTAATACATTTAGAGTTTTGGTCTTACGTAAACGGTCAGCAGTAGGGACGCTGTTGATCTCTTCGATCAAATCATTGCTAGGGTCATCGTCTAAATCAAAGTCCAAGCGCCATAGGTAGTGATCCATAAAACTGCTACCAATTTGGCCATTAGCACCGACTGGCCAGCCATATTCAGCAGTGCTCTCACCTACAGCAGGTAGGATACCGCTCAAACCAACCGCTGGTTCGATCGTGCCATTTTCATAGAATGACCAGCGTAAGCTGTAATTGCGTGGGCCAATTTGTGAGCTGGTACTAATATCAAAGCGTTCTGTTTGGCGTTGACTATTGTATTTATATAAGTAACCCGCTTTTTGCGTGGTTGCACAGAGTACATTGCGTCCATTCCAAGCATGTAATTCACCCGCTGGGCAGTCTTGAGCGGTTTGTGCCAGCATATTATTGCCACCCAAACCTAATTGTGTGGTGACGAATTTAGGATCAATCGCGCCATCATCAAATTCAGCTTCAATTTGCGATAGGGAAGCTTCGCCTAATACGCGGCGATAAGTTGTACCCGGTGCTTGATAGTGCACTTGAGATAAAACCAAGCCTTCTTGATCTTTAATCGTCCAACAAAACTCCCAGACAGCACCCGAGGCAAAAGTTTTTTTGAGTGCTTCGCCTTGGCAAGTCGCGTTGGGGGCAGCCATCGCTAAGTTCTGCCAAGCCATTAAACTGATGAAAGTCATGCTAGGAATTAGATATTTCATGGTGCGCTCCAAACTAGAAACCGATGTTCTGAGTAACTAAACCAGCCGATAAATTCACAATCGGGCTGATCTCAAACACCACTGAGTCATGGGTATATAGCAAAACTTGCGCACAACGTTGCACACCACAATTTTGCGAAGCCGTATTTAAACCTTCCGGTAAACTGTCTGTCGTAAATACAAAGGCTTTGACTTGTAATTGCTCAGGCTTCAACAGGCTTTGCCCAGTGATGCGTTTATATTCAGTTTGGATTTCCACTAATTGCTCAGGGTCATTAAAAATTAGCTTCGAGGCACGCGCTAATTCATTATCGGTGAGCGGCAATTGCATTTTCTGCACACGTTCGGTTTGCAGGCGTTCTTGTGTGTTTAAATCAACAATGCTGTGGATAGTTTCGTCGCTGTTGTAGTCATAGCTATAAACATCCGCTAAACGTTTGCCAGGCTGTTCTTTATCCACTGGGCGGCGTTCAGCTAGCAATAACTCCAATTCATTCGCCACGGCGGGCGCTTGCGCCATACCACGCATCGCAGCTAATTGAGTAGCCTGCTCAGGTGCAGCTAAGCTGACAGCGTTACTGAGTTCAGCAGGACTCAGTGGATCTAAGTCCTTAGCGAAAGTATTGTGAGAAAAAAAGGCCAAACACAACGCGGATAGCGTTATTTTCACGGATTTATTAAACATAATTTGTCTTACGCCCTACATAAAAACAGGAGTCGTTTAGTTAGAAATAAACTCAATCTATGCGGCTAATGTAGATTTGTAGCGGGTCAGTTCGCTATTGACAGTTGCTTTAGCGGACAGGATGAGTGGATAAGTGATAATTTAATTTAATCAAAAGATAAATAATAACGATAAATGGTCGTAGTAAAATTCACCAACCCGAATTCACTTAGGTTTTTACGTGGGAGTGACTCAGCTAGTCCTCGGTGGTGTTATACTGCGGCGCACTAGAGGAATGAGGATGATGGTTAATGGCTAATAGCTTCGAGCAGCTGTATAGAGAACGCTTTCCTTATCAAGCACGTAAGCCAACATTCAGTTGGGAGCGTATGTTACCTACCTTCACACGGATAGCCGTGTGGGGTTTATTTTTTGGCTTATTAGCACTACTCAGTTCATTTTTTACTTTATTGTTTCTGACTTTTGTTTTTGCTTATCTACAATCGAGTATTGTTGATTGGCTGTTGCGTTATGCCCCCAAACGTAGAACTTCGTTAGTTATTCTTGTCAGCAGCTTATTCTTAAGTATTGTGATTGGCTTAGGGGTATTTATTGCGCCTAAGGTCTATCAGCAAGCTGCAGGCTTTGCACAAGGTTTCTCGCTGTATATGCAGCGGATTGATAAAGAAATTTTAAATATTGCCGCGCATTATCCAGTGCTACAAGAAGCCTTACCGGAAGTTTTAGGGCATCAAATTCCAGAACATGAACCTGCTCTTGAGGTAGGCTCAGAAACAATAGGCCCGCCTGCACCCCCGAAAGCCTTTAAGGATACCCCTTCAGGCGTTATCTTAGGCATGCTGGCAGGTACAGGAAATGCTGCCGATGGGCGCGAACTTGCACGGGTAGTTTTAGATCAATTGGCGAATATCAGCCGCCAAGCGATTACCATGTTGACTACCTTTTTATTAGCTTTTTTGTTTTCCTTCTTGATTGTGCTGGATATGCCACATTTGGCGGCAAGCGTGCGCGATTTAGAGAATACGCGCCTGCGCTTTATTTATGTGGAAGTAGCAGACAATATTAAGCAGTTTGGGCGCGTGCTTGGGCAAACGATGCAAGCGCAATTTTTTATTGCTTGCGTCAACACGGTATTAACGGCCATCGGCTTATCAATTTTAGGCATGAGCGAGCAGATGGCTTTCTTGTCGGTGATTGTATTCGTCTGTAGTTTTATTCCCGTGGCTGGGGTATTTATTAGCTCAGTACCGATCTGCTTAATCGCCTTAAACAATGGCGGTGCGCATCTGTTGTTGTTGTCGATTTTGATGATTATTTTTATTCATTTCATCGAAGGTTATGTGCTCAATCCGTTGATCTATGGGGCGCGTTTAAGAATCAATCCGGTGATTGTACTCATCATCCTGACGGTAGGTGGCAAGCTGTTCCATATTTGGGGCTTGGTGTTAGGTGTGCCCGTGAGCACTTATATTTTCGGTTATGCAATTCGTTACGATAACAATAATCTACCACCGCGCTTACGGCATAAACATGGCCGCAAACGCCTCACTCAACCAGCTTATGTTCCAGAATCTCCTGTGCAGGATTCAAATGGATCAAGTTAAATTCCTTAATGATTCGCCCCGCACGCCAGAGTTTTTTGGAGGCTTGTGCAGAATCGCCTTGAATTAGGGCGTTTCTGACCTGCTGATGCAATTGATAACTGGTTTCGCGGGCTAAACGCATGATCTGCGGATTCCCATGATCAATCCGATCTAACAGGCGAATGAAGTAAATAGCACCATGATTAGGTTGCTCATCGAGCCGATTCGCCTGTAAGGCTTGATAAGCCTTGTCCACTAATTCATCACTACTCATTCCATTGGCGGTCAATGCCGCTGGATCACGCTCTGTGGCTGGCTCTGGAGTAATTCTTAGGGGTGGAGTCGGTGGCTGAGTGGGTACTATGGGTTTAGGCTTATCCATCACCGGATTCACCACTCCTAATACAGACGCAGTAGTCGCTACCAAAGCAGGTTGCGGTGCTGGCACCACCGCTAAAGCGTGGGGAGCGGCAGTTTGGCTAGCCATTTGTGCACTAGGCGCAGGGGGATTAGTCGGTGATCTAATTAACTGCGAACGCGGCGAGGGTAGGTTTACCTCTGGATCAGACTCTTCCTCATACTCAGCAACAGGCTCGGGTTTCTTTGCGATTCTAGGTTCAGTTCGGCGTGGCTTAGGGGGCGCTGCAGCGGGTTTAATAGTCTCATCCTTGTTCATGGGTATCATGCTGTTATGTGCAGGCTGCTGAGCTTCTGGGCTGCTAGCCTGTAGTTTATTTTGCTCACTTAAGGCTACGCGCATATCACCTGGTTCGAAGTCGAGTAAAACAGGCGTAGCAGTGAGTGCGGATTCGTTAGTTGCTATTGTGGATGGTTGAGCTGACCCTATGGGCATGATTGGCTCTGCCTGTTGAATAGGCTCATTAGTGGCGGTTAAAGCTGGTTTAGCGGGTGTTAGTGGTTCGGGTTCAGGACTAGGTTTAGGGCTGTCAGCCAAGCTAGCACGGGTTTGACTGGACTGAGGAGCCAACGGCAATTCAAGATTAGCCGCAGCTGCGAATAAGTTTGAACTTTGAGCTGTTTCGATGTGGGTGCGTAACAAAGTTTGAGTACTGCTTAGGTAATTTTGATAATACAAACCAGCACCACTGGCAGCAACAACGCCAATAAAGCTAACTCCTAAAAGGGGTAAAGCCTTAAAATTCGAGGGTTTAGTTTGTGAGTGTGCCTGCAATAACAGCTCGGGTGATTCCGGCAGATTTTGTAAGCTTGGCGCTAAAGCGGTACTGGGCAAATATACTTGCCCATCAGCACTGACTAAAAACAGTGAGGTTGGCAAAGCCCCGGTAATTAAACCCTGCTCTGTGAGGCGTTGATTGAGTTGCAGCGCTTGGTCATGCAACCGGGTAGTTTGCCCGAGCATGGCTGGCAAAGCCGATAAGCTCCAACTAGCTGGGCTAGCTAGCACGAAATAGGGTTCAGAATTAGACCAGCCACTAGCCAATACTTTTAACACGCCTGCATCGGTCTTAGTGTTTAAAGCTTGTAAGCGCTCCATCATGAGCTTAAGTGGCGTATAGCGTAAAGCCTCCGCGGGCAGCATATGAATCAACACTTGCGCATCTTGGCCTTCGTCGGTGCGCATATCACGTGCTTGATAGAGAGTTCCCGCACTATTACTCATTAGCGCAGTCTGCAATAAATAACGTTGACCAATAAGTCGATTGCCTTTCTTGCGCCGTTGCGTAACCCTATCCATAGGCTTAGTAGCTCACTGTAAATGTCTTATTTCTCTAACCAGACTGGAAGCTTGCACTGTATGAAAAAAGATCGCGTCTTCGACGGTTTAACGCAGAGTTTTCAGAAGAAGATTTATGGCGATGACCCACGCGGGAAAATTCGTCTTCATATCGTGCAAGATGACTTGTGCCAACAAAATTTACATTCTACTCCCCAGTTTATCTTGGATGCAGGAGGTGGCTTAGGACAAATGTCAATTTGGCTGGCTGAACAAGGTCACTCAGTACTTTTAGCTGAACCCTCAGCTGAAATGCTAGTAGAAGCTCATCAAAATATTATAGCTGCCGGACAAGCGGACGCGATTCAATTACAAAATGTAGCTATTCAAGGACTTGTTGAGGAAGGCAAGACGGAGCAGTTTGATGGCATTGTGTTACATGCCGTCTTGGAATGGTTGGCAGAACCGCGTGAAACCTTAGAGCAACTGTTGACTTTGCTGAAGCCGGGGGGCTGGCTATCGCTGATGTTTTTTAATCAATATGCTCGCGAAATGCGTTATTTATTAGGCGGAAATTTTAAAGCTTTACGCGAGCAGCGTATTGCCAGTGATGGCAATGAAGGTTTAGCACCGATTTCGCCCTTGCCCCCTGAAACCGTTTTAGCTTGGTTACCTGCATTAAATTTGGAGTTAGTGGCTTGGTCAGGCGTGCGCTGTTTTTATGATTACGCTTATGTGGATATTCGTAAGCGTATGCCGTTAGATGAGCTTTTGGTGCTAGAGCGCAGCTATTCACAGCGCGAACCTTGGCGCTCTTTGGCGCGTTATCAACACTTTTTTTGCCGCAAGCTAGCCTAAATTTTATCGTTTTAAAGACTCTCTAAAGCAGCCGCTACTTTCTGAAGGATTTCGACTTTCCTTTGGCTGAGTTCGAGTCGCTTAGTATTAGTTTGATGCAGATGCTTAGCCGCTACACTCAGCAGTTGTGCCAAAGTTCTTAATTGCTGTACCACTGAATTAAAGTTGCGGGCAGTTGTTGCTACATCGCGGATCGCTTCTACGTAAAGCTGGATAAAATCAGTGTGGCTGTGAGTAATCTCCTCATTGGCAAGGAAGCGAGTGATATCAATATCAGCACTCATCGCGGCATCGAAAAAGTCATTGGACTCTAAAAATTGCGCACGCACTGCAGTATGAGCACGATCTAATAGCTCAAAAAATTTGACAGGGTCGATTTGATTGAGCACAACGGCCAGTTGTAGGCGATTAATTAAAGGATAGGCTTGCAGTTTAGCATTTAGCTCGGTGCCTTCAGCATTGCTATAAGCTTTTAAGCTCGCTTGCAGCGCGGTTTCAATGCTTGGCCAAGCTTGGTTTTGTTGCAGCAAGATCATCGCTAAACGTTTATAGGCGCTGCCTAAAAGTGCATAACGTTCGGTATTGCTACTGAGTCGTACTGGGTTATCTATCGCAGCGGCGATTTGCACATATTTAGTAATCGCTAGCAGCCCTTGTAAGCGCTCAATCGCTGCCTGTGCTAGCTCTTTAGCCTCTTCGAATACAGCCGTTCGCTCAGGATTATCCTCATTGAGTTCCAGTGCTTTTAGGGCTAGTGCTTCAGCTTGGCGCGATTCTAGGTTGGCCATTAACTCTAAAGCGACGATGGGCACATGACCATTACGATCTTCTTCCGCAATGGCAGCTTGGCAGGCTTTACGTGCTTCTATGAAGCCGTCGGGTAATACATTGCCATACAGTTGCGCCAACTGGTATTGGGTACCGGGTGCACTGAGCCAAGCAGGGTTGCTAATATTCGAGGAAACTCTTTCCAATTCCTCATACAAACTTTGGAAGGTGTAGTCACGGACTTTGTGATGCATGTCCACATGCAGGCTATTCAGATAGTCTTGTAACTCATAAGCAGAGATCTGTTGATGGCAAGCATGTGCATGTTTAGGCGCAGTCGTCGGGTCTAAGACAAAGCTTGGATCACCATAAGCCTGATAAGCACCCCAAGTATTCAAATGAGGATAGAGCAAGCGTGTTTGGCGGCGTGCTTCATACACGGCTTGACCAAAGCTTTGCTGTCGACTGATGAAATACTCAAAGAAAGTGGTGGAGAAGGTACAAGCGGCGGCATCGTCTACTGCCCAACCGGCAGCAATCACACAACGCACACCCATTTCAATCAATTCCCGCGAAATGCTATAGGCTAACCGATTGTAGCTAACTGCTTTCGTGCCAGTGATGGTGGCGAGATGGCAGCAGTTCAGGAAAACTAAATCGGGGATTTCCTCCATCTGACTGACTTCAGCGGCGGTTAGCAAACTACCATCCGATAAAATCACTCCAGTACGGTATTTGCCATCAGTGCCCTTTAAGTTCACCTCGCCATGCGCTGCAATCATGAGAATACGATAGGGACGCTTAAATAGGATATTAAATACATCTAAGGCAGAGTTATTTGGTGCATCTTCAGAAGCGGCTGGCAGGCAACGCTCTACGGTATAGTCATTGCGTTCCAATAAATCAGCGACTTGCAAACCCTCATCGGTTGCACCGGCTAGGCTGGCAAGGCTTTTATCACCTTCTTTATTTTCCGGCTCAGGGTCGTAGGCAGGGAATTTGCGGAAAAAGTTGCTGGTAAGAGGGTTTGCAATCACGCAAGCGGTCTTACTGATAGTGGTAGTTACCCGCCTACGGAAACGTATTGAGCTGAGCTGGCGCACCATCTGCACTTGCAGAGCTAGCGGTTCATCATCGGCTTGCAGCATTTCCCAAGGCAGATTAGCCGTATAACTATCCAAAATCAGCAATAAGCGACTGGTTTGACGCGCTGCTGATTTGAAATCAAACGGAATCATCAGCTGGAATAAAGTGCGACTGATTTCCTGTTTATATTCGCTACTGGTGATGGCGTCGCTAATTAAAGCTTCGATTAAACCCGGTTGACGTTGCTGGATAACCGTTTCTGCCCGCGCCCGCTCAGATAAATACACATATTTGAGTAGTTCAGCGGGTGTGTTATCTAAGCTGCTATGTTCTTTATTTTCTTCTGCATTCGTGACCATTAAGCGTGGCCAATAACCACCGCCAATAGTGCGCTCACTCAAGCGATGACGCACCCCTTGATAACGCGGAGCGATCAATTCACTGGCAGGAATTAGGCGCGCTTCCAAGCGTTGTAACTCGGTTTCTAAGCGCTTGGGGAGGTCGCGTACAATGTAGGCGGCGCTAATCGCCGTATCTAAATAGAATTCAATGAAATCAAGTCGGGCAATCGCACGTTTTGGCTGTGTTTCTGTACAGTTGTAGCGATATTGCTGATTGGCTTCGCAGACACCACGTACTATCGCTTCAATCGAAGCTTCGACAGTAATATGCGTGGTGGAGTTATAGCCAATCAATAAGCTATTTAAACCTAGTTGCTCGGTTTGGGAGTTTTCGAGCTGCGGATTTAACGGCACAGTCAGGAGGTAATTCAAAACACCATCGCGTACCGTATCGGTAATCTTCTGGGTGCTGATTTGACTCCACTCCCCTAAGCCGACAATGATGGCTCCACGGCAGGTATTGCGCTTTAAATCCTCTGCACTCCGTGGATGTAAGATGATGGTGCTGGTACTCACTGGCCCTGCATAAATGCCTAAGCGTTCGCGTTGGCTCAAAGCGCCATTCAGCAAGTACTGGTCAATCATGCGCTCAGCGCTGGCAATTGCATCGGCTTGATAATGCCCACAAATAATGGGCTGCTGCACAAAGCGTAAATCCATCGCCCGCACGGCGACCTGCAAGGTTTGCGTACTATCTTCAACCGGATCACGTTGGGGGCGATCACCGAAAAAAGCCAAGGCCACTTCCTCAGAGCCTGCATGTAAAACAGGGCCAGCTTCATAGCGATAGCTGCGATTAATTCGGCTGCGTTGGCGGGGTGGGTTCTGCTCTAATTGCTTAGTCGTACCGCTTTGAAGTAGCTCAGCAATCGCCGCAAAGTAGGCCGGCGTATTAGTCAAATTGGAGTGGCTAGCTGGCAGATACCAGTATTGTGAAGCATCCAAGCCTTTTAAGCGCCCGGCCTCCCAAGTGACTGAGCCATCCCCTTCGGTGGTGCCTTCGAGCACTAATTGGTCATCTTCAATCTTGAGTTTGAGCGGCGTATGCGTATCTACTCCGAACACATAGGCTATGCGGTCTGCATGGGGAATGGCGCTTGCTTCTTGCTGCTTTAATAGCTCCCACGCTTTTTTGGCAGCATTTAAACGGGCTTTGCTAGGAACCGCGCCAAACCCTTGGTCATTACCAAACCAGCGATCACGATTTAGGTTTTTGAGCTGCTCCCAAGTTTTGGGATCAAAATAGTCTAAGGCATTTTCAGGGCTATGATCGGTGGGCAGCAGGTGCAGCAAGCCATCGAACTCGCCAATCACGTCCAACACTTGTTGTAGATTATGATGAAAATCCAAGCTAGCTAAGTAGCGCATGCCTTGGCCTTTACCAATGAGGCTTTCAACCGCAGCATAAGAGCCTTGATTGGGTGTACCCAGCATCACTAAATGGCTACTGGGGCGCTTGGCGATTTGCTCCCAAACTTCACTGAGTTTCGGGCTAGCCATGAGCATGCGTACCACTAAACCACCCATGCTATGCGCCAGAATATTGATAGGGCGTTGCTGCTGATGAGTCTCTAATTCCTGCAATTTGGCCTTGACTAGCTCAGCAAATTGCTTAGCAAGCGTGCTTAAACTTTGTCGCCAATCATAAGCAAAGGGAATCACTTCATAGCTATTTTCTAGGTATTGTTTCAGATCACCGTAATAGCGCTCAAACATACCTGTAGCGAGGATGTTGGGTACATCCATTTTTAAACTATAAATACCGCCCGCAGCCAAATCAAAAGGATCAAACCAAATGCGATCGCCGGTATTTTGCCCTTCAGGGCGAATACTTAAATGTGAACCCATAATCCCCGTTGACATCCTCCCCGCCCTAAAGGACGAGGATTCCTCCCGCGAGACGCTCATGTCCGAGCGCGAGAATATTCCGTGCTGCATTCACATCACGATCATGCAGTGCCCCACACTCAGGGCAAGACCATTCTCTTATTCCAAGTCCTGCTCTACC